>Ga0068699_100048_pt1 | contig 65906 bp, 70 predicted proteins | sample CeladaPassaD2F03_FD_62211 | JGI IMG/M metagenome (GOLD analysis project Ga0068699, IMG submission 62211) | Cellulose-adapted microbial communities from the Joint BioEnergy Institute, USA - Passage D2F03 | ecosystem: Engineered > Bioreactor > Continuous culture > Unclassified | place: USA, Joint...
CACGGTTTGGATTTTGAAGTCTTTGTCATACTTTTGACTCATCTTCGGACACCTCGATTTTGCTGAATTTATTGTCGCATTCTCGATTCTCGGTGTCCACTATTCAGTCTAGCATCATTCTGGAATGTGAAAGTCACTAGGTGAATCATATAAGGAGGTGGTGCATCCATCATGAATGCGAAGTTTCAGGAAGTGTTCGACTCCTTTGTTCAACAAGTAAAACTGGAGCCGTCGACCAAAGGGATCTTATTTTTCGGATCCGCTCAACAAGGGAAAGAGAGCCCCAGCTCGGATTTGGATTTCAATATTGTTGTCGACTCGGACGAAGGATGGAACTTTAAAAGATTGATCCATGGAGTACCGGTTGAAGCCTATTTTCTTCCGAAAGACCAGTGGAGAAAACTTCTCGATGAAAGTCCGCACGTGCTAAAATCATTTGCCACCGGCACCATCGTATATGATACGGACTCATGTCTCCGTGAATTGGCGGCATACGCGAAAAAGAAATATGACGAGGGACCGGAAGAATTATCGGATTTGCAAAAAGCGAATTGGAGAATCACCTTAACGGAAATATGCCGTGACCTTGAGGGGCAACTGCAGTCAGGCGCGGAGAATCCCATCTTTTCAGGATGGGCGATTTCAAAAGCGTTGGAAGGTTACTGCGCGCTGGCGCGAGTGTGGGCCGACAAAACCGAAAAGTTGGTGGAACGATGGTCCGCCATGGATTCGCAGATGAAAAAGTTGATTGAGCAATATAACGACAATCCCTCGACTGAACATGCGAAAAAGCTCGTGGAGCACATCCTCGACAAACACGGCGGTCCGATCACGGAATATGAAGGTCCAAGAATCAAATACAGAAACGCTTGAGAGGGGCAACCTGCAGGCGAAGGAGGCGAAGAGGCGCCCATGCAATACGGCCCGGGCGTTTTATGCCCGGGCCGCTTCGTTACAGCACCGCGTTTGCTTTGCGCAGCTCGTGCTGCAGGACGCGGACGTCCAGCTGCGCGGGAGAGACGCCTTGCGCGCAGGCAAGCGCCGCCGCGGTGCCGGCCGCTTGTCCGGTCGCCATGCAGCTCGGCGTCAAGCGGGTGGTCGCCAGCGCCTCGTGAGAGGTGGAGATGCAGCGCCCGGCCGCCAACAAGTTCGTGATGCGTTCGGCCACCAAACAGCGATAGGGGATGTCGTAGGCGCCGTCTCCCTCGATCCAGGCGGCGGTCACGCCTTTTCCCGACGGGTCGTGGATGTCGATCGGGTAGCCGCTCCGGGCGATGACATCGTCGAACCGGCGGCCGGCGAGGACGTCTTCCATCGTCAACGTGTACAGGCCGACAATGCGCCGCGATTCGCGCACGCCGATTTGCGCGCCGACACAGGAAATCGACGCCTTTTCGAAGCCGGGGACGCGGGTTCTGAGGAAATCGGCCATCATCAGCACCTGTTTGCGCCCTTCTTCTTCGGCGAGCGTCAAATCTTCCACATCGGTGCCGTCCAACCCTTGGACGCGCGTGCAGTTCACCAGCACTTCGTCCTCGGCCGGACCGGTAAAAAACAGCACCTGATCGCGATTGATCGGCAGCGCGGCCGCTTTCCATTGCGAATAAAATCCCTGCACGCCGGTCAGCGGCAGCGAAGGCAGTTCGGCGATCAGTGTTTTATGGTAAAAATCTTCCGGATGGTCCAGCATGTACTGTTTGACTTTGGCCAAGTCGACGCCGCGCATCCGGAACTTCATCGTCATCGGCTGGGTACGCCGATCGCCGTCCCTGCCTTGCAGCGTCGGCGCTCCGGCCAGGTAAGCGACATCCGCGTCACCCGACGTGTCGACGAACATCGTCCCGGACACCCGCATGCGCCCGGACTTGCCGGTGATCTCCACGGAACGGATCCGCTCTCCCTCCGTGTGGACAGCATCGACAAAACTGTGCAGAAGCAGCTTCACGCCCGCTTCCTTCAACATTTCGACCGCCACGACCTTGTAAATTTCCGGATCGTACGGCGTGACCGTATGCACGAACCCGATCGTGTCGCGCAGATGTCCCGGCGAACCGCCCCGCTGCATCAGGCGATCGACGATTTCCTGGGCGATGCCCCGGATCACTTGTTCGCCGCGTTCGGTATGAAACGTCATCCACGGATAGACCAGCGCCGCCGTCGACATCCCGCCCACAAAACCGTACCGTTCGATCAGCACGATGCGCGCCCCCAGGCGGCCCGCGGCGACGGCGGCATTGATGCCCGCCGGTCCTCCGCCGACGACGACTACGTCCGCGTCAAAATTGCGTTTCATCGCCATTTCACTCCCCGTCGTTGTTTGAAGTCTCGTTCGCTCGTTCGGGCGTTTGTTGAATGACCCGTCCTAATGGTTGATGCAGAAGTCTTGCTCGGACGCTTGTCGAACGTCCTGTCCTGATGGTGGTTTGAACGTCACGTCCCGGCGTTGATGAGGACGTTCCATCCCGGCGTTGGTTGCAGGCCGGAGGCGCCGGGCGGTGATCCCGGCTTCCCGCCCAAGGAGAAACCGGGAGGCGTGAAACCGGAGGCGAGAAACTGGACGCCAAAACGGCCCACCTTCTAATCTTTCAACCCGGTCATCGCGACTCCTTCAATAAACTGCCGCTGCGCCAAAAAAAAGACGATCAACAAAGGCAACGTCGCCATCACGGAGGCGCTCATCAGATGATGCCAGGCCGTGCCCGCTTCGTCGGTAAACAGCGACAAGGCGAGCGGCAGCGTCATCAGCTTGCGGTCGTTGATGAAGATCAGCGGGTCGAAAAAATCGTTCCAGCTCGTCAAAAAGGTGAAAATGGTCAGCGTCGCCGCCGCCGGCTTGGCGAGCGGCATCATGATTTCCCAATAAATTCTCATCCTGGAGCATCCGTCGATCATCGCCGCTTCTTCCAGCTCTTTCGGCGTGCCGAGGAAAAACTGCCGCATGACGAACACGCCGAACACGCCGCCCGCGCCGAAAATCGGCAGCACGATCAGCGGCCAATGCGTGTTGATCCAGCCGATTTCGCGCATGAAAAGAAACATCGGAATCGCTGTCACTTCCGTCGGAATCATCATCGTGCTCAAGAGAAGCAAAAAGACGACGTTGCGCCCGGAAAACGGAATGCGGGCGAACGCGTACCCGGCCAGGGAGGAGAACAGCACGGTGCCGGCGGTAACGGTCGCGGCAATGTACAGACTGTTCCAATAAAACAAGTGGAACAACGTTTTTTCCAGCACTTCCGTGTAGTTGGCCCAACGGACGGGCGATGGAATCAGCTCCGGCGGAAACGTGAAAATTTTCGCGGGTTCCTTGAGCGAAGTCGAAAGCATCCACAAAAACGGCATCATCATGACGGCGGAAACGATCACCAGCGCGCCGTAATGCAGCAGGACGTCCGCGCGCGAAACCGTCCGGAGAAAATCGGAGGACACGGCGTCGCCCCGGGTTTTCGCGTACATGCTAGCTTTCATGGAACACCCACCTTGTTCTCAGCTGCCACTGGATCAACGTAAAAATCAAAATGATGAAGAAAAGAATGAAAGCCAGCGCGGAGGCGTAACCGAACTCGAACAGCCTGAACGCTTTTTCCCAGATGTAATAGACGAGCACTTTCGTGCTGTTGCCCGGGCCGCCGTGGGTCATGACGTAAATTTGCCCGAACACTTTCATCGAACCGATCACTGTCAGGATCGTGGTGAGAAAGATCGTCGGCGTGATCATCGGCACCGTCACGGAGAAAAACGTCTTCGCCCGGCCGGCCCCGTCGATTTTCGCCGCTTCGTACAGATGCGAAGGCACCTGCTGCAGCGCGGTAATGAACAGCACCATGTTCAATCCGACGTTTTTCAGCACGCTGGTGACGATGACCGCGGGCATGGCCAGTTTGGGATTGTACAGCCAGGCCGGCCCTTGAATCCCGACGAGCTGCAGCAATTGGTTGATAAATCCGGAGTCGGTGGCGAACATGTATTTCCAGACGATCGACCAGACGATGAGCGATGTGACGACGGGCATGAAGATCGCGGTGCGGAAAATGCCCATGCCCGGCAAATTTCTCGCGAGCAAAAGAGCGAGGCTTAGCGCGAGCGCGATGTTCAGCGGCACGAGTCCGGCCGCGAAATAAAACGTGTTGCCGAGCGATTTCCAGAACAACGAGTCGACGAGCAGCGCGTGGTAGTTGTCGAGCCCGATAAACTTCGCTTCGCCGAGCAGCGGCCAGTCGGTAAAACTCATGGAAAAGGCCGTGACCAACGGGGCGATCAGCAGCAGCGCGAAACCGAGCACCATCGGGCTGACGAACAGCCAGCCGGTCATGTTAGCCTCACGGGCCATCGCGCTTTTGCCCCGCCTGGGGCGGGCGGCAGCGGACGCGCCCCGGGGACGGCCGCCGCCGTTCGGGCCGTTTGCCGGCGCCGAATGATCAAATCGGTTCATTCGTCATCCTCCTGACAAAGCAACGGTTCGTCGCCGAACCGCCGCTTGTCGTATTGTTTGATTTATTGCTGCATCAAAGGATTGACCTTTTCTTCCATCCATTGCAGCACTTCTTCGGGTTCGGCGATCTGACCGAACAGCATGTCGAACCCCGCCAGAATTTCGCTGTCGATTTTTTGCCACTGTACGTGACCCGGCTGGAACCGCGCTTTCGGCATCTCGTCGATGACCGACTGCCGGATGAACTCCGGATCGGGATTGTTCGGCTGATTCAGGAACACGTCGGAGTTCAGCACCGAAAGCCGCGGCGGAACGAAGAACGTCGACGTCGCCTTGATGCCTTCCTGGCTGGCGAAAAACTTGAGCAGTTCCTTCGCTTCGTTCGGGTGCTTCGTATCCTTGAAAATGACGTATCCCGCTTGCCCCAGCATCGGTACGGCGCCTTGCTTCCCGGACGGCATCGGCGCGATGTTCCATTTGAAATCCGTAATCGCCCGCGCCTTGGAAACGTAGCTGTATACATCGAAGAACATGCCGATTTTGCCGGATTCGAAGCTGATCTGTTCGCCCGCTTTCGGATGCGACTCGTCAACGAACATCATGCGCTGCAGCATTTTCAGCGTGGCGACGCCGTGCTCGTCGTTCCAGGTGAACTTCGTCATCTCTTTGTCGAACGGGCCGCTGCCGTTGGACCACGAGTACGACGAAAGCAAAATCCAGTTGGTCCAGTCGCGGAAAAAGTTGGCTCCGTACACGCGGTCGGCGCCCGTTCCACTGGAGATGGCCTTTGCCGCCTTTTCGAATTCTTCCCAGGTCCATTTGCCTTGTTTGGCCAGTTCGTTCGGCGATTCCAGGCCGGCTTGTTCAAACAGGTCCTGATTGTAAAACATGACGGAAGGCGGCGTGGAGAACGGCAGTCCGTACAATTTTCCGTCTTTGCGGAACAAATCGAGCGTGGACGGGATGAAATCGTCCATTTGGAAGGCCGAATCGTTCGCCACATCGGAGACATCCATCAAGATGCCGTTCGCCATGAACTGCGGAACCATCCGTTCCGCCGCCCAGGCGATGTCGGGCAGTTCCCTTCCCGCCGCGAGGACGGAAATTTTTTGCTGATAGTCCGCAAAAGGCACCGAATCGATGGTGACGCGGATGTTCGGATGGGTTTGGTGAAACTTGTCCAGCAATGACTTGTACAGGTCGAGATGGGCTTCGTTGCCCCAAGTCAAAAACTTCAGTTCCACCGTCTTGTCGGCGTTGCCGGCACCGGACCGGTCGTTTTGGCTTTGGGCGTTTTGACCGGCATCATTCCCGCATGCCGCGGCCAACACCGCGAGTGAAAGAACGAGTGCGGCGGACCATAACCGGCGCAGTTTGCTTGTGAGCGTTTTCTTGTATGCGCCTTCATTTTGGTGTTTCATCGTATCCCCTCCTGCTTTTCTCCATATTTTTTGATGGAAGTTCATCGGCAAGACCAGTATACGTGGGGAGGGCTTCGTCGAAAAATGCCGGGACCTTCAGGTTTGGTACGAAATTTTTAGAAATTGTCCGCCGGCGCCCGCCGCTCGCGGTACTCGCTCGGGGTGCAGCCGACCTGCTGTTTGAATACGAGCATGAAATGTTTCGGGCTTAGGTATCCCGACAGCCGGGCGACATCGTAAATTTTCAGTTCGGTATGGCGAAGCAAATATTTGGCGCGCTCCATGCGGACGGAAGCGATGAAATCGGACACGTTCATATTCGTTTCCGCCTTGAACAGCTGGCTCAAATACGTCGGGTGGACGTGCACGAGATCGGCCAGCGCCTGCAGCCGCAAATCTCCGTCGGGATGGGCGCGGATATGTTCCTGCACTTTGCGGATCAGCCGCCGGGTTTCGCCGCATTCGTCGGCCGTGCGCCCGTCTCCGTCTTGTACGGCGTTTGTCTCCGGGGAGTTCGGCCCGGCTTTTTTGCGATCGAGCGCCGTTTTGATTTTTTCCAGCGCGGCCACGAGCTCGAGCCGGTTGATCGGCTTCAGCAAATAGTCGGTCACGCCGTAACGCAGCGCCCGCTGCGCGTAGGAAAAATCGTCGTATCCGCTGATGACGACGACCGGCATGTCGGCGTACCGTTCGCGGATTTTGCCGATCAGCGACAGTCCGTCCATTTCGCGCATGCGAATGTCGGTGAGCACCGCGTCGGGCAGCTGCCGCTCCAAGTAGGCGAGCGCTTCCCTGCCGTGGGCCGCTTCCCCGGCGACGGAAAACTGATTGCTGACCTGGGCGACCAAATGGCGGATACCGCGGCGGATCACTTCCTCGTCTTCAACCAGCAGCAGATGATACATATTCCGCATCCCTCCTGTCGATCGGCAGCGTAATGGTGAACGCGGCCCCTTCGCCTGGGCTTCCGTCGATGTCGAGGCCGAACGGTTCGCCGTACATTAACCGGATGCGCTGAACGATATTGCGCAGCGCCAGCCCGCCGCGCCGCCGGCCGTCTTCCGGAAACGGTTCCGCCAGGGAACGGCGCAAGTTCGCGAGTTCCTCTTCATCGAGTCCGCGGCCGTCGTCGCGCACGGTCAATATGAGCTGATGTTCGAAACGGACGGCGGAAATCCATATCGTGCCGCCCTGCTCGCGATCGCCGATGCCGTGCTGGATCGCGTTTTCCACCAAGGGCTGGAACAAGAGCTTCGGCACCCGCACGTCGGAGAGCCCTTCCTCCACCTCGAAGATGGCGCGCAGCCGGTCGCCGAAACGCGTCTGTTGGATTTTCACGTAGGACTCGACCGATTCCAGCTCTTCGGCGAGCCGCACCAGCCGGTCGTACCGGTCGATCGTATACCGCAGCAGTTTGCCGAGCGCCGTCACCATATCGGACACTTCGTCGTTGTTTTTTGCGATCGCCATCATGTTGATCGATTCCAGCGTATTGTAGATGAAATGAGGGTTGATCTGGCTTTGCAACGCGGCCAGTTCCGCTTCTTTTTCCCGCAGGCTGAGCACATACACTTCGTTGACGAGACGGTTGATCTCTTCCATCATCCGGTTGAACCCGCGGCTCAACTGCCCGATTTCGTCTTGCGATTCGACGGGAACCGTTTCCGAAAAATGGCCCTGTTCCACGCGGAGCATCGTTTTTTTCAACCGGATCAGCGGGCGGCTCAACTGATGGGAAAAGTACAAGGCGAGCACGTACGCCAGCGCCAGACAGATGATCGCGATCAAAACCGTGAAATCGCGCAAATCTTTCGATTCTTTCAGCAGCGCATCCAGCGGAATGAAGCGGACCACTTTCAATCCGGAATAATCCGACGTGTCGATCACGCGCAAATACCGGCGGCCGTCGACTTCCACGCGCCGCACGTCGTTGCCGGCGGGCAAGTCCGATGTGGCTTCGCGCCACGCGTCCCCGGCGGTTCCGTCGGCCATGTTCATTTGAAAAAACGGTTCGTTTTGGCCGTTGATGACGAACAGGCTGCCCTGGCCTTCGAACTTCAGGTTGGCCAGGATCCGTTCGAACACGTCCATTTTCAAGTCGATTTTGATCAAGCCGAGCGCTTCGTTCGTCTGCGGTTCGCGGAGAAGGCGGGCGACGGAAATAAATTGCTCGCCGTTTCCGTCCATATAGTAGGAGGGCCGGTGGATCGGGATGGCTGTCCAGCCGCCGTCCATGTCGCGGACGCGCGGGTACCAGCTTTCCTTCTCATAATCCACATAAAATCGGATGACGTTCGGATCGACGTTGGAGAAAATGTATCCGTTGTTCGCGATGATCTGGATGCCGCGCACTTCCGGCTGGTTGAAGGCGGAACCGGAAATGTAGAGCGACATTTTTTCCATCTCTCTCTTTGTCGGCCGGACCGCCCGCGATTCCGGACGCGAGTATTGGCGCAAGATGTCCAGCACCCCTTGGTCGTACAGCGGCATCAGCGAAAGTCGCTGCATTTCCATCAGCGTCCGGTCCAGGTTCAGGTTGATCTGCCCGGTAATTTGCACGGCGTAGTCGGCCGCGCGCCGTTCGACCGAATCGGAAAAATCGTAATAGGTGATGCTGCCCTGCAGGCTGAGCGGCAGAGCGATCAGCATGAAAAAAATGAGCGATGTTTTCGTTCGCAGGCTGAGTCTCCGCATCAGTTCCCGGGGCGACGCCACTCGCGGCCGCGGCTTTCGGTTCACGCTTCGCACGCTCCCCTCGTTTTCGCAATAGGTCGTATCCGTCCATGAGGACGATCAGGAAAAGGGGCCCCAAAAGAGGGCAGTTGGGACTTTCTATTCATTTTAATCGAAACATTGAAAATATACAGAGGGAATGAATGTGAAAGCCGCATGATCGATGCCGAACGAGAGCGGGTGAAACGGGAACAGGCCGATCGACGGGATGCAAAAGAGGAACGGGCTGGGGGAGAAACACGCCCTCCCGCCCGATGCGGCTGCGGCGGCGAGGTACGCCCGATCAGTGCGATCGCCCGCGCATTTTGAGCGTTTCTTTCTGAAAGACGTCGATGCAGTCGCGCATAAAGGTTTCCAAAAGCGCAAGTTCCTCATCGCTGTATTGGGAAAACAACCTCTCCATGGCTTGTCCGAACGATTGAAATAAAGGAGCGATCTCCGATGCCACCTTGTCCGCATGGAGTTTGATGACCACTTTTCGCCGGTCTTTCGCGTCTTTGTCGCGGTACACAAAGTTTTTCTTCTCCAGCCTGTCGACGACGGCGGTGACCATGCCGCTTGCGAACCCGGTCATTTCGGCGATTTTTCCCGCCGTTACCCCGTCCCCGATCACGCCCAGCACTTTGTAATCCGTCAAATTCAGCCCCAATTTGTCCGCCACGCTTTGGTGAAACATGATGAGCGCCAGGCTGAATTGCCGGCCCAGCGTTTGTCCTGCGGATTTTTTTCGTTCAAAAGCGCTTGACAAATCGATCACCCCTGCCTTATTATCTCTAATATAGAGATAATAAATAATTTAGATATACAAAAATTGATATTCAAAAATTTTTAGATATATGGCTGAAGCCATTATAACATAAACATCTCGACTGCAGGAGGGGCAGGTATGTTTCTTATCAAGGCTTTGCATACGCTCGGCGCTTCCTACGCATTTTATTTCTCTTTCGCGCTTGGATTCTTGCTTTCGCTGCCCATTGCCGCCGTGCGCTCGTACCAAGTTTTGTATCGCCAAGAATGGAAAGGATTCGCGTCGATGTCGGCGGAGATCGCGGTGGAGCTGTTGAGAATCGTGCAGTATGTGCTGTTTATCGCTTACGGAACCCGCACGCCTTACGGTTCCTTGTTTTCGGCGGAATCGTGGAAGACGATGTTTGCCGGCGTCGGCCGGCTGGAGTGGGGGGCGTTTTGGTGGGATTTGCTCGGATTCGTGGTCGTTTTCGGCGCGTACAACGCCATCCTGTTTGCGATATTGAGGCCGTCCGTCGTGCAAAAGTGGATGGACAAAGCCGGCATCCGGCGCTTTGAAGCGCCGAATGTCCGAAACGCCGTCATGCTCGCTTTCAAGAACCTTTTTTTGATTCCCGTCAGCATGATCTATTTGTTCGATATTCTGAACATCTATTAGTCCCGGGATGAACACATCCAAATAAACGCAAGGAGAGGATGATGCCGAATGAAAAGGCAGGACGACGTGAGGGCGATCGCCGAACTGTTCGCAAGACTCGGCGACGCCTGGAACAGGGGCGATGAAGAGGCTTACGCCGAGTGCTTCACGGAAGACGCCGACTATGTGACGTTCATGGGCCAGTATTTGAAAGGAAAAAGGCAAATTGCCGACGCTCACCGCATGCTTTTCCACGGGTTGTTGAAAGGCTCGACGCTGGTATCCAGCGCCGACACCGAACCGGCGCCCCGGTTTATTTCGCCGGATGCGGCCATTGTCCATGCGGTCGGGGAAATCCGGCTGCCGGTCCCGGCGCCGAATGCGGAGGACCGTCGGTCGATCAATACGAACGTCGTCGTCAAGCGGAACGGAGAGTGGAAACTGACGGCTTTCCACAACTGCCGCATCCAGCCGATGCCGGCGGGGAGGAATTGACGGGGGATCATATTTTCAAAAGGCGAACCGAACGGTTCGGGGCAGCAGCACAACGCGGATGGGGAGGAGAAAAAGATGAGAACGGTCAGTCCGTTTGTCGCGGTGGACCATTGCAAAGAAGCGCTGGAGCGGTATCGCGCCATATTCGGCGGCGAAACGCGGATCCTCATGGAGCGGAACGGTCAAGTTCTGCAGGCCGAGCTGCACCTGGGAAACGGCATGATTCATTTTGCCGATACCGCCATGGCCAAGCCGTCGGCAAAAGGAGATCACGTCAAGGTCATGGTGGAATTCGACAGCGAGGAAGCGTTGCGGAAGTCGTATGAAAACCTGAGCGTAGACGGACAAATTGTGGTTCCCGTGCATCAAACGAATTTCGGTGTCGTGTTGGCGAATGTGACGGATTGGAACGGCATCGGCTGGATCCTGAAATATGTGCAAACGTGAGGGGCGTTGGAATCCGGCAAGCCAGGGATTGGACTGCTGCGCCGGCGAGATTCACCGCCCGTGATGACTTCAACCTGGCGACGAATGTTGATAAGGAAGCCGTCGCATCAGCCGGATGCGGTTGTTTCTCGAACATCAATTCGATATAATGAACATAACATAAAAGAACCGCAGGTGTTGGCGCACCTGCGGTTCCTGTACAGCGTCCGCTTCAAGAGCGGTCGGCTGCGGGGATGAAGCCAAATAGACCGCACCCCTTGTCCATAGGGCGGTCTATTTGCGTTTATGGGACATTATCAGTACTACGAGTGTCGCAAATGCGATCATCAACGAGAGTGCCGATACACGTCCACGGGCATCACCTCTTAACGGAGGATAGCCGACCGCCCTCGAAAGCCGTTGTTCGCTGTACAAGACGATTCTACCATATAATGGAGGGCGCCACCACTAGTTTTGCGATCATATGTTCGTGTTCCGACTCCCAGGCTCCCATTATGGAAGAATTCGAGCTGCCATCCGAGAACGAGAAGGTGGTCGACCCATTTCCACGCCGATTCCACCATCCTCTACCTCCACCTCTAAAATAACACCATTAGGTGTTATATGCATGATCACAGCTAGCCGCGCAACGTCCTCCGGCTTTCCTTGCGCATAATTCACCAGCCCATTGCGAAAAATGAAACCAAATTCCATGAATCGGGTGCGGCAATGAACAGCAGACGGAATCGCGACATCCATGACTTCCCCATTTCGACGGAGATCGAAAAAAATGAAAAGCGCTTAAAATCGATTTTTGAGCATTGCGCCGATATCGTATACGAGCAAACCTCCTTCGGTCCTGGGTTGAAATGCGCCGTATTGACCGTGTACTGCGAATCGCTCGCAGATCCCCAATCTTCCTCCGTCATGCTTTCCGTCCTGCAGAACTTGGCCAAGCACAGGAAGGAAAGCGGAAATTCGATCACTTCGCGGGAAATTCGAAAGTGGTTTGAACAGCAAGGCGTGACCGACCGTACCTATCACATTCACTCCTCCATGGAAACCGTCGTCCGCCATATTTTGCAGGGGCATATTGTCATTTTCCTTGAGCAATGGCACCATGCCGTAAGCTTCGACGGGTTAAAGCTGCAAACGAGGAACGTGGAGGAACCGTCCGCCGAGAGAGTGGCGATCGGCCCCCGGGAAGGTACGGTGGAGAATTTGTCCGTGAACATCGGCATGTTGAGATTGCGGCTGCAAACGCCGGACTTCAAAATCGTCACGATCCGCAACGCGGGCAAAAAAACGGGGAAACAAGTCGTTTACGGCTATTTGGACGGTGTCGTCCCTCGCTCGGTATTGCGGGAATTTGAACAGCGCATCGACTTGATCCAAAACCACGAGTTGGTCGACACGACGATGATTGAAAAGCGGATTCAAGATTCCGCGTTTTCCCCTTTTCCGCAATGCCGTTATACGGAGCGGACCGATACGGCCGCCCTGGCCTTGCTCGAAGGGAAAATTATCGTGATGATGCAGGGATCGGGCATGGTGTTGATTTGTCCCGCTCTTTTTGTGGAATTTTTGCAGTCCGTCGAAGATTATTATCATCGTTCCGCCTTTACCTTTCTGATTCGGCTCTTGCGGATAACCGCGTTTCTGATCGCCCTTTTTTTGCCCAGCATTTATATCGCGTTGAGCACGTTTCATCCCGAATTGATTCCCACCGTGCTCCTGCTGGCCATTACCAATACGCGGGAAGGCATCCCCTTTCCGGCTGTCGTTGAGGTCATTATCATGGAATTTTTCTTTGAACTGTTGAGAGAAGCGGGCATTCGCCTGCCGCAGGCCGTCGGATCCGCCGTAAGCATCGTCGGGGCGTTAATCATCGGTCAAGCGGCCATCGATTCCGGCATTGCCTCCCCGATTATGATCGTGGTCGTCGCCTTGACCGGTATCGCCTCCTTTTCCATCCCGCAATACAATTTCGCGATCGCGCTGAGGTTGTTGAAAGTTCCGTTTATTTTATTGGCGGCATCTTTGGGAGGGTTCGGGATCATGATCGGGATATTCCTGATGCTTCTGCACTTGTGCTCGCTGCGTTCGCTGGGGCAGCCGTATTTCGATCCGATCGGACCGTTCCGTCCGAAAAAAGTTGGAAAGCTGTTCCAAGCTTCCTCCATACGCCATCCGGGAAAAGATGCGGCATGAAAACGTGGATTCGGTTGATCGCATGGACCGGCATGGTGCTGCTGCTTTCCGGATGCTGGAGCAATATGGAACTGACCCAAAGGGCGTTTGTGATCGGCATTGCCCTCGATAAAGGCGAGAAAAACGACCTTGAACTGACGGTTCAAATATACAAACCGGTCAGCCAATTCGGCGCGCCATCCGTCCAGGACGAGAAATCGGCTTTTATCAATGTAACCCTGGAAGGTTCGAGCGTCTTTACCATTATCCGCAACAACAAGGCCGTGACCGGACGGCGCTCCCAATTCAGCCACACCCAAGTTCTGCTGATCGGCGAGGAGTTGGCGAAGGAACAACTGAGCGGCATCCTGGATTTTTTCTATCGCGATCCGGAAATTCGTCTCGGCACACCCATCATGATCGCCCAAGGAAAAGCGCGCGATTTCTTGACCGGCAAATCCTTGATCGAAAACACGCTGGGCAGCCAAGTCCAAAAACAGCTGAATTTTTCGGCAACCCTCGCGGGGAAGACCATCAATACGAATTTGATGGATCTTGCGTTCCAGTTGAAAAGCGAATCCGAAAGCGCGCTGCTGCCCGTAATCGCGCAGGATTCGAAATTTCACCGAAACCTCGTGCACGGGATCGCCCTGGTGAAGAAGGACAAAATGATCGGAAAGGTCGCGCCGGACAAAGCGCCGTACTTGTTGATGCTCGCCAACCGATACCGGAATGGGGTCGTCGAAATCCCGTGCGGCCGGGAATCTTCACGCGGGGAAACCTTTGAAATTATAAAAGCGAACACGACGATGACGCCGAAGATCCAAGGAGACGACATTTCCGTTGCCTTCGATGTGCAAATCCAAGGTTCGATCGGGGAACTGTCCTGCACCACCATCCGCGACATGGCGGACGAAAAAAAATATGAGGCCAAACTGGAGCGGTACTTCAAGGAACAATTGGAAAGCGTCCTGAACAACCTGAAAAAACAAAAAACGGACGCGCTCGGCATCGGGCATAAACTGTATTTGCGCCATCCTTCCCGGTGGAAAAAAATCAAACCGGATTGGCCTGAACGTTATGCCCGAATACCGGCGGATATCCGGGTCAAGGTCACCATTACGAATTCGAAGATCATGAACCCGAGTCCGTTTGCGCAAGTCGGTGAAGATTGAGCCGGGGTGGAGGTCGGGAGGGAATGTTGGAAAACATTACGGTTCTCGTGATGACGGGCGTCGCCCTTTTCGCCGCGGATCTGTCGCGCTTGAGGCGAGCGGACCGGCACGAAAAATGGATTTTGGCGATGTTTTTCGTCCCGATCCTTTATCTCAGCCTGATGTACGTCACCAACAGCGACTGGGTGAATTTGCACGATCTGGCCAACGGGACCGTCGGACGACTCGCCAAAATCATCGTGAATTGGTTGGAACACTCCTGATGTTCGCGAACGGAGGCGGCGCAATCGCATGAACGAGATCGGAAAGCAATCGATCGGTGTCGGACAATTGGCCATTTTGTACGTCAGTTATATGGTCGGGTCCTCCATTGTCTACATTCCGAATCCGACGATCCATTTCGCCGGCAATATGGCCTGGTTGTCCATCGTGATCTCCGTCTTGATGTGCGTGCCTTTGCTTGGCTGCGTCCTGTACTTGTTTCGCTGCTATCCCGAAGCGGCGTACACCGAATATTTGCGTCAAGTTTACGGGAAATGGATTTCCGCCGTTTTCGTCTTCTTGCTGATGTTGATGCTGTACCTCATGCTCTCCTATATTGTCCTCGGGATCGGCAATTTTTTCACCAACACCATGATGGTGGAAACTCCGATGTATGTGTTCAACGGGCTGACGATCATTATCGCCGCCTATACCGTTCGCGCCGGAATCGAAGTCATGGGGCGAATGTTCTTTTTGCTGATGGTGTCCATGCTCGTTTTCGTCGTTCTCATTGTCGGCCTGGCGGTGCCGATCGCGAAAATCGAGCCGCTGCTTCCCCTGTTTTCCGAAGGGATCAAGCCGGTCCTTCACGGCGTCTATTTTTCCTTCGGTTTTCCCTTTGCGGAATTGTTTCTGTTTGCCGTCATTTTGCCGTTTGTGCGCAAGGAAAGCAGGAAGTATGCGGGAAAATGGATGTACGCCATGACGGCGTTCAGCGGATTTTTGCTCCTGATCGTGGTGGTCATTACGGTGATGACGCTCGGTCCGCTGGCCGGCGACCGGAAGTTTTCCCTTTACGCCGTGGCGCGGTTGATCAAGATCGGCGAATTTTTGGTCGGGATTGAAGCGATTGTCGGCTACGCGCTGATTGCCGGTTCATTCATGAAAGCCGCCATTGTCTTGTTTATTCTCAATCACGTCACTTTCCGTTTTTTCAAGCTGAACGACGACAAAATCGCTCTGCCCGCTATTTCCTTGATCACCTTCCTGTTGTCGGTCACGCTGTTTCACACGGAAGCCGAGTTCAATTTCTCGGTGAACGTCGTTTGGCCGTTGATCACGATGACGGTCGGAATCGGTCCTCTGCTGCTCGCCGCTTTCATCACCTTCATCAAGCGGCGGTTCCGGAGACATTGACTTTCCTCAAGACGACGACCCCCCGCCCCTCGGCGGCAAGACGTGGAGGAATAGCGGCGCCTCGGCTCGTCTCGGAAGAATACCCCGATTGCCCGATTGGCCCCCAACTGATCGTTCCGCTTGCGTTTCGGTATCCGCCGCGCGAAAGTGATCGTGCTTCGTCACGCGGAATGCGTGAGTGCTCTTGCTCCGCGCCGCGGTATAGGATTATGATAAAAGGAGTCTTCGAATGATCGCTGGAATCGGCCGCGGGATATGGGGGAGCTTATGGCGGAACAACTCATCGGGTTGTTGGAACAATGGGGAATTTGGGGCGTGCTCGTGGCTTTGTTCATCGAAGGCAGCGCCCTGCCTTTCATCGGCACTTTTTTTATCGTGACGGTCGGTTTCGTGTTGGATCTGACCTGGCTGGAGATCGTCTGCATCTCGATATTGGGCAGCTACCTGTACGCGCTCGGCAGCTATATTCCGTACTTTGTCGGCTTTGCGATCGGCGGCACGATCGTGCGTCGTCTGAGTCCGGCTTGGCGCGTCAATTACGAGAAAGCGACGGCCGCGTTCAGCAAATACGGGATTTGGAGCGTCACCATCTCCAGTCCGCTCCATCTGGGCAACGTGGTGCCGTTTGTCGCGGGGGTTTCCAGGATGAAACTCGGGCTCTACACCGCTTTGACGATGCTGGGCATCGCGCCTTCCACTTTCCTGCTGTTAAGCCTGGGGCGTCTTTATCCCGGCGATCGGGACGCCGCGCTCGCGGCCATCGTCGAGTACCAGAAATGGGTGCTGGCGGGAATTGTGCTGCTGACGGCCGTGTTTATCGGCTGGAAACTGTATCGCAAGCGGCGGGCGAAACGATCGGGCGGAGGTTAGGATGACGGGGAAAGTGGTCCCGCGCGTTTTACTTTGATCATCATACTTTGTTTGTGATACAATGCGGTCATGAAACGAGAAGAAAACAGATCCCGCTGTCCGATCAATTTCGCGGTGGAGATTTTTGGCGATACGTGGTCCATGCTCATCGTGCGCGACATGGCGGCGCTGGGCAAAAAAACGTTCGGCGAATTTATGGAATCGGAGGAGCGCATCGGGCCGAGCGTTCTGGCGAATCGGCTCGTTCATCTGGAAAGGAAGGGGATTATCAGCAAAAAGACGAGCGAGACCGACAAACGGAAAGTGATTTACTCGCTGACGGACAAGGGTCTCGATGTTCTTCCGATTTTGTACGAGATCGCGGTGTTCGGTTCCCGGCACAGTCCGGATCCGGACGCCCCCGACGTATGGTTCAAATCGCTCGAATTCGACAAAGAGCTCGTGATCCGCATGTGGAGGGAGGCGATTCAGGCCGGAAGTTCGTTCTTCCTCGGACCGGATAGCGTCGTAAAGAAACTGGGGTTGTAACCCCGGTTTTTTTAGTTTGAGGATGAAGCGAAACAGCACGCAACACGGCAGTCCTCTTTTGCGGTAGTGCTAAGGTTCGTGACCCGAAAATGACATCAAGGAACTAATTGATGCTGGAAACAAATCGTTTCGTCAATAGCGCGGCGCTTGCGGAACGAAAAACCGGAACGCCGGCGCCGCTTCCGGGCTGGGGGTAAGGGGTTAAAAAGCGGCGCAAAAGTTCCGATTGTATACTTGTTATTTATTTTTCAGCAGACAATGTCGAACATTTGGGGAATCACGCAAAAAAACGGGTGTTTGCGGGAAATTCACGGCAACCATATTCTTCGGAAAGAACGGTGAACCCATGACCCTGGCTGCCTCCGTTGCGCCGCTTTTGACCCATTTTGTGCCCATCGCCTATTTTATCTACATGATTTCGGATATGCTGTCGCGCAACCGCAAGAGAACGGAATATTTGCTGGTCAGCGGCATTACCGCCTGCTGCCTGTCGCTGTTCCTCGAAGAATTCGTCCGGCATTATCTCCCCATCGAGTACAGCTCCGTGCTGACGGCCGCATGGTTCAGCGTCTCGGGGATTACAATCGTCGGGCTGGGACTGCATTTTTTTGTCAAACTGACGAACTTGGAGCACAAGTTTCCGAAATACGTGTATCCGTACTTTTTTTATTTGCCGACCGTGTTCGTGGTCCTCAATCTGTTTGTCAACGACCAGATGATTTCGGGAAGCGGTTTTTATCAGGCGGGCATTTGGAAATTGCCGGTTTACAACGCGGCCTATTATATCGCCATGTTCGGAAGCAATGTGTTTAACGCGGTTTATATTTACATCCTGTGGCGGGGAATCGTCAACACCGGGCAGCGGGAATTGCGCGCCATTTACCGGCAGTTGATTTACGGCGTTCTCGTGACCGTCTTTTTTAATCTCGTCATCGGCACCATCGATTTCAAGGGTTACCTGCCCCCGTATCCTTACATCTACGGCACTTGGCTTTGGTGCGTGTTTCTCCGCCACACGATGAAAAAATACGAGTTTTTGAACCATGTGGAGATTCGTTTCGAAAAGCTGTTCAACATGAGCCCCGCCGCGATAGTGCTCACCGATCCGGACGGCTGCGTGCGGGAAGCGAATCCCGCCGCCAGAAAATTGTTCGAAACCCTGAACATCGGCCATGGCAGCATCGCGCCTTTGCTAAAGGGCGAACTGCTTCACCGGATTCAAAACCAACTGACCATCAAGGATATGGCCATGTCGATGGACGGCAAAGACGGCCGGATGGAGCTCGTCATCGACGGGGACTACGTGTCGGTCGAATACATGCCTCACCTGATCTTGATCATCCGCGACGTGACCGCCCAGGTGGCCGACCGGCGGGAACTGGAGTTTATTGCGTATCACGATATGCTCACGAAACTGCCGAACCGAAAGCATTTCTTTGAACAGTTGAACAAGGCGCTCGTCGATGCCGGGGAAACCGGGCGGCGTCTCGCGGTGATGCTGTTCGATCTCGACCGGTTTAAGGAAATCAACGACAAATACGGGCATCTGGCCGGCGACCAGGCTTTGGTCCAGGTCGCCGACTCGATCCGGGTCATCCTGACGGAGGACGAGTTCGCAGCGCGTCTGGGCGGGGATGAGTTCATTATTTTCTTCCGGTCCGCCTCCGAGGAACGGGTGGAAGAAAAAATCGGCCGGCTGCGGCGGCATTTGGCCGGGAATCCGCTCGTCGTGGACGGGGTGCGCCATCCGCTCCACATCAGCATCGGCGTGAGCTTCTTTCCGGAACACGGCCGGGACAGCGACACCCTGCTCAACAGCGCGGACAAGGCGCTGTATCGCGTGAAGCGCGGCGGCCGCAATGATTATTCGTTCGCAACGGATTCGGAGTGAGGGGCGGCAGGAGAGTTTTTGCCCAAAAAGTCAAGTATCCCTATTTGTTTTATGACAATCCGGCCGCCCGCAGCGTGTTTCGCAGGCAAGCCCGGCTCAGTAGTCGGCCAAGCCGAGGTAGTGCAGCGAAAACAAGTTTTCGAAACCGAATGCGGAATACGTCCATTCCATGCCGTACATGAGCCGTGAGGTATGTTTATTGGCCTCGGTCAGGTTCGCGTAGGCGGCCTGCGCCTCCGTTACCTCTCCGTCCGAATGAGCAGCGCCTCCGCATCCTCCAACGCGCGCAAGCTGTGCGGCTCATCCGGCAAAATGTGCAGCAGCTTGTCCGGCGTCAGCTCGACCTGTTGTTCGCCGAAAGCAAAGACGACGCGCCCCTTTTGTACGATGATCAGCGCATCCGCGTTCGTGCGGTGCTCTTTGATTTCATTCCCCGCGGCCAACTGGAGCTGGATGACTTTCGTTTTGCCGTATTCCGTCAACGCGCCGATGTATTTGTCCTTCGACTGCAGATGATGTTTCACTTCGAGCACTTGCATCGCCGCCGACCTCCCCGATCTGTTCATCTTCAAGGCCATTTTACCACGCGCCTGTTTCACCGAGTGTGATATAGATCCGGATGTCGAAAAAATCCGGTGGTCGGACCGGTCCGATGAAGCGAAGCGAGTGAAGCCGCGTTGATGAAGGAGATGAGAACAGCGCCTGCCGACAGATCATGATCGCATAGCGGACAATGCGTATAACCCAGGTCGGCCGGAAAATCCGGCCGGCCTTTTTCCTTGGGCGATATACGATGGCCGGGAGAAAGAGGGCGGTTTAAGGGCGAGGGGCCCCGTAAACGCCTGTTCTCCCGGCCTCCATCGTCTCATTGGAGAACCTCCGGCGATGATGCGGCAAAAAATTCCGGAAACTGCCGGGCGATGCCTCTTGTCATCACGTCGGCCATGCCGAGCGCCTGTGCCTGGATCCGGTCGCTCGTCGCGACATTTTCCTCGTAATTTCCCGCAAGACGCGTGGCGACTTCGTTGCTGAGCAGCCGCAAATGCTCATACAGCATGTTTCTCCATTCCGCTTCCGACCAGTAAGGATTGATTCGCCCCAAAAACGCGGCGATATCGTCGGCGTTCATGAACCAACGCTTTCGGGCATCCTCGGCCGCGGCGGTATTGCCGGCTTTCAGCGCCTTGACCAGCTCGGCCGCGATCGTGAGATGGCTGCGCAGCAGTTCGGCGAATCGGGCGGCGATGGCGGGGCCGTACAGCGGCCGAAGGACCGCCGCGAAATCGTCCGGGTTTCGGAGAAGTCTGGCGGTCGTCGGTTCTTCATCCGGGAGGCCGCCGACGATACTGTTTACCGTCATTCTTGTCCAAAACACATGCTGCTCCCACAACGACCTCAGTTTCTGGTTCAACTCCACCAAGGCCGGTGTCCAGGCTGCTTGATAAACCGGTTTGAAATCGTATCGGGAATGAATGGGATTGTAGACGTACATCCTGTGTCGCTCCTTTTTTCGCTTTCTACAATCATATGGGCGGAGCGATCCTATGTGCATGTTTACCTGGCTTGGCGCACCGCGGAATGCGGCTGTTCGAAGGACTCGCCCAGGCGCCTGATGGCCGATATGGCTGGACGGCTAGATCGAATCATTTTGGAGGAAATGCACCGATGAATTTGACGATCGGCATTCGTCTTAACAAGTGAAAATCGAAAATACGGTGGCGAAAAGCGAGGTGCTCATCAAACATGATCAAGTCGTTCTGTGGGAAGAAACGTTGGAATCAGACTTCGGCGCGGACAGCGCAACCATGGAGTTTCGGCAGATCCGTTCAAGGAGGTGATGACCAATGAAATGGTTAGCCCGCATTTTGCATGTGCTGCTCATTCCCCTCATTGCGTCCGCCGGCGTGTTTAAGCTGATGTCCGGCGCGGAGACGATCAGGGAAGTCTATACCGATCCGCTCGCACCGCTCGGTTACAGCGTCGGGTTTATCTACATGATCGGTATCATTGAAGTGCTTGCCGCGGTCGGGCTGATGGCCGGTTTCTGGAGGGCCGCTGTCGGATTTGCTTCCCTCGGCGTCACATTCATCGTTTTGGCGGGAGCGGTTGGATCGAATCTGATTGCGGGGTTATACGCCGAAGCGATCTCGCCGTTGGTCGGTCTCTTGGTGACCGTCGCGGTGTTCTTGGCCAACCGATACGTGCTCAAACAATCGCGCGGAACCGCCAAGCTTGCGTCGCAATAAACGCCGCCGTCGAGAAAGAGCCATGTCGGCAACAAACGTTATTCAATTTCATTTCAATGAAGGAGCGATCCGACATGATTCAAAAACTCGGTCAAGTGATGCTTTATGTCAACAATCAAGATCAATCGAGGGATTTTTGGACGGAGAAATTGGGGTTCCGGGTCGTGGCGGAAGAAGACAACGGCCAGGGAATGAGATGGATTGAAATCGCCCCGCAGGGCGCGGACACGACCATCGTGCTGCAAAACAAAGCGTTCGTCGCCCAAATGCATCCTGAATTAAATCTCGGTACGCCGTCCTTGATGTTTTATACGGACAACGCCGAACAACTGCATCAAGACTTGAAAAACAAAAGCGTGAAAGTCGGCGAGATCGTCGAACTTCCCTCCGGAAAAGTGTTCAACTTCGCCGATGATGAAGAAAACTACTTCGCCGTGATGGAAAGAAAATAAGGCGCATCCATTTCAGCCGAAACATGGCCAAATGGGAATCAATCAGGTCAGCCGGAATTTCCGGCTGGCTTTTTTCAACGTGATAGAATCAATAAATTTCGAAAGCCTCTGTCGCAGAATGGGGAAATATCTGGACGTGAAAAATCGTAAACGGCGAATCGTCCGGATTGTGAATCGTATGAACCGGAATCGTTTGAACGGGAATCGTATGAGCAAGAATCGTCCGGATTGCGAAACGTTTGGATTGCGAATCGTCTGGACCTGGATCGTTTGAACGGGAATCGCTCCTGCGTGAGGTTTTGTATGAAATTTAGCCCTCATGGACGCCGGAAAAAGGGTATGGTGACGGATTTTATGTGAAATTTCATACAAATTCACAAAAAAAGTGAGAGGGGAGTCCATTTTGTGTGAAATTTAGTATATATGGACCGATGGATACGGGTGGGGGGTATAGGTTTTGTGTGAAATTTAGTATAAAACAACCCGAGCGGCCGATTGGCAGAAAGTTTTTGTGTGGTAGTGGCCATGACACCATGAAATCCAAGCCGCCAAGGACTTATCTTGTGGCTGGTTCCAGAGGCGGACAAATGAATCATGGCGGAGGTATCATTCGCGTATGCGGGAGGGGAAGGGGGGAACGGTTCGGCGCGGGCATGAAGAATCCCCGCGCCGAAAGAACGTTTGCCGGCGCCCTAAGGCCTTACGCACGAGTTCTGTCGCGAAAACCGATTGGGCCATGGCAACTGTGCGCAACTCCAGCGGATTTCATACATCGGCGGCTTCCCTACGGCGGCGTCGGCTCAAACAGCGAACAGTTTGCGGGCGATGCGCGCGGCTTCCGTCAGCGCCTTCCGCCGGTTGGCTTCGGCCATGGCGGCGTCTTTGTCCATGCCTTGCATGAGAATCGCCTCTATGCACGCCACACCAATGAACGAAAGAACCGACTTCAAGTAACGGCTACCGTGCTCGAATTCCTTTAACGGCCCTTCGCTGTAAATGTCGCCGCTGGATTGAATCAGGACAGCCTTTTTGCCGGATAACAGGCCGACGGGCCCTTCAGGCGTATAGCGAAACGTTTTGCGGGCGATTTTGATGGTGTCCACGTAAGCCTTCAGCATGGGCGGAATGCCGAAGTTCCATAACGGATAGGCGAAAACATACGCGTCCGCGGCGATGAACTGATCGGTCCATTGAAAAACGTTTCGAACGACGGCCTGCTCTTCCGGCTGCAGTTCGGCAACCGATTTCCCCGCCGCAAGCCGACTTCGGGCATTCAGAAAATGGCTGTCGATCAACGGAATCGGCTGCTTGTAAACGTCGATCTCGACAATATCCGCTTGCGAATCCAACTGTCGAATCGACTCCACCAGCGCCCGGCCCACGCGCAGGCTGTTCGAGTCTTCCTCCTTCTTCGGATTGGCGGTAATGTACAGGATGGTTGTCATTACGATCACCTCGGATATTTTGAATCATGCCGACGAGTTGCCGGGATTTAACCGCACGAAACGATGGCGATGCCGGCAAACGTCAGCAGAATGCCCGCCCACTGGTGCCGGGAAGGGCGCTCTTTGGCCAGCAAAACTCCCCACAGAAGCGTCACGACGGCAAACAGGGAAGTCGCGGTAATGACGATGGAAGTCTGCGCGTGCAGCAGGCCGAAGTTGTAGCAGACGATGGCGAGAGCGTCGAGGGCGCCGACAGCCGCGAGGCCCGCCCAGTCGTTTTTCCCGGGTTGCGCCAACCGCCGGCCGGCCAAAAGCGAAAGAAGCGGAAGCAAAACGACGGCTTGGCATCGTCCGATCCAGACCGTCGCCACGCCCCCGATCGCCTGGGCCGGATAACGCAGGCCGAAAAATGCGGTTCCCAGAAGCAGCGCCGCTCCTATCGCCCACACAGCACCTTGGGCAACCTTCACACGGGAGGAGCGGGCGCCGCCGGAGCCGGGACCCGTTACCGTTGCGCCGATCACGCCGACGATGGTCAGGACGATGCCGGAAAGCGCAAGCGGGCTCACGCGTTCCCCGAACGCGAAAGCGAGCGCCGCCGTCACGGCTGAAAAGCTGGACGCGATCGGAGCGACAACGGACGCATGACCGACTTTCAAGCCCTGATAGAGCAGCAAAATGCCGGCCAGATCGACGAGCATCCACAAGCCGGCGGCCGCCGCGTGGGACCAAGTGTCGATCGAGCGCCATTCATCGAGAACAAACATGACAACGGTGAGCAGGACGAAGCCGACGGCCTGCATGTAAAACAATGTGGGATGCGCGCCTATGCGTTTGCTCGACCGGGCCGCCATAAAATCCGCGGTTCCAAAACACAATGAGGAGAGTAACCCCCAAAACAAGCCCAAAGGTACCACAACCTTCGATTTTATTTGATTAATCAAATATTGCTTAGGAAACAAAATAACACGATTTATTTGCGCAGTCAAGTACTTTGGCTTATAATGGGGTCATCCTTGCAGAGTGAGGGGGAGCGCGCTTGGACAAGCTGCGGGAAGATGGACTGGCGGTTTGGCGGGCGTTTGTCAACTCGCATGCGGCGGTCATTCGACGCATCGAGAAAGATTTGTCGGCGAGGCGTCAGGTTCCGCTGACATGGTACGACGTGCTGGTCGCCTTGTATCAAGCTCCGGGGAAGAAGCTCAGGATGAGCGAGCTGGCGGACAAGGTCGTGCTGACGCCGAGCGGAGTGACCCGCTTGGTGGAGCGGCTGGAGAAAGAGGGGCTCGTCCGCCGGGAACGAACGGATGAAGACCGGCGGGGCGCCTACGCGGTGCTCACACGCGAAGGCAAGAGAGCTTTTTTGCAGGCGTGGCCGACATACGCGGAAGGCATCCAGGCTTACTTTCTCAACCTGCTGAACGAAGACGAACGCCGGGTGATCGGGGAGTGTTTGTCGCGAATCGATCAAGCCAACCGCCAACCTTCGCCATAACCTGCCATGCCGATCGTAAAATTTAGAAAACAATCGGAATGACCGGCCGGCCGGAGCGGGCGTCGTTTTCTTCTTCAGTCTGTCTACCTATGCTCGAATTCGGAAGATTCGTTGGATGCGGCCGGGAAAAAGCGAATCTCCCCTTGCTGCGGAAAAGCAGTAAAGGGGAGATTTTACTCACTTGCACCTCAGATTTTCCTTATACTTTTTTGGCGCCCGGTTCAAATACGCGTCTTCGAGAAGATGGGAAATCTCCTCCCAGCTTGCGCCGCGGTCCAGCCTCATGCCGACCCAGCCGTAACGCGCGACATACGGCGGGACAAAATAAACCTCCGGATTCGATTCCACCAGCACGGACTGCGCGCCGGAGGGAGCGGAACACCACAGCGCGATTTTTCCGTCCCCGTGGTGGTTCACCCAATATTGCGCAAAAGACCGTTTGCTGTCGATAAAAAACGTAGGGGTGCCGTGGCTGATTCGTTCGCTCGTTCCGGGGAAGGAAAGACAGAGCGAGCGGATCCGGCGAAACAACTCCTCGTGTTCGGGCGAAGTTTGAAACAACGTTTCCATGTCCATAGCGGATCACGCCTTTCGGTATCGTGCGGTCATTATTAACCATTTCGATCATCATTCATGTTTCCCTTTTTCATCGTTTGGTTGTCCTCGACAGTTCAAGGTCGTTTCTCGATCGTCCGCGGGTGCCGCGTCAAAGTGGCGTATTCGATTGGAAGAAAAATGGGATTGACAAATGAGGATGTGTATGATTTGATATGTGATATATCAGATATGTAGTTTTATATTTTGTTTATTTTTCATGATACCGTTTTCAAATGGGGGGGATCCGAAGAACAGTACCGGTAAATTCTTCGGCGGCATGTCGTCATTGAAAAATGAAACGTGATGGAGGTCGAAAAATGAACAGGAAATTTCTCGTTGTCGGTCTCATTTGTATGATGGTCGCGTTCGTGCTGGCAGGTTGCGGAGGCGGAAATTCCGGAGGAGGTAATGCTTCCAAGCAAAACAATTCCAATACGAAAAATGTAAGCGCTAACCCAAATAACGATTCATCGAAGCAGGAAGACATCTTCACGGGAAAAACGCTGGTGGTGTCCGCCCAATCGTGGATTATCGACAAGTGGCCGCTGCAGGAAGCAGCCGAAAAGTTCATGCAGGACCATCCGGGCGTGAAGGTGGAAGTGAAGCCTGCGCCGGATAAAGGGGAGGCGGACGCCTACATTTTGCAATGGTCCCAAGGCACCACAAATGTGGACCTGGCACTTGGCGGATCGCCCGCGGACATTTCCCCGTATGTGGCCAAGGACTTTCTGGTGGAATTCGATGACGCGTTTTTCTCCAAAATCGGCAAAGACAAATTCGTTCAGCCGCTTCTGCAACAAGGGGTGTTTAAAGGAAAGCAGTACTCCGTGCCGCTGCTCGGCGAAGTCATCAGCCTGAACGTCAATGTTGACCATATGAAAGAAGCCGGGCTCGTGGATGCAAACGGTCAGCCGCTCGCGCCGAAGGATTGGAACGAACTGTACGATTTCGCGCAAAAATTGACGAAGGTCGAAAACGGCAAAACCGTCCGATACGGGCTGGCGGTCGACTGGATGACCAACTTCATCACGTTGAACTACTATTCGGGACTGGTCGGCACCAACAACGGGAAATTTTTGTTGGACGACGGAAAGACGATTGATTTTCAAAGCGATAAAGCGAAGGAACTGCTTGAATTTTGGCAGCGCATCGTCAATGACGGGCTGACGCCGACGGACGGCGTGATCGATGTCAACGCGGGCCGCAACGCTTTGAAAGCGGGCGGAGTGAGCATGCTCTGGACCGCCAGCTCGCGCGCCCAGGAATCGGAGGCGGTGCTTGGGGAAGGAAAAGTGGTGAACGTTCCGCTGCCGGGTACGGATCAATACGGAAGCATCGTGTTTACGCACGGCATGTATATCCCGAAATATTCCAAAAATGTGGAACTGGCGAAAGTGTTCATTCAGGAGCAGCTGCTGGATAAATACGGTCAGCAATGGTCCGCGACGAAATTCGGCAAGCTCCCGGTCATCACCGAATACTACAACGATTTGTCGCCGGGCATCCAAAGCATGCTGAAAGTCATGGAGCATTCACACAGCGAACCGTTGTACCAGGAGCAGGCCAAAATTACGGATTTGATGCACAAACAAATTTCTTACATGCTCACGGAAGGCCAGTCCGTGGAACAAACGATGGACAATTTGTCTAAAGGATTTGCGGATCTCGACGTTCATATCGTCGAGTAATCAAAAAAAGCCCCGGGTAGCCGGAACTGCTCGGGGCTCTTATGGGAGAGCAAAAACATGCGGATCGGTCTGAGAAAACATTTTTCCATCATCGCGCTGTTTATTTTGCCGTCCATGCTCATCGTGGGCCTGTTCATGATTTACCCGTTGTTTCATTCCATCTATCTGAGCCTGACCGAATACAACTTTGTGTACTCGGAAAAACCGCAGTTTGTCGGGTTGGGCAACTATGTCGACATGTTTTCCGATCCGGAGTTCATCATCGCGACGAAAAATACGCTGATTTTTGCGGTTTGCTTTTTTACGCTGCTGATGATCGTCTCGTTGGCGATCGCCCTGCTGGTCACCTCCGGTTTACGCGGCATGAAAACATTGAGAACGATCGTGTTTATGCCCGTCATTGTCGCGCTTTCCCTGACCGGCGTCATTTTTCAATGGATACTCAATGAACGATTCGGCGTTTTGAATCATGTGTTGGAACTTCTCCATCTGGACGTGTTGACGAGAAACTGGCTGGGGGACTCGGATGTCGCGCTGTTTTCCCTCGTGCTCGTCAGCGTGTGGCGCTATACGGGGATTGTGATGATCCTGTTTGTCGCCGGATTGCAGGCGATCCCCGAAGATTTGTACGAAGCGGCGAAACTGGACGGGGCGAACTGGTGGAACCGGTTTGTTTACGTGACGCTGCCCAATCTGAAGGAAACGTTTGTGGTGACCGGCGTCTGGGGCGCCATGAACAGCATCAAGGTGTTCGAGCAGCCGTTTATCATGACCTACGGCGGTCCCGGTTCGGCGACGACCACGTTATATTTTTACTCTTGGCGCAACTCGTTCGAATTTTTCGAAATGGGTTACGGATCTTCCGTTGCATACTTTGTGGCGATTCTCGTGTTGGTGGCCAGCGCGATCAATATATTTATTCTTAACCGCAACAAACACCTGGCGTAATATGAAGGAAGGAGCTATACACATTTCATGTCACGATGGATATTTTATGCGATCGCGATTTTCACGGGCTTTTTGTTCCTGGCTCCTTTTCTTTGGATATTGCTCACCTCGCTGAAAACGGATAAGGACATTTACAGTCTTCCGATCCGGATTTTCCCGCGCGAGGTGACGTTGGAACAGTACATCGGCATTTTTCAAGGGTCGGCCAAGCTGGGCATCTATTTTACCAACAGCGTCGTCGTAACGATCATCAGTGTCGCGGCCATTGTGCTGTTAAGCAGCATGAGCGGTTACGGTTTCGCCCGGTATCGCTTTTTCGGGGATACGCTGTTCATCGGATTTTTGCTGCTGGTCATGGCCGTTCCCTGGGCGGTTTATCTCGTGCCGATCTATATCATGGAATTCAAACTGCACATTTTGAACAGCAAAATCGGGCTCATCCTGCCCTACATCGCTTTGAACCTTCCTCTCGCGATCTTGATCATGAGGGGGAATTTCCGGGGCGTATCGAAAGAAATCGAAGAGGCCGCGCTGGTGGACGGATGTTCGGTGATGCAGACCTGGGCGCGGATCATGATGCCGATTGTCAAGCCCGGGCTGGCGACGGTATTCATCTTTACCTCCATACAGGTCTGGGAAGAGTTCATGTTCGCGCGCACTTTGATCACGGACTATTTGAATTGGACGCTGCCCGTCGGCATCACGATGCTTCGTAACGAGGCGCAGTCCTGGGCGTTCGGAACGTTGAGCGCGGCGATCGTCCTCTGTTTGATTCCGCTGCTCGTCGTCTTTTTGTCGGCGCAGCAATATTTCATCCGTGGCATCACCGAGGGCGCAATCAAAGGTTGACGATCACATCCTGAACAATGGGGTAATGGGCATGAGACTAAAGGACAAAGTGGCGGTGGTGACCGGGGCGGCGTCGGGGATCGGGGAAGCGATCGCCGTCCAGTTTGCCAAGGAAGGGGCGAAAGTCGTCATCGGCGACATCTCCACCGAAGGAGAGCAAGTCGCCGCCCGCATCAGGGAAAGCGGCGGCGAGGCGGTGTACGTCACGACGGACATTCGTTCGGAGGAAAGCTGCCGTCAACTGATGCAAACGGCACAGGAGCGTTTCGGCGCGCTTCATGTTTTGGTCAACAACGCGGGCATTCAAACGTCCGGCAATGTGGCGACGGCCACCGAGGAAGATTGGGACCGGGTCATGGGCGTCAATTTGCGTGGCGCATGGTACTGCTGCAAACACGCGATACCCCTGATGATCGACCAGGGAGGAGGCAGCATCATCAATATCGCGTCGACCCACGCGTTCCGGACGCAAAGAAACTATTTTCCGTACCATTCTTCCAAAGCGGGCATGATGGCCATGACGCTCGGCATCTGCATCGATTTCGGCGAAAAAGGCATTCGCGCCAACAACATTTGCCCCGGTTACATTGAAACTCCGCTGACGCGGGAATACATGCGGCAAGTGCCGAACCGGGAAGTGAAAGAACGCGTGATGCTGGCGTCCCACCCGCTTCGCCGTTTCGGAAAGCCGGAAGATGTCGCTTACGCGGCCGTTTTTCTCGCTTCCGATGAGTCCGGGTTTATTTCGGGAACTTCCTTGATTGTGGACGGCGGACGGTCGGCGTTTCAAAAGGCGGATTAAGGGGTATCGCGGAATCCCGGGAGATATTTACAAATTCGCAAATCAAACGATAAACTGATATATGATATGTCAAGCATCGGAATTCGAAATGCGTGAAAGGATGCGAACATTTGAGCATTATGGAAGAGCACGGCGTAATCGCTAATCCGGAACAAATTTTCGGAAACGTGAACAATAAAATATCTTCCGTTCGGGATGCGGTGCATGAAGCGATCAAATCCGCGATTTTGACCAACGCCATCCCTCCGGGAAGCCGTTTGAACGAAAGGATGCTGTCCAAGCAGATGGGAGTCAGCACGACGCCGATCAAAGAGGCGCTGCGGCGTTTGGAATTGGAAGGCCTCGTCGTGACGCATCAGCGAAAAGGGTGTTTTGTGTCCACGCGGGTGATGACGTCCATCAAAGAGATTACCTGGGTTCGGTCGGCTTTGGAAGGCGTGTCGGCCAGATTGGCCGCCATCAAAATCACGGAATACGAAATGAACCGTTTGACTTCCCACATCGACAAAATGAAAGCCGCCACGGAGCGAAAAGACAGCCAGGAGCTGCTGCAACTGAACGCGGAGTTTCACCAGCGAATTCGGCAAAGCGCCAAGAACGACTATTTGCTGCAGCAAATCAACGCGATCCGCGAATACGACAACTTTGTGCGAAACAAAGCGTTGATTGTGGAAGACGAATTGGACCGCGCCTTTAACGAACATTACAAAATCTACCAAATGATTATGGCGAGAGATCCGGACGGGGCGGAAGAAGCAATGGTGTCCCATATTCGCGGTACGTTGACGCGGCTGACGGGGGATGATCGGGACCGTTCGGGCTGAGAAGGAGGAAATCCGGGGTGACCGCACGGATTTTCCCGTGGAGAAATGATATATCAGATATTATACATCAGTTGGGAAGGACGGAATGGACATGATGTTTGACAAACTGAAAGAGAAAATGAAAACGATTAACGCCATCAATATTACGCCGTTTGACGACGAGGGGCAGATTGATTGGAACGCTCTGCGCAACAACATTGAACATTTGGTTCGCGGCGGCATCTCGATGATTTATCCGTGCGGAAATACGGGGGAGTTTTATTCCCTGACGTTGCAGGAAGCGAAGGAAGTTACGCGGAAGGTCGTCGAGTACGCCTTCGGCCGGGCGTCGATCATTGCGGGAATCGGTTATGATGCGCAAACCGCCTGCGAATTGGCCAAACATGCCGAAGCGGTCGGCGCCGACGGGGTAATGATCCATCAACCGGTCCACCCTTATATGCTGGACGGCGGTCTGCTAGCTTATTACCAAAAAATCGCCCGTTCCACCCGCCTGCCGGTGACGCTGTACGTCAAAAGCGAACAAATCGGCATCGACGTGCTGCGGGAAATTGCCAAGGAGCCGAATGTCATCGGGGTCAAATACGCCGTGAACAATCTACCGCTTTTTGCGAAAACCGTAAGGGCAGTGGATGACGACATCGTATGGATTTGCGGAACGGCGGAAATGTGGGCTCCGTTTTTCTTCGCGGCGGGCGCGGTAGGCTTTACTTCAGGCATGGTCAATGTGGATACGGGACGATCCTTCGCCATGCTCGCGGCGCTGAAAGCGAACCGATATGCCGAAGCGATGAGCATTTGGGATGATTTGCGGTCTTTCGAAGAATTGCGGGAGAAAAACGGCAACGGCAACAACGTCAGCGTCGTGAAGGAAGCGATGCGCCAGCTAGGCTTGTGCAGCGGCAAGGTCCGGCCTCCGATCAGCGAACTGCAGCCGAATGAAAAGGAGAAGGTCCGACAGGTGCTGGTGAAGTGGGGGCTCTTGCAATAAATATCCGACCGCAAAGGAGGTGCCGTTTTGGAAGTATTGCCGGGCCTGCATCGCATCGAATCGATTTACAACGGCAGGTGGTTATACCAACATGCCATCTGTCGCGGCGGCCGTGTGGTGCTCGTCGATACCGGAATTTCGTCCACGCCGGAACGGCTGATCATGCCTTATTTGCACAAACTCGGCCGGGACGTCCGCCACGTGGACATGATCGTCGTTTCGCATTGCGACGCCGATCATTGCGGGGGAAACCGCGCGTTCAAAAAAGCGAATCCCCGCATCGCTTTTGTCGCACAGCAAAAAGAAGCGGACCTGCTCGCATCGGCGGACAAAATCGTCAAGCGGCGCTATTTGGAATTTGAGGATTACGGCTTGTCCGTTCCCGCGGAACGGCAGGCGCAAATCCGCGCCAATCTGGGCGAAGGCGTCGCTATGGACGTCGTCTTCGACCGGATGGCGAGTCTTTCCATTCCGGCCAACGCGCCGGAAGACCGGCTCGTGCTCGAACTGCATCATGCGCCGGGGCATACGGCCGGCCATCTCGTCGTCCACATTCCCGAACTGCGCGCGCTGATCATGACCGACGCCGTCTTGGGCGAAGCCGTTCCGGATGCGGAGGGACGTCCGGTTTTGCCGCCGACCTATCGGTATACGGAGGAGTATGTGCGAACCGTTGAATGGATCCGCCATCTGGATGTCGATTATTGGTTCGCTTCGCATTTTCCTCTCCTGAAGGGGAAAGAGGCGATTCAACGGTTTTGCGATCAAAGTCTCGCTTTTGTGGAGAAAGTGGAGTCGTATCTCTTGGAGTCGGTCGAACGCGCGGGCGTCGTCGATCTCGCCGCACTGGTGTCCAAAGCGGAGGACAGACTGGGCAATTGGCCGGTTGCTTACAACCAGGAGTTGGCGTACTGCCTGCTGGGGGGATTGGAACGGCTGGAAAACCGCGGGATCCTCAGGCGCATCCGTGAAGGCCGGCGCTGTTCGTGGGAGAAAATCCAATAACCATAAGGAGAGTGTCCGTCGTGAAAGTGACAGACGTGGAATTGTTTCCCGTGAAAACGACGCGCCGTTCGGGCGCGGTCAGCCGCCATGTGGTGTTGAAAGTGCATACCGATGAAGGCGTTACCGGTCTCGGCGAGTTTTCGGATCTCGGGATTTATCGTTACATGATGCCGGATATCGACAATCTCGCCACCGCAGCCCGTCAGCTGATGGTCGGCATCAACCCGCTGGAGATTACGGCCTTTCACAAGAAAGTTGCGAAGGTGCTGAAATACTACGGGCACCATTCCATGCCGATTTATCCGCCCTATACGCTGGACTCGCAATTCGTCGCCGCCATGGAAATGGCGTTGTACGACATCAGCGGCAAGTGGCACAACACGCCGGTTTACAATTTGCTGGGCGGAAAAGTAAGAGACGTGTTTGAAGTGACGTACCCGATTTTTTCGTGCAAAGACCCGGAAGACATCCCGGTGCGGCTGGATTGGGCGCAGCAGCTTTATGACGAGGGCTGGGATCGGATGCGGTATTACGTCGGCGAGGATTTGGAGGCGGATGAACGGTTTTTGCAGGCGTTTCGCGAACGGTTCGGCAAAAAAATCACCTTGAAAGCGATCGACTTCCAGCGCAAACTGTACTGGAAAGATACGTTGTATTGGATCGAGCGTTTTCGGCCGTTCGAATTCCAGCTCGTCGAGAGCGTCAGTTTCGGCGAGGATTACGAAGGCATGGCGGAAATCCGCAGAAGAATCGATATTCCGGTCAGCGAACACATCTCGAGCTACGCCAATGCGCTGCGCATGATCCAGCACTCCGCCGTCGACGTGTTCAACGTCTCCATTCAAATCGGCGGCATCCAAACCGCGCTGAAGTTTTACAATCTGGCGGAAGCGGCGGGGTTGAAATGTCTGCTCAGCACGACGCAGGAAATGAGCATCGGCACGGCCGCGACCTGCCATATGGGCGCCGTCGTTCCGGAACTGCACGTTCCCGGCGACGTGGTCGGTCCCGTGCTTTATCTGGAAGATGTCGTCAAGCGGCGGGTGAAATATGAAGGCGCCCGCATGTACTTGCCGGAGGGACCCGGTCTCGGCGTGGAATTGGATGAAGAGAAACTGGCCGAATTGTCGAGCCCGCTTTCGGAATGGGACACGCTCGGTTCGCATTCCGGGGTCGTCGTGCAGTGAAAGGGGATGCAGGGAAAATGAGCGCAGGCAAATTGACGAAGACGAACATCGAGGAACTGCTCGCGCCGCACGGGCCGCGGAAAAATTTCAACATCATCAAGCTGGACGACGACAAGTACGCGGTGCGCGTCGCGAAAATTCACGGCCGATTTCCATGGCATTCCCATCCATACGGCGACGAGGGATGGCTGGTGTGGAAAGGGCACATGACGATCAATACCGAGCAGGGGGATATTGAACTGCGGGAAGGAGATTTTACCGTCATCCCCAAAGGGCTGAAACATTCACCGATCGCCCATATCGACAATACGATCGTCGTCATTTTCAATCTGACGAAGCTGGGGATGGATTTGGTCGATCCGGATGCGGATCTGGGCGATTTTTCGCTGCCGGAGGAAAGCAGGTAAAAACAGGATGGGGGGAACGTTGGGGATGAGAATCAGCGATGTGAAACTGGACGTCGTCAATGTGCCGAGAAATACGGGGTTTGTGTGCCAGCACGGCATTTTGCGGCTTTATACCGACGAGGGGGTTATGGGCGTTGGAGAAATGTCCGATTTCTCCCATCTGCCCAAGTATTCGGTCGACGCGAACGATTTGTTGATGACCTTGAAAAAACAGCTGATCGGCAAAAATCCGTTCGATCTTGTCGACATCAATCAGGAGTTTGCTGGCCTGTTTCCGGAAACGATGTACTACTATGAAAAAGGCACGTTTATTCGCAGCGGCGTCGATATGGCTTTGTACGATTTGATCGGCAAAGCGCTCGGCGTGAACGTCAGCGAGCTGTTGGGAGGAAGGGTCCGCGACCGCGTCAAAGTGTGCTATCCGATTTTCCGCAGCCGCAACATGGAAGAAGTGAGCGTGAATTTGCAGGCGGTCGACGCGAAATTTGCGGAAGGGTTCGACGTGTTTCGTCTTTATGCCGGCGTGAACCCGGATGCGGACGAGGCGTTTTTGTCGGCGGTGCGGGAGAAATACGGAAACCGGATCACGATCAAATCGCTGGATTTCAGCCACCTGCTCGATTGGAAGAAAGCGCTTCAGGTGACGCGGAGATTGATGCAATACAACGTGCTGCTCGTGGAAAGTCCCGCTCCGCGCAACGACTTTGAAGGGCTGCGCAATTTCAGAATGTCCGTGGATCTTCCCGTCAGCGAGCACGTGTGGAGTTTCCGGCAGCTGCACGAGATGATCCTGCACGACGCGGTGGACGTGTTCAACATCGCGCTCGTGTTCATCGGCGGTTTCGCCGCGGCGCGCAAAGCCGCCGCCGCCGCGGAAGTGGCGGGGAAAGGCTGCCTCATCGGCACGACGCAGGAGTTGAGCATCGGCACGGCCGCCCAAGCGATCTTCGGCGCGTCGTTGACCAATTTGACGGAGATTTCGGACATCACGGGGCCGCGTCTGTATACGGACGACGTTGCCGTGAACCCCGTCGCTTACCAGGACGGCTATGTGCTGCTACCCGACCGCAGCAAGCCGGGGCTCGGGATCAACGTGGATTGGGACAAGGTGGAACGTTTGAAAACGGCCGGTTTTTCCTGGGGAGACCAAAAACTGCATCAACTGCAGGACCGGACGACGTTTTGACGCATGTTCCCATCCGAACGGCATTACGAATGAAATTTGAAACGGGTGCATGCATAACAAACGAACATCATTACGGAGGGAGAGCCGCCATGGGATCGGAGACGATTAAACAATACGGCAATTATATCGGCGGGGCCTGGACGCCGCCCGCCACGCAGCAATACACACCCAGCCGCAATCCGGCGAACTTGGACGACATTGTCGGATACGTGCCGAAATCTGATGCGCGGGATTTGGACCGGGCGGTGCAATCGGCCAAGGAGGCGCAAAAATCTTGGGCCCGGCTGCCGGGGCCGACGCGGGGGAACATTCTGTTTCGCGCCGCGGATGAACTGGAAAAGCGGCTGGACGAAGTGGCCGAGACGATGACGCGGGAAATGGGCAAAACGCTGAAGGAAGCCAAGGGCGAGACCGCCCGGGGCGTCGCCATTCTGCGTTATTACGCGGGCGAAGGCATGCGCAAGATCGGCGACGTTATCCCTTCTTCCGACAGCAGCGGATTGATGTTCACGACGCGTGTGCCGCTCGGGGTCGTCGGCGTCATTACCCCATGGAATTTTCCGGTGGCGATCCCGATATGGAAAATCGCGCCGGCGCTCATTTACGGCAACGCCGTCGTGTTCAAACCGGCTCTGGAAACGTCCGTGACCGCCGCGCTGATTGTGGAATGTTTGGACAAGGCCGGACTGCCCGCGGGCGTGTTGAATATGGTGATCGGTTCGGGTTCGGTGATCGGGCAGGGCATCATCGAGCATCCCGATATTCAGGGCATCACCTTTACCGGATCGGATCAGACGGGAATGAAAGTCGCCCAAGGGGCGCTGGCGCGCGGAGCGAAATACCAGTTGGAAATGGGGGGCAAAAACCCGCTGATCGTCATGGAAGACGCGGATCTCGACCTGGCGGTGGAAGCGGCCGTCAGCGGCGGGTTTGCCTCGACGGGGCAGAAGTGCACGGCCACCAGCCGCGTTTTTGTCCAGCGCAGCGTTTATGAGGAATTCAAGGAAAAGCTGCTGCGGCGGACACAAGAGATCACGATCGGCGACGGATTGCGGGAAGGCGTCTGGATGGGACCGTGCGCCAGCAAATCGCAAATGAACACCGTGCTGGAGTACATCGAATCGGGCAAGCAAGAAGGCGCCGCGTTGATATATGGAGGAAGGCGGCTGACGGATGCGTCGCATGCCAACGGGTATTATATCGAACCGGCGATTTTTGAGCGGGTCACCCCGAACATGCGGATTGCGAAGGAAGAAATTTTCGGGCCCGTCCTGGCGCTGTTTCCGTTCGACGATTTGAACGAAGCGATGGAGCTGGCCAATGACGTGAAATACGGCTTGAGCGCCTCGATTTTTACGAAAAATATCGGCAACATGCTGGAATTTGTCCACGGCATCGAGGCGGGCATGATTCGCATCAATTCGGAAACGGCCGGCGTGGAGCTGCAGGCGCCGTTCGGGGGCATGAAGCAGTCGAGCTCGCATTCCAGGGAACAGGGGCAGGCGGCGATCGAGTTTTACACGTCCATCAAAACGGTTTTCGTGAAACCGTAAGTTCTTTCTCCATGAATGGGCATTGGACCGGGCCGAGGAAACGAACTCGCGAACGAAACGCATCGTGATAGGCTCCCCTCATCGTAGACACCTGAAATCACAAAAATCAGGGCTTGCTTTGAGGGGAGTTTGTCGTTGAATGGCGTTGAATTCCGTGACCCCGTTTTTTTCATTTGGATGAGTTTCCTTGTGGGGGATGTAATCCTTTTGGGGGTTTGACTTTTTGTGCAAGCGGTGATACGATAATAGACAATAAATGAATATATGCTCATATATTAATAAAAAGGACGCAACGAAGGAAAGGAGCTGTTTTCATGCACCGCAGCGAACACCGTTTTTTGCCGGAGGAAACCGTGTTGAACACGTCTTTGATTTTTAAAGCGCTGGCCGATCCGACGCGGATTAAAATTTTGTACTTGTTGTCCCAGGAGGAATGTTCCGTCAATCATATCGCGGAAGTGCTGGACATGTCGCAGTCGGCCGTTTCCCATCAGTTGAGCTATTTGCGCAACATGAAATTGGTCACCTATCGCCGCGAAGGCCAAACGTTGATCTACACGTATAAAGACGAACACGTCATCGCGCTGCTCAGACAAGCGATCGAGCATGCGGAACATCCGCCGGAGAGTCCGGCGTGAGGGAGGGGCATATATGCATACGGACGTTTTGATTATCGGGGGTGGACAAGCGGGGTTGGCCGCCGCATACTTCCTCTCCCAACGCGGCGCTTCGTACCGGGTACTCGATAAAGGCAAAGAAATCGGCGAAGTGTGGAAGCGGCGATACGATTCGCTTGTGCTGTTTACGCCGCGAAATTACAGCGAACTGCCCGGGATGCGTTTAACCGGAGATCCGAACGGCTTTCCCGCGAAAGATGAAATCGCCGCGGCGCTGCAGCGGTACGCGGCCCATCATCAGCTGAACATTCAGCTCGAGACCGAAGTGCGGTCATTGAAAAAAATCGACGGCGACTTTCAGGCGGAAACGAACCGGGGAACCTTTTCCGCCCGGCATGTGATCGTCGCCACCGGGCCGTTTCAAGTGCCCATGGTCCCGCCGATGTCAAGCCGTCTGGATCCAAGCGTCACCCAAATGCATTCGGCGCATTACCGCAATCCCGCCGATTTGCGGCCGGGATCGGTATTGGTCGTCGGCGGCGGCAACTCCGGCGCGCAAATCGCGGTGGAACTGGCCCGCAGCCATCGGGTCGTCTTGTCCGTCGGGCACCGGATGACCTTTATGCCGCTTTCCATTTTCGGAAAAAGCGCCTTTTGGTGGTTCGACCGGTTGGGCATTTTAAACGCGCCGTCCGATTCGCGCATCGGCCGCAAGGTGCGGAAACGCCCCGATCCCGTGTTCGGATTTGAATTGAAGCGTATGTTGAAAGCGAAAACCGTCGCGATCAAGCCGAAAACCGTCAAAGCGGACGAACGCACGGTTCATTTTGAGGACGGCACGAGCATGGAACCGGACAACATCATCTGGGCGACCGGCTTTCGGTTCGATTACAGCTGGCTGCAAATTCAAGGCGCTTTGGACGAAGCGGGAAAACCGCTGCATAAGCAGGGCGTGAGCCCGGTGGACGGCCTCTACTACGTCGGACTGCCGTGGCAGACGTCGCGCAATTCCGCGCTCATCGGCGGAGTGGGCCGGGACGCGGAGGCGATTGTGCGTCGGATCACCGGGTAGGCGGTATGTAAAGTTATTGGGTGTCAATTATGCTGATCACCAGCAGGGGGCATTTCAGCGGTCGCCGGGGATGTTCGCCCGATCGGCATTCCCGGGCTCGACGCGAGCGGCCGCGGACGCTTGTTCGCGCCGTCCGCCGAATGGAACGCGGTACAGGATGAAAATCCCCAGATGCAAAACCGCGAGCACGAAATAAATATTGCTGTATACGATCGCGTCCGGAAACGGATGGAGCGGATTCCAGCGGATGCCGGCTCCCAGATCGATCACGGTACTGTAAATGCCGGCGCTGAGGGAACTGGAAATAAAATTCAACAACGACAGCAGCCCCATGCCGACTCCCGTTTGCTCCTTCGGCAGCGTCCGGGAAAGCGAATTGGTCAGCGCGATCTGCATGAACGTCAGCCCCACCTGGCCGAAAATGAAAAAGACGGCAATCAGTACCGGTGAAATTCCCACAAAGGAAGACAAAAGGGCAAAACATAGCATCAGACAGACGGAGGCGGTGGAAAACAACACCGCATTTCCTTTTGCATCCGCCAGCTTGCCGCCGTATCGTCCCAACAGCGCCGCCGCGATCGCGGCCGGCACCATCGCGAAGCCGACGGCGTCGGAATCGAGGCCGTTGACTTGGGACAGCATCAGAGGGCTCAAAAAAGGCAGCGCGTAACCGATTCCGCCCGCCAGGAATACGATCACCAGCCCGAGGGAATAGCTTTTGTTGCGGAACAGGCGGGGCTCGATGAACGGCTCGGCCGCGGAACGGATGCGCGCGACAAACAGGATGAACAGCGCCAGGCTTCCCAAGCCCAACATCCATATTCCATTTGTGAAGGCCAGAAGCAGCAGCGCGACCGTTCCGGCGAACAGCACGCCGCCGATCCAATCGATTCGGCCGGATTCTCCTTGCTCGTCATCCATATATTTGCGGTAATACGGCAGGGTCAGCAGCGCAAGCATCGGAACGCCAAAGAACCAGCGCCAGTGAAGCAGGCTGGCGAGCAGGGCGGAGGTGATCGGTCCGAGGGCGCTGCCCAGCGCGAGGCCGGTTGCCGTAATGCCCAGCGCCCGCCCCCGTCTTTCCGGCGAAAAATAGCGAACCGGAATCAGCATCGCCGCCGCGGGAATGACCGAAGCCCCCATCGCTTGGAACAGCCTGCCCAGGAGAACCATCCAGTACGTATGCGAGGCCAGTCCGATGAGGCAGCCGACAGTAGCGATGGAAAGGCCGAACGTCAGCAAATTTTTCAGTTTGTACTTATCGGCCAGTTTCCCGTAAAGCACGGAGCCGACGGCGTAAATCAGCATGTAGCCGGCTGCCACCCAACTGACCTGCGCGTAAGAGAGTTGATACTCGGCGCTGATTTCAGGCAAAACGATATTGAACATCGTCGCGCTCATCACGGACAAAACCAGCGTGAACGCCACGACGCGGATCAACCGGTTCGCCGCCTGCTGCCGATCTGAGGATTCCACGACCCATTCCTCCATATCCCGCTTCGTTCCATGTGCCGTTCCTTGGATGCCGACAGGACGCTTTGGACTTGAAGACGTCCTTGGCTGCCGACAAGGCGGTTATGACTTGATGCCGCTTCTCGGCTGCCGACAAGACGGTTATGATTTCATGCTCCTCGGATGCCGGCAGGACGGTTGGATTTGAAGCCGTTTTTCATTGCGACCATTATACGTTGGGGGGAAATGAAATCAAAATATTTTTTGAGCTATGAAGGGATATCTCCGCGTATATGGGCTCGTTCCGATCCCGGTTTTATTCCGTTTGCGGTTGCCGGATTTTTCGGATGCGAAACGCTGACGGAAGCGGATTCTGTCACAAATTCGCAGCATTTTCCGTCAATGCTATGATGGGACCAAAAGATCGCAATAAAATGGATCCGGCGGGAAAGCGCCCGGCCGTGATCGGGCCGGATTCGGGCATCTTGAAAACAAAAGGAGGTTTTGGGCCATGCGGACGTTGGCGTCACCTCTAAAGGCTTCTCTTTATTTTTGTTTGGTGGTTTTTGCGTTTTCCTTATTCCTGTGGCTGCTGGAAGACTTGGTCGGCGATCGGGCGCCCGACATTCCGATCCAGCTTCCGTTGAGTTCGCTTATGGCCTTTTTTCCGTTGGTCACCGCGTGCATCTTTGCGTATCGCAAGGAGAAAGGAAAGGGGATCAAGGAGCTTTTCCAAAGGGTGATCGATATCCGTGCGATCCGGAGGAAAGTCTGGTACGTGCCGGCGCTTCTCCTCATGCCGGCGGTATTGTCGGCCTCCTACCTGGTCATGCTGCTCATGAATGTTCCGCTCCCCGAACCCGATCTGCAATGGGCGATGATCCCGGTGTTTTTTGCGGTGTTTGTCATCGGCGCGGTGGGGGAAGAGGCGGGATGGATGCCCTTTGTCATCGATCCGCTGCAGCGGCGATGGAGCGCTTTGACCGCCGGCGCGGTTTGCGGCGCGGTATGGGCGGTATGGCATATTGTTCCGTGGATACAGGCCGGGCACGATGCCGTTTGGATCGCATGGCACGGATTGGTGACCGTGTTGTTGCGGATCGTCATCGTTTGGATTTATAACAACACCGGCCGCAGCGTTTTGATGGCCGTCCTGTTTCATGCCGGCGCCAATGTCGGGTTTTTCCTGTTTCCGAATTACGGTTCGCACTATGATCCGATGGTCACCGGCATCATCTTGGCCGTCATGGTCGGCATCATCGTGTTTTTATGGGGGGGCCGGACGTTGGCCGCCTATCGGTATGTTTCGCGCTGATCGTGGATGCGTCGGACGAAGCCGAACGGCGGCCAGGCGAGAAGGAGCAGCGGCACTCGGACTCAGCCTCACCCTCCACGCGGCCATCGACGTCGTGACGGCACCGTGGGGGGCGCCGTGTTCCGACTATGGAATGCCGTGAAGGCGAGACGAAGCCCCTCTCCCACTTCGGCGAAGTGCGGGGTAAAGCGAGATCGCCGGCGTGCTCGATGACGCGTATTAGAGCCGGGCGCCGAAGAAATACGGGAAGCCGCCGGGCTGACTGCCGCTACTCCATTCCCCGCGAATCCGCCGTTTGCTCCCGGCTGACCGGGGCGGGGCGGCGCAGCAGCAGCCAGATTCCCGAACCGATGATCGCCGTATAGATGAGCAGCGTGACGAAGGCCGCCCGATAGCCGGCGAGTGCCGCCGGGGACTGCGGGGCGTGGAGCAGCTGCCCTTGCGAAAACCAGTCGGCCGCGGACACCAGCATCGCCAGACTGACGGAGGCGCCGATCTGGGGCGCGACATTCCACAGGCCGGCGGCGGCTCCTTGGTCTTCGCGGGCCAGACCGTTCGTCATGGCGACGGAGGAGCCGACCATGACGCAGCCGACCCCGACGCCGATCAGCACGGTGCCCGGCAGGATGCAGGCGAGGTAAGCCTCGTGCGCCGCAAGCTGCGACAACCGCCAGCTTCCGAGCGCGAAAGCCGTCACTCCCGCCAGCAAAACCGGCTTCGTCCCGAATCGGGAGATGCATCTTCCGGCCAGATTGGCCGCAACCATGACGGTCAGCTCTTGGGGCAGAAAGGCGGCGGCGGCGCGGAGCGGCGCAAGTCCCATCGCCTGCTGCATGTACAGCGTCAGCATGAAAATCGACGGGCCGATCACGCTGCCGAACAGGAACGCCGCGGCTCCCGCTCCGGCGAACGGCCGTCCGGCCAGCAGGTTCAGCGGCAGCAAGGGATGCGGCGCCGAGCGCTCGATCCTGACGAATAGCGCAAGCAGCAGGACGGAGAGGGCCAGCAGCAGGCCGCTCCAAAACGCGTCCCGCAACGTTCCCGTTTCGGTCAGCGCGAGCACCAGACAGCCGATGCCCAGCGTCGCCGTCATGGCGCCGGCGAGATCAAGCGGCCGCCGGTCACCGGTCTTGTCGGCCGGAAGGATCGGCAGCGCGGCCGCGATGAACACGCCGGCGAGCACCGTGACGAAGAACACGGCCCGCCATCCGAACCATTCGGTCAAGGTGCCGCCGAGGATGAGCCCGGTGACAAAACCGGCCGCCGATACGGAGCTGAGAATTCCCATGGCCCGGTTGCGGGACGGTCCTTCCGGGAAGAGCGCCGCGACAAACACGAACACCATCGGCGCAATGAGCGCCGCGCTGAGCCCCTGCAGCGCCCTCGCCGCGATCAGCACACCGGAGGCGGGCGCGAATCCGGCCGCCGCGGACGCGAAAGCGAACAGCCACACCCCCGCGGCCAGCGTCCTTCGCCGGCCGAACCGATCGCCCAGCCGGCTCCCGATCAGCAGAAACCCGCCGAAACAGAGCGTATACGCCGTCGTGATCCATTGCAGCCTGCCCGACGCGACGCCGAATTCCTGCTGGATGGAAGGAAGCGCGATCTGTACGATGGAGGCGTCCAGCAGCACCGTCAGCTGCGCGGCGCAGAGCAGCAGAAGCGCCATATTTGCCGTGTTTTTTGACCGTGCGCGCACCGTGATCATCTTCCGCCTTAGTGGATCGTCTTGACCAGGCCGCCGTCGATGATATAGTCCGCGCCGGTGATCATCGCGGCACGATCGGAGGCCAGGAAGACGATCAGATTCGCGATTTCATGCGGCTCGGCGAACCGGCCGAGCGAGATGCCGCGCTCCCTGGCGAACTCGCGCATGGCTTCCTCGGTTGCGGGCTCGGGCAGCCTGCCGGCCCACATGTCGGTTTTCGTCGGTCCCGGGGCCACCGTGTTGAAGCGGACGCCCTGCGAAGCGTACGTTTCGGCGAGGTTCTTCGTCAGGTTCGTGACCGCGGCCTTCGCGGCGCTGTAGGCGATCAGATACGGATTCGGCATGATGGCGTTCATGGTGGAGACATTGACGACGCTGCCGCCGTTTTTGCAGAGATGAGGCAGCGCCGCGCGCGTCACGCGGACGACGCTCATCAGGTTCACCTCGAGCATTTCGCTCCACTCGGAGTCCGTCAGCGCCGTGAAACCGGCCCCCGCCGACCGGTCGATCGCGCCGATATTGTTCACGAGGATGTCCAGTCTGCCGAATCGGTTCACCGTTTCGGCGACGGCCCGCCCGGCGCCGGCTTCGGATGCCGCGTTGACCGGAACATGGATGACCGGCCAGGCGGACGAGAGTTGACGCAGAGCTTCCGTCTCTCCGCGGGACGTGGCCGCGACCCGCGCGCCGGACTCCGCGAGCGCCCGCACCGTCGCCAGTCCGATACCGCGCGCGCCGCCGGTGACGAGGGCGACTTTACCTTCCAGCGAAATGTTCATGTCTCTGCCTCCTTTCGGATTTACGTTCCATTATCGGCGCGGCGCCGAGGCTTGAAAAGTACGCATTTTTTTCAGACTTGGTCCGGTTTTCCGTACCATTGGCGCGCGACTGTTCGAAATCCGTCCGGTATGCTAATATGATACGTGCATGGGAAAGGGGGGGCCGCAAGGTGGAAAAACGGCTGGACGGCGCCGATACGCAGGGGATCTTGACGACGCTCAGGGTGATCGGGGGCAAATGGAAGCCGTTCATCCTGTTCATCCTGCTGTATGAAGGGACGAAGCGGTTCGGTGAACTGCGGCGGCTCATCCCGGAAGTGAGGCAGGGCATGCTGGCCTCGCAGTTGAGGGAACTGGAGCAGGAGGGGCTCATCCATCGCAAGGTGTATGCGGAGGTTCCGCCGCGGGTCGAATATTCGCTGACGGAGCACGGCCGGTCGCTGTCTTCCCTGCTCAAATCCATGTGCGATTGGGGATTTACGCATCTCCAGCATCGGGAGGAGCGGCCGGAGCCCGTGCAGGAGCGCGAGTGACGGGACATGATTTTCACAGACGCTTGACACATGAACCCGGTATGGATGTTCCCGGCATGTCTTGACGAAAAGGTTCCAGTGCGTTTATATTATAAAACATACTGTTCCTATCGGGATAGATTAGAAAAATTTGGAGGGAAACGATATGAAAAAGTCGCGCATCGCCGTACTGATCATCCTCATTCTTGCCCTGGCGGTTGCAGGCTGCGGAGGAGCCAAGCAAGGGGAATCGGATAAAGAAGGGGCGGCAAACGGAGAGCAACAAAGAGAGAAGCTCAAGGTCGGCGTCATGGCCGGGGAAGAAGAAGGCATTTGGAGGGTTGCGGTGGAGGTTGCCAAGAAAGACGGATTGGACATCGAACTGGTGACGTTCAACGATTATGTTCAACCGAACTTGGCGCTGCACGACGGCCAACTCGACGCCAACGCATTCCAGCATCTTCCCTACCTGGAAGAGTTTAACGTAACGCACGGAACGCGCATTGTGAAGCTGGCGAATACGATCAACTTCCCGATCGGCGTGTATTCCGAAAAAATCAAAGATTTGTCCGAACTGAAAGAAGGCGACGTGCTCGGATTGCCCAACGACCCGACGAACGGGGCGAGAGCGCTGATCTTGTTTGAAAGAGCCGGATTGATCAAACTGAAAGAAGGCGTCGGCATCAAGGCGACGGTTCGCGATATTGTGGAAAACCCGAAAAATCTGGAGTTCAAAGAGCTGGACGCCGCGTTTATTCCGAAAGCGTTGGGGGATTTGACGGCCGCGGTCATCAATACGACGTTCGCTCTGCAGCACGGGTTGATTCCTTCCAAGGATGCGATTTATCGGGAGCCGAGCGACTCGCCTTGGGTCAACATTATCGCGGTTCGCGAAGGAGAAGAGGACAAACCGGTGTTCCAGAAACTGGTCAAAGCTTTCCAATCCGATGAAGTCAAACAATATGTGAATGAAAATTTCGCTGACTCCATGGTCGTCGCGTGGTAAGATAATATGCGGGAAACGAGCCAGGTCTCTTCCTAAGGGAAGGGACCTGCGGTTATTTTGACGTGGACGCAGGAAAGCGGGTGTACGGTTTGATCGAACTGGAGAACGTGTCAAAAGATTATTACCAGGGAAAACAAAAAATCGAGGCGGTCAAAAACGTCTCGTTGCAAGTGGCCAAGGGGGAAATTTTCGGCGTCATCGGATTCAGCGGCGCGGGCAAAAGCACCTTGATCCGGTGCATCAATTTTCTGGAGAAGCCGACGAACGGAACGGTCCGCATCAACGGGGTCGATTTGGGAAGTTTGAAGGAGCCCGAGCTGCGGGCGGTGCGCCGAAAGATCGGCATGATTTTTCAAAACTTCCATTTGCTGTCCTCCGAGACGGTGTTTGAAAATGTGGCGGCGCCCCTGCGTCTGTTCCGAACGCCGAAGCAGGAAGTGAAGCGGAAAGTCCAGGAGCTCTTGGCTCTTGTCGGCTTGGAGGACAAGGCGTCGAATTATCCCGCGCAATTGTCCGGCGGACAAAAGCAGCGGGTCGCCATCGCCCGGGCGCTGGCCAGCGATCCGGAAATTTTGCTTTGCGACGAAGCGACCTCCGCATTGGACCCGCAAACGACGGATTCCATTTTGGAACTGCTCTTGGAAATCAATCGCAAGTACAACATCACCATTGTGTTGATTACGCATGAGATGCATGTCATCAAGAAAATTTGCGACCGCGTCGCGGTGATGGAAAACGGGGAAATTGTGGAGCAGGGCCGGGTGCTGGATGTTTTCTCCAATCCGACGAAGCCGATCACGAAAAATTTCATCAAAAACACGTTCGATATCCAATTGCCGGAAAGTTTACTGCACAAAATCCGAAACGAAGGAACGCCGGGGAAATTGCTGCAAATTTCGTTCCTCGGCGATCTTGCCGGCGAGCCGATTTTGGCGGACTTGTCGACGCAATTTGCTCTTAGGCCCGCCATCTTGTACGGGAACATTACGCAAATCAAGGAGACGATTTTTGGTACGCTCATCATTCGCGTAACCGGAGACGCATCGGCCGTCGAGGCCGGCATCCGGTTTTTGCGGGAGCAGGGGCTGCGCATCGAGGTGATCGATCATGTGGGCTGACGTGATTCAAAATTATTTCCAAAGTTTTGCGGAATACGGAGACTTGTATTGGGAAGCGACGCTCGAAACGTTCGCCATGGTCGGTTATGCGTTGGCCATTTCCGCGGTGATCGGTTTGTTTTTGGGGGTCGTGCTCGTCATTACCCGTCCGGATCATATTTTTTCCCATCGTTTCGTTTACCAGACGTTAAACGTGGTCATCAATATTTTGCGGTCGCTGCCGTTCATTATCCTCATGGTGGCGATTATCCCCCTTACGAAATGGATCGTGGGGACGACGATCGGCGTCAAGGGCGCGATTGTGCCGCTCGTTTTTTATACGGCGCCTTATATCGCGCGCTTGATGGAGTCGGCTTTGCTGGAAGTGGACCGGGGCGTCATCGAAGCGTACCAGGCGATGGGCGCCACCCGGGTGCAAATCATTACGCGCGTCATGCTCAAAGAGGCGCGTCCCGGACTGATTCTCGGCTTGACGATTGCGACGATCAGTCTCATCGGCGCTTCGGCGATGGCCGGTGTCGTCGGCGCGGGGGGCTTGGGGGATGTGGCCATCCGGTTCGGCTATCAGCGCTGGGAACCCGAAGTCATGGTGACTTGCGTCATTTTGCTCATCGTCCTCGTTCAATCGATTCAGTCCTTGGGGGAATGGATCGCGAGGCGTTTGCGCAAACGTTAATCACGCGGCAAAGGCCGCGGCAAAACAAGGATCTCCGCACCGTGACGGCATTCGCATAGAAAGGTTTCTCACAACCGTCACGATCCACATACGACAACGATAAACCGATGGCGAGGAGTCCGGATATGACCACCGAAATGAAAAGCTATGAGGTGATTGTGCTCGGCGCCGGTTCGATGGGCATGGCGGCCGGCGCTTTTTTGGCGAAGCGGGGCGCAAAGGTGCTGCTTTTGGACGCGTTTGATCCGCCGCATACTTTCGGCAGCCATCACGGGGATACGCGGATGATTCGGCACGCTTACGGCGAAGGCGGCAAGTACGTGCCGCTTGCGCTGCGGGCGCAGGCGCTGTGGGAAGAGCTGGAGCGGGAAACCGGCCGGCGTGTTTTCGAGAAGGCGGGGGTGCTCGGCATCGGGCTTTCCGGTTCACCTTTTTTGGAAGAGATGGTTCGCAGCGCGCGTCAGTATCGTTTGCATCTGGACATGCTTTCGCCGGATGAAGCCGGAAAACGTTGGCCGGGCCTTCGCCTTCCGGAAGGATACGTCGGCTTGTTCGAGCCGGATGCGGGGTATCTTTACTGCGAGGAAGCCATCCGCGCATACCGCCTGTTGGCGGAGCGGCACGGGGCGCGGCTTATGACGAATACGCGCGCGTTGTCCGTCGAGTATCATGCGGATGGGGTCACGGTGTGTACGGAACGGGGCACCTTTCATGGCGACCGATTGATCGTCACGGCCGGCGCATGGATCGGCTCCCTTCTTCCGGAACTGGCCCTTCCGCTGCGGGTCGTCCGCACGACGGTCGTCTGGTACGAGGCCGATGAAGCGCTGTACGGAGCGGGACGGTTCCCCGCGTTTTTCATGGAAACGCCGGAGGAAATGTTTTACGGCTTTCCCAGCGTGCGCGGGGCCGGGCTGAAAATCGGCAGCCACGACGCGGGGGAGCCGGTTTCTCCCGATCGGATCAACCGGCGGTTCGGCGCCGGTCCGAACGATGAAGGCGGATTGGCGGCGGTCGTCGAACGGTTTTTTCCGTACGCTACCCGGCGGGTGAAAAAAGGATCGGTGTGCATGTACACGAAAACGCCGGATGAAGATTTCATTATCGACCGCCATCCGGAGCACGAGCAGGTCCTGATCGTCTCCGCCTGCTCGGGCCACGGCTTTAAATTCGCCGGCGCCATCGGCGAAATCGCGGCGCAGTGGACGCTGACGGGAAAGACGACGCTGGATGTGTCGCCGTTTACGCTTGGTCGGTTGACCAATTCATAAAGACCAATTCATTATAACGGAAAGACCCATAAATCATCCGATTTTGGATGACCATGGGTCTTTTTCAATTTTGAATAGAAGATACCAACTTTTCGAGGTGGGAGCGGGCCCCGGGTTCGACGGTGATGAATGCCGGATCCCTAAAAAGGGGGACGGCAAGAGACCGAAGGCGGGAAACGGTGGGTGGGAGGAGGAAAGCGGATGACGAAGGAGGGAGGTGGAAGACGGGAGACGGAGAGCAAAAGAGACGGGAGATGGCGGGCTGGAGGTAGAAAGCGGAAGACGGAGGGGGAAGTCGAAGACGGAGACGAAGGGCGAGAGGCGGAAGACGGAAAACGGAGACGACGAGTGAGAGGCGGAAAATGGGAGACGGAGGACAAGACGCGGAAGGGAAAGACGGAAGGCAAGAAGCCGAAGACGTGAGACAGAAGGCAAGAGACGGAGACGGTAGGCGGGATAAAAGGCAAGGGGCGGAGATTGGTTAATGTGGTTAAGGATTGGTCGGAAAACGATGGGAACATGAAGTCGGGGGAAGCGGCGTCGAGGGGGGCAGGGCGTTGTCGGTATCTCCTCCTTCATGTTCCCGTATTGTTCCTGAAAACGATGGATTATTCCGGATGATTCCCCGTAGCTTTACCGACCATATAAGGGGTCGTCACATTGTGATAGATCAAATGCATCGACATCCCCCAAGCCGCATGTTCCAAAACGTGGCAGTGATCCATCCAAATCCCCGGATTGTCGGCGCGAAACGCCACTTCATACGTTTCCCCCGGTTCCAGGAGCACGGTGTCGAGCCATAGCGGGCTGCCCTTGTACGGCTCGCCGTTCCGGCTTAACACGAACACGTGGTGCCCGTGCAAATGCATGGGGTGATAAACCAGCGAGCGATTGACAATGCGCGTCTTGACGAGATCGCCCTCCTCCACCACAAACGTCGGCGTATGCGGAAACACTTCTCCGTTGATGGCCCACAGCAAGTTGGTGCGGCCATTGTAATTTCCGATATAAATCTGATCCAGCACCATCAGAAATTCACGGTCAAACCTGGTCGTTTCGTCGAAGGGGGCCGGGGCGGGCGCGCCGTATTGCAGAGGATCCAGTATCTCGCCGCCTATCCGGAGATCCGCGGTGCCTTGTCCGTCTTTACTGAATACGATGTGGGCTTCGGCTTTGAAGTCCTCTCCTTGCAGCACCAACGTCACCGGATGATCCGGCATCGTGAAGGTCACGTCGTATCGGCCGCCTCCCCCGATTTTCAACCGCACGCCGGTCACTTCTTCCGGTTGGTGAATGTCCCAGCCGTCGATGGCGGACACCCGGAATGACGTACCGTTGAGCGTAAAGATTTTCGTCAGGCTGGCGCTGTTCACAAGCCGGAGTCTGACTTTCGTGCCGGGCATGATGATTCGGCTTTGCCCGGGTTCGGACAGATGCAGATCCGCCGTCATGCCCTCCGGCGTTTCCCAGTCGTGGGAGAAGACCGTAATGTCCGCCGCTTCGCCGCTCATCCCCGAATGGCCTTCCTCCTTGGGCAGGATAATGAACGCACCGAACAACCCTTTGAGCACTTGTATCGAAGACAGCTGATGGGAATGATACCAGTGGCTTCCCCTTTCGTTCACGACAAACCGGTACGTATGGGACTCTCCCGGCATGACGGCGTTCTGGGTCACTCCCGGCACCCCGTCTTCCGCGTTCGGAACATCGACGCCGTGCCAATGCACGGTAACGCCTTTTTCAATATCCTGATTGATCAACCGGACTTCGACCAGATCCCCTTCGTGAACGACGAGCTCCGGGCCCGGGATCCGGCCGTTGAACGTCCACGCTTCGACGGTGTGACACGAGGGGAGTTCGATGGTTTTTTTCTGGGCGACGAGCGTAAACCGTTTGTCCGGTTCGCCGGTTCGCGGGCCGGTTAGCTCCGTGACGCTGATCGTCCCGTTTTCGCCGGCCGTCGCAACGGCATGGTGACCATGGTGGCCGTGGTGATGAGTCGCGGTGTCGTACGATAACCTGGTGCCGCCGCCGAATTCGAACGTTTCCGCGTGAATCATGGCCATGGCGTTGGGGAATTTGCTGCGTTCCAGCGACCACAGGTACCAGACCGCCGACAGGACGACGGCCGCCAACGCAAACAGGGCGCTTCTTAATACCAGCACCCGGATCCCCTGGCGACGGGATTCGATGATCCCGATACGTCGCCGGTGATACAGGTACAGCAGAACGGCGCATACGGCCAGCGTGACCAGATACGCCGTCGACTCTCTGAAATCCGGAATGGATGGAATATCGAACAATACGAGATACAACACCAACAGGGCCCCGATGAACATGGAATGAACGGACGTGGCGACAAACACCGAGGACTTCGGCGACAAGACCGCATTTTTGCCCAGGAACGGCAGAGCGCTGCTGATCACAAACAGCGTCGGCAAAACCAATAGAGGCAACATGATGATGATGCGATCCATGACGAAATGCCATCCGAGTGAGGCGTAAATCGCGGCGACGTTCAAGCACCACAGGAAGATGAGGACAAGGCCTGTCCAAACGCCGTTTCGCACCGAACGTCTCCACCGGAAAGAGGGGGGGTGCCGGAACATGACGTATTTCAGGCCGTTCGCCGCCACTCCGGTCACCCCCCAGACGATCGCCAGTGCGAACAGCAGGAACAATTCCAGACCGTAGAAAAACAACACTTCAAGCACCGGAAATTCCCTCCATGGATCTGTCCCCAAAAGGCGGACATAGTTGGAAAACCGTTCCGGCGGCAGCGGTCCCTGGATTTCCAGCGCAAAAAAGGCGGGACATCCTACATCGCGATTCGTTCTTGTGCGGAGCAAATCGCGGGAAATCCTTTTCGGACCGCCAACCGATGGGGATGTGAGAAAAGACGCCGGTTTCCACTCGACGGGTTCCCGTCTAGGTGCGTCGCATGTATGCGCGAACCGTCAGCGGCGCAAAGACCGCCACGATGACGGCGGCGCCCGTGAGGGCGACGGCGACGTCCCAGCCGAACGAGCCGTGGTTGACCAGTTCCCGGACGGCCGTGACCAGATGCGAGACCGGGTTGACGTTGACGAACTTCTGGAGCCAGTTCGGCATCGTGTGAACCGGTACGAAGGCGTTGGAGACGATCGTGAGCGGCAACAGCACCATCATGGAGACGCCCTGCACGCTGGATGCGGTGCGCGCGATGACGCCGAAAAAGGCGAAAATCCAGCTGATTGACCAGGCACACACCATGACGATCAATCCCGCGACGGCCACGTATCCGAGGCCGCCTTCGGGGCGATAGCCCATCAAGTACCCCACGGTAAAGGTAAGCACCGTCGCGATGGCATAGCGAACGGTGTCCGCCATCAAGGCTCCGGCCAAAGGCGCGATGCGGGCGATCGGCAGCGACTTGAACCGGTCGAACACGCCTTTCTCCATGTCTTCGCGCAATTGGACGCCGGTGACGATGGAAGTGGTGATGACCGTCTGCACAAGGATGCCGGGAATGATGACCAGCAAATAATTTTGCACGTCGCCTGAAATGGCGCCGCCGAAAATGTAAGCGAACATCAGGGTGAACATGATGGGCTGCAAGGTCACGTCGAACAATTGCTCTGGCGTGTGCCGGATTTTCAGCAACCCCCGATAGGCCATGGTCAACGAGTTGCGGAGCGCCTGGCCGAACCCCGCGGAGGTTTTCAGTTGCGGGCCGGCGCTCCGGGCGGCGGATGCGTTCATGAACCGGTAACCTCCTTCGCTGCGCCCGAAGGCTCGTATTTCGTACCGTTCGACGGTTCGGACTCCGGCGATTCGTTCGGTGTCGCCCGATGGCCGGTAATGCTCATAAACACTTCGTCGAGCGTCGGCTTTTGCACGCTGATCTCGGCCAGGGGGATGCCCCGGTTCCGGAGGGCGATCAGAAGGTCGGCCAACTGATCGGCGTTCGCCATCGGTGCGGTGATTTTCCCGGATTCCACCGTCATATGGGACCGCACGTGGAGCACACGTTCCACGATTTGCCGGGCCTCTGCGGTGTCCTGCGCATGCCGGACGCGCAATTGCAGCGAAGAGGTGCCGACCGACGCTTTCAGTTCGTCCGCCGTTCCTTCCGCGACGACGCGGCCGCGGTCGATCACCGCGATTCGATCGGCCAGTTGGTCGGCCTCCTCGAGATATTGCGTGGTCAACAACACCGTGGACCCCGTTAGCACCAACTTCCGGATCATCTCCCACATATTCGCTCGCGTACGCGGATCCAGCCCGGTCGTCGGTTCATCCAGAAAGATGAGCGGGGACTGTACGATGAGACTGGCCGCCAAATCCAGCCGCCGGCGCATGCCGCCGGAAAATTGTTTCAACGGGCGGTGCGCGGCTTCGGTCAGGCCGAATTGTTCCAACAATTCCGCCGCCTTGCGGCGTGCCGCCGTACGCCCCAGTCCGAGCAGCCGGGAGAAGATGATCAGATTTTCGAAAGCGGTCAGCGACTCGTCCACCGACGCATATTGACCGGTCACTCCGATCAGTTGACGTACGATATGCGATTGCTTCACCACATCGTACCCGAAGATCCGCGCCGATCCCGCATCCGGGCGCAGCAGCGTGGCCAACATGCGGATGGTCGTCGTTTTGCCCGCTCCGTTCGGCCCCAGCACGCTGTAAATCGTACCGGCTCGAACATGCAGGTCGACACCGTCGACCGCACGATGTCCGCCGAAAGTTTTCACGAGTCCGCGGGCTTCAACGGCCCAGCCGGAATCCGGCGCGACTGTCGTAATCGGTAGATTCATGGAACCACCTCCTGTCTGAACGGCAATGTCAATGGGAATGATATAACGGCTTTGTAAACTGAATGTAAACAAGGGGGGAAGGTTTTGAATGGAAGGCGTCAAAAGCGGAGGAATGTCGGTGGGCGGGAAGGTGACAGACATTTGACAATTTTCCGTTTTTGGCGAAAGATGGAGGCAGAAGCGCGAACGAATCGCCGACATAGCCGACATATTCATCTTCATCAGGGAATGGCGGATCGATGATTTTCGGAAGAAGTCGTTTGAGTTGATGCCGATGAAAAGGATTCGGGGCTCGAGCGTCGTACCGGTATTGTCATTTTCGTTTGTCCGTTCCGGCGAACATGGAGTTTTGGTGCGGCGGAGCGCGATTTACATCCAGTTTAAATAAACGAAGTATTCTTAAAGAAACCGGCGGAAAGAAACCAGCGGAAAGAAACCGGCGGACATCGCCGCAAAGAGAGGAGAGGGGCCGTCCCGTCCGTTTTCCCGGCAAACGTTCACCGGCGGTGCGGAATGCGCACCGGATAAAAAGGCGCGAAAAACCGGCATCCGTTCATCGTGCGGTGTTCGACGCCGAAAGGCGAAGAAGGGGTGGTAACATGGTCAACATTTTGGTGGTGGACGATGATCCGCACATTCGGGAGCTCGTCCGGCACTTTTTGCAAAATGAAGGTTTTGCGGTCCATGAGGCGGCCGACGGAGCGGAAGCGCTGGCGAAACTGGAATCGGTGAAAGCGGCTTTGGTCATCCTCGACATCATGATGCCGAACATGGACGGATGGCAACTGTGCCGAGAATTGAGGGAGCACTCCGATATCCCGGTGCTCATGTTGACCGCCAAAGGAGAAACGGCGCAAAAAATGAAAGGATTTCAGCTCGGCGCGGACGATTACCTGGTCAAGCCGTTCGAACCGTTCGAGCTGGTCGCCAGAGTGAAGGCTTTGCTGAGAAGGTACCGGATTGCCGTTTCCCAGAAGGTGCAAATCGGAAATGTGACGCTTGATCGCAAAATGTTCGAAGTCATTGTCGACGGCCAAAGCACGACCCTCCCGCTCAAGGAATTCGAGCTTTTGTTCAAGTTGGCCAGTTATCCGGGGAAAACCCTTTCCCGGGAGCAATTGATCGAAGAAATATGGGGTTATGATTACGAAGGTAACGAACGGACGGTCGATGTGCATATTAACCGTTTGCGCGAACGTTTTCCGGAAGATCGTCATTCGTTCAGAATCGTCACGGTACGGGGGCTCGGTTACCGTTTGGAGGTGCGTCCGTGAAAGCCGTATGGAACGCGATCCGCTTGATGTCATTGCTGCTCATCATGCTGCTGTCCTTGAACGTTTGCTGGACCGCCGCGCATTACCTCACCTCGCTCATTGACGCCCGGATGAGCGAACCGCCGGAAGATCTCGTCAGACTGCTGGTGAATGCGACGCTCGGATTTTTGCTGTTCGGCGGATTTTTGCTGATCGTTTCCTTTTTTTCTTTCCCCGGACATACGGCCAAGTTCCGTTCGATCATCGATGCGATGGAGAGGTTGTCCCGGGGCGATTTTCACGTCAATGTGCACTTGAAGACGAGAACCGACGACCAGTTCGGCAAGCTCGTCCGGTCATTCAACGACATGGCCGCGCAATTGGGCGCCATGGAGAAAATGCGGCAGGAATTCATCTCGAACGTATCGCACGAGATCCAGTCTCCTCTCACGTCCATCCACGGTTTCGCCCGCGCATTGCGGGATCCCGGTTTGAGCGAAGGGCAGCGCGCCTATTATCTCGACATCATCGAGACCGAATGCATGCGGTTGTCCAGGCTGAGCGACAATCTGCTCAAACTGACGACGCTCGAGTCCGAGCATCATCCTTTTGAATTGAAACGGTACCGGTTGGACAAACAGCTGCGGGAGGTGGTGCTTGCTTACGAACCGCAGTGGCTGGACAAGGAGATCGACATGGAGGTGAACCTCGAGGAAACCGAAATTGTCGCCGACCACGATTTGATGAACCAGGTGTGGGGAAATCTCTTGCACAACAGCATCAAATTCACGCCGTGCGGCGGGACGATTTCGGTTCGATTGCGGCAGAGAGACGGAGAAGCGGAAGTGCGCATCGCCGATACCGGCATCGGCATCGGGGAGGAAGACTTGCCGCGCATCTTCGAACGTTTTCACAAAGCGGACAAGTCGCGGAACCGTAGCGGCGGCGGCAGCGGTCTCGGACTCGCCATCGCCAAGAAGATCGTCGATCTGCATCGCGGTTCGATCGACGCGCAGAGCAAACCGGGTGACGGTGCCGTGTTCACGGTCCGGTTGCCGGCGGGCAAGTGAGTGATAGGGAGCTGGCGCTCGGGCAACGAAGGACGCATTTCGGCGCATTTCTCGGATATTGCTCCTGTCATCGGGAAATCGCCGCAACGAAATGGGGACGGCGCGAATGCGGTGAAACTCGGCGATCTCGACGCCGTTGAACCGCGCCACGTGCGCTTGATTGACATAGGCGTGCACGACGCCTTTTGCGAAAGCGGGGTGGCGGGAATCGACGGGACTGCTGTCGGAATAGCGCATCATTTGATAGGGAATATATCATTATATGGAAAATAACCCGTATATTTTCACACACCGGGAGGGCGTTTTGTAGGGGAATATCCGATTGGCGTGTGCGTACGGCATCTCCATTCGTAGAAATGAAAATTTCAGCCGCTGCGGGTGGTATGCGGACGCGGATGGCTGCACGGAGATTAACGCGAGCGATCGCGGAGTTTGGGTGTTCACCAATTTGAAATCCCCTAAACCGGAACGCTGCATGGAACATGGGAAATACTAAATTTCACGCAACCCGTATACGATCGTCACAAGTTCACAACATTGTGTTGTTACAATGGAATCAAATCAAGCCATTCATGTACGAGGAGTTGGAATTCATGAAAGGGAAAGTTCATTTGCCGCTGGCGATCGGACTTGCAGCGTTAGCGTTAATCAGACCGCTCATGAGTATGCTGGGGTTGCTTGAGAAAATCGGACAACCGTTGGCGAGCATTACCGTCACGATCATCATCTCGGCGATCTGGATCGGCGCCGCTGTGCTGCTTCGCGTGGAAAATCCGCTGAAAACCCTTTTGTATACGGGAATCATCTACGGGGTGTTTGCGATTGTGATCAGCGCGATTTTGTCGCCGATTCTGGAAGGGCGGCTGCAAGGTCCGATCACGAATCCGTTTGCCATCGTCAGTGTTCTCCTGACGAACGCGATTTGGGGGCTCGTCACCGGGGGGATTGCGATCGCCATCAGGAAAAGTGTGGACGGCGCCCGGACCCGATAATCCGGGTTATCTGAACACCGGCCGTGCACGCCAATGGCCACCGGTTGTACAGTCTGCGGTAAGGCGGGTCAGCTATAGTGAGGCCACCGGCCGTGCAGAACACCAGCGTTTGCATGACGGCAACCCAGTAGTAGTGCTACTAACGTATACCGACGTGGGAATGATAGCTACCAGTTGTGCGGCTAACGGACATCGGTGTCCATTACAGGCCATTTTTGGCCAACTACGTCGTGTAGTTATAATGAATGAAACCGACATCCCTTTTGCTTCAACGTAGGTTAATTTGGCAACCATAAAATTTAGGCTACTGATGCCAAATCAGAGCTAATAAACAAAAAGGAGTCGGTTTATCATGAGTATTTCCAAAAAATATATCGGTTTAGACGTATCCAAATCCAAAATTGCGGTGGCCATCGCTGAAGAAGGCAGAGAAGAAGCCCGCTACTGGGGAACCATCCCGCATACGAAGGAACAAGTGGTGAAGTTGATGCATCGTCTGCGCAATACCGAAGAGGTTGCCCTTGAGGTATGCTATGAAGCCGGACCGACAGGGTATGTCCTGTATCGCGCCGACGACGGCGCGATGATCGCGGCTCGGTCAGGCGGCAAGCGGAAACCGCTCTTTGGCCCGGGTTTTGCGCCGCCGCCTGCGGATCAGCCATTCCGCAAAGATCAGATTGGGAACCCAGCACAACCAGGCGTCAAAACGGTACGTGCGGTTAAAGTCGTCCAACAGCGAATCGAATTGCGAGAAGTTTTCGAGCGGGATGGTCAGCATCCCCAGCGCGGCGACCCAGAACCGCAGCGTTACGCCCGCAAACGTCAGCGCATAGCTTCTCAGCATCCATTCCCGATGCTGCTCGATCCGCTTTTGGCGGATTCGTCTGTACCCGAGATAGGTGGCGGCCAGCCACAAAATGTCCAGCGCCAAAAATCCCGCCTGGCCCATCCATCCTCCGAGCGCCTCAAAGGACAAGTAGATGCCGGAAGCTCCGCCTACCCCGATCGACACGATATACAGCTTGCCCAGCCGGCGATGCAGCGACAGACGTTTCGCCTGAAGCCGCGTGCTGAACAAGAGCGGCCCGACGGCCAACGCGACCGCCGATCCGACGGCATGAAGATACATGAAGTTGACCCACTGCCGGTAAGGAAAATCCGCGTCCAGCAAATGCAGCTGCACCAACCCGGCGCTTTTTGGGCTGAACACGACATACTGCACGACCGCATACGCGGAAACGAGCAGAGCCAGCGCAAACGTGATGCCCATCCCTGTTTTTCTCATCGTTTTTCTTTTCGTTTTTTCCATCTTTAATGGTTCTCTCCGTTCGTCAGTAACAGTTTCAAATGCATATCGTAAAACTCCATGAATTGATCGGAGCTGTAAATGTGCGCGGTGAGATAGGCGCCGTAAAAAATGGTGAACATCGCTTTCACCAAATCATCCGTCGGCAGGCGGCGCGAAATGTCCCCGTCTTCCTTCGCTTCTTCGATAAACCGGTAAAACAGCGATCCGAGATTGGGCGCTTCCGCATCCACCAGCTCTTCTACGCCGGGGTACAGGATCTGGATTTCCGCTTCGCTGAGCGTCGGCATATTGGGGTGCATGTTCACTTCCGACAAATACCCGATCAGGCTCAGCATCAGTTTCGGATTTTTGCCGGCGCCTTCCGCCACGCTTTGAAACAGATGCCGGATCGCCTCGATTCCCCGTTTCGGCTGCAGCTTGAATTCGATCAGTCGATCCGTCAGCCACAGGCGCATGAAATAAATCAGCAGGTCTTCCTTTTGGGGAAAAAACTTGAAAAAAGTGACTTTCGAAACTTCCGCTTTTTCGCAAATGTCCTCAATCTTCATCGCTTTGAACGACATCTTGCCGAGCAGCTCAAAACTGGCTTTGAACAGGGCGATTTTCGACCTTGCCTTTTTGATTTCCCGCAGCGGCAGTTTTTTGCTCATGAGTTCGATCTACTCTCCTTTTCCATCAGTTCGCGGATTTTTTTCTCCTCCCACGATCTGGCCCAACCTTCCGCCAAAAATACTTTCAAGCCGTGAGCCGCCACGCCGATTCCCCAGCCGAGCAAAGGGTAAAGGAACCAAATTTCATCCGGTTCCGAGGTCAAGTTGATCAGGGCCAGCCCGATATTGACCAGAACATAAACGATCAGGTGCTGATAAAACCCGGCGATTTGCCGCACTCTCCGCTTGGCTTCTTGAAATTGTTGTTGATTGACCATGTCCAATCGTCCTCCATCAAGTGTTGTTGATTTATTCCGGACAAAATATTAACTCTAGTTAAGTTATTAAGTCAAGTGTATTTTTTGTTTTTGGTAAAAAATTTTTTATTGGACTTCAAACCATTACGCGAAGCGTATTTGTGTGCTTGAACGGCAAGACGGCAGCGGACGGATGGTGTCCGACAACCTGGCAGTCGAAGCGGGGGGATTTGGGAATTTTGTTAAGGTGATGAAGTAACGCTCTGGCTTTCCGTTCGTCGGGTCGGCCGCCAAACCGGAGAGGTTCGGAAACTGTGACGGGCAAGCGACGGGGCGATTCAAACGGACGTTCAGGTTGAATTTGTACGATAATCAGGTTCAGTATCGTACTACTTTTTCAATCCCGGGTGCCCCTATAATGTAGACATATCAAACGGAGATGGGGGATGGAGCATGGTTCGGACGGACGGAAACGCGAGTGTAAAAAAAACCTTCCAACCAACGCCGTTCTCGGAACTTCCCCTTGGTTCCATTACGGCGACAGGATGGCTGAAGGATCAATTGCGCATTCAAGCGGAAGGGTTCACCGGTCGTCTGCCCGATCATTGGTACGATGTCGGACCGGAAAGCGGCTGGTTGGGCGGTCCCGGCGAGGATTGGGAGCGGGGGCCGTATTATCTCGACGGCTTGCTCCCGCTCGCCTATACGCTCGAAGACGAGGAGTTGATCGCCAGGACGAAACCGTGGATGGAGTGGACGTTGGGCAGCCAGCGGCCGGACGGTCAATTCGGACCGAAATCCAATGAAGACTGGTGGAGCCGGATGATCATGGCGAAGGTGCTGGCGCAGCATGCGGAGGCTACCGGTGACGAGCGGGTCGTTCCGTTTTTGTTGAAATATTTCCGATACATGTTGGCGGAACTGGACGGACGACCGCTGCGGGAGTGGGGGAAAGCCAGGGGAGGAGAGACGCTGTATGTGCTCGAATGGTTGTACCGCCGGACGGGGGAACCGTTCCTGATCGATCTGGCGGTCAAAGTGCACGAGCAGACGATCGACTGGACCGGCATTTTCCTCGACTTTCCCTACTGGCGCCCGATTGCCCGCTTCGATCACCGGACGCATGTCGTGAACGTGGCGATGGGATTGAAAGAGCCGGCGCTGTACGCTCTTGTGTCCGGGGAATCGAAGCATCGGGACGCGCCGATGGAAGGCATTCGGCAGCTGATGCTGTACCATGGGCAGCTTCACGGCATGTTTTCCGGCGACGAATGGCTGGCGGGAACGCACCCGAGTCAGGGCGTCGAGTTGTGCGCGGTCGTCGAATACATGTTCACGCTGGAGCAGCTGGCTCGCATAAACGGCGAAGGCGTCTACGGGGATTTGCTGGAGCGGGTGTCTTTCAATGCCCTGCCCGCGACGATTTCCAAAGATTGGACGAGCCGGCAGTATGTCCAGCAGGTCAATCAAATTCAGTGCTCCCACCACGAGCGGAACTGGACGGAAAATCGCGGCGATGCCAACATGTTCGGCCTCGAACCGAACTTCGGCTGCTGCACCGCGAATATGCATCAGGGCTGGCCGAAGCTCGCGAGTCACGCCTGGATGCGGACGGAAGACGGCGGACTGGCGGCGGTCGCGTACGTGCCGTGCCGGGTCGTGACGACGCTGCCGGACGGCGCCGAGCTGAAGCTTCATGTCGATACGTCGTATCCGTTCGAGGAGACGGTCGCGATCCGCATGGAGCTGTCGCGCGAAAGCGTCTTTCCGCTCAAACTCCGCATCCCGTCCTGGTGCGAAGACCCGCGTCTTGAGATCAACGGAGCCGAGACGAGTTTCCGGACGGAAGCCGGTTACGCCACGATTGCGCGCGAATGGAAGTCGGGCGACGCGATCGTGCTGACGCTGCCGATGAAGGTGCGCGCCGAACGACGCGCGAACGGCGCCGTGGGTGTCGTGCTCGGTCCGCTCGTGTTCGCTCTGCCGATCGGAGAGGTGTGGATGAAGCGGAGCGGCAACCCGCCGTTTTTGAACTGGGAGGTGTTCCCCGACCCGTCCACGCCGTGGAATTACGGTCTGTTGCTGCAGCCGGAAGACGGTTGGGCGACAGTGGAACGCGGGGTCGTCGGAAGGCAGCCGTTCCGGGCGGACGATCCCCCGGTCCTCATTCGAGTGCGCGGCCACCGGTTGCCGGAGTGGACCGTGGAGCGCAACTCGGCGGGCGAGCTGCCGCACAGTCCCGTTCCCGCACGCGGCCGGGCGGAAACGCTGACGCTCGTCCCGTACGCGGGAGCGAAGCTGCGCATCGCCGAATTTCCTGTCGTGGAGGGAATACCCGATTGACGCGGTCGTGACAGTGTCGACTTTACTTGCGCGCATAACGCCGCAGGTGACTACCGGAACCGCTTCCGGAACGCCTGCGGCGTTTGCTTTTCCAATGCCGCGAAGCAGCGGATGAAATACGTCGAACTGTTAAAGCCGATCTGCGAGGCGATGACCTCGACGGGCAGTTCCGTGCGCAGCAGCAGGTTTTTCGCCTGCCGGATGCGCACCATCTTCAAGTACTCGAGCGGCGTGCAGCCGAAGGCGCGTTTCATGCAGCGGGCGAGGTATGTGGGGTGATAGTGGAACTGCCGTTGCAGCGTCTCGTTTGTAATCGGCATTGGGTAATGCTGCTTCAGGAACGCGGCGATGTTTTCGGCGATTTGGAACGACGGGGAGCCGAGCGGTTCCGCCTCCCCGGATTGCAAGTCCATCATGATTTCCTGGAAAAGGACCTGCTGCTGCCAGGGCGATTTCGCCGCCTCCTGAAGCTCAAGCAGCGTCTCGACTTTCTGATGGGTCGTCCAAGGATTCGCCAGGGAGCAGAAGCGCGGCAAATATATATGGAAAAATGAAATCGGCTGATACGGATCGTTCGGCGGCGCATGCACCGACTTCGTCTCGTTGCTGATTTCCGCCCATCCCCCGGTCGTCTGGAAATGCAGCCAATAAAAATGCGTCCGGGACGTGCAAGGTTTGTATGAATAATGATACAAATCCGGCCGAAGAATGAGCACCTTCCCGGGGGTCACCTCGTATTCGTTTTGTTCCTCGCCGAGAAACAGACAGCCCCGCGTCACGAGGAGGACGTCGAACAATCCGATGTTTTTTCGGCTCGGATGCGTGTCGCCCGGCTGGTACGTGTCTTGTCCGCCCATCGTGAAATGGGGGAGGGGAGGCGCGGCGAATTGAAGGAAGGTCAACGCGGATCACCTTGCTCCGGAAAGCGTTCCTTACTTTTGTATACGCTACCATCATACCACGAACGTTTGGGTGAGGCTCAAGTGTGCGCATTTTTTTGGATGCCGGATGTGATCGGACTTATCAAGCGCTTTTGGTTTTTCTGTGAAAATTCAATCCTTCATGTGCTACAATGGAAACCATCCAAGACGTCCGGGTACACCCCATGTTTCGCTGAGGGATGCTTCCGATATCATGGAGCAGCTTCCGGAATGTGACGAAAGGAAGCGTCGGGAACAGCCTTCGACGCAGCCCGATTTCAACCTGGCGTCAAAACCAATTTTGAGGGAGGCCGGGAGCATGAAACCAAGAATAACGGTGATTACACTCGGGGTAGACGACCTGGAGCGGTCCTTGGCGTTTTATCGGGACGGTCTGGGGTTTGCCTCGGAGGGGATTGTCGGCACGGAGTTTGAACATGGGGCCGTCGCTTTTTTCGACTTGGAAGGCGGTTTGAGGCTTGCCATTTTTGAGCGCAAAAATATTGCGCATGACGCGAAGATCGATTCCGGGCAACCGAACCCTGCCGAATTTACACTCGGGCATAATGTAAGCAGCAAAGAAGAAGTCGATCGGGTGATGGAAGAAGCCGAAAAGGCGGGAGCCCGCATCACCGTTCCGGCACGCGACACGTTTTGGGGCGGCTATGCCGGCTATTTTCAGGATCCCGACGGGCATTTGTGGGAAGTCGTATGGAATCCGCATTGGGAAATCCGGGATTGATGCTTGCTGTAATTCGAAACGATTGCCACCCGGCGTCCGGGCCATGCGGCCCGGGCGTTTCTGTTTCGTCCACATCCTCACGGGTCGTGTGTTGCGCCTTTTCAACTGGACAGGGGCAAGGGGACATTGCGCCGGGTGCTCTCCGCCAAAATTTCCTCGAAGGATGCGATGGACCGCCTTTCGGCTCGACCATCGTTACGCGTTCGGTTTCGCTTGTTGTTTGGTCCGAATTTTGTATCTGACGATTCCGATCGCGACAAACAACACCAGCCACTGTCCGGCAATCAGCGATTCCAAAACATGTCCGTTCCCGATTTCCACGGCGACGGCTCCCGCCATCAACGCCCCCAATCCGATCGAGGCCGGAAACGTATAACGCGGAATGGCCAGAACCACGGCGCCGACAGCTTCCGCGCATCCGACAACCACACGAAACCAATCCGGCAGTCCGAGCTCATGAAACATCGCAACCATTTGATCCGTCCCCAAGATTTTCTGAATGCCGTTCTGCAAATAAAAAACCGCCGCCAACCAAACGACCGCCCAGCCGAGCCATCTGAACATCTTCAATGAAGATCACCCCTTGTAAATGATTAGAATTCTAACTATATGTCCAAAAAAATATTACTTCTCCAGCGCGCGAATCATCTTGAGCAAATATTTCTTGAGCATTTCGAGATCTTCGTCGGCCATGGCCTTTTTGACTCTTTGTTCGACCTCCATCCCGAAGTGTTGGGTTTGCTCCGCCAGCTTCAATCCGGCGTCGGTCAGGAAGATTTGTTTGCTGCGCCCGTCCTTCGGGTCGTTTCTTTTTTCGATAAGGCCCCTTTTCTCCAGTCCGTTCATCAAACTGGTGACGCTGGGGCGTTCGATCATTAAGATGTGTTCCAGTTCGGAGGAAGTAATACCGGGAGAGTGCAGCAAGACGCCCAGGGCGCTCCATTGCGTATGCGTGAGTCCCGACGCTTTCAACAAATCCTGCATCTCTCTTCGCAGCAAAATGTAACCGACCTTCATCAACCGGCCGATCGGCCCGTGTTCATAATGCCAAACAGGCGCTTGCTCCGTCACGACGCATCCTCCATATAGTTAGAATTCTAACTATATGGTAACGAGGCCGCACACGGTTGTCAAGGCATTTCTTGTGATCGACGCGGGGAATTTCTTATTCACAGTATACCTCGCGGATAAATCGAAATCATGCGAACCATACTGGATGTATGGAATTTCATGATGTGTGTGATGCTTACTATGTGACGAGACGCCGGCGGGACGACCCTGCGCCGGTCAACGACAATGCATTCGCGAAAGGATATCCCGATGAAGGAAAAAAAGAAACTGGATCTGGCGGCTTTATCCACCATACCGCTGATCATGACGCTGGCGAATTCGATGCTGATTCCCGTGCTTCCTGTCATGCGGCGCGAATTGGACATCAGTTCCCTCCAAACGAGTTTATTGATTACGGTCTATGCGGCGGTGTCGATCGTTTGCATCCCGATCGCCGGTTACTTGTCCGACCGATTCGGGCGCAAACGGATTATTTTGATCGGCCTGGCGATCGCCGCGGCCGGAGGATGCGTGTCCGGATTGGCGGCATGGCTGATGAAAGGGAAAATCGGTTACGCCCTCATTTTGCTTGGGAGAGTCATTCAAGGTGCGGGGGCCGCCGGCGCGTTTCCGATCGTACTCCCATTGATCTCGGCATCGACGGCATCAAGAAAGGATGGATTTTGGCGCTGCCGCTGAGCGCCGTCTGTCTGTTTTCCTTGATGACGGGAAAAATCGTCGGCGAGAACAAACGCAGAATGAAGGTATCGAGCGTACTTGGCCTGGTCATATTAATGTTCTCCATGCTGATGTGCGGTTTTTTGAGTCCCCGACAACTGTGGTTCCTGATCTCGCTGATGTTCGCGAGCGGCGCAGGCATCGGTCTCGTCCTGCCGAGCCTCGACGCGCTGATCACGGAAGGCATTGAAAAAAAACAGCGCGGCACCATCACTTCCCTGTACAGCAGCGCGCGGTTTCTCGGCGTCGCCTTGGGGCCGTTGGTCGCGTCGGTCATGACGAACAAATGGCTTTTTTATCTGTTTGCGGCGTGCGCTTTCTTTTCCGGTTTTCTCGCCTTGATGGCGGTCCGGCCGGGCAAGGGGCGTCCGGGCAAGGGGGAGGGAAGAGTGCCGATCCTGAGATGGGGAAAATATCGAAGTGAAGCGGAAAACGCGCGGGGGTAGGAAAGAAGAAATCGCACTGAAGCGACGGAGACGCGGGAAGTCCGCATCTCCGTTACCGAAATCGGCATTTACGCTTGTCCTTGTTCTTGACCTTGCGCTTCAAACACGCTCATGTCCATATATCCGATTTCCCAAACGTGGCCGTCGGGGTCCTGGAATCCCCATTGGTACATGAAACCATGGTCCATCGGATCGGTATACAATTTGCCGCCCAAAGAGACCGCCTTGTTGACGATTTCGTCGACCTTCTCCCGGCTGTCGGCCGCCAGCGCAATGGTCAATTGGGCATACTTTTCGGTATCGACGACTTCCCTTTTCGTAAACGTCTTGAGGTATTCTTCCTGGAGCAGCATGACATAAATGTTTTCGCCAATGACAAGGCAAGCCGCTTGTTTTTCATCCGTGAACCGCAGATCGAACTCAAATCCGAGCCCCGTGAAAAACGCCATGGATCTTTTTACATCCTTGACATGCAAGTTCACATAAATTTGTTTGGAAGTCAGCGCCATGTTTCATCGCCTCACTTGTTTAATTTTTTGGACTTCTATCTATGTTGACGAAAACGAACGGCCAAATTCATCGGTGAAAACGATCAAAATGAAAAAAAACGCAAGCCCGACATACGCACGAGATCCTGGGGGAAGGTGTGCGCGGCGCAAGAAAGGGGGAGAAACGCCGGGATTCAGCGCACGAGGAGCAATAGCCCGTTTCTGCAGGCCGCTTCAGGAACCGATTTTTGGAAATCCTATGCAATGAAAAAAGGGGGGCCGACAAATGGACGACAAGCAAAAACAGCGCGTCATCCGGGAATTGAACGGATTTTTGAAAGGCAGGTACATGGGCATCCATCAGTACGAGCACTTGATTTCGCAAGCAAAAGATCCGAAACTGAAAGACCTGCTGCAGCGGTTCCAGCATCATGCCAAGCTCGGGGCGCAAAAAATCGCCGAGCGCATCCAGGATTTGGGCGGAAAGCCGGTAGATGGCGCGGGACTGATAGGCGAAGTGCGGGAATGGCTGCAGCGATTCAAGGAATCGCCGCAGGATCCCAAGGAGATTCTGCACGACGCTCTGATCGGGGAAAACAAGTACGGCATTCATTTTTCGCACAAGCTGGTGGCCGGTGACTTGGACGAGGAGAGCGCGAACATGGTCGACACCGTGCTCGAGGAAGATCAGAAGCGCGTCGATGAGTTGAAAAA
>Ga0068699_100083_pt1 | contig 49925 bp, 43 predicted proteins | sample CeladaPassaD2F03_FD_62211 | JGI IMG/M metagenome (GOLD analysis project Ga0068699, IMG submission 62211) | Cellulose-adapted microbial communities from the Joint BioEnergy Institute, USA - Passage D2F03 | ecosystem: Engineered > Bioreactor > Continuous culture > Unclassified | place: USA, Joint...
AGCGCACGGTCACGCTCGATTGCGACGTGATCCAGGCGGACGGCGGCACGAGAACCGCTTCCGTCACGGGTGCGTTTGTCGCGATGGTGACCGCGTTCGGCAAATTGGCGGAAAGCGCCGGATGGTCCCAATTCCCGGTCACGGATTTTCTCGGTTCGGTCAGCGTGGGCATCGTCAACGGCGTCGCGGTGCTCGATTTGAACTACCAGGAAGATTCCCAGGCGCGGGTGGACATGAACGTGGTCATGACCGGATCCGGGCAATATGTGGAACTGCAGGGGACCGGTGAGGAAGCGCCGTTTTCCCGCGACGAAATGAACCAAATGCTGGCCTTGGCGGAACAAGGTATCGCCGGCATCATCGAGGTGCAAAAACAGGCGCTGGGTGAATGGGCAAGTAAGATTGGAGCAAATCTTTCATGAACGGCGCGGGCGGCAAAGTGCTGATTGCCACGAGAAACCGCGGCAAAGCGGCGGAGTTTGCGGCCGCCTTCGGGCGGTTGGGCCGTTCGGTCGTCAGCCTGCTCGATGTGGAAGGGGCGCCCGAAACCGCCGAGGACGGGAACACGTTTTTGGAAAATGCCGCGAAGAAAGCGATGGAGGCGGCGGCGTTTTGGCGGCTTCCGGCCGTGGCGGACGACTCGGGCTTGTGCGTCGACCGGCTCGGAGGCGCTCCGGGGGTATATTCGGCACGGTACGCCGGCGAGGGCGCGGGAGACGAAGCGAATAACCGGAAGTTGCTGGACGAATTGCGGCGCGTCCACGACTCCGAAGGTCCCTCCCCCGTTCCGCCCGGCACGGCCCCATCCGGCTCTTTTCGGCTGCTCAGTCCCGCCCGCTACGTGTGCGCGCTCGTTTACTATGATCCTTCGACCGGACTTCGTGTCGATGCCGAAGGCGAATGCGCCGGCTGGATCATCGACACCCCGATCGGCTCCGGCGGCTTCGGGTACGATCCGCTGTTTTATTTGCCGGAATTCGGCTGCACGATGGCGCAGCTGTCCATGGACGAAAAAAACCGGATCAGCCACCGCGGCCGCGCGTTGGAGCGGCTGATCGCCAAATTGGCGGATTTGGAAGCCCGAGAAGGACGATAAGGAAGCGCGCGGATTCGTTCATTCGCCGGCCGGGTCCGTGCAACTTTGCACTTGACGCGGGTTCGCGCCGTTTTCACGCGATGCGGACACGGTAGGTTCGCAACCAGTAGTCCACTTGCAGCAGCCAGGCGAAAAATTGCGGCATGTTCATCAACTGTCCGAACCAGGGAAGCGGGGTCTGCGCATCGGACGATGCCGCCAGTTCCATGACCTTCGCCTTGGAAATCAGCGGCAGGAGCGGAGAGGACGAATCGTCGAGCCGCGACAGCAGCATCGACTGGACGGCTTCGGTGTAATTGGGATTGTGCGTCTTGGGATACGGACTCTTTTTGCGCGCGATGATGCCGTGCGGCAAAATGCCGTGCATCGCCTTGCGAAAAATGCCCTTCTCCCTGCCGCCGTACGTTTTGATGTCCCACGGAATGTTGAATACATATTCGACGAGACGATGATCGCAAAAAGGAACGCGCACCTCCAGTCCGACGCGCATGCTCATGCGGTCTTTGCGGTCAAGCAGCGTCGGCATAAAGCGGGTGATGTTCAGGTAGGACATTTTGCGCATCGTTTCCTGCTCCGGCGTTTCTCCCGAAAGCTTCGGCACTTCCGCCAGCGCTTCGTGATACCGTTCTGCGACATACTCCGCCGCTTTCGTCGTTTCCGCCAGTTCCGGGCTCATCAGCGCAATCCGCTGATCCAGCGAAAGAGACCACGGGAACGTGCGCGCTTCCAGCGCGTCCCGACGAAAAAACCACGGATAACCGCCGAACACTTCATCCGCCGCTTCTCCGGACAAGGCGACGGTCGCCCCTTTCCGAATTTCCCGGCAAAACAAAAACAGCGAGCCGTCGATATCCGCCATGCCCGGCATATCCCGCGCATCCACCGCATCGAACAACGAACCGACGAGCTCGGGGGTGTCAAAGACCACTTCGTGATGCTCCGTTCCCGAAAACCGGCTCATCATCTCGATCCACGGCCCGTCCGCGTTCGGCTGAAACGCGTTGGACTGAAAATGTTTGTCGTTGTCGACGTAGTCCACGGAATACGTCTGCAGCCGGCCGAGGCCGGCGCTGCGATAATGCGCGGCCGCCAGCGCCGTCAGCGCGCTGGAATCGAGTCCTCCGGAAAGCAGCGTGCACACCGGGACGTCGGAGACGAGCTGGCGTTCCACCGTATCTTCCAGCAGCCCCCGCACCACATCGGCCGTTTTCTCCGGTCCGTCTTCGTGAGGGCGGCTTTCCAGCTTCCAGTAAGCACGCTTTCGCGCCCCGTTTCGGTCGTAGTTCATCCAATGTCCCGGCTTCAATTCATGCATGTTGCGGTAAATGCCGTGCCCCGGCGTGCGCGCCGGTCCGATGGCGAAAATTTCGGCGAGTCCCTCGGCGCCGACGACCGCTTCGAAGGACGGATGGGCGAGAATCGCCTTCGGTTCGGAGCCGAACAAAAAGGAACCGTCGTCGGTGAACGCATAGAAGAGCGGTTTGACGCCGAGCCGATCTCTCGCGAGGAACAGCCGTTGTTCCGCCGAATTCCAGACGGCGTAGGCAAAAATGCCGTTCAGTTTTTCCACGGATGCCGCTCCCCACTCCATGTACGCCACCAACACGACTTCCGTGTCGCAATTTGTCCGAAAGCGATGCCCCCGGCAGCGGAGTTCCCGCCGCAGTTCGACGGCGTTGTAAATTTCCCCGTTATACACGATGACGAAGGTTCCGCGTTCGTCCTGGCGGATCATCGGCTGCGCCCCGTTTTCGGGATCGATGACGGAGAGGCGGCGATGACCGAATGCGCAGTGGGGCGACAGCCATGTTCCCGATGCATCCGGTCCGCGCGGTGCCAGCGTTTCCGTCATGCGCTCGACGATGGCGGAAGCGTGCGTCAAGTTTTTTTTCCAGTCGATCCAACCCGTAATTCCACACATGGCACGGTCCCACCTTCACATGCGAATTCACGGCCCGAAAAAAAACTGCGAGGCCACTATCATCGATATGAGGCGGGACCGAAAAAAATGACGGGATTACGCCGCTTTTCGCCGGTTTTTGGCGATGAGCCAGTCGATGCCGAGCCCGATCGCAAACCAGCTGGCGACGGTGAGAATGTAAATCAGATACTTGTTGACTTGCTGGATGTCCGTAAAGAACGGTATGATCCAGGCCGGGACGCTGATATGATAAAGGACGACATGCGAGTGGTCGTATCCGAGATAATGATACAGGCAGACGGCGGCGGAGATCAGAGTCGTCCAAAACGTCGCTTTTCCGGGCATTTGTGGCAACCCCCTTTCCAACCGCGCGATCGCGATGTTGGAACATAGGGTTTCCGCGATGCCGCGATTTATGCGATCGCCGGGTGAGAATGACTGCGTTTCATGATGTCGCGCGAATGGGCCCGACCGCCGCGGTCCGTTATTGATGAGTGAACCGGCGAAGGCCGGGGCAGAATACCGCTTGACGGAGTCATTTGCAGCCTTGTTCGATATGTGGAACAGGAGGAAAGCGAATCGATGTGGACGGTCAAACAGGCGAAAGTGAGGAGAATGGCGCAATACGGCGGCGAGCCGGTGGCCGAAGTGGAAGTCGTGGTGGCCGAACGGCCGCATCCGCTGAAAGTGTATATGCGGCCGACGGAAGAAGGATACGAGGTCACCCGGGTGCTGTCCAATGATGCGGATTATGAACTGGATTGGTACGACAACGATTTGCATCAAGCCTTTGAAGATCTCAGCGCCTCCGTGCTGCAAACGGGAGGAAGGGACGGGAGCGCCGCCTTTGCCGGACAAATTGTTTCCTCCGGCGGGGTGAAAAAACAGTTGGATGAAATGTTCCACCGTTTTTGACCGGCGACAACCGCTTGTGTGGATGGACATCGCGCGGCGATCGCACCGATTTTCGGGCAACCGGATTACTGCACATGGCCGGTGAAAGGAGCGGGATTTCTACAATTTGCCGGTAAAATGAGGGCGGTTGACTTCTTCGTTGCGGATCATCTGCTCCAGTTTTTCCTGCAATTTTTCGTGAATGGGCGGTTTTTTGCGAAACCATCTGCGGCGTTGTTCTTTTTGCATGAGAGATAGCAAATATTTTTTCTCCTCCAGGGTAAACAAATGCCACACCTCCGGGACGTTCGGATCAGCGTGCCTCTTTCATCATGCCTCATTCGATCCTGCCGTCATCCCGATCCGGAATGACGGCCGCCGACGCATTTGGTTGCCATTGTACACCATTTCCCCGAATCCCACAAACCCGCGGCGCCGGATGATGCCCGCCCAAAATCGTTCATGGAAGACGCCAACGGGTCATTGGGCGTGCTGCGGCTGCCTAGGGAGCATCGCCGGCAGCGAAAGACGCCACGGTTGCCGGCGGTTTTGTTCGCATGGCGGAACTTGCAACAATGGAGGCGGGAGCGGAGCTTTCGCTTTTTTTTGATCGTTTGTCGGAATTGTTGAAGTTTTTTTGCCGCGGACGTAGCGAAATCGGAACTTGATCCGTCTATTAAGGGCGAAGGGGGTTGAAAAGGTGAAGCCGGCCGGCTTTGAAAACAAAAACCGCCTTCCCGAGGACCCTTCGTCCGCCGTGGAAATGTTGATGGATCACTATGGAACGACTGTGCTGCGCACCGCCTATTTTTACTTGCGCGATCGCCATCTCGCGGAAGACGTCAGCCAGGAAGTGTTTCTCCGCGTGTTCCGGCATTGGCGGCAATTCCGGGGAGACAGCAGCGTGAAAACGTGGTTGACCAAAATTACGATTCACCTGTGCAGAGACAGGGCGAGCGCAAAATCGTCGTCGGAGCTGCCGACCGATCCGGGGCTGATGAAATTTCCGGATCAGCCGGGAGTGGAGGAACAGGTGATGCGCAATCTGCGAAACACGTCGGTATTGCGGCATGTCCTGGATCTGTCCGCGCCCTACCAGGAAGCGGTGTATCTGTACTACTACCTCGAACTGTCCACCGCGGAAATCGCGGAGATCACCGGCACGCCGGAAGGAACGGTGCGCGGCAGACTTCATCGGGCACGCGAAAAATTGGCTCAAATTTTGAATCGGGAGGGGTTGGCCGATGGGCAAGGATGAATACGATCCGCTTCGGCGGTTCCAGGCGGAAGCCGACGAGCACTTGTTCCCCGGCGTCCGATTTGACGACCGCCTGAAGGAGCGGGTGCTGCGCCGGCTGTCCGAAGAATCCGGCGGCCCGGAGGCTCCTGCCGACCCGGCGCATCCGGCGGTTCCGGCGGAGTCCGCACGGCGCAGACCGTGGTTTCGCCGGATATCGGCCGCCGTGGGCGCCGCCATGCTGGCGGGGTTGGCGCTCGCTTCCCTAACGACGCTCAAAGACATGGGCGGATCGCCGCCGGATGCGCACGGCGGCGCGATAGAGCTGGGCAGTACGCTGTCCGCGGGAGCCCCCGGCATCGAACGGGATGCAAGCGGCGGCGCGGGCATATCCGGCGAAATCGCCGATCCGCTGCCGTTTGCGGAAGCGAATGATACGTCCGGAAACGTGGCGCCTTCACCTGCCGCGGCGCCGATATGCGACGGCGCGTTTGTTCCGCTGCCGGCTGCGGCGGGGGTTCCCGTGTCGGGGGAGAACGCCGCCGATGCTTCCGTGCGAGGCGGTCCGGGATCCGCGGGCTCCGCAGAGCGGAACTCCCCGCCCGCGGACGCGGTATCGCATCCCGGCTCCGCGCCGGTGAAATCCGCTGCGGCCGCGGTTTTGCAAGGGACGGAACTCGCGGATGTCGAAGCGGCGAAAGCGTGGTTCGGCGACGATCTGCTCGTGCCCGCATACGTTCCCGCCTCGTTTCAACTTGACGGCATCCGGGGTTACGCCGACGAAAACGGCGAACCGGCGTACGTATGTTTCCGCTATGCGGCGGACCAACGGGCGTATCACATCATGCAGTCGCGACAGCAGGAGTCGGCCGAACTGCCGGCTGGGGAAAGCGTCGAGGCGGAGGAATTCGTCGGCGTATTTGCCGAAACCGCAGACACCGTCAGCGGCAGCCGCACGGTACTGCACGGCGTCCGCCAAGGCATCCGTTTTGTCGTCTCCGGTTTGCTGTCCAGGGAAGACGCGCTGAACGTGGCGCGTTCCATGACGAACGGTGAACCTTAATTCGACGGTGAACCGTGATCTGTGGGGGAGCCGCGATTTTGACGGAAACGACGATCACTGAACAGCGTGATGAAAAAACAAGAGGAGGGTTTTTGTCATGAAAAAGACGATTTCCCGCAATATCAAACGGAGTGTGAACGGATGGCTCGCCGGAAGCTGTCTGGCGCTCGTCCTGGCCGTTCCCGCTTTCGCCGAGGAACCGGGACAGGTGGCACCGCAGGCGGGAGCGGCGGTCGTCATCGGGATGGAAGCCGACAATACGGGCGGCGGAGTCAGCGGATCGTACGGCGGCGGCGGCATCGACGGATATGCCAGCGAAGCGCTGCGCGACAAACACCGGGAGGTCGACGAATTTTTGTTCAAGCAACATAACGGATCGTTCCCCGAGCGCGGGTTCACCGTGACGCACACCGGACCGGTCGGCGACCGGATTGAAATCGGCATTTATCCGTATGAAGAAGCCGATGCCGAATTTCTGCTCGAGGTGTTCGGCGATGAACTCGTGAGCGTTGTCGAAGGCGTCCAGGCGATTCCTCTGATAGCGGTGGAAGAACCGGCCGCACCGGATGCGGTGACCGGGGGCACCGTCGTCGACGGCGACACGCCGGTAAGTTCGACGGCGGACATTTCCGGCGCGGTGTCGGCTGAGGACATGCCGGCCAGGACGTTGAGCGGCGCAGGGGACGCGCGTGAAATCGCCACCGCGACGGATGTGGCGCTTTCGGCCGAACAGGATGCGGCGCTGCAGAAAGATCAGCTTTCCGGGGTGGAGACGGCCCTGTATGCACTGGCCGCCGCCGCTGCCGCCCTGATCGCATTCACGGCGGTTCGCAAGCTGCGCAAACGTTGACGTACCCTTTGCCGACAGGTATAATGAGAGTACGCTTAATTTCCGATGGGACACATCGGAAAGCGGGGGAACCAGTTTTGGGGCGAATCGGCCGGCGCTTGCGCCGCCGTAGGGAACCATCTTATCCCGAGCCCGTCAGCTAACCTCGTCGGCAGTAAGATGGGTCAAGATATGTTTTTGTTGTCTATTTTGTGCGACAGATTCCCGGAGGGGGATATTGTCCCTTTATGACCCCGGCTGCCGGCGGATTGGCTGATCCGTGCGCTGCCGGGGTCATATTTTTTGCGGGCAGGTGAATCGATCCATAAAGGAGGAATGTGAACGATGCAGCCGAAGTACATCACCGATATCGACAAAATCACGTCGATACCGGAGGAGGAACGGAAACGGCTCAAGCGGATCACGGACAAGTTTGTTTTTCGCGTCAACGATTATTATTTGAGTTTGATCAACTGGGACGATCCGAACGATCCGATCCGCAAACTCGTCATCCCGAATGAAGGAGAACTTTCGGAATACGGACGTTGGGACGCGTCGGACGAGGACACCAACTATGTGGTCCCGGGATGCCAGCACAAATATCGCACGACGGCGCTCCTGATCGTGTCGGAAGTGTGCGGAGCTTATTGCCGGTACTGTTTCCGCAAGCGGCTGTTCCGCAACGATGTCAAGGAAGCGATGTCGGATGTCACCCCCGGGCTTGAATATATCGCCGCCCATCCGGAAATCAACAACGTGCTGTTGACCGGGGGCGACAGCCTCATTTTGGCGACTTCGAAACTTCGTTATATTTTCGAAAAACTTCGCCGGATGGAACACGTCAAAATTATCCGCCTTGGGTCCAAACTGCCGGTTTTCAACCCGATGCGCATTTACGAAGACCGCGAACTGCTGGATACGATTCGCGAATTTTCCTCTCCGCAGCAGCGAATCTATGTGATGGCCCATGTCAATCATCCCCGTGAACTCACGCCGCAGGCTTTCAAGGCGTTCGAGGCGCTCCATGAAGCCGGCGCGATCGTCGTCAACCAGACGCCGGTGCTGAAAGGGATCAACGACGATCCGGTCGTCCTGGGCGAACTGCTGGACAAATTGTCCTGGGCGGGCGTGACGCCTTATTACTTCTTCGTGAACCGGCCCGTTGCCGGCAACAAAGAGTTCGTGCTTCCCCTGAAAAAAGTGTACGAAATCGTGGAAGGGGCCAAAGCGAGAACTTCGGGGCTCGGCAAACGAGTGCGCCTCTCGATGAGCCACACGTCGGGCAAAATCGAAATTTTGGCGATCGAAAACGGCAAGGCGTATCTCAAATACCATCAATCGAGGGACGGCGAATACGGCAAGTTCATGGTGCTCGACTGTCCCGACGACGCCGCGTGGTTCGACGATTTGCCCGGCAGCGAACGCATGTGGGTGAAACCGAAGAAAAAAGCCAATGTCGTATCCGTCAATGAACTGCCGGATTATCCCCGCAAATTGGCGCGGCCAAAGCTCCAGACCACGGGAAGGCGCAGCGGCTGACCGCCTTCGCCCGCGCGTTTTCCCGCCGGCAGCGAACAGCCGCAACCCGACAGGCCGCTGTCCGGCTGTCACCCCGCCGGCGGATCGCGGCAGCCGATTCGGCCCCCTGGTTCCCTCGCCAGGAAGCGTACCCAAGGAACTCAAGGAAGCGAACGGGATACGACGACCATTTCGCGATCCCGTCGCGAACATCACGGCCAGAAAACCGTCAAGGGCATCCGTCATATCGGCTGTTCATGGCGGTTTTTTCATTGCCCGTTTTCCGCGTCTCCCCGTTTTTTCCGCGCGTAGACCCTCTTGCGGGCGGCAATCGGGAACCGAGAATCGTCCGCTTTTCGTCCGCATTCCCACCCTGCAATCGTCGTCATAAGCCGAACCGGAACAGGATAGATTTATATTGACAATGAAAATCATTATCACTAAAATCATTTAATGAGAATGAATATCAATATCATAAGGAGGTATTTCCCATATGTCCCGAAAACGCGTCATGTCCTGCATGATGGCATCGATGGTGCTCTTGGCCGCCGTCTTTGCCCATGGCGCCGGTGAAGCCGCCGCCGCAACCAAGTCCGTCAAAGTGTCGCTGGACGGCCGCGCTTTGTCGCTGGAATCGCAGCCGGTCATCGTCAACGGCCGCACGCTCGTTCCTTACAGCAACCTGGTGTCCGCATTGGGAGGCAAAGCAACCTGGAATGAAACGTCGAAAACGGTGACGGCCACCGCCGGCAATGTCACGGTAAAGCTGACGATCGGCTCCAAAACGGCGACGGTGAACGGCAACTCCGTGACGCTGGACGTCGCGCCGACGATCCTCAACCAACGGACGTACGTGCCGCTGCGGTTCATCTCCGAGGCGTTCGGCAAATGGGTGTCCTACGATAAAACGACCGGCGTCTCCATCACCAGCAAGAAGACGATTACGACGAGCACGGGACCGGTGACGCTCACGAAGAAACCGAGCCGCATCGTGACGCTGTCCACGTCGGACACGGAAATCGTTTATGCGCTCGGCGGTTCGGTCGTCGGCAGACCGACGTCGACCGGCACCGTATATCCTCCGGAAGCCGCGTCCGCCGTCGAGGTGGGAACGGCCCACGGCATCAATTTCGAGAAGCTGGCCTCCGTGAAACCGGATCTCGTCATTGCGAGCCCCGCTTTGAAGTCGCAGGAAAGCACGATCCGTTCGCTCGGCGCCGAGGTCATTTTCAACTCGCACAATACATATCCGGAAATCCAGAACTCGGTGCGCATGTTTGGGGCGATCCTCGGAGCGGAAGAAAAAGCGGAAGCCATCATCCAAGAAATGGATCAAAAACTCGCCAAACTGACGAAACCGAAACAAACGGTCAAGACGCTGATCGTTTACGGCGCGCCCGGCAGTTTCGTCGTCGCGCTGCCGACGAGCTATCCGGGCAACTTCCTGGAACTGGCGGGCGGCCAAAACGTGGCGGACTCTTTTCCCAAAACGCAAACGATGCCGCAATATGCGGAATTCAGCCTCGAACGGATCATCGCGGCCAATCCGGATCTGATTTTGTTCATTACCCACGGCGGGGATCCGGACGAAATCAAGAGCAGCTTCAAGAAGGAGTATGAATCCAATTCGGCGTGGAAAAACCTCAGCGCGGTGAAAAACGACCGTTTCGAAGTGCTGCCGGCCGACCTGTTCGCCGCCAATCCGGGCATCCGTGCTCCGGAAGCGATCGTGGTCATCAACCAAATTTTGCACCAGGTGAAATAATCGATGGAGACGACCGCTTCTCATTCCATAGCGACAAAGAGAACAGGTGCGGCTTATACGAGGAACGGCGCGGTCCTGGCCGGCAGCGTCGCCTTGCTGCTGCTGGCCGTCCTCGTCGGCCTGATGAGCGGGGCCGTCACCATTCCCGTGCTGGAAGTTTGGTCGGCGCTCATCAGCGGTTCCGATTCGGAGGCCCGGCAAATCGTATGGCAATTGCGGTTTCCGCGCGTGATGGTCGGCGTGTTGGTCGGCATGAATCTGAGCATCGCCGGCGCGTTTTTGCAAGGCATTTTTCGCAATCCGCTGGCCGATCCCGGGATTATCGGCGTTTCGTCGGGGGGAGGATTGGCGGCCGTCATCATCATGATTTTGTTTCCCGCGCAAATCGCCTATTTGCCGATGTCCGCCTTTGTCGGAGCGCTCGCGGCAACCGTCGTCATTTATTTGCTGGCGTGGAAAGGAGGCGCTTCCCCGGTCCGGCTGATCCTGGCGGGCGTGGCCGTCAACGCGCTCTTGGGGGCGGCGATGTCGGGGCTCATGATTTTGAACAGCGAGAAGGTGCAGTCCGTGCTGCCCTGGCTGTCGGGCACGCTGAACGGACGCAGCTGGCCGCATTTGGATACCTTGCTTCCTTATTCCGCCGTCGGCATCATCGCATCCTTTTTTCTGATCAAACAGGTCAATCTGCTTTCGCTTGGCGATGATGCGGCCAAGGTGCTGGGCACCCGTGTGGAAATCGGCAGGCTGCTGATCGTCATGGTGGCGGCTTTTTTGGCGGGCTCCGCGATCAGCATCGTCGGCATGGTCGGTTTTGTCGGCTTGGTCGTTCCGCACATTTGCCGGCTGCTCGTCGGAAACAATTATCAAATATTGCTTCCCGTATCCGCCGTCGCCGGCGGAGCGCTGGTCGTGGCCGCGGATACGGCCGCGCGCACGCTGTTCGATCCGATCGAGTTTCCGGTAGGCATCTTGCTGGCGCTCCTGGGCGCTCCCTTCTTTCTTTATCTGCTTCGCAAAGGAGTTAGAAGATGACACCCGCACATGTGTTGGAAACGTCGGAATTGACTTACGGCTATCATGGAGAGCCGGTGGTCAAAGGGCTGAACCTGCATGTCGACAAGGGGGAATGGATCGGCATCGTCGGTCCGAACGGTTCCGGCAAATCGACGGTGCTGCGCATGCTGGCCCGGCTCCTCTCTCCGCAGAGCGGCACGGTGCTTCTGGACGGCAAAAATGTGGCGCATCTCCATACGAAGGCCGTCGCCCGGCGGCTGACGATGCTGGCCCAATCTCACGACGGGTTCCTGGAGATGACCGTTCGCGATTTGGTGCGCCGGGGCCGGCATCCTTTCCTGAAATGGTACGAGGAATGCAGGGGGAAGCACGAAGAAATCGTGGACTGGGCGATTCGGGTGACGGGGCTTGCGGACTTGCAGCACCGTTCGCTGGTCGAGCTTTCGGGAGGGGAGCGGCAGCGGGCCTGGCTGGCCATGTGCGTGGCGCAAACGCCGGAAATTTTGCTGCTGGACGAACCGACGACGTATCTGGATATCGCGCATCAGCTGGAACTCATGGATTTGGTGCGCCGATTGAACGCGGAAAACGGCGTGACGGTCGTCATGGTGCTGCACGATTTGAATCAGGCTGCGCGTTATTGCAGCCGCATCATCGCCGTCAAACAAGGCGCCGTCGTCCGCGACGGCCGTCCCGCCGAAGTGTTCCGGCCGGAATTTTTCCGCGAAGTGTTCGGCGTGGAAGCCGCGGTATGGATGGATCAGGGAGTTCCCGTTTTTCTGCCGAAAGGTTTGGCCAATAACTGAAGGTTTGGCCAATAACTGATGGAAATAAAAGCAAAGGAGGATGTACCGTGCCGGGCAGGCAAATTTCGCCGGAATTGGTTCGCGCGTTTGTGTCGGCGGCGCATTTTGATCTGGAGAAAGTCCAAGAGATGCTGAAGCAGGAGCCGGGTTTGCTGCATGCCGCCATGAACTGGGGAGAAGACGACTGGGAGACGGCGTTGGGAGCCGCCTCGCACGTCGGTCGCCGCGACATCGCGGAGTGGCTGCTGTCGCGGGGCGCCCGCATGGATATTTTCGCGGCGGCGATGCTGGGGGAATTGGACATCGTCAAAGCGTTCATCGACCGATATCCGTTTATGGCGAAAGCCAAGGGACCCCATGGCATCGGTTTGAAGGCGCATGCGATCATGGGCGGCGAGAGGGCGAAACCCGTGCTGGATTTTCTGAAAACGTTCGATGACGAAGAGGAGGGGACGAGCGGCATGATCATGGTGGAAAACCGCATCGAAGTGAAGCCCGGAACGGCGGATCTCATCTTGGAAAGATTCAGCAAACCGAAATCCGTTCACACGTTCAAAGGGTTCGTGCGCATGGATGTGCTTCATTCGGTCAATGACGCGGGGAACGAGGAAGTTCGCGTCTGCACCACATGGGAGAGCGAAGAAGATTTCCGCGCCTGGTCGGACAGCGAGTCGTTCCGCAGCGCCCACGCCCGCAGGGCCGCGGAGGAACGGGAAAGCGGCAAAGAGCGCAATGAGGGGCCGATCATCGGCAACAAAGTGACGATCTATCGAGTGGCCTTTTCCCATCTGCCGGCGGCGGGTGCTGATTCGGCGCAAACGAAGACGGCGGAGGAAAAAGCGGTGGAGGCTTGAGACTCCGGTACCGCCACGATCCATGTTTTCGCCCTTTCGGTTTCCACGGGAAATCGGCAGGGCGCTTTTTGTTTGGGCGCGTTCTTTAACGGGATGCCGGTGAAATACGATCATTCGGTTCAAGAACAAGACGGTGGGAACGGGATCCACGGCGAAAAGGTCGAATAACATGCCTTCATCAGGCCGGTCATCAATTAGGCGCGAAAAAAAGTGAGTGCTCACTTTATTTTTAATGAAGATGGATGTAATATAAAGATGAGTAAGTACTCACTCGATTAATCCGTACGTTCACATCCCGTACAGGCATCTGGTTTACGTGGTGAGTGCATTGCGCATTGCTGCTTCCATTATTTTGTTCGGGGTGGTTCCTGTGACGGAAAAAGAGACGGTAGTGCAGGTCCGCGGCGTCGGCAGATCGTTTGGCGGCAAGACCGTGCTGGACGGCATCGATCTGTCCGTGTCCCGCGCGGAAATTTTCGGGCTGCTCGGACCGTCGGGCGCCGGAAAAACGACTTTGGTGAAAATGATCGCCGGCATCGACCGCGCGGAGAAAGGGGAAATCCGCGTCTGGAACGAGTGTATGCCCAAGCTGGCGATGATGCGCCGCATCGGATATATGGGCCAGTCCGATGCGCTGTACGGCGAGCTCACCGGGAGGGAAAATCTCGACTTTTTCGCGTCGCTGTACGGCCTGAAAGGGGAGGCGCGCAAGCGCAGAATCGAAGAAACCGCCGCGCTCGTCAACTTGAAGGACGATCTGAAGAAACAGGTGTTGAAGTATTCGGGCGGAATGAAACGGCGTCTCTCCCTGGCGGCCGCGCTGCTGCACGAACCCGAACTGCTCATTCTTGACGAGCCGACCGTCGGCATCGATCCCGTGCTCCGGCAGTCCATATGGGCGGAACTCGAGCGGCTCAGCCGCGGCGGAACGACGATCCTGGTAACGACTCATGTGATGGATGAAGCTTACCGCTGCCGCCGTCTCGGCATGATCCGCGAAGGCAGGCTGATCGCCGTCGGATCGCCGGGCGAATTGATGGAACAGACCGGTTCGCAGACGATCGAGGAAGCGTTTCTGCACTTTGGAGGTGTCCGAGCATGAGAATTCGCGCGCTGGTCGTTCGGATTGTGCTGCAGTTTCTGCACGATAAGCGGTCGCTCGCCTTGATGTTTATCGCCCCGTTAATGATTTTGCTGCTGATGTCGCTTATTTTCAACGGGGAAACGTATTCGCCGAAACTGGGAACGTACCGCGTTCCGGCTCCGTTCGCCGCCGCGCTGGAGGATCAAGGCGCCGAGCTGAACGAGTTCGAGACGCTGCGGGACGGCGAATCCGCGCTGGAGGACGGCAAGATCGACGCGCTCATCGCGTTTGAAGAAGGCTCCTCTCCGGCCGTGACGCTGGAAGGCAGCGATCCGTCGGTAAGCCGGGCGGTGCTCGTGCTTCTGCAAAGCGCAGTGAAGTCGATCGTTCCGTCATCGGCTCCCGAGCCTGCCGTCCGCTATTTGCACGGTTCGCCCGACATGTCCGCGTTTGACAGTTTCGGGCCGGTGCTCGTCGGCTTGTTCTCGTTCTTTTTCGTATTTTTGTTGTCCGGCATCGCCTTCCTGCGGGAAAGGACGGGCGGCACGCTGGAGCGGCTGCTCGCGTCGCCGATCCGCCGCACGGAAGTCGTCGCCGGATACTTGATCGGTTTCGGTTTGTTCGCGATTTTGCAGTCGGCGCTCGTCGCCTGGTTTGCGATCGACATTTTGGATATGATGTCCGTCGGGCCGTTTTGGCTTGTCATGCTGGTTACCTTGATCTTGGCGCTGACCGCCCTGACGCTCGGCACGTTGTTGTCCGCCTATGCGGCCAACGAATTTCAGATGGTGCAGTTCATTCCGCTCGTCATCGTGCCGCAGGTGTTTTTTTCCGGGCTGTTCAATCTCGACACCGTCGCGGATTGGCTGCGTCCGGTCAGCTATGCGATGCCGCTCTATTACGGCGCGGATGCGCTGCAGGGCGTGATGGTCCGGGGCGAAGGGATGTCGGAAATTGCGGTCGATCTTTACGTGCTGCTCGGGCTGTCCGTCGTGTTCGCCGCCTTGAACGTCGTCGCGCTGCGCAAACATCGCAAGCTGTGAGCCGTTGATGAGACACGTGCCGCATCTTTTGATCGTGACGGCTTCGCACGGATGAACGTTGAACGAAACGAGAAGCGAGAACCGAAGTATTTGCGGGATTGAGTTTTTACGCTTGGGGCGGCCCCGGCGCTTTCGTGACAGGATCCCGGCACAGCGGCGAAGAATTCCATATGGGAGGTGATCGCATGGATGCATTGGAACAATGGATGAACCAACTGTTCGACGAAGACGAATGGATGGGCAAAATGACCGAAAAACAGCGAAAAATCGTCAACGCCGCGATTGAAGTGTTTTCCGAGAAAGGGTACGCGTCCACCTCGACGAGCGAAATCGCCAAGAAAGCCGGGGTCGCCGAAGGCACCATTTTCCGGCATTACAAGACGAAGAAAGAGCTGCTGCTCGCGATCATCGCGCCGGTCATGGCCAAATTTGCCGGCCCTCTCCTCCTGAAAGATTTCGCCGAGACGCTGGATCGGCCTTACGATACCTACGAAGATTTCCTGCGGGCGGTGTTTCGCAACCGGTATGAGTTTGCCAAATCCCATCTTCCGATCGTCAAAATCATTGTGCAGGAAGTGCCGTTTCACGACGAACTGAAGGAACAATTCAAAAATTTGGTCTCGGAGATGGTCATCGCGCGCATGCACCGCATCATCGACAACTATAAAGACAGGGGCGTATTGACCGACCGGCTCCCGACCCCCTCGATGATCCGTTTTGTGGTTTCCACCATGGTCGGGCTGGTGGCGACGCTGCTCATTTTGATTCCGGAAAAGCAGCTGGACGAAAACGAAGAACTCGAGCGCACGATCGACATGATCATGCACGGCATCGCCGCGAAGCCTCATTAAACGACGTCCGGGCGCGTCCGGGGCATGCGGCGCCGGATCAGCACGGTGAGCTGATCGGATCTCGTCCGAATCTGGACTTCCTTCGCGGAAACCCGTATAATTTAGCCAGACTGCGATACGTTGTGCTTGGGAAAGGACGATCCGCTTGCGCAAGATCACCGTCAAGGATATCGCCAGGGAGGCGGGAGTTTCGACCGCGACCATTTCCCGGGTGCTGAACAACAGCGGGTACGTCAGCGGCGAGGTTCGCCGCCGGGTGCAAGAGGTGGTCAAGAAATACAACTATCAGCCGAACTCGATTGCCCGCAGCCTGAAGCAGAACCGGTCGCGCGCCGTCGGCCTGGTCGTTCCGGACATGACCAACCCGTACTTCATGGCGATCGCCCGACGGATCCAGACCGTGCTGTTTGCCGCAGGATACCATCTCCTGCTGATGGATTCGGAAGATGATCCCGTCAAGGAACGGCGCGCGCTCGCATTTTTCATGGAGCAGCGGGTGGAGGCGCTCGTGATCGCGTCCACCGGGCGCAATCGGGAAAACATCGAGGCGATCCGCGCGCTCGGCATTCATGTCGTATTGATCGACCGGCGCATCGACGGACTCGATCTGGACATCGTGGCGGAAGACAGCCGGAAGGCGGCCGAGGAAGCGGTCGCCATGCTGCTGGCCAAAGGACATCGCAGAATCGGCGTCATCAACGGTCCGCTGTCGGTAGCGACGGCCAGGGAGCGCAGCGAGGGGGTCGCCGCCGCCTGCTCCCGATTCGGCGTTCGGCTGGACCCGTCCTGCGTCGTGGAGGGAGACTTCACGCGGAAATCCGGAACGGAGGCGATCATGCGCCTGATGCGGCTGCCGTTTCCGCCGACGGCAATCTTTTCCGCCAATAACGAAATGACGTACGGGCTGTATTTGGGGCTTCACGCGTTGGGCATGTCGGGCGACGCGGTGGAGGTCGTCTCTTTCGGCGAATTGGAGTTTTCCCCGCTGTTTCGCAACCGGTTGACGGTGATTCGCCAGGATCCCCATGCGATCGGCAACGCGGCCGGCGAACTGTTGATCAAACGTCTGGAGGGGAGGACGGGAGAAAGCGAGCTGCGGCTGTTTATGCCGAGATTGGTCGTCGAGGGCGAACGCGGAGAAGGCAAATCGATTATGTAAACGTTAACCTGTGTAAACGTTAACCTATGGAAATGAGGTGCCATATGATTACGACCTATGTCCGAGAAGCATTGGAGAACGAAGCGAAAGCGCTCGCGGAATTGAGCCGCAGCGCCGGCGGCGAGTACGAGCAGGCGGTGAAGCTGATCAGCGGTTGCGAAGGCAAGGTGGTCGTGTCCGGAATCGGCAAATCCGGCCATGTCGGCAAAAAAATCGCCGCTTCCCTGTCAAGCACCGGCACGCCTTCGTTTTTTGTCCACGCGGCGGAGGCGGTGCACGGCGACAGCGGCATGATCGAGCCGCGCGATGTCGTCATCCTGCTGTCCAACAGCGGCGAAACGCTGGAAGTGCTCAACGTGCTGGCGATTGTCGAAAAGATCGGGTCCAAGCGCATCGCGATTACGAAAAATCCGGACTCGACGCTGGCCAAACGCTGCGATGTGGCGCTGACCTACCGCTATGATTCGGAGGCGGATCATCTCGGGCTGGCGCCGACGACCAGCGCGCTTCTGCAGCTGGCGATCGGAGACGCGCTGGCGGTGACGCTCAGCCGGTTGAAAGGGTTTACGAAAGAACAGTTTCATCTGTACCATCCCGGCGGCAGTCTCGGAAAGCAGCTGTCGGAAGAAAAGAAATAACGGCCAACGCTCATCGGATCGGCTTTTGGGAACAGGTCTACGGCGGCGAAAGGCGTCCGCGCGATGTCCACGCCGGCGTGCGTGGACCCCGTTTGCGGGGTTTCGCGTCTTCGGCAGGAAGACGATTCAGCACTTCGCCGTGTGCGGATTGACCGCCGCGGCGGGAAACTGACACGGAAAGGAAGAGGCGAATGGGCATTCTCGTGTTGGGAAGTTTCATGATGGATTTGGTCGTTCGCACCGGGCGCGCGCCGGAAGCGGGCGAAACGATCATCGGCCAAAGCTTCGGACGTTTTCCCGGCGGCAAGGGGGCGAATCAGGCGGTGGCCGCCGCGCGTCTGGGCGGAAAGGTGCGGATGGCGGGCAAACTCGGCCGCGACCAGTTCGGCGATGAATTTTTGTCGGTGCTCGCCGCGGAAGGCGTCGATACCGACCTGATTTTGCGCGACGAAACTGCGCCGACGGGGGTCGGCTCCATTGTGGTGGAGCAGTCGGGGCAAAACCGCATTATCGTCGTGCCCGGCGCCAACATGCAGTACACGGCGGAAGAAACGGACCGGTTGGAGCCGGTTATCCGGGAGTCGAAACTTTTGATCATGCAGCTGGAAATGCGGATGGAGGTGGTGCAAAGAGCGGCGGAATTGGCGGCGCGGCACGGCGTGCCGGTCATCCTGAACCCGGCGCCGGCGCGGTCGCTGGACGACGCATTGCTCGCGAACGTCTCGTACTTGACCCCGAATGAAACCGAGCTGGAGATTTTGAGCGGACTTCCCGTACGGGACGTCGGCGAGGCGGAACGCGCGGCGAAGCGGCTGCTGGACAAAGGCGTGCGCCACATCATTGTCACGTTGGCGGATAAAGGGGCGCTCATTTGCACCGAAAGCGGCACCGAACACGTGCCGGGGTTCCCGGTGCAGGCGGTGGATACCGTCGCCGCGGGCGATTCCTTCAACGGCGCGCTGGCGGTGCAGCTGATCGGCGGAAAACCGCTCGCGGAAGCGGTGACCTACGCCAACGCGGTCGGCGCGTTGACGGTCACGAAGCAGGGGGCGATTCCTTCGCTGCCGACCGCCGATGAGGTGCAGGCGTTTCTGGCGGCGCGCGGCGGGAACTGAGCCGGGAAACCGCTTCTGTTGGCCGCCGCCTGCCGCGGCCTCGCAGGCACGGCGAGCCGCGCGGCATCGCGTCATGATGCCGCGGCGAATCGTCCGTCCCGGCGGCGCGTCCGGACTTCCGCCTGATGCGGCGGTTTGCTGCGGATAATGGGCCGCGCGTAAAGGAACGATGGTTTCCCGGCGGCAAGAGCACGGCATCGTTGGATATCCTGAAACAATCGAGGGATGGGAGGAGAAGTCGGATGTACTCATTTGACGGTTTGAACATGGGCCTGGGCAACATTTTCCGTTTGTCCGACGCCAAAACGCGGTCCATCAGCGCGGAAAACTTCACCGGGGAAAAAGGGAAAGGCGGCATGGCGACGGAAGGCACGGGGGCCAACGCCGCGCACGATCTCGGACAGGGATGGAAAGTGTCCCCTTCGGTGGAAATCCAGGCGGGCAGCGTGTTTACGCTGGCGGACATCGCCGGTCCCGGCGCGATTCAGCACATTTGGCTCACGTGCTTTCCGAACACGTGGCGCCACCTGATCCTGCGCATGTACTGGGACGGTGAAGAGCAGCCGTCGGTGGAAGTGCCGATCGGCGACTTTTTCTGCAACGGCTGGTGCGAACGCAGCAACGTCAGCTCGCTGCCGATCGCCGTCAATCCGGCGGGCGGCATGAACAGCTACTGGGTGATGCCGTTTCGCAAGCACGCCAAGTTGACGGTGGAAAACCGCATGCCGGAAAACGTCGTGCTGTACTATCAAATCGACTATACGTTGACGGCAGTGCCCGATGACGCGGCGTATTTCCACGCGCAGTGGAGGCGCAGCAATCCGGTGAAGTACAAAGACGTGCACACGATTCTCGACGGCGTGAAAGGCAAAGGCCATTACGTCGGCACGTATTTGGCTTGGCAGGTCAACAACAACGGCTGGTGGGGCGAAGGCGAAATCAAGTTTTATTTGGACGGCGACCGGGAGTTTCCGACGATTTGCGGCACGGGGACGGAAGACTATTTCGGCGGCGCGTGGAACTTTGAGCATCCTCGCGGGGAATACGGCATGTATTCGACGCCGTTCCTCGGCCTGCACCAAGTCATCAAACCGGACGGACTGTACCGCAGCCAGCAGCGGTTCGGCATGTACCGCTGGCACATTATGGATCCGATCCGCTTCGACGAAGACTTGCGCGTAACGATCCAGGCGCTCGGCTGGCGCTCCGGCGGCCGGTATTTGCCGCTGCAGGACGACATCGCGTCGGTGGCGTACTGGTATCAGGCGGAACCGCACGCGCCGTACCCGGCGCTGCCGGATAACGACGGGCTGGAAGTCATCTGATCGTCCGCATGAATGGGAAGGGCGGTTCCCGCAAGGTCCAATGCCGAATGACCTTGGGAACCGCCCGGTCTATTTTTGGCGGATCTATTTGCCCTCAATCGGCGATGATGATCGCCTGACGCCCGATCTGTTCCCAACCTGCGCGGAATTTTTGGAGGTCCAGCCGGGTGTTTTGCAGATACGGATCATGGACGTACACGTACCGGTCGTCAAATCCGGTGATGACGACGCTGTGCTGCTTGTAGGTGACTTTGACCGTTCCCCGCCGCGTTTTCCACGTCATCCATTCCCGTTCGGGGACGACGTCGTAAGTGGACGTGATAATGACCCATACCGGACGGCCCTCCGACACCTGGTACAGCACTTCTTCGAACTCCGCTCCCGTCATGTCGATCACCTTGCCGGGCGCGTACGTTTCGGCCAGCTCGGCGATCGGCGCGTGGTATACGCCCAGGCCGGGATTGGCGTACGAATACATGTCGCCCGCGAAACCTTCATTCGGATCGGCATAATACCAGGTTCCCTGCTCCAACGTGCGGAACGGAAGCTTGCGAATCGCGTCGGCCAGCTCCATCTTGTCCGTCCGGATGCCGTAAAAATTCAATAGCATGGCGAGGGAGGTCACTTCGCAGCCTCTCGGCAGTTCGGGAAACTGTCCGATCAGCGGGACGCCGCCGATCCGGTTCGGATGAAGCGGGCCGCGGCGAATATGCGTCCCGGTCGGCTGATGGATGACGCTCGCTTCGGGCAGCAGGCTTGCATAAGCCTTGGCTTCGGCAAAGGTATCGAAACTGTCGGCGGGCTCCCCGGCCGACATGACCACATAAGGCGAAAAGTTTTCCCACAGCCGCTCCCCGCGGCGGCTTCTCACCGAGGCGTTCTTCAGGAGCAGCGCCTGCGTTTTCGCCTCGGAAAGCGTCGCGTAGGCGGCGACGAAACGTTCGTCTTGATAGACGCGAAAGGGCAGTCCGGCGGACAGCGCGTTTTTGAGCGGCTCGAACTCGACGGCGGACAGCGCTCCGGCCGTTTCGGAAACCGACACGACGCCGTCACGGTATTCCACGTGCAGACCGAACAGCGAAAAAAAGCTTCGGGCCGGCACATACACGGCGCCGTCGATGAATCGCGACGTTTCATCCAGCCGAACCGTCTCATCGTTGAGGATGGCGAATTGGGAACCGTTCCAGGTGCGGACCAAATTGTCCTTCAGCATCACCGTGATGCTTTTCGCTTCATTCCACCGCACGTAGGCGCCGAAAAATTCCGCCGTAAACCGCAGCGGCACATAGGCCGCCCCGTTGTCGACAAAAGGCGCCGCATCGTCCCGGTCCGGATCGATGGGAACGGACTCCCGGCGGTCGGTCACGGCGAGATTGCTGCCGATCATCATATATACGGTGTTCCCGCCGCTTTCCATACGCGCGTCGGAGTCGATGCGCAGAAAAGACACCACTAGGACCGAAAAAATGGCGGCGAGCACCGCCACGGCCGCAGACAGCGTGCGAACGGACACAGCCAACGCTCCCTTCCCCCTGTGCCCGGATTTCCCATTCACCGGCATAGTTCCATTATACTAGAAATCCTTGGAATGAAAAGCGATCCGCGTCAAATCGCGCGAAATGGAGCGTTTCGTGTCGGATGGTGCCGGATATTGGTCTGTCAATGAACACTATTATTGGGCGATCAGCCGCTCCAGCGTTTGCACCAGCTCGGCGCTCGGGATGTCCGGCCCGGCGTTGATGCGCTTCAAGGCGAACAAGGACAGCGGGTCCCCTTGGCGGATCGTGTTGATGCCGTTTCGGGTCGACAACGTCACCTTGTATCCGAGATCCTGCAGCACCAGTTCGGACAGGAACGTGTATTCGCCGTACGGATAGGCGAGCGCGAACACGTCGTTGCCCACATGCCGCTCGATGTCCCGCTCGTTGCGCAGCACGTCTTCCGCCAGCGCCCGCGCGTACGCGCCGGAAGACTCTCCGGGCTCAGGCAGCACGCCGCGGCGCGACGGCTCCTCCGGCGTATTCGGATTGTGCATGTCGTACGTATGGTTCTGGATGTCGATGTGCCCGGACTCCACCATTTCCCGCGCCTGTTCCCACGTGAAATGCGGGATGATGTCGCGGTCCGTGCCCTTGTATTTCGTTTCGCCGACCGACCAGCCGATGACGGAAATCGTCGCTTTCATGTCCAGTTCGGCCAGCACGGGATAGGCGAATTCGTAATTGCTCAAATAACCGTCGTCGAACGTGACGGCGACCGGCTTGTCCGGGAGCGCTTTGCCCTCGTACACGTAATCCACGAGATCGCTCAGGAAAATCGTCGTAAACCCGGCTTCCTTCAGCGCCCGCATGTCTGCGGCGAATTTGTCCGGGGAGATGCTCGACGCGTTTTCCAGTTCCGGATCGGTGACGAGATGGTGGTACATCAATATCGGCACTTTCTTTTCCCCGTTGGCGCCTCCCGCGAGTTTCGGCGGCCGGGTGAAAATGCGCTCCGCGTGCTCCTCCACATTGTCGCGCGTGGTCAAATGCCCGAACCCTTCCGGCACGAACACGTCGGGGTCGTCGAACATGTAGCCGAGCATCATTTCCCCGAGGCTGTTGCGGTAATGCGACGGATCGTAGTAATGGCGCGGATCGAAGCTCACCGGCGTATATCCGGAAAAATCCCAGAAATCCGTCACTTCCGCGAGCTTTTTCCAGTACGTTTTCAACGCGTTGAGATCGCTGTACCGCTCCAGTTCGGCGTAATACGTCGCGCCGGTGACGACGCGAAAGTCGATGCCGCGTTCTTCGCAAAACGCCTTCATCCGGCGCAGCGAGGCGACGTTTTCGTCGATGGCCCGCGGAGGGATTTGGTACAGTTTTTCGGAAAATTGCGGGTTGGCGGCCAAATAGGCGTCCAGATCGTTCACGTTCTCGGCGTCCCGCCGCGTTTTGTTGTACACGCCGGTCTCCGGAATGATTTGCGAATAGGCGAACGCATCAATCCGCCGTTCGGCGTATCCCTGCAGCTTGTCGATGCCGTAGCGCGGGTGCAGCGTCAAATATTTGAGGTAAAACAGCGGCAGCGACGCGCCGGACACTTTCGCGTGCAATTCTTCCTTGACGTCCGCGGAATCGTACCCGAAACGTCCGACTTCAAACATGCTGATGTGCAAAATGATGTTTTTGACTTCGTAATGGTTCGCCAGGTAGTACAGCGTTTTTTCGTAATCGTCGAAATCGCCGCCGTACATCATCATGCTGTAAAAGCGGGCGTCCCCGTAATATTTGTTCAGCAGTTCAGGCGGCAGCGAACTCGATTTGGACCCGCCGATGACGTAAGAGTCGTAGCGGTCGTGGTATTGATCGAGGTAGGCGATTTTCGCCGTCCGCGGATTGTTGACCATATTGTACGAGTGCCATTGGAGCACCTTGTCGCCGAACACGCCGAACGGGTCGACCAGAACGTTGAACGCGCACAAGAGCAGCGCCGCGCCGAACATGCCGGCCAGAAACGTCAGCATCCATTTTCGAAAAGACATGGGCGCACCTCGAAGTCGTAAGTTTTCCGTCGGAACGGTTCATCGAAACCGTGTATCGAAAGAGTTCATCGAACCCGTTCACCGGAACGGTAGATCAAAACTGGAAGTACAGGAAATCGGAAACGGTCGTCATTTGCGACAGCGCCAGCACGAACAAAAACGCGCCCCAGAGCGCGAATTTCGCGTTCGGCCGGAAGTTTTCCGTGATCTGCCGCGTGTTTTTGGCGAAAAAGGCGATGCCCATCGCGACGGCGAGCAGCACGAGAATGTACAGGTTGTAGGCCGCAAAGGCCGCGAGCTCCCCGGCGACGCCTGATGCGGTCATGCCGCTGAACTCGCTGAAGTCGAACAGCTTGCGGAACACCGCGATCGCCTGCGTCGTGCCGGAGGACACGAACAAAATTCTCGTCCCGACGACGCCGGCGAAACAGAGCAGCCAGGCGAGCGGCCCCGGCAGCGAAAGCCCGTTGCGCCGCATGAAATGCGCCATGCAGACGAAAATGCCGTTGACGATGCCCCACAGCACAAAGTTCCAGCCCGCGCCGTGCCAAAAACCGGACACGAGAAACGTGATCATGACCGCGCTGTAGAAGTTGAAGCTGCCCCGCCCTTTCCGGTAAAACGTCCGGAACACGTAATCGTTCAAAAACCGCGACAGCGACATGTGCCACCGCTGCCAATATTCGCGGAAATTGCGCGCCTTATAGGGCGATTCGAAGTTTTGCGGCAGCCGGATGTTGAACAAAAGGCCGAGCCCGATCGCCATGTCCGCATAGCCGGACAAATCGAAATAATAGGACAGCGTGTAGCTGAGCACCGCCACCCAGGCCGTCGCCACGTCCGCTCCCGCGACGTCCGCGTAGAACTGTTCCCCAAAGGCGGTCAGGGGATCGGCGAGCACGACTTTTTTCGCGCAGCCGACGCAAAAAATGAACAGCCCCAGCATGAAGTTGTTCTTGTTGAACAGGGGCTGGTCGGCATTGTTGAACTGCGGGATGATTTCCTTGTGATGGACGATCGGCCCGACGATCAGCTGCGGGAAAAAGGTGATGAACAGCAAAAAATGGAGCACCGAATGGTCTTCCGCCTCGCCGCGGTAGCAGTCGACCAAATAGGCGATCAGCTGGAACGTGAAAAAAGAAATGCCGATCGGCAGCACGATGTTCCAAAATTCCACCGTGTGGCCGGTGAGCAGGATGTAATTGTTGATCATGAAATTGGTGTATTTGTAGTAGCCGAGCAGCGCGATGTTTTCCACAAGCCCGACGGTAAGCAAAATGCGCCGGGTGAGCGCGGCCCGCGGCCCGTCCGCTTTGATGATCAAGTTCCCGACGACATAATTGAAAAACACCGACGCGATGAACACGAGGACGAACCCCGCGCTGCCGATCGCGTAAAACGCCAGCGAGGCGAGCACCAGCCACAGTTTGGCCAGCGAATGCAGTTTGAGCACGCACAGCAGTCGATAACCGAAAAAGGTCACGGGAAGAAACAAAAAAATAAAGGCGTATGTAGAAAAAATCACCGGACCACACCTCTTTTTCGTGGGGTCACGTCTGGAAGACCGTGCCGCGATCGGTGAAAATCGCACAGCCTTCATTGTAGCATGCTTGTCCGGGATCGATCAAAGCGGTTCATTCCGCTGACGGTTCCGGTATTCGGACGGAACGGCGCCGAACGCGCGGCGGAACAGGCGCGTGAAGTACACCGGTTCCATGCCGACGTGCGCGGCGACCTGGCGCACCGTCATGTCCGGCTGTTCGGCCAGCAGCATCGCGGCCGTTCGCAGCCTGAGCCGATGCAGATATTGCAGCGGCGTCATGCCGAAGGCGGAGCGGAAAATGCGCGTGAGCTGCCGGGAAGAATACCCGACATGGGCGGCGAGTTCGGTCATGCCGAAATCGCGCTGCAGATGGTCCTGCATGAAACGGACGGCGCTGTCGACGATGGACGTGCGGTACGAGGCGACGGGCGCGGTTTCCGCCGGCTGCCGGCGAACGAAGCTCTGTTTTTTCAGTTCCACGCAAAAAGCAAACAGCAGTTCCGTCGTCCGCCACAGGTCGAAATCGGGTCCGGAAGCGCGCCAGACGTCCTCGAGCAGCGAAAACAACCGGCCGGTGTCGCGCAGTTCGAGCATAAACGGCTCGGATCCGAAACCCCACCGTTCCAGCGGGGCTTCCTCCCCTTCCACAAACGAGACATAGCCGACGCACCACGGTTCCGTGCCTTGCGGCAAATATTCGTGAGGCATCCAGGAGGGGATGTACAAGAGCGTGTTCGGCTTGACGATGTCCCATTTGTGCTGTTGAAACTTTCGGAACACGCCGCTTCCGGAAAAGGTGAGAAACAGCTGTTTCGCCGAATATCCCCGCAGCCTGGTCACAGGCTGCTGCCATTCCGTGCCGACCGTATACACCGTCGCCGGAACCAGCCCCGGTTCGGGACGCTGCAAATTCGTTCTGAGCGGCAGCAGCTTCATTCGCAACCACCTCGCGCGAGAAGTCCGGATTGTCCGGGCTTTTGTCCGATTTGTTTCTATGTGGACAAGTATACCATATCTATAATGTAGATGGTGATAGGGCATGGCGGGTTTCGCGGAAGCCGCGCCCCCGGCGAGGCGGCGTACGCGCCGCGGCCGCAGGCCCGTAAGCAACGAAACAAAGGAGGAAGGTCATCATGATCCGGTTGCCCCGCTATTGGGAAGATCCGAAAACGCTTCACGTCAATCGGCTGCCGGCGCGCTCCCACTATATTCCTTACGCGGACGCCGCCTCGGCCGACCGGGGCGGACGGGGAACTTCCCCGTATTACCAGACGCTGAACGGCAGCTGGAAATTCCGGTACTGCCCCAGCCTGAAGGACGTAGATGAGCGGTTTTATGAAGAAGGGTTCGACGCCGGCGGGTGGGACGATTTGCTCGTGCCGTCCTGCTGGCAGACGAACGGATACGACCAGCTGCACTACACCAACGTCAACTATCCGTTTCCGTGCGATCCTCCTTTTGTTCCGGACCGCAATCCGGCGGGCCTGTATGTCCGGGATTTTCCGATCCGCGACACATGGGAAGGCCGGCGGAAGACGGTCGTATTCGAAGGGGTAAACTCCTGTTTTTATTTGTGGATCAACGGCGTGTTCGTCGGTTACAGCCAGGGCAGCCGCGTGCCGGCGGAGTTCGATATCACCGACCATGTGCGCGTCGGCGCGAACCGCATGGCGGTTCTGGTGTTCAAATGGTGCGACGGTTCCTACCTCGAAGACCAGGACGTCTGGCGGTATTCGGGCATTTTCCGCGACGTCTATTTGCTGGCGCGCGACGAGGCGCATGTGCGCGACGTGTTCATCCGCCAGGAATTGGCGGAAGATTTCGGCTCGGCGTCGCTGACGGTGGAACTGGAGACGACGGCGCCGCTGGACGTGAAGGTGGAGCTCAGGGACGCCGCGGGACGCACCAAGGGGACGGCGAACGCCCGCGTCGAAGGGACGGGAGCGGTCCGACTGGCGGTGCCGCAGCCGGAACTGTGGAACGCCGAGCGGCCGTATTTGTACCGGCTGTATGTCCATGCCGGCGGCGAGGTGCTGCGTTTTCCGGTCGGATTCCGCCGCATCGACATCGTGGACGGCGTGTTCCGCATCAACGGAAAGGCGGTCAAGCTGAAAGGCGTCAACCGCCACGACTCGCATCCCGAGCTCGGCCAGACGATTCCGGTCAACCACATGATCAAGGATTTGAAGCTGATGAAGCGGCACAACATCAACACGATCCGCACATCGCACTATCCGAACGACCCGCGCTTTCTCGATTTGTGCGACGAGTACGGATTTTACGTCGTGGACGAGGCGGATTTGGAATGCCACGGCGTCGGCGCCGCCGAACACTGGACGGAAGGCGCTTATCACCGGCTCGCCGCCGATCCCGAGTGGCGCGACGCATTTGTCGACCGCGCCGTGCGGATGGTGGAGCGGGACAAAAACCATCCTTCGGTCATCATGTGGTCCATGGGCAACGAATCCGGGTACGACCGCAACCATGTCGCGATGGCGGAATGGACGAAGCGGAGGGACGCGTCGCGGCCGGTGCATTACGAGGGAGCGGCTCCCCATAACAAAGGGCTCGCGGATACGAGCTGCCTTGATGTGGAAAGCCGGATGTATTCGTCCGTGGAATACGTCGAGGAGTACGCGCGCAACGAACAAAACACGAAGCCGCTGTTTTTGTGCGAATACAGCCACGCGATGGGCAACGGGCCCGGCGACCTGAAAGATTACTGGGACGTCATCTACCGGTACCCGAAACTGATGGGCGCCTGCGTGTGGGAATGGGTCGATCACGGCATCTCCGCCGAGACGGCCGACGGCACAAAGTATTACGCGTACGGCGGCGATTTCGGCGACCACCCCAACGACGGCAACTTTTGCATTGACGGGCTCGTCTATCCGGACCGCAGGCCGAGCACGGGACTGCTGGAGTTGAAACAGATTTACGCGCCGGTGCTGGCGGAGGCGGAGTTCGCGGAAGACGGCCGGCTGAACGTGCGCATTGCGAACCGGTATGATTTTCAGGATTTGTCGGACGTTTCGCTGCACTGGAAAGCGGAGCGGGAAGGGGAAATCGCAAGTCAGGGTTTTGTCGCCGACTTGGACGTTCCCGCCGGCCAGACCGCGGAACTGACGCTGGACGTCGTGTCGGCGGACGCGTCGGAAGGCGCTCAAGCGAAAGGGGCGGCCCGGAACGGAGCCCTGCGGCGGCCGCTGGTGGTGACGCTGTCGTTTCGCACGAAGCGGGAAACGCCGTGGGCGGAGGCGGGTTACGAAATCGCCTTTGCGCAAGTCGAATGGAAGGCGCAGCCGGAAGCTTCCGCGTCGTCCGGGCAGCACCCGAACGCGCCGGAGCAGCAGGCGCGGAATCAGATTGCGCCCGCGCCGTCGGCGCCGAATGTGCAGCCGCTTCGCACCGCGGGAGCGCCGGGCGGAACGTTGCCTTCCTCCCATGCGCTGCGCGTAAGCGAACAGGGAGCGGCGCTCGTCATCGAAGGGTTCGACTTCCGCCACGAATTCGACCTGTTTGAAGGCGTTTGGGTGCAGTTCGCGAAACACGGCGTACGCATGCTGCAGGAGCCCGTGTCGTTCACGGTATGGCGGGCGCCGACCGACAACGACATGAATCAAAAAGCCAATTGGGTGAAAGAAGGATACGACACGGCGGGATGGAAGGCGTACGCTTGCGAATGGTCGCAGCCGGACGCGCACACCGTGGACATCCGCGTGTCTTTCGCGCTGTCCGCTCCTTCCTTGCGGCCGCTCATGCGCGGAGAGGCGCTGTGGAGGGTCGGTCCGGACGGATCCGTTGCGCTGGACTTGCAAGCCCGCGTCAAGGAGAGCCTGCCGTTTTTGCCGAGGTTCGGACTTGCGCTCGTCATGCCCCCGGGCAACGAGGAAGTGGAGTATTACGGATACGGACCGCATGAAAGCTATATCGACAAGCGGCTCAGCGTGAAAAAGGGCAAATATCTTTTCACCGTCGACGACATGTTTGAAAATTACATCATGCCGCAGGAGAACGGTTCCCGTTACGGCACGGAGTGGGCGATCGTGTCCAACGAGCAGGGCATGGGGCTGAAATTCACCGCCGGCCGGCCGCAGCATTTTTCGTTCAACGCCGCGCATTACACGCAGGAAGATTTGACCCGGGCGGCGCACACGTACGAGCTCAGGAGACGCAAGGAAACGATCGTGCATGTCGATTACAAGATGAGCGGCGTCGGTTCCGGTTCCTGCGGACCGCAGCTGCGCGTGCCGTACCAGTTGAACGAAAAGGACATTTCCTTTGCGCTGACGATCACGCCCGTGTTCAAGGAAGACGAATAAAATTCCGCAAAGGGTTGCGGGGGAGGCGGCAGAGGGCGGCGGCATCCGGCGGAGCGCGCCGCCCGGGCAGCCTTGGTTACAACCAGCCGTACAACGGAATGGCGAGAAGCGATGTGACGATGCCGGCGGCGGCCATCGACAGCCCCGCCGCGCTGCCCTGCAAGTCCGACTCGCGCAGCACGCGCGCGGTGCCGATGCCGTGGGCGGCGGTGCCGATCGCGGCGCCGATCGCGATATCGCCGCGAACGCCGCACAAACGCAGCAGTTCCGGCCCGATGAGGCTGCCGAGCAGCCCGGTGAGCACGGTCAGCACCGCGCCGAGTTCCGGCATGCCGCCCAGTTCCCTGACGATTTCGATGGAGATCGGCGTCGTGGCGGATTTGGGCACCATGGCCAGCATCAAGTCGCGGCTGCCGTGCAGCAGGTGGATCAATGCGCCCGCACTGATCATGCTCGCGGCGGTTCCGACCGTCACTCCGGCCAGCACCGCCGCGAGCCGCCGCCGAATCCGGCCGGCGTTGCGGTACATCGGTACGCCCAACGCGACCGTGGCGGGACCGAGCAGCAGGGAAATCATGTCGCCGCCTTCGCGGTATTCGTCGTAGGTCACGCCGGCCGCCATCAACAGCGCGATCAGCCCGCCGGCGGTGATCAAAATCGGATTCATCCATTTCCAGCGGCGGTACAGGACGAGCGAGACGGCGTACAGCAGCACGGTGGCGGAAACGGACACCGCGGGTTCTCCCAGGAAGTCACGGACCGTCATGGCGCCGCTTCCCCTCCTTCCCCAACCCCTTCACGATCCAGCCGGCGGCAAGCAGCGAAATCAGCGCGCTGCCGGCCAATCCTCCCACGAAGGCGGGCCACTCTTTTCCGATCAGCGGAAAAAACGACATCGTGCCCACCACAACCGGAACAAAGAACAGCATCATGTGCCGCGTCAGGAAATCCGCCGCCCGCTCCACCCGTTCCAGCTTGACGACGCCCGCGAACAGCGCGGCTGCAAACAGCAGCAAACCGATCACATTTCCCGGCAGCGGTATTCCCAGCGCCTCTTTCAACAGCAGCCCTGCCAAATAAAAGCCCGCGATGATTGCAAATCCTTCCAAAATACGGTCCCCTCCCGGCTGCGAATTTCGTCTTTTCAACCATAATGCGGTCTATCGCAGATCATGCTCCAAACTTGCGCGTGAACGTGCTTCGCCGCTTCTACTTTCCAACCGTGCCACAATTCGAAATATACTATTGAACGGAAGCGTATTCAATGACGGAAAAGCACGGTAAAGCACGGGAAAGTCCATTCGGTTCAGGATGATATCTCGGATCGCACTGTCGAAAGTCGGCTTGGACAGGAGACCATTGAACTGGAAATTCTCTGATCGGAGTCCGGTTGAAAGCTAGGCCATTAGACAGGGGTCCAATGGATGAAAGTCTTATGACTAAGGTCAGATTGATGGCAGTCCGTTTAACGCGAATCCGCTCTTCAAACGCCCGAAATTCCTCGTCACAAGCATTCAATCACAAACATTCATCACTAATCGACAAAACCAGACAAATAGACTATAATGGAATTGGAAAAAAGTTCATTGCTTCTTTAATTAAGTTGCTTCCTTCGATTTGTTCATGGGCAAACCATTCCGAAAGGATGGGACGCAAAGCCGCGGGCCTAAGGGGGACTATGGCAGCCGGGTTGCCGAACGGAGTAGCGAAACACTTTTCAGGCATATGCACGTTGCAGTGGACAGCGTCAAACTCCTGTAAGGAACCCCGCCGACAACTCCGAGAAAGCTCCGACTATGGAGCTTTTCTTGTTATGGCTGGCCTACGCATGGCGTGCCAGGTGACTTCATCCAGGAGAAGAGAGGTGTGTGTATGCGTGCCCGGGAAGCAAGTGAACTAAATCCATTGAACAAAAAGGAGGGATCGATTGCTGGACAAAAGCACTACCGGGTGACGGAGCGGGAACTGCTGAACGCCCTGGAAGACGGCCGGTTCGAACTGCATTATCAACCGCAGGTCGATCTGCGGCGCGGCAAAATCGTCGGTGTCGAGGCGCTGCTCCGATGGCGTCATCCGGTACGCGGACTGATGCTGCCCAACGACTTCATCCCTTGGGCGGAACGGCATAAAGTGATCGGGAAGATCGAGGAATGGGTTCTTTACGAAGCATGCAAACAAAACAAAAAATGGAGTGAAGCCGGTTACGAGCCGATCGTCATTTCCGTGAACATTTCCCCGATACAGTTCACACAAGGCAGATTGCCGGAGACGATCCGGACCGTGTTGGACCGTACGGGACTTCCGCCCGACCGGCTGGCCATCGAGATTACCGAAACGATGATGATCGATGTGGAGCCGGCGATCGCCCGACTGCAGGAAATCAAGCGGCTGGGCGTGAAAATCAGCATGGACGACTTCGGCAAAGGGTACAGTTCCCTTTTTTATTTAAAGCGTTTTCCATTGGATTTTTTGAAAATCGACCGGTCGTTCATCCGGGAATGCACTTCGGATTTCAACGACGCGACCATTGTGAAAACGATCATTTCCATGGCCCATCATATGGACCTGCAGGTGATCGCGGAAGGGGTGGAAACGAAGGAACAGCTCATTTTTCTGCAGGAAAATTTGTGCAACGGCGCCCAAGGATACTTGTTCGGAAAACCGGTTCCGGCGCCGGAAATCGAGTCCGTGTTCAACCTGATCGACACGACGTTCCGGCAGCAGGGCGTGCTTGCGGATCGAATGGAAAAAATTTGGATGGAACATCAACTCCATCTGGCGAGGTTGGACTTGGAGGAAACGCTGCGCAAACAGCAGGGAATGACGCTGAAGTTTTGCGAGCGAAACGGTCGTTTTATACATACGATGGCGGACGGGGAACTGCTGTACCGCCTCGGATTTGTCCCGGAACAAATTATCGGAAGACAACTGCGGGATTTTATGCCGGCGGACGCCGCCAACGAACAGGAAATTTACTACCGGCGCGCATGGAACGGCGAAACGGATGTCACCTACGAACAAAACATTAACGGGATTTGGTATATGGCCTCGCTTCGTCCGGTCCATCGGGGCGGGCGGGTCGTAGAGGTGATCGGTTCCTGCATTGACATTACCCGCCGCAAACAGGCTGAAGAGGAATTGATACATACGAAGCAGCTGCTGGAGTCCTTCATCCAAAACACCCTGGACGCGATTTGCATTATGGATACGGAAGGACGGGTGATGAAGGTCAACCGCGCCTTTGAACAGCTGTACGGCTGGACGGAAGAGGAACTGCTCGGGAAAGAGCCGCCCAATGTTCCGGCACATCTGCAGGAAGAAATGAGATCGATGAACGATTCCGTCAAAGCCGGCCACGCCGTCAAAGGATTGGAAACGGTCCGGACTCGCAAGGACGGCGGAACGGTGCGCATCAGTCTGAACCTTTCCCCGATCCGCGACGAAAACGGCAAGGTCGTCAGCATCGCCAGTTCGGCCAGAGTCGTATCGGAAAAAGCGGTCATGTGCGGACAATAGCAGCGCCTATTTGCGATTTGCCGCGGGGAAGTTTTCCGGCCGGGAAGCCCGCTCTGATCGGGAGGTCCCCCGAGGGAAACCGCGGGGGACCTGGCCGGAAGACCGGCGGCCGGCGCAGCCAATATGCAAAGACGTTAGGGAGTGCGCGCATATTAGGCGGAGGCCGCGGCCCGCGGATTTATTCGCGCGACATGATGATTTCCAATTTGCCGTCGATTTCAAAAGAAGCTTCGCACGCGGGAAGCAGAAAATGATCGCCTTTCAGCAGCTGGAAACTTTTTTCTCCCAAATGGAGTTCCCCTTTGCCGGAAATGACGCTGTATATGGTAAATGCTCCGGGGCACGTGAACGTGGTGCTGCCGTTGATGCGCCATTTTTGGACCGTGAAAAAGGAGTTGGACACCAAAGTGGTGATCAACGCGTTTTCTTTCGTTTCGGCGTAGTAGTCCAGACCGGGTTCCGTGTGAGGAACGGTCGTCACCTCGATCGCTTTGTCCAGATGCAGTTCGCGCAAATTTCCTTGCGCGTCCCGGCGATCATAGTCGTAGACGCGGTAGGTCGTATCCGAACTTTGCTGCGTTTCCAGCACGACGATGCCTTTGCCCAAGGCATGAATCGTTCCGCTCGGAACAAAGAAAAAGTCGCCCTGGCGGACGGGAACTCTTCGCAGCAAACGGTCCCACTGCCCTGTGCGAATCATTTCCGACAGCTCTTCCTTGGTCGTTGCCGTATGGCCGAATACGATTTCCGCCCCCGGCGCGGCGTCGAGCACGTACCAGCATTCCGTTTTTCCGAGCTCCCCGTTTTCATGGGCAGCGGCGTACTCGTCGTCGGGATGCACCTGCACGGACAGGTCGTCGGACGCGTCGAGAATTTTGACGAGGAGCGGGAACGTTTTCGCCTTCGATCCGGCAAACAGTTCCGGATGTTCGGTCCATAGTTGCCCCAGGGTTTTCCCGGCGAACTTGCCGCCCGCCACGACGCTTTGTCCGTGCGGATGCGCCGAAACCGCCCAGCACTCCCCGGTATGATCCGACGGAATCGCGTATCCGAACAGTTCCTGCAGTTTCGTGCCTCCCCAAATTCTCTCCTTGAAAACCGGCCGCAAAAAAATCGGTTCGATCGACACCGACATCCAGGTTATCTCTCCTTTTCTACGATGCCTTTTTAGTCCGCATTGCTTCCGCATAACAGAATAACACAAACGGCCGACAAATGAGAAGGCCCTTCCGCAGCCGTTTGCGGTTGCAATCCCGGGCGGAACATGGTTTACTTCAAACAGCGGGTATCGCCATCCGGTGAAACGGTTGCGGCATTATAACTGCGTCATCGACGGCTGCGATCCGCACGCGGATGCGGGAAAATCACTGCGGTGCATATCCAACTGCGATTCGGCGAATCGAAAGACCGGCGGCGGTGTCGTGTACGGTTTTGCTCCGGTGGAGAAGGCGGCGGACTAGCTGCAGTGTCATCGATGACTGATCGGTCGGATGGCGAATAAGCGATAGCGAGGTGTGCGAGAGGATGTTCGAACAACTGATGGAGGCCGTGAAAAACGGGGATGTCACCGCCATGCGCGTCATTTTGGACAGGCAGCCCGAACTGGCCAATGAAACGGCGCCCGACGGGGAAAGCCCGCTCATTGCGGCGCTATACCGCAACCAAATGGCTGCGGTGGAGCTTTTGCTCGAACGCGGAGCGTCCGTCACGATTCATGAAGCGGCGGCGTTGGACGACACGGACGCCGCGGCGCAATTGCTGGACCTGGAACCCGGACTGCTGCGGGAATACAGTTACGACGGGTGGACGCCCCTGCATTTGGCTTGTTTTTTCGGCGCCTACGATACCGCCCGGCTGCTGCTGGAACGCGGGGCCGACGTGCACGCGCGCTCCCGCAACGGGATGAACAACTGCCCCATTCACGCCGCGGCGGCCGGCAAACGGACGGCGCTCGTCCATTTGCTGCTCGAACATGGAGCGGATCCGAACGCCCGCCAGCGGGGCGGATGGACGCCGGTGCACCAGGCGGCGGCCCACTGCGACGCCGGCATGGTCGAACTGCTGCTGCATTACGGAGGCGATCCGGATCTGCGCCAGGATGAAGGAAAGAGCGCGCGTTCCATCGCGGAGGAAAACGGGTTTTCCGAAGTGCTGGCCGTGCTCGAACGAGGTTGAACTTCCCAGGCGGGGAACCGCCTTCGCTTCTCTTGCGGCCCGAACCGTCGATCTGCGCGGACGGCGACGGTCCGCAGGATGCCCCGGTTCCGCTACGCCGCGGCATCCTGCGAAGCCGACGAATGGGTCAGGAGTCCGAGGCGATTATATGGATGCTTCTCCCAAATACTCCTCCAGCGTGATCCCCTGTTTCGCGATGTCTTCGGCCGCTTCTTTGCCGACATACCGCAGATGCCACGGTTCGTATTGGTATCCGGTGATCGACTCTTTTCCTTTGGGGTACCGGATGATGAACCCGAACCGGTGCGCGTTGTCTTCCAGCCACTCCGCTTCGGGAGTGCCGGCGAAGCAGTCCTCGGCCGCGCATTTGCCGTCGCTGCCGGAAACGTCGATCGCCAGACCGGTCTCATGTTCGCTCGTTCCCGGCAGCGCGCTGTAGGTGCGCGCTTTTTCGTATCCGTCCCGTTTCACATAGGATTCAAACAGCGCTTTTTGGTACGCGTGGGAACGGTATGCGGATACGCCCGCCAAATGAATGCCGTCTTCCTCGGCGGCGGCAAACAGTTCTTTCAGCGCCTCCGCTGCTTCTTTGCGCATTTTTCTCTTCTCCAGCATTTCTTCAAATATAAACGGAACGTCGGCGTAAACGAGGTCGTCCGGCGCATAGTCTTCCGGCAGCGAAAATTTCTTGTTGACGAGCACCGTTATGCTATCCGGGTCGGCGACCACCTGCAGCGATTCCTCGCCCTGTTCATCCGGGCGGTCCGGCCGGGCCGGACGGGCATCCCCGCGATCATCCTCTTCGTCCGGATCGGTTTCCGTTTGGCTGCCGGACTCCCCCGCATCGTCTTGGCCGGGAACCGTTTCGCCGCCGGTATCGGACGTCGGCGGTACGGATTCGCCGGCATTTCCGTTCGACGGGGACGCTGAGGCGGCATCGTCGTTCCGCGCGCCACCGGCGTCGCTTCCGCATGCGGGAAGCAGCAGCAAGGACGCGGCGAACAGTCCGATGGCCGTCCGGCGCAAACGGGCGGAATCAAACAGCTCTGTAATATTTGAAAGTTTGGGCATGACTTTACCTCCGTATGAAAAATCAAGATGAAGACCGTACCATTGTACCATCATGGCTTCCGATTTGCATCATGCACGGGCGGCGCTCGGGAGTCGGGATGCCGTCACGACGGCGGCGGGAATGCCTTCGGGCGATAAGCCGAACGGATTTGGCGCCGCATCTCGGCGAAATGACGAGGGGCGTTGGATGCCGCGCAATTATAGACGACTCGGGGCGGGAAAAGGTTCCCGCACGGTCGGGGATCGAAGGAGGGCCGCACTTGGTTTCGCGTATGGAAGCGCCGGCCGTTGGGAACGATGGGTAAAAAAGTCATCCGCAAACTGAGAAGACAAACTTGGAGGACCTATGATCGCATTCGGTCGCCTTTCCTTCCGGCTCGATAACATCTTTCGCGGCAAAAGCCGGCGCTCGTCCGCTTCCGCCGCGAAACCGGCGTCGCGCGCCATATGGAGTGCGCCTTTGTCTGTCGTATTGGCCGCTGCCGTTGGTTGGGGTTCTTTTCCCGATGCCGCGTTCATGCGGGGGCCGATCGTCACCGAAGCGCAGGAACCGTTCCGGACGGAAAACTCCGCAGCCGAAAGGGCGCCCGCTCGGGACCGGGTGCTGCTGGTCGTTTCCGTTCCCGGCCTGTCGTTCCTGGAACTGACTGATACGGCGTTGGAGCAGATGCCCCATTTGCGGAGGCTGATTCGCCGCGCCGCCATCGGCGCCATGAACGTGCGCACGCCGGAACGGGGAATCGAGGACAGCTATTTGACCTTGGGCGCCGGCGCTCCGGCGATCATCCGCAAGGGGATTCCGCCGCTGGAACGCGATGAAACATGGCTGGGCGAATCGGCGCCAATCTTGTATCGAAGGCTGAATGAAAGCGCCGCTGCCGATGCCGCGGATTCGTCTTTTTCGCCTCGCATCGTGTTCCCCGCCATCGGCTCGGTCCGGCACCAAAACGAACAAGCCCATTACGGCGCGGTGCCCGGTCTGTTGGGAGAAATGCTGTCGCAAAACGGCGTGAATCGGTATGTGTTCGGCAGCAGCGCCCATTCGCCGGCGGTGCCGTCGGAACTTGCAGCGTACGTGAACGCGGATGCGGATTGGACGGCGGACCATCGTCCGGATGTGGAATGGATGGCGGGGAACCCCCCGGATGCGGGACGGCCGGATTCGGACGCCGTTGCGGATTCGTTGATGGAACGTCGGGAAGGGGACGCGGAAGGCGATGCGGCGGATTCGAGCGCCGCGGAGCGTGCGGACGCAGGGCTGCCCGGCGCGGTAAGCGGCGATGAGGAAGGCCGGTTTGCGCCGCTTTTGCTGATGGATTTCGCCGGCACCGTGCCGTACGGCCTGATGGGCGGGCAGCTGCAGCGGCGGGATGCCGGCATGCCGCACGGGCTCGCGACCGATTTCGACCGCCTGTGGCGGCAGGTGCGGCAGGTGAAAAGGCCGGCGGCCGTCATCATGGAAATCGGCGATTTGCATCGGCTGTACGAGGAGCAGGCGCTTTATGATCCGGAAGCGTTCCGGATCGCCAAGCGGAAAGTGCTGGCGGAAATGGACGCGTTCCTGGGAAAATTGTACGCCGGGCTCGGCGAGGATGACGCGCTGTGGCTGTTTTCGCCGATGCCGAACAAGGACGCGCTTAAACAAAACCGGCTGCTTGCGCCGTGGGTGATCATGGAATCCGGCGCGTCCGCGCAGCGCATCTTGATGTCCCCGAGCACGAGACAGCCCGGCATCGTGTCCAATCTCGATTTTGCGCCGACGATGCTCGATTTTTTCGACGTGGAGCCGCCCCCTTCCATGACGGGAGAACTGGTGAAGGCGTCCGTCCGGCCGGACGGATTCGCCCGGCTGATGGACGATCTGGAACACATCCGGAACGTATATACGGTACGGCCGCGGCTGCTGTATCCGTACGTCAGCTATGAAATCGCCGTGCTGCTGCTCGGGCTGCTTGCCGCGCTGACGGGATGGCGGCGGGCGGCGCGCTGGCTGCGCCTGCCGCTCCTGTCGCTGCTCGTCGGACCCGCGGTCATGCTTCTGCTCGGTTATTTGTCCTGGTGGAAGGAGCCGGCGGTCGTGGCCGGATTTGTGGCCGGCACCGCCGTTTTGACCTGGGCGGCCGGCAGGATGGGCGGACTGCGGCCGCTGCTGGCGATTGCGGCGCTGAACGCGGGGTTGATTTTGCTGGACGGGCTGGCGTTCGATGCGGCGGGGATGAAGCGGTCCGTGCTCGGCTATGATCCGAATTACGGCGCGCGCTACTACGGCATCGGCAACGAATACATGGGCGTGCTGGTCGGATCGGTCGTGCTGTTTGTGTCGATTTTTCTGCACCATTGGTCGAAAAAGGCGGACGCCGCAAGGAAGGAACGCGCCGTCTCGATGGCGGTGGGCGCGGGCCTGGCCGCGGTGACGTTTTATCTTGCGCTGCCGATGTTCGGGACGAACGCCGGCGGTGCGATCAGCGCGGCGGTCGCGTTCGGGTTCGGTTGGATGCGGTGGTTTACCGGCACGCGCGGCCAGCCGATCCCGTGGCGAAAGCTTTCGGCGGTGGTGGCGGGTTTCGGCGCGCTCGCGCTGGCCGTCCTGTGGATATCCAACATGGCGATTCCCGCCGCCGCCGGGCAGGAAAGCCATATCGGCAAGGCGATGCGAAGACTTTTTTCCGGCGACATCGAAGCGATCGGATTGATCGTCATTCGAAAATTGGAAATGAATTTTCATCTGATCAACGTGTCGGTATGGAGCCGTCTGCTGGCGACGAGCCTTGCCGTCATCGCGGTGCTGGTGCTGCGTCCGCTCGGGCTGTTCCGCCGCTGGCAGGAGCGGTTTCCGCTGATCATGCACGGTTTTTCCGCGAACGCGGTCGGGGCCATTACCGCGCTGTTGGTCAACGACTCCGGCATCGTATCCGCGGCGACGATCATCATTTGCGTGGCGGCGCCGATGCTGCTGTTCATTTTCGACAGCCGTCAGTCGGACATGCACGCCTCCCATTCCTCGTAAAGCGTCTGAAGCTTCCGTTTCATTTGGTCCAGCTCTTCCGTCAGGGCGCGCAGCCGTTCGTGGTCGCTGAACACTTCCGGCAGCGTCAGCGTCTGTTCTTCTTGGGCGATTTTCTGTTCCAGCTCGCCGATTTCCCGTTCGAGCTGCTCGGCGCGACGCTGCCGCATGCGTTCTTCGCGCCGCGCCTGTTTTTCCCTCTCGTACGCTTCGGCGCCCTTGGCGGGTTCTTCGGCGGAAACGCCGGCGGACACCCCCTTGCCGGCCGGGCGGGGGGAGGCGGAGGATTGGCCCGGTTTCCTTCCGGCTTCTTGTTCCTGCTCGGCGGCCGCCAGACGCTCCCATTCTTTTTTCTTTTCGACATAATCGTCGTAATTTCCCGGGAAATGGCGAACGCCGTCCGGGCCGAGCTCCAAAATGTTGTCCGCCATCCGGTTCAGAAAATAGCGGTCGTGCGAAATGAACAAAATCGTGCCGTCATATTCGGCCAGCGCCGATTCCAATGCTTCTTTGCTGTAGACGTCCAGGTGGTTGGTCGGCTCGTCCAAAATCAGCACGTTGGCGTTCAACAGCATCAGTTTGGCCAGCGAGACCCTCGCCTTTTCGCCGCCGCTTAAGGAGGACACTTTTTTCAGCACATCTTCGCCGCTGAACAAAAAGTGGCCGAGCGCCGTGCGGATCGTCACTTCCTCCAGGTGCGGATAAGCGTTCCAAACTTCATCGAGCACCGTGTTGTTCGGATTCAGCGACCGGTGTTCCTGGTCGAAATACCCGATTTTCACATTGGCGCCCCATTCGACCTGTCCGCTGTCGGCGGACTCTTCCCCCACGAGAATTTTGAGCAGCGTCGTTTTGCCGATGCCGTTCGGGCCGATGAGGGCGCTGTTTTCGCCGCGCCGCAGCTGGAAGCTCACCTGGTTGAACAAGGTGCCCTTTTCGGGCCATGCTTTGGAAAGGCCGGCGACTTTCAGCACATCGCGTCCCGACCACCGGTCGATCGTAAACGACAGACGCACGCGCTTTTGTTCCCCTTGCGGCTTTTCCAGCCGTTCCATTCGTTCCAAAGCCTTTTGCCGGCTCTGCGCCCGTTTGGTGGTGGACGCGCGCGCCAAATTCCGGCGAATGAACTCTTCCATGCGGGCGATCGTTTCCTGCTGCTGTTCGTAGCGCTTGCGCTCGATTTCCAGCTGCGCCGCCTTCAATTCCAAAAATTTCGTATAATTGCCGGGGTATCGCTTCGCTTCCGTCCGCTCGACTTCGACGATGTCTTGCACGACGGCGTCCAGAAAAAAACGGTCGTGCGACACGACGACGACGGCGCCGGGGTAGTTTTTCAGAAACGATTCCAGCCACGTCATCGTCGGGATGTCCAAATAGTTGGTCGGCTCGTCGAGCAGAAGGAGGTCCGGGCTTTGCAACAGCAGCCGGGCGAGGGCGAGACGCGTTTTCTGCCCGCCGCTCAGATGGGAGGCCGGCGTGTCCGGGGGAAAGTCCCCAAATCCCATGCCGTGCAGCATGCCGCGAACGTTCGCCTCCACGGCGTAGCCGCCGGATTGTTCGAACTGTTCGGACAGCGACGCGTACTTTTCGAGCAGCGCGCGGGATGCGGCATCTTCCCGCGTCTCCGGAGCCTCTGCGATGCGCCGTTCCAAGTCGCGCAGTTCGCGCTCCATGTCCAGCAGCGGCCGGTACACTTCCAACAGCGTGTCCCGGATCGTCTGGGTCGGCTTCCAATCGCTGTGCTGCGACAAGTAGCCGATGGACGTCTCCTTGGCGACATACCGGATGCCTTCATCGGGTTCGACGAGTCCCGCCATGATTTTCAAAAGGGTCGATTTGCCGGCGCCGTTGACGCCGATCAACCCGATGCGGTCCCGTTCCTGCACTTGGATATGAACGTTCCGGAGCACGGTTTCCGCGGCAAAACTTTTCGAAATACCGGACAGCTGCATCAGCATCGTTCATCCCTCCGTTTGTCTCCAGCATTCCAGTTTATCATACCGGACCGCTTCGCACATCTCCCGTGTCGATCCCTGTGTTGAACGTCTGTGATCATGTTTCTTCGATTTGGCCCATTTTCGTCAAAAGAGCTGCACCAAGTGCAACTGTGGCACGGTATGGAGCGGTGATCAAGGCAGCGTATCATTTGCGCCAATACACCCCGGCTGCGGTTCCGCTTCACGTATGCCGCGAAGACCCGGTTCCGACCGACGAATGGGGACAGGCCGGGTCCGACCGTCTCCATTAATTACCGGTATCGTTCTGAAAGCGCTTCATAGTAAGATAAAAATAAAAAACTTCGATCGAAATCCATTCGGGGAGGTGCGACCGCGGTTGCGCGGAAGCGTTTCCCGGCGCGGAATGGATCGTTTCGAGCGCCAAGCCGATGGGTTATCAAAACGGGGGGACTTTCCATATTCAAAAGGAGCCGCGCCATGCGTAAAACGGTGCTCTGGAATCCCGTCGTTGCGATTGCGTTTATCGGCCTTTTTCTTTCTGTTATAATGAAATCAACGCACAATATGGAGAATAATAATATGGTATGGGGTCAATACGCCGCGATGAAAGGTGCGGGTTTCGGAGTGGAGCAGCTGAATCTCAAGGTGATGACCTACAATATCCGTCACGGGCGCGGTATGGACAACAAAGTGAACTTGGACCGTATCGCGGAAGATATCCGGAAAAGCATGGCGGACATTGTGGCGCTCCAGGAAGTGGACCGATTCAATTTCCGCAGCGGTTTCAGGGACCAGGCCAAACTGTTGGCCGACCGGCTCGACATGCACTGGTGTTTCGCCACCAGCATGAGATGGGGATTCATGCAGTACGGCAACGCCATCCTGTCCCGCTTTCCCATTGAACACAGCGAAGTGTACACCTTGCCGGGAATGAAGGAGCGGCGCACTTTGCTGAAGGCGGTCGTCCGTATCGGCGACAGGCGGGTTAACGTTTATACGACGCATCTCGGCGTAGGTTTGCAGGAAAGGGAGCTGCAGCTGCCGATTATCGCCGACATTTTGGCGGAAGATGAAGGGCCTTCGATTTTCATGGGCGATTTGAACATGGAGAGTTCCCATGTGTTGGTTTCGTCTCTGTTGAGCGATTGGTACAAACTGGGGCTCACCGCGAAAACGGGCACCGTATTGAGCGGGCTGGAAATCGATCACATTTTCGTGAACCCCATGCCGTATCAGGCTTCGGCCTGGACGATGTCTTCGGTGGCGTCGGACCACAATCCGGTCGTGGCGGAACTGCTCTGGTCCGCACAAAGCCGGGCCATGCTGGCCGTGGCCGAATAACGCCTCCCAAAGGTTCGCCGCCGCGCCGCATGCGTTTTTTTGCAGACGGTCCGGCGGCCGTCCTTTTGTTATGGACGGGAGTGTGGTACACTCGAAACAGCGGATGCCGTCCGCGTATCGACGAGAGTGCCGTCATGAATACGGAAATGGTGGAAATGAGTCGGTGGAAGATGACGCTGGGCGAGGAAAAAGCGGCGCTCCGCGCGCGCATGCGCGCCGTGCGCGACCGTTTGGACGAGCGGGAACGCCATATCGCGAGCGAGAGCATTTGCCGGCATTTGCTCGCACATCCCTGGATTCGCGGCCGGATGGACGCCGGGCATGAGCACGGGCGAACGCCCGCGCTGCTCGCCTTTTGCGCGATCCGTTCCGAACCGGATATGTCGGCATTCGTCCGCGAGGCATGGAAACGCGGCATGCGGGTGCTGTTTCCCCGCGTCGACCGCGGCGCGTCCCGGCTGACGCTGCACGCCGTGAACAGCGAGGCGGAACTGGTACCGGGCGCATGGGGCATTCCCGAACCGAGCGCCGAGGCCGCCGAGTGGGACGTGCGCGTGCCTCCCGATCTCGTGCTGGTGCCGGGGTTGGCGTTTGACCGCAGCGGCGGCAGGCTGGGTTATGGCCGGGGATTTTACGACCGGCTGTTGGCCGAGTGGAGGGCGCCGACGCAGGGGACGAGCCCCTTGGCGGACCCGCTGCTGGTGGCGCCGGCGTTCGAGGCGATGCTCGTGGAGCGCGTGCCGTGCGAGCCGCACGATGTGAAGGTCGACTTGATCGTGACGGAATGCGGGCCGGTGCCGGTGCAAAATTCATAATATTGTTAAAAACGATTGACGAATTCACCGCATTTTGGCGCGAGGATCGAGTAAAATAGAGATATCCCCAAGGCGGACGACGACCGCGAACGGTCGGCGCGCCGGGGAATCGTCCGTCCGTGCTCGCCGTTCGCGAGCCTCTTCGGATTGGACCGCCATCGGCCGCCTTTCGGGCAAAAGCGACGGTCCCGGAAGCGCATCTTCCGCGCGCGGGACGACTGTCACAGGCAATTGCGCAAATGAAAGGGGAAGAAGCATGTTAAACAATATCGGTTTTCCCACGCTGATTTTGATTTTGATTTTGGCGCTGCTTTTGTTCGGGCCGAACAAGCTGCCGGAACTCGGCCGCGCTTTCGGAAAAACGCTGAGGGAGTTCCGGAGGGGAACCCGCGACATCATCGACGAAGCCGACGACGCGCCGTCGGCGGAGCGCAAGGACAGCCGGCTCGAAGGACGCGGCGCGGATCAGGATGCCGCCGATGCCGGGAGCAGCACCCGCCGGCTGCCCGAATGACGTTCCCCGCGGATGACGGAGCGGGACAGCGGTTGGTGAATGAGACATGACGAATCCCAAAAGAAAAGCGACCGGAACGTTCGTCGAGCACCTGGCGGAGCTGCGCAAGCGGATTCTGCTGGTGCTCGCCGTTTTGGTGCTGGCCATGTTCGCCGGTTTCTGGATGGCGGATCCCCTTGTCGAACTGTTGAAGCGGTCGCATCCCGCCAACGGCATGGAGTGGCACTTGTTTTCGCCGTGGGACTCGCTCAGGATTTACATGAATATCGCCTTCGGGATCGGGGCGCTGATCACGCTTCCGTTCGCGTTGTACCAGCTTTGGGCCTTCGTCAGTCCCGGGCTGCGCGAAGAGGAGCGGCGCGCCTCGCTCCTCTTTGTGCCGGGGGCGTTTTTGCTGGCTTTGGCGGGGCTGGCCTTCGGCTATTTTGTCGTATTTCCGATGACGTTTGCGTTTACGCAGTATCTTGCCAAGCTTTTGGATATGACGGAAACCTACGGTGCTTCCCAATACATCGGGTTCATGTTCAACATTTTGATCCCGCTCGCGGTGTTTTTCGAACTGCCGCTGGTCGTGCTGTTTTTGACCAAACTGGGGATTATCAGCCCGCAGCGGCTGCGCAAATTTCGCAAATACGCGTATTTTTTCATGTTTGTGATCGCCGCCGCCATCACGCCGTCGCCGGATTTGGCTTCCGCGGTGCTGGTGACGATTCCGATGGTCGCGCTGTATGAGCTCGGCGTCTTTTTGTCCGGCCGCGCATTCCGGAAAAAAGCGGCGAACGCGGCGGATGACGGGAGGGAGCCCGCCTCCGCGACGTAAAAGCGCGGGAAATCGCAAACGGCGTTTCGCCGATCCGCAAGCGGTTGTTGGAACAGCACAGCAGCCGCTTTTTGCCGTGCTCGCAACACGCATGGGTTGTTTCTACAGTGCTTGCTCTTGCGGACTTGCTCTTTTAAGTTTTGCTTTTTGCAGTTTTGCTTGATTGCAATTCTTGCTTTTTGCAGCTCTTGTTTCTGCAGCTCTTGCCGCTGCGGTTCTCGTTTTGGCGGCACTCGCATTTGGCCGCTTGCGCTCCCGCGCTCATGATAAAAAATCAAAAATGGATCTTGAAAATCATGGGTAAAATCTATATTATAAGAATTGTTGTTAGCACTGTCTTCAGTCGAGTGCTAACAGAGTACTGAGACCACATCCTAATTCAAGGAGGTAACAATCATGATCAAACCTTTAGGAGATCGCGTCGTCATCGAACCGATCGAAAAACAAGAAACGACCGCGAGCGGCATCGTGCTGCCTGACACGGCCAAGGAAAAGCCGCAAGAAGGCAAAGTTGTCGCCGTGGGCAGCGGTACGTTGAAAGACGGTCAGCGTATTCCGCTGGAAGTCAAAGAGGGCGATCGCGTGATTTTCTCCAAGTACGCGGGAACCGAAGTGAAATACGAAGGCCGCGAACTGTTGATCATGAGAGAAAACGATATTCTCGCCATTTTGAGCTAAGGCGCGGAAACGAAATAAATAAGGAGGAATCGCAAGCATGGCTAAAGAAATCAGATTCAGCGAAGACGCCCGCCGCGCGATGCTGCGTGGAGTAAACGCGCTGGCTGACGCGGTGAAAGTGACGCTTGGCCCGAAAGGCCGCAACGTGGTGCTGGAGAAAAAATTCGGCAGCCCGTTGATCACGAACGACGGCGTGACGATCGCCAAGGAAATCGAGCTGGAAGATCCTTTTGAAAATATGGGCGCCCAACTGGTCAAAGAAGTGGCGACGAAAACGAACGACGTCGCGGGCGACGGTACGACGACCGCTACGGTGCTCGCTCAAGCGATGATCCGTGAAGGTCTGAAAAACGTGACCGCCGGCGCCAACCCGATGGTGGTCCGCAAGGGGATTGAAAAAGCGGTCAAGGCTGCCGTCGATGAGCTGAAAAAGATCGCGAAACCGATCGAAGGCAAACAGTCGATCGCGCAAGTGGCGACCATTTCCTCCGGCGACGAAGCTCTGGGCGAACTGATCGCCGAAGCGATGGAGAAAGTCGGCAACGACGGCGTCGTGACCGTCGAAGAATCCAAAGGGTTCACGACGGAACTGGAAGTCGTCGAAGGCATGCAGTTTGACCGCGGCTACCTGTCCGCTTACATGGTGACCGACACGGACAAAATGGAAGCCGTTCTGGAAAATCCGCTGATTCTCATCACCGACAAGAAAATTTCCAGCATCCAGGACATTTTGCCGGTGCTGGAGAAAGTGTTCCAATCCGGCCGTCAGCTGCTGATCATTGCGGAAGACGTGGAAGGCGAAGCGCTGGCAACCCTCGTCGTCAACAAACTGCAAGGCAGATTCATCTGCGTCGCGGTGAAAGCGCCCGGCTTCGGCGACCGCCGCAAAGCGATGCTGGGTGACATCGCCGCATTGACCGGCGGCCAAGTGATCACCGAAGAGCTCGGCCTCGAACTGAAATCGGCGACGCTCGATCAGCTCGGCCAAGCCCGTCAAGTGCGCGTGTCCAAGGAATACACGACGATTGTCGACGGTGCCGGCGAGAAGAAAGACATCGAAGCGCGCATCCAACAAATCAAGGCGCAACTGGAAGAAACGACGTCCGAATTCGACAAGGAAAAATTGCAAGAGCGTCTGGCGAAACTGGCCGGCGGCGTAGCGGTCATCAAAGTCGGCGCCGCAACCGAAACCGAGCTGAAAGAGCGCAAGCTGCGCATCGAAGACGCGCTGAACTCCACCCGCGCCGCAGTGGAAGAAGGCATCGTTTCCGGCGGCGGTACCGCGCTGGTGAACGTTTATAACGCGGTGGCCCAAGTGAAAGCCGATTCCGATGACGAACAAACCGGCATCAACATCGTGCTGCGCGCGCTGGAAGAGCCGGTTCGCACGATCGCGTCCAACGCGGGTCTGGAAGGTTCCGTCGTTGTCGAACGGCTGAAGAAGGAACCGCTCGGCGTCGGCTTCAACGCGGCTACCGGCGAATGGGTGAACATGATCGAGGCGGGCATCGTCGACCCGGCGAAGGTGACGCGTTCCGCGCTGCAAAACGCCGCATCCGTTGCCGCGATGTTCCTGACCACCGAAGCGGTCGTCGCCGACAAACCGGAGAAGGAAAAATCCAACGCGGGCCCCGGCATGGGCGGCGGAATGGACATGATGTAATTTAGGCGATCCGGCCTAATGTCGTGAGGCGCGATTTGTTCGGCACCGCCTTGGCTTTGACTTTGCCTTTCCTTGAGCTTGTGCGCTGCCGCAGGACTTTGCAAAGCCGACATCCTTTGCGATGCCGACAGTCGCCCGCACGATCAAGATAGAATGCAAGCCTTGCAATGAGTTGTCCCAACTCGTGCAAGGCTTGCTTCTTTTTTGTCGTCAATGTCGACCAACCCCTCCACAGCCCCCACCGCACCCCCCGCCTCAATCCCTCACCGACCGCATACCACCCGACAACCCGGCTCAACAATTCCTAACAAACCCACAAGTACGGCGATAGGTTCTTGGCAACTGAAAGCGAGGCCTGGTTGGAATCCGGATTCTGCCAAACTCGAAAAATATGATCTTAATGTGATATTATGTAATTCGATAATAGGCGAGGGAAGATGAGGGATGACGCATGTTGAACCCCACGGAACACAAGCTTCTCGTCAAGGTGGCGAAGGTGTATTATCTTGAGGAGCTGACACAGGCGGAAATTGCGAAAAAGCTGGGGGTATCGCGTCCGATTATTTCGAAAATGCTACAAAAAGCCAGAAGCGAGGGCATTGTGGAAATCAAGGTGCATGACGAGACGTTTTCCAGCGTCGATCTGGAACGGCGTATCGAATCGGCGTACGGGCTGGACGAGGTCATCGTCGTACAAACTCGCGGCTTGAGCAAGGACATGGTGCTACCCGCCTTTGGCAAGGAATGCGCCGCCTACCTTGGCAAAGTGTCCCGGGACGTCCGGAGCATCGGCGTCGGATGGGGGGTTACGCTGTACCACATCGTCAACGAGTTTCCGGTGGAACATGGGCGGGATGTCACGGTCATTCCGCTGGTGGGAGGCATGGGAACGCGGCGAGTGGAACTTCACTCCAATCATATCGCCTATGAACTGGCCAAAAAAATGGGCGGCAAAAGCGAATCGCTTTACGCGCCGGCAATTGTGGAGTCCGCTGATCTTAAAGAACAGTTAGTGGCGCTGCCACACATCAAATCGGTGCTGGAACAAGGATACCAGGTAGAGATCGCCCTGATCGGTCTGGGCACGCCGTACCGGTTGTCCACGATGCGCGAAATCGGCTATTTGAACGATGAAGATATCGAGGCGCTGCGCGTGAGCGGCGCGGTTGGCGACATCAATTCCCGTTTTATCGACGCCGAGGGCAATGCGGTGAAAATTCCGCTGAACGACAAGGTGATCGGCACGGATTTGGAACATATGAAACAGATTCCGAAAGTCATCGGCGCCGCGATCGGTGTTCACAAGGCGGAAAGCATGATCGCCGCCATGCGGGGAGGATATGTGAGCGTGCTGATTACCGATGAAGCGACGGCGGAAGCGATTGTCAGGAAAACGAAACCGTGAGCGCTGAAAATGCGCTCATTTTTTATTTTTTTATTTTTATGCAAGCGCTTACGAAATGTTATTGACAAAAAAGGCGGGCGATTTTATAATAAACCTGTATTTACAAATGTAAAAAAATTGAACAAATGTAAAAGGGAGTGGGTGCCGCTGGACACTTGGGGTACCTTGATTCTCGTTTTCGTCGGCATGTGGCTGCTGCAAGTTTTTCTCACCTGGCTTCAGACAAGAAATTACCGCTGGACGATTCGGGAAATGAGCGCTTATGGTCCCGGCTATCTGGGTGTCGGCGTCGCAAAGCGCAAACTCGGTGTCGGATCTGTCGTCGTGATGGTTGCCGATCTTTCCGGAAAGGTGGTGGAGGCGCGGGAGATGACGGGTGTTACCCTGTTTGCGAGGTTTCGCACAAACAGCGAATTGACCGGCAAATCGATCGACGAGCTGCAATCGCTGACAGGAGATGATAGCCGCACAGAGGCCATTCGGATGGCGGCGGAACGTATTCGCGAACAGCGGAAACAAAAGGAACAAAACGATGTGGAGCCGGCGCTGTCAGGAGTTTGACGGACAAAGTTTTGAAAGCGGTATCAAAAATGATGGGCTTTCAATGAAAAGGAGGTTGACCCCCCCATGGATGTACTTGTAAAAATTGCGGAAGGTTTTATCGGCATATTCCAAAAAGGCGGCGAGCAGTTTGTCGGCTTGCTCACCGGCATCATCCCGACGTTGATTTGTTTGATCACTGCTGTAAACGCTTTAATCAAATTTGTCGGGGAAGAACGGATTTACGGCTTTGCCCAGAAGTGTACCAAGTTCATTTTGCTGCGGTATACCGTGTTTCCGATCTTGGCGGTATTTTTCCTCACCAACCCGATGTGTTACACGTTCGGCAAATTTTTGCCGGAGCGCCAGAAACCCGCGTTTTATGATTCGGCCGTTTCCTTTGTGCACCCGATTACCGGTTGGTTTCCGCACGCCAACGCCGGCGAACTGTTCGTCTATTTGGGCATTGCCAACGGGATCACCACGCTCGGGTTGTCGCTCGGACCGCTGGCCACGCGCTATCTGATCGTCGGCATCATCGTCATTTTGCTTCGCGGCCTGGTCACGGAGTGGATCACGTCGATCATGTTCAAGCGCAAAGAAGCGCGCGCAGTGTCCGCACAAGCCTAATCACGATGGAAGGGAGGCATATGCTCCATGTCCAACTATAAAGCAGTTCGCGTATCCAAAGGTCCCGGCGGTTGGGGAGGTTCGCTCATCATCCGTCCGACGGAACAGAAAAAATATATTGTATCCGTAACCGGCGGCGGCATTCACCCTGTCGCGCAAAAAATTGCGGAATTGACCGGAGCGGAAGCCAAA
>Ga0068699_100122_pt1 | contig 39971 bp, 32 predicted proteins | sample CeladaPassaD2F03_FD_62211 | JGI IMG/M metagenome (GOLD analysis project Ga0068699, IMG submission 62211) | Cellulose-adapted microbial communities from the Joint BioEnergy Institute, USA - Passage D2F03 | ecosystem: Engineered > Bioreactor > Continuous culture > Unclassified | place: USA, Joint...
CAGAAGCTGAGCATCGTCACCCCGCGTGCCCAGACCACCCGCCAGGCGATCCTCGGGATCGACACGACGGAGGACGCGCAGCTCGTCTTCGTGGATACGCCCGGGCTGCTCGAGCCCGCGTACCTCCTGCAGCACAGTATGCTGCACGCCGCCCTGGCGGCGGTGAAGGACGCGGATCTGGTCCTGCTGTTGCTCGACGCGACCCGGCCCGATGACCTTCCGCCGGCCGAGCCGCTCGAGCTCCTCCGCGCCCGGCGGGACCGGCTCTTCGTCGCGATCAACAAGATCGACATCGGCCGGCCGGAGGCGATCGAGAGGCTCGCGCAGTGGAGCGTCCGGGAGCTGGGCGTGGAGCCGCACCGCATCTCTGCGGCGACCGGCGAAGGGGTGGGCGCGCTGCGCGCGGCGCTGGTGGGCGCGCTCCCGGCGTCGCCGTTCCTCTACCCGCCCGACGAGCTGGCGACGCAACCCGTCCGGTTCTTCGTGGCGGAGCTGATCCGGGAGACGGTGTTCGAGCGCTACGAGGAGGAGGTGCCGTACAGCGTCGCGGTGACGATCGAGGAATTCCGCGAGGCCACGGACCCGGTCTACATTCGTGCCACCATCCACGTGGAGCGGGACAGCCAGAAGGCGATCCTGATCGGGCGTGGCGGCGTGGGCATCCGGGAGCTCGGGCGGAGCGCCCGGCAGAAGATCGAAGCGTTCCTTGACGCGCGGGTCTACCTCGATCTCTGGGTCAAGGTCACACCCGGCTGGCGGCGCAACGCCCCGACCCTCCGGCGACTGGGCTACGCCGTTCCCGAAACGGCCGCCCGCGACCGACGGCGCCGCTGACGCACGGACCGCTGGTGCCGAACCGCTCCCGGCGGGAGGGAGCCGCGTCCACGACGACGAGCGAGGCCGCATGCTCGACAAGGAACTGCTGGAGATCCTGGTCTGCCCCCAGTGCAAGGGCGAACTCGAGTACCGCGCGGAGCCCGAGGAGCTGGTCTGTCACCACTGCCGGCTGATCTTCGAGGTGCGGGACGGCATTCCCATCATGCTGCTGGATGAAGCGAAGCCGTTCTAGGCACCACGGGCGGCGAAGGGAAGGACGGGCGCGCCGCGATTCCTGCCGTGGCGGTGCTGCGGGCGGGGCTCGCGGCGCTCGTGCAACCCGTCGGCGCGGTCCTGATGCGACCGCCCCGCGGGGGCTGGCGCGCAGAGCGCCACGCCGCCGCCGTTCGCCGGTCGTGGCGCAGCAGTCCGCTCGCGCAACGGGGTTCCGGGCGCTGATCCATGAGAGTGACGGAGCGCTGCGCGAGCCAACGGCCGTGCTGGGTGTGATCCTTGCAAGCCACCCGGCGAGCGCGGTGGACGGGTTGATCACCGCGAGGGTGCGCGCCGCGCACGACGGCACGCCCGGGATCCGGATCGAGAGCGGACGGCGCCCCGACGCGGACGGGCTCCTCTTCACGATGTCGATTCGCATTCCCGCGCCCCGGAGATAGCGGCTGTGGTCTCGGCGGAACGTGTGGTGAACTACCTGCGCACGGAGGCGGGCCGCCCGCTGAAGGCGAAGGAGCTCGCGCGTGCGCTGGGCGTCGGTGCGGCGGACTACGCGGAGTTCCGCGCGCTCCTGCACCGGCTCGAGTCCGAGGGCGCACTCTACCGCGTCCAGCGGCAGCGCTACGCGGCGCCGCAGCGCATCAACCTCGTCGTCGGACGGCTCCAGACGATCCGGAGCGGCGCGGGCTTCGTCGTGCCGGAGGATGGCGGCGCCGATCTCTTCATCCCCGCCGATGGTCTCGGCTCCGCGGTGGACGGCGACCGGGTGATCGCGCGGATCGAGAAGAAGCGGCGGGGCCAGCGGCGAGAGGGCCGCGTGATCCGCGTTCTGGAGCGCGCACGCGAGACCATCGTGGGCACGTACCACCCGGCGCGCAATTTCGGCTTCGTCACCCCTGAGGACCGGAAGCTGACGCGAGACGTCTTCGTGCCGCCGGGGTCGGAGAAGGGCGCCAGGGAGGGCGACATCGTCGTCGTCCGGGTCACGAGCTGGGGCGACGGGCACCTCGGCCCGGCGGGGGAGGTCGAACGCGTCCTGGGCGCGGCCGGGCAGCCGGGCGTGGACGTGCTGGCCGTCATCTACGGACACGAGCTGCCCATCGAGTTCCCTTCCGAGGTGATCGCCGACGCGGAGGCGCTGCGCGACCGCGGCATCACCGCTGCCGACCTCGGAGGCCGGCTCGACCTGCGCGACGAGTTGGTCTTCACCATCGACCCGGAGGACGCCAAGGACCACGACGACGCGCTCTCCGTCAAGCGCACGGGCGAGGACGAGTGGGAGGTCGGCATCCACATCGCGGACGTGGGAGCGTACGTGAGGCCGGGGAGCGCGCTGGATGCGGAAGCGCTGCGGCGCGCCACGAGCATCTACCTCGTGGACCGCGTCATCCCGATGCTGCCGGAGGCGCTCTCCTCCGACCTCTGCTCGCTCCGGCCCGGCGAGGATCGGCTCACGGTGTCGCTCCTGATCCGGCTGGGCAAGGACGGGCGGGCGCGCGGCCACCGCATCGCGCGCAGCGTGATCCGCAGCCGTCACCGCCTGTCGTACGATGAGGCCCAGCAGGTGCTCGACGGGGTTGCGTCCATCGACCCGGAGACCGACGCGGCGCTGCGCGACCTGCTCGTGCTCAGCCGCGCACTGCGTGCGCGCCGGGAGGAGCGCGGCAGCCTGGACTTCGATCTGCCGGAGGCGCGCGTCGTCCTCAACACGCGGGGCGAGCCGACGGACATCCAGCGGGTGCTGCGTCTGGAGAGCCACCGGCTGATCGAGGACTTCATGCTGCTCGCGAACGAGACGGTCGCGGCGCGTGCCGCGCGGCGGCGGATCCCGTTCGTCTACCGCATCCACGAGCGGCCGGACGCGGACCGGATGGAGCAGCTCCGCGAGTTCGTCGCGACGCTCGGCCTGCGTCTCGGGGGAGGCAGGGCTCCGCGCCCCAAGGACCTCCAGCGGCTGCTCGAGCAGGTGCGGGGCCGGCCGGAAGAGGCCCTGGTGTCCACCGTCGTGCTCCGGTCGATGAAGCAGGCGCGCTACAGCGTGGAGAACGTGGGCCACTTCGGGCTGGCCGCGCGGCACTACGCGCACTTCACGTCTCCGATCCGGCGCTACCCGGACCTGGTGGTCCAGCGGCTCGTGACGCAGGCGTTCATCGACCGGGAGCCGGTGCCCGCGGAGCTGGCGGAGACGGTGCTCCCCGGTGTGGCGCGCATCAGCAGCGAGCGGGAGCGGGTGGCCGTGGAGGCAGAGCGCGACAGCGTCGACCTCAAGAAGGTCGAGTTCATGGAGCGGCACCTCGGCGATGTGTTCGCGGGGACCATCAGCGGCGTCACCGCGTTTGGGGCGTTCGTCCTGCTGGACGCGTTCTTCGTGGAAGGCCTGGTCCACGTCAGCTCCCTCACCGACGACTACTACCAGTTCAGCGAGGACGCCTTCGAGCTCGTGGGCGAGCGGCGCGGCCGACGTCTCCGCCTCGGCGACCGCGTCCGGGTCCAGGTCGCGCGGGTGGACCGGGAGGAGCGGCAGATCGATTTCCTGCTGGTGGATTCGGCCGGCCCGGCCGGCGCCGGGGACCGGGGACGCAGGGCGGGGAGGCGTCGCCAGGGCCGAAACGTTTGACAGGCGTACCAGTTCTTGATAACTTCCCGGCATTCTCTCCCCGTTGCCCCCTTCCCGGATGGCCATGCACTCTCGAGCGGTGTTGATCTACCACGCGCCGGGCAACCAGGAGATGCCTGGTCCGGTGGCGGAGTTCGCACGCGAGCGTGGCCTGCGTATCCTGCCCGTCGGGACGGTCGATGAAGTGCTGACGCTCGTCAATCGGAGCTTCCCTGCCTGCATCGTGACGGGAGTTGCAGGCGCGGAGAGCGAGACGCTCTGCCGGAAGCTCAAGAGCGACGCGTTCAGCGCCATCGTGCCCGTGATCTACCTGGCGCTGGATGGCGCCGACGACGCGGTGCTGCGCGGGCTGCGCGCCGGGGCGGACGAGGTGCTGACCGCGCGAATGGACGAGCACGAGCAGTTGCTGCGGATCCAGATGGCGCTGAACCGGGCGGACCGCGACGTGAGCGTCAATCCGACGACGCGGCTGCCGGGCACGGCACAGATCGAGCGGGACATCGCCGAGAGGTTGCGCTCCGGGGAGCTGTTCGCGGTCTGCTACGCGGACCTGGATCACTTCAAGGAGTACAACGACCGGTACGGCTACAACGAGGGAGACCGGGTGATCCTGCTGGTCTCGCGGATCCTGCGGGACCTGGTCCGGGCCCATGCGCCCACGGGCTTCGTGGGGCACATCGGGGGAGACGACTTCATTTTCAACGTGCCGCTCGACAAGATGCGGGTCTGCTGCGAGGAGATCATCGAGGTCTTCGACGAGCTGATCCCGTATCAGTACGACGAGCAGGACCGGCGTCTCGGCTACTTCCTCGGCAAGGACCGGCGCGGGAACATTCTGAAGATCCCGCTCATGACCATCTCGATCGGGGTCGTGACGAACGAGTACCGGCGCTACACGCACACGGCTCGCGTGAGCGAGATCGCGACCGAGATGAAGGCGTACGCGAAGTCTCTGCCGGGCTCGGTCTACGCCGTGGACCGGCGGCGGGACATCCCGGCGTCGGCCGTGGCCGTGGCGGGCGCCGCGCAGACGGAGGCGACCGAGTCGCGATGAACGTCCACTGCCCTCAATGCCGGAGCACGTACCGGGTCGACCCTGATCGCGTCCCGCCGGGCGGCGTGCGGGCGCGGTGCAGCCGCTGTGGCTGGATCATGCCGGTGGCGCGGCCTGGCGTGGCGGCGCCCGCGGCGCAGCCCGCCGCGGGACTCGCTGCAGCGACGACCGCAGCGCCGGCCTTGCGGACGCCGCCCGATGCCGCGCCGCTCGCCGTGACCCCGGCGGAGCGCGTGGGGGCGGCGGCCGTCGCCGGGCCCGCGGCGCCTCCGTTCGCTGCCTCCCACGTCCCGGCCGAGCCGGCGCGTCCGGAGCCGTCCACGGGGCCCTCGACCCCCGTGGGGCGGGAGCTCGCCGCGGCCGCTCCGCCCGCCGGGAGCGGCGCCTCCGCCCGGCCGCCGGCCGTGGGCACGGATCGCTCCGGCGGCCTGTCCCGGCGGGCCGCGGTGACCGATCCCGACGCGCGTGCCCGGCGCATTGCCCGTGCCCTGGTCTCGGACATCGTCGTCTACAACAGGGAACGCTGCGAGCGCAGCCTGCAGGAGGGGACGCTCCGGACGGAATTCAAGGACGAGATCCTGAAGAGCTGGGAGGAGTACGTCCAGCAGGTGGGGCTCGAGATGGCGCGCTCGACGCCGTATTTCCGGGACGCGCTGAACGAGATCCTGGCCAAGGGGCAGAAGGTCTTCTGAGGGGACCGACGTTGCCGGGTGGGGGCGGCAACGTTATATTTGCTGATGGTGATTGGACTTGGGGCCGTCCGGCTGGGCGGCCCCTCATGATTGGAGGAGGTGCGACCCGCATGGCGACGGAGCTGCGAGGCAGACTGGACGACCTCAAAGAGCGCATTGAGGCGCTCGGAGGTCATCTTTGAAGTCGAACGCAAGCGAGAGCGCCTGAGCGAGCTCGAAGAGCGGATGGCGGCGCCGGGGTTCTGGGACGACGCGGCGGCCGCACGTGAGATCGTCGGGGAGGTGAAGGAGCTCCGGAGCTGGATCGAGCCGTGGGACGAGCTGGCCAAGAAGGCCGCCGACCTGGAGGAGCTCGCGGAGCTGCTGGAGGCGGAGGAGGACGATGCGCTGGCCGAAGAGTGGGCCAGGGAGGTGGACGAGCTCGGCGCGGCCGTGGAGCGGCTTGAGGTGCGGAACATGCTCCGCGGGCCGGACGACGCCCGTGACGCGCTGCTCACGATCCACCCGGGCGCGGGCGGCACGGAGTCCCAGGACTGGGCGGAGATGCTGCTGCGGATGTACACGCGCTGGGCCGAGCGGCGCGGCTACGAGGTGGCGCTGCTGGACTACCAGGCCGGCGAAGAGGCGGGCATCAAGAGCGCGACGCTGGAGATCCGCGGCCCCCACGCATACGGGTACCTGAGGGCGGAGAAGGGTGTGCACCGCCTCGTGCGCATCTCGCCGTTCGACGCGCAGAAGCGCCGGCACACGTCCTTCGCGAGCGTGTTCGTCTACCCGGTGGTGGACGACGAGATCGAGGTCGAGATCAACGAGAAGGACCTGCGGATCGACACGTTCCGGGCGTCCGGCGCGGGCGGCCAGCACGTCAACAAGACCAGCTCCGCGGTACGGATCACCCACATCCCGACGGGGATCGTCGTGACGTGCCAGAACGAGCGCAGCCAGCACCAGAACAAGGCGACGGCCATGAAGATGCTGCGGGCGGCGCTTTACCAGCGGGAGCTGGAGCGGCGCGAGGCGGAGCGGCAGAAGCTGGAGGCGGAGAAGACCGACATTTCCTGGGGCAACCAGATCCGGTCCTACGTGTTCCAGCCGTACACCATGGTGACCGACCACCGGACGGAGCTGAAGATCCCCGACGTCCAACGTGTGATGGAAGGGGATCTGGATCCGTTCATTGAGGCCTATCTGAAAGAGTTCGGGGCCCGCGCGGCCTGAGGAGAGCGATGTCGGAGCGGGAGACGGCGAGCGGAGAGGTGGGGGGCGGCCGCGAGCGGCTGAGTCAGGCGATCCGTGCGCGCTACGAGAAGCTCGATGAGCTTCGGCGGCGCGGCATTGAGCCGTTCGCGTACCGGTACGACGTCAACGCGTCCACGGCCGGAGCGCGGGCCTCGTTCGAGGCCGCCGAGCGGGAGGGGACGCTGGAGGAGGGGTTCGGGCCGGTCGTCCGGCTGGGCGGCCGGCTCGTGGCGTTGCGTGCCCATGGGAAGACCGTCTTCGCGGACCTGACGGATCGGCACGGCCGCATCCAGCTCTACTTCCGTCGAGACGACCTGGGCGAGGAGCGGTTCGGCCTCCTCGGCCTGTTGGACCCGGGCGACTGGCTCGGTGTGGAGGGACGGCTGTTCCGGACGCGGATGGGGGAGGTGACCGTCCGGGTGGCGAGCTTCGAGTTGCTGGCCAAGTCGCTCCGCCCCCTCCCGTTCGGCAAGGAGGTGGTCGATCCGGAGACCGGCGAGAAGCAGGTCTTCGGCGGCTTCGCGGACATCGAGCAGCGCTACCGGCAGCGGTACGCGGACCTGGCGGTGCATCCCGAGGTGCGGGAGGTCTTCATCAAGCGTGCCCGGGTGATCTCCGCGATGCGCCGGTTCCTCGACGCCCGCGGCTACATCGAGGTGGAGACGCCGGTGCTGCAGCCGCTCTACGGCGGTGCCTCGGCGCGGCCGTTCATCACCCACCACCGCGCCCTGGACATGCCGCTCTACCTCCGGATCGCGGACGAGCTGTACCTCAAGCGGCTGATCGTCGGCGGGCTGGAGCGGGTCTACGAGATCGGCAAGGACTTCCGGAACGAGGGCATCGACCGGACGCACAACCCGGAGTTCACGATGCTCGAGTTCTACCAGGCCTTCGCCGACTACGCGGACATGATGGCGCTGGTCGAGGAGCTCATGGCCGAGCTGGTCCGGGAGGTGACCGGCGGGCCGTTGCGGCTGGTGTACCAGGGCGTCGAGCTGGACTTCACGCCGCCGTACCCCCGTGTGCCGTACTTCGAGGCGCTGCGGACCTACGGCGGCCTGGACGTGGAGTCCATGGGAGACGAGGCGCTGCGGGAGGCCGTCCGCTCCCTCGGCGGGGTGGAGGACGAAGCGGCTCTCACCCGACCGAAGCTGGTGGACGAGCTCTTCAAGCACCTCGTGGAACCCCACCTGGTGCAACCGGTATTCATCACGGACTTTCCGCGGGAGCTGTCCCCGCTGGCGAAGCCCAAGCGCGGGAACCCGCGGCTCGTCGAGCGCTTCGAGCTGATGGTCGCTGGCCGTGAGATCGCGAACGCGTTCAGCGAGCTGAACGACCCGATCGACCAGCGCGAGCGCTTCGAGGCACAGGTTCGGCTGCGGGAGCAGGGGGACGAGGAAGCGCAGACGTACGACGAGGACTACATCCGGGCGCTCGAGTACGGCATGCCGCCCACGGGCGGGGTCGGGATCGGCGTGGACCGGCTCGTCATGCTGTTGACCGATCAGCCGTCTATCCGCGATGTCATCCTGTTCCCCACGATGAGACCGGAATGAAGGGGCGCCCGTGAAGCATCTGGAGTGGTACATCGCCCGCCGTTATCTGTCCTCGCGGCGGAAGGGCCGCTTCCTCTCGCTGATCACGGTCATTGCGGTCGGCGGAATCTTCGTGGGCGTCATGGCGCTGATCACCGTGATCGCGGTCATGACGGGCCTCCAGCGCGACCTCCAGCGGAAGATCCTCGGCAGCAACCCCCACGTCTTCGTTTTCCAGACCGGTGAGGGCCTCCGCGTCTCGGGCTGGCGCGAGGCGCTCGAGCGGGTCCGGCGCGTGCCTGGTGTGGAGGCGGTCGCCCCGTTCATCATGACGCAGGTCGCCGTGACCCGGGACGTGGCGTACGTGCAGACGGGGATGCTGTACGGGATCGCCCCCGGCGCCAGCGAGATCCCGATGTCGGATGTGGAGCGGGAGATCCGGGCGGGGACCAAGGCGCTCGGCCCCACCCGCAGCGGCTTGCCCGGCATTCTGGTGGGCGTCCGGCTGGCCCAGAAGTTGGGGGTCGCCCCCGGGGACACGCTGCTGGTGGCGGCGCTCGAGAACGTGAAGCGCACCGCGAGCGGGGAGCCCATCCCGAAGTACGGCGAGTTCGAGGTCACCGGCACGTTCGAGACCGGCATGTACGAGTACGACCAGCAGAACCTCTACGTGGAGCTGCCGGTCGCGCAGGAGCTGCTGGACCTCGGCGACGACGAGGTGGGCGGGCTGGCCGTGAACGTGGGCGACCCGTGGGACGCCCACCGCGTCGCGCAGGCGATCGACGAGGAGCTGGGCTTCCCCTACTGGACCAGCGACTGGATGACGCTGAACCGCACGCTCTTCTCCGCGCTGAAGCTGGAGAAGCTCGCGATGGCGGTGATCCTCTTCCTCATCGTGTTGGTGGCGGCGTTCAACATCATCAGCACGCTGATCATGGTGGTCACGGACAAGACGCGGGAGATCGGGATCCTCAAGTCCATGGGCATGACGGATGGCCGCGTGCTCCGCGTCTTCATGCTGCAGGGGCTGGCGATCGGGCTGATCGGCGCGTTGCTCGGCGCCATCGGCGGACTGGCGCTGGTCTGGGCGCTGGACCGCTACCAGCTCGTGAAGCTGCCGGGGGACGTGTACTTCATCGACACGTTGCCGGTCGCCCTCGAGCCCCTGGACATGGCGCTCATCCTGGCGGTGAGCGTGGTGATCGCCTTTGCGGCGACGATCTACCCGGCACGCCAGGCGTCGCGGCTGCAACCGGTGGAGGCGATCCGGCATGAGTGACGCGCCGGAGGCCCTGGTCAGCGGCGTCCGGCCGGCGCGGGAGACGGCGACGGCGGTCGTCCTGGAAGGGCGCGCCCTCCGCAAGGTCTACGTCGGCGGGGACGGCGGCGAACTCACGGTTCTGGACGGGGTAGAGATCCGCGTCGCCCCGGGGGAAGTCGTGGCGATCGTGGGCGCCAGCGGGGCGGGGAAGTCCACCCTCCTGCACCTGCTGGGCTGCCTGGATCGGCCGACCTCGGGGGAGGTGGTGATCGGGGGGCGCCCGGTGTCGGGGTTGTCCGACCGCGAGCTGGCGGAGGTGCGGAACACCCAGATCGGCTTCGTCTTCCAGTTCCACCACCTGCTGCGCGAGTTCTCGGCGCTGGAGAACGTCATGATGCCCCAGTTGATCGCGGGCGTGGACGAGGTCAGGGCGGCGGAAAGGGCGCGGCTCTTGCTGGAGGAGGTCGGTCTCGGCGGCCGCCTGGCGCACAAGCCGTGGCAGCTCAGCGGCGGTGAGCAGCAGCGGGTGGCGGTGGCCCGGGCGCTGGCGAACCAGCCGCTGATCGTGCTGGCGGACGAGCCGAGCGGTAACCTGGACACGCAGACGAGCGAGCACCTGCACGACCTGTTCTTCCGGTTGCGGGCCGAGCACGGCGTGGCAATGGTCATCGCCACCCACAACCGGGAGCTGGCGGACCGGGCCGACCGGATCCTCCAGCTCAAACAGGGCCAGCTTCAGAGCTTCTACCCGGCGTAGGCACGATGTTGTGCGATCACTGCGGTGAGCACGAGGCGATCATCCACCTCACGCAGATCGTGAACAACCAGATGAGCACCTTCCATCTGTGCGAGAAGTGCGCAGCTGAGAAGGGGCTCGAGCCGGGTGTCAGCGTGGGGAACTTCCCCCTCACCGACTTCCTTGCCCAGATGGGCAAGGGGCTGGCGCCGGAGCGGGGGGGAGCCGCGACGGCCTGTCCGTTCTGCGGGCTGCGGCTGGAGGACTTCCGGCAAACGGGCCGGATGGGTTGCCCCCAGTGCTATGTGACGTTCGAGAGCGAGCTCCGGAGTCTCTTGCGGCGCCTGCACGGCGGCACGCAACATGTGGGTAAGGTCTACCTGCCGCCGGATCCCACGGAGGCGGACCGGCAGCAGCGTCTCGCCGGGCTGCGCCGCAAGCTGGACAAGGCCGTGCAAAGCGAGGATTTCGAACGGGCGGCCCAGATCCGCGATCAGATCCGCGCGCTGGAGGCAGCACGGTAGCATGGAGGACCTGGTCACGCTCCCGGATTTCGGCCTGGGCTGGCTCGACGCCAGTGGGCCGCACGCGGACATCGTGCTGTCCACCCGGGTCCGCCTGGCCCGGAACCTCCAGGGCCACGCCTTCGGCTCGCGGGCCCGGGACGGCGAGCGCGAACAGATCCTGGCCCAGGTCCGCGAAGCGGCGGGTCGCGTGGACTCGCTCCGCGGCGGCGTGGCGCTGGAGATCGGAGGGCTCTCCCGACTGTCGCGAAAGATCCTGCTCGAGCGTCGTTTAGTATCGAGAGAGCTCGTTGGGGAGGACGGAGGGGGGCGGCCGCCGGCAGGGGCCGCCTTGTTCGTTGGCCAGGAGGAGTCGCTGAGCGTCATGGTCAACGAGGAGGACCACCTCCGCCTCCAGAGCATCCTCTCGGGCCTGAGGCTCCAGGAGGCGTACCGGCTCGTCGACCGGCTCGACGAAGAGCTGGGGCAGACGTTGCCGTTCGCCTACCACCCGGAGTTCGGGTACCTGACGATCTGCCCGACCAACGTCGGGACCGGCCTGCGGGCGTCGGTGCTGATCCACCTGCCGGGCCTGGTGCTGACGAAGGAGATCGGCAAGGTGCTCCAGGGCCTGAACCAGGTGGGGTTGACGTTTCGGGGTCTCTACGGGGAGGGGTCTGACGTCATCGGAAATTTTTTCCAGATCTCGAACCAGACGACCCTGGGCAAGAGCGAGGAAGACCTGGTCGACCACCTTTACAAGATCGTGCGCCAGGTCATCCAGTATGAGATGCAGGCACGCAGCGTGCTCATGAGGGATGCGCCCACCGTGATCGAGGACAAGATCTGGCGGGCGTACGGGCTCCTGCGGTATGCCCGGTCACTGTCGTTCGAGGAGGTAATGAACTTGCTGAGCGGGCTACGGCTGGGGGCGAGCATGAAACTTCTGCCGGGCCTCAGCGTATACACGCTCAACAAGATCATGATCTACATGCAGGCGGCCCACCTCGAGCAGGCTGCGGGGCGGCCTCTCACGGAGGCCGAGTGCGATGTGCACCGTGCGGCCTACGTTCGCCGCATCCTGGCCACGGAGGGGCACGTGGACGCGGACGCCCCACCGGAGGCCGGCCAGAGGTGAGGGCCTTTTTGCTTTCGGGGCGAGACGTCTCGGGCGACGAGGGGTTCCATGAATTACAACTTCACGGACCGGGTTAGGAAGGTCCTGGCGATGGCGCGGGAGGAGGCCATCCGGCTCCAGCACGATTACGTGGGGACGGAGCACATCCTCCTGGGACTGATCCGCGAGGGCGAAGGCGTTGCCGCCGCCGTCCTGATGAACCTCAACGTCGATCTGGAGCAGATCCACGAGCGAGTGGAGGAGTCCGTCCGCAAGGGGAAGGCGACGATCGCGCTGGGCGAGCTGCCGTACACGTCGCGGGCGAAGAAGGTGCTCGAGTACGCGATGGCCGAGGCGCGGGAGCTCAACCACTCGTACGTGGGCACGGAGCACCTCCTGCTCGGCCTGCTGCGGGAGGAGAAGGGCATCGCGGCTCAGGTCCTCAACTCGCTCGGAGTCTCGCTCGAGGAAGCGCGCGCGCAGACGTTGAAGCTGCTGGGCAGCGACGTGACGCCGTCGCAGCCGTCGGGCACGGGCGGCGGCAGCGGCCCTGCGCCGAAGGGGGAGAAGAAGTCGAAGACGCCGGCGCTGGACCACTTCTGCCGCGACTTGACGGAGCTGGCCCGCCTGGGTCAGCTCGACCCGACGATCGGCCGGGAGAAGGAGATCGAGCGGGTCATGGAGGTTCTGACCCGGCGGAAGAAGAACAACCCGGTGCTGATCGGCGAGCCCGGGGTGGGGAAGACCGCGATCGTGGAGGGGCTGGCGCAGCTCATCGCGAAGGGCGAGGTGGCGGACAGCCTGAAGGATCACCGGGTCCTGGCACTCGACATGGCCGCGGTGATCGCTGGGACGAAGTACCGTGGCCAGTTCGAGGAGCGGCTCAAGGCGATCATGAACGAGATCGCCCAGAACAAGAACATCATCTTGTTCATCGATGAGCTGCACACGCTGGTGGGCGCGGGCGCGGCGGAAGGGGCGATCGACGCGTCGAACATGCTGAAGCCGGCGCTGGCGCGGGGCGAGCTGCAGTGCGTGGGCGCCTCGACGCTGAACGAGTATCGGAAGTACATCGAGAAGGATGGCGCTCTGGAGCGGCGCTTCCAGACGGTGATCGTCGAGCCGCCGACGGTGGAGGAGACGATCGAGATCCTCAAGGGGCTGAGGAAGCACTACGAGGAGCACCACAAGGTCGTGATCCCGGACGAGTCGCTGGTGGCGGCGGCGAAGCTGTCGGAGCGCTACATCACGGATCGCTTCTTGCCGGACAAGGCGATCGACGTGATCGACGAGGCGGGCGCCCGTGCGCGCCTTGCCGCGCAGGTGCCGCCGCCCGAGGTCGCGGAGCTGAAGGCCCGGCTGGAGAAGCTGGCCGAGCTGAAGGATGCGGCGATCCGGGACCAGGACTTCGAACGGGCGGCGGAGCTGCGGGACCAGGAGCGCGAGATCCAGAACGAGATCCGGCGCAAGCAGGAGGAGTGGGAGCAGGAGCGTCGGAACTATCGGCCGACGATCACGGAGGAGGACATCGCGTTCATTGTCAGCCGGTGGACGGGCATCCCGGTGACCCGGCTGAAGGAGTCGGAGTCGGAGCGCCTGGTCCGGATGGAAGAGGAGCTGCACAAGCGGGTCGTCGGCCAGGACGAGGCGATCAAGGCGATCAGCCGGGCGATCCGTCGCAGCCGCGCCGGTCTCAAGGATCCGCGGCGGCCGATCGGCAGCTTCATCTTCAGCGGGCCCACGGGCGTGGGGAAGACGGAGCTGGCGCGTGCGCTCGCGGAGTTCCTGTTCGCCGACCGGGACGCGCTGATCCGCGTCGACATGAGCGAGTACATGGAGAAGTTCTCGGTCTCGCGGTTGATCGGCGCGCCTCCGGGCTACGTGGGTTACGAGGACTCGGGCACGCTGACCAAGGCGGTGCGGCGCAAGCCGTACTCGGTGGTGCTGCTGGATGAGATCGAGAAGGCGCATCCGGATGTCTTCAACATCCTGCTGCAGGTGCTCGATGAGGGTCACCTGACGGACAACTACGGCCGGGTGATCGACTTCAAGAACACGGTCATCATCATGACGTCGAACCTCGGGGCCCGCGACATCACGAAGGGGAAGGTCCTCGGCTTCCACGCGCGTGATGAGCGGAGCCAGTACGAGGCCATGCAGCAGAAGGTCAGGGAGGAGATCGAGCGGGCGTTCAACCCCGAGTTCCTGAACCGAGTGGACGACATCATTGTCTTCCATCCGCTGACGCGGGAGCAGATCGGCCAGATCGTCCACATCATGCTGCGCGAGGTGCACGAGCGGTTGGCGGAGGAGGACCTGAAGCTGCGGTTGACGGACGACGCGGTGAAGTTCCTGGTGGATCACGGCTACGACGAGAACTTCGGCGCCCGGCCGCTTCGCCGAGCGATCCAGCGCTACCTGGAGGATCCGCTGTCGGAGAAGATCCTCCTGGGGGAGGTCCAGCCCGGCGACGAGATCGAGGTGGACGTCGCGCCGGAGGGCGAAGGGCTGGAGATCCGGGTGCCGTCGTCGACGAAGACATGAAGCATCGCGAGCGAGCGGCGGAAGCAGGAAACACCGCGGTTCGGGCCGGCGGGGGCGGCGTTCGGAGAGTGGTCGTTGCGGGCAAGGGGCACGTGCGGACGAGGGCCGCCGCGTTGGCGGCGGTCCTTTTCTGTGGCGCGCTCTGGGGCGCGCAGGTCGCCTACGGGCAGGAGCCGCCGGAGGCGCAGGGCACCGTGGTGGTGGACGGGGTGCGGGTGGAGGGTGCCCAGCGGCGGCCGGAGTCTGCGGTGCTGGCGGATGTCGGGATCCGGTCGGGCGACACGGTCGACTATCGCGCGATCCAGCGCGCGATCCACCGGTTGTGGGCGAGCGGGCAGTACTCGGATGTCCAGGTCCTGGTGGAGGGGGAGCCGAGCGATGTCGCCGCGCCGGTCACGCTCATTGTCCGCGTCGTCGAACAACCCTACATCGCCCAGGTCGAGTTCCGCGGTCTCGAGAGCGTGCGCGCCAGTACGATCCGGGACACGGTGGGGCTGCGGGGCGGCGGGCCGCTGCGCCCGGCGAAGGTGGCCGAGGCGAAGGAGATGACGCGGCGGCTGCTGGCCAAGAAGGGCCTCCAGGCGCGGCGCGTGGAGCACCGGCTGGAGGAGATCCCGGAGCGGCCCGGCGAGCACCGGCTGGTGTTCGAGGTGGACGAGGGGCAGCGCGTCGCCATCGCCGAGATCGAGTTCGAGGGCAACGAGAACTTCCCGGACGACCGGCTGCGGAAGGTCCTGAAGACCAAGAAGGAGGGCTTCTTCTGGTTCCGGGACGGGACCTACAATGAGGAGAAGCTTCGCTCCGACCTCCGGGAGACGTTGCCGACCTTCTACGCCGCGAACGGGTACATCGACTTCGTCGTGACCGGCGACTCGCTGATCGTGGACCCGGAGACGGGCAAGGCGCGCCTGGTCATCAAGGTGCACGAAGGGCCGCAGTACCGGCTGGCGGGCTTCGACATCCGTGGGAACCGCCGCTTCGCGACGGACGATCTGCGCCGCTACTTCGAGCAGGAGCGAGGCGGCCTGCTCCGGACGCTGGGTCTGGGCGGCGGCAGCAGCGGCCAGAAGGGCGAAGTGTTCGACCAGGTCGCGTTCCAGGAGGCGACGGACCGGGTCGCCCAGCTCTACCGCAACCAGGGCTACCTGCGCGCCCAGGTGGAGCCCCGCATCGAGCGGACCCAGACGGAAGACGGCGAGCCCGCCGTCCGGGTGGTCTGGGACATCATCGAGCGGGAGCCGGCGCACGTGCGGCGTGTGGCCATCGAAGGGAACACGCGCACGCACGAGAAGGTGATCCGCGAACGGATCTTCGTGCTCCCGGGCGATGTCTACAGCGAGGAGCTGCTCATCCAGAGCTATCAGAACATCATGGCGCTCGGCTTCTTCGAGACGCCGCTCCCGCTGCCGGAGATTCAGGACGCGCAGGACGGCAGCGGCGACGTGGACATCATCTTCCGGGTGACGGAGCGCCAGACCGGTTCGTTCAACTTCGGCACGGCGGTCGGGGGAGGGACGGGGCTGTCCGGCTTCATCGGCTTCGACGAACCCAACCTCTTCGGGCAGGCGAAGAGCGGCCACCTGCGCTGGGAGTTCGGGCGTTACTCGAACAATATCGAGGCGAGCTACGGCGACCCGTCGGTCCTGGGCAGCCGGGTCAGCGGATCCCTGGCGCTGTTCAGTGCCCGTGACCGATTCATCACCTTCTCGGAAGGGCAGCGGCGACGTACGGGTGGGGGCGTGCGGTTCGGCTTCCCGCTGCCGCTGGATCCCTGGTCGCGGTTCGTGGTGGGTTACTCCCTCTCACGCACCACGTACGAGCAGTTCACCGCTGACGAGAGGGCGAGCCTGTTCGCGCTGCCTCCGGGCGTGCAGAGCACGATCAGCCTGGGCCTCACCCGCAACCGCCTGAACCATCCCCTCTTCCCCACGAGCGGGACGAGGCAGGAGATCTTCGCGGAGCTCAGCGGTGGGATCCTCGGCGGCGACGGCGATTTCCAGAAATACACGGCATCCGGGAGCTGGTACGTCCCCGTGGGTCAGGTCGGCGGCGGGCAGCCCGGATCGAGGCCGATCCGGTTCGCGCTGGGCTTCAACGCCGAGGCGGGTGTCATCGTGGGCGACGCGAGCCGCTTCCCGTTCGAGCGGTTCTGGATGGGTGGTGTTCAATTCGGCCGGCCGCTGCGCGGCTACGACGAGACGACCGTCACGCCGCTGGGCTACCGTGCACGCGGTGCGCCAGGCGTGGCGCTGGAGGATCGGTTCGGTGATGCGTACCTCCGTCTCAGCGCGGAGTACGCCGTCCGGTTCAACGACAACCTGTCGCTCTCGCTGTTCTACGATGCAGGCGGCGTGTGGCGCGAACCGGGCCAGATCAACCCGACGCGACTGTTGCGTGGCGCCGGGATCGGGGTGACGCTGGTCACGCCGTTCGGCCCGCTCGGCCTCGACTACGCGTACGGGTTCGACAAGACGCCGCCGGGCTGGCAGCTGCACTTCAAGCTCGGTCAGGGATTCTAACCTCAAGAAAAGAGAGCACTGGCGACATGCGCGGACTGAAGATCATCCTCATGGCGGCTGCCGGCCTCGGCGCCTTGGCGGTTCCCGCGGCGGGGCAGGGAGCGCCGAAGATCGGGTACGTCGACTCGCGGCGTCTGATCGCCGAAGCGCCCGGTGCCAAGGAGGCGCAGGAGTCGTTCGAGCGGGACATGCAGCGGTTCCGCGCGGAGCTCCAGCAGCTCGAGGACTCGCTCAAGGCGCTGCTGAGCGAGTACGAGCAGAAGCAGGTGCTGCTCTCGCCGGAAGCGAAGCGGCAGAAGGAAGAGGAGATCCGGCAGAAGCAGCGGGCTTACCAGGAACGGGCCGGTGAGCTGGAGACCCAGGCCGCCCGGCGCCAGGCGGAGCTGGTCGAGCCGATCATGAACCGCATCCAGGAAGTCCTCAATCAGATCCAGCGAGAGGGCGGGTACGCGATGATCTTCGACGCCGCGGCCGGCGCCCTCGTCGCCGCGGACACGACGCTGGACCTGACGGACGAGGTCCTGAGGCGCCTGAGGCAGACGGCGTCGGCGTCGTCCTCGGGGAGCCGGCAGAGATAGACGGCGCGCGGGGCGTCCCGACGCGGGGAGGCGGACCCGTGAGGGCCTCGGAGATCGCGGCGCTGCTGGGTAGCTCGTTGGAGGGGGGCGAAGACCCGGAGATCACGGGGGTCGCCCCCCTCGACCGCGCCGGTCCACAGGATCTCTCGTTCCTTGCGAATGCACGATACCTGCCCTATGTTGCGCATGCTCGGGCGGGCGTGATCCTCGTCTCCGCTTCGCTCGCCGACCGCGTGGGCGGGTTGCCCGCGCGGATCGTGGTCGGGGACGTGCACGGCGCGCTCGCGAAGCTGCTGCCGGTGCTCTACCCCGAGGACCCCACCCCGGAACCCGGTGTCCACCCGACGGCCGTCGTCGCCGACGACGTGGTGCTGGGCGCCGGGGCTTCCATTGGTCCCTACGCCGTGGTGGGACCGGGGGTCCGCATCGGCGAGCGGGCGCGCATCGGGGCGCACGTGGTGATCGGCGCCCGTTGCGAGCTGGGGGCGGAGGTCGTCCTCCACCCGCACGTGACGCTGTACCCGGGTGTGCGGATCGGCGACCGGTCCATCGTGCACAGCGGCGTGCGAGTGGGCGTGGACGGCTTCGGTTACGCCCAGGTCGACGGGGTGATCCGGAAGATCCCGCAGGTGGGTGGGTGCATCATCGGCGCGGACGTCGAGATCGGAGCGAATAGCACGATCGACCGCGGCTCGATCGGCGCGACGGAGATCGGGGACGGCGTGAAGATCGACAACCTCGTCCACGTCGGGCACAACGTCCGCATCGGCGAGCACTCGATCATCGTGGCCCAGGTCGGGATCGCCGGCAGCACGACGGTCGGGCGGCGCGTGACGTTGGGAGGGCAGGCGGGCATTCCCGGTCACATCCACATCGGGGACGGCGCGACGATCGCGGCACAGGCGGGCGTCTTCGGGGACGTCCCGGCGGGCGCCGTCTACAGCGGCTACCCGGCGCGCCCGCACCGCGAGGCGCTGCGTGCCCAGGCCGCGCTGTTCCGACTCCCCGAACTCCTCAAACGGATCCGTGACCTCGAGCGCGCGGTACTGGGGCGCGACGTGCCGGACCAATGAGTCAACCAGAGCAGCAGACACTGGCCGCGGAGGCCATCATCGAAGGCGTCGGCCTGCATACGGGCCGACAGACGCGTGTGACCTTTCGACCGGCGCCGGCGAACACCGGCATCCGGTTCCGGCGGGTGGATCTCGAGGGGTCGCCGGAGATCCCCGCCACCCTGGACCACGTGGTGTCCACCGAACGAGGGACCACCCTCGGGGCGGGAGACGCGCGCGTCCACACGGTGGAGCACGCGCTCGCCGCGTGTTTGGTCCTGGGACTGGACAACCTCTGGATCGACGTCGATGGGCCGGAGCTGCCGATCGGGGATGGCAGTTTCCGGCCTTTCTTCGACCGCTTCCGCCAGGCCGGGATCGTCGGGCAGGGCGAGCCGGCAGGGGTGCTGGAGCTGCGCCAGTCGACGAGCGTGGAGGGTGTGGGAGGCGCATCGTACTCGGCGCTGCCCGCCCCCACCTTCCGGGTTTCGGCGGCGATCGAATTCGACCATCCGCTGGTGCGCCATCAGTACGCGTCGTTCGAGATCACGCCGCAGGTGTTCGAGCGTGAGGTCGCGGGTGCGCGGACGTTCGGCTTCCTGAAGGAGGCGGAGGAGCTGAAGGCGCGCGGGCTGGCGCTCGGCGCGACGCTGGACAACGCGATCGTGCTGGACGCCGAGGGGCTGGCCGCGGGTGAGCTCCGTTTCCCCGACGAGTTCGTGCGGCACAAGATCGGGGACGTCGTGGGCGACCTCGCACTGATCGGCAAGCGGCTCCGTTGCCACGTGATGGCGGACCGGCCGAGTCATGCGGGGAACGTGGCGCTCGCCAAGAAGATCGTGGCGGCGCAGTCCCGCGATGGCGCGAAGCCGATCGTGGACATCCGGACGATCATGCAGTACCTCCCGCACCGGTTCCCGATGCTGCTGGTGGATCGCATCGTGGAATTCGAGCCGGGGAAGCGGATCGTCGGGATCAAGAACGTCACGATCAACGAGCCGTTCTTCCAGGGGCACTACCCAGGGCACCCGATCATGCCCGGCGTCCTGATCATCGAAGCGATGGCGCAGGTCGGCGGCCTGCTCCTCATGGATGCGGTGGAGGATCCGGAGGACAAGGTCGTCTACTTCATGTCGCTGGACAACGTGAAATGGCGCCGGCCGGTGACGCCGGGCGACCAGATCCGCTTCGAACTCGAGATGCTCCAGTTCCGCCGGCACGTGTGCCGGATGCGGGGGATCGGAACGGTGGACGGCCAGTTGGTCGCGGAAGCGGAAATGATGGCGCGGATCGTGGACCGCTGATGGAGGGCGGTACGCACTTGAGTACGACGGTCGAAACATTGCGCGACATCCACCCGACGGCGGTGATCGATCCGAGCGCCGAGATCGGCGTGGGCGTTCGCATTGGGCCCTATACGATCATCGGTCCGAACGTCGTGATCGGCGATGGGACGGAGATCGGGTCGCACGTCCTGGTGGAGCGGAACACCATTATCGGCATGGGCTGCCGCATCCACCACGGCGCCGTTCTGGGCTCGGATCCGCAGGACCTGAAGTACGCGGGTGAGCCTTCGGACCTGGTGATCGGGGACCGGACGGTCATCCGCGAGTACGCGACGTTGAACCGCGGGACGGCAGCGCGTGGGCGGACGGAGGTCGGCAGCGACTGCCTGGTGATGGCGTACGTGCACATCGCGCACGACTGCGTCATCGGTGACCATGTCGTGCTCGCCAACGCGGTGAACATGGGCGGGCACGTGGTGATCGAGGACTGGGCGAGTGTGGGCGGTGTGACGGCGATCCACCAGTTCGTGCGGATCGGCTGCCATGCGTTCGTGGGCGGCGCCTCGCGGGTGCAGAAGGATGTGCCGCCGTACATGCGTGCGGCGGGCAACCCGATCGAGCTCGCGGGCCTGAACACGGTCGGGCTCCAGCGCCGCGGGATGCCGGAGGTCGTGCGGCGCGAGCTGAAGCGGGCGTACCGGCTGTTCTTCAATTCCACGCTGAACGTGAGCCAGGCCCTGGAGCGGGCGCGGGAAGAGCTCAAGCCGTTCCCGGAGATCCAGCGGTTCCTCACGTTCGTGGAAGAGAGCGAGCGCGGGATCATCCTCTGATGGCGAGTGGGCTGAGGGTCGGCGTGGCGGGGGTCGGCAGTCTGGGCCGGCACCACGCGCGCCTGCTGCGCGACCTGCCGGGCGCGCAGCTCGTCGGCATTCACGACACGGATGCAGCGCGTCTCCGGGCCGTGGGCGAGGAGCTCGGGGTCGCGACGTTCGACGAGCTGGACACGCTGCTCGATCGGGTCGAGGCGCTGGTCGTGGCGGTGCCGACGACGGCACACGAGGCGGTGGCACGGGCGGCGGTCACGCGAGGCGTCCACGTGCTGATCGAGAAGCCGATCGCGCCGACCCTCGAGGCGGCAGACCGGATCCTGGAGGCGGCGGAGCGCGGCGGCGCGCTGGTGCAGATCGGGCACGTCGAGCGGTTCAACGGGGTGCTCCGCGCGTGCGAGCCGTACCTCGAGGAGCCGTTGTTCGTCGAGTCGCACCGGCTGGCCCCGTTCGCGCCGCGAGGGACGGACGTCCCGGTGGTGCTGGATCTGATGATCCACGACCTGGACCTGGTCCTGAGCCTCGTGCGTAGGCCTGTCCGTTCTCTGGCTGCCGTGGGCGTCCCTGTCCTGACGCCGAGCCCGGACATCGCGAACGCGCGGTTGGAGTTCGAGGGCGGCGCGGTGGCGAACCTGACCGCGAGTCGGGTCTCGGTCGAGCGGAGGCGGAAGATCCGGTTCTTCCAGCGCTCGGGGTACATCAGTCTGGATCTCGCGGCGGGCGTCGGCGAGTTCCTGCGGTTGCGGCCGGGCGTGGAGCTGATCCCCGGGAAGCCGTTCCCCGCGGCGGGCATCGACGAGCTGGTCGAGCGCATCGAGTTGCGCAGCGATGGGCAGGAGCCGCTGCGCTGCGAGCTGGAGAGCTTCGTCGCTGCGGTGCAGGGGCGGGGCCCGATCGCGGTGACGGGCGAGGAGGCGCGCAGCGCGTTGGCGGTTGCGCTGGAGATCGTGGAGCGGATCGAGGAACATGTCGCTCATCGGGCTGCGTCGTGAGCGCAGGGAACAGGGCGGGGCCCGGATACGGCCGCCGGGGCTGTGGAAGCTGATCGCGGCCCTCGTGCTGGTGCTGCTGGCGATCTGGTACCTCGGCCGGTTCACATGAGGCAGGACGGGCCGACCATTCTGTTGTCTGCAGGCGAGCCGTCCGGCGACCTGCACGGCGCGGCGGTCGCAGCAGCGCTGCGGAGGCGCTGGCCGGGGGCCCGGCTGTTCGGCTTGGGCGGCCCCCTGATGGCCGAGGCCGGGGTCGAGCTCCTGGAAGACGTGCGACGGCTGGCGGTGATGGGCTTCGTCGAGGTGGCGAGCCGCCTGCCGTTCTTCGTTCGGCTGCTGCGGCGCGTTCGACGCGAGATGGTGCGCCGCGGAACCGACCTGGTCGTGCCGATCGACTACCCGGGGTTCAACCTGCGGCTGGCGCGCGCCGCGCGGCGCGCGGGGGTCCCGGTCCTCTACTACATCGCGCCGCAGGTCTGGGCGTGGCACCGCAGCCGGTGCCGCCAACTGGCAGCGAACACGGACGCCCTCGCGGTGGTGCTCCCCTTTGAGGAGAGGATTTTCAGGGAGGCGGGTGCGCGTGCGGTGTTCGTGGGCCATCCGTTGCTGGATGCGGCGCCGGTCGCCGTGACGCGGGAGGCGTTCTGTCAGCGGCTCGGCCTCGACCCGGGTGCGCCGGTCCTGGCGCTGTTCCCCGGGTCGCGGGCGCAGGAGGTACGGCGGCACCTGAGGGTCTTCGAGGAGGCCGCCCAGCGGGTCCGAGAAACGTATCCGGCGGTCCAGCCGGTGATCGCGGCGTCTCGCACGCTCCCTCTGGAGTTGTATGGCGAGACGCCGTTTCCACTGGTGGACGACTCTCGGGCGCTGCTGGCGCATGCCCGCGCCGCGCTCGTGAAGTCCGGGACAGGGACGCTGGAGGCGGCGCTGGCGGGCACGCCGCTCGTGATCGCCTACCGTGCGCACCCGCTCACCTTCTGGCTGGCGCGCCGCCTCGTCCAGGTGCCGCGGATCGGGCTGGTGAACCTGGTCGCCGGCGAGACGGTGGCGCCGGAGTACCTGCAGGACGAGGCCACGCCGGAGGCGCTGGCGCGCGCGGTCCTGCCGCTCGTGGTGGACGGCGAGGCGCGCCAGCGGATGCTGGAGGGGCTGACGCGGGTCCGCGCCTCGCTCGCGCCCCGTGCGGACGGCGCGGGCAGCGTGGCAGACCGGGTGGCGCAGCTCGCCGCGGAGCTGTTGGCGGCATGAGGAACGGGGTGAGGAGCGGGTTGCGGTACGGGGTGGCGTCCGCCGCGGCCAGGGCGGTGCTGGACGCGGTGCTCGCGACCGCGCGGTACGAGGTCTCGGGTGAGGAGAACGCCCGCCAGTTCACGGCGCACGGCCAGCCGGTGATCTACGTGCTGTGGCACGGCCGACTGCTGCCGCTCGCGCACCTGCACCGCGGGGAGGGGATCGTGGCGTTGATCAGCCGGTCGGCGGACGGGGAGTACCTGGCGCGGCTGCTGGAGCGGTGGGGCTTCGTGCCGGTGCGGGGTTCGAGCAGCCGGGGCGGCAGCACGGCGTTGCGTGAACTCGTCCGCCAGGCGCGGGCCGGTCGTTGCCTGGCGATCACGCCGGACGGGCCCCGCGGCCCGCGCCAGCGGCTCAAGGAGGGCGTGCTGGTGGCCGGCCAGCTCACGGGTCTGCCGCTGATCCCCGTGGCGGCGTCTGCGAGCCGGGCGTGGTGGGTCGGCGGTTGGGACCGGTTCCTGGTGCCGCGTGCCTTCGCGCGCATTGCGGTGGTCTACGGTGCGCCGGTCCGGGTGCCCAGGGACGCGGGGGCGGAGGAGCTCGCCGCGCTGCGCTCCTCGCTCGAGGAAGAGCTGAACCGCCTGACCGCCGAGGTGGACGCCCGTGTCGGAGCGGCCTAGGCAGCCCGGCCATCCGGCCGACCGCCTGCGGACGGCGATCCCGCGCTGGTGGCGGGGCGAGGTGGACGGTGCGGCGTGGCGGGCGCTGGGGGCGGCCCTGGCGCCCGCGGAGGCGCTGTACCGGTTGAGCGTCGCGGCGAGGAACGCGCTGTACGAGCGCGGCTTGCGCCGGCCGCGCCGCGTCGGGGCCGTGGTGGTCAGCGTGGGCAACCTGGCGGTGGGCGGCACGGGCAAGACGCCCTTCGCGCGGTGGATGGCCGACCAGCTCGAGGCGCGCGGCGCCCGCGTGGCGATCCTCCACGGCGGCTACGCGCCGGACGAGCCGGCGCTGCACCGCGCCTGGCGGCCCGGCTCGCTGGTGATCGCGATGCGGGATCGCGTGGCGGCGGCTCAGCTCGCCATCCGGCAGGGCGCCACCGCCCTGGTCCTGGATGATGGGTTCCAGCATCGAAGGCTGCACCGGGATCTCGACGTGGTGCTGGTGGCCGCGGAGAGCTGGGCCGTGCGCGAGCGGCTGCTGCCCCGGGGGCCGTGGCGCGAGCCGCGGACGGCTCTGGCGCGCGCCGACGTGGTCGTGGTGACGCGCAAGACCGCGGGGGGCGGTACGGCGGAACGCGTTGCGCGCGACGTGTCGGGGCTGGCGCCCGGCGCAGCCGTGGCTCGGGCGCACCTGCGCCCCGGCGGCTGGCGCGTCCGCGGCGCCTCGCGGCCGGCCGGCCCCGTGGGGAAGGTGGTGGCGGTGTGCGGGGTGGCCGGCCCGGAACACTTCTTCGCGAACGCTCGGCAGGCGGGTGCCGACATCGCGGAGGAGCTGGTGTTCGGCGACCACCACGCGTACACGGCAGGCGACCTCGAACGCATCCGCGAGGCCGCCGACGGCAGACCGGTCGTCACCACGGCGAAGGATGCCGTGAAGCTCGCAGATCTGGACCCGGAGCTTGAGCTCTGGGTGCTGCAACAGGACGTCGTGATCGAAGAGGGCGCTGAGGCGCTGTCCGCGGCGCTGGACGCGCTCCTCGATCGCCGGCCCGCCCTCGAGGGCGGAAGGGTGCGCTGAAGTCCGGCGGGACGGTGCTCGTCCCGTGCGCCCGAACAGAGTACGGCGGCACGCTGGTGCCAGGCCGCATGGTGATTGACTCGTCAGGCCCGGCCGTCCCGGAGGGCGGCACGGGCACGCAGGAGACCACAACGCAATGGAACCGGCCCGTACGATCGTCCAGCCCGAGCCCGCTGCGGAGTCGGGCGACGAGAATCCCTTCGAGGCGATGATGCGGCGCTTCGACCGCGCCGCAGAGCTGTTGAACCTGGACCGCGGGCTCTACAAGCTGCTCAGGCACCCCGAGAAGCAGGTGATCACGTCCATCCCGGTCATGATGGACAACGGCGAGGTCGAGGTCTTCACCGGGTACCGCGTGCTCTACAACACGTCGCGTGGACCGGCGAAGGGCGGCATCCGTTTCGACCTCAACGTGACGCTGGAAGAGGTGACGGCGCTGGCGGCGTGGATGACGTGGAAGTGCGCGGTCGTGAACATCCCGTTCGGCGGCGCGAAGGGTGGGGTCGTGTGCGATCCAGATCGCCTCTCCACGGGTGAGCTCGAGCGGCTGACGAGGCGCTATACGGCCTCGATTCTCGAGATCCTGGGGCCCGAGTCCGATGTCCCGGCACCGGACGTGGGCACGAACGAGCAGGTGATGGCGTGGGTCATGGACACGTACTCCATGCACAAGCGCCACACGATGACGGCCGTGGTCACGGGGAAGCCCGTCGCCCTGGGCGGCTCGCTCGGGCGACGTGAGGCGACGGGGCGGGGCGTCTCCATTGTCGTCAAGGAAGCGCTGCGCGAGCTGGGCATGCCGTTGCACGGCACCCGGGTCGCCGTCCAGGGATTCGGGAACGTGGGGTCGGTCGCCGCCCGGTTGCTGGCGCAGGAGGGCCTGACGGTCGTGGCGGTGAGCGACAAGTCGGGCGGGATCTACAACCCGCACGGGATCTACATCGATGAGGCGCTGGAGTACGTGCGCCGCAACAAGTACCTCGAGGGGTTCCCGCACGGCGAGCCGATCACGAACGAGGAGCTGCTCGAGCTGGACGTGGACGTCCTCGTTCCGGCGGCGCTCGAGAACGTGATCACGAGGCGGAACGCCCCGCGCATCAAGGCCAAGATCATCGCGGAGGGGGCCAACGGCCCGACCACCGCCTCGGCGGACGAGATCCTGGAATCCAAGGGGGTCTTCGTGATCCCGGACATCCTGGCGAACGCCGGCGGTGTGACGGTCAGTTATTTCGAATGGGTGCAGAACCGCGAGGGGTACTTCTGGAGCGAGGACGTGGTCAACAGCCGGCTCCGGGAAGTGATGATCCAGGCGTTCAACAACGTGTTGCAGTACTCGCGCCTGCACCGGGTGAACATGAGGACCGCGGCGTACATGCTGTCCATCGACCGCGTCGCCGCGGTGCACCGGATGCGCGGCATCTACGCATGAGACGATGAGCCGGTGAGAGTCACCGTCATCGCCGTCGGCCGTCCGGACCGCCTGTTCGCGGGCGTCATCGCGGAGTACGAGCGCCGTGCTGCGCGTTACTGGGACCTCGAGAGCGTGGAGGTGCGCGCAGAGCGCGCGGCGGGGGGCAAGTCGCCGGCGGCGGTGCGGGCCGCGGAGGGGGAACGGCTGCTCGCGCGCGTGCCCGAGGGCGTGGAGATCGTGGCGCTGACGCGGACCGGGCAGGGCTGGAGCTCGCCTCGCCTCGCGCAGTACCTCGAGGGGCTCGCCGTGAGCGGCCGGCCGGGCGCGGCGTTCCTGATCGGCGGCGCGTACGGATTGGATGACGCGGTGCTCCGGCGCGCGCACCACCGCCTCGCCCTCTCCTCGTTCACGCTCCCGCACGACGTCGCCCGCCTGGTGCTGGTCGAGCAACTGTACCGGGCGGGCACGATCCTCCGTGGCGAGCCGTACCACAAGGCGGCCGAATGACGGCCGGCCGGCGAGACAACGGAAGCGGGGAGGTCATGACGCTGAATCTCACGATCGAGGTCGGCCGGCTGCGCGGGTCGCGCCTCGTGGACGATTACGTCGCCAACGCGCCGGGCCCTGCGCCGTTTTTCCCGGGTTCGCCGTGGGACCCGGAGGCGTACCGGCGGAAGGCGGCGGAGGTGGACGCCCGCTTCGACACGGCGCGCCGCCGGGCGATGGCTGCAGCCGTGCACCCGACCTCGGCCGCGGCCGCCGAGCAGCTCGAACGCGTGGTGGAGCGCAACGGCCTCTTCGTCACGACGGGCCAGCAGGCCGGCCTGTTCGGCGGCCCGCTGTACACTGTGTACAAGGCGCTCACGGCGGTGGCGCTGGCGCGGGTGCTCGAACGCGAACTGGGCCGTCCCGTGGCGCCGCTGTTCTGGATCGCGTCGGAAGACCACGACTGGGCCGAGGTCAATCACGTCCGGGTGCTGGACCCCGCGAACACGCTGCACACCATCACGGTGGAGGGTCCGGAAAGCGGCGTTCCGGCATCGATGCAGCGCCGTCTCCTGGGCCCGGGCGTGGAGGCGGCGGTCGAGCGCCTGGCGCAGCTCCTCCCGCAGACGGAGTTCTCCGATGGGGTCCTCGAGCGGGTCCGTACGGCGTACACGCCGGACCGGACGGTGGCGGCCGCGTTCCGGGAGCTGATCACGTGGCTGTTCCAACCGTTCGACCTGCTCGTGGTGGAGGCGGGGCACCCGACCATCAAGGATCTGGGGCGAGACATCCTCGCGCGGGAGCTGACGCACTGGCGCGAGCACGAGACCCTGGTTCGGGCCCAGACAGAGCGGTTGATCGCCGCTGGCTACCACGCACAGGTGGCGGTGCTTCCCGAATCGGCCAACCTCTTCCTCGAGCTGGAGACGGGCCGCGAACGGTTGGTCCGGGAAGGCGACGGCTGGGCGCTGAAGCACAGTGGCCGCCGCTTCACGGATGAGGAGCTGCGGGCGCTGCTCGACGCCGAGCCCGGCCGGTTCTCGCCGAACGTGCTGCTCAGGCCGGTCGTCGAGAGCGCGGTCTTCCCGACGATCGCGTACGTGGCAGGGCCGGGCGAGCTGAGCTACTACGCCCAGATCGGCTGCCTCTTCCGCGCCCACGGCATCGAGATGCCGATCGTGTACCCGCGGGCCAGCATCACGCTGGTCGAGGCGAAGGTGAGGAAGGTGCTCGACCGGTTCGGGCTCGGACTCGAGGATTTCCGGCGTCCGCCGCACGAGCTGGCCGCAGAGTTGCTGCGGGAGGAGCTGCCCGACGCGGTGGTCGTGGCGCTGCGGCGTCTGCGCACCGATCTGGGCGAGGGCTACGGCGCGTTGCTCGAGGCGGCGCGGGTGATCGACCCCACGCTCAAGGGTCCGATCCAGAGCGCCCGGAACTCGGCGTTCGTCCAGCTCGAGGAGATCGAGAAGAAGATCGTGCAGCACCTCAAGAGGCGGAACGCCATCGGCGTGGAGCAGCTCGAGAAGGCGGCGGTGAACCTGTTCCCGCTCGGTCAGCCGCAGGAGCGCGTCCTCAACGTCGTGCCGTATCTGGCCCGGTACGGGGCCGCGCTGTTGGAAGCGATCGCCGACGCGATCCGCATCGAGCTCGACGCTCCCGCGCCCGCCTGGAACGGCCTCTCCTGTGGCTGAGACGGTGGCGCGTCGCGCGGGCCCCGGCCGTCGCACGGCGCGGCGCCGTCCTTGCCGTAATTGCAGGATTCACATAGCTTTGAGCCGATATGGCCTGGTTGGTCCTGGTCGGTCTCGTGCTGATGATCCTCTTGGTTGCGGCGGTGCTGGACTCGCCGCTGGGGCGCGCGCTGGCGGCCCGTGTGGAGCGGGGCGGCCTGGCCGGCGCCGAACGGTTGGCCACGCGCGTGGCTGCCCTCGAGGCCGAGACCGAGCGGCTCAGCGCCGAGGTGCAAAAGCTTCAGGAGGAGAGCGAGTTCCTGCGCCGGCTGCTGGAGGAGCGGCCGGCCAACCAGCTTTCGTCCGGTGAGCGCCGCGACTGAGGGAGTGCTGGAGCAGCCGTCCGCCCGCTCCGCCCGCTGGGTGGCAGCGGGCATTCTTTTGAGCCGCATCGCCGGCCTGCTGAGGGAGCGGGTCTTCGCGCACTACTTCGGAACGACGTTGTTCGCCGACGCGTTCCGCGCGGCGCTGCGCATGCCCAACGTCCTCCAGAACCTCCTGGGGGAGGGCACGCTCAGCGCCTCGTTCATTCCCGTCTACTCGTCGCTGCTCGCCCAGGGGCGCGAAGAGGAGGCGGGGCGCGTCGCGGGCGCGGTGTTCGCGCTGCTGCTCGCCGTGGCCGGGGGGCTGGCGCTGATCGGGATCGTGCTGGCGCCGGTGCTGGTGGACGTGTTCCTCTGGGGCTTCGAGGGGGAGAAGCGGGAGATCACCGTGACGCTGGTTCGGATCATCTTCCCGATGACCGGCGTGCTGGTGCTCTCGGCGTGGACGCTCGGGATCCTGAACAGTCACCGCCAGTTCTTCCTCTCCTACGTGGCGCCGGTGGCGTGGAGCGCCGCGATGATCGCCACGCTGGTCGTTCTGGGCGGTCGGCTCGATCAGCGGCCCCTGGTCGTTGCCCTGGCCTGGGGCGCGTTGATCGGCGGCGTGCTCCAGTTCGCGGTGCAGCTCCCGCGGGTGCTGCGCCTCGAGCCCGCGCTGCGTGTGCGTTGGGATCTGGCGCTGGAGGGTGTCCGCACGACGGTACGCAACGCCGGCCCCGCGATCGTGGGTCGGGGGGTGGTGCAGCTCAGCGGCTGGGTGGACCTGATCCTCGCCTCGATGCTGGCGGACGGCGCGGTGGCGGCGCTGGGGTACGCGAACACCCTCTACGTGCTGCCGGTGAGCCTGTTCGGCATGTCCGTCGCGGCGGCGGAGCTGCCGGAGCTCGCGCGCCGCCGCGAAGGCGATGCGGCCGTTCTGCGACAGCGGGTGAATTTCGGCCTGCGCCAGATCGCGTTTCTCGTGGTCCCGTCGGTGGCGGGGTACCTGGTCCTGGGGGATGTGATCGTCGCGGCGCTCTACCAGACGGGGGACTTCGGGCGCGCGGACACGGTGTTCGTGGCGCTGGTGCTGGCGGGCTACACGATCGGCCTGCTGGCCTCCACGTCGTCGCGCCTGTTCGCCAACACGTTCTTCGCCCTGGGCGACACGCGCACGCCGGCGATGGTCGCACTGGCCCGGGTCGCGACCGCCGGGGGCCTCGGGTACCTGCTCATGACGTGGTTCGAGCGGCACCGGCTCCTGGGCCAACCGCTGGGCGCGGTCGGCCTGGCCATCGCCAGCGGGGCGGCGGCGTGGGTCGAGTGGGGCTTGCTCCGCTCCCGCGTGACGCGGCGGATCGGCAGGGTGGGCGCAGGCGCGGGCCCACTCGCCCGGATGGCGTGCGCGGCCGCGGCGGCTGCGCTGGTCGGGCGCATCATCGTGACGCTCCTGCCCCCGCTGGACCCCGTCCTCGTGGCCGCTCTCGCGCTGGCGCCGTTCGGGGTCGTGTACTTCGGCATGGCGTGGGCGTTGGGCCTCTCCGAGGCGGGCGGCGCCTGGGGGCGGATCGTGCGCCGCTTCCGCGGGACGTCCGCGTGAACCGCGGCCGGCGTCCGGGCCGGAAACGGGCTCACGTCGCGGGGTATCATCCACGAGGATCGAGCGGCCGCCGCGCGCCGCCTCCAGGGTGCCGCGGGTGGCCGCTCGCGCACGCATGGAGTGGAACAGAGCGGACGGACCGGGGATGGCCGTGGTCCCAGCCGAGCTCGAGAAGAAGCTACGACACCTGCCCACACGCCCCGGCGTGTACCTGTTCAAGGACGCCCGGGGGACGATCCTCTACGTCGGCAAGGCCAAGTCGCTGCGTGCGAGGGTGCGCAGCCACTTCGGGCCCGATGGGGCGATCTCGCCGAAGAACCAGCAGATGATCCGGCGCGTGGCCGACGTGGACACGATCGTCGTGGGCTCGGAGGTGGAGGCGCTGCTCCTCGAGGCGAACCTGATCAAGGCGCACCGGCCGCGCTTCAACGTTCAGCTCCGGGACGACAAACGGTACCCGTACATCAAGGTCACCGTCCAGGAGCGGTTCCCCCGGGTGTACGTGACGCGTCGCCTCGAGCACGATGGCGCGCGCTACTTCGGCCCGTACACGGACGTGGGGGCGATGCGGCAGGCGCTGGAAGTGGTGAAGCGCTATTACACGGTGCGGAGCTGCCGGTACGACCTGCCGCGGGAGGCGCCGGACCGGCCCTGCCTCGACTACCACATCGGCCGCTGCAAGGCGCCGTGCGCCGGGCTCCAGTCCGAGGCCGAGTACCGCGCCATGGTGGACGAGATCCTGGACGTCCTGAGCGGACGTGTGGACGAGGTCCGCAAGCGGGTCGGAGAGGAGATGCAGCAGGCCGTCGACGCGCTGGAGTTCGAGCGCGCGGCCCGGCTGCGGGACGTCGCCGCCGCCCTGGACGCGCTCGCGCAGCGCCAGCGCGTGCTCGACGTGCGCGGCGGCGACCAGGACGTCATCGGCATGGCGCGGGACGGCGACCACGCGTGTCTCATCCGCCTCAGGATCAGGGACGGGAAGTTGCTGGGCCGCGAGGTGGACTTCTTCGAGAACGCGGCGACCGAGGATGACGCGGCGCTCCTCTCCGCGGGTGTTTCGCGGCTGTACTTCGGCCGCGGCGAGGAGGGCGCGCGCGACCTGCCGCGGGAAGTGTTGTTCCCGCTGGAGTTCGAGGACCGGCCGCTCATCGAGGAGGTGCTGTCCGAACGGGCCGGGAGGCGGATCAGGACCCACGTCCCCGCGCGAGGCGAGAAGGTGCGGCTCATCGAGCTCGCCAACCAGAACGCGCGCCACCTGCTCGAGGAGCGCGCGGTGCTGGCCGAGTCCGTACGCGAGCGGGCCGACGACGTCCTCTACGACCTCCAGGAGTCGCTGGACCTGAAGGTCGTGCCGAGGCTGATGGTCTGCTTCGACGTCTCGCATACGCAGGGCAGCGAGGTCGTCGGCAGCGCCGTCGTGTTCGAGAACGGCGAGCCCAACAAGGGCGAGTACCGCCGCTTCCGCATCAAGGGGGATTGGGGCAACGATGACTTCCGCTCCATCGCCGAGATCGTCGGGCGCTACTTCAGGCGGCGGCTCGACGAAGGGCGGCCGCTGCCCGAACTGGCGATCATCGACGGCGGCAAGGGGCAGCTCACGGCGGCGCTCGCCGCGCTCGAATCGCTCGGTGTGCGTGACACGGCGGTCTGCGCACTGGCCAAGCGACAGGAGGAGATCTATCTCCCGGACCGCAGCGAGCCGCTGCGCCTCCCCCGTACCAGCCCGGCGTTGCGCTTGCTCCAGCGGATCCGGAACGAGGCGCACCGGTTCGCCATCACGTACAACCGCAAGCTGCGGACGCGCCGTGCGTTGGCCAGCGAGTTGCGGGAGATTCCCGGCATCGGCCCGGCACGGCAGAAGGCCCTGCTCGAGCGGTTCGGCAGCGTGCGTGCCCTGCGCGCGGCGACGCCCGAGCAGATCGCGCAGGTCCCAGGGTTCTCGGAAAAGCTGGCTCGACAGGTCCATGCCTTCCTCACACGCTGATACGGTCCGCACCCGGTTCGCGCCGAGCCCCACCGGCAGCCTGCACGTGGGCAACGCGCGGGTCGCCGTGTTGAACTGGCTCTTCGCAAAGAAACACAACGGCGTGTTCATCCTGCGCATCGAGGACACCGACGTCGAACGGAACGTCCCGGGCGCCGAGGCCGAGATGATCGAGGATCTCCTGTGGCTCGGCCTCGAGTGGCAGGAGGGGCCGGGCGTCGAAGGGCCCTATGGGGAAGGGCCGGTGGGGCCGTACCGCCAGAGCCAACGCGGCCCGCTCTACCGCGACACGGCGGCGAAACTGCTCGAGAGCGGCGCGGCGTTCCGGTGCTACTGCACGGAGGAAGAGCTCGAGGCGAAGCGGCGGGCCGCACTGGCGCGGGGCGAGACGCCTCGCTACGACGGCACGTGCCGCCACCTCACTGCGGCCGAGGCGGCGCGCTACGAACGCGAAGGGCGCCAGCCCGCCATCCGCTTCCGGGTCCCCGAGAGCGGCACGATCGAGGTGCACGATGTGGTGCGCGGCACCGTCCGGTTCGACGCTTCCACCCTGGGCGACTTCGTGATCCTGCGGTCCGACGGGCAGCCGACCTACAACTTCGCCGTCGTCGTGGACGACCTCGCCATGCGGATCACGCACGTGATCCGCGGCGTGGGGCACCTGTCCAACACGCCGCGCCAGGTCCTCCTGTACGAGGCGCTCGGCGCGACGCCGCCCGTGTTCGCCCACGTGCCCACCGTCCTGGGGCCGGATCGGCAGAAGCTGTCCAAGCGACACGGCGCCCGCCCGCTCGCGGATTACCGCCGGGAGGGCTACCACCCCGACGCGATGGTCAACTACCTGTCGCTGCTCGGGTGGTCCAGCCCTTCGGGTGAGGAGTTCCTCACGAGGGAGCGGCTGATCAACGAGATCTCGCTCGAGAGGATCGGGCAGTCCGATGTGGTCTTCGACCCCGAGAAGCTGCGCTGGCTCTCCCAGCGACACATCGAGCGCATGCCGCTCCCGGAACTGGTTGAGGCGGTGAGCGCGTACGTGGACCGGGAGCGTTTTCCCCTCGGGGACGATGTGCTGCCCGCGGCCGTCGCGGCGGTGCGCAGCCACCTCTCCACCTTCTCCGAGATCAACGAGCACCTGGCTCCGTTCGTCTCTCCGCTGGACGATGCAGGCCGTGCCGCCCGGGATGCCGCGCTCGCCGACCCGGAGGCCCGATCGGTCGTCGAGGCGGCGCGGCGGCGGCTCGCGGAGCTGGAGCCGTGGGAGGAGGGCGCCGTGGGCGAGGCCGTACGCGCGCTGGGGAGGGAGCTGGGTGTCGCGGGCCGCCGCCTCTACGAGCCGCTCCGGCTAGCGTTGATCGGCCGGCCGCACGGCCCTCCCCTGGCCGCCACCGCCTTCGTGCTGGGGCGGGCCGTGACGCTCCAGCGCCTGGACGAGGCCCTGGCCGCGCGCGGCGCCAGCCACCCCACTCCCGCTCCACGCACCCCCTGACGATCCGCCAGCCACGGGCCGCGCGAGCACTCCCGGCGTTTGACGGGGCGGGCCCACGCGCCTATCTTCCCGCCCGCCCGAAACCATCGCGAACACCGGAGGCGCTTTGCGCATCCTCATCTTCGACCCCTTCGCCGGGATCAGCGGGGACATGATCCTGGGAGGGCTGGTCGACCTCGGCCTGGACCCGGACTGGCTCCGCGACTTCGTCGGCTCGCTGGGGCTGGGGCCGGTCGGCGTCGAGGTCGCGCGCGTGCAGAGACGGGGAATCGCCTGCGCCCACGTGCGCTTCGACCTGCCGCACGAGCACGCGCACCGTCACCTGTCCGACATCCTGGAGATCGTGGACAGGGCGGCGGCCCCCGAGTCGGTGCGCCAGCGGGCGGCGGCCGTGTTCCGGCGCCTCGCCGAAGCCGAAGCCGCGATCCACGGCGTGAGCGTCGAGCGCGTGCACTTCCACGAGGTCGGCGCCCTCGATGCGATCTTGGACGTGCTCTGCGCCGTGGCGGGCGTGGAACAGCTCGGGTTCGAGGACTTCGCGACCCGTCCCGTCGAGCTGGGCTCCGGCTGGGTCCGGATCGAGCACGGCCAGTTCCCCGTGCCGGCGCCGGCGGCGCTCAGGCTCCTGGAAGGGCTGCCCGTCCGCGACTCCGGCTTCGAGGGCGAGTGCACCACGCCCACTGGCGCCGCGATCCTCGCGGAGCTGACCGGCGGCCGGCCGGCACCCGACGCGTTCGTGCTGCGCGGCACCGGCTTCGGCGCCGGGACCAGGGACCCCGGAGATCGGCCGAACTGTCTCCGCCTGATCGCGGCCGAGGTCGCGCCGCCTGCCGAGCGCCTCGTGCTCGTCCAGGCCGACATCGATGACCTCCCGCCGGAGTACGCGCCGCCGGCGCTGGACGCGATCCTGGCCGCCGGCGCGCTGGACACGGTGGTCCTCCCGCTCGCGATGAAGAAAGGCCGGCCCGGCCTGCGCCTGGAGGCCCTCGCCCCCGAGTCCGCGCTGGACGCTGTTCTCGGGGCCCTGTTCCGCGCCACGCCCACCATCGGCGCCCGGTACTGGGCCGTCACCAGGCCGGCGCTGGCGCGTGCGGAATCCGTCCGGGAATGGCGGGGTCAGAGGATCCGGTTCAAGCAGGTCCGGCTCCCCGACGGCACACAACGGAGTAAACCCGAGTATGAAGATGTCGTGCGCGCAGCAGACGCACTGGGCCTGGCGCCGTTCCAGGTCCGCGCCGCCCTCGAAGAGAACGGGGGGGCCGGTGGCGATGCAACATCCTGACCGCAGCCTCTGGAGGCGGAGCATGACGCGACGAATCACAGGCGCCCGTTCGAGCGGCGTTCTCGCGCTGCTGTTGCTGTGCCTGCTCGCCGGTGCGCTGTTCCCGACGGCCGCCAGCGCGCAGAAGCAGAGGAAGCCGTCCAACAACATGTGGACGCGGAGCGCTCGGCTCTACCTCGACCGGGCACGCACGAACCCGCGGTTCGAGGAGAAGCAGGAGCTCTACCGCCAGGCGCTCGAGGCGATCCAGAAGGGGATCGAGGAAGACCCCGGCAACGCACAGGTCTGGCTGATCGCCGGGCAGGTCTACGTGCAGCTCGATTCGGCGCAGCAGGCGCACGAGGCGTTCAGCAAGGCGGTGGAGCTGTACCCGCCCTATGAGAAGGATGTCGAGACGGAGCGGCGGAACGCCTGGGCGCGGTGGCACAACGAAGGCATCGGCGCCATCCAGCAGCAGGACTACGAGCGGGCGCTCGAACGGTTCCAGGCCGCCGACCTGATCTACGACAAGCTGCCCAACGCGCGCCTGCAACTCGGCTCGCTGTACCTCCGCAAGGGAGAGACAGAACGCGCCATCGCGGCGTTCCGCGGCGCGCTGGAGATCCTGCGGGGGCCGGCGGGCGATGCGGTGTCCGGCAAGGACCGGGAGCAGTGGCGGCAGAACGAGGAGGTCGCCGCGTTCAACCTGGCGCAGCTCCTGGCCAACGCGGGTCGCTACGAGGAGGCGGAGCAGGAGTACCGCGCGTTCCTGGAGCGCGAGCCGAAGAACCGGACCGCCAAGAGCAACCTGGCGATCGTGCTGACCCGGCTCGGCAGGACCGATGAGGCCAACAGGATCTACGGCGAGCTCCTGGACGAGCCGGACCTCACCGAGGAGGACTACCAAGTCATCGGGATCGGCCTGCTGAGCGGGGACGAGTTCGATCGCGCAGCGGAAGCGTTCCGCAAGGCGCTCGCGCTGAACCCGTATTCGCGGGACGCGATGTACAACCTGGCCCAGGCGATCTACCGGCAGGGACTGGCGCTCGAGGAGCGTCGCCAGGCGGCGAGCGGCGATGAGCAGGTGAAGGCCGCCACCGATCTGGGCGCGCTGTACGCCGAGCTCGAAAACCTCGCGGAGAAGCTGCGCGCGGTCGATCCGTACAACCGGAACGCCCTGTTGCTGCTCGCCCACGCGTATCGTGGCCAGGGCGACCTGGCGGTCCAGGACGCGGCCAAGAGCGATGAGTGGCGTGCCAAGGCGCTCGAGGTGCTCCGGGAGCAGGAGAACCTCCCCTTCGAGGTCAAGGACCTGGTCATGACGCCCGGCGAGGGGAAGGTGAGGGTCTCGGGGCTGCTCCAGAACGCGAAGCTCGCGGCGGGTACGCCGGTGACGATCGAGATGTCCATCGTCGGCAAGGACGGGCAGACCGTCGGCACGCAGGAGATCACGGTGTCGGCGCCGGAGGCCGAGCAGGCGGTGTCGTTCGAGGCGGAGATCGAGGTCAGCGGCGAGCCCGCCGGCTTCAGGTACCAGGCGCGGAGCTGAACCGGAGGGCGCGGCCGCCGCTCGGCCGTCGCGCCCGCACAATGTGCGCACACGAGAGAGAACGGGGCGGGGGTGCTCGACTGCGGGAGCGCCCCCGCCCCGATCGTTCGATCGATCCCGAAGGCCTCTTCACGTGGCCGGGGACGAGGAGGACGCGGGTGGAAGAGGAACGTTTCTGCGCGACGCATCCGGAGCGGCCGGCGGTCTCCACGTGCGCGATCTGCGGGGACGCCGTCTGCGAGCAGTGCGAGGAGCAGGCGGGGGGCAATCCGTTGTGCGGCCGGCACGCTTCCGTGCCGCTCATTGAGGGGTGGGCGCAGGTCTACGCCACCTCGGACGACGTCGTGGCGCAGCTCATCCGGGACAACCTCCGGGCGGCAGGGGTGGATGCCCAGGTCTTCTCCCAGAAGGATCACTTCGCTTTCGCCGTGGACCTGGGAGACCTGAGCCCCGTGCGCGTTCTCGTCCCCGCTGAGGAGTACGAGGCCGCGCAGCGGATCGTTCGCGAGCACATGGACCTCCATGGCGAGGTCCGGTTCGCCTGCCCGAATTGCGGCGAGCCGGCGGAACCCGGCGCCACGCGGTGCGCGGCGTGCGGTGCGCCCCTCTCCTGAGCCGGGGAGGTGCGCCCCACGTCGCTTGAAGCGGGCTGATCCGGCCCTTATCTTTCAGTGTTGCCGTGAGATGGATCGGGGGCGGCCGATGGTCGCCCCCGAATCGTGAGACGGGGCGAATGGTCAGGATCGCGGAGATCGTGCCCGGCTCGATCGCCGAGGCGCTCGAGCTGGAGATCGGCAGTCGGATCGTCCGCATCAACGGCGAGCGGGTCCGCGACAGCATCGACTTCCGCTTCCTCGAGGGGGAGCCGCTGCTGGAGCTGGAGGTGTATTCGCCGACGGACGGTTCCACGACGATCTACGAGATCGAGAAAGAGGCGGGCGAACCGCTCGGCGTGCGCCCGGCGCCGGATCCCGTCCGCGAATGCGCGAACAAGTGTGTCTTCTGCTTCGTGGACGGCAATCCGGAGGGTGTGCGGCCCACGCTCTACCTCCGCGACGACGATTTCCGTCTCTCGTTCACCTACGGCAGCTACGTGACGCTCACCAACCTCGGGCCGCGAGGTTTCCAGCGGCTGATCGACCAGCGGCTCTCGCCGCTGTACGTGAGCGTCCACGCGACGGAGCCCGAGGTCCGGATGCGGCTGCTGGGTGTGCCCCGGGGCGGCGAGATCGTGGAGCAGCTCCGTACGCTGACGCAGGCGGGCATCGAGGTCCACACGCAGGTGGTGCTGTGTCCGGGCTGGAACGATGGTGCCCACCTGGACCGGACCATCGAGGACCTCTGGGCGCTGGGGCCCGGCGTGCTCTCGCTGTCCGTGGTGCCCGTGGGGCTGACGCGCTACAACCTCGGCCGTCCCGTCCGGCTCTTGACGCCGGAGGAGGCGCGCCAGGCGCTCGCGCAGGTGGATCGGGCACGTGAGCGTGCGCTCGCCGAGCGTGGGGTGGGCTGGGCGTACGCCGCCGACGAAATGTTCCTCCTCGCCGGTGTGGAGATCCCGGACGCCGCATACTACGATGACTGGCCGCTCACGGAGAACGGCGTCGGCGCGGTGCGGCGTCTGCTCGATGCGTTCGAGGCGGGTCTGGGGGATGCGCCGCGTCTGGACGGGCGTCGCATTGCCATCGTCACGGGGACGCGGATGGCGGCGCTCCTGGAACCGCTGCGCGAGCGGCTGAGCGGCGCGACGGGCGCCCAGTACGACGTCATCGGCGTCGAGAACCGCTTCTTCGGCCCGACCGTCACGACGGCGGGGCTGCTCGCCGGGCGGGACATTGCCGTCGAGCTGAGCGCACGCCCGGCCTACGATGGCGTGTTGCTGCCCGCCGAGGCGCTGAACGACGACGGGCGTTTCATTGACGATCTCCCGTTCTCCGAGTTCGCCCATCGGCTCGCGCCGACGCCCGTGGTCGCAGGCTACGAGCTGATCAGCACCCTTTCAGCCCTGTGAAGCATCCGCTACCGGCTGTCGCCGTCGTCGGCCGGCCGAACGTCGGCAAGTCCACGTTCTTCAACCGTGTGCTGGGTGAGCGGCGGGCGATCGTCGAAGACGTCCCCGGCGTCACCCGTGATCGCAATTTCGCACGCGCGGAATGGGCCGGTCGTCACTTCTACATCATCGACACGGGAGGGCTGGAGACCGAGAGTGAGGAGCCGCTGGCCGCGGCGATCCGGCGGCAGGTGATGGCCGCCATCGAGGAGTCGGACGTCATCGTCTTCATGGTGGACGGCCGCGAAGGGCCTCAGCCGATGGACCACCGGATCGCGGAGGTCTTGCGCAGGTCGGGCCGCCCGGTCGTCCTGGCGGTGAACAAGCTGGACCGGCTGCCCTCCGAGCTCGGCCACCACGATTTCTGGGAGTTGGGGCTGGGCGAGCCGCTGCCGGTGAGCTCGATCTCCGGCAGGGGCTCGGGCGAGGTCCTGGACGCCATCATCGCACGGCTGCCGGAGGCGCCGGCGGCGGTCGAGGATGACGCGCTCTACATCGCGGTGGTGGGTCGGCCCAACGTCGGCAAGTCCAGCTTCATCAACCGGCTGCTGGGCGAGGACCGGCTGGTCGTCAGCGAGATCGCGGGGACGACCCGTGACGCTGTGGACACGCCGATGCGCTACCACGGCCGGACGCTCGTCTTCGTGGACACGGCGGGGCTGCGTCGGCGGGCGCGGATCGAGCCGGGGCTCGAGTACTACAGCGCGCTGCGGACGGAGCGGGCGATCGAGCGAGCGGATGTGTCTCTCCTGCTCCTGGACGCGACCGAGCCCGTCCACGTGCAGGACCTGAAGATCGCCGAGCGCGTCTGGGAGGCCGGCTGCGGCTTGATCATCGTCGCCAACAAGTGGGATCTGGTGCCGAAGACCGACAAGACGGCGGCGGCCTACGAGAGCCATCTCCGGGAACGGGCGCCGTGGCTGCGGTGGGCGCCGGTCATCTTCACCTCGGCCCTCACGGGCCAGCGTGTGCACAAGACGTTGGATCTCGTGCTGGAGGTGGCGGCGGAGCGGAGCCGCCGGATCCCGACGCACGAGGTCAACGAAGTGGTGCAGGAGTTGGTGGAGCGTCAGCCGCCGCCGCATTACCGTGGGCAGCCGATCAAGATCTACTACGCGACGCAGGCCGAGACGGCGCCGCCCACGTTCGTGATCTTCACCAACTACCCGAAGGCCGTGCCGGACCACTACGCGCGGTATCTGCAGAACGGGTTCCGGGAGCGCTGGGGCTTCGTGGGCGCGCCCTTGCGCTTGCGGTTCCGCGGACGAAAGGAGCGCCGGTGACGGCGGCGCTGTTGATCGCCTCGTACCTGCTCGGCTCGATCCCCACGAGCTACATCCTGGGCCGTGTGGTGCGCGGCATCGATCTGCGCCAGCACGGCAGCGGGAACCTCGGTGCAACGAACGCGTTCCGCGTGCTCGGCTGGCGTATCGCGGTCCCGGTCCTGGCGGTGGATGTGGCGAAGGGGTGGGCGCCGACGTACTTCTTCCCCCTGTGGGACGGCAGGGCCGCGCCGGAGTGGGCGCTCGCGTACGGCGCCGTCGCCGTGCTG
>Ga0068699_100181_pt1 | contig 31870 bp, 30 predicted proteins | sample CeladaPassaD2F03_FD_62211 | JGI IMG/M metagenome (GOLD analysis project Ga0068699, IMG submission 62211) | Cellulose-adapted microbial communities from the Joint BioEnergy Institute, USA - Passage D2F03 | ecosystem: Engineered > Bioreactor > Continuous culture > Unclassified | place: USA, Joint...
TTGTTCTTCCAGCGCCGCCATCGGCACTTCGCCGATGACCGTCCAGCCGGAAGACAGCGGCCGCGCCACGGCAATGTTCCCGGTTTTTGTCATTCCGGCCAGGCCGTATTCCCCCTGCCTGACGACCTCCGCGAGCGCCTCGTCCAGCACGGTTCCCTGCAATTCGGAGCGGGAGGAGGCGAGCACATGTCCCTGATCGTCAATCAGATACAACTCCCCGCGGCCGTTGAACGGCCGTTCCATCAATTCGTTGAAAATGCGGTTGTTGATGAGCAAATAGACGACACCGAGGTTGCTGCCGAGCGGATGGAAAATTTTCCGGGACAGGCTCACGCTATACGTGCTGCCGCCCCGGTTGATCACGAACTGCCATTTCATCGGCGCGGCGCCGGACTCCATGGACGCGTACCATTCCTCCTCGTCCAGGCCGGCCAGCACGCGGTGGTTCGGCCTCCACAAGAGTCCGCCGTCTTCCACGAGCGTGCGGTTGTTATGGTAAATGCGAAAATCGAGAACGCCGGGCAAATATCCCTGAACATCGTTGAACGAGCGGTCGATATATCGTACGGTTTCCCATTGGGAGACCATGTCGGTATATGTGACCGACAGCCGGTTGATCAGTTCGCCGTCGGTGGACACGCGGTTCAGCAGCAGTTCGTAAATTTGTTTACGAAATTCGATGTTTTTCGACACCTGATCCACCGCTTCGTACACGGACCGGCTGACGTCCACCCGGAGATTGTTGAGCACCACCTTTTGCGCGGCATAACCGAACAGCAGGATCGGCAGCACGACCACCACGCCGTACAACAGCAGCACTTTCTTTTTATAACTCATCGCGTGAACGGCGTTCAGCGCCAACCGGATCCATCCGCGCGGCGTTCGTTTCATCGGACAGCCCCCTTTCGGTTTTCGGCGCGCGGCGCGATGTCGTATCGGTCATCGACGCGACGGCCGCTCGGATTGTTTGAACTTGACGGGATGTCCTGTTGTCCGCAAGCTTATTGTACAACTTGCGGCAAGCGAGAGGTATACCCCCTGCGGTTCCCGCGATTCGCATATGCGAAAAAACGCGATTCCCGGGAGCGGGCAATTTCTGCCAAGGTCGGCACCCGACGGTCAGCGCCGCCGCGGATGGGCGGATTAAGGCGGAGTCTCGAGGGATCGGCCCGCAAATTTCTTCAGCATAAAAAAAGATCAAGACGAATGTCGCCTTGACCCCGTATTCACCCGCGATTTAAAAGCGCGTTAGATTGCCGTCGCACCGGTTCATCCGGCATATCGGCGCAGCACCCGATCCACTCCGGGGCCGTAGGATTCCCCGAACAGAATCAGGTGGACGAGCAAATAGTAGAGCTGATACAACGGACGGCGATCGCCGTATTCCGGATCGAGCGGCATCGTCTCGCGATAGGCCGCGTAGAAGCGCGGGGAAAACCCGCCGAACAGTTCCGTAAACGCGATCTCGTATTCCCGGTCGCCGTAAAATACGGCGGGATCGATCAGGTACGGCCGCCCGTCCGCCGCGGCCAGCCAGTTACCGCTCCACAAATCGCCGTGAAGCAGCGATGACGGCGGGCGGGTCGGCACCCACCGTTCGAGGTGATCCATGAGCCGAACCAGCCGTTTTCTCCGTTCGGACGGAAGGCGTCCCCGCTCATCCGCCAGCGCGGCCATCGGCTGCAGGCGCCGGTCCCGGTAAAATTCCGGCCACCGCTCGCACCAACCGTTCGGCTGCGGCAGCAAGCCGATAAAATTGTCCGCGTCCAATCCGTATCGCGGCGCTTTCGCCGCCTTTTCCGCGCTGTCTTGATGCAGTCGGGCGATCCCCCTGCCGAGCGCCTCTTCCACGGACGGAAGCGACGGGCCCGATTCGATCCAATCGAGCACGATCATCCCGCCGCGATGTCCCGGAATGCCGCCGGCATAATGGACGCCGGGAACCGGCAAGCTGCCGTTCGCCCGAAGCAGCGCCAGCCCTTCCGCTTCCCGCGCGAAGACGATGCCGTCGAGATCTTCGCGATATTTGACAAACAGGCGGCGGCGGTCCGTATCCACGCGAAAGGAACGGCCGATGTCCCCGCCGCGCGCTTCGGTCACGAAACGGACGTGTTCATCGCGATCCAGCGGCACCGCCTGCCGCAGCATGTCCGACAGCTGCACATTGTTCCCCCCTGTGACGAAAAGCCGCGTCCCGTGTCGTCCCGGATCGCGGCGCCAGACGCTTTCACCCGGATTATAGCACATCCGGCGCGGCCGATCACGGAAACCAAAAAAGCGCGCGAGAGCGCGCCGAAGTCATTCGCCGAGCGCTTCGCGGCGCGTCCGTTCGAGCAGCGCGCGCACCTGCCCGGGCTCTTCCAGTTCCAGGGCGCGGCGGCACACGTCCGCGCACGTCGCGGAGGTCAGCTTCGACACGTACCGCTTGATCGCGGGCACCGAGGCCGCCGGCATGCTCCACTCTCCGATTCCCATGCCGATCAAAAGCGGCGCGGCCAATTCTTCGCCGGCCATGCTGCCGCAGATCCCGATCCGTTTCGCCTGCTCGCGCGCGCAGTCCGCCGCATGTTTCATCAGCTTCAGCACGGCGGGGTGATAATGGTCGTACAGCTCCGCCACGTGTTCGTTCAGCCGGTCGACCGCCAGCGTGTACTGGGTCAAGTCGTTGGTCCCGATGCTGAAAAAGTCGGCTTCCCGCGCCAGCGCGCGCGCCATCAGCGCGGCGGACGGCGTCTCGATCATCGGACCGACCTCGACGTGATGCGCAACCGCCGCTCCTTCTTTCTCCAACGCCTCCCGGACGCGTTCCACCTCGGCTTTCGCTTCGACGAACTCGCGCACATGGGAGATCATCGGCACGAGAATCATGACGCGCCCGTAAGCGCTCGCCCGCAGGATCGCCCGCAGCTGGGTGCGGAACACGTCGAGCCGCTTCAGGCAAATGCGGATCGCGCGGAAGCCGAGAAACGGATTCGCTTCACCGGCGCTGCCGAGCCCTGCGGCGGGTTTGTCGCCGCCGACGTCGAGCGTGCGGATGACCGCCGGTTTGCCGCGCAGCAAGGACGCCGCGCGCCTGTACGCCTCGAATTGCGTTTGTTCATCGGGCGGGACGGGGCGCTGCATGAACAAATACTCCGTGCGGAACAAGCCGACGCCGTCCGCGCCATGGCGGTGAACGAGCTCCGCTTCCTCCGCGCTGCCGATGTTGATCGCGAGTTCGACGCGCACGCCGTCCGCCGTGACGGCCGGCCGATCCCGGTACCGCTCTGCAAGAGCCGCTTCCTCACGGCGCCGGTCGGCCATCCTTTGTTGAAGGGCTGTGAAATCGGACCCGACGACGATTTGACCCGTGCCGCCGTCGATCGCCGCCGTTTCTCCGTGACGGAGGCTGTCCAGCAGCCGCTCCGGTCCGATGACGACGGGCAGTCCGACCGATCGCGCCATGAGCACCGTATGCGACGTCTCCCCGCCGCGCATCAGCACAAGCCCGCGCACTTTCGCCAGGTCCAGTTCGGCGGTTTCGGACGGCAGCAGCGATGGCGCGACGACGATCCATTCCCCGTCCGGCATCGCGGACAGGCTCGTTCCGCTGTCCCCGGAGAGCCCGCGCAATAGTCTTGCGGCAATATCGTCGATGTCGTCCGCCCGTTCCCGCATATAGCCGCTGCCCATCGCGCGAAAATGTTCCGCCAACCGGCGGGCGACCGCGCGGACCGCATCGGCGGCGGCCTCCCCCGCCTTGATCCTTTCGGCGATGTCGCCGTAAAATATCGGATCGTTCAGGATCGACAAATGCCCGGACAAAATCGCCGCTTTGTCCTTCCCGGCTTCCCGCTCCGTTTTGCCGATCAGCCTGCGCAAATCCCGCTCCGCCGCCTCCTTCGCCCGTTCCAGCGCGCGCAGCGGTTCCGCGGCTTCCGAACCGGATGACGCTTCCGTTTCGGGTGGAGAATATACATAAAGTCTGCCGATGCCGATCCCCGCCGAAACGCCTTTTCCATAAAAAATCGTTTCTTTCATGACGAATCCCCAAATCCGCCGCGAATGAGCGAGACGAGCGTTTCGACCGCTTCCTCCGCCCCTTCGCCGTCCGCTTCAATCGATATCGAGTCGCCTTGCGCAAGGCCGAGCATCATCAAACCGAGCACCGATTTGGCGTCCGCCTGCCGGCCGTCCTCCGTCTTCACCCGAATGTCGCAAGGAAAACGGGACGCCGCTTCCTGGAACAGCTGCGCGGGTCGGATGTGGAATCCGCTTGGATCGTCGATGCGGACGGATTTGCTGACTGACACCGCAAGCCCCCCTTTTAAGTCAAACCTGGAATTCGATGTTTGTACCGCTCCAGCAGCTGCCGGTTGTGTTCGTCGGCGCCGTCCACGTTGCCGCTGATCCACACCGGCGGCGCGAACCCGTCTTCCGCGAGCAGCCCGACGGCCCCGGCAAATACGGCCTGCAGCAGCGCGGCGCCGATCGCCGTCGACGTCGGCGCGAAGGCGAACGGAAGCGCCGGATGGGTCAGCGCCGCGTCGCCCACGTCGCAATAGTTGTCGATGGCGAGATCTACGCAATCGCGAAGATGCTTTCCGGACGCATGGCGGGACGCCAAGGCGGCGGAATAGGCGAACGAAGTGACGCCGATCGTGTGCGCCCCTCTCCCTTTCGCCCACAGCGCCGCATCGATCGGCGCCGGGTTGCGCCCCGACGTGGAGACGACGATCAGCACGTCTTCGGACTGCAGCGGCTCCCGTTCCAGAAACGGCAGGACGTAACCGTTCGTTCGCTCCCGCTCCGACGAGGCGGCCGCCCCTTGATGCAGCATCAACGGTTCGATGAGAATCGGCTTCACGTTGGCGAGCCCCCCGGCCCGAAAGAAGCATTCTTCCGCGAGCATATGCGAATGGCCGCATCCGAACACGTAAATGAGCCCGCCTCTCTTTACACATTCGGCCAGCGCATGCGACGCTTTCCGGATCGCCTCGCGCTGTTCGCGGAACACCTTCGCCAGCTGTTCGGCGACACGCCGTTCATATCGGTCCACCATATCCATCCTCCGCCGCACCTCCCGTCTTTGAAGTCGGCTCGTTCGCGTTCGCTTTCGCATCCGCCGCTGCCGGCGGCGGCGAATTCAATGCTTTCAGCATCACGCCCACCGCCTGCTCGAGAATCGCCCGTCCTTTTGCCGCGTCGGCCAGCGTGGCTTTTCCGAGCACGGCCGTGGAAGTGAACGTCTCCCACGGCGTCGGCGTCATGTCCACCGTGTCGGGAATATCGGGCACGTCATCGATCGCCTTTCCCATGTCCACGAGTTCCGGCGCGGCGTGCAGCATGCACGACGTTTCGATTTCGCACGCGTGAAAGTAGTCCTTGTGCGGGCGCGGCGATTCGCACACGCGCCGGATGACGTCCGACGTCCCCGGATAAAAAAACACGAACGTTTTCAGCCGCGGAACGTCTTCGTACAGCCGCCGGGACGCTTCTTTCAGCGCGGCGGCGTTGCCGAGATGACCGTTGACGATCGCCAGTTTGTTGACGCCCTGCGCGTGCAGGTGCCTGCCGATCTCCGTCACCAGCGACACGATCGTGCCGTTCGAAATGCCGACGGAGCCGGGAAACGAAGCGAGGCTCCACACCTGCCCGTAGGGCAGGAGCGGGAGCAACAGCCCGCCTCCCCGCTCGGCCAGCTCCCGCGCCAGCCAGGCCGCCAGCACGTTGTCCGTGCCGAGCGGAAGATGGGGACCGTGCGCCTCCACGGCGCCGATCGGCAGCACCGCGAACGGCGCGTTCCCGATGCGCTCCCTAATCGTGTAAGACGTTTCCAGGTCAAATCGCATGCCCATCCCCCCGTCGCCGCGCTTCCGCATGAGATCCGCAGAATCGGACGTCGGCGCGTCGGCCGTTTGGCCGGCACGTCGCCCTGCGTCGACTGATTGATCGCACACCGTCGCAGCCTCGGCCGTTTGACTCCGCGCCTTCCCGTCCTCTTCGCCGCCCATTGCCGTACCGGATGGATGCCGCCCGCATGCTCACCACACCTGACGCTTGAACGTGAAGCAGCGCGCCGGATTGTCGACGAAAAATTTGCGGATCAGGCGATCGCCGTCCAAACCGGCCCGCTCCGCCTCTTCGCGAAATCGCGGAACCCACTTTTCCGCGATGTAGGCGAGGCCGGGACCGTGCGCATAATGGCGGTAATACGATTTGCGCGCCGTATCGCCGCTGATCAGAATCTGGTCCTCGAAACCGCCGCGGACGAGCTCCAAAATGCATTGGATGCGCGTGCTTTCCGGCGCGTACTTGATTTTGCCGATGCCGTCGAAGCACAAATACGCGCCGGTGCTCGCCGCTTTGGCGTGCACCCACGGATCGGGGTTGCGGTCCATGTGGCCGAAGCTGACGTGCCGCAAATCGACGCCTTCCCGTTTCAGCAGTTCGATTTGCTCCAGCACCATCGTGCCGGCTTCGGTGTGCGAATGAATCGGCGCTCCGGTCGCATGGTGCGCGCGGGCGGCGGCGCGCAGCGTTTTTTCTTCCAGCGGCGTAATCGCATTGTATCCGGTGCCGAACTTGATCTGGCCGGCCCGCCAGGACGTTCCCTCCATCCCTTGCTCGACTTCGCGTTCCACAAATGCCGCCAGCGCGCGCACGTCCGCATCTTCAATCCACTGTCCGTACGTCTCGTAGGATCCGACCAGCCGGCGCAGGTGCACGGGCAGCGCGGCGCTCCACAGGAAGCTCTTGTTGAATCCCGCCGTGCCGATGACGTGCACGCCGGCGCGTTCGGAAATGGCGGCGACAGCCGCCACGTCGCGGCCGTAATCGACGGCGGTCGCATCGACGATCGTCCGGCCGCCCGCGCGCGCGAAGTCCTCGACGTCGCGCGCCGTCAAATCGGCGTCGTCCAGCAGGAGATCGTGTTCGCCCCGTTCCGCCCAATAGGGCGGCCGGCAAACCAGGTGTTCGTGGGCGTACGTAAATCCGAGCTGCTCGGGACGAATGTCTCCGAGCAGCGTGCGGACGAACGACATCTCAATAGAAGATCGACGCCAAGAGGCGAATGACGGGACCGAGCACGAACATGTCCGAATCCGCCGCCCACATTGCGGTATCCGGAATGGTCGACGGCAGCAAATATTTGACCATGACGAACTGTCCCCACGCGACGATGGTCGACGTCATGAACCCGCCGAGCAGCGCGCCGCGCACGCCGCCCGTCGCGTTGCCGAACACGCCGGCGGTCGCCGCGTGGAAAAACAGCACGATCATCGTCGGCACGAAAATGTACGCCACCGTGTTGCCGATGACGACGAGCCAGATCAAGGCGCCGACAAACGCGCCGAGAAATCCGAGAATGACCGCGTTCGGCGCGTACGGAAACACGACCGGGCAGTCCAGCGCGGGCCGCGCGCCCGGAACGATTTTCGTCGCAATGCCGTGAAACGCGGGCACGATTTCGCCGATGAACAGCCGCACTCCGAACAGCACGATCGCGATGCCGCCGGCGAATTTGAACGACTGGATGATCGAGTAGACGATGAAGTTTTGATCACCGGCCTGCGCGACGAGCGCTTCCGCGCCGGGCGTGTTTTTGAGCACGATCACGATGGCGCCGATCAAAAACAACAGCCCCATGGTCAGCGCGGTGATCACATTGGAATCGCGCAAAAACTCGAGCCCTTTCGGCAGCTTCAGCTTCTCGGAATCGTTGTTCCGGTTGCCGAGCCATTTGCCGAGCAAGGCGCCGACCAGCGCCGAGGATGCCGCCGTATGGCCGAGCGCGATTTGATCGCCGCCCGTAATTTTGCGCATGAACGGCTGGGTGAGCGCCGGCTGGACGGTCCAGTAAATGCCCATGACGACGGTCAAGAACAGCACGAGCTGCCAATACGAAACGTCTCCGGCGGCATCGATGATGATGCCGGCGAAAATCATCGTCGTCCAAAACATCATATGCCCGGTCAAGTAAATGTATTTCAGACGGGTAAACCGCGCCAGCAGCACGTTGAGCACGAAGCCGAGCGTCAAGGCCAGCGTGACGGCGCCGCCGTACTCGCCGTTGAACGCGTCGAACCCGGTGAACGAGCCGAGCGCTTCTTCCTTCAGATTGAACACTTCTTTCCACATCGGCTGAAACACGTTGAGCGAACCGACGATCACGTCGGCGCCGGCGCCGATGATCAGAAAGCCGATGACGGCCTTGAACGTGCCCGCGACGACTTGGTTCGCTTCTTTCCGCTGGATCAACAAACCGAGGCAGACGATGAGCCCGAGCAAAATCGCCGGCGTGCCGAACACGTTGTTCGCAAGCCACTGAACGAATTCCATGCTTTATCCCTCCTCCGCGGTCGAACGTTTCAATGCGCTTTCCAGCGCCGCACGAATTTCCTGCCGATCGAAATAGTTGTTGACGACGGCAATGTTCGCCTTCACTTTTCCGTCGGCCCGCAGCGAGTCGGCGAGCTCCCGGCTCGTCAAGATCAAATCCGCCGCGGCGCCGCCCGCCGAAGACACGTCCATGTGGTCGACTTCGGCTTTGACGCCCATCTCCTTCAGCACGGCCTCCACGTGGATGCGCAAAATGAGGCTCGTGCCCTGTCCGAGACCGCACACGCACAAAATATTCATGGCGCGCTCCCCTCCCGAATCCAGCGATGCACACTTTCCACGTCCTTCACCTCCATCAGTTGTTTTTGCCTGGTTTCGTCCGCCAAGAGAGCGGACAGCCTGCGCACGAGCTCGATATGCTGCGGACTGCTGGCCGCGGCGATGCCGAACACGAGACGAACCGGATCGTTGGCCGCGTGGCCGAAACGGACCGGTTCACGCAGCTGAACGAGCGACACGGCCGCTTGAACGACGCCGTCCTCCGGACGGGCGTGGGGCAGCGCAATGTGCGGAGCGACGACGAAATACGGACCGATCCGCCGGTAAGCCTCCACCATCGCCTCCGTATAGGAAGGCCGAACCGCTCCCGCGCGTTCGAGCAGCCGGCCGGACTCGCGGATCGCTTCCTCCGCCTCGCCGGCCGCGGACTGCAGGACGATCATCGGACGTTCGAGAAACCGGATCATGTCTCACCTCCTAAAGTCCCGGATTTCGCTCTCACCCGATTGCAACTGCGGAATGCGCTCGGATTGGGCAGCGTCTGCCGCTCCCGGGAGAGCGGCCGATGCGAACAAGCTTCGATCAGCACGAGGTATGTAAGCACTTTCATCGTGGTGATGTCCTGTTGAGACTACTATACTTTTGCGTGGAAAGTTTAGAACAACCTTTGACAGGCGGCGCGCGAAAAATTTTTCACCACTGCGGCAAACCGGGGCGGCCTACCCCGGTACCCTTGATCCGTCCGCAGCGCATCCCCGCGCGGCGCAAGGATCGGCGACGGCCCCTGCTCCGCCGCGGCGCCGCTTGCTCTTTCCACCGCGACATCGCAAGCCGTCTCCAAGATTTCGACATAAAATGTTTGGCCTATTCGCCGCTTTTTCTGTGATAAACTACCTAAAGGAGCATTCCATTCACGCTGCGTGCATTTTTCGCGGATTTGAAGGGGGCGGCACATCCATTGGAAAACATCAGTGAAATCATTTCCTTTCTGGAAAACTCCGGCGGTTCCGATGTTCAAACGGCGATCCGCAAAATCGGCGACGCCTTTGCGCATTTGAAAAACATCCAATTTGCGCTCGACCGATCCGCCATTGTGGCCATCACCGACCGAAAAGGCGTCATCACCTACGTCAACGACAAATTTTGCGAAATCTCCAAGTACCGGCGGGAAGAGTTGATCGGACAAACGCACCGCCTCATCAATTCGGGGTATCACAGCCGGGAATTTTTCCAAGACATGTGGCGGACGATCGCTTCGGGAAACATCTGGGAAGGCGAAATTCAAAATCGCGCCAAAGACGGGGTCTGCTATTGGGTGAAAACGACGATTGTCCCGTTTTGCGACGAACGGGGCGTGCCGTATCAATACATATCGATACGCACCGATATTACCGCGCAGAAAAAAATCGAGGAACAAGTGCGCCATATGGCGCTGTATGACGAGCTTACGGGACTGGCCAACCGGAGGTTGTTCCAGCAAACGCTGAATCAGCTGATCGAAAATCGGGAATTGTCCGAATTCGCCGTCGTTTTTTTGGATCTCAACCGCTTTTCCGTCATCAATGACACGCTGGGCCACGCGGCCGGAGACGACATCTTGAGGGAAACGGGCAAACGGCTGAAAACGTGGCAGACCAATCATTCCTCCGTGCTCGCGTCCCGCTACGGCGGAGACGAATTTGTTCTGCTGTTCGGAAGAAGCCATCATGTGCAACTGAGGGAAGACCTGCAAAAAATCCAGGCGCTGATCTCCGAACCTTACTGTCTGGATCATCAAGAGTTTCGGCTGTCGTCCAGCATGGGGGTCGCGCTGTATCCGCAGGACGGAACGACGGCGGAGGAATTGATCCGCCATGCGGACATGGCCATGTACCGGGCGAAATCGAAAGAAATGGGCATCGTGTTCCATTTTGACCAGCATACGAGCCAGGTTTCCCGGGAAATGCTGCTGGAGCGCCTGCTGCACAAGGCGATTGAAGAAGGAAGTTTTGAGCTTTATTACCAGCCCAAAGTCGATATCCGAACCGAAAAGATGAAAGGAACGGAAGCGCTGCTTCGCTGGCATCATCCGGAGCTCGGGACGGTGTCCCCGTCGGAGTTCATCCCCGTCGCGGAGCGGTCGCGCCTGATCATCCCGCTCGGCAACTGGGTGCTGAAGAAGGCCGTGGAGCAAAACGCCAAATGGCACCAAAACGGGCAATCGCTGATCATCGCGGTGAACGTGTCCCCGCTCCAGCTCAAGCAAAAAGATTTTGTGACGGTCGTCGAAAACACCCTTCGGGAAACCTACCTGCCGCCGGAGCTGTTGGAGCTGGAAATTACGGAAAATGTGGCGATGGACAACGAGAAGGAAATCGTGGACATCCTCCAGGCGCTGCAGGCGTTGGGCGTCAAAATCTCGCTGGATGACTTCGGAACGGGATACTCTTCCCTGAACTATTTGAGATCCTTTGGAATGGATACATTGAAGATCGACCGGACGTTTATCCGCGATTACCGCCGGGAAAACGAAAACAGCAGTCTGATTCCCGGCATCATCGCGATCGGACACGCTTTGGGCATGCAGATCGTGGCGGAAGGCGTCGAAACCCGGGAGCAGGTGGAGTTTTTGAAGGCCAAAGGCTGCGACACGATCCAGGGATTCGTGTACAGCCGCCCCGTGCCGGCGGCGGAAATTGAACAAATGTTCGACCAAAAACTGAACATCGCCTGAACCGCTTCGCGCCGATGCGAAACCTGAAAAAAGCAGCCCTGTGCGATCAGGGCTGCTAAATGGTTGCTAGGTTGCCGGTCATCCCGTTTTCGGAGTTTTGATGCGGACGCGGATGCCGCCCTCGCGGTCGTTGTTTTGCGCCTCTTCCAGCAGGCGGACGAGGTCGCCGCTTTCGATGTCGGCGGGCGTGACGCCGTGAACCATGACATCTTTCCCGTCATGTTCAGAGTACAAGCCGTATTGATGGAAATGACAATCATGTTCCACAAAAGCCCGATGGGCGTCCGTGAAAATTTGGGCTATATTCGCCAAAGAAGTGTCGCCGAGTTCCAGCCGGAGAGTCACTTCCGCCTTCAAGGGCAGCAATTGGTCAAACTTCATATCCAGTTCCAGCCAATCCGCGGCGTTTTCCGCGGCGTCCATGTCGTACGTCACCATCGTGCGGTTTTCGTATCCGAGTTCGTCGGCCACGATGTTTTGTGCCAACCTGGAATATTCCAGGGAAAGCCGCTCCAAGGTGTTGAACTTCCCCAGCACATCGCCCTCGTAATCGTCCCGAATGACCTTGCCGTTTCGATAATAAATGCGAAATTTCGTATCGATGCTCGTGGTCGACCGCGCCGTGGCCCAATAAGTTCCGTCCTTGAAGTTGTATTTGACCTTGTCCGTTTCCAGATGCAGTGACGAATAGTGCTGGTCGACATATTGTCGGATCGCCCGGTCGGCCATCATGGCCGATACGGGATTGCCGACAAAGGCGTTGGTCACATAAAGCAATGCGCCGATCAGCGCGAAAGCCGTCAAACCCGCCGCGATTCTCAACAGCAGTTTTGCCGCGCGGTTCATCGTTTCCCTCCTTTGCCGAAAGCAAATGTCAGCAGCTTGGCGATGAGGACGCCCAAACCGACCAAAGCGGAATAGATGGCGCCGTAAATGACGCCTTCATACAACGCCGCCCGGTCGAATCCGTACGAAACGGCCCCCGTTACGGTTTGCCATCCAAAAGTGAGCGCCAAGACGGCCAGCGCGGCCGCATACCATTTTCTTTGAAAAACGAACAGCGAAAGCGCGCCGACCGCCGGCATAATGAGCAAATTGTAAAACATGCCCATCGAATTGCTGAGCGCGACGCCGACGACCGCACCGATGAACAAAACCGCCAGGCGGGTGGCGTAAATGCTGCGTCTGATCGCCGCGATGATTTTCTCATCTTGAATCGATGGGTGGGGTTCCATGGCAGCGCCTTCACACAAGTCGAATTCCGCTTTGCACATTTCGCAGCGCTTCACGTGTTCCGTGACCAATCGGGTGCTGTCGTCGCTGGCCACGCCGTCTTTGACGAGCGGGATCAAGTCCCGGATGATCCGGCAGGATACGCTCAACTCCACCCCTCCTTTTCCAAAACGGTTTTGATCCATTTTTTCGTGCGAAAATCGATCACCCTGGCGGCGCTTTCCGAGATGCGGAGCGCCTGCGAAATTTCCCAGTAGCTGAAGCCTTGTATGCGCATATGAACAATATTGCGGGTGCGCTCGTCTTTTTCCGACAGGAGGTTCCGTATTCTTTCCGCCATTTCTTTCGTCACCACCCGGTCGGCCGCATGATCGGAAACGTATAATCCCAGCAAATCGTTGTATTCCACGTCCTGTTTTTGTTTCCTCAGTTTGTGAAGCCAACAATGTCTGGCGATGGAAAAAAGCCACGTTTTCACCGAAGATTGTCCCTTAAAATTGCCGATCGAAGCGATGGCGCGAACAAACGTGTCGGACAGCAAATCTTCCGAAAGGTGGGGATCGCGGGTCAACGAAAGCAAATACCGGCATACATCCCGCTTGTACGACACGTATAACTGCTCGATTTGCTTCACCCAATCCCCCCTTTGCAATATTAGTCGCAATTTGGATGAAAATGTTACACTCGGCTCGCACAACCGTCGTTTCCCATCCGTCAAACAGCGAGAGAGGCGGTCGCGATTGGTTGCGCGCTTGCAAGGGGCGCCGTACATGAACCGCCGGCATGCTGTGATGAACCCGACGGTACTCCTTTGATGAACCCGCACGCATGGGAAGCGTTTGGACGAACCCGCACGCATGGGACGCGCGTGGACGTACCTTACCCGCTTCGTTTGCGGAACGTCCTTTGCGGAAGGGAAACGCGCGGCCGCCGTCGAAGGTATGTATGCAGGACAAACAGCGGGGGAAAGCGGGAGATTTGCCGTTTTTATTGGAGCACGATGAACGGCACTGCCGTTCGCCCCCAATAATGAACATATTATCGGGAATGCTGTTGAAAGCAAAGATTGGGGAGATGTTCGTGGACATTCAAGCGATCAGGCGCATCGTGGCGGACAGCGACAACATCGTGTTTTTCGGCGGAGCCGGCACGTCGACGGAAAGCGGCATTCCGGACTTTCGCTCGGCGGGCGGATTGTACAATACGGAAATCGGGGGCTTTTCTCCGGAAGAAATGTTGAGCCGCGATTTTTTCCTGCGGCATACGCCGCTTTTTTATCAATTTTATTTGAAACATATGATCTACAAGGATGCGCGGCCGAACGCGGCGCACCGTGCTCTCGCCGAATTGGAACGGCAAGGCAAACTCAAGGCGGTCATTACGCAAAATATCGACGGTTTGCACCAAATGGCCGGCAGCAAAGAAGTGCTGGAACTGCACGGTTCCGTTCACCGCAATTATTGTATGAAGTGCGGCAAGTTTTTCGATTTGGATTATATTTTGGCCTTTGAAAATTCCGTTCCGACGTGCGACCGCTGCGAAGGGATCGTCAAGCCCGACGTGGTGCTCTATCAGGAACCGTTGGATCACGAGATCATGAGGAAAGCGCGGGACTACATCGCCCGTGCCGATGTCTTGATCGTGGCGGGCACCTCCCTGAGCGTGTATCCCGCGGCGGGGTTGGTCCAGTATTACAACGGAAACAACATGATTTTGATTAACCAATCTCCGACTCCCTATGACGGAGCGGCGCATTTTGTTCTTCGCGAAAGCATCGGAAAAGTGATGCAAAGTCTGATTTGATCATGAAGCGGCCTGCCTTCCTGTTCTGTTGCGCAAGGCACCCCAAATATGGGATCCGCCTATGGTCACGATTTAGGAGGAACTCATGCGCAAAAACGAAATTGTGGATTTGCTGGTCGGATGCGGCCTCGAAGCGTATAAAGACCGTATCGCGCCGCTGATCTTCCCGTCCTATCAAATTCATTTGGATCCGGACGAAGATGCGGACATCCCGATGGGCGCAAGCAAAATCGGCGGAGAGCCGGACCTCCCCGCCGATGTGGAGTGGCCGAAGTGGAAGCATTACACGATGTCTTTCGTCGCGCAAATCAATCTCGCTGAGCTCACCGATGCCGCTCCGCTGCCTGCGGACGGACTTCTTTCCTTCTTTTATGCGGTGGAAGCGATGTACGAAGACGAAGATTTTTATCGAGATCCCCGTACATGCCGCGTCATCTACACGCCTGCCGAAAGGCTGGGCGGACTCGAACGCAGGTCGTGCGGCGAATTGTCGAAAGACGCCGTTTTCCGGCCGAACCGCGCCACGTTTACGCCAACACTAACGGTTCCGGCGGCGGAATCCGCCTATTTGGAAAACATGGGGCTCGGTTGGAGGGGAAATCGCGAGGACTTCGACAAATATTGGGACGTCTTTCTCAGGAGATACAGCGAGCATCACGAAACCGGCGCGATCGTGCACCGTTTGCTCGGCCATCCGGATCAAATCCAGGGCGACATGCAAGTGGGCTGCGAAGCCAAAACATCCGGGCTTGATTTTGACGCGCTCCGGAACCCTGATCTGTATCAGCGCACCGTCCAATCCGCCATCCGCTGGCGTCTGCTCCTGCAAATCGATTCCGAAGACGACAAGACGGGCATCATGTTCGGCGATGTCGGCCGCATCTACTTCTGGATCCGGGAAGACGACCTTGCGAAGCGGCGTTTCGACCGCGTCGTCTGCGAGATGCAATGTTCCTGATGCTCCGCGAGGAAGCGAAACCGGCCGTCAACGAGTCGTTTGTCCTTTTATAATGGTGAAACGTTGAAGCTGAAAACGGAAAAAGCCTGCGCAAGGTCTTAACATCGGAGAATATCCAGTTCCACCTGAGTTCTCCACATTTACAAATCCATTTAAACGACCTTTACTTTATGATTTTGGCAAAGTAAAATAATTTCGAATTATGTCGATGGAGGATGCAGATATCATGGTGTCAATGGGTTTCATGGAAAGCGTATTCGGCATCATAGCCGGCATTTTTTCGTTGATGTTCGGTAAATTTGAATGGATATTAGGAGGTTGGGTGCCGATCGGGTAATCCGTTTTTGCAAACCTGACGATGCAATTCCATCTTTTAAGGATCCGTCATAGCGTGATCGCAAAGTCATATGACAAAACCCGCCGGACGGTAATAGCCCAAATCCCCCACGTGCTTATGGATGATGTCGCACTCACCAACAGGCTGCCGTTGGATCCGGCAAAGTCCCAATTCAGCATGCGAATGCCTTTGGCTTACGGCCTGCCAGTGACATAAAAAGGCTGTCACAAATTGCTCACAACGGACTGCCTGCAAAAAAAAATTTTTCCCTTGACTTTGCCGTCCAACCCTGGTATTATAATTTTCGTCGCCAATGATACGACCTGTTAGCTCAGCTGGGAGAGCACCATCTTGACAGGGTGGGGGTCAGTGGTTCGAGCCCACTACAGGTCATTTCCTTAAGGATTTGGACGGTGTCCAAATCCTTTTTCATTTTTGACGGACATCCGTGTCCGTTAGAGCCTGTTTTTCGGAATTTCGCATTTGTAACGGACACGCATGTCCGTAAGCGAGGACATTTCATGCGCAAACCGGGTTTTTGGTTTTTTACGGACACCGGTGTCCGTTACATTTCCATTTTGCGCAAAAATCGGCGCTAATGGACATCGGTGTCCGTTAAACCGGACGATCCCCCGCAGACCGCCCGCACACATCGTATCCCTTGATGGCCGCCCTGGCTCTATATGTCCGGCGCATCCGGCCAATCGAACTTGGGATGAAAATTGTACGGCAAAAAATCCCGCTGAAGAACCGCGTTTGACCAGGCCGCCTTGCACATTTTCCGTTTTGCCGCCAATACGCTCCCGGTGTCCAGCGTATTGCTGAAATCCAAATAATCGCGGAATGTTCCTTCAAACCGTTCCGGCCACCATCGCTTCAGAGGATGGTCTTTTGCGCGCCCGCCTTGCGAAACTTCATGAAAATGTTTCTCCATCACCTGCATCAATGTCCTGCCGGTGTTCGGTTCGTTTACCTTTTCCCATCCCTTGAGCAAGCTTCCGTGTTTTCCCCATTCCACGCGGATGACGGCTTTGCCTTCGTTTTCGTTCGCTTCCGTAACGGCCTCGGATGTTGTGAGGATGAGGGAATGAAAAAACGACCATACGCCGGTGACCGCGCCGTGCAGCGGATCGTAGGCAATCCAGACTTGCTCGTGGTCACACGGTTCGAAATCGTCGGGGTAATCGTAATCGTCTTCCCAAAACAGATGAAAACCGATCAGCGGTTTGGACGGATGATGAACGGCCACGACGTCCAGCAGCGCAAAACATTCCGCACGGTTGGTTTGCAGTATGGGAGCGAATCGCAATATATGGTGCTGTTCCATGTCCGTCAACGGCCGGGGAGGGTCCAGTTCCAACGCTTTGCGATAATAATGCAGCGCGGTTCGCAAATCTCCCTTTAAATGATACGCTTCCGCCATTCGCACCAACGGTTTGGGATCGGTCGGGTATTGCCTGCTGATCAATTGATGGACGGAGAGGGTCAATTCAATCAACTGTTCGTCTTCAACGGAAACTTGTTCGGCTTGCGGCAGGATGGCCTCCAAAAGCCCGGGAAATTCTTTCTTTAACAATTCCTTTAACATATTTGGTTCCCCACTTCGGTTTCAATTATGACGGCTGCGGCCGCAAAAGAAAACGATTTCATTTCTTGATCGGGATGATTCGCCACGCCTACATTGGCAGACACGGACATTTGCCGCACAGCCTTCCTTCACTCCCATTTATTGCTATTATAGCATCAACTCCTTCCAGATTGTGTTATTGTTCTAATAGCGGCACTTTCTAAAATCATGAAAAAAAACAGCCCCCATCGCAAATGGAGGCCGCTTCCTCAATTTCGGATCAAATAGTCGAAGGCGCTCAACGCCGCCGTGGCGCCCGATCCCATCGAAATGATGATTTGTTTGTACGGCTGGTTGGTGCAGTCTCCCGCGGCAAACACGCCGGGAACGTTGGTGGCGCCGCGGCTGTCCACCAAAATTTCGCCGAAGCGGTTGCGTTCGACGGCAGTGCCTTCCAGCCATTCCGTGTTGGGCACGAGTCCGATCTGGACGAATACGCCCTGCAGTTCGATATGCTTGGTCTCCCCGCTGTCCCGTTCCACGTAGGTGATGCCGTTGACCTTGTCCGTGCCGGTAATTTCTTTGGTCTGCACGTTGGTCAGCACCGTCACGTTCGGCAGGCTGAACAAGCGCTGCTGCAAAACGGAATCCGCCTTGAGCTCCGGCATGAATTCCAGCACCGTCACGTGTCCCGCAATGCCCGCGAGGTCGATCGCCGCCTCGATGCCGGAATTGCCGCCGCCGATCACCGCCACATGCTTTCCGGCGAACAGAGGACCATCGCAATGAGGACAGTAAACAACGCCTTTGTTTTTGAATTCGGCTTCGCCGGGCACGCCCAGATTGCGCCAGCGGGCGCCCAGTGCGAGGATGACGGTTTTGCTTTTCAGCACGGCGCCGTTTTCCAGCTCCAGCTCGACGAGTTCTTTCTTTTCCAGCCGCTTGACGCGCTGCTGTGTCATGACGTCGATGCCGTACGATTTGACGTGCTCCTGCAGGCTCGCCACGAACTTCGGACCTTCCGTATACGGCACGCTGATAAAGTTCTCGATGCCGAGCGTGTCGTTGACCTGCCCGCCGAATCGTTCGGTCACGATGCCGGTGCGAATCCCTTTGCGCGCCGCGTAAATGGCCGCGCTGGCGCCGGCCGGTCCGCCGCCGACGACGAGCACGTCGAACGGTTCCTTGTTCGCAAATTCGGACGCGTCGGGGGCACTGCCCAATTTGGCCAAAATGTCCTCCAGCGTCATGCGTCCGCTCTCGAAAAACTCCCCGTTCAAGAACACGCTGGGAACGGCCATGATGTCCTTGCTCTCGACTTCCTGCTTGAACACGGCACCGTCGATCATCGTGTGCGTGACGCCGGGGTTGAGAATGCTCATCAGGTTCAGCGCCTGCACGACGTCGGGGCACACATGGCAGCTCAGGCTGACATACGTTTCAAAATGATATTGCCCGCGCAGCGCTTTGATTTGGTCGATCACCTGCTGTTCGACCTTGGGAGGTCTGCCGCTGACCTGCAGGATCGCGAGCACCAGCGAAGTGAACTCGTGTCCCAAAGGAATCCCGGCGAAGACGACCCCGGTGTCTTCCCCCGGGCGATTGACGCTGAAGCTCGGCGTTCTCGGCAGCTCGGCCTTCTCCACCGTAATCTTGGCGGACATGCCGGCGATCTCGTCGATCAACGCCAGCATGTCCCGGGATACGGCATCGGAGCCCGCACAAACTTTCAGCACCACGTCGCCTTCCATGAGTTCGAGGTATTGCGCCAGCTGTGTTTTGATTTCCGGGTCCAGTGCCATGTTGTCGCTCCTTAGATTTTGCCTACGAGATCAATGCTCGGCTTCAAGGTTTCCGCACCTTCCTGCCATTTCGCCGGGCACACTTCGTTCGGATGTTCGCGGACATACTTCGCGGCTTTCAGTTTGCTGACGACCGTGCTGGCGTCGCGTCCGATGCCGCCCGCGTTGATTTCCACCGTTTGAATGACGCCGTCCGGGTCAATGATAAAGGTAGCGCGATCGGCCACGCCTTCTTCCTCGATCAGCACGTCGAAATTGCGGCTGATCACATGGGAAGGATCGCCGATCATCACGTATTGGATTTTGCGGATCGTCTCCGAAGCGTCATGCCATGCTTTATGGACGAAATGGGTGTCCGTCGACACGGAGTACACTTCCGCACCGAGCGCTTTCAGTTCGGCATAGTGGTTTTGCAGGTCTTCCAATTCCGTCGGGCAAACGAAGGTGAAGTCCGCCGGATAGAAGCAGACGACGCTCCATTTGCCTTTGAAGTCCTGCTCGGTGACTTCGATGAATTTGCCGTTGTGGTACGCCTGCGCCTTGAAAGGTTTGACTTCGGTTCCGACGAGCGACATAGCGATTCCTCCTTGAAAAAATGGTAATTTTATTACAAAGCATGTTCACCATTCAGCGGCGGATGGTGAACATACTTTATAATTAATTTAAAATAAGAATGATAATGATTTTCATAATATTAATTTATACATATTCCCCGACGCTGTCAAGTCGCAAATGCACATTCCGTTGAACAAACGTTTTTCGTCGAACATGCCTATTCTGTTGTACATGCGTTCTCTGTGGAAAATACGCTCTGTTGATAATGTTGAAAGACGTTCTGTTGAAATGCGCTCCGTGTTGAAAATACGTTCTCTGCCGCACATGCTTTTTACTGTTGAAATGCGAGACTGTTCAACCCGCTTCTCCCCGCTGCAAATATGTATTCCGTACCAATCCGCTCCATGTGCTGCCGAAAATGGAGGCGGCGCGCCCTCAGTCCATCCAAATTATACCCTAAAACGACGGTAGCATGCATTTGGCAAACAGGTGCAACCTTCATTTTTCACGATCCGTTTATTAAGGGTGAACGGGGCCCTGTAGAAATTTGAACAACAAGGAGTGATCGAAGATGAAAAAGTGGTTGGCCACAGGCATCGCCGCCCTGCTCGTGTTCGCCGTCATGTTCAGCACCGCCGCGGCAGCGCAATCCGATGAAGCAAAGCATAAATTATCCATACCGCTTGTGAAAAAACTGTCCGTCGCCGAAGCGGTGGCGCTGATCGTGGACGGGCTCGATCTCCGTATCGATGTCGAGAATCCGAAAAAAGCGAGCGACATCTTTCAGAATGTGAAAGATGACGCCGCCTATGCCCGCGACATGGTGATCGCACATTACAACGGACTGCCGCTGTCCGGGGACGTGGATCCGGAAGCGCTCATCACCAAGGAATATTTTGCTCACCTCTTGTTCTCGGCATTGCTGACGAAAGGCGATTACGCGTTTATTGAAATTTTCCTGATGATCGCCGACGAAGACGACATCCAACCGGAATATATGAACAGCATTCAAAAACTGCTGATCGCCGACATCATGGCTTTGGACAAGAACGGCAACTTCCATCCCAAAAATCACGTGCGGAAATACGAAGCGCAGCGGGCGATAGCCAAAGCGGTCCATTTCATCGAAACGACCGAACCGATCCGGCCGGAACCGGAACCCGGCCTGCCCGATTCGCAGGTGACCGTGACGACGGAACCCGTGACCGACGAGGTCGTTCGCGTGACGTTGTCCCGCGGAGAACAGCCTCATCCCGGTTACGGCATCTCCATCGACCGCATCGAGTTTCGCGATGAGGACCGGACCGCGCTGATTTACTATACGCTGCATGAGCCGGAACCGGGCAAAATGTACCCCATGGTCATCGTGGAACCGAAGGCCGTGACTTACGTGTCGTCCGAATACACGCCGAAAGCGGTGCCGACCGCGACCGGCGCGGCCCTTCCCGGCGAGCCGGACGCGCCGGTTTCTTCCGAAGCGACAAAATAAAGGGACTGTTCCATCCGCGAACAGCCCCAAGCCAACCATATCATGCTCATCGGAATCCGCATCCGGACGTCCGGAAGGAGGGGATGCGGCGGGAACTCGCGGCCCTCAGGCGGACGCGAACTTCTCGCCCATCCCCCGCGCTATTTCATACTCCAAAACACGTTCTTTAAATCAGCGTGGGATATTAACAGCAATAAGGACTGTTCCATCGAGGAACAGTCCCGACATACAATGCCATGTGCTTAACGTTTCGTATCGCGCACGTGGATCGTATAGACCAGATACTGATAATGCTTCCGGGTGCCATCCTCCGCCGTCACTTCCACATCCAACAGCCCCACTTTCTTTCCGTCGTAAGGGATCTCGGAATATGCGACCGTGACGCGCGCCCCCGCGCTGACTTTCACATCCAGTTTTTTCGGGTCGAACCGCGTGTCGTAGATTTCCAGCGCATGCACCCCGAAACGGCTGATGTCTTTCGATTTGTTATGGTTTTTGTATTCGATCGATTCGATGGCCGCCGCGTTCGAAGCCTCGGCGATTTCGACCCAAATCGGGTTGGAGTAGGCGAATCCGGTACCGGCCAACGGTCCGATCCCCGTGCTTCCCTCCGCCGCTTTCTCGCTCGTGACCTCCAGACGGTAAAACTCCATGCCGTTTACCGGCAAATATACCACCTGGCTAAATGAGTTGGTGTTCCATGCGGTCAAATCCTGCTCAAACACGACGGATCGCTGTTCATAATCCGCGATATTCCCCGTCACCGGATATCGGATCACCCGGACGCGGGTCAAGCGGGAGTTCGGATCATAAGCCTGAATTTGAAAGGGGACGGTTCCCGGCGCCTTGATTTTCAACGTTTCGCCCATCTCCGCGCCGCCGATGCGGAAGCGAAGCTCGGGTCCGTTGGTACCGAAATAATTTCCCGAACGGAGCAAACCGAGCACATGATCTTCCGTCAGCGAAGGCAGCCAGCCCTTGATGTACGGATCGCCCGCCTTGTCCTTCGTATGGGCGTCGGAATTCGTGATGCCGAAATATTTGCCGTCGCCGCGAATGTTGATTTCGTCCCAGAAGCGGAACGCCCGTTCGTTGACGCCGCCGTCCAAAGCGTGCCAGGAGCCGTTCCAAACTTCCACGCCCGTAAAGCCCGTCCAAGCGTGCGGGGTTTGGAAAGCATAAGTCGGCTCAAACGGATGGGCGATGTAAAACAGTCCGCCCTGGCCGGTCACCTCGTTGATGCTGTCCTGCCAAACGTATCCGGTTTCGCCAATATCGCTCCGAGGCGCGCCGTCCAACCCATACGCGAGAGCGTGTCCGTAAGGCGTCGTGATTTCCGAGCCGGCCAAACTGAGAAATTTCCCGCCGTACTGCGCGGTGACGGTATCGGCGTCCTGTTTTTGCGAAAATTGATTATGGTCCGTGCTCCATACCCACGACAACATTTTTTTGTCATACACGCTGCCGGAATTTTGCGATACGGAGTGCACGCCGTCGCTATGCTGGGTATGGGAATGATTGTCTCCGGCATAGTGTCCGGCGCCCGTGACATCGAATCCGGTTTTCCTTACGGCGCGGAATTGATCGGTATGCACTTCCGCTGCGATTGTGCCCCTGCCGCCTTCCAACGCCAGCGCCTTGAACGTCACCTGAACGCGGTCCCCCGCTCCGACAGCCGGCACCGTTTCGCTGTCTTCCTCGAGAAGTTCCACCCAGTAGGGGGGACGAATTTCGACGCGAACTTGCTCGAACGGCCGGTCGGTCAAATTTTCAATCGACACGTGGATGTCGAACAAGCTGTCCGCCGAAATTTGCTCAGGCAGATCGAGGCGAACTTCCGCGAATTTTTTCAACGCAAAATCCGCCTGCGCTCTCTTCGCGGTCAATACGTTCACTTCCCGCGTTTCCGGCGAATATTCCCCGGTCAGCGGTTGGATGCGGTACAGCCCTTTTTTCACATACAGCTGATATTTCCCTTCGCCATTGGTTACCGCCTTGTACGAAGACGTCCCATCTACGTCCTCTACGACCACCTCCATGAAGGCAAGCGGATGCCCCTCCTCGTCCGTGATCGTCCCGGTGATGCTCGCGTAATCATCGGGGTCCGCGTGATTCCGGACAAACTCGGCCCAAAATTCGGCGACTGCGTAAGGTCTTTCGGCCGGACCGGCGACATGGGGCAAATGATAGATCACATACGTTTTGCTTTCCCCGTTCGGAATGTACGCGTCGAACCACGCCCCGACAAATATTCCTTCATGGACGACGATTTCCGGCTGCTGCTCCTTCGGCCAAATGATCGCGTGCGCCGTTTTTCCCGTAAACGTACCGTTGATTCCGTTGAAAATGTAATTGTCCGTCCAACCTTCGCGAATGCCTCGCTTTTCCTGGCTGTATACCCATCCCAGGCCCGGAAGGTAACTGTGCTGCTCTCCCGGCTGGTCCGGATCGACGATATATCCGAAATTCCCGTCAAAATCGGAACCCGTTTGGTTGGTCAATTCGATTTCCATGCGAATCAGCGGCGTTCCTTCCACAATCGAATAACGAACCTTCGCCTTCATCCTGTCGTCGGCATCCCAGTCCCCTTGGGCGACGATCGCGTTTCCGTCCAAGCGAATGTCCGGCATTTCCAGCTTCGTCAACGGATGAAACCAAGACCACTCCATATGTTTACCGTTGGCTTCATCCTCCGGCGTCACGCCGAGATCATCGCTGAGTACGAATTCCGTGAAGTCCAGGTTCTCCTGCCGGGTCAACATCGGCACCGCATCCATCATATGGCCGCGGGTCAGCGTGCCCCACTTGCTGTTGCCCGAGGCGTCGTTGCTCCAATCCACCGGATCCATCCCCGCGGTGCGAACGGTGCCGACGGTCATTTTGACGTGGCTGTTTTCCAAATAATAGTAATCGGCAGAAGGAACCCAGTCCCGTGAAGCGGGACCGTACGTAAAACCCGGATCTTCCCTGGACACGCCGACCTCCGCATCCGACTCCGCGAAGACGGATGAAATCAAAAGGAACAAGAACACAAATGGAACGACCGTACAGCACCATGCGATCTTCGACCAACTCCTCACAACGTTCCCTCCTTCAATTTTGGATGGTTGCGACGGATTTCGCGATATTCGCGGTCCCACGTTTGTCCATGCGCAACCCATCGGTAACACCTCCTAATTCCGATCATAATTCCGAAAATTACGAGGGAAAATAACGCAATTTTAAACAAAGATACGCTTCTGTTAACATGGCGGGCCCATCGCCGGCATGTTCGCGACGTTCCGCCGCGCGCCCGAGATGACAAATGTCATATGCAAGAATGACGATTATGACTTCAGGGACTCCCGCTCTCTCCTCTATAATGAAAATGAAAAATTTGCTATGCGCGAACCGCCCCGCGGATTCGTGCCGGGAGGAATGCCGGTGTCCACGCTTCGACACGCCGAACTGAAGAAACAGGTTGCCGTATATGAACGGACGGATACGAAAAAAAGCCTGCGGCAGGTGTTCAACACCTTGGTGCCGCTCGGCCTGTTCTGGTATGCCGCCTATGCCGGTCTGGACGTTTCCTACTGGCTGGCTCTGCCCTTCATCGTCCTGACTTCCGGATTTCTCATCCGGACGTTCATTTTGTTTCACGACTGCTGTCACCAATCGTTTTTCAAAAACCGCACGGCCAACGACGTCCTCGGCACGATCACCGGTGTGCTCACCCATGTGCCCTACCGCCAGTGGCGGCGCGACCATGCGATTCACCACGCCAACAGCGGCCACCTGGACAGACGGGGAACCGGCGACATCTGGATCTTGACCGTGGAAGAATACGCCCGCTCCCCCCTGTGGCGGCGTCTCGCCTACCGCATTTACCGGAATCCGTTCGTCATGTTTGTGCTCGGCCCGATCGCCGTGTTCCTGATTGCTTCACGGTTCAATCACAAGGACGCGAGCCGCAAGGAACGCGTCAACACGTGGCTGACCAATTTGCTGATCTTCGCCATGTACGCCGCGCTGTATTTCGCGGTGGGATGGCAGGCGATGCTGATGGTTCAGCTGCCGATCGTCATCCTCTCCGGCATGTTCGGCATCTGGCTGTTTTATGTGCAGCACCAGTTCGAGGACTCCTACTTTGAACACGCGGAAGACTGGAATTTTGTGCAGGCGGCGGTGGAAGGCAGTTCGTACTACAAGCTGCCGCGCCCGCTGCAGTGGATTACCGGCAATATCGGCTTCCACCATGTGCACCATCTGAACCCGCGGGTGCCGAACTATCATCTGGAACACGCGCACGATGCCGCGCCGGCGCTGCAATCGGCCACGACGATTACGCTCGGCAGCAGTTTGAAATCGCTGCGTTTCCGGCTTTGGGACGAATCGCGAAAAACGTTCGTCACCTTCCGGGAAGCGCGGCCGGCGATCCGCCGCCTTCGGCAGAGCGCCGCCAAACGCCGGCAGCGCAGTATGGTATAATGGGATATACCTCTGCCGCACGCGAATCGGAGTGAATGCCATGCGCAAACGGCTGCAGCGTTCCGGGCTGATGAAATGGAACGAATTGCTGCGAAAAAACACGGGCCTCGGCCCGTATGTCTGGATCGTGTTCTACATTTTGCCGTTCTACTTCATTTTCCGTTCGTCCGCTCCCGTCCAGGTCGCTTTCGGCATCGCAATGGTCGTCCTTTTTTTCGTCTGCTACCAGCTGGCCTTTGTGTCCAAAGGCCGGCTTGTCTACGTTTGGTCGGGGATGCTGGTCGTCATTTCCACCGCCATGGGATTTTTGTTCGGCTACATTTACTTCTCGCTGTTTCTCGCCTATCTCATCGGCCATCTGCGCCACCGCGCCGCCTTTTTCGCGATGTATTCGATTCACCTCGTCAGCACGCTGGCCGCCATCCAATATAGCTTCGCCGCTTTGGATCCCGATTGGCTCAAACAGCTTCCCTTCGTGCTCATCTGCCTGATCGCCGTCATCCTGCTTCCGATGAGCACCTACAACAAAAACAAGGAAGATCGGCTGCTCGGCCAGCTGGAAGACGCCAACAAACGCATCGGCGAGCTGCTCAAACAGGAGGAACGCCAGCGGATCGCCCGCGACCTGCACGACACGCTCGGACAAAAACTGTCGCTGATCGGTCTCAAGAGCGAACTGGCGCTGAAACTGATCAAAAGCGATCCGGAACAGGCGCAGGCCGAAATGCGCGACGTCCGGGACACCGCCCGCTCCGCGCTGAAGGAAGTTCGGCAGCTGGTGTCGCGCATGCGGGGCGTCAGACTGCCGGAAGAGATCGCCCGCGTCCGGCAAATGCTGAGCGCGGCGCATATCGAGCTGGACGTGAAGGGAAACCCGGAGCTCGTGCACACGTCGTCGTTCAATGAAAATGTCGTCTGCATGTGCCTGAGAGAAGCGGTGAACAATATCGTCAAACATAGCGGCGCCGATCGGTGCGAGATCGCCATTGAGGAATCGCGGGAAGCGCTCGTCGTCCGCATCTCGGACAACGGCTCCGGATTCGACTTTCCGGCGGCGCATGTCCGCGGCAGCGGGCTGAAAGGGATGAAAGAAAGATTGGAATTTATCAACGGATCGGTCACGATCGGCGCCGGCGATTCCGGAGGAACGTCGGTTCTGTTGCGGGTGCCCCATGTCAATAAACCGGTTTGGGAACAGGAGGGAGGCCGATGATTCGCGTGGTCGTCGCCGAAGACCAGAAAATGCTGCTCGGGGCTCTTGCCGCCCTTTTGGACTTGGAAGAAGACATCGAGGTCGTCGGCAAGGCCGCTGACGGCGAGGAGGCCGTACGCATCGCCCTGGAGCGAAAGCCCGACGTATGCGTCATGGACATCGAGATGCCCCGCATGAGCGGGCTGGACGCCGCGGAGCGTCTGAAAGGCACCGGCATCAAGGTGATCATGCTGACGACCTTTGCCCGTCCCGGATATTTTGAACGCGCGCTGAAAGCCGGTGTGCAAGGATATTTGCTGAAGGACAGCCCGAGCGAAGAGTTGGCGGAAGCGGTGCGCGGCGTCATGGCGGGCAGACGCATCTTCGCGCCGGAATTGGTGGACGCCGCCTTCAACGACGACAATCCGCTGACCGACCGCGAACATGAAGTGCTGACGCTGATGGCCGACGGAAAAAGCACGAAAGAAATCGCCAGCGAGCTGTATTTGACCACCGGGACGGTGCGCAACTACATTTCCGTCATTCTCGACAAACTGAACGTCGCCAACCGCATCGAAGCGATCAAACGGTTCCGGGAAAACGGATGGTTCAAGTGATTCAAGAGGGCAGCGGCGTATCGGTCGGTGCCGCGTAACCTTTGCCGTATTGGCGGTCGATTTCGCTGCGAATTTCCTTGACGGATCGGCCTTCCTGCCGCATCTTGATCGACTGCGCCGCAATGTCCAGACAAACGCCGCATCGCGTTCCGTGATCGTCCCAGACGACGGAGCCGTCTTCGTTGATCCGATGGACGAAGCAATGCAGACTGCTTCGGTGTCCCGCGCTTTCTCCGCAGCCGCAATAGCACGGGATCCACTGCAACAGATCGGCGGACGCTCCCGCCGCCGCATAGACGATGCGCACCGCTTCCGGCTGACGTTCCAAGAAAGACGGCAGCTCATCCACGGAATCGGTCGTTTCCTGCAAGTCGCCGTTCGGCGCATGGGTCAAGTGGCGGTGTTCCCGATTTCCCGTTTCCTGTTTCGCACCGCATGCCGTGACAAATAAAACGGCGAATATTAGGAGCAGCAGCGCTTTTTTCGTGGCTTGGCTCATCAAACGTACCTCCCGCATGGCTCATCTCGGCTCGGCAGTGCAGCCCACTGCCCTTCCCCTTCATCATTTCCTTTTTCCTGTCATTTCCACGGTCTTTGCCCGTCATTCCGTTCATTGCCCTTCGTTGCTTCTCTTTTCTTTCCCCGCGGATCACGGAAAAGCCTGTACCTATTCAATATACCATACGGGAAGCGCGGCACCGCCCGCGGTTTCCAACTTTCCATAAATCGTCACTTCCGCTTCCATCGGCATAAGACGCCATCGTCGGGAGACCATAAGAATACGACTGACCTTGGGCCAAGAAAGGATAACTTATCATGAGCGAAGAATACATCGAGGAACAAACCGCGTTCGAAACGGCGGGCATTCCCACGCCGCCGGAGCAGCAGCACATCGCCGCGACGGACAAGGTGAGCGAATGGGTCGAGGCGGTGGCGGACAATCTCGCAACAAAACCGGAAAAAGGAAAAAAGCGGGGAAAAGCAAAACCACATAATCTTTGATCGAAGTACGTCAGGCATGTACGGCCGCGGTGTCACGGCGGTTATATGAAAAAAACCGGTCGAACGCATTCCAAGATGCGTGACCGAGTTTGAACGGCGGGGAATCGACCGACAACATGAAAAAAAACCTTGCTCTTCAAGGTTTTCGGGAATGTTTGGTGGGCCCTGCAGGACTCGAACCTGCGACCAATCGGTTATGAGCCGACCGCTCTAACCAACTGAGCTAAAGGCCCTGGACCTCGTTTTTGAAATTGGTTGCGGGGGCAGGATTTGAACCTGCGGCCTTCGGGTTATGAGCCCGACGAGCTACCGGACTGCTCCACCCCGCGTCGTGGATCTAGCGCATGTGTGAAACATGCGACGAAAATAAATATACACCAAACCGGCACCGAATGTCAATGGCACGACCCGTGACATTTTTGGGGCGTTTGCTGCTTTCGAAACACTTGCCCGCGTCATGCCGACGGCGGGCAGCGTGTCGATCCCATCAATCGAAATTCGCCTTGATCCCGCTCGGCTGGACGCCGAGCCCGGCCATGTGAAGGTGGGAGACGTCGCCGAGTCCGATGCAGCGGGGAACCGCCCATTCCGCCGAGCGTTCCTCGAACAGCACCGTCGTCACGGAGCTCGGAGGCAGCCAGAACCCGCTCCACATGAGAGTCACCGGAATTTCGAGCAGATGCGCGAGCCAGGTCAGTCCGAATCCGCCGTGGCAAAATACGGCGATGCGCTCCCGGTTCGGTTTCTCGATCCGATAGCGGCCGCCGTCCCGTACGTAACCGAACCCGGCGATAAACCGATCGGAATTCCGGCGAACCGTCTCGAACGTCTCCCGAATGACGGGTTCGGTGTAGGGCGTCCTCTCGAACCAGTCCGCATGGCTCGGATAAGGCGGCGCCTTCCGGATGTGCTCGCCGGGAACATCCCAAGGAGCCATCGGCTCTTTTGGCTCGCCACAAACGACGCTCAAAGGCAGTTCTCTCGTCCATTCTTCAATGCCGACCTCGATTCCCAGCTTTTCCGCCGTATACTGCGCGGTGTGTCTTGCACGGCCCATCGGCGAACTGTAGATGCGGGTCAATCCCTCTGTGGCCAGCCGTTCGGCCAGCGCCGCGGCCTCCCGATGACCTTGGGCCGTGATCGTGTTGTTGTCGTAATCCGGGTCGGCGTGACGAATCAAGTAAAGTCTCATGCAGCTTCCTCCATGTTCGTTTGGCCTCACCCATTAATATCGGTAATCAGCTTCCTGATCCGAAGGCGATCATCCTTTGACAGCCCCCGCTATTCCTTCCACAAAATATTTTTGCATGGCGATGAAGACGGCCATAATCGGCAAAATCGAAATCGATGCGGCCGCGGCAAGACCGGTATAATCCGATGCGTATTCCCCGATGAACGAATACATGCCGACGCTTAATGTACGCAAGTCGGGATTGTTCAACGTAAAGACGAGTGGCGTAAAAAACGAGTTCCATGCCCACATAAACTGCATCACGATCGTTGTCGCCAGAATCGGCTTGGAAAGGGGGAGCATGATGGACCAAAACGTGCGGATGAATCCGCAGCCGTCCATTTCCGCGGACTCCTCCAACTCCTTGGGCAAACCGCTAAAATGCGCCGTAAAGAGCAATATGAACAGTACGTGCGCCCCTCCGGATTCGGCCAAAATGAGACCGGGCATCGTGTTGAGGAGCCCCAACGCCTTGATTACCTGGTAAATCGGAATAATGGTGTACCCTTTGGGGATGAACAGCGTCGCCGTGACCGCGACGATAAATATTTTCCGACCGAAAAACTCCACCCTCCCCAGCGCGTAACCTGTCATGGCGCAGATGACGACAACGATCGCCACGGTCGCGACGGTCATGATCAGCGAGTTTTTGAAATAGACGGAAAACCGGGCTATTTCCCACGCCCGGATATAGTTGTCCCAACGAAATTGCTCCGGGACAAGCGACAGTCCACGGTTGAAATATTCCGCATTCGTTTTGAATGAGGATGAGATCATCCAAACGAACGGATATATCCACACCAGAGCGATTCCGAGCAAAACGGCATGCGGTATCCATCGATACGCGAGCTTCATGTCCCTAGACCCTCCTTCCATTCGCCACTTTAATCAGCCAGCCGAGCAATATCGAGATGAGAAAGACGGAAAGACCGAAGAAAATGCCGGCGGCCGATGCATAACCCACCCGGGGGAGTCCTCCGCCCATTGAAGTAAACGCATAGCGATATACATAAAGATCGACCATTTCGGTATCGAAGCCAGGGCCGCCTTCGGTCATGACTTTGATCAAATCGAAGGCATGCAGCCCGTCGACGACGGAAAGCAGCAAAATGACAATGCCGACCGGAAGCAGCAGCGGGATCGTCACGTATCGAAACTGGTTCCAACGATTGGCTCCGTCGATTTTCGCCGCTTCGTACAGGTCTTGAGGAATGGATTGGAGGCCGGCGAGCCAATAGACCATTTTGATGCCGAACCATTTCCACGAACCGACCAGAATGATGACCCACATTGCCGAATGGCCGTTCACCAGCCAGCCGAACGGTTCATCTATGATGTGCAGCCGGAGAAGGACGGCGTTGGCCAGTCCGTTCGTCGAAAATATATTTTGCATGACCGCTCCGGTTACCGCCGTCGTCGTGACCACCGGCAGAAAATACACGGTTCGGTAGAACGTTCGGCCCCGCAGTTTCGGATTGTTCAGCGCCATGGCGAGAAGCAGCGCAAGCGGGAGCTGCAGAACGACCGTGCCCGTCATGAATACGAAGCTGTTGCGGAAGGCATTCCAAAATAACGGATGCCCGATCACTTCCTTGAAATTTCTCAATCCGACGAAGTCCTCCAAAGGACCGATGCCGGTCCATTCAAAAAGGGCGTAAACATAGCTCATACAAATCGGATAGATGGTGAAAATGAGAAAGAAAACGAGCTGCGGCAGAATGAAGGCGTACGCCCACAGTTTCCGACGCAGCGTGCGCTTGCCGAAAAAACGCATCACTGACGACGGGCTGCCTCCGTTTCTGATTGTTGCGGTCGTCAATTCGCATCCCGCCTTTCCTCTGGAATGAAGTTCCCCGTCCGCAAAAGACGGGGAAGATGGATTGGAGAAAACGCTATTTCAGTTGTTGATATTGATCTGGGTTGTAGTTGTGGTTGATGTCCCAGTTCGGAAATTTCCAAAAGTCCAGCTTCGCGCCGCTAACCTCGTTGACGGCGTCCTCCAAAAACTTTTGCTGTTCGGCCGCATAGTCGTTCAAATATTTCTCCAGATCGAATTTATTGCCCGCCAAGTACGATTGGACCGTCGATCCGAGCGGCTCTTTGGCCGTCTTGGCGAGCATTTTGGCGGCGGTCTCGATCTCGATCGGGCTGCGCTGCCCCGGAGAAGGCTGGACTTTGACGATTCGATCGATCAGATCGATCAACTGCCTGAACTCCGGAATCACTTCGACATCCGGGGAATTGTTGATCGCCGGAACCGGAGCGAGATCGATCGCTTTCTCAAGCAGTTTCGGATAAAAATG
>Ga0068699_100235_pt1 | contig 26051 bp, 20 predicted proteins | sample CeladaPassaD2F03_FD_62211 | JGI IMG/M metagenome (GOLD analysis project Ga0068699, IMG submission 62211) | Cellulose-adapted microbial communities from the Joint BioEnergy Institute, USA - Passage D2F03 | ecosystem: Engineered > Bioreactor > Continuous culture > Unclassified | place: USA, Joint...
GACGTTGAATCCGTTGGCGAGCTGCCGCCGCTCCAGCCGGGGGAAGGCGAACGGGCGGATCGGCCCCGGCTCGGGTGGCTGCGTCCGGTCCGGCACGCTCACGAGCCCCTCCTTCCATCCCGCGGCACGTACTGGAGCGTGGCGCGGTTCTCCTCGATGATCCGGGCCTCGGCGAACTCCCTCACGGCCTGGGGTGTCACCGCCCGCACGCGGTCCAGCTCCGTGTTGATGCGGTCCGGGTCGTCGAACAGCATGGTGAACATGGAGAGCAGGTCGGCGCGCTCGTCCACGCGCTGGAGATCCGAGAGGTGACGGACCTCGATGAGGTGGATCGCGCGCTCGACGTCTGCGGCGTCCACGTCGCGCAACCCGGCGAGCTCCCGGTCGAGCGCCGCCTCCAGCGCATCCGCCGTCACGCCGGGCCGCGCCGTGGCCCAGATCACCAGCATCGCCGCGCCGACGACGAACGGGAAGGCGTACGCCGCCACGTCCTGCGCCACCCGCAGCTCACGGACCAGGCGCCGGTACAGGAGTGAGGCCTTCCCCCACGCAAGAACGTGCGCCGTGACCGCGGCCGGGTAGTAGCCGGGCGTGCCGTAGGGCGGGATGCGGAACCCGATGTAGACGCGGGGCAGCGAGACGTCCTGCTCCACGACGGCCCGCACGTGCTCCCCGAGGAAGGGAGGCACCTCCGTCACCCCTGGGATCGGCGGCACGGGCGGGCCGGGCGGGATCTCGCCGAACCAGTACCGGACCCGCTCGAGCGCGTGCGCGATCTCGAAGTCGCCGCACAGCGTGAGGACCGCGTTGTTCGGCGCGTAGTACGTGCGGAAGAACTGCTCGACGTCCTCGAGGCTCGCCGCGTCCAGGTCCTCCATCGAGCCGATCACCGAGTGGTGGTACGGGTGCTCCGGCGGATACATCATCGCCTGGAGCCGCTCGTCCCAGTCGCCGTACGGCTGGTTGTCCACGCGCCAGCGCCGCTCGTTCTTCACCACGTCCCGCTGGTTGTCCAGCTTGGCCTGGGTCATCGCCGGCAGCAGCCAGCCCATGCGGTCCGACTCGAGCCACAACGCCAGGTCGAGGTAGTGCGCCGGCAGCGTCTCGAAGTAGTTGGTGCGGTCCAGCCACGTCGAGCCGTTGAGCGAGCCGCCCGCTTTCTCGATGAGGGCGAAGTGCGCCGTCTCCGGCACGTGCGCCGAGCCCTGGAACATCATGTGCTCGAAGAGGTGCGCGAAGCCCGTCCGGCCCGGACGCTCATCGCGCGACCCCACGCCGTACCAGAGGTTCACCGCCACGACGGGCGCCCGCGGCTCGCGCGAAAGGATGACGCGCAGGCCGTTGTCCAGCCGGTACCGCTCGAAAGGGATCCGTAGCACGAGCACACTCCTCGCCCCGTCTCCAGGGGCTGCGGGGGGCCGCGAGCGGCCCGCGCGGGGCGTTCCGGGCCTTCGGCGCCGTGGCGCCGCCCGCGCGAGCCGGGGGCGCAGCCCCGTGGTCGGTCTAATTGTACCTCAGGACTCCGAGCAACGCCATGTCAAAACGGGTCGGGATCCGCCACCGCCGATCACGGAGACAGGGCCGCGCCACGGTGGGACCGGATCCGGGCTCAGTCCGCGTAGGGGCGGTCCGGGTCCATGGCCGCGAGCTCCTTCAGGAAGCCCGCGATCCGCTCCGTGGCCGCCTTGAAGAAGGCAGCGCCTTTCTCCGCCGTCGCGGCGCGGGGATCGCCCACGCCGGTGTCATCGGTGACCTGCGCGAAGCGGCGGGGCGCCCAGGCCCAGCCCTCGCGGAGCGCGGCCACGCGGAACGGCCGGGCGCGGCCGGGGCCGGCCTCCGAGAGGGGCCGAACCAGCTCCGGCGTCAGGTGGAGCAGGACGCTCGTCTCCAGTTCGCCGCCGTGGTCCCCGGGCTCGTCGAAGTAGGCGCGCGGATCCACGCACGCGTACCAGTTGAGCACGCAGATGAAGAGGCGCAGGCGCGGCTGGAGCTCGCGCACCATGGCGCGGAAGTCGTTGCCGCCGTGGCCGTTCAGGACCACCAGCCTGCGAACGCCCTGGCCGTCCAGCGAGGCGGCGAGATCGGCGAGGAGCGCGGCCTGCGTGCTCGGGTTCACGTTCAGGCAGAACGGGATGTCGAGCTGGCCCGTCTGCACGCCGAACGGGACGGCGGGCAGCACCATCACGCGGACGCCCGCCTCCCAGGCGATCCTGGCGGCCTCGGCGGCCACCCGTTCGGCGTGGATCGTGTCCGTGCCGTACGGGAGGTGGGTGTTGTGTGCCTCGGTGGCGCCCCACGGGAGGATCGCCAGATCCCAGTCCGTGGCGGACACGCTCTTCCAGTTCGTTTCTCCCAGGATGTACGGCCGACCTGCCACCGGCTCCTCCGTTCGCTCCCTGCGTCTTGCCTGCCCCGTAGATTGACAATACCGGAAAACGCGTCGAACCCGCTAACGGCCCGTGATCAGCGACGACGCTATGCCCCTGCGCCTCAGCGCCCGCCGATCAAGGCGGCGGCAGGGAAGATCAGGCTCTCGCGCAGCACGTAGCGCCAGCGCTGGCCGGGGACGCGGTCGATGGGGCTGTCCGGCGTAGGGGCGCGGAACGGCCGGAGGCCGGCGCGGCGCGTCAGCAGTTCGAGGCGCAGCATGTGGAACCGGTCGCTGACGACGAGGGCGGTGGTCAAGCCTTCGGCGCGCATGAGCGCGGCGGCGGCGCTGACGGACTCGGCGGAGGTCATGCCGACGCGCTCGACCATGATCGCCTCCGGCGGCACGCCGTGCTCTTCCGCGTACCGCCGGGCGACCTCGCCCTCGCTCAGGGTGTCGCCCCGGCCGACGCCGCCGGTGAAGACGATGCGGGGCGCCAGCCCCTGGCGGTAGAGCGCGATGGCGTGGTCGATCCGCGCCCTTAGGACCGGTGAGGGCCGCCCGTTGTACTGGGCTGCGCCGAGCACGAGGATGGCGTCGACGGGTCGGATCCTGGGCGTCGCGCCCGCGAGCAGCACCAGCGCGACCGTGGCGAGCCAGAGCAGGACGGCGCACGCCGCCAGGGCGAGGACGGCCCGGAGCCAGATGGTGCCGGCCCGCGGCATGGCTCACAGCGGTCGGGCCAGCCGCTCCCGGAGCATGGAGGGCCCCACCGTGTCGAGGAGCATCTCCCGGGCGGCGTCGGAGCCGGCGTCCACGCGCTCCTCGGCTTCCTCGAGGAGCTGCAGGTCGGCCCGCTGCACCACCTGGAGGGCGCGCGCGAGGGCGGACTGCGCGGCATCGTCCCAACCGACGGCGGCGGCGGCGAGCGCGGCGACGATGTGGGCCTCCGCATCGTACTCGCGCTCCGCGGCGGCGCGGACCAGTTCCTGGGCCGCCTCTTCGAGGCGGCCGCAATCCACGTAGAGGAGGCCGAGCAACAGGCGGGTCCACGCGTCGTCGGGGTCGAGCTCCAGCGCGGTCTCCATCGCCTGGATCGCCGCCTCGACGTTGCCCATGAGGCCGTACGCCACCCCGAGCTCTCCGTGGATGGTGGCGTCATCCGGCGCGAGGTCCACGGCGGCGCGGAGGTGGGTCAGCGCCTCCTCGAAGAGCCCCTCCCGCGCGAGGTAGGCGCCGTACTGGAGGCGCACCTCCGGCAGATCGGGCGCGGTGAGTGCGGCCAGGCGCAGCACGCTCTCGGCCTCCGGGTCGTCCAGGGCGGCGAGGCCGGAGCCGGCCAGCGCGAGCACGTGAGGGTCCGTGGGCTCCTCGGCGAGGCATTGCCGGAAGTACTCGTAGGCGATGCCGTCGTTGCCCAGCTCCCGGTGGGCGACGCCCAGCCAGCACAGCAGGTACGGATCGTTCGGCGATTCCTTCAGGGCGCGGCCGAGCAGGTCCGTCATCTCGACCCACCGCCCTTCGTCCCCCAGCGCGAGGGCTTCGTGGAGGACTTGTTCGACATCGGCCATCGTGCACGACTCCCTTGCCACCGGACCCCGTTGCGCTGCGCTCAGGCGCCGAAGCGTGCGAGCCGGCCCGCGTGCGCGAGCGCGAGCGTCATCAGGTGCTTCGCCGGGAATATACCCAGCTCGCCCTTCCGACACTCCCGCTCGCCGAAGCCCGTGACGCCGCCGCCGCGCGTCCATTTCGACGCGATGAGCACCGGCACCGGGTGCCACGAGTGCGAGCGCATGCGGGAGGGCGTCGAATGGTCGCCGGTGACGATGAGCACGTCCGGCGCGAGGGCCTCGATGCGCGGGATGAGGGCGTCCACCGCCTCGATGGCCTTCACCTTCGCCAGGAAGTCCCCGTCCTCGCCCCGGGAGTCCACGGCCTTGAAGTGGATGAAGTGGAAGTCGTAGTTCGGGAACGCCTTTTCGAGGAGGGCGACGCTGCCCTCGTCCGTCTCGGCAACGGGTGAGAGGTCCATGCCGATCAGCCGCGCGAGGCCGCGGTACATGGGGTAGCGCGCGGTGGCGAGACCGCGGAGCTTGTAGCGGTCGGCGAGCGAGGGGTAGCGCTCGTAGGCGGCGAATCCGCGCGCGAGCACGCCGTTGGCCTTCGGCTCATCCGCGAGCACGCGCATGGCGGCGTCCAGGATGTCCTGCACGAGCCGGGCGGTACGTTCGGCGCCCTCGGCGAGCGCACGCACGTGCAGCGGCGGCACGCCGGTCTCCTGGGGATCGGTGTCGGAGAGGGCGGCGGAGAGGCCCTCGCCGCGCAGCACCATGACGGCCCGGTGCTCCTTCTCGGACTCGAAGAAGAGGTCCACGCCCTCGGGCGCCGGGACCTCCGCGCGCAGGCGCTCGACGAGCCGGCGGTTCTCCGCGTCCGAGGGGCGGCCAGCGCGGCGGTCGATGACGCGCCCCTCGGCGTCCAGCGTGGCGAAGTTGAGCCGTGCGGCGACGTCGCCCTCCCGCAGGTCGAAGCCGACGCCGAGGGCGCTCAGGACGCCGCGCCCGATGTTCCACCGCACGGGGTCGTAGCCGAACAACGCGAGGTGGCCTGGCCCGCTGCCGGGCGAGATTCCGGGCGCCACGGGCTCGATGAGCCCGACGGCGCCCCCCCGCGCGAGCCGGTCGAGGTTCGGCGTGCTGGCGGTCTCAAGCTCCGTCAAGCCGGTCTCGGGATCCGGCAGCCCGCCGAGTCCATCCATCACCACCAGGACGATGCGGCTCTCGCCGTGCTCGACCAGCTCGTCCGGGAGTTCCATCATCTGCCTCCGCGCTGGAGTTCCACCCTTCCCTACCCGCAAAGCTAGCCGGGCGCTCCGCGGCGGCAAGGCCCCGCGCTCCGGGCCGGGCGCGCCGGAGGCCGCGGGCCGGCGTGCAACGTCCGTTCCACGAACGGGCGCCGGGGCCGATGGTTGCCGCGCCCCCCGTCGACCGCCATCCTGACGGAAAGGCCCCGCGGGGGCACCGAACGCGGCTTCAACCCGGGAGTGCGCATGAAACCGTTCGCCATGGAGCGCTGGCAGTCCACCTACGAGAACCGGGTGACATACAACCTGTCCGAGAGCGGGGTGCACCCGCTCACGCTCGGCGAACTGGTCGAGATGGCGGGCGCGTCGCGCTCGATCCCGGGCATCTCGCTGGGCTACGGCCAGTCGAACGGCAGCGACGAGCTGCGCGACCTGATCGCCGCGCTGTATCCGGGCGCCACCGAGGCGAACGTCGTCGTGACCAACGGCAGCGCGGAGGCCAACTTCATCGCGATGTGGGAGCTGCTGGAGGGCGGCGGCGAGGCGGCCATCGTGATGCCCACCTACATGCAGACGCCCGGCCTGGCGGACGCCTTCGGTGCGAGGGTCCGGGAGATCTGGCTCCGGGAGGCCCACGGCTGGCAGCCGGACCCGGACGAGATCACGCGCGCCGTCACGGACCGGACCCGCGTCGTCGTCGTCACCAACCCCAACAACCCGACGGGCGCCGTGCTGTCCGCCGAGGCGCGGGACGCGCTGATCCGCGCCGCCGACCGGGTGGGCGCGTGGATCCTCGCGGACGAGGTCTACACCGGCGCCGAGCTCCGCGGCCCCGAGACCCGCACGTTCTGGGGCGACTACCCCCGCGTCATCGCCACGGGCTCCCTGTCCAAGGCGTACGGCCTGCCGGGCCTCCGGATCGGCTGGGCGGTGGCGCCCGCGGACACGGCCGCCGAGCTGTGGGCCCGCAAGGACTACACGACGATCTCGCCCGGGAACCTGACGGACCGGCTGGCCGCCCTCGCGCTCGACCCCACGCTCCGGCCCCGCCTGCTCCAACGCACCCGCGCCATCCTCCACGCCGGCCTCGAGGTCCTCACCTCCTGGGCGGACGACCTCGGCCTCTTCGCCTACCGCCCGCCCGATGCGGGCGCCATTTGCTTCATGCGCTACCGGGTGCCCATCCCATCCCTCGAGCTGGCGGAGCGTCTCCGCGTCGAGCAAGACGTGCTGATCGTGCCCGGTGCGCACTTCGGCATGGAGTCCTACGTGCGCTTCGGCTACGGCCTCCCGCCGGCCGATCTCGGCGCCGCGCTCGAGCGGGTGGGCACGCTCCTGCGCGCGCTGCCCGCGTCCGCTCCGGCGCACTGATTTTTGGCATGAATCTAGACGGCCGCGGCGCACGCCGGATCCCCGTTCCCCTTTCTCACAACGCAGCTTACGGCACATGCCTTGCGCTCTGGTGCCGTGGGGAAATCGGGGAAATTTCATCCGGAGGTGCGTCGTGCGTATCCCCCGGGGACGCCACATCCGGACGGCGCTGGTCCTGGTCCTCGCGGCCAGCGCCGCGAGTGGAGCCAGCGGCGCCGCGGACCGTCTCGCGGCGCCGGAGAGCGAGGCCGCGGCGTCGCTCCGCTTGACCCTCAACCTCGCTGCCTACCGGCTGTACGTCTACGAGAACGGCGAGCGGACCCGTAGCTACCGGGTGGCGGTGGGCAAGCCCGGGCACCGGACGCCGACCGGGTCGTACCGGATCACGCGGGTCGTCTGGAACCCGTGGTGGCATCCGCCCAACCGGCCGTGGGCGCGAGGCAAGAAGCCGACGCCGCCGGGGCCCAACAACCCGATGGGCCGGGCGAAGCTGTACTTCATGAACCTGTACTACATCCACGGCACGCCGTACCGGAAGAGCCTGGGGACGCCGGCGTCACACGGCTGTGTGCGCATGTCGAACAGCGATGTGATCGAGCTCGCCCGCCTGGTCCACGAGTACGCCTCGCCCAACGTGTCCCGGTCGTTGATCGACCGCCTTGTGGCCAATCCGCGGATGACCCGCACGATCTGGCTCCAGCGGCCGGTGCCGTTCCGCGTCTACGCGCAGCGCGCGGAGGTGCTGGACGGCCGGCTCGAGGTCTACGCCAGTAGCGGCAGCGCGACGGAGCTGCGGCGCGACGTGCTGGCCGCCCTGGCGGAGGCGGGGCTGGCCGAGCGGGACGTGGACGCGGACCGGCTGGAGCACGTGCTCGAGATGGCGGCGGTGGGCGACGTCTCGGTCCCGCTCACCACCGTGCTGCGCCCCGCCGCGGGCTCCGGCCTCGCCCTACGCTGAGGGAGCCATGGCCAGGATCCTGGTGGTGGAAGACAACGCCGACCTGCTGTCCATCCTGAAGGAGCTCCTCTCGGCCGAGCACGAGGTGGCGACGGCGAGGCGGGGCGAGGAGGCGATCGAGCTGGCCCGGACGTTCCGTCCGGACCTCGTCATCCTCGACCTGCAGCTCCCGTCCATGGATGGGATCGAGGCGGGCCGTTGGATCAAGCGGGAGCTGGCGGAGCCCGGCGTCGCGATCCTCGCCCTCACCGCCCTTGCCGGCGCGGGAGACGCGGAGGCGGTCCTCAGCTCGGGATGCTGTGACGCCTACATGGCCAAGCCCGCATCCCTGGAGTCCATCCGGACCAAGGTCCAGGAGCTGTTGGCGCAGAAGCGGGCGGCGTGACGGGCGCCGCGGCCGTGACCTGGCTCGGGCCGCGGCGCCTCCCTGTCAGTGCGCGTGCCCGCCGGGGCCGTGTTCGCCCGGCTCCTTACCACCAGCCCGGTGGTCCATCCGCTGGAACGCGAGGAATTCGTGGATCGCGGCGAGCGCGGCCGGGTCCTGCGTCGTGATCCGGACCTCGCCGCCGCGCGGCAGCTCGCGGAAGGTGTACGTGATGTGCTCCCGTCGCTCGGCCATCACGCGCGTCCCCGGCACCTCCTGCGCGTGCACGAAGCCCGGGATCCGGAAATCGCCGCGGGAGAACGCCTCGGCGATGTGTTGCAGGTGACGCCGGATCGCCTCCGTGCTCTCCGGGTCGTCCTCATTCCGCTGCAACTCGATCCGCCCGCCGTCCTCGAGCGAGTCGAAGACGTGCGTCGACGTGTACTGGTCCACACCCATCGCCACTCTGCCCCGCTCCTGGAGCGCGGCGAACGCGCTGTCTGCCCCAGCGCCGGCGTCGTTCGAGGCCGACGACGGCGCCGCGGCAGCGCCCGCGGCGGCGTCCGCATCCCCGGCGCTTCGAGTCGGCTGGCCGTCGCAGGCGATGGCGGCGAGCGAGAAGGCGAGGAGGATCGTGATGCGCATCGTGTCCTGTCTCCCGTTGCCGGTGAAGCCCGCGTGACGGGCTGTGCTGTCACGCGACGCGCGGTGCCTCGCGGCACCGTTCAGGCGAACGATACACCGGCCGCGCGCCCGCGCAACGGAGCGCGGCTCACGCGCCCCGTTCAGCTTGCCCGGGGTGGTGCCGGCGCCTAACACTAAGGGCATACCGGACACGAGCGGAACGGGCACCGCCGCGTCCCGGCGGTCGCCCGTTCGACCGCAGGTGACCCGAACCGAAGGAGGAAGCGTGGACGCTCGCACCGTCCGATGCCGGGGTGCGCGCCCCGTCGCGCTGGCCGCCGCGCTGCTCGCCGCCGCGGGCGGGCTCGGCTGCGAGACGGGCCCGGCGGTGACGCCGGCCGACCTCGTGCTCACGAACGGCAAGATCGTGACCGTGGACTCGCTGCGGCCCGAGGCCGAGGCCGTGGCGATCGTGGGCGACCGGATCGTGGCCGTGGGCTCGTCGGCGGAGATCGCGCGCTACATCGGGGAGAGCACGCAGGTCATCGACCTCGAGGGCCGCCTCGCGGTGCCGGGGTTCATCGAGGGACACGGCCATTTCATGAGCCTCGGGCAGGCGCGGATGATCCTGGACCTGACCCGGGCCAGGACGTGGGACGAGATCGTCGCCATGGTCGCGGCGGCGGCGCGGGAAGCCCGGCCGGGCGAGTGGATCCAGGGCCGGGGGTGGCACCAGGACAAGTGGAACCCGGCGCCGGCCGTCACGGTGGAAGGCGTCCCCACGCACCACGAGCTGAGCCGGGTTTCGCCGCGGAACCCGGTGATCCTCACGCACGCGAGCGGACACGCGTCGTTCGTGAACGCGCGGGCCATGGAGCTCGCGGGCATCACCCGATCCACGCCCAACCCGCCGGGCGGCGAGATCGTCCGGGACGCCCGCGGCGAGCCCACCGGCTACCTGCGCGAGACGGCGCAGGCGCTGGTCTGGCGGGTCTTCGAGCGGGACCGCGCACAACGGCCGCCGGAGGCGGTCGCGGCCGAGGCCAGGCGCGCCGTGCAGCTCGCGGGCGAAGAGCTGCTGCGCAAGGGCGTGACGAGCTTCCATGACGCCGGGTCCGACTTCGAGACCATCGATTTCTTCCGGGAGCTCGCGGAGAAGGACAGCCTGCCCGTCCGGCTGTACGTGATGGTGCGCGGCGAGCCCAACGAGTCGCTGGCCGTCAAGCTGCCGGACTACCGGATGATCGGCATGGGCAACGGGTTCCTCACGGTCCGCTCGATCAAGCGGCAGGTGGACGGTGCGCTGGGCGCGCACGGCGCGTGGCTGCTCGAGCCGTACAACGACCTGCCGACCAGCACCGGGCTCGTGCTCGAGTCGCTCGAGAGCATCCGTCGCACCGCCGAGATCGCGATCGAGCACGGATTCCAGCTCAATACCCATGCCATCGGCGACCGCGGCAACCGCGAGATCCTGAACCTGTACGAGGAGATCTTCCGCGCGAACCCGGACAAGACGGACCTGCGCTGGCGCATCGAGCACGCGCAGCACCTGGCGCCGGAGGACATCCCGCGCTTCGCGGAGTTGGGCGTGATCGCGTCCATGCAAGGCGTGCACGCGACCTCGGACGGGCCGTGGGTTCCGCAGCGCATCGGCGATGAACGTGCCCGCACCGGCGCGTACGTCTGGCGCGCGCTGATCGACGCGGGCGCCGTGGTGACGAACGGCACGGACACGCCAGTCGAGGACGTCGACCCGATTGCCAGCTTCTACGCGTCCGTCACGCGGCGGACGGCGGACGGCTCGGTGTTCTACGGCGAGCAGCGCATGACGCGGGAGGAAGCGCTGCGCAGCTACACGCTGAACAACGCGTACGCGGCGTTCGAGGAGGACGTGAAGGGTTCGATCACGCCCGGCAAGCTCGCGGACATCGTCGTCCTCTCCCGGGACATCATGACGGTGCCGGAGGAGGAGATCCCCGGCACGCAGGTGGTCTACACGATCCTGGGCGGACGGATCCGCTACCAGGCGCCGACGGCGGGAGTGCCGCTCGACCGGTGATGGCTGTGGAGGGCGAGCGGGTGACCCGGCTGCCCGGCGAGCACGCCGTCACGGCCGGGCCACCCGCTCGCTCTCTTCACTTGTTGGTTCTCGCGCCCTTCCAGATGAAGTACGCCGAAACCAGGAGCAGCCCGTAGACGACGAACGCCGGGCCATCGTGCGGGATGTCCGAGAGGATCCTCCCCCACGTCAGCCCACTCTGTTCCTGGATCGCCATCGAGATCAACACGTTCACGTCGCGCCTCCTCGCCCTTGCCGGCGATGGCGGTTGGTCCTCGTGCCGGGCTGGACGGGGCCGCACGCCCCCCGCGCCGCACGGGTGAACGCGGCCGAGCGGCCGTCCCCTGCCGCAGCGGCGTCACGGCCGCGGCGAGGGCTGCCCGGCGCAGGCGGGGTAGAGGCGGACCCCGGCGAGTACACGGCGGCGAGCCGCGCGTCTCAGCGCCCGGAAACCTGTCGTCTGCGTCGCTAGGAGGAGTGGGGCGATGGAGGCGGACGTGGAGTGCTGCGGGAGGGCACGATCCCCGCGCGGGCCCGCAGCAGCGCCGGCATGGCGTCCAGGTGCGCCAGCTTCCGGCTGAGCACACGCGGCGCCTCGGGGTTCAGCTCGAGCCGGAGCGGCGGCGCCCCGCGGATGACGCGGACCCCGCGCGCCCGCAAGCGCGCCTGCGGCCCTTCACGTTCCGAAACCGGCTCCAGCGTGATCCCCGGCGCCGCGAGGAACGTCGCCGGTGCGTCCGGCCGGGTCGGAGCGAGCGTCGAGCGACGCGGGCGGGACGGCCGCTCCGCGCGGGTGCCGACCGCGTCCGCTGCATCCGGCGCCACGGCCGCGCCGCGGGCCTCTGCGGCCGCGTCGGACACGCGCGCGCGCCGTACACCCGCGGCGCCTTCCGGCGCAGCGAACGGCGCGACGCCCCAGACGGCGCAGGCCAGCGCCGCAAGGAGCGCCGCTCCGAGCGCCGCCCGGCGCGGCCCACGCCGGGGCCGAGCCCGCAAGTGGCTCCGCGGTAAGGGGTTAGGCATACGGCTGGAGGATAGCCCCGGCCGCGGGCGCGGTCAACGGCCGGTGTCCGCGGCGGCCCTGCGCCGGCCGGTGAGGGCCGGCCAGGGCGCGACGGCCGAGGCGGCCGCGGAGGCGGACGGACAGCTCAGCCGCGCCCGCTCTCCAGGTACGTGTACCCGTCCAGGCCGGCGACGTAGTCCGCGATGAACGCGTTCGCCTCGCTACGGGTCAGGTTCTTCGCGTTGTTGACCTTGCGCCGGAAGGTCGTGACCAGGTCCTGCGCGTTGAACTGCACGTAGTTCAGCACCTCGGTGATCCTGTCACCGTGGACGAGGTCCCCGATCTCGTACCCGGTGTCCGTGAGCCGGATGTGGACCGCGTTCGTGTCCCCGAACAGGTTGTGCAGGTCCCCGAGGATCTCCTGGTACGCGCCGGTCAGGAAGATGCCGAGGATGTACGGCTCGTTCGGGTCGAACGTGTGCAGCTCCAGGCTCCGCTTCGGCTTCCGCGCGCCCACGAACCGGTCGATCTTGCCGTCCGAGTCGCACGTCACGTCCTGGAGCGTGCCTCGCCGCGTCGGCTCCTCGTCCAGCCGATGGATCGGCATGATCGGGAAGAGCTGGTCGATCGCCCAGGAGTCCGGCAGCGACTGGAACACCGAGAAGTTGCAGAAATACCGGTCCGTCAGGATCGCGTTGACCTCCGGCAGGATGTCCTCGTACTCCTCGGGCTCCCTGGACGCGAGCTGGGCGATGCGGTTCATGATCGCGAGGTACAGACGCTCGGCGAGCGCGCGCTCGGGGAGGCTCAGCACCCCGCTGTTGAAGTGCGAGTGCATCTGCTCCTTCGCGAACGAGGTGTCGTGGTACACCTCGCGGATGCTCCGCTCGTCGAGCTCCTGGTAGGTGGCCGCGAGCTCGTGAACGAGGGGGTGCGCATCCTCGGGCACCGTATCGGGCGGCTCGACGGTCTGCGTCTCGAGATCGATGACGTTGATCAGGAGCAGCGCGTGGTGCGCGGTCAGCGCCCGGCCGGACTCGGAGATCACGTGCGGCATGGGCACATCGTTCTCGCGGCACGCCTCGGCGAGGGCGTAGATGATGTCGTTGGCGTACTCCTGCATGGAGTAGTTGACGCTCGTAGGCGACGTCGAGCGAGACCCATCGTAGTCCACGCCGAGCCCGCCGCCCACGTCCACGTACCGGATGTCGACGCCGAGCCGCCGGAGCTCCACGTAGTACCGCGCGACCTCGGTCATGGCCAGCTTGATGTTGCGGATGTCCGGGATCTGCGAGCCGAGGTGGAAGTGCACCATCTTCAGGATGTCGAGCCGCCCGGCCGCGCGGAGCTCCTCCACCAGCCGCATGAGCTGGGACGGATTCAGGCCGAACTTGCTCTTTTCGCCCGCGGACTGGGACCAGCGCCCGGCGCCGGCCGTGGCGAGCTTGATGCGCACGCCGGCGACCGGGTCCACATCCATCTCCCTGGCCACCCTCAGCAGCGTGCCGAGCTCGCTCAGCTTCTCAATGACGATGATGACCTCGTGCCCGAGCTTCTGGCCCATGAGCGCCAGCCGGATGAACTCCTCGTCCTTGTAGCCGTTGCAGACGATCAGGTGATCCGTCCGCTCCGTCAGCGCCAGCGCCGCATGCAGCTCGGGTTTGCTCCCGACTTCGAGCCCCACCCCGTAGGGCTGGCCATACGCGAGGATCTCCTCGATGACGTGCCGCTGCTGGTTGACCTTGATCGGGTACACGGTCGTGTAGCCGCCCTCGAACTCGAACTCCTCGATGGCGGCTTGGAACCGCTCGGCCAGCGCCTCGATGCGCGTGCGCAGGATGTCCGAGAAGCGGAGCAGCAGCGGCATGCCGATGCCCTGCTCCGCGAGGTCCATCGCGAGCTCGAAGAGGTCCAGGCCCCGCTCCGGGTCCCGGGTCGGGTGGACGGTGACGTGTCCCTTCTCGTTGATGCCGAAGTAACCGACTCCCCAGCCGTCGATGTTGTAGAGCTCCCGGGAGTCGTCGATCGTCCAGGCCATCGCGTTACCGCCTCATGAAACGCCCACCGGGCGGCCTCGCCGCCCGCTCCCTGGTGAACGAAACGCGGCCCGCTGTCGCGGACCGCGCCAGGCCGAGCAGGAAAGTTGGCTCAATCGGCGGTTTCACGAAAGGCCCCGCGGGGAGCCGTCGGACGTGGCCGGGCCGGTGCGCGCGGCGCAGGCCCGCGCCGGTCGGTGCGCGGCGTGGCGCGCCGAGGGCGGGCGGCGCCGCCCGCCGGTGGACTCGACGCCGCCGGCCGGCGGGCTACCGCGCCGGCAGGAGAGCCGAGTCGAGCTGGACCGTGATGCCGCCCAGGCGCTCGGAGCCCAGGATGCCGCGGTAGCGGGCGTCGCCGATGAACACGGTGTACCCGCCTGACCGGGGCGCGACCATGACCGCCTCGACGGTGCCCCCCCGCGCAGCGACGGCGGCGTGCACGTCCCGCACCTCGACGACGTCGGCCGTCACGAGGAGGAGGCTGAAGCCCAACGCGAGCCTGCCGCCCCAGCGGGCGATCCGCTCCGGGCCCATGGCCGGCCGGTCCGCCACGCGGGCGGCCCGGAGCGCGATCAGCGCGGAGATGCCGGGGGCCCACACGAGCTTCGCGGTCACCGGCACGACGCGCGCGCCGAGGACGAGAGCCGTGGCGAGGGCGGCGAAGATCGCCCAGCCGGTGATGGTGGCCTTGCTCCGGGAGTGGATCGGGAAGAGCGCGCCGCCCAGCGCGAGCCAGATCCACGGGTCGATGATGAACACCGCGTCTCCGTAGAACCACCGCGGGCTGAACGGCATGAGCAGCCGGATCCCGTAGTTGTTCAGCCAGTCCAGCGCCGGGTGGGTGAGGACACCGAGGGCGGCCAGGGCGAGGAGCGGGCCGGCCCGCGCGGGGGTAGCCCGCGGATCGCGTCGTCTCCGCACCCACCGGTCCCACGCCAGCGCCACGCCGAGCACGGCGAACGGCAGCGCGAGGAGCGCGAGCGGCCCGTGGGTCCAGCCGCGTCGGAACGCCAGCGCGTCGTACTCGTTGCCGACGAGGTAGATCAGGACGTCGATGTCCGGCGCGTTCGCGGCCAGCATCAGCGTGCCCGCCGCGAGCGGGGTCGCGCGCCGCAAACCTGCGGCGGCCAGCGTCGCGCCGGTCATGGTGTGGGTGATCGGATCCACGCGGAGAGGATAGGAGGACCCGGCGGGTGTCCGCGACCGCTGGCCGGGCCCGGAGCGGCGCGATCGGGGGCGATCCGCGGGAGCGCGGGCCGGCCGCAGCGGGCGTCGTCCACCGCCGCGGCCGGCGCCGCCCGTCTCCGCTCAGCCCGCCTCCGCCGCCTCGGTTGTCGTCGGGGCGCGCCGGTCGCGGCCCGCGTCCAGGTGCCCGTGATGCAGCAGCGTGTTGAAGACCAGGGCGTAGGAGCCCAGGGTCCCGGCGCGCCACATGGGGTTGAAGCTGAACATCACGACGTGGCCCTGGCCCAGCTTCACGTCCACGAGGGCGGGGGCGTTCGCCAGCTCGTGGCCGTTGTCCAGCCCGCCGCTGATGAGCAGCTTCCGGACGTCGGGGCTGAAGCGGAAGATCGTCCGCACGTTGGCGGCCGGGGCCTGACCCGCCCCGAAGCCGAACGCCGGCGGGTCGTCGCCCTGCCCCCGGCTGCGCTGGAAGGCCTCGACGCCGGCGCGGCCCAGGTCGCGGCGGCGACCCTGGACGATGTCTTCCTCGTCCAGCCCGCCGCGACCGCTCCGACGCGCGGTCGTGCTGCCGTCATCGCTGCGGCGCGGCCTCGCGGCCTGCGCGCCGGCGCCGCCGAAGCCCCCGGTCCCGCCGCCCAGCGCGAAGACCGGGCCGGTGTTGAAGTAGACACCCAGCTCCGTGTCGTAACCGTACGCGATCGGACTCCCCGCATCCGCCCGGGCGACGCGGAACACGCCGCCGGGCGCCCACAGCTCCCGCGTCTCGCGGATGCGCACGCCCTCCGCCAGGCTGAAGTGGATCGGCAGCGTCGAGCTGTTGGTGAGGGTGATGAACGTGCCGCCCGCCTCGACGAACCTCTGCAGGTTGAGCACACCGCTCAGTCCGAGGCCGCCACGCATGTCGTCCGTCGAGGCCTGCCGGCCGATGTTGGGAGTCAGCGGAGTGGCCTTCCACGGAATCGGCCGGTCGCCCGTGATCCCGCGCACGATGCTCAGCGGATCGTTTAAGGACGGGCCGAAGATGATCACGTCGTAGCGGTCGCGCAGGCGCGGCTCGTCACGCACGTCATGGACGGAGATGTAGTCGTATGGGATGCCGTACTCATCCAGGGCGAGCCGGACCCACCCCTCGTTCTGCGTGGTCTGCCACGTGTGCATCACCGCGATACGCGGCGCGGCGACCGGATGGGTCGGCACGTCGGGTGCACTCGAGGAGCCGTAGGCGACGAAGCCGAACTCCGGGGCGGCCGCCTCGAGGATCCGCGTGGCCTCGGACGTGGCCCGGATGATGAAGGTGCCGGCGCGGTAGGTCCGGCCGTCGTGGGTGAACTCCTCCTCCGCCGCCTCGATCGGCAGGCTGCGGTAGCGGAAGCGGAACGCGGCCAGGTTGTTGTCTGCGTTGTAGTCAATGAGGAAGACGCGGGCGCCCCTGGCGTTCTCCACGCGTCCCGGCGCGCGGATCGGCTCCTCGACCAGGCGCATCGGCGCGTCCAGCACCGCGGTGTCCTCGACGCGCACCGTCTCCACGTTGAAGAGGGGGCCGAACGTCCAGCCCGTGTCGTCGTAGGGCCGCGGGTCGTCGGGGTTGTAGTACTGCTTGTCCAGCAGCATGTCGGCCGCGCGGGAGTACGGCTGGTCCATCCGCACCACGTAGCTCCCCGCCGGGAACTCGCGGCCGCCCGCCTCGAACGCCCGCGTCGCCACATGCACCTCGATGCCGTGGCGCTGGAGCAGCGAGAGCAGCCGCGCCTGCTGGCCTGGCCGCGGATCGTCGCCGGGGAACACGTAGGCCGCCGGGCCCTCCGTCGTGGCCTTCGCCACGGCCCGCTTGCTCTTCAACCAGTAGTTGGTGAGGTATTCCACCCGGTTCTCCGCGACCTCCCGCAGTGCGATGAGCAGGGCGCTCTGCTGGAGGTTCACGTTGTTGCGGATCGACCACACGACCTCACGCAGCGGCGTGCTGGGCCGGTGCCACTGCCGCTCCACGTTCGTTCGGACGATGCGGTTCGACGCATCGCCGGCACCCTGCGTCTCGTAGAACCGGCCGATGGCGTTCCGCATGTTCGCGATCCAGAACAGATAGTTCGGCGCCCAGCCGTCGTAGAAGTCGTGGGTGTAGACGCCGGGCACGCCGAACGCCGTCATGTCCTGGACTTCTTTGTAGGCGAGCCGGCTCCACTCGTTGATCACGATCGGGTCGACCCACGCGTTGTACGGCCCGCGTCCGGTGGACGTGTACAGATACGACGCCGACTCGTGGAGGTCGTGCAGGACGGTGGGGTGGTACTCGAGGAACGTCTCGAGGATGTTCTGCGTCAGCTTGAGCGAGAGCCCCATGCCGTCGCGGTTGTTGTCGTGGGCCACGTACTTGCCCCAGTAGAGCGGGCGCTGCGGCACGTTCGCGTTCGGGTCCTTGCGCCGCGCCATGTACAGGTCCACGACCTTCGCCCGGCCGTCCACCTCCACGATGGGCGTGGCCATGAAGATGAGGTTCTCGCGGATGGTGCGGATGTGCTCGGACTCGCCGACGGCGAGCCGGTAGACCAGCTCCATCAGCATCTCGGGCGAGCCGGTCTCGGGCGAATGGATCGCGCCGGTGACGTAGTAGATCGGCTTCGCCTCGCGGATCAGGCGCTGCGCCTCCGCCTCGCTGGTGCGCCGCGGGTCTGAGAGCCGGGCGAGCATGTCCTTGTAGCGGTCCAGCTCGGCGATGGTGCGCTCGTCCGCGACGACGACGAGGATCATCTCGCGGCCTTCCTCCGTCTCGCCGATGGAGAAGACCTTGACGCGGTCGGACGCTTCAGCGACCGCGCGCATGTAGCGGTAGACGTCCTCGGGGTAGCTGAGCACGTCCGGCGCGCCGGCGATGTGGCCCAGGACCTGGAGCGGCGTGGGCACGGTGTTCGACGCGGGCAGGTGGTCCACGAGCGGTGTGAGGAAGAACGGCTCGGTGGTGAAGCGCCGGATGTCCGCCGTGTAGGCCTGGTCCACCGGCTCCTGCGCCTGGGCGGCTGCGGCGACGAGCGTGAGCAGCAACGAGGCCAGGGCGGAGCGGGCGCGGCGTGCCGCGGCGGGAGCGGGTTCGGAACGCATGGGAACTCCTCCGGTCTCGCGAAGGCGAGTGCTGCCAGGTGGTGTAGAGGGAAGAGCCGCGGCAAGATGCGGGCTTCGGGCGGAGCGGACAAGGCCGGCTGGCTGCCGGCGGTCCGCGGTCGGCAAGGCGGCGAACGGCGCCCACGGCGCGAGGCGCGGGGTCGTGGTGTAGAAGGAGGGGTTGGCGTGTCGAACACGCGGGGGGTCGTGTGATGATGGACGGGGATCGATGAGCATGGGGCCCGAGGAAACGCAGCGCGAGGCCGCTCGAGGGTCTGTGCCCGCCCCGGTGGCGGCCGGCGGGCGCGCCGGGAGGCGTGGGGAGCGAGGGGAGGGGGCCAAGGACGGCGGTGCGGCCCCCCTCGCGGGCGCGGCGCCGGCGCCGGGTGGCACCACGGCGCCGGCGGAGGCCGTAGACCCTGCGCGGGCCGTCGAGGCGCAAAGGCGGACCGGCCGCTTCGACCGGTCCATCGTGGAGGGCCCCATCCTGCCCGCCGTGTGGAAGCTCGCCTGGCCGACGGTCGTCCACAACATCATCGGCGGGCTCCAGGGAATCGTGGACCACGCGATGGTGGGGCACTTCGTCGGCTACACGGGCAACGCCGCCATCGGGGTGAGCTGGCAGATCTTCCTGGTGGTGGTCACGTTCGTTTCGTCGCTGTACGCGGGCATGGGCGTGCTGGTGGCGCGGTTCGCGGGCCAGGGCGATGCGGACAAGGTCAACCGCACGGTCTACCAGGCGTTCCTCACGTCGCTCGCCCTCACGTTCGTCCTGGCGGTGCTCGGCTACTTCCTCGCGCCCGCGCTGCTCGACCTGGTGAACGCGGCCCCCGAGGTGAAGGCGGAGGCGCTCCCCTACATCCGCGTCCTCTTCCTGTTCGGCTACGGCACGCTGTTCTTCTTCATGATGGGCGGCGCGCTGCGCGCGGCGGGAGACGCGCGCACGCCGCTCCGGTACGGCGTCGTCGTGACCGTGCTGAACACCGTGCTGAACATGATCTTGATCCCGATGCTCGGCACGGTGGGGGCGGCGGTGGGTACGGTGCTGGCGTCGGGCGCCACGGGCCTCTGGGGGCTGGCCATGCTGCTCCGCGGCCGCTGGGTCATCGGGTTCCCGCGCGGCGCCGGGCTGCGGCCGGACTGGAACATCGTCCGCTCACTGTTCCGCTTCGGACTGCCCGCGGGGATCCAGGGCGTCGCCATGAACGCGGCGGGCGTGCTGCTGCTGCGCTTCATCGGCTCGCTGCAGGAGAGCGCGGCGGCGCAGGCGGCGTACGCCGTCGCCTACACGGAGCTGTTCTCGCTGATCACCTTCACGTCCGTGGGGATCATGAGCGCGACGGCGGCGGCCGTCGGTCAGAACCTGGGCGCGGGGCGGCCGGAGCGCGCGACCCAAGCCGTGAAGGTTGCCTCGCGTATGGGCCTGGTGGTCGCGGCGGTCGTCGGCCTCCTGTTCCTCGCCATCCCGCGGGTGCTGCTGGGGGTCTTCGGCATGACCGACCCGGTCGCCGCCGACATCGGCGTGCAGCTCATGCGGTACCTGAGCGTATCCGGGTTCTTCATCACCGTCGCGCTCACGTACACGGGCGGGCTCCAGGGCAGCGGCGACACGCGCAGCCCGCTCTACATCTCGATCGTCTCGCAGATCATCGTGCCGCTCGGCCTGTGCTTCCTGTTCCAGCAGACCCGCGGCCTGCAGCCCGCCGACATCTGGCTCGCCATCGTGCTCGGCCACCTCACGCGTGCGAGCCTCAGCGTCGCGCGGTTCCGGCAGGGCAAGTGGCGGCAGATCGTGGTGGACATCGAGCCGGCGAGGACGTGAACCCCGCGTCCCTGCCCTGCCCCGGCCTGGGGCGCCGGCGAGGCCCGGAAACGACTGGGCGGCAGGCAGCCGCCTCGGCCCCCATCCCGACGGCTGGCCAGGCGGGCACGCTGCGCGTGAAACGCGAGCGTGCCCGTAGCGCCGTGTGCGCAGACGCGCACGCGCGTCCCACGGCCGGACAGCGCCGTGAGGACCCGCGGTGTGTTCCGAGCCCGAACCTCGTTGTAGGACACGGAGTTCCGGCGAGACCCGCAGCGGCCCGCGCCTTGCCCTCCCCATGTCCCGCCTCGCCGTCCGCATCGATCCGATTCCGTGCCGCGAACCGAGCGAGTAGCCTCGCGATGGAGGGAAGGACCATGTTCGAGACATTGCTCCAGGACCTCCGCTACGCCGTCCGGACGCTGCGCGCGCGCCCGGGCTTCACCCTCATCGCCGTGGTCACCCTCGGACTCGGTCTCGGCGCAAGTCTCGTGATGTTCTCCGCGGTCAACCGCGTGCTGCTCGAACCGCTGCCGTTCCGGGACGGGGATCGCATCGTGTTCGCGCGCCTGCAGGAGCCCACCGCCGGAGCAACCGTGAACCCCTCCGCTGCGCTCGCCCGGGCCTGGCTCAATGACGCGCGGTCGTTCGAGGCGCTCGAGGCCATCGCGACGCGGCGAGGATTGCTGCGCGGACCGGACGGAGCGCAGGTCATCTCGCGCAGCGAAATCACGCCCGGCTTCCTCGCCTTCCTCGGCCTCACGCCGGTGCTCGGGCGGATGTTCTCGGCGGAGGACGACGCCGTCGTGCTCCTGGGTCACGGCCTATGGCGACGCGAGTTCGGCGGAAGCCGCGACGTGATCGGCCAGACGATCGAGCTCGATGATGGCGCACACACGATCATCGGTGTCATGCCGCAACGGCTCGACCTGTACGAGGCGAGTGACGTATGGGGGCCGCTGGGGCTGGACGCGGCGAGCGACACGACTCCGCGCTCCATCGGCGTCGTTGGGCGCCTGCGGCCCGGGGTCACGCGGGCAGCCGCCGAACACGAGCTGCAGGAGATCGCGGCGCGCACACCGCAACCGCCGATCTTCGCGTTCCTCTCGAACCTGACCCCTCGCATCGAGCGGCCGCGGGATGTCGTGGATGACGACGTGCGCGCCGCGCTCCTCGTCCTTTTCGCCGCCGTCGGCCTGGTGCTGCTCATCGCATGCGTCAACGTCGCACAGCTCCTGCTCGCCCGGGGCGCCGGCCGCGGCCGCGAGCTGGCGATCCGCGCGGCGCTCGGCGCGGGGCGACGTCGTCTCATCCGCCAACTCCTCGTAGAAAGCCTGCTCCTCGCCCTGGCCAGCGGCGCGCTGGGGCTGTTTGTCGCATGGTGGGGTGTGGACGCGCTCGCGCGTTTGAGGCCCCAGACGTTCGCGGACCTCGGCCGCCTCGGCATCGACGCCCGCGTCCTGGCGTTCGGCCTCGCCCTCTCGACCGGCACCGGCGTGCTCTTCGGCCTCTTCCCCGCCCTGGCGGTCACGGACCTGCGGATCGCGGACACGCTGCGCGGCGGCTGGGCCGTGCATGGCGCGGCGAGCGGGCCACGCGGCCGCGGCCGCGCCCGGTCGGGGCTGATCGCCGCGGAGATGGCACTCTCCGTCGTCCTGCTGGTGAGCGCAGGGCTGCTCGTTCGCAGCCTGCTGGAGATGCAGCGAGCCGAGTCGGGCTTCCACCGGCCGGAAGAGCTGCTCGTCGTGCGCGTCGCGCTCCCCGTCGTGGGCAGCGCGCCCGACCCGAACGCGCTCGCGCCATACATGACGTTCGCGGACCAGGTGCTGGCCCGCGTGCGCGCGCTGCCGGGCGTCGCGGGCGCGACGTGGGCGGAGGACGCGCCGCCGTTCTACAGCCTCCCCAACGGCCGGCTCGAGGTGGACGGCAGTGACGCTCCAGGGGCGGCAGCGGGAACGATCACGTTGGAAGGGGTCGGCGCTGAGCACTTCGCGGTGCTCGGCATCCCGCTCGTGGAGGGGCGAACGTTCACGGAGCAGGAGGTGCGGAGTGGGGCACCTGTCGTCGTGATCGACTCCCGCCTTGCGCAGCGGCTGGCGCCGGGCCGGAGCACGCTGGGCCTGCGGCTCCGCTTCGGCGACGAGCCCTGGCGGACCGTGGTCGGCGTGGCGCGCCACGTGCCGGTCAGCCCCGCCATGCCCGACCATTCGAAGGTCTACGAGCCACAGGCTGTGGGCCTCGCCACCAGCGACGGCCTCTGGCACCCGGGCGTGCTGATCGTACGGGCGCGCGGCGACGCGGCTGCGCTCGCGTCCCTCGTGCGCGACGCGATCCGTGAGGTCGATGGCGACGTCTCCGTCCGCGAGGCCACGACGCTGGACGCGATCCTCGCCGCGACGCTGTCGGGCCGGCGGTTCAACGCACGCCTGCTCACACTCTTCGCCATCATCGCACTCGCGCTGTCGGCCGTCGGACTGTTCGGCGTCGTCAGCCACGCCGTGCAGCAGCGCACGCGCGAGATCGGCGTGCGCATGGCGCTGGGCGCGCGCGCCGGGGACGTGCGCGCGCTCGTCGTGCAGCAGGGAATGAAGCCGGCGTTGATCGGGCTGGGTGTGGGGTTGGCGCTCGCGGCGGGTGCGGTCCGGCTGCTGCGCGGGTTGCTGTACGGCGTCCAGCCCTGGGACCCGCTCACGTTCGCGGGCGCGGCCGCCGTGCTGACGGCAACCGCGCTGGCGGCCTGCTACGCTCCGGCGCGGCGCGCGACGCGGGTGGACCCGGTGGAGGCGCTGCGGGGGGAGTGAAGCGCGCGCGTCCAGGCCGCCGGCCGCACGCCACGCCCGCCCGTCAGCGGCCGGCGCCGAACGGCCACCAGCGCAGACCGAACGAGAGGCGGGGCAGCACGCTCAGCCCCGGTTCCCTCCGGGACACCTCACCCTCATCGAAGAGCAGGACGCCGTAGCGGACCAGGTCGAGCGAGGCGCCGGCGGACACGCCGAAGAAGCGACCGAGGGGCCTCTCGGCGCCGACGCCAACCCGCGCCCCGTTGCCCACCAGCGTCAACCAGGTTTGCTCGCCGGTGCTCGCCAGGGGCTGTCCTTCCGGCGGAATGTCGGCCGTCGGCACCTCCACCAGGCCGAACGCCTGCCGGACGACGCCGGCCGTGATGACCGGCCGGAACCCTCCCCACCAGGCGCTCCGGGTGCGCCAGTGGGCGAGGAGGGTGAACGACATGACGACCGCCCCTTCGCGCTCCGCGACGTCCAGCGCGACGGCGCCGAGCTCGAGGCCCAGGCTGGCGCCGAAGCGGCGCGCGTCGTAGCCGAGCTCCAGGCCGTACCCCAACCCGACCGATGGCGAGCCGACACCGGCGTAGATCGCTTCGGCCCCGCCGTCCAGCCGCGCGCCGTGGAGCGCCAGGCTCATGCCGATGTGGAATCCTCTCGGGCCGCCGGACGGCACGGGCTGCGCGGCCGCCCGCATCGGGAATCCGGCGAAGAGGCTCAGCACCGCTACGGTACAAATGATGCGCCTCATAGTGACCTCCATCAGGCAGCCTGTGCGCCGCGTCGATGTCGACGCGGCGCACAGGCCGCACACCGCATTCCCGCCACACCAACAGGGCAGTCGTCAGCTCCTAGAAGAAGCGCTGCTCCTGGTACGGCGGAATGGCCTCCCGCGAGAACCCGCGGTTGTTCATCAGGAGCTGCCCATCCCTATCGCAGGGCAGCCAGGTATAGTTGAATGCCTCGAACTGGTCCAGACTGTCGATGGTCCAGCTAGCGACAAGGTCGTTCTCGCCACCCCAGATCCAGGCGATGTCCGCCCAGTCGACATCATCGATCTCCGGCAGAGGTACAAGGCCACCCACCCAGCTCAACCTGAGCGTGACCTGGACCTCGACCGTGCGGCGCTTCTCCGGGCACTGGTTGCCATCGTCGCGTTCCCAGATCTTGATGTAGAACGGCGGCTCCAGGGGAACGATCCGGAGCATGAGAGTGACCGGAAGATTGACCGCATCGATCTTTTCGGTCACCGCGAAATGCTGTGCGTCGATGATCAGCGTCGTCTTGTTGAACGTACCCTCACCGTTGAAATCGAAACGGCGGTAGCCCGCCGCTTCGGAGCCGGCGCAGTCGGCATCGAGCGTGCGGATGAGGTCTGGGATGTAGGTCAAATTGGGGCTGGTCGTCCCCGGGAGCGGGGAGTCCACGTACAATCCCCGTACGGTGCCGGACACGTAGACATCGATCTCCGGGTCGCCCTTGGTGAGGTACGGCTCGTGGTCATCGAAGATCTTCATCGACTCGAAGTAGATGCCCGGCGGATAGTTCGGAGGAGGAGGTGGAGATCCGCCGCCACTACCACCTCCACCTCCTCCCCCGGGAACGCAGAGATCTTCGCCTGGCAGGCATTCATCTACAAGTGCGGCGACTTCGGGGAGCCCCGCCTCTGCGAGATACGTACCGATCGTCGCACCGCCGTCATCCTCGATCCGAGGCGCATGCTCCGGATAATGCGGCCGGGAGAAGTCGGTCTCGACGGGCACGAGCGACAGGACCGGGGTTTCCGGGATCTCGTTCGGCCCGATGAAGACCGGGGCCCCCGCCGCGTAGAAATGCGGCGGTTGGTCGTCGTCGAGCTGGGCCGCGACGATCACGTCCGTATCGCCACGCCAGCTCGCCCGGTGCATCCGGACCGGCATGTAGAACTCGAGCGGGCGGACCGCCTGCACCAGTCGGTACACTTCGTCTGGCGACACGCCGCCGGCCCTCGCCATCCTGGTCACCATCATTCTCCCGCTGCCGCGCAGGTAGGTCCGGAACTCGAGCTTGTTCTCACGGAACCTCGAGGCACGGAGGTCATTCTTCACCCGGTTCCGGGAGTCCCGGGTCCTCAGACAGCGCGATCGAGAGGAGCCGCGCGAGCTCGCTGAGCGCGGCCATCTCGGGATCGCTCGTGTGCAGCGAGTACGGTGACCTGGACGCCAGTTCCGACGGACTTCGGCCCTCGTCCGAGCAGGCGCTGAGCGCCAGCGCGAAGGCGAGCCCGATCGCGGGGACACGGTTGGGCCCTCGCATACACGCCTCCCGGCTGATGTGTGGATGAGAGCAAACGGCCGCCGGAGCACGGGACTCCGGCGCCGGAGCACCCGCCCGTCGTGTGACGTCTCTTGAGTCTGGTGGACCTGCGCGAGTCGGCCGGCCGCACTGCCGATGCGGCACTATGTGCCTGCAGCCTCCGGTTCGTGGTGCTGCGATAGTCGGTGTGACCCTAATGCTTGGACCGAACTACTGTTAAGAGATCTGTTATCGGTCAATCGTCTGGGCGCATTTCCCCTTTTCGTTCCCCTTCCCGCCGGTTGACCGACGTGTTCCGGCGCCGCTCCGACCGCTCGCCGCGCATTGCCGGACCGCGCGCGCCGGCAAGGCCCGAGAGCGCCCCGCGGCCCGCCCTCGACCCCGGCCAGCCCGGTTGGCCCCGACCTGGGTGCCCCTGCCCGCGCAGGCCACACGGCCCCCTCCGGGGATTCGAACATATCGGTCGGGGATGCCCCGCCCGATCCGTTCACCTCGCAATGAAATGAGAAGCGACGCGACAGGCCCTCGGGGTTTCGTCACACCGTCACGCCCCGCGCGCGTCCATGAGCCTGCGCAGGTTCTCGTAGCTCACGCGCGCGGTGCGCATGGGATCGGCCGGCACGTCGTGCTCGACGAACCAGTGGCGGATGCCGGCCTCCTTGCCCCGCGCGATGATCCGCGCGAAGTCGATCGTTCCCGTCCCCACGTCCACCATCCCGCCGTCCGGCCCCATGTCCTTGACGTGCACGAGCGGGAAGCGGCCAGGGTAGCGGGCGAAGTAGTCCAGCGGGTCGTGTCCGCCCTTCGTGATCCAGTAGAGGTCCAGCTCGAGGCGCACCAGGTCCGGGTCCGTCTCCTCGAGCAGCACGTCGTAGGGCGTGCGGCCATCGAGCGGCGCGAACTCGAAGTCGTGGTTGTGGTAGGCGAAGCCGATGCCCGCCTCGCGGGCGGCGGCAGCGGCCTGGTTGAACCGGTCCGCGACGCGGCGCCAGCCGTCCAGGTCGGGACGGAGCTCTTCCGGAACCCACGCCACGACGAGCCACCGGTGGCCGATGGTCTGCGCCGCCTCGAGCGTGCGCAGCCAGTCGTTCTCCAGCGCCTCGATGGGCACGTGCGCCGATGGCGCGGCGAGCCCGGTGCGCTCCAGGGCAGCGCGGATCTCCGCTGGCGCGCGGCCGTGGTAGCCCGCGAACTCGACCTCCCGGTAACCGATCTCGGCGAGCCGGGCGAGGGTGCCGTCGAAGTCCCGGGGGAGGATACTGCGGAGCGTGTAGAGCTGCATTCCGAGCCGCGGCCCCTGCCCCGGCT
>Ga0068699_100270_pt1 | contig 24250 bp, 18 predicted proteins | sample CeladaPassaD2F03_FD_62211 | JGI IMG/M metagenome (GOLD analysis project Ga0068699, IMG submission 62211) | Cellulose-adapted microbial communities from the Joint BioEnergy Institute, USA - Passage D2F03 | ecosystem: Engineered > Bioreactor > Continuous culture > Unclassified | place: USA, Joint...
GATGCGGCGAGGATTCGGCGCGCTAACGGACGCCCGTGTCCGTTAGAAATCGAAAGCCGTGAAAAATGAACTGTAATGGACACACGGTGTCCGTTAAAACTGAAACCCGCGACAAATCGGTACCGAACATCCGTGTCCACTGCTAAAACAACCGTGACAATCGGTACCGAACATCCGTGTCCACTACTAAAACAACCGTGACAATCGGTATCGAACGTCCGTGTCCACTGAAAAACAGCGACAAATTGGCGACGACTTCCGTGTCCACTGCAAAACAACCGGACGACGGTCGAGGAGACGGAAGGTGGGGTGATGATGATGCCAAAGCATCATTTTCTTATTCGTCAAGAAGGAGATTGCGGCGGAAACGCCGAATTTTATCATGATTCGACACTTTGACCTGCAAAGGAGCCTCACATGCTGCAATATGAAACGCAACTGCGTTCCCAAGGTTATGCCAGCATTGCCGGCATCGACGAGGCGGGAAGGGGCTGCCTGTTCGGCGACGTCGTGGCCGCGGCGGTCATTTTGCCGCCGGATGCGGTGATCGAGGACATCGACGATTCCAAGAAACTGACGGAAAAAAAGCGGGAGGAGCTGTACGAAGTCATCATGCGGTGCGCGGTGTCGGTCGGCGTCGGACGGGTCGACTGCGAAACGATCGACCGCATCAATATCAAGCAGGCCGCCCGCCTGGCGATGAAGCGCGCGGTGGAGCAACTGGCGGTGCAGCCCGACCATTTGCTGATCGACGCGGAAAGCGTGGACATACATATTCCCCAAACTTCGATCATCAAAGGCGATGCCCTGAGCCAGTCCATCGCCGCGGCGTCGATTGTCGCCAAGGTGACCCGCGACCGGTTGTGCAGGGAATGGGATTTGCTGTATCCGCAGTATGGGATCGCGGTGCACAAAGGTTACGGGACGAAGCTGCATCGGGAAAAAATCATCGAGTACGGGCCGAGTCCGATGCACCGCAAGTCGTTTTTGGGCAAGCTTGTCCACGAGCAGTTGGAGTTGTTTTCCTAGCCGGCATGGACGGCGTTCGCGGAGGACGCGGTCATTCGCGTCCAATGGCGACCGCTGTGGAAAGGGATGCGAAAGATAGCCTTCGCGAAAGGGCGACAAACCGCAGGCAAAAACCGGATTTTTGAAATGCGGCGGCAACGACGGCAAACCGCGTGCAAACCGGTTTTGAAATGCGGTGGCAGCCACGGCAAACTGCGTGCAAACCGATTTTGAAATGCGGCGTCAACGACGGCCAACCGTGTGCAAACCGATTTTGAAATGCGGCATCATCTACGACATGCGCCTGCAAACCGCATTCCTGACATGGGGTCGCAACGACGGCATATGATTGCACGAAAGGAGGAAGAGTTGTGAATATTGATCAACTGGTGCGAGCGTGGTTGGGAAGCGCACGGGCGGAATCGGTGAAAACGCTGGAGCTGCGCGTCGGGCAGATCGTGCGCGGCGCGGTGCTGCAAATGCTCGCGGACAGCGAGGCGATCGTGTCGATCGGCGGAGTCAAAGTGAGGGCGAGGCTGGAGGCGCCGCTTCAGCAGGGCCAGTCGGCGTGGCTGCAGGTGATGCCGGATTCCGGGCAAGGCGTCGTGCTGAAAACGGTCCCGCCTTCCCAACTGCCGTTCGCGGATCAGACGGCGGCGGACATTCTCGGGCAGCTTCGGCTGAAAGACACGGCGGAGAACCGGCAGCTCGTGCAGTGGATGCAAAACGAAGGGATTCCGCTCACGCGTTCCAACGTCCGTTTGCTGCTCGAGATGCAGCGCCATGCTCCGGCGAACGCGGACCGGACCGCGTGGCTGCAGGCGGCTTCGACCACGCTGTCGAGACAGCTGCCGGTGACTCCGCAGACGGTCGCGGCGCTCCATCAGATCATGCACGGGCCGCCGCTTTCCCGAATGCTGGACGATCTGGCGTCCAGGCTGCAGGAGGCGCTGCGGACGCTGCCGGAACAAGCTCCGGCGCGTGCGATGCTGCAGCGCGGCGCGGAAGTCGTCGCCTCGGTCAGGAGCGCTTTGGAAGGTTTTTCGCAGGCGTCACCGTCCCCCGGGACCGCTCCGTCGACAGCGGCCGCTTCTACGGCCAACGCCGCGCCGGCAGGCGGCGCGCACGCCTTGGCGACGCATTTGTCCATCACGGAGGCCGGACCGCCGCCCTCCGCACTCTCGCGTCCGACGGCGTCCCCGTCCGCCGCGCCGAACGCGGCGACGACGGATGCCGCCGAAACGACAAACGCTTTGACGCGATCTTCAGCGGATTCCGCGGCTTCCTCCAGGCCGGCTGCGCAGCAGCCCGCATCACCGGCGGCGGGACAAACGCCCGCTTCCCCGTCGAGCGCGGTTTCGTCGGCCGGTTCTGCCGCGCAGCGCGCGGACAGCTTTGCGGCGGCGGCATCGACGCCGGGCGGCGCACCGGAGACCGTTCAGACCGACGGTCGGATTGCAGCCCAACAACATTCGGGCGGCCGCACTTCCGAGCCGCCGCCGATGGCGGATGCGGCCAAACCGTGGCTTCACCGTTTTCTGAAATCCCTCGGCGTCGACACGGAAGCGCTGCTGGCCAAACCGAACGTTGTTCCCGACGCCCGTCCGGACGGCGGGGCATCCTCGCCCGCGCCGCTGGACAATTTGAAGACGTGGCTTTTGCAGTCCGCGGCGCATGAAGATACGCCGCCTGCGATTCGCGAGTCGGTGCAGCAGCTGCTCCAGCATGTCACCGGCCAGCAGCTGCTCCTTTCCGCCGACCGGGGCACCGCGTTCACCCATCTTACCCTCGTCGTGCCTTTTTCGCCGCAGAACGGCGATCCGCCGGCGACGATTCACATCCAGTCGCGAACAAACGGCAAACGGGGACAGCTGGACAGCAGCAACTGCCGCCTGCTGTTTGATTTGTCGATGCGCCATTTGGGGGATACGCTGATTCAGGTGGATGTGTTCGACCGCTCCGTCAGTATGCAGGTTTGGAACGATCATCCGCTGCTGCCGCTCTGGATCCAAGAGGCCAGGCCGCAGGTGGCCGAAGCGTTGGATCGCATGGGATACCGGATGGTGCAGTGGGGATGTTCCCCGTTCCCGGAAATGAAAGCGGAGCATGACGCCGCGCCGGTGCCCGATGCCGTCCCGAACACGGGCCGGAACCCGTTCCTCGCTCCCAAGCCGTACAAAGGAGTGGACGTGCGGGTATGAGGAAGCCGAAACCGGCGAGCATCCCCAAAGCCGTGGCGCTGCGGTACACGCCGGAAATGGAAGCGCCGGTGGTCGTCGCCAAGGGCAAAGGCGTCGTGGCGCAAAAGCTGATCGAAAAAGCGAAGGAGCACGGCATTCCGCTGCAGGAAGACGCCTCGCTCGTCGAGGTGCTGTCGAAGCTGGACATCGATCAGAAAATTCCGCCCGAACTGTACCAGATCGTGGCGGAAATTTTGACTTTTGTGTACCGCGCGGATCAAAAGGCGAAGCTGGCGGGATATGAACCGTGAGCGGCCGTACGGATCGCGGCCGGATCTCCGTCGGCCGGCGCGGCGAAGAGGCGGCGTGCACGTATTTGGCGGAACGGGGATACCGCATTCTCGACCGCAACTGGCGCTGCCGTCTGGGCGAAATCGATATCGTCGCGGAACAAGGCGGCATTATCGTGTTCGTGGAAGTGCGGACGCGCACGGGGAGCCGTTTCGGCACGGGGGCGGAGTCGGTCGACCAGCGCAAACAGCGCCGCCTCCGTGCCGTGTCCGCGGCGTATTTGGCGCGGCACGGCTGGTCTATGCGCGAGGTGCGGTTCGATGTGATTGCGATCGAGGCCGATCCGGCGGCGGAAACGTTGGTCGTGGAGCATATTGCGGGCGCTTTTTAACAATTTGTTGCGTCTTGCGGTTTGTTGAAAAGGAAAAAGGCTGCTTCTTGCGGCGGTGCCGCGAGAAACAGCCTTTTTTTGAACGCGTTTTTTCGAATAAAGGGAAGGGAAGTTACACTTCGGGGATGTGCACTTCCACTTCGCGCTTCGCTTCCGCCGAGCGCAGCACGGCGTCGATGATCGCCTGGTTGTACAAAATTTGCTCGCCGGGAATCGGCGCTTCCCGGTTTTCCCGGATGGCGTCGACGAAATCCCGGACTTTTTCATGGAACAAATTGATCTGGTGTTCGATGATCGGAATTTCGCTTTCCGTGTGCCGTCCCAGGATATCGTGATACAGCTTGATGCTGCCGACTTTGCCGTCCCATACTCCGCTCCACGGGCCGGTTCCCGCCGGCGTGACCTTCAATCCCGCGTCGGTGCCGAGGAAGATTGTCGCGCCGAGCGTGTCCATGTGCATCGCCCAGGAAATTTTGTAGTTGAGCACGATATCGCCTTCCAGACGAATCATGGCGACGCCGAAATCTTCCACGTCAAACCGGTCGGCTTCCGGATGATATTTCGGATTGGTGCCGAAATAGTTCGAGGTGTAGGCGGAAACGGTCAGCGGTTTCGGATAGCCGAGCGTATTGAGCGCCATATCCAGGGAATAGCAGCCGATGTCGGCCATGGCGCCCGCGCCGGCCAGCCGTTTCTGGACGAACGTGCCGCCGGGCATCCCCCTGCGCCGTCCGCCGCCGGTTTCCACAAAATAAACTTTGCCGAGCGTGCCGGACTGGACGATGTCGCGCAGCAGCGCCATGTTCGGGTCGTATCGGGGCTGGAAGCCGACCGTCAGCATTTTGCCGCTTTTTTTGGCGGCCTGCACCATTTGCACGGCCTGCTCCAGCGTGACGGACATCGGTTTTTCCACCAATACGTGTTTGCCCGCCGTGAGCGCGTCAATGGACGTGATGTGGTGGGAAGCGTTCGGCGTGCAGACGCTGACGCCGTCCAGGTCGAGCTCCAGCATGGCGCGATGATCTTCAAAAGCGGTTGCCGAACGCAGTTGTTCGTCCTCGATGAACTGCCGCGCTTTGCCGGGCACAATGTCGGCGACGGCGACGATCTCCACGTTGTCCAGGTTTTTGTAGGCGCGGACATGCGCGCGGGCGATGCCGCCGCTGCCGATGATGCCGATGCGGATCGTGCGTGACATGAATCGTATCCTCCTTAAGACTGAATCGTTTTCGCACTTGATGCGAAATGGAATCAGATGCGCGCTTGCTCCCTGTACTGTGTCGGGGTCATCCCGAACGTTTTTTTGAACACGGTGTAAAAATAGCTGCTGTTTCCATATCCGTTGCGGCTGGCGATGACGTCGACCGGGTCGCGGCTCGTTTTCAACTGCTCGCAGATGCGGTTCAGCCGGACGGTTTCCACGTGCTCCCGAAACGTGAGCGATCCGCACGTTTTCATGATGCGCTGCAGCTGCCTCGGGCCGATTCCGAGCTTTTCCGCCACGGATTCGAGCGTAATGGGACCCGTGCAGTTGTCTTCAATATACTGCACCGCCAGTTCAAACCGGTGCCGGTGCATGTCGCGCCGCGGCGCGGGCGGGGCGGACTGCGCCGGCATGTAGGCGCGCACCGCCCGCAGCAATATTTGAATGACCGCGTCGCGATACGTGGTGAAGAAGCCGGGCTGGTTGTCTTCCCAGGCGCGATAAGCCGCGGCGAAACAGTGCATCGCATGGTACCGGTCTTCGGCGGGCACGAGCGGCAGCGAAGACAAGAGCCGCACGCATTCTTCCGCCTCCCGGATTTCCCAGTCGCGCCCCCAGCGCGATTCGACGTTGCCGGCGGCCGATCCGCCTTCGTCGGCCGCGTGGGCGGACACGGCGGCCGACGCCTCAGGGCGGGCGGCGGAAAGCGGGTGATCGGTCGACCCGGCGCCGTCTGCCGCCGCGCCGGATCGATCGCCCTTATCGCCGGACGGGGAAACGGGTTCCTCTTGCAGCGGGACGATGTCGATATGCAGGCAAAGCTCGTACATCGGCTCCCGATCATCGGCGATTTGGCAGTGCATCACGTTCGGGCCGGTCAAATAAAACATGCCGGGCCGCAAAGCGTGCGACTCGTCTCCCATGATGACCGTACCTTTGCCCGCGGGAATGAAGTGGAATTCGAACTCGGAATGTTTGTGGAATTCCACGACGTAACCGGGCGGAAAACGGGTCAGGTGGCACCGGAGCACGCGGAAGCCGTAATGGCCCCAACGGAATTCCAGCGCCAGCCGGTCCAGCGCGAACGGCTTCGCCTCCATCACGGACAACGGAAACGGGAGGCCAAAGCCGCCGGACGACGCTCCCAGCGATGTCATTCCGCCAATTCACTCAGCGCGACGACGGCGCCGCGAGCGGCCGACAAATTGGACGCTTCCATCAACCGCGTCAGCTCGCGAGCCAGCGCGATGTTTTCCGAAGCGACGGTGTTTTGTTGAATGTGCTGCACCCATTGATGGAACGCGTCGGGCAGATCGGCGGGAATCGGAAACTCGACCCAGCCGGTTTGGCCGTTGTCTTCCAACCGCGTGCTGCGCACGAGCAGCTTGTCTTCGGGAGTGCCGTACAACAGCGTTCCGTCTTTGCCGTGAATCTCGATCGAAAACGGGGAAAACCGATTGACGAAACCGGCTTCCACGACCCCGATCGCGCCGTTGGCGCAAGAGAGAACCGAAACGGCGTTGTCTTCGACTTCTTTGCCGGTCATGTAGCCGTACCGGGCGCTGACGCTCTCCGGTTCGCCGAGGAACAGCCTCGTCAAATACATCGGATGGCAGCCGAGGTCGATCAGAGCGCCTCCTTGGCACTGCTCTTTGTCAAAGAAATGCGGCGGCAGCCATCCCGCGGTAGCGCCGTTGTGGGACAGACGCACCCGGACGAGCGTCAGTTCCCCGAGCAGCCCTTGATCGAGAATTTGGCGGATGGCCTGCGTATAGCCGTGATACAGGCGCGGCAGGGACACGACGAGTTTGACGCCGGATTTTTCCACCGCGGCCAAAATTTCGTTCACTTCCCGCAGCGTCGGCGCGATGACCTTTTCCGTGAAAATGTGTTTGCCCGCTTCCGCCGCTTTGACCATGACGTCGCGGTGCATGTTCGTCGGCGCGTCGACGATGACGGCGTCGATGTCGTCCTGCGCCAGCAGTTCGTCCAACGATTCGTAAAAGGGGACGCCGCGTTCCTGCGCTTCTTTCCGCCCCCGTTCGGGCAGTTCGTCCCAAACCGCGACGATCCGCGTATCCGGATGCTCCTCGGCCCGCCGCGCGTAATCATTGGCGTGCACGTGCCAGAAACTCAGCATGGCGACTCTGATCATCGTTCCATACTTCCTTTCGATCTTTAATTTTACGACACGCCTATAAGATAACATAAAAAGAACGCAAGAAAATACAGTAGTTTTGCGACATCGTCATTTTAAATTTGCGACATTTCCTGCGGCGCCGGCGGCACGGGGCGGGGTTTCGCCGACAAAAAAAGGACTCCACCATCGGTGGAATCCTTTTTTTGGAGAGTTGGCACAGCGGCATCGGATACGGACCGCATTTCCATGGTACGGCAGGGGGGGCGGCAGGGGGGCAAGAGCGCGGCAGAGGCGAGGAGGCCCGTGTTTTCCTCATTCCTTGACCGCGCCGAGCACCATGCCTTTCACAAAAAATTTTTGCAGGAACGGGTAGATGATGATGACCGGCAGCGCGCCGATAAAAATTTGCGCCGATTTGACGGTTTTGTTGGAAATGTTTTCGAGTTCCCGGCCGACGGACGACATCTGCATGCCGCTGATTTCCACCAATATCGTCTGCAGGAAGGTGGCCAGCGGGTATCGTTCGGATTGCGTGAGGTAAATCAACCCGTCAAACCAGGAATTCCAGTGGGAGACGATAAAAAACAGCGACAACGTGGCGACGGCGGGCAAGGAAATCGGCAGATAGACCGACCAGAGAATCCGAAACTGGTTCGCGCCGTCCATGAAGGCGGCTTCTTCCAGGGAAGCCGGCACCGTCCGGAAAAAGCTGAGCATGATGACCAGCAGCCAAATATTAATGGTGGACGGCAAAATCAACGCCCAAATGGAATTGATCAAGCCCAGCTTTTGCACGACAATATAAGTGGGAATCATGCCGCCGTGGAACAGCAGCACAATAATGAAATACCAGGTGTAATACGATCTCGCCTTGAAGACGGCGTTCGTTTTGGAAAGGGGATACGCGGCCAAAACGGTCACCGCCATGCCGAACACCGTTCCGATGGCGGTGCGCTGGACCGAAACCCAGAGCGCCCGCAAGAAATCCGGATTGTCCAGCGTTTTTTGATAGGCGTCCCAGGTAAAATCGATCGGATACAAGGTGACGAGATTGGCGTTGGCCGGCGCCCTTCCGCTCAAGGAAACGGCCAGCGTGTGCACGAGCGGAAGCAGGCACAAGATTCCCACGGCCGCCAGCAACAGATGGTTGAACACGTTAAATATGCGGTAGGACAACGTTTTGTGGTACATGTTCCGCCTCCCAAAATGGTGAATCATCATGTGCGGGAAAGAGAACGCCGCATAAGGAAAACGATCATGGTATCGAACTTGCCGAACACGAATAACCGGTCAACTTCGCGGAGAGTGACTTCGATCCGCAACGTCCCATTCCGATGACAGTGCTCCGAACGCGAAGATCAAAAGATGCGATAATTCGCGTATTTGTAGGCCAACCGGTACAGCGCGACCACGAGCACGAGGCTGACGACGGATTTGAACAACCCGATCGCCGCCGAAAAACTCATTTGCTGATCCAAAATGCCGACACGGTAAACGAACGTATCGATAATGTCGCCTTTGTCGTACACGAGGGAGTTGTACAAGTTCAAAATTTGGTCGAAACCGGCGCTCAGAATGTTGCTCATCTCCAGCGTCGTGCAGACGGCGATAATCGGCATCAGCGAGGGCAACGTGATGTGGATCGTCTGTTTCCAGCGGCTCGCCCCGTCGACTTCCGCCGCCTCGTAATAATCCGGATTGATGGAGGTCAGCGCGGCCAAATAAATAATGGAGCCGTACCCGAATTCCTTCCAGATGTGACTGACGACCACGGTCACGCGGAACCAATCGCCGTTGCCGAGAAAGAAAATCGGTTCGATGCCGAACCATCCCGACAGCACGCGATTGACGAGCCCTCCTTCGGGAGACAGCAAGTCGACAAGAATGCCGCCCAAGATGACCCACGACAAAAAGTGGGGCAAATAGACCAGCGTCTGCACCGTCCGTTTAAAAAAGGAGCGGCGCACTTCGTTCAAGAGCAGCGCGAACGTCACGGGCACGATAATGATAAAAACAATTTTCAGCGAGGCGATGAGAAACGTGTTCCAAATGACCTGGAGGCTGTCTTTCCGTTCAAACATCGCTTTGAAATGTTTCAGTCCGACCCAGGGGGAATCGATAAAGCCCGTCCACGGTTTGAAATCTTGGAAGGCCATGACGACGCCCAGCATCGGAAGATAGTTAAAAAGAAGCGCCAAGACGACAGCCGGAAGCAGCATCAGGTGAAAAGGCCAAGTTTTGCGAAGAAAGCGCGGAATGTGTCGCCCTCTTCCGCCGCTCGCCGCTTTTTCCGGTTGATCGATATACGGCATAATGTTTTTCGTCATAGGCAGACCTTCTTTCGCTGTGAAGTCAAAAAGATTGTAGCACAGCGAAAAATGGGAACGAATAACGCATTTTTAACTACGGATAACACTTTATTAACCCGTTGCGAACCCGGTTTCCCGTGACGAACGCATGGCGAAAAATGCTTAATAAAAGCGTATTCGGGATTAAAATGTTGTTATTTATCTTCCGCCTTCCCCCACTTACGATAAATTTGTCAGCATCATGATTCCAAAAGTTTTAGGAGGGGAACAGATGTCGAGATCGCTCAAGTATTTGTGGCGATGGTTGCTCGTCGTTGCACTGGTTGTCGTTACCGCCTGTTCTTCGGGCGGGGGGTCGAACGGGGGATCGAACGGCGCGAATGACTCCGGAACGAACACGGAACAACCGTCCGGATCGAACGCGGGAGAACCCGCCGAGGACAAGAAGGATTTGCTGCTGCCGGCGGACGGTAAAAAATACGATCCTCCGGTCACCATCACCACCGTGCGCAGAATCGCCGGACCGGTGGAATTCAAAAACGGCGAAAGCATGGATGACAACGTCCACTATCGCTGGGTGAAAGAAAATTTGGGGATCGAAATCAAAAACTTGTGGTCCGTCAAAGACACGAACGGCGCATACGCCACCCGTCTCAAGCTGATGATCTCTTCCAACGAGAAACTGCCGGATGTGGTGTTTGCGAGCGGCGACGCGGCGCAGCTGTTGATCGATTCCGGGAAGTTCAGGGAAGTCGGTTCGCTGTTCGACGAACTCGCGGGCGAAACCTGGAAGAAAGCGATGAACGAAGAGCCGGGCGTATGGTACGAATTCACGCGGGACGGCAAAAGATACGGCATCCCGAACCTGGATTACGCTTACAATAATGACCCGGTGTTGTGGCTGCGCGGAGACTGGATGAAAAATCTCAATCTGGAACCGCCGAAAACGATCGACGATTTCGAGAACATTTTGGATGCGTTTACGAACGGCGACCCGGATCGCAACGGCCAAAAAGACACGTACGGTTGGAGCCTCGCGCTCAAAGATTCGTACCACAGTGATTTCGGCGCAAGCTGGGTGTTCGGCGCATACGGCAGCATTCCCGGTTTCTGGCTCAAGACGGCGGACGGACAACTGGAGTACGGATCGATCAAGCCCGAAGTCAAACAAGGGCTGCAAAAACTGAAAGAATGGGTCGCCAAAGGATACATTCCGCAGGAAGCGAGCATTTGGGACGCTTCCAAAGCCGGATCGTTCATGTCCGCCGGCAAGGCCGGGGCGTTTACCGGTCCGTATTGGTCCGAAGCGTGGCCGATGGGCGGTCTGGAGCAAAACAATCCCGGCGCCGAGCTGGTCACTTACGAACTGCCGGTCGGTCCGGACGGAACGAGCATGCATTACAGCCGATATCCGTACAACGGCGCGATTTTTATCAACAAAGACATGAAAAATCCGGAAATTTTCTTCCATTACGCCAACTATCTGTTTGAGAATGTCGCCGACCCGAGACCGGGCAGCGAGTTCGAACACGGATGGGCGAAAGGTTACGACTGGGATGAAGTCGACGACGAAATCACCTATGATTTGAGCAAAATTCCCGGCGGCGGCGTGCGCGTCTTTTTCTACAGCTTGCTGGACCAAGGGCCGCGCATTCCTTCGCAAAACGTCGAGGCGCTTGTGCGCATTCATGAATCGGGCGAGCCGCAGACGCCTTACGAAAAAATTTGGGGCGGATTCGTTCCTCCGATCGAATTCCAGTCGGCGACCAATGTCTGGAATCAACGGCAATTTGCCGTCCGAAACGCGTTCACCGGAGGCACGACGCCGACGATGGCCGAAAAGTGGGATTACCTGAAGAAGCTGGAAATGGAGACGTTCAGCAAGATCGTCTTCGGCAACGAACCGGTCGACGCGTTCGACAAATTCGTCGAGGAGTGGAAGTCCCAAGGCGGCGAACAAATCACCAAAGAAGTGAATGAGTGGTACAAGAGCGTAACCCAATAAAACGTTTCGGCTTCACGCATTCTCCCCCGAGGCTCCGTGCAAATGGTATCGCGCCAAGCGAAAGGTTTTGGTACGGTAAGGAGAAAGGGAGGATGCGGGAATGTTCAAAAAGGCGAATATTTTCACCAAAATCGTCGTCCTGATTATCGGCATGCTGATCCTGTTGATGGCGCTGTTCGCGTATTACAATCATTCCACCGTGCGCGTCATCCACAGGGAAATCGAATCGGCCAACCTGAACAAGCTGATGTTTTTGAAAAGCCAACTGGAGGAAAAGTTCAACCGCATTTCGACCAATGCGATCATGCTGTCCAACGATCCGGTGATCCGCGAACTGGAATATGCGGATTATACGGGGAATTGGTATGAACGGCAAAAGCTGTTGAAGATGATTTTGGGCCATATTTCGCTGCAGGCGGACGTGACGGGATGGCACGCGGACATCACGGTGTACTCCCGTGTCACCAAGGAAACGATCTCGACGTCTTCCATGACGTGGGGAGTGGACGAAGAGCGGTTTATCGGCGATGTTCGCCGAGGATGGCAGTATGCGGCCCAAGGCATTGTAGACGGCGCCGATGATCCGCAGTTTGTCTGGTACGCGGTGACGCCCGCGACCGTGTACGAAAACCCGAAATTGGCCCGCCTCGTCCTGAGAACGAGTTTTTCCGCCTCGCATCTGCAGGACATGCTGGACCAGTACAAGCTGGAAGGCCAGGGCGACCCGTTTTTGTACGACCCGCATCACGGCGTCATCGCCAACCGGACTTTGCGGACGGAGCACGCCCGCAAAGTGATTCAATACTTGAATCAACAGCGGATGGAAGAAGACCGCACGAATTTGTCCGTGCATCTGCAGGACGAGGAGTATTTGGTGAACTATCTTCGCTTGAACGGGCCGGGATGGTATTTGGTCGATTATGTGCCGATGAAAGAAGTGCTCGCCCCCGTCACCCGTTCGAGCAACATGCTGTATGCGGTGGCGTGTTTGCTGCTCGTCTTCGGCGTCATCGCTTCCTATTATTTGTACCGCAACTTGCAGGTGCCGATCCAAGAGCTCGTGCGGCACGTGCGGCGCATCGAGCGGGGCGATTATTCGTCCAGGATCAGCATGAAGGGCGGCAGCGAGTTTTCGTTTTTGTTTTTCCGGTTCAACGAAATGGCCGAAACCGTGCAAAATTTGCTGGAACGGGTGTATGAGGAGCAGATCCGGTCGCGCGAGGCGATGTTGAAACAGCTGCAGTCGCAAATCAACCCGCATTTTTTGTATAACTGCCTTTTCTATATCAAAAACATGGCGCGGCTCGGCGACGAAGAATCGGTTGTGGCCATGGCGCTCAATCTGGGCGAATATTTCCGGTATACGACGCGGATGAACAAAGAGACGGCATTGTTCCAGGAAGAGCTGGACGTCGTCGTCAATTATTTGGAAATCCAAAATTTGCGGATGAAGCGCATCGCGTATCAGATCGAAGTGCCCGAACCGATCCGCATGCTGGTCATCCCCCGCCTGATGCTGCAGCCGATCGTGGAAAACGCGGTCATCCACGGCATCGAGCCGATCGACGGCAAAGGGGAAATTCGCATCCGCGGCGAGGTGCATGAGGGCGAATACCGCGTCGTCGTGGAAGACAACGGCGTCGGGCTCGACGACGATCAGCTTTCGCAGCTGCAAATAAGGCTGGAACTTCCGGAAGAAGAAGTTTCTGCTTCCTACGGGCTGTGGAACGTCAACCAGAGACTGAAATTGATGTTCGCTCCGGGATCCGGACTGCTGGTATCCCGTTCCCCCTTGGGCGGACTCGCCGTTACGGTCGTGATGAAGCTGGAAAAGGAGGAAAGCCGCCGTGTTTCAGATTCTGATCGTGGATGACGAGCCGTCCGTCGTGGACGCCATCGCCCAGACGATGCCGTGGGACGAGCTGCATATCGATGAGGTGTACTGCGCTTATTCGTCCAGAGAAGCGCTGAAAATCGCGGAACTTCACTATATCGACATCGTTCTGACCGATATCCGGATGCCGGGGATGGACGGGATGGCGCTGATCGAAGCGATCCGCCGGACATCGGAACGCACCCGGTTCATTTTGCTGACCGGGTACGCGGAGTTCGAATACGCCAAGCAGGCGTTGAAGCTCCAGGCGGACGATTATTTGCTGAAACCGGTGAGCGATGAAAAACTGCAAGAATCGATCGCGAACGTCACCCGCAAGTTGAAAGAGGAATGGGACCAGGTCACGTCCATGCAGCGGACGATGCGCGTGTTTCGCGAGCATCTTCCGGCGATGCGGGCGGAACTGCTGCGCGACATTTTGGAAAATCGGTACAGCGTACGGGATTTGGCGGACAAACTGCCGGCGCTGAACCTGAATGTGCAGTCCGGGGACACGGTCGCGCCGATGCTGATTCGGCTGGAGGGCAAATTCACCTCCTACAACCGCCACGACCGGTTCATGATCGAATACGCGATCCTGAACATCGCCGAAGAAATCATGGGACCTCATTTCTCGCTGTGGATGTGCGAGGACGCGCACGGTTATCTCGTCATCGCGGTGACGGCGAAAACGGCGGCGGACGAAGCCGTTTTTTCGCGGGAGCTCTTGATGCGGTTGGCGGCGCAGCTGCAGCACTTGGTGTCCCATTATCTGCAGGGCAGCATCTCGGTTGTCGTCGGCCAAAGCGGGCGTTTCCCGGAACAGCTGCCCGACCTGTACGAAGGCGCGATCCGGACGATGCGCACCGGCATCGGCGCGGATTCGGGACTGCTGATGGAAGCGGGGGAACCGCTGCCGGACGCGAATGCGCGTCCGCTCGCCAACTTGCGTCCGCTCGCGCCGATTTACGAGCCGCCGTCGCTGACGCAGTTGTTTGAGGCGGGCATGTGGGACGTCGCGCGGTCCAAATTGTCGGACGCGTTCCGCAAGTTGGAAGCGAGCGGCTGCGATTCGCTGGAATTCATGCAGGAACTGTATCATGCGGTATGCGCCGCGTCGTTTCATTACGCGCACGTCAACGGCAAAACCTTGAAGCAAATGCTGGGAGACGGCGATGCCGGGGAACGTCTCGACGTTCTTGACATTTCGGAAGGGAAACTGGATTTGTCCGTCCTGAAAACGTGGGTGTTCGGCCTGCTGGACCGGTTTTCGCGGGAAAACTTGCACGAAATCCGCGACGTCCGCTCGCAGATCGTCGCGCGCATTCAGGAATATATTCATACGCATTTGGCGGACAACGTCACGCTGCAGGCGCTGGCCGACCACGTCCATTTGCATCCGACGTACTTGTCGAAAATTTACAAGCTGGAGACGAAAGAGGGACTGAAGGACTATTTGCTGCGCGTTCGCATGGAAAAAGCGAAGCATCTGTTGTTGTGCAGCGATTTGAAAATCTACGAAATCACCGAACAGATCGGTTATTTGAATACCGCGTATTTCATCAAGGTGTTCAAAAAACATTTCGGAAAAACGCCTCAAGAGTACAGAGAAGAACATCAAACCTAACGGAGGACGGCATCATGGCATATATGATCGTGGATCTGCAGCGCACGGTCGGCGGCATCAAGCCGCTGCACGGCGTCAACAACGGACCGGTTACGTACGGGTCTTTAGTCGATGTGTCGGATTACTATCACAAGGCGGGCATTCCGCTCGTGCGATTGCACGATCCCAACTGGCCGCATCCGCGGGAAGTCGACGTCCACATCGTCTTCCCGGATTTCGAGTGCGACCCGGACGATCCGGACAGCTACGATTTTTCCCGCACGGACGAATATATCCGCACGGTGCTGGCCACCGGGGCCAAGATCGTGTACCGTCTGGGCGAAAGCATCGAGCATACCGCCGTGAAATATCACGTGCATCCTCCCAGGGATTATGACAAATGGGTGCGCATCTGTTTGAACATCATCCGCCATTACAACGAAGGATGGGCCAACGGTTTTCACCACAACATCGAGTATTGGGAAATTTGGAACGAGCCGGATTACAGCGACAAAATGTGGACCGGCACGCACGAGCAATATTATCGGCTGTATGAGGCGGCTGCGCCGGCGATCAAAAAGGCGTTTCCTCACCTGAAAGTCGGCGGCCCCGCCGCGGCGAGGCCGATGTTGGAATTTGTGACGGAATTTTTGGCGCACTGCCGGGACAAACAGCTGCCGCTCGATTTCTTTTCCTGGCACACTTACACGGCCGATCCGGAAGTGATCGCCCGTCATGCGCTGCACGTTCGAGAACAGCTCGACCGGTTCGGGTTCGATAAAACGGAAAGCCACTTGAACGAATGGAACTATTTGCCGGCCGATTTTGCGAAAATTTGGCTGAAAGGCAACGAATACATGCGCCGGGACGTGTTTGAACGGCAAAAATCGGCGGAAGGAGCCGCCTTTGTCGGAGCGGTGCTTTCCAAGCTGCACGATTTGCCGGTGGATGCGGCCAATTACTACGACGGACAGCCGACCGCGCTGTTTTGCGGCCTGTTCGATATTTACGGCGTTCCGCAGAAAGCCTACCGCGTGTTCGAGGCGTTCCGCGAACTGCTCGACCGCCCGCATCGCGTCGCCGTGGAAGTTTCCGCCGGGGGCAACAAGGTGTACGGTTTGGCGGGCAAGGACGATGACGGCCGGGCGCTCGTCATGATCAGCCATTTTCATCCGAAAGCGGAAAGCTACGAGCTGGTCGTGCGGGGCGTTCCGGCGGGAGCGCGGATGAAATGCGCCGTGTCCCTGCTGAACGACGAACATGACTGGCTGCCGCTCGGGGAACATGCGGTGGCCGACGGGGAGCGCGTCCGCCTCGACATTCCCGGTTACGCCGTCGTGCTTGCCCGTTTATCGGCCGTGTAAGGAACGGGTTCTGCGTATGAAAGTGCTGATCGGAAGTTTGATCCAGGAAAGCAACACGTTCAGTCCCGTCCGCAGCACGATGGACGATTTTCGGCGGCATCATCTGGCGCTGGGCGAAGAGATGTTCTCCGTCCGCACGGAAAACGAATTGAGCGGATTCTTGCGGGCGGCGCGGGAACACGGATTCGCCGTCGTGCCGTCTTTGTCGGCCAACGCGATATCGTCCGGCGTGTTTGCCCGGGAAGCGTTCGAACAGTTGGGCCGTTTGCTGGATGAACGGTTGGAAGGGGCGGAAACGTGCGACGGCGTCTATTTCGCGCTCCACGGCGCGATGGTGGCGGAAGGGTGCGACGACGTGGAAGGCTGGATCATCGAACGCATCCGTCAGAGGATCGGGCCGGAGAAACCGCTCGTCGTTTCGCTGGATTTGCATGCGAACGTGACGCGCAAGATGGTGGCGGGAGCCAGCGCCCTGATCGGCTTTCGCACGTTTCCGCACACCGATTTCGCGCAAACGGGGCGGCGCTCGGCGGAGCTGCTGTTTGCGATGCTGAAGGACGGCTTGCGTCCGCGCATGGCGCTGCGCAAAATTCCGATGATCGTGCCCGCCGAAAACAGCCAGACGTCGCACGGGCCGTTTGCGGAGTTGTGGGCGGAAGCCGAAAAAGGCGAACGCCGGGATGACATTTTGGCGACGTCGCTGTTTCCGGTGCAACCGTGGCTCGACGTCGAGGAGTTGGGATGCGCCGTCGTCGTGGTCGGCACGGACGATGCGGCCGCGCGGGAAGAAGCGGATCGGTTGGCCGGGTTGTTTTGGGAGAAGCGGCGGGAATTTCAGGTGCGCCTGTACACCGTCGGGGAAATCGTCAAGCTGGCGGACGAGCGGCGCGCGGGAGATCCGCCGTTCGTCATTTCCGACTCGGCCGACAGTCCCGGAGCGGGGGCGACCGGGGACAGCAACGTCGTGCTGAAAGAGCTGCTCGCGCATGGAGCGCATCGCCGGCATCGCTGCCTGCTGACGATCGTCGACGCCCCGGCCGCCGCTCGGGCGGCCGAAGCCGGCGTCGGCAGCGAAGTGACGCTGCGGGTCGGCTATACATTGAACCGGAACGCGCGGTACGGCGCCCCGATGGAGATTACGGGAAGCGTACGACATGTCGGCGAAGGCGTGTTTCGGATCGGCGGCGGTTATGCGGAAAACACGGTGGCGAAAATGGGCCGCTGCGCCGTTGTGGATATCGGCAAACTGTCGCTTCTCGTGACCGAAAGGCCGACGTTTTCCGGCGATCCGGCGATGTATCGCTGCGTCGGCCTGGAGCCCGCCGAAGCGGATGTCGTGCTCGTCAAATCGGCCAACCAGTTTCGGGCCGAATACGAAAAGCTGACGGACCGCATTTTTATTCTCGATACGCCTGGCATTAGCCCGGCCAATTTGGCCGGTTTGCGGTTTGACAAAATCCGGAGGCCGTTTTATCCGTTTGACGACAACTTGGAGTGGAGGATCGATTCATGAACCGTTTCACCGTTTCCGAAGCGAAATGGCGCGAATCGCAACAATATTTGGCGGGTGGAGTGGCCAGTTCCCTGCGGGCGGCGATGAGGCCGCTTCCCTTGTTCGTGGAATCGGCGCAGGGCGCGATCATCCGCGATGCGGACGGCAACGAATACATCGATTACTTGTTGGCATACGGCCCGCTCATTCTCGGTCACGCCCATCCCGAACTGACGGAAAACATCCATGGGGCAATGAAGCGCGGATACACGTACGGACTGCAGCATGACGGGGAAATCGAATTGGCCAAACGGCTGACGGAAATGCTGCCGTGCGTCGAGAAAGTGGCGTTTTCCGGTTCGGGGACGGAAGCGGTGATGCTTGCTTTGCGGCTCGCGCGCGCATACACCGGGCGGAGCAAGATCATCCGCTTCCACGGCCATTACCACGGGTGGTCGGATTCCATTTTCACGTCGTTTCCGAGCCCCGACATGAAGTCCGGACAAACGGGCGGCGGCGGTGACGTGCAGCCGGGAACCGCCGGACAAAGCGACCTCAGTTTGCAAGACATTATTCTCTTGCCGTGGAACGACGCCGAAGCGCTGGAGCGGACGCTGGCGGAGCGTCACCGGGAAATCGCCGCCGTCATTACGGAACCGGTCATGTGCAACTCCGGCTGCATCGTTCCGCTTCCCGGCTATCTGGAACGGATGCGGGAGTTGACGGAGAAATGCGGCATCGTGCTCATTTTTGACGAAGTCATTACCGGGTTCCGGCTCGGGCTGGGAGGAGCGCATGGGCGCTTCGGCATTTTGCCCGACCTGATGACGCTGGGCAAGGCGATGGCGGGCGGCATCGCGCTCAGCGCGGTCGCGGGCAGACGGGACATCATGGATTTGATCGCTTCCGGCAAAGTGAGCCATCTCGGCACGTTGAACGGAAACTGTGTGGCGATGGCGGCGGGATTGGCGACGATCGACATACTGTCGCGCAATGACGGCGCATTGCTGCGGGACATGGAGCGCATCGCCGTCCGGTTGGCGGAGGGGTTGCGCCGGTTGATGGGCAAATACGGTTTTCGCGGCGTGGTGAATCAGATCGGGCCGGTGTTTCACATGATGTTTGTCGACCGGGACGAAGTGCGGACGTTTCAGGAATTTTCCGAAAGGGATTCGGCGATGTATTCCCGGTTTGCGGAAAAGATGCTGTATGAAGGCGTCATGATTCGAACCAACGGACTGTGGTACGTGTCCGCCGCGCATGGAGAGGACGAAGCGGAGCGCACGCTCGCGGCCGCGGATCGCGCGCTGGCGGCGCTGGCGCGGGAGTAAGCGGGAACGGACTCCTGCGGGAATCGACTCACGCGGAATCGTCGGCGAACCGATGAGAAGCTGCAAAGGGAGGCGCATCAATGAATTCGGACGCAAGTCAAAAACGGGCGGAGGTTGCGGGATTGGCCGAACAAAGCCGGGAGGAGGAAGCGGCCGGGCGCGACCGGCCGAGCCAAAAGGCGAGAAAAATCAGCTTTGAAGGCGATGCGCTGCGGATGTCGATGGATTGGACCGTCGAAGATCTCGGCAAGGTGCAGGTGCTCGTGGAAAGCACCCACGGCGCGAGCCATCCGAGTTCGTATCATTTGGGCGAACTCGTGCGCGAGATCGAAAAGGGCGTGTTCCAAGCCGGCGGCAAACCGGCGGTGTACACGACGACGGATATTTGCGACGGGGTGGCGCAGGCGCATCAAGGGATGCATTACTCGCTGCCGTCGCGGGACATGATCGCCTCCATGGTGGAAATTCACGCGATGGCGACGCCGTTTGACGCGATGGTGCTGAGCTCCGCCGGCGACAAAGCCGTACCCGCTCATTTGATGGCGATCGCGCGGCTCAACATTCCCGCGCTGCACGTGCCGGGCGGCGCGATGGGAGCGGGGCCGTGCATGCGGTCCAACGAGGAATTGTGGCACATGAGCGTCGAAGTCGAAGAGCGCAAGATGACCAAGGAGCAATTTCTCGCCTTCCAGCGCGCTTGCTGTCCGACGTGCGGCGCCTGCCAATACATGGGCACGGCGGCGACGATGCAGGTGATGGCGGAGGCGCTCGGTCTCGCGCTGCCCTGGTCGGCGCTCATCCCCGCGGTCAACGCGGAAATTCGCCGGGCGGCGCGCGCGGCGGGGCAGCAGGTCATGCGGTTGGCGGAAGCGGGCATCCGCCCGGAGCACATTTTGACGAAAGAAGCGTTTGAAAATGCGATCATGGTGCATTCGGCGGTCGGCGGGTCGCTGAACGCGGTCATGCATTTGATCGCGATTGCGCGGGAAATCGGGATTGAACTGGATGCGGACCGGTTTGACGACATTCACCGCCGCGTGCCGGTGCTCGTCGACACGAAAACCGCGGGGCGCTATCCGACGGAATTGTTCTGGTACGCGGGCGGCGTGCCGGCCGTCATGGAGGAAATTCGCGACATGCTCCATTTGGACGCGCTGACGGTCACGGGCAGGACGGTGGGCGAAAACTTGGATCAGTTTCGCCGCAACGAAATGCGGCATTTTGCCGAAATGTTTTTGGCCAACTACAAATTGAACCGCCGCGACGTCATCTATCCGCTCGGCCGACCGCTCAAGCCGGAAGGGTCGCTCGCGGTGTTGAGGGGCAATCTTGCGCCGGAAGGCGCCACGATCAAAAAATTCGCCGTCGCGGACGACATGCAGGTGCACAAAGGCCCGGCCCGCGTCTTCGACAGCGAACGGGAAGCGGTCGATGCGCTGCTGGCGAAGCGCATCCGGCCGGGGGACGTCGTGGTGATCCGCTACCAGGGGCCGAAAGCCGTCGGCATGCCGGAAATGTTTTTCATGTCGGAGCTGATTGCGTCCGATCCCGTGCTGTCGCACACGACGTCCCTGGTGACGGACGGCCGGTTTTCCGGCGCGACGCGCGGCCCCTGCGTCGGCTATTTGGGGCCGGAAGCGCTGGACGGCGGGCCGATCGCGCTCGTGGAAAACGACGATGTGATTCTGGTGGACATTCCGCGCCGCCGTTTGGATATTGTCGGCATTGCCGGACAAGAGATGCCGGAGGAAGACATTTTGCGCGTGCTGGAGGAGCGCAGGCGGCATTGGAAGCCGCCGGTGTTCCGCCACAAAGGCGTGCTGCGCCAATACACGCGGCTCGCCCGTCCGGCCCTGCAAGGCGGCTCGAGCGCTCACGGCTCGCCGGGAGAATGACTGCCGTAAGCATTCCCCGTCGATGACATCGGGGCATCGGCGTACGCCGCAAACGATCCCTCCATGGCATCGGAACACTGGCGTACGCCGTAAACGATTCTCAAAGTCATCGGGATACTGGCGTACGCCGTAAACGATTCTCAAAGTCATCGGGATACTGGCATACGCCGTAAACGATACCCCCATGGTATCGGAACGACGGTGCACGCCATAAATGATCCTCCGCGGCATCGGACTAACGGCGTACTCGAGCGGAAGAACGAATTTTTGCGGGAAAAGGAGAAATCGTGATGAAACTGAAAGACAAAGTGGCGATTGTGACCGGATCGTCCCGGTCGATCGGGGCGGCGGTCGCGAAACGGTTTGCGCAAGAAGGCGCCAAAGTGGTGGTGAATTACCGTTCGCATCCCGAACTGGCGGAAGCGGTCGTCCAGGACATTCGGGCGGCCGGGGGAGAGGCGTTCGCGTACGGGGCCGACGTTTCCCGCGAGGAGGAAGTGCAGGGATTGGTGAAAGCGGCGGCCGACCGGTACGGAACCGTGCATATTTTGGTGAATAACGCGGCCATCGATCCCCGGAAATTGTGGTACGAGATCACGGGGGAAGAATGGGACCGCATCATGGGCGTCAATGTCCGTTCCCAATTTTTTTGCGCAAAAGCGGTGTTTCCCTATATGAAGGCGCAGTCTTACGGCAAAATCATCAATGTGTCTTCCGTCACGTTTTTCACGGGTCAGCGGAATTTTTTGCATTATGTTGCTTCCAAGGGCGCCATTATCGGCTTCACCCGCGCGCTGGCGCGCGAGGTCGGCGAACACAACATCACCGTCAACTGCATTACCCCCGGCGCGGTGCTGACGGAAACGGAATACGAGAAAGTGAGCAAGGAAACGATCGAGGAAACCGCGAGGACGTTGGCCAAAGCGCAATGCTTTTCCCGCCGGCAGGTGACGGACGACATCGTCGGCGCATTCGTGTTTTTGGCGTCGGAGGACAGCGACTTTATTACCGGCCAAACGCTGAATGTGGACGGGGGATGGATGTTTCACTAAAGGGAAACCCCGTATTCCGCGCTCTTGGAGAAGGCCGCGCTTAAATCGACAAGACTCTCCAATGATGAAATCCATCATTTGGAGAGTTTTTTGATGCAGTGACATTTATGCCGGCGGCGCCGCCCGATCCAGGCACCGGTATTGGACCGCTTCGGCGACATGCGCGGCGTCGATCGGTCCGCCGCCTTCGAGATCGGCGATCGTGCGGGCGAGGCGCAGTATGCGGCCGTAGGCGCGCGCGCTCAAGCCGAGCGCTTCGAAACTTTCCTGAAGCAGCTTCTGCGCGGCGTCCGTCAGCCTGCACACTTCGTGGAGACGGCTGCCGGTCAGTTCGCTGTTAAACCGGATGCCCGGGTCGTGGCGATACCGTTCCGCCTGAACCCGCAACGCGATTTCCACCTGGCGTTTCATCCTTTCCGAACTCCATGCCGGCGCGTCCGACGACATCGCCTGAAATCCGGGCGGCGGCACTTCCACCTGCATATCGATGCGATCGAGCAGCGGGCCGGAAATTTTGGCGCGGTATTTTTGAATTTGCGCAGGGGAACACGTACAGGCGCGCCGCTGCGGCTCGGCGCCCCCATAACCGAGTCCGCAAGGACACGGGTTCATCGAAGCGGCCAACAAGAAATCGCAGGGAAACGTATACGAGGCTTTCGCCCTGCTGATCGTCACCCGCCTGTCTTCCAGCGGTTGGCGCAGCGACTCCAGCACGTGCCGCGGAAATTCGGGCAGTTCGTCCAGGTACAGCACGCCGCGGTGCGACAAGCTGATTTCGCCGGGACGGGGGATCGGGCCGCCGCCGATCAATCCGTTCAGGGAAATGGAATGGTGCGGCGAACGAAACGGGCGTTTCCGGATCAACCCCGACCGGTCGGGCAGCAAGCTGGCGATCGAATAAATTTTGGTGACTTCCAGCGCTTCGTCATCGTCCAAATCGCTCAATATCGTCGGCAGCCGCCGCATCAGCATCGTCTTTCCGGTGCCCGGCGGGCCGATCAGCACGATGTTGTGCATGCCCGCTGCGGCGATCGTCAGCGCCCGCTTCGCTTGCTCTTGGCCGCGCACGTCGGCGTAATCTTCCGTGTTGGCCGGGGACGTTGGATTCTGCGACTCACGATGAACGACATGCCTCCATTGCGTTTTGCCGGTCATCGCTTCTTTCAATTGGGACAAATGCTCGATCGGCACGATGCGCAATTCCCCGGCCAAGGACGCTTCCGCGGCGTTGGCCGCAGGAAGGATGACGGTGCGGATGCCCTGTTGGACGGCGTGGATGACCATCGCCAGCACCCCGGGCACCGGGCGAAGCCGGCCGTCGAGCGACAGCTCGCCGATCACCAGCGTTTCGGCGACGTCCACGGCCGGCAGCTGGCCGCTGGCGGTCAAAATGCCGGCCGCGATGGCGAGATCGAACGCCGACCCTTCTTTCTTCAAATCGGCGGGGGCGAGATTGACCGTAATGCGCTGCAGCGGAAATTCGTATCCGCAATGGCGGATCGCCGCGCGCACCCGTTCCATGCTTTCGCGAATCGACGAGTCCGGCAGCCCGACGATGTGAAACGCCGGCAAACCTCTGCTGATGTCCACCTCTGTCTCCACAATGCGCCCGTCGACCCCGACGACGCAAGCGCTCAATATTTTCCCGAACACGAAAAAAACACCTCCTCCAAAACGTAAAAGCGGAAATGGACGTATCGTCTTTCCGCCTTCTCTCGGATCAAGGTGCTTCCTTATATACCGATGGCTGATATTTTCCTTTATTATCCATTATACTAGGGAACGGCATCCAGTTCAACTGCAGGAGCAATATTGGGAGTTTATCAAAAATAACTTTATTAAAAAGTGACTATGCAAATATCCATTACCGCCACTGGCGGTTTTTTTGTGGAGTCACTCAAAAATGTCATCTGATACGCTTGTGATTGAGGATTCTCGCGATTGTGTAATTTGTATTTGCAACAAGCGCATTGGTTCGGCGCTTTTTTATTTTTTAGCTGTGTTTAGGTTTGCTGTTGTTTTTTTCTTGTTTCTTGGTGTTAGGAGGCAAACCGTGCTTGTCGCAGACTGGTTTCGGTCTCAAACGTGCTGGGCGTGCATGCGGCCACA
>Ga0068699_100378_pt1 | contig 18048 bp, 17 predicted proteins | sample CeladaPassaD2F03_FD_62211 | JGI IMG/M metagenome (GOLD analysis project Ga0068699, IMG submission 62211) | Cellulose-adapted microbial communities from the Joint BioEnergy Institute, USA - Passage D2F03 | ecosystem: Engineered > Bioreactor > Continuous culture > Unclassified | place: USA, Joint...
CGTTTTCCGTGTAAAAACGTTTCTGATCATCGCTCAAACGCATGACGATCGCCTCCACGATTCATTGATCGCGATGAAAATCATCCCTCTCGCCAATCATCCCTCATCCCAACATGAGAAACGTCGTCGACATATCTTTTTGCAGGAAACCGTAAGCACGATCAGGAAAGTTTGATGAGCTGTCCTCCATCGACGACCAAGCAATGTCCTGTCATATACCGCGACTCGTCGGAGGCCATGAACAGCGCCGCGTCGGCAATATCCTCGGGCAAGCCGACGCGTCCCATCGGGATCGTCTTCAAATACGGCGCGATTCTATCGGGATTGTTGATCAGCGGTCGGGTCAACCGCGTTTCGATAAAACCCGGGCACAGCGCGTTGACCCGAATGCCGTAAGGCGCCAGTTCCAGCGCCATGGACATCGTCAACAAGTTGATGCCGCCTTTGGTTGCGTTGTAATGCGCCTGATCGGATTCCGCGGCGAGACCGTTGACGCTGGACATGTTGATGATCGATCCCTTGATGCCGCGGCGCACCATGTCCCTCGCCACGTACTGGCCGGCAAGAAACGTCCCCTTCAGGTTGATCGCCACGTGACGGTCCCATTCCGCCTCCTCAATTTCCAAAAACGGCGCCGGTTTGCAGATGCCCGCGTTGTTGACGAGAATGTCGATCGCGCCCCAGCGATCCAGCGTTTGGTCGACCATGCGCCGCACGTCTTGCGCCAGCTGCACGTCGCCCTGTATAAACATCGCCTCTCCGCCTTGTTCGGCAATTTCGCGTGTCGCTTCCTCCAGCGCCGCCTGTTCTCTTCCGGTGATCGCCACCTTCGCGCCTTCCCGGGCGAACCGCAAGGCGATCGCTTTGCCGATACCGGTCGATCCCCCCGTGATCAAGGCGGTTTTTCCATGCAGTCTCACCGTTCGCCCTCCTTTGCGGCCGTCAGTTTCGGCAACACCCTGTCTATCGCCTGCAGCGTCCTTTCGACCTCTTCATCCCCGTGTACCGCGGAGACGTACCACAATCCGTTCGGCCGGAGCAGCACGCCTTCATCGAGCATCCGTTCAGCAAACCAGGCATACTTTGCCGCGTCTCTCCGGTTGAAGGTGTCGAAATCTTCCACCCGCTCTTGCTCGATGAACATCATGTGAAACACGGGGCCCACCTGGTTGACAACGCCGGGAATGCCGTGCTTGGACAACAGTCCGCGAATGCCGTCCGCCAGCCGTACCGCCGTCGCTTCCATACGTGTATATAAAGCTCCGCCGTTCTCCGCCAGCGTGCGGATGGTGGCGAGCGCCGACGCCGTCGCGACGCAGTTGCCGTTCAAGGTGCCGAGGTGATTGACCGTCCCGTCCTCGATCAGCTTCATGATGTCCGCGCGTCCAGCCACGCCGCTGACCGCAAATCCTCCGCCCATCGCCTTGCCGATCGTCACCAGGTCCGGCATCAATCCGAACCGCCCGTGCGCTCCGCCCAGGCTGAGCCGGAATCCGGTAATTACTTCGTCGAGAATCATCACGATGCCGAGTTCCCGGGTCAGTTCCCGCATGCGTTCCAAATAACCGGGCTTGGGAGCGATGCAGCCGGAATTGCACATGACCGGTTCGGAGATGACGGCCGCGATGTCGTCCTTATGCGCCCGCAGCGTTTTCTCCAACGCTTCCGTATCGTTCCACGGCAACAGCACGATGTCCGACAGGCTGCTTGCGCTTTGGCCTCCGGTGCCCGGCGGAACCGCCGCGTTGGCGGCCACCGAAGATTGACGCAAATCCGCGCTTGGAAACGAGGTGAAGATCGAATCCGACCAACCGTGGTAATGGCCGTGGAAACGGACGATTTTCCGCTTGCCGGTATACGCCCGGGCGAGCCTCAAGGCGAGCATGACCGCTTCTGTCCCGGAGCCGCTGAGTGCCGCCATGTCGGCGCACGGCACCGTTTCGACGATCAACCTCGCCAGCTCGATCTCGCCGTCGTGCTGCAGCCCGAACGTCGCCCCGTTTTGGATGGCCGCGCACACCGCTTCGGTGATCGCGGGATGCGCATGGCCCAAAATGAGCGGACCGTAGGCGAGCAAATAGTCGACATATTCGTTGCCGTCGACATCGCGCACGCGCGCGCCGGAACCGGACCGGGCGAACAGCGGCACCGGCTTCATCGTTACCCGCAGCGTGCTGGCCACGCCTCCCGGCAAATATTTCCGGGATTCGTTCCATTTTCTTTTCGATTGTTCATATGAGGCCATGTTTTTCTCTCCTTGCAGGATGGGATTCACGTCAACTCCAACGGATACACGGGCCGGCGCACCTGCCTGTATTCAAAATGCCGCAAGTTCGCGCTGCAGCAGCCGGGAGAATCCACGTTGATCACCCGGCGGGCAAACTTGCCGAACGCCGCCTGCCAGGCAATGGCCGATTTGACGACGATGATGTGAAAATCCTCCGGCCACAATCCCGCATAGAGAACATGTCCCAAATCATATGGACCGACCCGTTTCTCCGTCAATTCGACCGTAAGGTTTCCGCATTCGACGACGGCGGTCCGCCCCATGTCGGCATGCTTGCCGGTCATATACGGACCCACATAGCGATAGCGGCCGTCAAACAGCAGGCGCACCGTGCCGCGCACCGCGACCGGCCGTCCGTGCAGATCGTCCGTTTTGCCGCCGACGTCCATCGCAAAGGTTCCGCCGATGCCGACCGCAAACGCCTCCCGCACCGCATCCGGGTCGCGGATGACGATCAGCGATTTGACCGGGAGATCGGTCATATGCGCGAGCAAATGGGTGGCGTCGCCCGGCCCGCCGCCGCCGACATTGTCCGATCCTTCGCTCAGAATGACCGGTCCTTGCGGTTCGGAGAGCGCCTCCCGGATCGCGTCCCGCGGTTCCAGATAGGGCACGTTGAACGAGTCTCTTCGTTTCCACGCCAGTTCGGCCAGTTCGTTCACGCAGCGTTCCGCCAATTCGCGGTCCCCGTCCGCGGTGACGACGAAGGACATGCCCGCGTCCGGCACATCGCTGTAGGGAAAACCGCCCGCGACGGTGACGTTAAGCACGCCGGAAAGTTCTTCCATGGCGAAGGCGCAGTCCATCAATTCCTTCATGCTGCCCTCCTCGGTCATCATGCCTTGCGGCACGACGAGCATGCCGCTGTGCTTGTACGCCCGGACAGGGCGGACCTCGCCGCGAACGATGCGCACAAGGATGTCGAACGCTTCCACCGCGCGTTCAAATATGTCCACATGCGGATACGTGTCGTAACCGACGATCACGTCGGCCAGTTCCACCATCGTCGGGCTGATGTTGGCATGCAGATCGAGCGTCATCGCCACCGGAAAATTCCGGCCAAGCCGGTTCCGCAACCGCCGCAAGCACTCCCCTTCCAAATCGGGATATTGCTGCGATACCATCGCCCCGTGCATGATCAGCACGAGTCCGTCCGCGGAATCGTCGATCGAATCGACCACGGCGTCGATCAGTTCGTCGGCGGCTTCCGCGCGGACCATGCCGCTCGGCGTCGCCGCCGCGTAACAACCCGGCAGAAGTTCGGCCCCATGCCGCTGCGCCGCTTCGATCACGCCGCCCATCGATGTCCTCGTCCCTTGGTAATTGCGGAGAAATGCCTCCCTGCCCTCGATCCATTCGCCCTGAAAACTGTCGATCCCGGTCAAACCCGGCGCGAACGTGTTCGTTTCATGATAAATGCCGGCCACGGCAATGCGCAATGTGCGATTCATGTTCACGATGCCTCTCCTCCCTCACTGGAGTCTCGCAGTCCTCGGGCTAGTCACGCTTCCCCTCTGCGGGAAGGCGCATAGGCGACCGCGTCGATTTCGATCAAATAGCTTCCGATGCCGGAAACGAGCGTCGTCCGCGCCGGAAACGGCTTGTTCAACAACGCTTCGTATGTTCGGTTGTATGCCGGAAGATCTTCGGCGCGCGACAAATATGCGTTCACTTTCACGATGTGATCGAGCGTCAGTCCTGCCGCCGCCAATATCGTTTCAATATTGCGAAAACATTGGGCGGTCTGCGCTTCGATCGTCGGTCCCACCACCTCGCGGGTGACGGGATCCACTCCCACCTGTCCGGACACATAGACGAAATCGCCCGACCGGATCGCATGGGAAAAAGGCAGCGGAAATTGCGGCGCTCCCGGCGCATGAATGGCTTGAGACATACGACACTTCCTTTCATATGAAATGAATGGAATGAATCCAAAATCAATGAACCCGCCCTCTGCCGTCCACGTGGATCCGCCGCTCCAGACGGCCGCCGCGAAAGCCGAGCAGGCGGTCGTGCAGGTTCGTGACCGTGCAGCAATGATTCGGAATAATGGATACGATATCTCCGACACGAAGTTCGGCCCCTTCGGGCAGTTTCACTTTGCCGTGTTCCTCGCTGAGCCGCTCGATGACAGCGCCCGGAATTTCCGGGATGTATCCGTAACCGGGGCGATGCGCGCACACATCGTTGGTCAGCGTCTTGCTTCCGGCATCGATAATGGCGGTTCCCGGCCGGGGCGTGCTGACGACCGTCGCATACACCCGCATGGCGCAAGCGCTTTCATCGATCATGCCGGCGAACAGCTGCGAGCAATCCCCGAATACGTAGGCGCCCGGACGCATCTCCGTCACTCCGCGGACGTCGCCGATATGTTTGGATGTCGGCGTGGATCCGACGCTGATTTCCGGAACCCGCATCCCTTTTCTCAGCAGCAGCTGCTGCGTGCTGACGAGCGCCTCGGCCTCCGCCACGGCCACTTCACGGCGGCCATGCGCATCCGTTTCCGCGTAAGCGTGACCGGCGTGGGTCATCAATGCGACCACTTCCACTCCCGGCAGCGCGCCGATCGCCAGCGCCAAAGCGGCCGTTTCCTCGCCGGGTTCCCGGCCGCAACGGTCCAATCCGGTGTTGACGTCGATATACAGCGGAATTCGCCGGTTCATGCTTTCGCCGAGGTCGGACAATCCTTTGGCCACCTGATAATCGTCCGTACTGACCGCCACCTTGACACGCTCCATCAGCCGGCGCAAACGTTCCAGCTTCGTTCTGCCAACGATCGGGTAAGCAATGAGGATGTCGTCGATGCCGGCGTCGGCCATCACTTCCGCTTCGCCGAGTTTGGCGACGGTGATGCCGCTGGCGCCGTATGCAAGCTGCCGCTTGGCGATCCATACGCTTTTGTGCGTTTTCGTATGCGGACGCAGCTTGACCCCCGCTTTTGCCGCAAGGTCGGCCGTAAATTTCAGATTGGCTTCGAGAATATCGAGATCGATGACAACAGCGGGGGTTTCGACATCGTCAGGCAGCGTAATCATTCGCTTAACCCCCCTTTCGAGTTTCAATATATAAAACTGATGTTTCAATTTCAGTATATCATATCCCTGCCAATTGTAAATGATTTTTGCCGTCTCTCGAGCGAGATCCCCTGCACAAGAAAAAAAGCCGGTCCGGCTTGATGCGCAAGCCGGAACCGGCAGTGAAACGATGAAATCGCGTGGAGAAAGGGTTTGGATGTATGCGTAAAGATGTCGCTAGGATGCGCTCCCTTCACGCCGGCGGGACGGGCGCGGGTGCAGCAGCCGCCGGGCGGCCAGGCCGTGTTTGGGCGAAAACAGAAAACTGGCCAAAAACACGATCCCGGTCGAAAACGCCATGGAGCCGGAGATGGACGTATCCAGCCACAACGCCAGGTAATATCCCATGAACGCGGAGAAAACGCCGAACGCGCAGCTGATCGCCATCATGACCGACAACCGGTCCGTCCACAAGTACGCGGCCGCCGCCGGGGTGATCAGCATCGCCACCACCATGACGGCGCCGACGGCGTCAAAAGCGGCGACGGCCGTCATCGAAACGAGCGTCATGAACACATAGTGCATCAACGCGACGGGGATGCCCAGGCTGGCCGCCAGCGCGGCGTCGAACGACGTAATTTTCCATTCCTTATAAAACAAGAGGACTGCCGCCAACAGCACGACGAACACCACGGTCAAAACGACGACCGCTTCCGGCACCGATCCGATCCACGGCAGCTCCGTGCGCTCCCACGGAATAAACGTGATGTCCCCCATCAGCGCGTGCTGGACGTCCAGGTGGACGTTGCCGACTTTGGTCGCGATCAACACGACGCCGATGGCGAACAGCGCGGTAAACACGACGCCGATCGACGCCTCCTGCTGCACGCCCCGCGCGTGAAGCCACTGCACGAGCACCGCCGTCAGCAGTCCGGCCGCCGCCGCGCCGACCAGCATGTGCACGCCGCTCAGTTCGCGCGTGACCAAATACGCGACGACGATGCCCGGCAGCACGGTGTGGCTGATCGCATCCGCCATCATCGCCATCCGGCGCAAAATCAGGAGCGCCCCGATCAGCCCGCAGGACAGCCCGACCAGCGAAGCGGTCAACAAAATCCAGCCCGCGTAGCTCATGTCAGCCCCCCCTTTTCCAGCACGCCCTTTCCGGCCACCGACCGCCGGAGCCGCCGTTGGTGCGCTTTACGCTGCGCGTACTGCACCACAACGCCTTTGGCGGATCCGAAAAACAGGGAGACGAGAAACAGACTTGCCGCAGCCAGGACGATAAACGGTCCGGTCGGCCACCCTTTGCCCCACGTGCTGATGAGCGTGCCGACGGCGCCGGACGCGCCGCCGAACAGCGCGGACAACAACGTCATGGCGCCGAACGAATGCGTCCAATAGCGTGCGCTGACCGCGGGAATGATCAGCATGGCGGCCATCAAAATGACGCCGACCGCCTGGATGCCGGTCACGATAACGAGCACGAGCACCGCCGTATACACGGCGTCCATCCACCGCCCGGAAATGCCGAGTCCTCTGGCAAACGACGGATCGAACAAATACAGTTTCCATTCCTTGAACGAAATGAAGACGACAAGAACGACCAGCAGGGCGACCGCCGCCATCGTCGCGACGTCGTCGCGCACCATCGCCGCCGCCTGGCCGAAGATAAACCCGTCCAGCCCGCTCTGATTGCCGCCGGGCAGACGGCTGACGATCGTCAGCAGCATGATGCCGAACCCGAAAAAAACGGACAGCACGATGCCCATCGCCGTGTCTTCCTTGACGCGGCTGGCCGACCGGATCCAGTTGACGAACAGCGCGCCGATCAGCGCGCTGGCCGCCGCCCCGGCGAGCATCACCGGCATGATTTTGTCTCCGACGGCGGCGAACCCGATCACCACGCCCGGCAGCGCGGCGTGGGACAGCGCGTCGCTCATCAGGCTCTGCCTTTTCCAATAGGCGAGACAGCCGACGATGCCCGCCGCCATGCCCAAAATCAAGGTGCTGAACAGCACCCATTGGGCGTTGTGCGACAAAAAACCGATCATCCCGACTTCACCCCCAGCCATCGAAGCGAACCGCCGTATGTCCGGCCGATATGCTGTCCGGTAAACGTCGACTCGGTCGGCCCGTGAGCGATGACGGTCCGGTTCAACAGCAGGACGTGGTCGAAATAATCCTCGACCGTCTGCAGATCGTGATGCACGACCATGACGGTTTTTCCTGCGTTTTTGAGCGTCTTCAGCATGTCCATGATCGCCCGTTCGGTGGCGGCGTCGACGCCGGCCAGCGGTTCGTCCAGCATATACAGGTCGGCTTCCTGAACGAGCGCCCGGGCGAGAAACACCCGCTGCTGCTGGCCGCCGGACAGCTGGCTGATTTGCCGTTTCGCATAGTCGGCCATGCCCATTTTGTCCAGCGCTTCCATCGCCATTTCCCGATGTTTTCGCCGCGGCCACCTCAACCAGCCGATTTTGCCGTACAGCCCCATCAGCACGACATCCAGCGCGTCCGTGGGAAAATCCCAGTCGACGGAACCGCGCTGCGGCACGTAACCGACCCGGGTTTTCGCCCGGGCATACGTGGCGCCGAAAAACGACACCGTCCCTTCCAGCTTCGGATGAAGCTCAAGCAGCACTTTCAGCAGCGTGGACTTTCCCGCCCCGTTGGGCCCGACAATCGCGGTCAGCGTTCCCGGCTGAACTTCGAAACTCACTTTGTCCAGCACTTTGTTTTTCCGGTAGGAAGCGGACACTTCCCTCACGCGCAATACCGACTGCCGATCCATACTTCGTCCCCTCCTCTTTTCGCATGGTCCATCGTATCCGAACCGAATCGCAGAACCGCTTGAGCGCGGTGATCACCCGAATTCCGTTGCTTTACAAGTCGCTTCTCTACCACGTTGTTGTTTTTCTTCCACCTTGCCGCATCTAATTCACGTTGTTGCTTCTTCTCAACATTGCTGCTTCTTCTTCCACATTGCCGGCTCAACTTCCGCGCTGCCGCTTCTATTTCACGTTTGCCGCATCTACTTCACATTGTTGCTTCTCTTCCCCGCCGCTACTTCTCTTCCCCGCTCAGCGCGTTGTAAATCGTATCCACGTTATGGCGGAACATGCCCAAATACGTGCCCTCGGCCGTTCCGGCTTCTCCCATCGCGTCGGAAAACAGTTCGCCGCCCAGCCGCACCTGGAGTCCCCGCTCCCTGGCCCCCTCCAGGACGGCGTTGATCTTGTCGGGATTGATGCTGCTTTCCACAAACACCGCCGGCACGCGATACTCTTCCAAGATCGCAATCGTGTCTTCAATATCCGTCAAACCGATCTCATCTTCCGTGCTCAGCCCCTGCAGCCCGACGACGCGGATGTCCAGCATGCGCCCGAAATAACCGAAGGCGTCGTGCGCCGTGACGAGCACGCGCCGTTCGCGCGGAATGCGCGACATTTTGTCCAGCGCCTCCCGCTTCAGCGCGTCCATTTCGGCAAAGTAGGCGATTTTGTTCGCCTCCAGTTCTTCCGCCGCCCCTTTCCCGTCCGCCTCGTTTTCCAGGAAAGTTTTCAGCTGCTCCACCGCCGCATCCAGCGCTTCTTTCCACAAATCGATGTCAAACCAAACGTGCGGATCGACCGCACCGCCTTCATGCCGCAGCAGTTTTTCCTCCGGCACGGCTTCCGCGACGGCGACGACCGGCTTTCGTTTGCCCATTTCCTCGAACGCCTTCAGCATGTTGGCTTCCAGATGCAATCCGCTGTAAAATATCACATCCGCTTCCTCGAGGCGGCGAATATCGCTCTGAGTCGCTTTATACAAATGCGGGTCCACGCCCGGTCCCATCAACGCCCGCACTTCGAGCCGCTCGCCGCCGATCACCGACAGCGGCTCGGCAATCTGCGCGATCGTCGTCACCACTTTGACCTTGTTCGCATCCTTTGCGCCGACCGCACCGTCCTTCGTAACGTCCGGCGTTTCGCCCGCTCCCGAACCGCAAGCGGAAACGAGCAGCGCCAGGGTCACCCCCATGACCCACAACTTGGTTATACCTCTGCTCCGCCGTATTTCCATTGAACGATTCTCCTTCCGTTATCCATCCACCGTCATGATTGCAGTCTTTCCGACCCGTACAGGCCGCGACAAAATGATGTCCTCGGACAAATATTTTGCACTAGGGAAAATTTTATTGCTTAATAAAAAAATAATGGCTTAGCGCCATTTTGTCAAGCGCGTATCCACGCGTGTATCCACGCGCTGTATCTGTGCATGTATCCGTGCATGTATCCGTGCATGTATCCGTGCGCAGCACCATGCGTAACCGTAGCTTGCGTGCAGCCATTGAGCCATGCAGAGTCATCGTGCAGCTTGTTCCGAGATCTCGGGGTCATGTCATGCGTCATGACAAAACATTGGAGATCACGGCAACTTGGGACGAAAGGGGAAGGCATGAGCCGACCGAAACGGAATGGAGAAAGGGGTTGGCGGTGGAGAAGACATGTTGGAGGGCGCGCGCGATCGCATCCATCCAACATTTGTAACAAAACTGGAGTTGCCAAATCTGTAGAATAATTTGTAAAATTAAAGTAAAGTTGGATAAAGATTCGAGGAGGGCCTATATGCTGATCCCTGTACTGCAAAACAAAGACAACGGCTCCACCGAATTGGTCCTGTTGGATTTGAACGACGTCATTTACATTTGTGTAGAAAACCGACACTTGGTTTACCATACGCTGGACAGCCGATATGAGCACATTTCCACGCTGTCCGACCTGGAAGAACATTTGTACCGCTTCGGCTTCGAGCTGACGGACAAGACCAATCTGGTCAACTTCAAGAAAATCAAGAAACTGGACAGCAAACAGGGCAAACTGTATTTCGAGGAACATCCGACCGAAGACAGCAAATATGCGACCATCGCCTTTATCAAGCAAAAAATTTACAAACAGGAAATCCAACGCGCCATCGCCAACAACACCAACACGAGCCTGGAATTTACCATCGTCGACGGCAAACGGACCACAGTCACGGGAGAACCGAACAACAGCAAAGCGTGAAAAAGCCGGACCCCGTCAGCGGATCGTCCGGGTTACGCGCCTTCCGCCTTCGATTGCACGATCTTTTCCGTATTCCCTTGAACCTTTTCCGCAAACATCACCTTCAAAAGCGGCGGCGTCACCAGCGTCGTCACCAGCACCACCACTACCGATACCGCAAACATCTCCTCCGACATCAACCCGGAATCCCGGCCGATGGCCGCGATGATGAGCGCAACTTCCCCACGGGAGATCATGGCGGCTCCGACGCCCCACGACGAGCGCCAGCCGAAACCGGCAGCTTTTGCGCCCAACGCGCCTCCGATCCACTTGGACACGATCGCCACCGCGCACAGCGCCACGATCAGCCACAGTTGGTCCAAGACGCCCGAAAATTGCGCGCTCACCCCGATCGACGCGAAAAAGACGGGAACAAAGAACGAGTATCCGATCGCCTCCGTTTTTTCGGCCACTTCCTGCCGATAGTTCGTCAAGCCGATCGCCATGCCGGCAATGTACGCGCCGATCATCGCCGCCACCCCCGTGTATTCGGCAAACGCGGCAAACAGCAGGCAGATGATGAGCCCGGCGGACACGACCGATTCCGTCACGCGCATCGGGGCAAACCGCTTCAACAGCCAAGGCACGACTTTCCAAGAAAGCAGCAGCACCACCGCAAAAAACAGCGCTTTTTTCAACAGGACGCTGCCGAGCGACACGTCGCCGGCGGACAAACTGAGGGCAAAAGCGAGCAAAACGACCACGACCACATCGTCAATGACCGCGGCTCCGAGAACCGCAGCGCCTTCCCGCGATTTCAGCCGGCCCAGTTCCTTCAGCGTCTGCACGGAAATGCTGACGCTGGTCGCCGACAGCAGCAGGCCGATAAACAGCGATTCGAACACGGACAGCCGCATGGCCGCACCGGCCAAATAGCCCATGGCGAGCGGAGCGGCAATGCCCGCCAAACCGACAAAGACGGACGCTTTGCCGGAACGTTTGAATTCATCGATGTCCGTTTCCAACCCGGCGATAAACATGAGCAGAATGACGCCGAGCTGGCTGATCTGATGCAGAAGATCGGTATCGTTCACCCAACCGAGCACCGTCGGCCCGAGCACGATGCCCGCCAGCAGCTTTCCGAGCACGGACGGCTGCCCCAGTCGCACACTGAGTTCTCCCACAAGTTTGGAAGCCAAAATGATGATTCCGAGTTCCAAAATAAACATGATGAGTTCCCCTTTCAACGGCTTCATCCGGATTTGCGGTTTCAGATTTCGCAGTTCAAATCGTACGGGCCCAGGTTTCACCACCTGGCATGCCCAACAAAAAAAGCCTGCCAAAAAATCGGCTGCTCGGACGCAGATTCCCCGATTTGACAGACTCCACCCACTAAATGACCTTATTCTATTGAGCCATGCAAAGAAAAATCACATCAACCACTATGCCGCAATTACACAAACTACTATACCAAAAAGGACAACGGTGCACAATACAATTGGAAAAAATTCATGATTTGCCGACAAATTCCGCACTTTTCCGGAGCTCCGTCACCCTTTGACCGACAGCTCCGTCTCCACCAGTTGGCGAATATAACGCGACACTTCGTCGCGCAGGTCGTCCCGCCGCAGCGCGAAATCGATCGTCGCCTTGATAAACCCGAATTTGTCGCCGAGATCGTACCGCGTCCCTTCAAAATTCAGGGCGAGCACCGCCTTGTGTTCGTTCAGCGCCTTGATGGCGTCGGTCAGCTGGATTTCTCCGCCGGCGCCGGGCACCTGGTTTTCCAGCATCTCAAAAATTTCCGGGCGCAAAATATACCTGCCCATGATCGCGTAGTTGGACGGCGCGCTGCCGACGTCCGGCTTCTCCACGAGCGTTTCCACGTACATGACGCCTTTTTCGATTTCCCCGCCGCGCGGCTGGATGATGCCGTATTTGGACACCTCCTCCGCCGGTACTTCCTGCACGCCGACAACGGAGGAATGGTATTTGTCAAACACTTCGATCAGCTGCTTCAGGCAAGGTTTTTGCGACAGCACGATATCGTCGCCGAGCAGCACGGCGAACGGTTCGTCGCCGATAAATTTGCGCGCGCACCAGATCGCGTGGCCGAGCCCCCGCGGTTCCTTCTGGCGTATGTAATGGATGTTGGCGATTTCGGAAATGGCGCGAATTTGCTCGAGTTCCTCGTGTTTCTGTCTTTGCTCGAGCACTTCCTCCAGTTCGAACGATTTGTCGAAATGGTCTTCAATTGCACGTTTTCCGCGCCCCGTGACAATAATAATATCTTCAATGCCGGAAGCGGCAGCTTCTTCGATGATAAATTGGATCGTCGGTTTGTCCACGATCGGCAGCATTTCTTTCGGCTGTGCTTTGGTTGCCGGCAAAAACCGTGTCCCCAATCCTGCGGCAGGTATGATCGCCTTGCGTACCGTCATTTGGGTACCCCTCCCTTTCGTGCTGATATCTTATTTTATCATAATCCCGGCAAGGAAATGTAAGTCCTACACACAAAAGCTCGACACCCATGCGGAACGCACGATCCATACATAATGCGGGATCGAATAAGGATTTCCGAAACCAAACAATAATATAAGCAAGGGGCGTCCCTTGCTTTTATGGTTCGATGTTTTTTTCCAGGTATTTGGCCATAATCTTGCGAGCTTCCTTGACTTCTTTCATCAAACGGAACGGCTTGCTGGATACCCGACGGGGAAAAGTCCGCAGGAACAGCCCGAGATTTCCCCGATATTCCTTCGTGATACGAGTCGGTTTCGTGATAATTCGGTTCAGCAGCTCGTTGTACAGTTCATATTTCACGTCCACACGAATGCCGATGGTACGACCGCAGGTGCCGCATTCAATGCGAGAGATCCGGTCATTCAGATAAACGATCTGATGCACCGTCGTGCTCATACAACGAGGACAATACAATTCCGCATCCAAACTCGTTTCCTTCATCGAGCATCCCTCCCGGACTTGAAGGCTCGCCCGTACAAACAATCCAGAAGCCGGCGCCTATTCGTCCTCACCAAACTTGTTGTCAATCAACGCGCAAAGCGTCTCCAACGCTTCCACCTCATCCTCGCCCGAAGCCCGAATGGTGAGCGTCGCTCCCTTGGCCGCGCCAAGCGTAATCACGTTGAGAAAACTTTTCGCGTTCGCTTGTTTTCCGGACATGTGAAGCGTGATCTCGCTTTTGAACCGGTTTGCCTGTTTGACCAGTTCTTTCGCCGGTCTGGTGTGCAGACCGGTATGATTTATAATTTTTACTTCCCTCTCTACCATTATACACCTCCAAGATCTTGATGTGAATCATCGGACGCAGCGCGGATGCGGAGGAGATTCGTCGGAAGGCGACGACAGTTCATCCAAGGAGCTCGCATGTTCATCTTTCCGCGACTTACGCGAAGCGCGTCTTTAAATGCTCTCGACAAATGCTCTCGACGCATCATCGAATGCGCTCGAGCGCCCGCTGTTCCGCTTGCGTCCGTTGGATTTTCAAGAGCGCGCGTTTCACCTTCGGGACCATCGGAGGGCTCATGCTCAACTTGGTGACGCCCAGGCCCACGAGCAATTCCGTAAACTCCGGTTCCCCCGCCATCTCGCCGCACATGCCGACTCCTTTGCCATACCGCGCCGCGGCGTCGCAAACCATCTTGATCAGCCGCAAAACCGCCGTATGGCCGGGATCATAAAGATGGCTGACCTTCTCATTCATCCGGTCCACCGCAATCGTATACTGGATGAGATCATTCGTGCCAATGCTGAAAAAATCCACATGCGGCGCCAATTGATCCGCGATCAGCGCCGCGGAAGGCACCTCGATCATGATGCCGACCGGCATCTGTCGTCCGTAGGACTGCCCGCGCGCCTGCAGTTCCTCCCGGGCGATGCGCAGTTGTTCCTTCGCCGCCTGCAGTTCGGCCAGGCCCGATACCATCGGAAACATGATCGATACGGGACCATAGGCGCCGGCTCGCAAAATCGCCCTCAACTGGGTGCGGAACAACTCCGGTTCCCCGAGGCAAAACCGCAGCGCTCTCCATCCGAGAAACGGATTCATTTCTTCGGGAAACCGGACATAATCCAGCGATTTGTCTCCGCCGATGTCCAGCGTGCGCACGATCACCGGTTTGCCCCGCAGCGCTTCCACCGTTTCGCGGTAAGCCGCAAACTGCTCTTCCTCATCCGGCCACGAGGAACGGTCCATAAACAAAAACTCCGTCCGGAACAGCCCGACGCCTTCTCCGCCGTACTCATGCACAAATTGCGCATCCGACGGCCGGCCGATGTTGCACATGAGATCGATGCGCGCACCGTCCGCCGTCACGCCGGGTTTGTCCGCCAGCTCGCGGTCGATTTCGGCATCGCGCAGCATCTCGGCGCGCTTTCCCTCCAGCTTGCGGCGAGTTTGCTCGTCAGGGTTTACAGTCAGCGATCCTTCGTCACCGTCGACGATCACGAAATCTCCGTCGGCCACCTCTTGCAGCAAACCGCTGCATCCGACGACGGCGGGTATGCCCATCGTCCGGGCGAGGATCGAGGAATGGCTCGTGCGGCTGCCGATTTCCGTCGCAAATCCGAGGACAAACCGCTTATCCAGTTGGGAAGTCAGCGACGGCGTCAAGTCGTGCGCCACGATGATAGAGGGTCCCCGCAAATCGGACAGCGGATGGTCCGTATCGCCCTGCAACAGACCGATCAGACGGCTCTCCACATCCTTCAAATCATTGACGCGGTCGCGCAAATAGTCGTCTTCCATCTGCGCAAACATTGCCGCGTACGCGTCGAAGGTCACCGATACCGCCCATTCGGCATTGACGGATTCCTGCTCGATCCGCGAGCACACATCGTCCGAAAGCTGCGGATCCGCCAACACCATCCATTGACCTTCGATAATCCCCGCTTCATTTTCCAACCCTTTCTGGCGCAGATCCTCGACGATCGCCGTAAGCTGCCGCTCCGCCGCTTCCATCGCGGACGAAAAGCGTTCCTTCTCCCGTTCCAACAGGTCGGCGTCCACCGTCCGTTTGATCACTTCGCGCTTCCGCTCCCTGATTCGGAACACCGGTCCAAACGCCACCCCCGGCGAGGAGGCGATGCCCGTCAACACTTTCATTTCGAGTTCACCTTGCCGATCATTTTGGACTGCAGGGCGCGAAGCTCCCAAATCGTGAGCGACTGCGTGTTCTCGACCGCATCATAGGTCAAAATCTCGCCTTTCTTAACCTCCCGCGCCACGACCTGGCTTTGGTGCACCAAACCGATCGGCAGTGCGCCCATTTTCGCCGCTTCTTCCGCCACCATGATTTTTCCGTAGACGGTGTATCCGCCCAAGCCGTCGAGTTTGTCTCCCGGCTTCAAATCTTTTTTGGCCACCGCCACCGTTTCCGCGACATGACCGTGCCAGCCGACGATGGTTTCCTCGCGGTCGAAATACGCCTTGGCGATCAAAATCGGCGTCTCCAGACTCGTCAAATGGTACGGACGGAACAGCACATAGTTCGGTCCGTCACCCATTTTCAAATATTTCATCACATGGTGGACTTCAGGCTGATCCGAAGAAACGATGATAAAAACGCCGGGCGCCACGCCGTTCACATAATCCACGACGCCCTTGCGGTGCAAAATGCCTCCTTCCGATTTCAAACGGTACACCTGCGGCAGTTGCTCCACCGTGGCGGTGGGACCGTGCATCCCCGGAACGTCCGGCACAAAACCGGTGGCATTCGCTACAGCAGTCATTTCGATCATCGTCTTGGTTCCGTCCTGGAAAGAAGCGATCATTTTCGGGTTCGCCCTCACGCTCAAGGCCGCTTCGCGAACCGTATCGGGATTTGCCTCCACATTCAGCGGATTATTCTTGCCTTTGCCGGCCACCACGATGTCGAAACCGAGCGTTTCGGCAAAATGAACCAATTCCATCAGCGCGCCCGGTTCATCGCCTGCGGATCCGGTATAAACGACGCCTGCCGACTTCGCCATCCGCCACAAAAGCTGTCCGACGGTGACGTCGGTTTCCACGTTCAACATGACGATGTGCTTTTGCTGCAAAATCGCTTTGTAGGCAATTTCCGCCCCGACATTCGGAATGCCGGTCGCATCGACGATGACGTCGACTTCCGCGCAGTTCAGCACGACATCCATATCGCTGGTGGCCACCACTTTGTTTTCCCCGACGGCGCGATCCGCGATTTCCACCTTGTCGGTCACAACGACGTCGCTTTCCGGGATACCCGTTTGGAGATACGCATTTTTCGCATTTTCGACTTGAATGTCGGCGCAAGCGACGACGCGCATACCTTTCATGCTTTCGACCTGGGCGACCATTCCCCTTCCCATCTGGCCTGCTCCTATGAGTCCGACACGAATGTAACCGCCGGCTTTGTCCAGTTCTCTGAGTTTAAATGGGATGGCCATGTTGTTTCTCCCCCTTGTCTATCCTCTGACAAACTGTAAGACGTCACCAACCGACGGTACGGGAATTTGATCGGCGCGCACACAGATGCTGCCCGGCATATCCTCGGTCGCTCCGCCGAATTTGACGGATACGTGCCCGAGATCGCGCAGGGCGGAATTGACCTTGTCTCCGACGAAAATGATTTCATAACTTTTGTCGTCGATCATCAGCCGGTCTCCGACCCGCACATCCTCGACAACGCTGCCGCCCTCATGGAGGACGGCAACGTCATGAAGCTCTTTCGGCGCTTTGGCATCGAAAAAGATCAAAATGTTCTCTTTTGCGATGTCTTCCACCATTTCCCCGATTTGTACAACAACAGCTTGAAAAAGTGTTTTCATCCGGTTCCTCTCCCTTTATATAGACAATTAGCTGTACAAACCGAAACTGAACAAATAAGCAATGAGAACGGAAATCGGGCCGGTGATTTGACGGGAAATCAACACCGCCGGCACGCCGACTTCAATCGTCTCCGGCTTCGCTTCGCCAAGCGTCAACCCGACGGGAACGAAATCGCAGCCGACTTGCGGGTTGATGGCGAACAGCGCGGGCAGCGCCATTTGCGGCGGAATGTTTCCGCGGCCGATTTCCACGCCGACCAGCACGCCGACGACCTGGGCAATCACCGCCCCCGGACCGAGCACCGGCGACAAAATCGGAATGGCGCACACGATGGAAATGATCAGCATGCCGATCAGCGATCCGGCCAGCGGAGAGATAAAGTTGGCGATGAAATCCCCGATGCCGGTGTACAGAATGATCCCGATCAACGTGCTGACAAATGCCATGAACGGCAGGATATTGCGGATGACCATATCGATGGTCTCGCGGCCGGCCTGATAAAACACGTTGACCACGCCGCCCATGGCACGGCCGATATTCTCAATGATGTTCGATTTTTGTTTCGGATACACTTCCGCGGCGCGCGCTTTCGCCTCTTGCTTGATTTCGCTCGCGCTTTTGCGCGGCTCCGGCGCCGGCGTCTCCTTTCGCGCAGCCGAAGCGGCCACTTCCGCTTCCCCTTCTTCCAGCACTTGAATGGTGTCGGGCGTTACGCCGGAAACGAAATTGTCTTCACGGATATACGAAGCCAGCGGTCCCGATGGAGACGCGGGCGTAATATCGACGGTAAGAACGCCCATTTTCGGATACACACCGCAGCGGGCCGTACCGCCGCAATCAATGACTACACAAGCCATTTGATCGCTTTCCACGGACGAATTGAAACCGTCTTTGGCTTCCGCTCCGGTC
>Ga0068699_100425_pt1 | contig 15720 bp, 13 predicted proteins | sample CeladaPassaD2F03_FD_62211 | JGI IMG/M metagenome (GOLD analysis project Ga0068699, IMG submission 62211) | Cellulose-adapted microbial communities from the Joint BioEnergy Institute, USA - Passage D2F03 | ecosystem: Engineered > Bioreactor > Continuous culture > Unclassified | place: USA, Joint...
TGGCGGACGACGCAGCGCAGCCCGGGGCGAGGCGCGCCGCCAGTTCGTCGAGGCGCTGGGGCGCGCCTGGCGTATCATCCGTCACGGGTGCGATGTGCACGAGGTGGACGGTGCCCGCGGGGCCGACGATCCGGCAGGCAGCGCGAGCGGCCTCGAGGCTGGGCGGGCTGAAGTCGATGCCCGCGCACGCAGCGCGCGGGAGCCGGTCGGCGGCGCTGTCGACGGCGAGGATCGGCACGGCGGCGCGGGACGCGACGTGACCGAGCACATCGCCGTGCAGGAGTCGTTTGTGCAGCGGCTTGCGGCCCAGCCCCAGAACGATGAGGTCGGCCTCCGCCTCTTCGGCGGCGTGGAGGATGAACCGGCCGGCCGCCTCGATGCCGAGGCGGATGGGCCAGCTCCCGGGCTGCGCACCGGCCGCCTCGATCTGCGCCTGGACCCGCTCCAGGTGCGCGCGCACGAGGTCGCGCTCCTCCGCGCGGGTCGCAAGGGGCACGGCGCCGCCGGCCCGGTACGCCGGTGGCGGCTCCGCGACGGTCGCGACGGTGACGGCGGCAGATTCGCGCTGGGCCAGGAGGGTCGCCACGCGCGCGGCGCCGAAGCTGCCGTCCGTGCCGTCGAGAGCCAGCAAGATCTTCATGAGTATGTGCTCCTCCCGGATCAATCTTGCTCCCCGACGGAGAGGGAAGCTACGCGGGATCGGCCTCGGGCGACATGCCCCGGGGCGGCGCGGGGGCGCGGGGGCCGGTGGGCCCGGAAGCCGTGCCGGTGCGGCGCCTGTCCGCCTTGGCCTTGGGTCGACCGAGACGCCTTCCTTGCGCCCGCGCCCGGATCGAGACACCGTGCTGCCGGCCATGGCCTATCACCGCAGCACCGAGAGGGACGCGTGACGAACGGTGTCGTTGGGGCGGACATCGCGGAGCTGATCCACGCACGGGATTGGGCGATGCTCCGGCGGGCGCTGGCCGACGTGCCGGCCCCGGAGATCGCGGACCGCCTGACCGAGCTGGACAAGCCGGACCGCGTGCTGCTGTTCCGCGCGCTGGCACGGCCGCAGGCCGCTGCGGCGTTCGCGCACCTGGAGCCGCAGTGGCGGCGGACGCTGCTCGAGGACTTGACGGACGACGAGACCCGCGAACTGCTGGCGGGCCTCCCGCCGGACGACCGCACCCAGCTCCTGGAAGAGCTGCCCGGCCAGGTGACGCAGCGGTTGCTCAACCTCCTCTCACCCGAGGACCTCAAGGAGGCGCGCTGGCTCCTGGGGTACCCGGCGGAGAGCGTGGGCAGGCTCATGACGCCGGACTACGTGGCGGTCCGGCCGGAGTGGACGATCGAGCAGGCGCTGGCCCACATCCGGGCGAAAGGCAAGGACAGCGAGACGATCAACGTGGTCTACGTGGTGGACCAGGAGTGGCGGCTGCTGGACGACATCGAGCTCCGGCGCCTGATCCTCGCCGCCCCCGGGACGCGCGTGGAGGAGATCATGGACCACGCGTTCGTCACGGTGCCGGCGCACGCCGATCGCGAGGAAGCCGTCCTGCTCATGTTGCGCTACGACCTGATCGCCTTGCCGGTCGTGGACTCCGACGGCGTACTCCTGGGGATCGTCACGGTGGACGACATTCTCGACGTGGCGGAGGAGGAGGCGACGGAGGACTTCCATCGCGTCGGCTCCGTCGCGCCCCTGAGGACGAGCCTCAAGGAGGCGACGGTCGGCTATCTCTACCGCCGGCGGATCCTGTGGCTGCTCGCACTGGTCGTGGTGAACATCTTCTCGGGTGCGGGCATCGCCGCGTTCAGCGACACGATCGCGGCATCCGTCGCCCTCGTCTTCTTCCTGCCCCTGCTGATCGGCAGCGGAGGCAACGCGGGGGCCCAGTCGGCGACGCTGATGGTCCGGGCGCTGGCCACGGGCGATGTGGGGCTGCGGGACTGGCTGCGGATGCTGGGCAAGGAGCTGGCGGTCAGCGCTGCGCTGGGGATCACGATGGCCGTGGCGGCGTCGCTGATCGGGATCGTCCGGGCCCCTGAGGTCACGCTGGTCGTCGCGAGCACGATGTTCGTGATCGTGATCGTCGGCAGCCTGATGGGCATGTCGATGCCGTTCCTGCTGACCCGTCTCGGCTTCGACCCGGCGACGGCGAGTGCGCCGCTGATCACGTCGCTCGCGGACATCGTGGGCGTGATCATCTACTTCTCGATCGCGGCATGGTATCTCGGTGGGTGATGCCTCGCGGACGAGCGACGATGAAGGACGAAACCACGTTTCCGAACGACTTTCTCTGGGGCGCGGCCACGTCCGCGTACCAGGTCGAGGGCTCGCCGCTCGCGGACGGCGCGGGCCCGAGCATCTGGCACCTCTTCGCTCACACCCCCGGCCGCATCACGGACGGCGGCACGGGCGACGTCGCGTGCGACCACTACCGGCGCTGGCCCGAGGACGTGCGGCTGATGCGGGAGCTGGGGCTCACCGCCTACCGCTTCGGCATCGCATGGGCGCGGGTGCTGCCGGAAGGGAAGGGCCGGGTCAATCAGCGGGGGCTCGACTTCTACCGCCGGCTGGTGGACGCGCTGCGGGAGAACGACATCGAGCCGTTCGCCACGCTCTACCACTGGGACCTGCCCGCCGCGCTGGATGAGCGCGGCGGGTGGCTGGACCGGGACATCGCCGGCTGGTTCGCCGACTACGCCAGCGTCGTGTTCCGCGCGCTGGACGGCAGCGTACGGTTCTGGGCGACGCTGAACGAGCCGTGGGCCGTCGCGGACGGCGGCTACCTGCGCGGCGTGCTCGCGCCCGGGCACGCGAGCGTCGATGAGGCGCCCGTCGTCGCGCACAACCTGCTGCGCGCCCATGCGATGGCGGTGGAGGCGTACCGCGCCGAGGGGCGCCACCGGATCGGGTTGGTCGTGAACCTCGAGCCGCAGTATCCCGCATCGGACCGGGAGGAGGACATCGCGGCGGCGAACCGGATGGACGCCTACATCAACCGGCAGTACCTCGACCCGGTGTTCCTGGGCCGTTACCCGGACGAGATGGCGGACATCTTCGGCGACGCCTGGCCCGACGTTCCGCCGGGCGACCTCGAGTACATCCGGCAACCCATCGATTTCATCGGCATCAACTACTCCACGCGCCGCATCACCCGGGACGATCCGTCCGCGCCGCCGCCGCGCATCGCCGGCGTGCGCCAGCCGGGCGCGGTGTACACCGAGATGGACTGGGAGGTCTACCCGCAGGGGCTGGTGGAGATCCTGCGGCAGGTGCGCGAGCGCTACGGCGATGTGCCGATCTACATCACCGCGAACGGCGCAGCGTTCGCCGACCCGCCCGTGGCGCCGGAGTCCGGCGTGTACGACCCGCAGCGCATCGCCTACCTTCGCGATCACCTGCTCGCCGTGCACCAGGCGATCCGTGAGGGCGTGGACGTGCGCGGCTACTTCGTCTGGTCGCTGCTGGACGACTTCGAGTGGGCGCACGGCTACTCGAAGCGCTTCGGCATCGTGCACGTGGACTTCGAGACGCAGAAGCGCACGCCCAAGGCGAGCGCGCGCTTCTACTCGGAGGTCATCCGCAGCAACGGCGAGGCGCTGTTCGAGGAATGACGCGAGGGACGAGGTTGGAGTCGGGTTGCCGCTGAGCCCCGCACGCTCCAGGCCCGGCACGATCTCCGGCGCCCCGCGCATCAACCGCCACACCAGCCCTGAGCGGCCGTTCTCGATCAGGGCGAGGACCGGGCGCAGCGGCCGTAAGAGGTGCTCGCCGCAGCGGTCGCGCATCGTCTGGAGCGCCGGGATCGCGACGTCGGGCGCGAACGGCGCCGGGCCGCCTGCGGGGGGCGGCACGATCGCGCCGGCCTGTGTGTCAACGTTTTCGGAAACCGTTTGCGGCCGGGGGCACGGGTCGTTGAGACCCGGTCGGGGAAACACGCACGGCACGGCGCACGCGGCAAACCGGGATGGCGACGGCCCGGACCGTGCAGCAGGGCGCACGGGCCGTCCGAGAGCGCAGGCGTCGTCTCGTGGGGCGGGAGCAGGCCGCCCTGCGCGCCGCGCCGCCTCCGGAGCAGCGCCCCCCGCGACCCCTGTCGGGAGCCCGCCATGGCCACCCTCTTCGCCGTCACCGACCTCGGCCTTCGGTGCCGCGCGGAACGCGACGGCGCCCTCGAGTCCCGCCTCCTCCTCGAGGACCGGCGGCTCCAGTGCGTCGCCGTCCATCCACGCGAGCCGGGCCGGATCTTCGCCGGCTCCCGGGGACGCGGCGTCTGGAGGAGCGACGACGGCGGGGCCTCCTGGAGCGGCGCCGATCTCCCCGCCCGCGACGTCTTCTCCCTCGCCGTCAGTCCAGCCGACGGCGCGGTCTACGCCGGCACCCAGCCGAGCATGGTCTTCCGGAGCGACGACGGCGGATCGAGCTGGCGGGAGCTGGATGCGCTGCGTCGGCTCCCCTCGGCGTCCACGTGGAGCTTCCCGCCGCGGCCGTGGACCTCCCATGTGCGCTGGATCGCGCCGAATCCGCACGACGCGGGCCTGCTGCTCGCCGGCATCGAGCTGGGCGGCCTGATGCGCAGCACGGACCGCGGCGAGACGTGGGAGGACCACCGTCCCGGCGCGCAGCGGGACGTGCACGCGCTCGCGTGGCACCCCGTCCACACGGAACGCGCGTACGAGGCAGGCGGCGGCGGCGCCGCATGGAGCTTCGACGGGGGCGAGACGTGGCGGCCCGCGGACGAGGGGCGCGACCGCCACTACACGTGGGCGCTCGCCGTCGACCCCGATGACCCGGACGTCTGGTACATCTCCGCGAGCACCGCCCCGGGCGCCGCGCACGGCCGGGGTCACGCAGAGGCGCACATCTACCGCTGGCGGGGCGAGGGGCCGTGGGAACGGCTCGAAGGCGGGCTGCCTCAGCCGCTGGACAGCATGCCGTACGCGCTACTCGCCATGCGTGGGCTGCTGGTCGCCGGGCTGGCGGACGAGCGGATCTACGCGAGCCGCGACCGGGGCGACACGTGGACGCGGCTCGACGTGCGCGGCGCCGCGTCGGATCCTTGCGCTCGCGGCCGCGCCGGAGAGCGGCGACGGCGGGGCGTGACGCGCCGGGTGCTCGACCACGGCCCACCGGTCCAGCGACGGCCCTCTCGACGCGACCGCGTGTACGTCTCCCGCCAGCGACCGTCTCCCGGGCCGACGTGACCGTCCCCACCCCGGGGAGGTTTCTCCGTGGCGAAACCCGGATGGCGGTGCACCCGTAGGTGGCATCCGTCGCACCCGGGCGCAGGCCGGTGCCGGGTCGGCGCCGCGCCGGCGGACGGAGCGACGCCGCGGCTGTTTGCACGTCGGGGAGCGGGCTGGCGGGCCGGTAAGGCCGTCCGCCGGCGGGGCGATGTGGTCCACATGGTGCTCTCAGGCGCCCTCTGGCCCGTGCCCGTCCGTAGGGAGGGCGCTTCTCCTGATTTGGAACTTTCAATAGATTCTGAAAGTAACGTACGACTCGGCGCATCGTCTCTCCCCTAACGCACCCGCTCAGGAGGGGTCGTCGTGGAGCAGCCCACGGAGCACATCATCGAACGGATGGGCCTGAAGTTCGAGCAGGACGGCCTGCCGCGCGCCGCGGGGCTGATCCTCGGACGGCTCCTGCTCGCTGCGGAACCGCTCTCGCTGGACGACCTGGCCGCCGATCTCGGGATCAGCAAGGCGAGCGCGAGCACGAACGCGCGCCTGCTGGAGCGTCTCGGCGCGGCAGAGCGGGCCGTGGTGCCGGGGGATCGGCGGGACTACTACTACGTCCACGAAGAGCTGCACAACCGGATCCTGGAAGAACGCCTCCGGCAGATCGGGGAGCTGCGCGACCTGCTGCTGGCCGCGTTGCAGACGCCGGCCGCACAGGACGTGCGCGTGCGCGCGCGCCTCGATGGCCTCGCCTCGTTGTTCGGGCATCTGTACCGGTCGCTGGGCGAGGCGGCGGAGGCGTGGCGAGAGGAGAGAGGGCTGAACGTGCCGGCCGGGCAGGGTGCCGGCCGGGAAGGAGCCTGAAGCGATGAGGAACATGCGGATGCGGCTGCTCGCCGTCGTCCTTCTGGCCCCGCTGGTTCCGGCGGGGCTCGCCGCGCAGGAGCCGCCGGCTGAGGCCGGGGCCGCGCGGATCCAGTTGAGCTTGCAGGACGCGCTCTCGCGCGCCCTGGAGCAGAGCGAGGAGGTGCGCCTGGCGAAGGCGCAGGTGGATGCGGCGCGGGCGCAGGCGCGGAGTGCGCGGTCTGCGGCGCTGCCGCAGGTCAACGCCCAGTTCGGATACACGCGTACGCTGCGTTCGGTCTTCCAGAACGTGGGCGGCTTCACCCTGCCGGACAGCCTGCGTTTCGAGCCGGATCCCACGCTGCCGCTGGAGGAGCGCGTCAAGTACCTCGAGGACAAGACGCCGAACGCCGCGCTCGGTGCGCTGGGCGGGTTGTTCAGGAACCTGCCGTTCGGCAACGAGCACACCTGGGTCGCGGGTCTGAGCGTGTCGCAGCCGCTGTTCACCGGCGGGCGCATCAGCTCGGCCATCAGCGCGGCCGAAGCGGCGGCGGACGCGGCCAGCGCGGCGCTGGAGGAGGCGCGGGCGGAGATTGCGCTGGACGTGAAGCGCGCGTACTACGACGCGCTCCTGGCCAGCCGCAGCGTGGAGATCGTGGAGATGAGCACGGAGCTGGCGCGTGAGCACCTGGAGCAGGTGCGGCTCCGGCTCTCGGCGGGCCGGGCCTCCGAGCTGGAGGCGCTCCGCGCGGAGGTCGAGCTGGAGAACCTGATGCCGCAGCTCGTGCAGGCGCGGAACCAGCGCGACGTCGCGATGCTCAACCTCAAGCGCCTGATCAACCTGCCGGCGGACGCGGAGATCGAGCTGACGACGGAGCTGGACGCGCAGACGTCGACGGGGACGGACCTCGTCGCCATCAAACTCCCGGAGCTGGACGAGGCGGAGGATCTGTTGAACCGGAGGGCGGCGCTGCGCGCGGCGCGCGAGCAGGTCACGATCTCCGAGGAGCAGGTGGACATCGCGCGGGCCGCGTATCTGCCCACCGTCGCGTTGACGGGCAGCCTGATGCGGCAGGCGTTCCCGGCAGGCTCGTTCGGCTTCCCGGCCCGCAATGATTGGCGCGACGACTGGACGGTCGGCTTCGCGGTGCAGTTGCCGCTGTTCCAGGGCTTCAAGCGCGGCGCGGATGTGGACGCTGCGAAGGCGCAGTTGCGGCAGGCGGAGCTCCAGCTCGAGCAGCTCCGTGAGGCGCTGCGCCTCCAGTACCGGCAGGCGAAGAGCGAGCTGGAGCGCGCGCAGGCCCAGGTCGCCGCGGCGAGCCGCACGGTGGAGCAGGCGGAGCGTGTCTACGAGCTCACGGAGCTGCGCTACCGCGAGGGGCTGGCCACGCAGCTCGATGTCTCCAACGCGCGGCTGGCGCTCCAGCAGGCGCGGATCAACCAGGTGCAGGCGTATCACGCGGCGTACACGGCGCTCGCGCAGGCGGAGCGGATGCTCGGCCTGCCGGTGGACCGCACGACGCTGCCGTGACCTCTCGCCGTCCCTCCGGCTCGCATCCCTGCCCGGCACGCGGAGCGAGTGGAGGAACGGCGGACCAGGGTGCAGCGCATACCGAAACGCAACCGATCACGGGGTCGACTCATGACGTGGAGGCATAGGCAGGTCTACGGGTTGCTCGCGGCGGGCGTGGTGCTCGCGGGCTGTGCGGGCGGTGGGTCGCAGGCCGCCGGTGCGGGTGCCGAGAACGCCGTCGCCGCCGTCACGCTGGATGCGGCGGACGTCGCGGTCGCGGAACGTGAGAGCGTGGCCGCAGGCGTCGTCGTGACGGGCACGCTGTTGCCGTACCGCCAGGCCGAAGTGCGCGCGCAGGTGCCCGGCGTGCTCGTGTCGGTTCAGGTGGACCGTGGCGATGCGGTCCGCGCGGGGCAGGTCCTCGCCCGCATCGAGGCGGAGGGAATCCGGGGCCAGGCCGCGAGCGCGCAGGCCGGCGTCGCCGCGGCCGAGGCGAACCTCGCCCTTGCGGCGCGCCAGCTCGAGTCCGCCCGCAAGCTCTACGAGGCCGGCGCGATGTCGGAGATCGAGTTCCGTCAGGCGCAGGCCGCGCACGAGGCGGCGCAGGCGCAGCTCGAAGCCGCGCGGGCGCAGGCGGTCGGCGCCGACGAGCAGGCGCGCCGTACGACGGTCGTCGCGCCGTTCGCGGGCGAGGTCAGCAAGCGACACGCGAACGAGGGAGAGGCGGTCAACATCGGGCAGCCGCTGTTCACCGTCGTGGATGCGCGCATCCTCGAGCTGGCCGGCCAGGTCCCGGTGAACCGGGCGGCCGGGCTACGCCCGGGGTTGCCTGTCGAGTTCACGGTGGACGCCATGCCGGGCCGCGTGCTGACCGGCAAGGTCGCGCGGGTCGAACCGACGGCAGACCCGGCGACCGGCCAGGTCGGCGTGTACGTCCAACTGCCGAACCACAACCGTGCACTGGTCGGCGGGCTGTTCGCGACCGGGCGCATCCTGACGGGCGAGCGGCAGGACGGCGTCGTCGTTCCGAGCTCCGCGGTGCGGCGCGACGGGGATCAGCCGTACGTCTGGGCGATCCGCAACGACCGCGCCGTCCGGCAGCCGGTCACCATCGGCGCGGAGGACCTGCGCCGCGGCGTGGTCCAGGTGCTGTCCGGCCTGGAGCCGGGCGAGCGCGTGATCGCCGCGCCCGGGACCATCGAAGAGGGGACGCTGGTGCGCATCGCGGGTGCGTCGCCGGCCGCGGCTTCCCCCGTTCCGCAGGAGCGGTGAGCGATGGCAGCGACGAAAGAGAAGATCCCGGATCGGGACAACGAGCTGCGGCACGACCGGGGCGAGGGCGGTGGCCTGAGCGGCGTCGCCATCAGCCGGCCCGTCTTCACGACCATGATGATGCTGGCGCTGGTCGTGCTCGGGCTGTTCGGCTTCCGGCGACTGCCCATTGACGAGTTCCCGGAGATCGACATCCCGGTCGTCGTGGTCCAGACCACGTACCCGGGTGCGAGCCCGGAGGCGGTGGAGCGCGAGATCACGGAGCCGCTCGAGCGGGCGTTCAACCCGGTCCAGGGAGTGGACCGCATCACGTCCTACTCGCTCGAGGGCGTGAGCATGATCATCATCGAGTTCGATCTCGGCCGGAACCGCGACGCCGCCGCCGCGGACATCCGCGCCAAGATCGACGCGAACCGCCGCCTGCTGCCGCAGGACATCGATCCGCCGGTCGTGCAGACGTTCAACCCGAACGACCAGCCGATCCTCTCGCTGGCGTTGTCCTCGACCACGCTCAGCCCCACCGAGCTCACACGCCTGGCCGATGAGGTCGTGCGTCGTCAGATCGAGGCGGTGAACGGCGTGGGCGAGGCGCGGCTGGCCGGCGGGCTCGAGCGCGAGATCCGCATCTACCTGCGGCCGGCCGACATGCAGGCGCTCGGCGTGTCCGTCGCCGAGATCATCGGCGCGCTCCAGCGCCAGAACCTGGACGTGCCGGCGGGCCGCGTCGAGCGCGGCACGGGCGAACAGCTCGTGCGTGTGACGGGGCGGATCACCGACCCGGCCATGTTCGCGGACATCATCGTCGCGACACGCAACGGCGCACCCGTCCGCCTCGGTCAGGTCGCGGACGTCGAGGACGGCGCGGCGGAAGAGCGCTCGCTGGCGTTCGTGGACCATACGCGCGCCATCGCGATCGACGTGCTCAAGGTCAGCGGCGCGAACACGGTGCAGGTCGCCGAGGATGTCAAGGAGTTGATCGCCAAGCTCGGGCCCACCCTGCCTGAGGGCACGCAGCTCTCCATCGTGCGAGACAACTCGGAGTACATCCGCCACATGGTGGACGACGTGATCTTCGAGTTGATCCTCGGCGCGATCCTGACCGTGCTCGTCGTCATGATCTTCCTGAACGACTGGAAGGCGACGGTCATCACGTCGTTCGCGCTGCCGATCTCCGTGATCGCGTCGTTCATCCTCATGTACGCGCTCGGCTTCACCCTGAACATGCTGACGCTGCTGGGGCTGTCGCTCTCGATCGGCATCCTGGTGGACGACGCGATCGTGGTGATCGAGAACATCGTGCGGCACCGGGAGATGGGCGAGAGCGCGTTCGTCGCCGCCCGGCGGGGTACGCGTGAGATCTTCCTCGCCGTCATGGCGACGACGCTGAGCATCGTCGCGGTGTTCGTGCCGGTCGCGTTCATGGGCGGGATCGTCGGCCGGTTCTTCTACCAGTTCGGCATGACGGTCGCCTTCGCCGTGCTGGTCTCGCTGTTCGTCTCGTTCACCCTGACGCCGATGCTGTCGGCGCACTGGGGCGTGGAGCCGCACAAGGAGGGGCGCGGCTTGCTCGCGCGCCTGACCCGGCCGATCACGGCGTTCAACGCGTGGTTCGATGCGCAGGCGGACCGCTACCGTGGCGTCATCGCCTGGGCACTGGGCCACCGCAAGACGACGCTGGCCATGGCGGCGGCGGCGTTCTTCGGCGCGTTCCTGCTGTTCCCCTTCATTGGCGGCGGCTTCATGCCAGACATGGACAGCAGCCAGTTCGCGGTCACGTTCGAGACCCCGGAGGGCTCGTCCATCGACTACACGCGCCGCAAGGCCAACGAAATCATCGCCGCGCTACGCGAGCTCGATGGCGTGGACTACACGTACACGACCATCGGCGCCGGGGCCATGGGTACGGTCAACGCCGGCGAGGTCTACGTGAAGCTCAAGCCCCGGCGGGAGCGTTCACTGAGCCAGGACGAGCTGATGGTGGCCGCGCGCGAGCGGCTCGCTTCGATCTACGGCGTCACGACCGCCGTCCTCGACGCCGGCGGATTCGGGGGGCCCCGGCGGCCGATCCAGGTTCTCGTGCGCGGGCCGGACGTGAACCGCCTCCAGGAGCTCGCCGACCAGGTCGCCGCGGCCATGAAGGCGATCCCGGGCGTCATCGACGTGAAGAGCTCCATGGGCGAGCCGAAGCCCGAGTACCGCATCGAGGTGAACCGGGATCTGGCCAACGAGCTGGGGCTCGACGTGGGCCAGATCTCGGCCACGGTGCGCCCGCTGCTGGCGGGCCAGGTGGCCACGACATGGGAGGATCCGACGGGCGAGGAGCGCGACGTCGTCATCCAGCTCGCGGCGGACCAGCGCGCCTCGCTCGAGGACCTGCTCACGCTCCCCATTGCCACGGCCCGGCGCACGGAGAGCGGTGCGGCGATCACCGTGCCGCTCGGGCAAGTGGCGCGCGTCGTGCCGAGTTCGGCGCCCGCGCAGATCGACCGGCAGGACCTCCAGCGCGTCGTGACGGTCGGCGCCTCCACGGTGCCGGAGCTGTCGGTCTCGGAGGCCTCCGCACAGATCGCCCGTGCGATCCAGCAGCTGGACGTCCCGCCGGGGTACAGCATCACGTTCGGCGGCGAGACGGAGCAGTTGCAGGAGACGGTCGGCTACGTGATCGAAGCGCTGCTGCTCGCCGTGATCCTGATCTTCCTGATCCTGGCGAGCCAGTTCGAGAGCTTCACGCAGCCGTTCGCGATCATGCTGTCGCTGCCTCTCTCGCTGGTCGGCGTGTTGCTGGCGCTGCTGATCACGGACGACACCATGAACATGATGTCCATGATCGGCGTCATCATGCTCATGGGTCTGGTGACCAAGAACGCGATCCTGCTGGTGGACAACGCGAACCAGCGGCGCAGGGAAGGGACGGACCGCTGGACCGCGCTGGTCGAAGCGGGACGCGTCCGTCTACGGCCCATCATGATGACGACCATTGCGATGATCTGCGGCATGCTGCCCATCGCGCTGGGAATGGGTGAGGGCGGTGGCTTCCGCGCCCCCATGGCGCGGGCGGTGATCGGCGGACTGATCACCTCCACGCTGTTGACGCTGGTCGTCGTCCCGGTCGCCTATACGTACTTGGACGACTTCGGCGCGTGGGTGCGGCGGCGCGTGCTGCGTCGGGCGCCGCAGGGGGTGCCCGCGCTGGAGCCGGAGCGGGTGCGCGCCGGCCGTGGGGTGGAGCCGGTGCATGGAGGTGCGGAAGCGCTGACCTGAGCCCTCGCCCAGCGGTCGCTCCGTGCCGAGCCCCGGCCCCGCCTCGGGCGCCGGGGCTCGACGCGTTCTGGCGTGGTTCTGGCACGCGGCCTGGATGCGGGGGAGACCGGCGGGCACATCGCGGACGCCGCCCCGACCCCGAAGGTTGCTGCAGGACCGAGCCGCGGACGATGAGCGATCAGAAGGGATCCGACCGGCCACCCCAGCCACCGGACATCCGGCGCCGTCTGTGCTTCGAACGGTTCCACCTCGTGGGCCTGCTCGTCTTCGTGGCCGTCCCGGTCCTCGCGCTGCTCGGCGTCTTCGGCGAGCGCTGGGGGCGGGTCCAGGCCCGCGCCGGCGCGCTCGAGCTCCGCGTGCTCTACCCCGAACGCTACCGTTACCGGCAGATCAGCAGCGTCGAGGTCCTGGTCACCAACACATCCGGCCGCCGGATCGACACGCTCACCGTCGCGTTCGACACCGCGTACATCAGCCGCTTCTCGAACATCATGATCAGTCCCCCGCCCGTGCGGGGGTACGAGGTCGACCTGCTCGACGTCGAACCGGGCGGGACACGGCTCGTCGTCGCGGAGATCCAGGGATTCCGCTACTGGCGGCACCGCGGCCAGGTCACGGCAGCGGCCGGCACGGACACCGTCCGCGTCGACCTCGAAACCCTCGTATTCCCGTGAGGCACCATGGAAACGGTCATCCGCGTAGCGTTCGTCTATGTGTTCGTGCTGTTCGCGCTGCGGGTGGTCGGGAAGCGTGAGTTCGGCCAGCTCACACCGTTCGACCTGGTCACGTTGCTGCTCATCCCCGACCTCGTGACCCAGGCTCTGCTGCGGGAGGACTACTCGATGACCAACGCGGTCATCGCGTTGTGCACCCTCTTCACGTTGGTGTTCATGACGTCGGTGCTGACGCACCTGAGCCGCCGCTCACAGGAGATCATTGAAGGGACTCCCACCGTGCTCGTGCACGACGGCCGGTTCATCGAGCGGAACATGAACCAGCAGCGGGTCCCGCCCGAAGAGGTCTACGCCGAGCTCCGCAAGGCCGGGCTCGAGCGGTTGGACGAGGCGTTGTGGGTGATCCTGGAGACGGACGGGAGGATCAGCGTCGTTCCGAAGCGGGACCAGGACGGAGGCGCGGCGACGCCGGAGGAGCGAGGCGAGGATCGGGCGGCGTGAGCCGGCGGGACATCGCCGGCTTCGATCGCCGGCACGGGTTGAGCGACCCCGACCGCCTCGCGGCCCGAGCCCTGCCTGTGGACCTGTTCAGCGATCGAGCAGCCCACCGGGCTCAACCACACGGGCCCAGAGCGCGTACACGTTGGGCGGCTCCCAGCCGACCTGCGAGCGATGGGCCTGGCGGCAGCGATACTCCATCTCCTGGAAGCGCACTTCATCACCGACCTTGTAGTCGGTGCCCGGCGCCCATTCCGTGAGACCGGGCGAAAGATCCTCCAGGCGCTCGCGGATGAATTCGGCGTTGATCCTCAGCAGCCAGTAGGCCGCGGCGTTCACGGCGCCGCCGGTCTGGTGCCCGCTCTCCAACTCCGCGACGAAGGCGTCGAGCCGCGCGATTGCTGTTGCGATGTCATCCACGCCGAGCGCCGTACCGGCCTGCTGGAGCAGCGCGGCCAGCGAAGGACACGTTCCGGACGCGACCCACTCGAGCGAGCAGCTCTCGCCCAGGAGCCCCTGGATACGCCTCAGGAGTGCCGGGGGAGTGAGGTCGCTCGGGAACGGCTCGACGCCCACTGTCTTTCCGGGCACGCTGTTCTCGGTTAGCGGATCGGATGGCGCGACGACGGGCAAGGTGTCCGCGGACCCGACTGGCGGCGGCGGGGTGTAGCCACGCACCCAATAGGTTACGATCGTGGGCAACCCGATTGCGCGGAAGCCGAGTGGTGGGCTGGTGTCACCGGGCTGCATCTCGCCGCCCAGTACCGTCCATTCGGCAATGGAACGTCCGCGATACTCCGTGAAAGTCGCCCAATCCTCTTTGGGATCCGGCTGCGTCATCGCCACCACGGGGGCGGGGGCATCCACCGTATAATGGAAGAGGGGTTCCACACTCTGTGGGTGGCTTCGTAGCACGTATTGCACGCTGATCGTGTCACCGTGGCGGGTAACGGGGCCGACGAGGACGTCGATCGAGATAGTGGTGCGCGGTGTGCCCTGGGCGCTCAAGCGAGCGGGGAGCGCCAGCAGCATCAGGACCATGACGTGTCTCATGGCACTGCTCCTGTTAGAAGCGCAGATGATAGTGCGTTTGGGACGCATTCGTCTCGTCGTAGACGGAGCCGCCCAGTAGCTCCCATGTACGATGCATGAATCTCGGTTGCGCACGCGCGAAAATGATTGCCCGGAGATCCGCGTTCCTCCCCACGCGGTGCTCGGCGTGGCCGCCGCCGCGCGAGTAGTCCGCGGCTAGATCGAACGTGCCGCCAAACTCCAGGCTCGTGTCGTTGACGTCGATATGGATTTCGTACTGCGCGTGGACGGAGTCTGCGACCGCTCGTAGCGCCGACACCATGTCCGGCGTTCCCGAGTGGCTGCTGGGGTGCGCGTTCCTTATCCCGACGAGCCTTATGATCTCGCTCGCCTCGAGCGCAACGAGCCCGGGAGTCTGAATCACGATGGTGTCTTCCGCTGGCACGGCGTTTCCGCTCGTCCCGCGGATCACCACCTTGCCGCTGAAGACGTTCGGAGCGTACCGAGCCTCGGCCGGCCCGCTCGGGCCGGTGTTGATCACCGTCTGCGACAGCACGCCGTTCGGCATGGTCCCACCGTGCTGGTGCCCACCGATCTGCTCGATACCATCCACCGTGAGCACGACGGTGCGGTTCGGTATCGGAGAGCCGCCCGTGTCGAACACGCCGACCCGCAGCGCCAGCGGCTGACCTCCGGTGCCGGCGGGTCGCACGCTCATGGCGCCGTCCACCGGTTGGATCCGTACGGCCTCACCGGACCCTGCAGCGTACACACGCACCTGCACCGATCCGTGCGGTGGTGTGTCCGATACGTTCTCGGGCGATTGGCTCGGACTCCCGTTTGTCCAGAGCGATGTCGGCAGTGATCTCCGGGATGGTCGTCGTGTCGATCTGTCCATGCGTCCAGAGCATCGTTGCGCCGAAAGGGGCCCCCGATTCCGGAAGCTGCACGGTGGCCTCGGCGGAGAGGGCCCCCCGGATGACGTCCGTGTCGTCAACGGGTGCGAACTGCTCCGGCGTCATGACGGGCGTAACGAGTTCGGGCTCCGCCACACGCTCAGTACGGCCGAGGGCGGCGATCACGACGACCACGCCGAGGACGTGGCTGCGATGCACGGGCCGTAGCATGCGATCTCCTTGTTCAAGGCTTGGGCGATGGCCGACTCCCATCCTCAGTCTGGCCGAGCTGAATCCAGGACGCGATCTGGTCGGTAAGCGCCGCAAAGCACTCGTTGCCCGCTTCGACATCTGTTACGGTGAGCTTCAGCCCTCGCGCGGCGAGCGCATCCAGCAACGCAGCGTAGCCGTCGGCCGTGTGGCCGTAGCGATGGCGGTGTCGATCCGTTAGGTCAAGTCCCATTCTGTCTGTAAAAAGTGGTCTGGCTCATGCGGTGGCCTTCTCCCTCTGCGACAGGTCAGCGAGGCGCTGGTCCGCCTGCTGTAGTCGCTTGCGGGTCTC
>Ga0068699_100546_pt1 | contig 12610 bp, 11 predicted proteins | sample CeladaPassaD2F03_FD_62211 | JGI IMG/M metagenome (GOLD analysis project Ga0068699, IMG submission 62211) | Cellulose-adapted microbial communities from the Joint BioEnergy Institute, USA - Passage D2F03 | ecosystem: Engineered > Bioreactor > Continuous culture > Unclassified | place: USA, Joint...
CTTCAGATTCGGCCTCACGACCGACACCCTTGCCCTTGGCTAATGGTAGGCGCTCGCCAGCCCCCATTCCGGACTTTCACCGTATAGATGACGCCCATGCTGGGCGTACCAAAAAAAGAGCCGGAGACTGCGTCTCCGGCTCGATGGTTCATCTGCGGCTCCAGGCTTGAAGCGCCGGAAGTCGTTCTCGGGCTCGAAAGGTAGTTTGTCAATGCACCGTTCGGTTAAAGATCATGGAACTTCTTCATACGGACAAGTCCCAGCGGTCGTTCGGCACGATCGGGAACCAGTCCGGACGGCCGGGGTCGCGGTCGTACGGGTAGCCGCCCAATTCCTTGTAAAGCTCGGCGTAACGCTCCAGTTTGTCCCGGTCCAGCTCCACGCCGAGTCCGGGACCGTCCGGCACCCGGATTTTCCCGTCTTTGTACGCCATTTTTCCGCCTTGGATGATATCGTCCACCAGGTGATGGTAATGCGCGTCCGCCGCGAACGTCAGGTTGGGCAGCACCGCTCCCAAATGCAGCATCGTCGCCAGCTGGATGCCCAGTTCTCCGGAGGAGTGCACCGACACGCCGAGCTGGAACGTCTCGCAGACGCCCGCCGCCTTCACGCACTGCCGGATGCCGCCCCAGAATGTGGTGTCCAGCAAAATGACGTCCACCGCGAGATTCAGCACGTTGGCCGCCAGCTGTTCAAAGTTCACCACGACCGTATTGGTCCCCGTCGGGATGCCCGTCATTTCGCGGACACGGCGCATGCCGTTCAGTCCCCAGGTCGGGTCTTCAAAATAGTCGTTGTTCAGGTGCTTGATCGCGTTCCCGAAGCGGATGCTCTGCTCCACGCTGAGCGCCGCGTTGGGATCATACCGCAACCGGTCGCCGGGAAACGCCTCGCCCAGCGCAAGATAGCACTCCAGCTCATAGTCCGGACGATACACGCCGCCTTTGAGTTTGTGCGTGCGGAATCCGTACTTGCGTTTGAGCTCCCGGGTATGCTCCACCAGCTGCTCCACCGTCTTGACTTCTCCCCGGCCCGTCTTCTCGTCGGGATACCGGAAAAACAAATAGCTCGCGAACTCCACTTCGTCCCGCAGCCTGCCGCCCAGCAATTGATACACCGGCACCCCCAGCTTTTTGCCGATGATATCCAGGCAGGCGAACTCCAGCGCCGCGTACAGCTGGGTGCGGTTGTTGTAGAGGCTCGCGGTCGGATTGCAAATTTTGAACCGCATCGCCTCGATGTCGAACGGGTCGTGTCCGATCAAATAAGACTTCAGGTGGCGGAAGGCCGCTTCGGCGCTTTCTCCGCCGCCGCCCATTTCACCCAGGCCGACAATGCCTTCATCCGTGAACACTTCCACGATCGTTCGCACAAATCGCCCCCAATGCGCGCCATTACTGTGCCGCAAAGGGGCTTCCAGGGGCACGGTCACCGTCGTTGCCTTAACATCTGTAATTTTCATGCCGATCACGTGCCTTTCCGATTAGTAGATCTGGTTCTCAGGAAACTTCATGCGTCACATGCGCGTCCGATGGGTGGTTCCGCACCGCGGAACAGCGCGGGGGTTGGTGTCGGACGCCTGCGGCCGCAAAAGCCGTCGTCGGAATTTGCGGCCGCTCCTTCATGGCTGCACGGCGATACGGTCAGTCGAAATGCAGGACAATTTGCGCCAGCCCGAACGGCTCAATGGCGAACCGGATGCGGCCGTTGTCCGCACCGAGCGATTGCCGCTCCGTGCCGTCAATCGACGTTTTCGCCGCGGCGCGGACGGTCCGCTTCACGTCAAACCCGGCTTCCCCGCCGACGCCGGCAATTTCCCGGAACCGCAGCACGAACGCGCCCGATTCGTCTTTTTCGATCGTCTCCAGCGACACGATTTCGCTCACCCCGCCGATCAACGACGGGACCGTCGCCGCCCGTCCGTCCGCTGCGGCGGATTCCCCACGCGATGCCTCGCCCAACCAGACGCCGGTCAGCGGGAAGCGCTGTTCCAGCCCGAGACGGTTGGCGTCCAGCACGCTCATCCGGCCTTCATACGGGACGATGGTGTAGCGGAACACCATCTTGCCTCCCTGCGTCGGCCAGAAATTGGTTCCCCACAAGTTGTTGTAGATATACGAGTAAAAGTGCGCCGGCAGCTCTTCGCGGTGAGGCTGCAGCTGGCGGAAAGAGCCTTTCACCCCGCCCATTTCCCGCGTCCGGATACGGCCAAACTGAGACAGCGGCGCGTCGTGGGTCACGATCAATACGCCGCGCCCCTGCTGCCGCATGTCCACCCACGACTGGACGGCGATATGGTCCAGCGCGGAAGCGGGCAGCAGCTGTTCCGGAAACCGTACCGTGCCGAGCGCGAGATCATAGACGAAGGAAGCTTGTCCTTCAAACGGAAACGCCACATACCCCTGCTCCACGGCGTCCACTTCTTCTTTGTCCAGCGCGATTTGGACGCCGATGACCGGGCGGTCGGCGTACAGCCAGTAGTCCGCCGTAAATTGGCGCGCCGCCGGAGCCTGCGCGTTCACCCGAATGTGCCGTGCGATCGGTCCGTGCGTTTGCTCGACGATGCGCGCCGCGCCGGTCGTCGCCACTTCCTGTCTCGGGCGCGGCAGCTTGCTGCCCCATGCGCCCCATTGGGCACGGGAAAATTCCGCGCGGAGATACTGCGCGAGTCCCCACGGCCCGGAGCCGATCCAACTTACGCCGAGGCGCTTGTCGTAAAGCTTGCGGATCGCCCCCGTCTCCGGATCGATGTCCACATCGAAGTACGGGTGCTCCTCGTCGCCCGCTGCGCTGCCGGATGCCGCCGTTCCGCCTTCCTGCGGCGCAATGCGGTACACTTTGCCGCTCAGCGCGGGCACCGAAGCCAAAAACCACAGCTCCGCCGCACCGTCCGCGCTCCGCACGACCTGCGCCGGCACCGATTCGCCGCTCGTCTCGTCCGTCACCTCAAACACGGCGGCGTTCCGCCACGAATCCGGCACCGGCAGGCGGACGACGTCCCGTCGCTCCCAACTCAGCGAATTGAACACCGCGGCCCGCCCGTCGCCGGCCCCGAAACGCGCCGACAGCTTGCGCAGCTGTTCGCCGCGCACGCCTTCGGCGAGTTTGGCGGCTTGCTCCACGTAGCCTTTTTTCACGCGAATCGACTCGTGATGCAGCGGCGCCCGCGCGTTGCAGTCCCAAAATCCCCAGGTGTGCTCGTCAAACAGCAGCAGCTGCCGATACGCTTCCGACAATGTTTCGCGCGGATAGTCGGATTCTCCCGCGGCGTCCAGCAGCGCGCCCCACGTTTTCGCCTCCTGCAGCGCGGTCTGCGTCCGCCGGCTGAGCGCCATTTCCGGCGCGCCGGAACCGACGCCGTCCGACCACCAATCGGCAAGATCGCCTTCCACTTCCGGAATGAGGGCGCCGTATGTTTCCGCCGCGCTGTGCAGCAGTTTGGCGGCGTCGCCCATGCGCACTTTCGGATACGCCCACTTCTCGTTCCACGCCTTCACGATTTCGGCGATTTTCAGATTCGGCGGCGAATTGTCGCTGTGCTGTCCGCAAACCCGCACGAGGTAATGCGCGTATGGAAATCCCTTGCGCTCCATTTCGTCCAGCCGGTTGGACAAATTGTGTTCCGCCACCGGCAGCGACGACACGAAGCCGAGTTCGTTGCCGTCAAAGTAATGGTAAATGTTATACCAGGTCAGCACTTTCCGCTGACCGCCCGGACTTTTCCACCAGAACAGCTGCGGCGTCGTAATGTCCGGCGAACGCGTCGACAGCGTGAAGTTCGGCGTCACGTCGAAGAAGCGGATACCCGCCTGCGCCATGACGTCGATCAGCGGCCACGTATAGCCGGGCACGTCCGTCGCCATCGCCGCCTCCGCGCGCATGCCGAGGCGCTTCCACGTCGTATGCTCGATCAGCTCTTCCAGGTTCAGGACGTCGCTGTGCATGTGCAAATACAGGCCCTGCACCAGGATTTGGCCGTTGGCGATATATTTTTTCAGCTTTTGCTTTTCTTCCTCGGTCGCCGCCCGGAGAAACTCGTCGATCAGCCAGGACACTTCCACCGTCCACACAAACCGCGAATCCTCCGGCCAATGTTCCGTCAGTTCGCAATAGGTCAGCGCTTTGCGCATGTTGTCGTTTTGCAGATGAATAATGTCTTCCGGCAAATGCGTATACCCGATGTCCGTGTGCGTGTGGTGGTTGAGCATCACTTCCCATTTGCGGCGCAGTCCGATTCGCCCTTCGAAACGTCCGGACCATTCGCCCGATGCGGCCCGCGCCTCCACCAACACCGCTTCTTCTCCGGTATCCGGCACAAAAAACGTCACTTCATGCCGGCCAAACGGCAAGTCCATCTCGATCGCGCCGGACTTGCCCGCAGCTTTCCATTCGAATACGACGGTTTCCGGTTTTTCTTCGGTTTTCAAAATGCGCGCGCGCATCATATTGTGCAGCACGCCGTCGATATATTGATAAAACACCGTCGATTCCACCGATTCGATGTGCAAACCGACGGGATAATGCACCAGCTCGATATCCTTGTAATGCAGCCCCTCGCCCTTGACGACCGCAAACGTCAGTTCATTTTCGCCGTCGCGCAGCACTTCGGAAGGAATCGTCGCCCACCACGTGTGATCGTAATACATGTTGGGCTCCCAGTCGCGCATTTCATACGAAAACGTCTTTTCCCAGCGGTTGCCCCACGGCCATTCCCGGCCGTTGATTCTGGGCATGAACCGAGCGAACAAATGCGGCACCAAATCTTTGGTCGACGACTTGTCGAAGTAATTACCGTTCAGTTTCGCCTTCAAGAGCAAAAGTCCCCGCGTGCCGCCTTTCCAGTCGAACAACATTTTGTAACGATACAAACGGTTGCCGGCATAATCGTCCTCGGGGCTCGGATGAATAACCGGCCAATCCGCGGGGTCGTCGACCCCGACCCGGAATTCGACATTTTGGCGGATCTTGTTCAGAAATGCCGGCACGTCCGCCGAATACACGACTTTTCCCGTATCGGGAATCAATTTGAACACAACGGTGCAATTGGCATGCGCGTTCGCCAAGTCCATACAGCCCCTTCACGCACAGGTAGTGTTTTCGCGGTTATTTCTTTTCGACGATCGTAAGACCCTGCATCATATTTTTTTGCAGCACCGAGAACAGCGCCAACGTCGGAACCGACGCGATCAACGCCGCCGTCAAGAGCGCGGGAATGTTCGACGACGCGTACAGGCCGCGCATATTGGCCAACCCGGCCATCAGCGGACGCACGTCGGCGGATCGGCTCAACGTCATGCCGAACAGCAGCTCGTTCCAAATGTACGTAAATTGAAACAAAAACAGGACCGACACCGGCGCCGCCGCCAGCGGCAAATAAATCCGCACAAACACGCCCAGGTCGTTGCACCCGTCCAGTCTCGCCGCTTCCGCGACTTCTTTGGAAAACGTCATGAAGTAGTTGCGCATGACGAACAGGCAGAACGGGATACAAATGGCGATATAGTACAGGAACAACCCGATGCGCGTGTCGTACAGCCCCGCTTCCGCGTACATTTTGAACACCGGGATCAAATACATCTGAACCGGAAAAATCGTGCCGCTGTAAATGAGCAAAAACCAGAACATGCGCCCCTTGAGCTCGAGCGCGCTCAGCGCGAACGCCGCCAGCGCGGCGACCAAAATCGCGAAGACGGCGCCGACGACGCCGTACAGCAGGCTGTTCAGAAAGCCGCTGCCGATATTGGCCTCCACCCAGGCATACCGGATATTTTCCCAAATGCGGAACTGCTCGGGCAGATCCCAAATTTCACCGGAGAAAAACCCTCTCGTGCTCTTGACGGCGTTGATCAACACAAACCAGAGCGGCATCAGCCAGACGACGGACAACAGCGCCAGCAGCGCGTAAATGAAGGCCCGAACCGCCTTTCTCATGGTCATGCGTCACCCGCCTTCATGGTCGATCTCAAATAAGCCCACGAGAGCACGATAATGATGGCCGACAGCACCACCGCGATGCTGGAGCCGTACCCGTAGTTGGACATGACGAACGTTTCCCGATACATCGTGACCGCCAAGGTTTCCGAGGAACGGTAAGGGCCGCCGGTCGTCATGACCCAGATCGTGTCGAACACCTTGAAGCTGTTCACCAGCGACATGAGCACGACGACGCTGGTAATCGGCTTGAGCAGCGGAAAGGTGATATGGTAAAACATTTTCCATCCGGTAGCGCCGTCGATCAACCCCGCTTCCAGCGGGTCCTTCGGTATGGCGTTCAGGCCGATCAGAAACAGCACCATATTCGTGCCGACGTTTTGCCACGTGTAGGTGAAAATCATCGCGATCGTGTGAAACGGCGGCTGCTGCAGCCAATTGAACGCCAGCTGGTCGAGCCCGATCTTGTCAAACAGCTGTGTGATCCCGTTGTTGGAGAGCATGAACGCGAAAATGACGCCGGAAGCGGTGGCGGACATGGCATGCGGCAAATAAATGATGTTCTTGAACACCTTTTGCCAGCGCACCCGGTTCAGCACAACCGCGAACAAAAGCCCCAGTCCGACAGGCAGCAGCAGGGACGCCAGCACCCAGATCACCGTGTTGATGATCGAAACCTGGAAGTTCCCGTCCATCCATATGTTGGCGTAATTTTGCAGTCCGACAAACTGCGGACGGTTGATGCCGTCCCAGTCCGTGAAGCTGTAGTACAGCGTCACGATGGCGGAATAGTTGAAGTACACCGCGGCGAAAACCACGGCGGGCAGCAAAAACAAATACGGTGAAAGCCGGCTCCCGATGGAATGCCTCTTCTTGTCACGTCTGCGGCTCCCGTTCATCAAATCCCTCCATCAATTCCCGGGAGCGGCCGTTTGGCCGCTCCCGCGAGAATTGCTGTTTCGCATGCGCTTACTGAGCCCAGTATTGTTTCGCGTGATTTTCAATCGTCTCCAATACGGTCTTATACTGATCGGGGTTCAGGATAAAACGCCCGAGTTCTTCCACTGCGAATTCGGAAATTTGCGGCGGCGTCGCTTCCCAGTAGCGCTGCAGGAGACGGTGTCCGCCTTCCTCGATGTCCTTGAACACTTTGTTCGTCACCGCGTTGGTCGCTTGGACGCCCGGACGAATCGGCGCAAATCCTTGCGACTCGATCCAAAGCTGCTGCGCGTCCTCCTTCATGAACTCGCGCAGCGCCTTCAGCGCGTCTTCCTTTTGCTTGGAATGTTCCGCGACGAGGATCGGACCGGTTTCGAAAATGACCGAAGGGCTGACGCCGTCGCGGATCGGCGGCAAAATAAACGCCCCGTAATCTTCGCCGGGCACCATCTCCGCCTGCATCAGGTTGTTGTTAAACCATTGGCCGACCAGATGCATCGCAATGTCGCCCTGGATAAAGTCTTGCAGCAGGTCTCCGTCGATTTTGCCGGGCTGCGAGAAGTACCCCTTGTCCAGCATATCCTTGTAAATCTCCATGACCTCGACGACGCCCGGGTCCGTGTATGCCGCCTTGCCCACCATCACATCGGCGTACAAGTCGGGATCATATTTGGCCAAAAGCTCCGCGAACCAGATGAAGTTTTGCCAGCCCTGGAACGACAGTCCGAGCGGAGTCACGCCGTTTTGCTTCAGCGTTTCCGCCACCTGGATGAATTCGTCCCAAGTTTTCGGCTCTTCCAGTCCGTATTCGTCAAACACCTTTTTGTTGTAGAACACGTTCCAGTATGAAACCGACAGCGGCGCGCCGTAAATTTTGCCTTCGAAAGAGAACGCATTGGCCAGGTCGGGGTTGATGCCTTCGACCGGAATGTAGTAGCGCTGCCATTCCTCGGTCAGGTCCGCGACCAAACCGGATTTGACGATGTCTTCCATGCGGAATCCCGACCACCAGGAAAACAGTGCGGGCGGGTTGTTGCCCTGCAGCGTTTGCCGGACGACGGTTTGATACTCGGTCGTTCCCGCCGTCGGCACCGACTTGAATCCGACGCCCGTGTTTTCGGCGATCAATTCGCCGACCTTGTCGAGATTTTCGACCCAACCGGCTTTGTCGTGAAAAAAGTCGAGGTAAACGCTTTCAGCCGGTTTGTCCTGATCGGCGTTCGCGCCGTTTCCTTGATTGTTTCCTTGACCATTTCCCGAATTCGAGTTGCCGCCACCGGAACACGCAGTTGCGACAAGCGCGATAATTACCAGGATGGAAATCAGAAGATAGCGCTTGTTCATACTGGTACCTCTCCTCCATGTAAGTTCTGGTTGTTGCTAACTAGCTTTTTCTCTCTTTCCGCGTTTCATTCTCCCCGGGACTCCTCATCTTCCCGCACTTCGTGTACCTTTTCTTTACCCTCCTGAATGTGTCTCGTCAAAAGCGCTTTCAGCATTTCCGCGTCTCTCATTCTTAAGACCTGGATCACCTCCTTGTGCTGATCCTGCCCGGATTTCATTTTTTCCTTGAACCGGTTGTGGAAATAACGGGCCGACTGGGTGTGAAAATTCAACGCTTTGTAGATTTGCAGCATTTTTTTGTTGCCCGCCGCCCCCACCAGCGTTTCGTGAAACTGCGCGTCCAAATCGTTAAACTGAAAATAATCGAACTGTTCCGGCGGCTTGGCCAGTTCTTCCTCGCCGCGTTCGTAAATTTGTTCGAGCAGATCGATCTGCTCGTCCGTAATGTGCTTGCAAATTTCGTGACAAATGCCCGTTTCCAGGATCAGGCGGACGTCGAACAACTCCAGCATGTCCTGTTTGGTAAACGGCGTGACAAAGGTGCCGACTTTCGGCTTGACCGTGACGAGCCCTTCCGCGGACAGCCGGACGATCGCGTCCTTGATCGGCGTATGGCTGACGCCCCACTGCTCGGCCAGCGCCGGCAAATTCAGCCGTTCACCGGGCGCGAACAGCCGCGTCGTAATGGCGGTTTTCATCCGTTTATAAACGATCACCGACAGATCTTCCGTGCTGATTTTGTTCATGATCCCCGAATGCATGTTTCATCCTCTTTCTTTGACCTGGAAATTCATGACGAAACCCAAAATCCGAATCCGGTCGTCTCTGACCGTTAACATTCCCGGTGTTCACACGGTTTTATCAACACTTTGAAAGATGATAAATTTATCATTTATGATTTTTTATTTATGATCATAAACCAGGTGTCGAATGATGTCAATATGCCTCGACTTCCTGAAACGGGAAAAAAGCCCGATCGAAACCGTGTGACACAAAAAAACCCGACCGCTCACGATCAGGTTGATCCGTCCTCTCCCGACACAGTTCGCCAATGTTCGCGCCGGTTCGATGCGCCGCGTCCATGCTCGCCCCTGCCGCATCATGGCTCCAAGTGCCGAACATCACGCGTATCGTTCAGCCGGCGGCGGCCCGGCACCAGAACAAGTGCAGCACGCCGAACGACATGTGCCGCTCGGCCTTCTCCACCACGAGCGGCGAGTCGCGCACAAGACCGAGAATATCGCGGTCCAGATGACAGCCCGCGATCCGGTGGGCGAGCGGATCGACCGCTTTCTGGACGAAGGCGACCGCCTTGTTGCGGCCCAACCCGTGTTCCATGAGAAGCACCCGCCCGCCGGGTTTGCACCACCGGTTCAGCTTCCGCAGCATGCCGGCCGGATCGCGATAGGCGCACAACGTCAACGTGGACACCACGGTGTCGAAGGCGTGATCGGGCAAGGTCAACGTTTCCGCGTCGCCTTGAATAAAGCGCACATTCAGTCCGAATTGCCGGTCGTTCGCCGTTTTGGCCGCCGCCAGCATCGCCGGGCTGAAATCGACCGCCGTCAGTTCGACATCCGGCGCGTAGAAGGGAAAATTCGCCCCCGCTCCGACCCCGAGTTCCAACACGCGGCCTTCGGCCACATGCAGCAGCCGGCGGCGATACGCGCCGAGTTCGAGTCTTCGCCTTTTGTTGTCGTACATCGCGGCCTGTTTGTCGAACTTTCTGATCAACGTTTCCTTATTCATCGGCAGGAACTCCCTTCGGTCGGTTCGGCGCGATGCCTCTCCAGAGCACCCTGGACATCGTCTCCATCAGAGGCTGCAGCTGACACCGCTGCGGATCGATCAGCCATTCGATCAACACCCCTTTGAGCAATGCGTCGATCATGACGCCCAAGTGTCGCGGATCCACCTCCGCGGCGATGTACCCTTTGCTCCGCATGTCCTTCAGGAAGGCGCCGACGGCGTCCAGAACCGTCCCGTAGACGGTCTGAAGTTTTTCGCGCACTTCCGGCTCCCGGGTGGAAGTGACAAATTCAAAGAACAGCATGGGATTGCCGTTCCCATCCTCCAGACAATCGAGCTGGGATTGGAACCATTGCCGCAGCGCGCGCTCCGGGTCTTCGGCTTCCAAAATCGCTTGAATCTGTCCCGGCAATTGCCTTTGCTGCCGGCTTAAATGGCGCTCCATCATGGCGAGGTACACATCCTGCTTGCTCGAAAAATGCCAGTACACCGCTCCCTTGGTCATGCCCGCCGCGGAAGCGACTTTCTCCAGCGAAGCGCCGCCGTAACCGTGCTCGGCAAACACTTTTTCCGCCGCTTCCAATATGCGCGTGCGCGTATCCGCGAGAGCGGCGCCTTCGCCGTTGTGCCTCTCCGCCTGTTTTTCCCGCAGCCATTCCCTCATTTCCCGCTTGCCGCCGAAATGTCTGCGCACCGCGGTCCAATGCACGCCCGCCAGTTTGGCCACTTCGGCGAACGTAATCCGGTCGAACGGCTCCGACGCCGCGAGCTGTTCGGCCGCCCGCATGATCTTTTCGTGTACGCTCACATCCGCACCTCCTCCATGTTCGTGTGATCCTTCACCGCGTTTTCCATTACCGGCATACGGAGAGGATGGCTTGTTCGAACGGTCGTTGATCGGCGTACTTATCGGTGTTTAATTTACATACCTATAGGTATGTAAATATAATATTTTCTCCGCGAAACCGTGTCAATCCCATGTCCAGCCGGGCCCCGTCAGGACAATGCCCGTTCTCAGAAAAGATTTCACGGCGAAAGCAATGCCTGCGCCGGCGCAGGACGGCACGGGCATTAAGGATTTCCATGCGGTGTCGAGCCCAATGGAAACAATCATGGCGCCCATCACGATAAAAACGGCAAGTTGCGAGATACGAGACCACCAGCCTCGCATTACATGTCAAGGTGTTCCGTAACGGAGCGCTGTGGATGGGATGCCGGCAACGTACTGCTGACGTCGAACATGTTTTCCGACAAATACCAAGCATTCAACGAGAGTTCGCACAACATCAGCACAGCCGCCAGGGCATATCTGGTGATGGCGCTCCTGCGTCGATCCCGCAGCCAATGTCTGGACAGGAACAGCGCGGCAAGCAAAAGGGCGAATATCATCAGGGCCGCCAAATGAGCGGTGGAGTACGCCGTGAAAGAATTCGAACTCTGGGCATCCAGCCATTCTTTCATGAAATCACCCCTACCAATCCGATCATGAAGAAGCGCGTGCCGCCCTGGTGCGGATCAACACTGGAACCCGCTCCTCGCACGCGCTTCACCGTTTCCTTCGGAAACACATTTGGTTGACGCAGACGCGTCCTGCTTTTTTTGCCGCTTTTTTGCCCATTGCGCGCCTCACCCCGGCTTCATCCGCTGCAGGAAACGCGAAACCGCTTGCAAAAACGGAGAAAACTGCGGCCGTTTCCAACGGATGCTTCCGTTATCGCCCGCTGCCTTCGTGTTGGAGAAAGAAAACCCCTCACCCGTTCGTTGTTGCGGGTCGTATTATCGCCCGGTGGCTAGGTGGGACGCCTCGAAGCTACAGAATTTTTTCGATTTTCACCGTCCGCGTCTTGGACAGATCCACATATGCGTCGCCGATTTGCACCAGCGGATGCAGCGGATCATGCTGGTGCACCAACACGACCGTGCCCTGCTGTTGATTCGTCAGTTGCACTTTCTGTCCGATCATGGACTGCATGATCTTTTGGATAAACAACCCGGTGATCGCGGGATCGAGCGCACTGTAAGCGTCGCTGCTCAGCTGATACAGCACTTCGTGAAACGCGGAAGCGTCGCGGTATGCCCGCGGGGACGACATCGCGTGAAAAATGTCCGCCACCGCGACGATACGGCTGAAAAGATCGATTTCATCCCCCTTCAAACCCGAAGGGTATCCGCTTCCGTCCAGCCGTTCATGATGCCGGAGCGCAACGAGCGCCTGCTGTTCGGTAATGCCCGGCGTATTGCGCAGCAGTTCGTAGCCGAACACCGTATGTTGCTTCATGAGTGCGAATTCTTCTTCCGTCAGCTTCCCCGGCTTGCTCAAAATTTCTTCCGGTATTTGCATTTTGCCCACGTCGTGAAGCAGTCCCGCCGTCGTCAGCTGCATCAGGTCCTGCTCCGGCAGCCCCATCCATTTGCCGATCATCGTGGAGATCATGCCGACGGCAATGTTGTGACGGTACGTGTAGTCGTCCTTGGCCTGCAGTTCGGAAAACAGATCGAACAGCCCTGAACTCACGGCGACCTCATGAACCATCGGAATGACTTCGCTGCGAAGTTCATCGACCGGCACATTGTTGGACCCGCGAATTCCTTCAAACAGCGCTCCCGCCTGCCGCACCGCTTCGTCAAGGGCGATCTGCGTCTGCGA
>Ga0068699_100625_pt1 | contig 11076 bp, 9 predicted proteins | sample CeladaPassaD2F03_FD_62211 | JGI IMG/M metagenome (GOLD analysis project Ga0068699, IMG submission 62211) | Cellulose-adapted microbial communities from the Joint BioEnergy Institute, USA - Passage D2F03 | ecosystem: Engineered > Bioreactor > Continuous culture > Unclassified | place: USA, Joint...
ACCTTGAGACCCGCAAGCGACTACAGCAGGCGGACCAGCGCCTCGCTGACCTGTCGCAGAGGGAGAAGGCCACCGCATGAGCCAGACCACTTTTTACAGACAGAATGGGACTTGACCGGGTCCGTGAGCGTGATCTCGAAGTCCAGGTTCTGTTCCGGGCACGTGATCCGCGTACGCACCCTCTCGCCGGGATCCTGCTGACGCCGGTTCGGGTTGCGAAACAGCGTCTTCGTCGACTGCCGCCCGCTCTCCAGGCTCCGCGTCACCTTGACCGCCTGGAGCCAGTCGGGCTGATAACTGATCCGGTACTCGAACCCACGCTGGTCCGATCCCCGGTCCTCCCGATTGTGGCGTGGCATGCGCGCCTCCGCGGCAATGACAGATCACTCGGTGACAGGTGTTGTCTCTCCGGCGAGTCTGGGTATACTTTTTCCGGCTCCCAAGAATGTCAAGTTTCATTCGACGGTCCGGCACACCGGCCGCCCCACCGGCGCCCCGGGGCCGCGCGCCGTTACCGCCACGGTGAGTCCGAGGTTGTACAAGGAGGAACGCGAAGAGGTGCGCCGGTCCCGGGCCTGACCCGCTTCCGGACCGGGCTCGCGCCGCCGCCCGGCGCCCGGCCCACGAGGGACCGCGAGTATGGATCTTGCGGTGGGTCTGCGGCTGAAGCAGCGCCGTGCCCGCTCCAGGCCCCCCGGGGCCGGCCGGTCCCCGCCCCAGACCGCGCGCCCGACGGCCGGCCACCCGCACCCGTCACCCTTGACCGGACGGGACCCGAGCGCTAGACTATATGTGGCATCCACCATCGACAACCTTCCACTACTGTGGAGGCGCGGGCGCCTCACCGGCCACACGGGTCCGCTTCGCATCTCTACATGTCACCGACCAACAACCTTCTGGACGGTTCGTTCCGCCCGCATTTCGGTTCCCATGCTCGTACGGGGTGATTACGTGGACATCGCTGAGCTCAAGAGCAAGTCGATCGCTGAGCTGCATGAGATGGCCGAAGAGTTGAACATCTCCAACTACTCCGGCCTTCGCAAGCAGGACCTCATCTTCCGCATCGAGCAGAACCTGCTCGACAGCGACGTCGTCCTGCGCGGGGAAGGGGTCCTTGAGGTCCTGCCCGAAGGGTACGGCTTCCTGCGTTCGCAGGACTGGAACTACCTCTACGGGCCGGACGACATCTACGTCAGCCCCTCGCAGATCAAGCGCTTCGACCTGCGCACGGGCGACACGGTCATGGGCCAGGTCCGGCCGCCCAAGGACGGCGAACGCTACCTGGCGCTGCTCAAGGTCGAGTCGGTCAACGGCGACGACCCCGAGAAGGCCAAGCACCGCATCGCCTTCGACAACCTCAAGCCGCGCTACCCGGAGGAGCGGATCCGGCTGGAGGGGAAGTCGGGCGACCTGTCCATGCGGCTCATGGACCTGATCTCGCCCATCGGCAAGGGCCAGCGCGGCCTGATCGTCTCGCCGCCCAAGGCGGGCAAGACGATCCTCATGCAGAAGATCGCCAACGCCATCATCGAGAACCATCCGGAGATCCACCTCATCGTGCTGCTGATCGACGAGCGGCCCGAGGAGGTGACCGACATGGAGGAGCACGTCGCCGCGGAGGTCATCTCCTCCACGTTCGACGAGCCCGCCGACCGGCACACCCAGGTCGCCGAGATGGTGCTCGAGAAGGCGAAGCGCCTGGTCGAGCACGGGCGTGACGTGGTCATCCTGCTCGACTCGATCACCCGGCTCGCGCGCGCCTACAACGTCACGGTCCCGCACTCCGGCAAGATCCTGTCGGGTGGTGTGGACGCCCATGCGCTGCACAAGCCCAAGCGGTTCTTCGGTGCCGCGCGCAACATCGATGGCGGCGGCTCGCTGACCATCATCGCGACGGCGCTGATCGACACCGGCTCGCGCATGGACGAGGTGATCTTCGAGGAGTTCAAGGGGACGGGCAACATGGAGGTCGTGCTCGACCGGCACATCGCGGACAAGCGCATCTTCCCCGCGATCGACATCAACCGGTCCGGCACGCGCAAGGAAGACCTGCTGCTGGACGAGACCGAGCTGAACCGGGTCTACCTGCTGCGCAACTTCCTGTCCGACATGCCCCCCGCGGAAGCGCTGGAGTTCCTGCTCGACCGGATGCGCCGGACCAAGACCAACAAGGAGTTCCTGGACAGCATGGCGCGCGGTTAATCCTCCGCCAGTTTCCCGAGCACGAGGAGCTCGAACGTCGCGCGCTGCGCGGGGGACGGATCCCGCGGCATGCCCAGCACGAACGCGGGGATGCGGGGATCGTCCGGCAGGTGGAGGATGAGCCGGTCCCTCGGCGTTGCCCGGCCGTCGTAGGGCCGTGCCCGGCCCTCGTGGTCGATCTCGACCAGGCGGCCGGGCTCGCTCATCTCTGCGAGCCGCCGCCCGTACGCCAGCCACTCGGCCAACGGGTCGCTGGCCTCATCGGCGACCCGGGGCAGCACCACTTCCTCGTAGTAGCGCACCGACTCGGTGAGGGCGGCCGGGTCCCGCTCCCTGAGGTCGCGGAGCCGCGCGCGGTAGAACGGCCGCGGGTCCTCGACCCCGGCCGCCGCCAGCGCCTCTTCGAGGCGCGCCATGGCCCGTTCCCGGACGTCCTTCCTCACGCGGCCAGGATGCTCCGCCGGGCGCCGGCCGTCAAGCGGCGCTGGGGGCGCCCACCGGCTTCCATCCCGGCGCGCGGGCTGCTATCTTCGCCCGGACTCCGCACCACACCGGAAGGATCGCCATGTCGCTGTCCCCGAACGTGCACCGGAATCCGGAGCCCGGCGCGCCCGAAGACGTCCTGGAGCTGACGTGGGAGGTCTTCGGCGAGCTCTGCCGGGCCCTCGCCGTCAAGGTCGCCCATAGCGGCTACCAGCCGGAGCTCGTGGTCGGCATCGCCAAGGCCGGCGTCATCCCGGGGGCCGTCATCGCATCCATCCTGGGCTGCGACTTCTCGTCCATGAAGATCAGCCGCCGCGACGGCGCCGACCGCATCAGGGCGCAGCCGCGCCTCCTCTCCGCCGCGCCGCGCGAGGCGGCCGGGCGGCGCGTCCTGATCGTGGACGAGATCTGCACCACCGGCGAGACCCTCCGCCTCGCCCTCGCCGTCGTGCGGAACGTCAAACCCGCGGACATCCGGACCGCCACCAGCTTCGTCAAGCTGGGCGGCTACAAACCGGATTTCTACGCCATCGAAACGGACGCCCTGGTCATTTTCCCGTGGGACCGCCAGATCGTGAACGAGCGCGGCGAGCTGGTCGTGAATCCGACCTACGAGGGGCTCATCTCGGAGGAGTGACCCGACGCGCGGTCCCTCCGCCGTGCGGGCCGGACCTCGCGTGAGCCCGGGCGGCTGCGGCGGCGCGGGCCCGGGCACCGGCGCCCCCCCTCCCGAGCCCCGGGGCGCGTCGGCGGCGATGCACGGGTCACCGAGCCACGGATCCGCGCATGCGAAAGGGGGCGCCCCATCGCGGGCGCCCCCTTTCGTCGCGAGCGCGTCGCACGACTGCGCGAGCCACGATCCCGGCGGACGCCGCCCCGGCGTCTCACGGGGCGACGCCGGCCTCCCTCAAACGTCGAGGTTCTTGACGTACCGGGCGTTGGCCTCGATGAAGCGCCGGCGCTCCTCCACGTCGTCGCCCATGAGGGTGCTGAAGAGGCGGTCCGCCGCGACGGCGTCCTCCAGCTCGACGCGCAGGATCGTGCGCGTCTCCGGGTCCATGGTCGTCTTCCAGAGCTGGTCCGGGTTCATCTCACCCAGACCCTTGTACCGCTGCACCATGATGTTGCGCCGATCGCCCTTGCCGTTGGCCGACATGCGCTCCAGCAGCCGGTCCCGCTCCTCGTCCGAGTACGCGTAGTACTCCTCCTTGCCACGGGCGATGCGATAGAGCGGCGGCTGCGCGATGTAGATCATCCCCTCCTCGATCAACTGCCGCATGTGCCGGTAGAAGAACGTGAGGAGGAGCGTACGGATGTGCGCGCCATCCACGTCGGCGTCCGTCATGATGATGATCTTGTGGTAGCGCGCCGCCTTGATGTTGAACTCGTCCTCGCCGATTCCCGTCCCGATCGCGGTGATGATCGTCCGGATCTCCTCGTTGGAGAGGATCTTGTCCAGGCGCGCCTTCTCCACGTTCAGGATCTTGCCGCGCAGCGGTAGGATGGCCTGGAACTCCCTGTTCCGACCCTGTTTGGCGCTGCCGCCGGCGCTGTCACCCTCGACCAGGTAGAGCTCACAGACGGACGGGTCGCTGATGGAGCAGTCGGCCAGCTTCCCGGGCAGCACGCTGGCCTCCAGCGCGTTCTTGCGGCGCACCAGCTCCCGCGCCTTCCGCGCCGCGATCCGGGCGCGTGCGGCCTGGACCGCCTTCTCGATAATGGCGCGGGCGACGGACGGATTCTCATCCAGGTACGTGGACAGCTTCTCGTTGACGACCTGCTCGACCGCGCCACGCACCTCCGAGTTGCCCAGCTTGGTCTTGGTCTGCCCCTCGAACTGCGGCTCGCGCACCTTGACCGAGAGGACGGCCGTGAGGCCTTCACGCACGTCGTCGCCGGAGAGGCTGTCGAGCTCCTTCTTCAGGAGGTTGTTCTTGCGGGCGTACTCGTTCAGGGTGCGCGTGAGCGCGGCCTTGAAGCCGGTGAGGTGCGTGCCGCCCTCGTGCGTGTTGATGTTGTTGACGAAGGTGAACGTGTTCTCGTTGTAACCCTCGTCGTACTGGAAGGCGAGCTCGATCTCCGCCTCCTCACGGCTCGCGGCGATGTAGATCGGCTTGGGGTGGAGTGGCTTCCGGTTCCCGCGCAGGTACGTGACGAATTCGACGATCCCGCCCTTGTAGAGGTACTGCTCGCGGCGCGGCCCGCCTTCCTCGCGCTCGTCCGTGAGGGTGATCAGCAGGCCGCCGTTGAGGAACGCCAGCTCCCGCAGCCGGTTGGCGAGCGTGTCGAAGTGGAAGCTCAGCTCGGTGAAGATCTCGGGGTCGGGCTTGAACGAGACCGTGGTCCCCGTCCCCTTCGCCTTCCCCACCTTCTCCAACTCGGTGACCTTCTGGCCGCGCGAGTACCGCTGCCGGTAGACGTGACCGTCGCGCCAGCGGACCTCCACCTCGAGCCACTCGGAGAGCGCGTTCACGACGCTCACGCCCACGCCATGCAGACCGCCGGACACCTTGTAGGCGCTCTTGTCGAACTTGCCGCCCGCGTGGAGCATCATCATGGCGACCTCGACGCCGGGCCGACGCTCGGTCGGATGCATGTCCACCGGGATGCCGCGGCCGTTGTCGGACACGGTGATCGAGTTGTCCGGGTGGATGACGACGTCGATGCGGGTGCAGTAACCGGCGAGCGCCTCGTCCACGGCGTTGTCCACGACCTCGTACACCAGGTGGTGCAGGCCGCGCGCACCCGTGGAGCCGATATACATCCCGGGCCGGCGCCGGACCGCCTCCAGCCCCTTCAGGACCTGGATCTGACCGGCGCTGTACTCGTTCTCCCTCGGCTTCTGTCGTGCCATATCACCTTCGTTGGAGAGTGGCGAGAAGCGACGCTGGATACTACCCCGGAAACGGCCCGCAGTTGCTCTGCCGGGCGTGTCGCAAGCCGTTCGTCCGGGCCGACTTGTCGCGCCTCAGCCCTCGCCCATCACGAAACGGATCCGCGAGATCCGGCCGCTCCGCCGGCCGGCGTTGATCCGCTTGAGGATCTCGCCCTCCATGAGCCGCAGCTCCATGAGCCAGGCGCTGGAGCGGACGGCGACGACGAGGACGCCGTCGGCGACCCGGAGCGGCGTCGTCACCGCTGCGATCGCCGGCCCCACCAGCTCCGGCCAGGCGGGGACCACGCTGGCCTCCTCCACCTTCCGGGCGAGCCCCGACCGCTCGAGGTAGCCGGCGAGGACGTGGCCCAGGGGCGCCAGGCCGTGCCCTTTCTGGCTCATGTGGTGATCCTCCCGGCCTCGATGGACCAGTGCGGGAGGCGCCCGCCCCGGGGCTCCAGGTCCGAGGCCTTGGGCGCCGTCAGGAGGACCTGCCCCCGCTGCCCGGCCTCCAGGAGATCCAGCAGCCGGACGGCGCGGCCTGGGTCCAGCTCCGCGAAAACGTCGTCCAACAGGATGATCGGCTCCCGACCCCGCCCCGCCCGCACGGTGTCCGCCTCGATCATGCGCAGCGCGATGGCCACCGTCCTCCGCTGCCCGCCCGACCCGAACTCGCGCAGGTCCACCGAACTCGCCGCGTCCACGAACGCCAGGTCGTCGCGGTGCGGGCCGGCGTGGGTCATGCCGCGCTCTCGGTCCCGGGCCACGCTACGCCGCAGCTCGGCGAGGAACGCCTCGGCGAGTTCCTCTGCGGTGGCTCCGGGCTGGCGGAGGGGGAGGCCCGGCCGGTAGGCGAGGCACACCCCCGCGCCCCCGCCGATCGCCGCGCAGTAGCGCCGGAACGCCTCGGCGTGCGTCTCCACCCACTCCGCCCGGGCCTGCAGGAGGAGCGCGCCCGTGCGCGCCAGCGCCTCGTCCCACGGCTCGAGCAGGGCGCGCGCGCCGCCGCTCCGCAGGATGGCGTTGCGCTGGCGGAGCGTATGGCGGTAGCGCTGGAGCCAGCCCAGGTAGCCGGGCCGGTTCAGGGACAGCACGATGTCCAGGAACCGCCGGCGCTCGCCCGGCGGGCCGGCCACCAGGGCCATGTCCGAGGGCGAGAACACGACGACGCCGGCGCGGCCCACCGCATCGCTCAGCCGCTCCGGCTCCGCGCCGCCGACCGTGACGCGCTTGCGGCGCGTGCGCCGCTCGAACGCGGCCGTGATCTCGCGCTCCTCCCCCGTCGCCTCGTCGCGGAACCGGCCGCGCACATGGAACGCCTCGGCGCCGAACCGGACCAGCCGCTCGTCCGGCGCACCCCGGAAGGATCGGAAGACCTCCAGGTAGTAGACCGCTTCCAGGAGGTTGGTCTTGCCCGCGCCGTTGTTGCCGATGATCGCGACGCCGGCGGCCGGGAAAGCGAGCTCGAGCTCCGCGAAGTTCCGGAAGTCGCGGAGACGCAGTTCGACGCAGACCAGCGCGCCGGGAGAGGAAGCCATGGGCACGCGGGAATATACCCCGGCGCGGGCCGGCCGGCCACCCTGGTCGTCGCCTCCTCCATGTCCCCTGCGTCTCCGGCTGAGCCCTCGCCGTTCCGCGTCTCGCGAGCACGCCCCCCCCGCGGCACACGCACCCACGGAGGGCGGGCGCGGCCTCAGCAGCTCACTTCCCCACGAACCGGGCCGGCCGCTTCTCCAGGAACGCCTGCATGCCTTCCCGCATGTCCTGGGTGGCCGCGAGGAGCCCGAACAGGTGCGCCTCCAACGAGAGCGCCTCGTCCACGGCGGTGTTGTAGCCGTGGTCCACCGCCTCGAGCGCCAGCGCCACGGCGATCGGGCCGTTCGCGAGGATCTTGCCCAGGAGCGCCTCCGCGGCGGACCGCAGCTCGCCCTGCGGCACCACCCGGTTGACGAGGCCGATGCGGTGGGCTTCCGCGGCGTCGATCATCTCGCCCGTGAGGATCAGCTCGAGCGCGCGCCCGCGCCCGATCAGCCGTGGCAGCCGCACGGTGCCGCCGTACCCCGGGATGATGCCGAGCTTGACCTCGGGGAGCCCGAAGCGGGCGTTCTCGGCCGCGATCCGAAGGTGGCAGGCGAGCGCGAGCTCGAGGCCGCCGCCCAGGGCGTAGCCGTTCACCGCCGCGACCACCGGCTTGGTGAGCCGCTCGATGAAGCGGAACGTCTCCTGCCCCCGCCGGGAGACGCGGATCCCGCCGATGGGGTCCATCTGCGCCAGCTCGCCGATGTCCGCGCCGGCGACGAACGCCTTCTCGCCGGCGCCGGTGACCACGATCCCACGCACATCGGCGTCCTCCGCCAAGGCGCGGAACGCCCGGTCGATCTCCGCCACGGTCTCGGCGTTCAGCGCGTTGAGCTTGTCCGGCCGGTTGACCGTGAGGGTCGCGATGCCCTCGCGCCGCTCGATGGTGATGAAGCGGTACGAATCCGTCTGTGCCATGATCGGTCGCCGTTGTTGGGGAAGGGATCCAGGACTGCCGCGGGGCGAAAGATAGGGGCCGGGCCGCGGCGGGCAATGCCGGCCGCCGGGCTGCGCCAGGGAGCGCCCGGTCCTGCGCGTCCGGCGTTCAGGCCGACGCGGTGGAGCCGCGGACCACTCCCTCCACGACCCGGCTCGGGTCGAAGTGGCGACGCGCGAGCTCCAGGATGGACTCCGCCGTCACCGCGTTGATGGCGCTCTCGAACTCCCGCAGCTCGGCGACGCCGCGACCGAGGAGCAGGGCGTCGGCCAGGTCGCCGAGCTGGGCGGCGTTGGTCTGCCCCCGGATCTGCCATGCCCCGACCGTGTAGCGCTGCGCGCGCCTGAGCTCCTCGTCGGTGACGGGCTCCTCCCGCAACTGGGCGAACCCTTCGAGCAGACCAGCGCGGGCTTCCTCCTCCCGCTCGGGCGCCGTGGCGATGTAGCTGACGAACGCGCCGCCCAGCGATCGGACCAGCGGGGCTGCCGAGACGGTGTAGGCGAGGGAGCGGCGGCTGCGCAGCTCCTCGAAGAACCGACCGCCCAGGCCGCTGAGCACGTTGGACAGCACCTCTGCGGCGTGGAGGGCGGGGTCGTTGCGGTCCGGTCCCGGGAACGCGAGCACCAGGGCGGTCTGCGCCTTGGAGCGGGACTCCATGCGCACGCGCGGCGCGGCGGGCCAGCTCGGCCGCTCCGGCAGCGGCGCCGGCCGTGCGTCGGGGAGGCCCAGGAGCTCGGCCGTGATCACGGCGGCGGCCTCGTCCGGGTCGCCGACATCGCCGACGGCGATGAGCCATGGCCCTCCCGCCAGGACCTCGCGGGCGTGCCACTCGCGCAACTCATCCGCGGTCACCGCCCGGAGTGCCGCCTCGGTGGCGGCGAGGGAGAAGCCGTACGGATGCCCCTCGAACGCCGCCTCGAGGAAGAGCCGGAACGGGTAACGGTACATGTCGTCCTGCACGCGCTCCAGGTCCGCGAGCGCCATCTTGCGCTCCCGCTCCAGCGCATGCTCGGGGAACACCGGGTGCAGCGCGACGTCCAGCAGCAGGTCGAGCCCGCGCACGAAGTGGTGGCTCGGGACCGTCAGGCTCCAGCTCAGCAGGTCGGCGGTGACGGTGGGCACGATCACGCCGCCCAGCGTCTCGGTCTCGACGGCGAGCTGTTCGGCCGTCCGCCTGTGGGTGCCCTTGAGGGAGAGCCGCGCCATGAGGCTGGTCATCCCGGCGCGCGCGGCCTCCTCGCGGATCGCGCCGCCCCGCACGAAAAGGCCGAGCGAGACGAGCGGCGATGCGGAGCGCGGCTTGATGGCAATGCGGACGCCGTTGCCGAGCCGGTAGAAGTGGACGCCGTCTTCCACGCCTTCCCGGATGAACGTGGGGCGCGCGGTCGCGCTCGGCCTCGTCGGCTGGGTGGGACCTGGCGGCACGGCGGGGCCGGTGATGGGCTCGACCGCAGCGAGGCGCGCCGCCAGGTCGCCTGCGCTCCAGCCGAGCGTGGGCGCGGACGCGGGGCGGTAGACCAGCACGTTCGCCCGCTCCGGCGCCAGCCACCGGCACGCTGCGCGGCGGAGCTCGTCCCCCGTCACGGCGAGCAGACGATCGAGGTAGGTGCCGGCGAGACGCCAGTCTCCGAGGGCCTGCCACTCCGCGAGCAGGTTCGCCTGCCCTTCCATCGTTTCCAGCCGGCGCAGGAAGCGCGCTTCGAGCAGGCTCTTGGCGCGCTCGAGCTCCGCCTCGTCCACGCCGTGCCTGCGCACGCCCTCGACCGTGGCCCAGATCGCGTCCACGGCGCCGGGCACGTCGTCCGGCTCCGCCTCGGCGCTCACGGCGAAGACGCCGATGTCCTGGGGCGTGTAGTTGGCGGCCGTGATGCTGCTCACCCACCCCTCCTCGCGCACGTGGCGGTAAAGCCGCGAGGCGCGTCCCTGCCCCAGAACGGTGGCGAGGAGGTCCAGCGCCGGCGTGTCGGCGCCCAACGGCCCCGGCGTCCGCCAGCCCCAGGCAATGCGGCTCTGGAGGATGTCGCCCGCCATCTCGCGGAACCGGAGGCCCGTGCGTTCGGGCTCCTCCGGCGCCGGCTCCTGCACGGGCTCGCCGGCCGGCATGTCGCCGTAGTAGCGCTCGACCAGCTCGAGCGTGCGCGCCGGATCCAGGTCGCCCGCGATCGCCAGCACAATGTTCGAGGGGCGGTACAGGTTGCGGTAGTACTCCCACACATCGGCGCGCGTGATGCGACGCAGCCCTTCCTCCGTCCCGATCCGCCACCGCCGCATCCGGTGGACGTCGAACATCAGCTCGTACAGCGACTCGATGGCCACGGCGCCCGGGTCGTCCAGCTTGCGCCGCGCCTCCTGGATGATCACGAGCAGCTCGCGCCGGAGCTCCTCCTCGTCGATCTGCGCGTTGCGCAGCGCGTCCGACTGCACGTCCAGCCCGAGCTCCAGCGCAGAGGACGGCAGCACCGTGTAGTACGACGTGTGATCGTAGATCGTCCCGGCGTTGAGGTAACCGCCCGCCGCCTTGGTCTCCCGCGCCATCTGGCCCGGGCCACGCTGCTCCGTCCCCTTGAAGTACATGTGCTCGAGCACGTGGCTGATCCCCACCAGGCGGTCGGGCTCGTTGAAGTAGCCCGCCTTGACGTGGGTCACGATGGCCACCACGGGCGCCGAGTGGTCCTCCCGGATCAGGACCGTCAGCCCGTTCGCCAGCCGGTGCTCGTACGTCGGCACCCGCTGCAACACGCTCGATCCCCTCACGTTCGCCCCCCGGTGTTTGGGTCCCGGACGCGATGCGCGAAGCGCCGCGAAGGTAGAGGCAAGGCCGGTGCCCGGCAAGCGCGCACGGCGCCGCGGAACACGAGTTGCCGCAATGCCCGTACAGGGCCGGCCGAGGAGTGAGCCATGAAGGAGAGGAACCGCGCCATCCTGGACGGCGCGGTGCTGATCTCGCGGGAGACCGCCGCCGACGCCGTCCTGCTCGCCGCGGCGCTGCCGGAGGAGGCCG
>Ga0068699_100630_pt1 | contig 11021 bp, 9 predicted proteins | sample CeladaPassaD2F03_FD_62211 | JGI IMG/M metagenome (GOLD analysis project Ga0068699, IMG submission 62211) | Cellulose-adapted microbial communities from the Joint BioEnergy Institute, USA - Passage D2F03 | ecosystem: Engineered > Bioreactor > Continuous culture > Unclassified | place: USA, Joint...
AGCGTGTGCCTATGGAAAAATGAGATTTTTTCTAGCTCCGCTCACAGAAAACCTTGCTGTTATGGGATTCTTGATTTTCTATATGCCCAAAAATGCCGATTTACTGTCGAACTCGGGTTGATCGCGGTTGAAGGTTCCGGGGGTGTTGCTCTGAAGAAATACTTTGCCAAAAAAAACGCATGGAAATGTCCATATACCGGATTTTCATCAGCGAAACCGATGAAGACCAGGACAAGGTTTGGCTTCGCGCGAAGATGGACCAGCTCCTTTTCCCGATCGTGCCGGCTTATCCGGAAAAGACCGGGGTTCTCACCTTCCTTCCTTTGCCGTAAGGAATGCAGAGCGGGGTGCCGAAAATCGGATCTACCGTCACTTGGCATTCCATATTGAACACTTGTTTGATCAGTTTTTCGTTCACAATCTCCTCGGGCGCGCCGCTGGCGTAAATTTCCCCTTCTTTCACGGCGATCACATGATGCGCATACCGGCAAGCCAGGTTAATATCGTGCAGGACCATCACGATCGTGCGATTTTCTTGCTCGTTCAAGTCATAGAGCAGATCCAGAATTTCAATTTGATGTGTCATATCCAGATACGTGGTAGGCTCATCGAGCAAAATCGTCGGCGTGTTCTGGGCGAGGGTCATGGCGATCCAGGCGCGTTGCCGTTGCCCGCCGGAAAGAGAGTCCACCGGGCGATTGGAAAACTCCTCCATACGGGTGACTTCGAGCGCCTGTTTCACCATCTTTTCATCTTCCGCGGACCACTGTTGAAGAAAGCTCTGGTAAGGATACCGTCCCTGTTTGACGAGCTGAAGCACCGTCAATCCTTCTGGCGCGACCGGTCCTTGCGGCAGAATGGCCAACCGTCTGGCGACTTCCTTGGTAGGCAGCTTTGCGATCGATTCGCCGTCGAGGATGATCGTTCCATGTTGGGGCTTGATCAAGCGGGCAAGAGACCGCAGCAATGTCGATTTGCCGCTGCCGTTGCTGCCGATGAACACGGTGATTTTCCCTTTGGGGATACGCAGATTCAAATCCGCAAAAACGGGCTTTTTTCCATAAGATAATGTCAGATGATCGGCTTGAATGACGGACATGAAGTTCACCCCTTTTAGGAACTGCGATGACGGAACAGCAAGTAAATAAAGAACGGCGCGCCGATCGCGGCGGTGAAGACGCCGGCCGGAATGTCCAGCGGAATGAAAGCGGTTCGTGCAATGAGATCAGCCAGCATCAAAACGAGCGAACCGATCAACGCGGATACGGGAATGACTCCCCCATAAGCGGGACCTACCAATCTGCGGGCGATGTGCGGCGCCATCAGCCCGATAAAGCCGATCGTGCCGCCGATCGAAGCCGCCGCTCCCGCCAGCGCGACACTGATGATCAGCAGCATCGTTCGTTGGGATTGCACACGGCTTCCGACGCCGGCCGCCACCTCATCGCCCAGCTCTTGCACGTTCAAATGTCTCGCATAAACAAAAGCCAACGGCATGAGAACAACCAACCACGGCAGCAGCGTCAAGACGTCACGCTCCCATGACGTGCCGTAGATGGTGCCGGTCATGAACGTGAAAGCTTTTACGGCGACGGCGGTGGGCGTGAACTGCGCACTCAAAATCAGCATGTAGGTTACCGCTGTCATCGCTGTCGCCATGCCGATGCCGATCAACACGAGCCTCAGCGGGGTAATCCCGTGCCGATAGGCGAACAGATAGATCAGTGCGGCGGCGCTGAACGCGCCGATGATGGAGCTTACCGGCATAAATTGAATGCTAATATGTGAAAAATAGATAATAAATACGACCGTTCCCAGCGCGGCGCCCCCGGTGATTCCGATAATATCGGGCGACGTGAGAGGATTGCGCACGATGCCTTGCAGCAAAGCGCCGGATACCGCCAGCATCGAACCGACCATGACGGCGATGACGACACGAGGCAAACGAAGGTTGAGGATAATCATCGACGTGGTCGCGTCGCTTTGCCCAAATATCGCTTTGATCACGTTAACGGGACTGATCGGCGTACTTCCAAGGCCGGTACAAAGGGTCATGGCGATCATATTGCCGATCAATAGAAGCACGATGACGGATAATGTTCGGCTGCTGATATGGAACGAATGTTTGGCGCCTCTAAGCGTCAGCCAGCGGTTCATCTTAGGATGCATCTCCTCTTCTGGCGATATACACAAGGAAAGGCACACCGAGAATGGCGGTCATGACACCGACCGGCACTTCTTTGGGAAACGCGATGTATCGCGATCCGATATCCGCATAAAGCAGCAAAATGCCGCCGAGTAGGGCGCTATAAGGAATCACCCACCGATGATCGGTCCCCACCAGATGCCGCGCCAGATGCGGAATCATGATCCCGACAAACGCGATGGGACCGGCAACGGATACGGAGCCGCCGGCCAGCAGGACGACGATGATGCCGGCGATCAGCTTGATGGCGAACGTCTTTTGGCCGAGGCTCGTAGCGACATCTTCACCCAATGTCAGCAAATTCATATGTCTGGCGATGATCCATGCGCCGATGAGAGCCGCGAACATATAGGGCGCAGCCGACAAGTAAATATCCATATCCCGATCGGCCACGGAACTGACGAACCAGAAGAGAACCTGATCAAAGGTTTGTCCACCGGTCAGAAGAACTCCCATGGAAAGAGAAGAGAAAAAAGCGGTCATCGCCGCTCCCGCCAAAGTGACCTTTAGCGGAGTGAGCCCGTCCCTGCCGATGGATCCCAGAATATAAACCAATGCGGCGGCAAAAGCCGCACCGAGAAAAGCGAGAGTGGCAAAGGTCGAAAGCCCGTTGAGTCCGAAAAAGGCAAAACCCGCGACGACGAAAAAAGCGGCTCCGGCATTAATGCCGAAAAGGCTGGGAGACGCAAGGGGATTGCGGGTGATCCCCTGCATCAACGTACCCGCGACGGCAAGGCTGGCGCCAGCCGTTGCGGCAATGAACGCACGCGGAAGTCGGGCCGTTGTGACGATGAGATGCTCCTGCGATCCGTTAAAATTCGTAATCGCCTCCAGGATCGTACGCCAATGGATATTGGTCACCCCAAAGGCAATGCTGCAAACGATCCCGATGGCAAACAGCAGGAAAGCGATGATGAACCCCATGATTTTCTGTGTGCGTGTTTGAAGAAATGCGCGCATAAAATCCCCTTTTCCAGCCGGCGAAGTCATGGCGGGTCATGGATGATGTCTTTTTATCCAATGTAATTCTAGGTGATACGGAAACACGCGTCAATGAATTTGATAATCATTTTCAAAAAAATATTGACTTCCGGTTTTCCCCTTGATATATTTGCTCCAGAACGAATAATGAGAATCATTATCAATCACTCGGAGGGGGAGAGCCGACATGTTGAAAAACATTTCAAAAAAAACGATTTGGACGGCGGCGGCATTGATTTTGGCCCTTTCCTTGATCGTATCGGGGTGTGGTCAATCCAACTCCAATCACACATCGAATGACCCGTCGAGCATAGGTTCGGAAAATCAAACGCCGCCCGCTTCCAACAACGGCGATGAAGAATTTCGTACAGTCACCCATGCCATGGGCGAGGCTCAAGTTCCGGCAAAGCCGCAGCGTATTGTCGTTTTGACGAATGAAGGCACGGAAGCATTGCTGGCGCTTGGCATAAAGCCGATCGGCGCGGTCAAGTCATGGACCGGCGATCCGTGGTATGCGCATATTGCGTCCCGGATGGAAGGAGTCACGGTCGTCGGCGATGAAAGCCAGCCGAACATCGAGCTGATTGCGAGTTTGCAGCCGGATCTCATTATCGGCAACAAGATGCGTCAGGAAAAAGTATACGACCAATTAAAGAACATCGCTCCGACAGTGTTCTCCGAAACGCTGAGAGGCGAATGGCAATCGAATTTCCTGCTGTATGCCGAGGCGCTTGGATTGAAAGAGGAAGGCGAAAAGATCATCGCCGATTTTGATCGTCGCGCCGCCGATTTTAAATCGAAGGCGGGCGACAAACTCAATGAGAAAGTATCCGTGGTTCGTTTTATGGCGGGCAAAATTCGCATCTATCTGGAAGATTCGTTTACCGGTATCGCCTTCTCCAAGCTGGGCCTCACTCGTCCCGAAAGCCAGCAAGGTTATGCCGATAGATTCGCCGAGGAAATTACGAGGGAACGTCTTCCGGAAGCGGATGCCGACCGGATCTTCTATTTCACTTATGAAACAGGGGACGGCAAAGGTACGGAGATGGAGAATGAAGTGTTGAACGATCCGCTCTGGAAGAGCCTGAAAGCCGTTCAAAACGGAAAAGCTTACAAAGTGGATGACGCGATTTGGAACACCGCAGGCGGCGTTCTCGCGGCCAACCAGATGCTGGATGAGATCTACCAGATTTACGAGATTGAATAAGCGCTCTATGCAGGCAGTGCGGGGAAAATCCCCGCGCTGCTGTTTTATGATAGTGAATCATGATATTTTTTCTGGAATCGAAGTGAGTGGATACTCCGACCTTACACGGTCGGATTTTTTTGTGGTGTCAAGTCCCTGCCCACTTTTCCGGAAAGGCGCACTTTTAAAGGAAGAAATGCGAATTTATTGGAAAATGTTAACGCTTTCATTTGTGCTGGATTTCGTGTATTTTTATGGAGCCGACAATCTGTCATCCAGCTGCATGGGCAAACGATGCAAATGGGGGAGGTTGTTGAATTCCAGAAGAAAGGATATCCCAGCATGAATCAGACATCCAACAATGAGCCGTCCAAACTGCCGAAAAAAGAACTGTTTACTTCTTCGGGCTTCATTTTGGCCGCGATCGGCAGTTCGGTGGGGCTCGGCAACATGTGGAAATTCCCGTATATCACGGGACAGCATGGGGGTGCCGCGTTTTTTCTTTTGTTCATGGGTTGCCTGCTCATCGTCGGTTTGCCTGTGTTGCTCGCGGAGATGACGATTGGACGCAGCGGAAGGCGTAACGCCGCCAGTTCCTTATACCATTTGACGGGGAAAAAATATTGGGGAATTTTGGGAGTTCTTTTCATCCTTACCGCTTTTTTGATCATGTCGTATTATGCCGTTGTGGCAGGGTGGACATTGCACTATACCTTGGAATCTTTTACGGGGCTTTTATTTAGCGAAGATGCGGACTACAAAACCCAATTTCTCTCCTTCGCTTCCGGTTATTTGCCGATTTTCTGGCAGGCGGTCACGATCGTGATCACCGGTTGGGTCATTGCCCGGGGCGTATCTTCGGGCATCGAAAAGTTCAACAAAATTTTGATTCCCAGCTTTTTCGTCATTTTGCTGGTGTTGATGTGGCGATCGCTGACGCTGCCGGGGGCCGGACAGGGAGTGGATTTCTTTTTGCGGCCCGATTTTTCGAAACTGGATGCGGAGTCTGCGCTGATCGCCCTGGGACATGCCTTTTTCTCGTTATCCCTGGGCATGGGCTGCATGATGACTTACGGTTCCTACGTGAACAAAAAGCAATCGCTCGGAGGCGCCACTTGGGCGATCGGTTTTGGGGATTTGCTGTATGCCTTTATTGCGGGGCTCATTGTTTTCCCGACGGTGTTCTCCTTCGGATTGGAACCGGGTGAGGGCGTGGGATTGGCGTTTATGGCGCTGCCGGCGGCTTTTTCCAAGATGCCGCTCGGATTTTTGTTCGGCGGGTTGTTCTTTTTGCTGCTGAGCATTGCCGCGCTGACGTCCGCGGTTTCCATTCTCGAGGTTCCTGTCGCCTATGCGATGGAGCGATGGAATTGGAGTCGGAAAAAGACGGCGGTCATCGTTTCCATGGTCTGTTTCCTGGTCGGCATTCCGTCGGCGTTGTCCGTTGGCGGTGTGTTAGGTTCATGGCAGCCCGGCGGAAAAACGATTTTTGACTGGGTCGATTTTAGCACCGCGTACATTTTGATGCCGTTTTGCGGTCTCGTGGTAACGCTGTTTACGGGATACATCTGGAAAAGGGCCGGAGAAGAAGCGGGATTGACGGGATTCTGGTACCGGATTTGGATGTTCTTGCTTCGTTTCGTCGCCCCCGCCATGATTATTTTGGTGTTCTTGTATTTTATGGGTGTGATTTCTGTGTAGGTTTGTGTCTGCATCGGGTGGCGGATGGTGAAGTTGTGATGCTATGGTGCGGCATATGTAAAAAGCTCAGACCTTCGGGTCTGGGCTTTTTTATTGGGAGTTGCGGGGAAGAATGCACGGAGGGGGCGTTCAAAGGACAAAGGGCTTGTTATATTCTTCCATTTGATAAAGAATAGAGAAGACAAGATGATTGTTTGGAGAAATATCAATTGAACTCATGTGAGGGATTCCATTTCATGATACCTGAAGAGATTGAGTCATGGGCATCGGAAATAGCGGATGACATGAAAAAACAGTACGGCCTGTCCGTGCATAACGCAACACCTATTGATAAGGGATGGCTGAACGTCAAGTGGAAGATGGAAACGGATCAGGGGCCCGTTTTTGTGAAATTTTATCATCCGGCACGGTACAAGCTGCATTTGCATCCGGAGAGAAAAGCGGCGATTCGGAAGACGCTGGAACTGCAGCACGGGTTGCATTCGGCCGGCGTAAGGTGTCCGGGTGTCCATCAACAGAACAACCGGTTTCTGCAGGAAACATCGACGGGATTGCATTATGCCGTACTCGACTGGGTGGATGGATACACAATGCCCGCAGGAAGTTTGAGTGAAGCCCAAATGTTTGATTTGGGACAAAACATCGGAAACATGCACAAGTGGCTGCGGTCTGTCCAGTCAATCGACAAGCCGGCCTGGAAACCGGACAAAGAGGGTTACTTTAAAGACTGGCAGGAAAATTGGAAAAAAGCGCAAGAGGCGAACGACGAGATCGTTTTGGAGTGGCTAACGAGATCTCGGCAGCTCGTGGAATCGTTGGATTTTCAGATGTTTGACGCATGTCCTGTCGGTTGGTTGCATTGGGATTTGTGGGTGGACAACATTTTGGTGAACGAGCACGGATTGGCCGGCATCGTCGATTTTGACCGCATGGCGGTAGCGTATCCGGAAATCGATGTGGCGCGCGCCATATTGTCCGGATCTTTGCGGGATAGGCAATTGCGTACCGACACCGTTGCCTCGTTCGTGGAAGGGTATCGGGAGCATTTGGAACTGTCGAAAGGCATTGTGGTCCGGGCGATCAGTATGCTGTATTTGATCGAATCCATTTGGTGGCTGCGAACCGAGGTGCGGGCGGAAAGCAACCTGCGCGGTTTGCTTGGACGATTTATTGAAGAAATGCACTGGATCGAGGATCACTGGGAAACGCTTCAAGAGCAGTTGGATTGTATCTGAATATCAACGTCGGGAAACAGAAACGGTTGGAAAATATAGGGGGATGTTGTTCATCGTAAAGGGAAAAACAGGACATTCGTGCAGAATCCAGCCCCGTACTGAAATGATTCGAGCCGGCTGCCCGGGTACAGGAAGCCGGCTCCTTTTGGGCTCATGCACGCCGCCGCGTCCGTTCATTCCCGATCACTTGCGCCAATCGCTTGATTCCTTCCCGAATTTGCGTTTCTTTGGTCACGGAATAGTTGAGACGAAGTGTATGTTCGTTGCCTCCGTTCGGATAAAAGGCGCCGCCGGGCACAAACGCCACTTTAAGAGGCAAGCATCGCACCAGCAAATCGCGCGCGTTTTCGCCTTCCGGCAATTCCACCCAGACGAACATTCCGCCCTGCGGCTTCGTAAACCGGACATCCGGGGGCATATGCACATTCAGCGCCTCAAGCATCGCATCCCTTCGTTGACGGTACACCGTCCGGAGTTGAACGATATGCTCCTCAATCGGATACTGCTCCAAATAACAAGAAATTTCCCTTTGGCCGATGGTCGACGAGTGCAAATCCACCGCCTGTTTGGCCAACACGTATTTTTCCATCCATGGGGAACCGGCAATGAGCCATCCCGTCCGATAGCCGGGACAAAAGATTTTGGAGAAACTGCCCAAATAAATGACGCATCCTTTCCGATCCATGGAAAACAGCGTCGGCCGCTCGCCCGCTTCAAACCACAACTCGCCGTAAGGATCGTCTTCGACGACGATGACATTCGCCCGCTGCACGCGGTCGATGAACGCCTGCCGCCGCTCCTTGGACCAGCAGCGCCCCGTGGGGTTTTGGAAATTCGGGTTGACATAGATCAGTTTGACCGGGTGCGTCTGCAGCAGCTCATCCAAATGCTCGAGCTTCATTCCGTCCTCGTCGGTATCGACTTCCACAAACTTCGGCCGATACCCCCGGAACGCATTCAGCGCGCCCAGATAAGTCGGGCTTTCGCACAGCACGACATCTCCTTCGTTCAAAAACAGCTTGCCCGTCAAATCCAACCCCTGCTGCGATCCGTTCGTAATGAGCACTTCCCGTGCGGTGATCGCGGTTCCCTGATGCAGGTTCATCCGGGCCGCGATCTGCTCGCGAAGCGGGAGATATCCTTCCGTCACCGAATATTGCAGCGCTTCTTTCGCCTGTTCTTTCATGATCCGTTCCCTGACCGCCGCAATCCGCTCAACCGGAAACAAATCCGCATCGGGCAAGCCGCCCGCAAACGAAATCATGTCCGGTTGTTCCGTCAGCTTCAGCAGTTCCCGAATTTCCGACGCTTTCATCTCTTCCATCCGATTGGCCAATAAGGGGTGCATTGGATATTCCTCCCTCCCATACTCGCGGATCACACCAGCGGCACGGACTGACGAAACGCTTGGCCGCGCGATGGGCGGCTGTCCAGCAACCGTCGCACCGTCTGCCCCAAAATGCGGATTCCCCGCTCGATTTGCTGCGGGGAAGGCCAAGTAAAATTGAGTCGGATATAGGATGCGAGCGCTTCTTCCCCGTCAACGGAAAAATAGGATCCCGGAACGAACGACACATTTTGCTCCAGCGCATGAACCAGCAAAGCCGTGGAAGAAACCGCCTTCGGAAGTTGTACCCACAAAAAGTATCCTCCCTGCGGAACGCGGCATGGCATCAGCTCTTGGTCGGCATAAGACTGGATCGCGGCGACCATCCAATCGCGTTTGGCTTTGTACCGTTCCGTGCAGAAAGCCAAATGCCGTTCCAGAACGCCGCGGCGAATCATCCAGTCGGTGATCGCCTGGGAATAATGGTTCGAATGCAGGTCCATCGCCTGTTTCCACCGGACCATGGCGGCGATGATATCCGGCGATGCACACACCCAGCCGACTCGCATGCCGGGGTAAAGAAGTTTGGAAAACGTCGCCACATACACCACAAGACCTGCGCGATCGAGCGCTTTGAGCGGAGGAATCGGCTCCCCTTCATAGCGCAGCTCGAAATACGGGTCTGCTTCGATAATCAGCGTATGGCGGCGTTCCGCCAGCTTGATGAGCTGTTTTCGCTGCTCCAGCGGCCAAACTTGTCCTGTCGGGTTTTGAAATGTCGGCTGCACGTAGATGAACTTCGGCCGATGTCTGAATATCATCGTTTCGAGAACGTCGAAATGCAGGCCTCCGTTCGGATCCTGCGGAATCGCGACCACGTCGGCGCCGTACAGGCGGAAGAGTTGAACCGCGGAGAAATACGCGGGCTGCTCGACGAACACAACGTCTCCCCGTTGAAGGAATGTGCGAGCCACCACATCCAAACCTTGTTGCGCGCCGGAAACGACCATGATCTCCGCTCCGGAACAGGCGGCCGCGCCTCTTTTTTGCATCAACCGGCTGATCGCTTCGCGCAGCGAGCCGTCTCCTTCCGACGGACAATGCTGGAACAACGACTCACCGGCGTAGTTCATCAGTTCGGTTTGAGCGGAACGGATTTCCTGAAGCGGAATGCAATCGGATGGGGGCTTGCCGACGGCAAACGAGATATGATCCGGTCCGGAAGGCAGTGTCAGCAGTTCACGGATCACATTGCCGTTCAGATGGTTCGCCGCGTGCGGATCCGCCACGGCTCGATACTTCGGGAATTTCGCTTCCGCTTGCCCCCTTTCACTCCGATGATCCTGAACCATCGTGCCGCTTCCCCTGACCGCCCGTACCCATCCTTCCGCCTTCAGTTCCTGGTAGGCGTTCAATACGGTCGTGCGGTTGACGCCCAGGGTTTCGGCCAGTTTTCGTTCCGGCGGAAGTTTCTGCCCCGGCAGCAGCAGATCGGCGGCGATCATTTCCCGTATGGCGTTTTTGATTTGGACATATAACGGGAGCGAACTGTTGCGGTCTATACGGATATTCACAATAGCCCCCTCCGCTTCCTTGACGGGCTGTCGTTGATCCCATCCGTTTTCGCACCATTATACATCCAACCACCTCGCCATAAAACAACCAATTTGCAAAAATGGACCATCCAATTTGTCGATGCGACTGTATATTTTTTGCATGTTTGGAGTGCCTGGGAGCCGTGGTGACAGCCCCAAGCAGTTTAATATGAAAGAGGTAGGGAATTGGCTTCTTATTAGCAGGAAAAATTGATAAAATATGTAGATGCTCTACGCCATGCACGGAATAGACGGGAGGCCGCTTCCATGTTGGATATCAAAAGCTATGCCGCGTTTGAAAGAATCGATCCGATCCACAAAGGCTGGTCAAGCGACAAAAAATACTATGTTGAAACCGCAACCAACGAGAAATTATTGCTGCGCATCGCGGATATTTCACAGTACAACAAAAAGAAAAAGGAATTTGAAGTCATGAAACGATTGGCGGCAAGCGGTGTGCCTGTATCTCAACCTGTTGAGTTTGGGATTTGTGACAACGGACAACGTGTTTATTCGCTTTTTACTTGGTGCGACGGCGAAGAGGCGGAGATTGTTTTGCCCAAGTTGCCGGAAACGATGCAATATGTACTCGGCGTTACAGCAGGCCAAATCCTGAGGAAAATCCATGAAATCCTGCCTAAATGGAGCAAGAACCGTGGGATTCCTTCTTTAACCGAAAAGCTGTGTTTTGGTTCATTGTTGAAAAATTGCATTATACGAACGAATGTTCTATACTGATAATAAGAACATTTATTCGTAGAGGTGTGCTATGGACTTCAAAGATATTACG
>Ga0068699_100634_pt1 | contig 10930 bp, 9 predicted proteins | sample CeladaPassaD2F03_FD_62211 | JGI IMG/M metagenome (GOLD analysis project Ga0068699, IMG submission 62211) | Cellulose-adapted microbial communities from the Joint BioEnergy Institute, USA - Passage D2F03 | ecosystem: Engineered > Bioreactor > Continuous culture > Unclassified | place: USA, Joint...
GTCAACACGGGCACCGTGGCGGGTATGCTGATCGCCTTTTTGGGCGTTCTGCTCGTGCAGGAGCCGCGGCGCGCGTTTCGCGCCGGCCGCGGTCCCGCCTAGGACGCATCGGCGCGCGCCTCGTTCGGCGGTCCGGCTTCCGGCGGATCCGACGCTCCCCGATGAAAGGGAACTCGATCATCGGCGTCCGTTCCCGCGCCCTACACCGTGTACAAAGCGGTTCAAGCTCCCGAAACCGAACATGGCGTGGTCCTTACGTCACTCAAAGGGAGACGGGGAGGGAACGCGGGAAGTTCCTGCGCCTCAGACGGAGCACTGGAAACTGTCGATTGATCCGGAATCACCGCCATGGGCGTCTCTCAACGGGCATGGATGGAACACGGAGTCAATATCATGCATATTTACATTCCATTTGTCCCGTTTTCCCAGATTCCGGCGAATCTGATGTAAATTTGCATCATATGAGACGTTTTCGAACGTTCCTGCTCGAATATGATGTATTTTTGCATTACATGAGACGTTTCCGACCGTACTTGCTCGAATATGATGTATTCTTGCATTACATCACAATCCGTCCTGCCCCATTCCCATCATCGGCAGCTTCATGATCGGTGATCCACCAATCATCGACTGCTTCCACCGGGCGATTCCCGCGTCCCAAACCGCACACGGAGCAGTTCAAGCGCCCGAAACCGAACATGGCGTGGTTCCCACGTCACTCAAAGGGAGACGGGGAGGGAACGTGGGGAGGTTCCTGCGCCGCAGACGGAGCACCGGGAGGTTCCCGTATCCAATATCCAGACTGAACGTGGGGAAGTTTCCGTGTCCCCACCGAACAAAAGGAGTGAGAATATGGCAGCGAGCACGCGTCAATATCCTTTGTGGATTTCCGGCAATCCCTGCGAAACCGGCGATTTGATGCCCGTTTTGGACAAAACGACCGGGGACGTGTACGCCTACGTGCACCGCGCCGGCAAAACGGAAGTGGACCGCGCGCTTTCCGCGGCCAGACGCGCGGTCGAGGAACGTCCGTTCCCCGTCACCGAGCGGTACGAGGTGCTCATGAAGGCGGCCGGTCTGCTGAAAGAAAGAGCGCGGGATTTGGCGGACACGATCGTCGCCGAAGCGGGCAAACTGCGCCGGGATGCGCTGAACGAAGTGTTTTGGTCGGTCGACCTGCTGGTCGAATCGGCGGAAGAGGCGAAGCGGATGCACGGGGAGACGTTCCGGCTGCCGGTGCCGGGGCTCGACGACAAAACTTGCTACACGATCCGCCAGCCGGTCGGCGTCGTGTGCGCGATCACGCCGTTCAACTTTCCGCTGAATCTCGCCGCGCACAAGGTCGCGCCGGCGCTGGCGGCAGGCAACGCCGTCGTGCTGAAACCGGCGGAACAGACGCCGGTCATCGCCTGGAAGCTGTGCGAAATTTTGGTGGAAGCGGGCGTGCCGGAAGGATATTTGCACTGCTTAAACGGCGACGGCGAAACGGTCGGCGAGCAGCTGGTCGGCGACGGACGCATCGATTTTTACAGTTTCACGGGCAGCGCGGAAGTGGGAAGAAGAATCAAGGAGCGGTCGGGGCTGCGGCGCACCGCGCTGGAACTCGGCTCCAATTCGGCGACGATCGTGCATGCGGACTACGACCCGGAGGCGGCCGCCGCCGCCTGCTGCCAGAGCGCGTTTTCGAACGCCGGCCAAGTGTGCATCTCGCTGCAGCGCGTTTATGTGCACGAATCGATTTACGAGCCGTTTCTTCAAGCGCTCGTCAACCGCACGAACGCCCTGAAGGTCGGCGATCCGCGCGACGAGTCGACCGATATCGGGCCGATGATTTCCGAGGCGGCGGCGATCCGGCTTGCGGAATGGATCGACGAGGCGGTCGCGCAGGGCGCCGTCGCGCACACGGGCTGCCGCCGGGAAGGCGCCTACGTGTGGCCGACCGTGCTTACCGGCGTCAAGCCGGACATGAAAGTGGTCTGCGCGGAAACGTTCGGTCCCGTCGTCAGCGTCATCCCCTATTCCAGGCTGGAGGAAGCGATCGCCATGGTCAACGCGTCGGAATACGGGCTGCAGGCGGGCATTTTGACGAACGACTTGGCGGCGGCGATGGAAGCGTCGCGCCGCATTCGCACCGGCGGGGTCATCATCGGCGGCACCTGTTCGTTCCGCATCGGCTCCATGCCGTACGGCGGCGTCAAAAACAGCGGCATCGGCCGCGAAGGGCCGCGGTATGCGATCGAAGAAATGAGCGACCTGAAAACGGTCGTCATCCTCCATTAACCCGGTTTACTCCGTCGCTCCGGATCAGTCCCGACATGCCGGGACGGCGGGAAGCGGCGGATGTGTTGTCTTTCCGAACACTTGCGACCGGGCCCGGGGATGTCCCCCGGGCCCGATCCGCCATCCGGATCCTCATCCCAACAGGTTCGCCACTTTTCCAAACCATCTTCCATCCCAGCCTCAACCTTAAGATCACGGTCTCACCGCTCAGCATACCTTCGATTCCCCATTTTTCCTTGCTGCCGCACAACAGCGTACAAGATGCGGGCAAAATCCATGCCATCGCGCCGTACGGTACAAGATGCGGGCAAATAAATTTCCGCCGCGCTTCACAAGAAACGGGCAAAATCCATGCCGACGCACCACACAAGCGGCGGGCGAATCCTTGGCCGATGCGACCGCCCCGTTTCCGAAAACGATTTGCGCCCTCCGCCTCCGCCGGTTCAATTTCGTTGAATAGTATCATTTTTCGTTAATCCGTCAAATTGTAACAGCGCTTTCATCCTTCTACAATATGAACAGCGACGATGCAAACGAGGGATCCGGAGGGATGAAAGTGCATGAAACCGCCGTCAACGCCGCGACCGGGCCGAAAAAGCGCCAAAAAAGCAAAGTTTCGGCTTTTTTTCGGCAATGGGATCTCCAGCTGATGGTCATCCCCGGCGTCGTCATTGTGTTCATTTTTGCCTATATTCCCATGTACGGCGTGCTGACCGCATTCAAAGAGTACAACCTCATCCAGGGGTTCTGGAACAGCCCTTGGGTCGGCTTCAAACATTTCGAAGCGTTTTTCAACGCCCCCGACTTCGCCAGGGTGATCCGCAACACGCTGGTCATCGCGCTGCTCAAATTTTTCATCGGCTTTCCGGCTCCGATCATCCTGGCGCTGATGCTGAACGAAGTCCGGCACTATTTCTTCAAACGCGTCATCCAAACCGTCAGTTACCTGCCCAACTTCCTTTCGTGGGTCATCGTTTCCGGTTTCGTCATTTCCATGCTGTCGACCGACAACGGCAGTGTGAATATCGCCTTGCAAAATTTGAACCTCATCGACGAACCGATCAACTTTTTGTCGATCCCGGAATATTTCTGGGGCATTCTCGTCGCGACCAACGTGTGGAAGGAAATCGGGTTCGGCTCCATTGTGTATTTGGCCGCCATCGCCGGCGTCGATCCGAGCTTGTACGAGGCGGCGGAAATGGACGGAGCGAGCAAGTTCCAGCAGATGTACCTGATCACGATTCCGACCATCATGCCCGTCATCGTCATCTTCATGATTTTGGCGATCGGCAACTTGCTGAACGCGGGGTTTGAAGACATCTTGCTGCTCGGTGCGAATCCGATTTTGCGGGAAGTGTCCGACGTCATCGACACGTACGTGTACCGGACCGGGATCCAGCAGCTGCGGTATTCCTATGCGACGGCGGTCGGGTTGTTCAAATCGGTCGTCAATGTCATGCTGCTCGTATTCGCCAACTATATGGCGCGCAGATCGGGGACGAGTTTGTGGTAATTTCGGCGAAATCGCGAAGGAGTGCGAACGGCGATGCGTGTGCTGAGTCCCGGTGATCGCATCATGGTGGTCGCCATTTACATCTTGCTCACCCTGCTCGGATTTGTCACGTTTTATCCGTTTTGGAACTCGCTGGTCATTTCGTTCAATTCGGGGCTTGACACTTCGCTGGGAGGCGTGACGTTCTGGCCGCGCGTCTGGACGCTGGACAACTATCGGGTCGTCTTTGAAGACAAGCGGCTGATTCACGCGTTTTTCGTCACGGTGGCGAGGACGGTCGTCGGCACCTTCACGTCGATCTTGGCGACCGCGGTGTTGGCGTACGGCATGACGAAGAGAGAGCTGATCGGCCGAAAATTTTACATGATCTTTTTCATCGTCACGCTGTACTTCAGCGGCGGCCTGATCCCGACCTACCTTTTGATTCGCGGATTGGGTTTGATGAACACGTTTTGGGTGTTTATCGTGCCGACGTTGATCAGCGTATGGAACATGATCGTGTTCCGGACGTTTTTCAACGGGCTGCCCGAAGGCCTGCAGGAGTCCGCCAAGATCGACGGCTGCGGGAATTGGGGAACGCTGTTCCGCATCGTGCTGCCGCTGTCGGGGCCGGTCATCGCCACGCTGTCGCTGTTCACGGCCGTGTTTCACTGGAATGAATGGTTTTTGCCGAGCATTTACATTTCCACCGAAAAGCTGATGCCGATTCAAACGCTGCTGCGGCAAATTTTGAACTCCCGAGTCGTGACGGAAAATTTGTCCAGCCTGGACACCGCGGCGCAGGCCGCCCTGGGCCGCATGCAGACGATCACGAGCAAGTCGCTGTCCATGGCGATCATGATGGTGGCCACGATCCCGATCGTCTGCGTGTATCCGTTCCTGCAAAAGTATTTCGTCAAGGGCGTGCTGATCGGTTCGCTGAAGGAATAACGACGACATCCGGTCGATATCGCGCTTGAAGCGCGGTGTCGATCACATAAAATGTCCAATGGATGAAAGGGGAAGAAGGGACCATGAGCAAAGGAAGAAAACTTTGGACCGTGGTTGCCGCCGTCATGCTGGCCGCGGCGATGACGCTGGCAGCTTGTTCGGACGGCGGCTCCGGAGGCAACTCCGGCGGAAGCTCCGGCAACAACGCCGGCACAAAGGCGCCAGACGCGTCGGATGCGCCGGCGCCCGCGAACGACACCGGCGAAAGCGGCACGTTCGTGCTGGGCAGCGAACCGTTGGAGTTCACGTTCTACGGCCATTACGACTGGTACGCCATGCCGCCTTGGGGAGAAGACATTACGACGAAGTGGATCAAAGAAGAGAAAAAAGTCAACATCATCCCGATCCAATCCGGCGGCAACGCCAACCAGAAACTCAGCACGATGATCGCTTCCAACGACTTGCCGGACGTCATCTGGATGGACCGTTTTTCCGACGACATGAAAATGCTGCAGGAAGCCGGCATGCTCGTCCCGTTCGACGATTATCTGGACAAATATCCGAACCTGAAACAGTGGCTCGGCGATGAAGGCATCAACATGCTGCGTTCTCCCGACGGCAAGCTGTATCAATTTCCGAACTGGTACACGAAGCAGCCGAACGGCAACGCGGGGTACGTCGTCAACAAAAAAATTTACGAAGAACTCGGTTCGCCCAAACTGGAGACGACCGACGACCTGTATGCGTTCCTCAAGGCGGTGAAGGCCAACTATCCGAACGTCATTCCGTTCGAACCGGACTTGGCCATCGACGGCCAGGGGCTGGACGTGCTGTATTCCGCCTTCGGCGAAAACGCGCTGAACCGCTGGCTCGGCCTTCGCGCCGTGCCGAACGGCGACAAGCTGACGTCGGTGTTCCTCGATCCGGTGTACCGCGAGTCCATGCAGTACGCGTCGAAACTGTTCCGCGAAAAGCTGATGACGCAAGACGCGCTGACGCAGACGAAAGACCAGGTCAAAGAAAAGATCAACACCGGCCGCGTCGCCGTGTACGCCAGCGCGAGCCCGACCGATCTCGCGATGGAAGGGCACAGCATATTGTCCAAACAGGACCCGAACGCCGGCTACATCATGATTTGGCCGATCGCCAAGCCGGGGCTTGACCGCAACAAAATCTTTCCGGGCACGTTCACGCAGCTCGGCTGGAACGTCAGCGTCATTACGAAAGCGGCCGAAGATCCGGAGAAAATCTTTGCGTTCCTCGATTGGTACACGGGGCCTGAGGGGCAGAGCGTGCTGATGTGGGGGCCGCCGGGAATATACTGGGACGGCGTTGCGGACGACGGCATCACGCCGATTTTCACGGAGAAGTATACGAGCGACGCCGAAGGATTGGCCAAACTGCAGGCGCACAACACGAATTTCCACTGGAACGGCAACACGGTGTTTGTCGACACGACGAAAGCGAAGTTCGAAGCTTCCCTGCCGGTGGAGAAGCGCAACTGGGCGACGCACTGGCAGTACGAAATCACGTGGAAAACGCAGGCCGACGCCACCGAATTCATCAATACGGAACCGCCCAAAAATTCCGAAGAAGGAATCATTGCGACCGCCGTCGAAGATATCTGGAAAGAATCGCGGGCAAGAGCGCTGTATGCGAACAGCGACGAAGAGGTGCTGCAAATTCTCGACAAGGCGCATGAAGATGCGATGGCGGCCGGCTATCAAAAACTGCTCGATTACAAGACGAAAGTCTGGCAGTCGAATCTCAAACAGATGAAAGGCCACTGATTCGGCGCATCAAGCGGAGGGTGTACGGAACGTATGCCCTCCCTTTGTCACACCTGCGAGGGGGTGTCAACTTGTACAAAGTGCTGCTTGCCGATGATGAAATAATAGATCTGGAAGGGCTTCGCACGTTCATTCCGTGGAAAGATCTCGATATGGAAGTGGTGGCGGCGGTCAACAACGGATTCGCGGCGACGAGCGTGCTGGAACGGGAACATGTGGACATTCTCGTCACCGATATCCGGATGCCGAATATGTCCGGGCTCGAGCTGGCGCAAAAAGCGCTGGAAAACAATGCGGAAATGAGCGTCATTTTCGTCAGCGGGCACCAGGATTTTCACTATCTGAAACAGGCGATGTCCATGAACGCCTGCGGCTATGTGCTGAAACCGATGGACGACAAGGAATTGATCGATTCCCTGGTGAAGGCGCGGAACGGTTTGGAGCAGAAGAAAAAATGGCGGTCCCATGAAGCGCCGTCCGGTACGGGGGCGCCGATGGACCAATGGAACACGAAAAACGGGAAACTGATCGCGCAGGTCATGGCGGCGGTTCGCGACCGGCTGCATGAAAACATCACGCTAAAACAATTGGCGGAACAGTTTTGCTTTTCCCCCAATTATCTCGGCGCCCTGTTCAAGGAAGAGACGGGGCAAAATTTCTGCGATTATGTCACGAAAGTGCGCATGGAAAAGGCGCAGGAACTATTGCGCAGCACCACGCTGAAAATATACGAAGTCGCCGAACAGGTCGGTTATCGGTACTTTCCTTATTTCAGCCGTCAGTTCAAGGAAACGTGCGGCATGACCCCGCTGGAATATCGGCGCCGCCACTGAAGGCGGCCGGCGGGTTCGGCAGGGAGGATTCGCAATGCGCAAACAGGCGGGGACCCGTTATCTCCCGTTCGGTTTCAAACTGATGGTGTCGTATTCCGTGTTCATCATCGTGCCCGCCGTTTTGGTCGGGTACATTTCCAATTCGGTGTTCGTCAGTTCCATTCGCGACCAGACCAAAATGAACATCCGGGGCACGCTGCAGCAGATGGTTCACAACATCCACTATCAGATGGCGGACATCAAGCGCATTTCCGATTTGCTGTATTACGATGAAGCGATGACGGACCATCTGCGCCACTACGAACAAGGATGGATCAACTTCGAAAAGACGACCAAACATTTGCAGCCGAAATTCCGCTCCCTGCTCGATGCGACGGATCAGCCTTTCTGGCTGTCCGTATATCTTCACAACGACACCTTGCCGGAAATTTACCGCGATTACCAGGGGACGGACCCGCTGCAATCCGGCGCGCGGCTGTACGATTGGTACCACATCCGACGCATTGAGGACAAGGACTGGTACCGGTCTTTTCCCGACGAAGTGTACGGCGTGACGATGCAGTGGAAGCGCGTGGAAGATGACGAGCGGTATGGACGCATTTCCTTGCTGCGGCGTATAATCGAAATTGATCGTTTGCGGATTAAGGAAGTCGGTTTTATTCGCATCAGCGTCAAACTGTCCCAATTGTTCCAAAGCGTGGATTTCCGCAAAATCGGCGACGGCGCCGCGCTGTTGGTGACCGACGAACAGGGGCGCGTCGTCATTCGCTCCGGTGAACTGGCGCTGCCGGCCGGCGAATTTTGGAACCAGGCGGATGCGAGCGATTATTTGGTCATCCGGGAAACGATTCCCGGGCTCGACTGGAGTTTGAACGCGCTCGTTCCGAAAAGCATCACCGACCGGGACACCCGCAAAGTCGGCATGATTACGCTCTTGATCTGCCTGGCCTGCATCATCGTGCTGATTTTGGCCAGCTTGTGGATTTCCCGCTATTTTTCCCGGCGCATCCGGAAAATCGTCGGCGTGCTGAAAGCGTTTCGCGAAGGCGACTTTTTCAAGCGAATCGCCTACAAAGGAAACGACGAATTCCAGCAAATCGCGGACGCGCTCAATGAAGTCGGCGAGAAAACGCAGCGGCTGATCGATGAAGTGTACGTCACGAACTTGCGCAAAACGGAAGCGGAACTGGAATCGCTGCAGGCGCAAATCAACCCGCATTTTCTGTACAATACGCTGTCTTCCATCAGCCGGCTGGCCAAATTCGGCGAAGTCGACAAGCTGCACCGGATGGTGATGAGCTTGGCCGCGTTTTACCGGTTGTCTTTGAACGAAGGGAGAAAAATTATTCCCATTGCAAAGGAGATCGAACAGGCGAAAGCGTATGTGGACATCCAAAAAATCAAATACGGCGACCGGCTCTCCGTCCTGTTCGACGTGAAAGCGGACGTGTACCCGTACGACACCGTAAAACTGATAGTGCAGCCTCTGATCGAAAATGTGCTGAAACACGGATGGGTCGGCGACCGCATCCATATCCGGATTTGCGCGGAGAAACAGGACGACCGCATTCTTTTCAAGGTGATCGACGACGGGGTGGGCATGACGCGGGAAAGATTGCGGGAAATCCGGAAAAACGACGGGGTGGAAGGCGCGGGATACGGTTTGCGCAATGTGGATGAACGGATCAAACTGCATTACGGCAGCGATTTTGGCGTGCGCATATACAGTCGGCCGGGCATCGGGACGGCCGCGTGCATCGTCATTCCCTGCGTGCGTCGCGAACCGCCGGCGTACGAGAGCCGCGTCAAGCAGGCATTGTAGGGCGGTATGCGGTTTTCCAAACGGAACCGATCTTGGGCGGCGCAGCGGCGGCGTCATGATCCGCAAAATACTTGACGCGAGAGAGGAAGAAAGGAGAGAGACCGTGGCGCAGCAGCAGGGTTTGCTATCCAAGGAGATCACCAAATCCGTACGGCTTCCGTATTTGCTGCATTTGCCGGAGGCGTACGGGAAGGTGGAGCGAAAATGGCCGCTGATCGTCTTTTTGCACGGCAGCGGAGAACGCGGAGACGATCCGGAAAAACTCAAGCTGCACGGCATTCCGAAAGTCGTCGAGCGCGACCCCTCATTCCCTTTTGTTGCGGTGTCTCCGCAATGTCCCGAAAACTCTTTTTGGACCGCCCATCTGGACAGTGTGACGGCGCTCATCGACGATACGATCGCGCAATACGACGTCGATCCCGACCGCGTCTACTTGACCGGTTTGAGCATGGGCGGGTGGGGGACGTGGGCGCTCGCGATCGCCCATCCGGACCGTTTTGCGGCGATCGCGCCGATTTGCGGAGGGGAAAATCCGAACAGGGCATCGACTTTGAAAGAGGTGCCGGTATGGGCGTTCCACGGCGCCAAGGACACGGTGACCCCCGCACACTATTCGCAGGCGATGGTGGATGCGCTGCGACGGGCAGGGGCCGACGTGCGGTTCACGTTATATGAGCATGCGGATCATGACAGCTGGACGGAGACGTACGACAATCCGGCTTTGTACGAATGGTTCCTGCGGCATTCGCTGCAAAGCCGGAAGCGGGAAGGCGGAAGATAGGCCGGAGGAAGATGGAATCTTCATCGGATGGCGTAGTGCAAAAACGCTTTACCGCGTGGTTTCAGACTGCGGACATACTCCCTCTTTGAGCTAACGGAAGAGGGAGTTTGTTTGTAGATGATGCGAAATCTGCGCACCAATCTGACGCGGGCAAGGAGGAATAGAAATGCGCAAAGCCCCGTTTTCGGGGCTTTGCCGACAGTCAGAAGCGTACTTTTTTACTGCTTTGAACATGGTGTGTTCGTACGGGTTACGTCCGTTACGCGCTGTCCTTGACTTTTTGCCGGGGGCGGGATATACTGGCTTCTTTTCCGCCGAATCCGCCGGTGACGAGATAGCCGATCAAGAGCAGCACGACGCCCGACAGCAGAAACAGCATGTCGTAGACGAACTCGTTGGGACCCGGTTTTACGTGATGCACCTGAAGAATTTGATGATTGACGAGCCCTTCCACGAGATTGAACGCGCCGCCGCCCGTGATGATCGCACCGACGAACGTTTTCCAGCTGTGGGCCAACCGGTCGTACTTGGCGTCGCGGAAAATTTTCACGCACGCCCATACCATCAGTGCGGTGACAAAGGCGTTAAAGATGCCGTCCGACACCATTTCCAGGCTGTGATCGGGATGGTCCACCACATGATGCCACTGCAGCAACTGATGAAATACGATGCCGTCCACCGCCCCGAGCAGCCCGAGTCCGAGCACGAAACCGGCGAAAAACAAATTGCGCGTTTTCCTGTCCATGGATTCCAACCTCCTTTGCTACTCCCATCTATGTCCAATCTTTCAACCTTTTATACTTTCCTCTATCAACGGATGAAAAGAAAGGAGGAGATGCGGATTTGGACCCGGCGAGCGATCTGCCGTCCAGGCGCCGGCATCCATCATGGTCTCCATCGACAGAACATACGGTCCAACTCGTTTTTTCATGATCCGGTCGAACGGTAACGGCGCACGCCGAGCCGCCAGACGAGCAGGCT
>Ga0068699_100672_pt1 | contig 9876 bp, 8 predicted proteins | sample CeladaPassaD2F03_FD_62211 | JGI IMG/M metagenome (GOLD analysis project Ga0068699, IMG submission 62211) | Cellulose-adapted microbial communities from the Joint BioEnergy Institute, USA - Passage D2F03 | ecosystem: Engineered > Bioreactor > Continuous culture > Unclassified | place: USA, Joint...
GGCCTGGTGTTCTGGCTCGCGCTCTTCGGCGTGCTGTACCGGCTGCTGGTCTACTTCCGGAGCGCCGAGGGGATCGGCGACGTGCTCGCTGCGAAGCTGCTCGGGCTCATCCTGCTCACGTTCCTGTCCGTGCTGCTCCTGTCCAACGTGGTGACGGCGCTGTCCACGTTCTTCCTGGCGCGGGACCTGGAGATGCTGCTGGCCGCGCCGGTGGATGGGGTGCGGCTGTACCTGGCGCGGCTGCTGGAGACGATGCTGCACTCGTCCTGGATGGTCGTGCTGGTGCTGGCGCCCGTGCTGGTCGCGTACGGCTGGGTCTACGAGGGCGGTGTGGTGTACGCGCTGGTCGCTGCGGCGTCGCTCATCGGCGTGCTGGTGCTGCCCGCGGTCGCGGGAGCGGCGGTGACGCTGCTCTTGGTCAACGTGTTCCCGGCGCGGCGCGCCCGTGACCTGCTGGCGCTCCTCGCGCTGTTCGCGGCGGCAGGGTTGGTCGTGCTGGTGCGACTGCTCCGGCCGGAGCGCCTCGCGCAGCCGGAGGGGTTCCGGGACCTGGTGGATTTCGTGGCGGCGTTGCGCGCGCCGAGCTCGCCGTGGCTGCCGAGCGAGTGGGCGGCGGAGGCGATGATGGCCGCCCTCGGCGCAGGCGGCGACCTGTTCCCGCTGCTCCTGCTCACGAGCACCGCCGCGGCGTTCGTGGTGCTCGGCGCGTGGGCCCACGAGCGCTGGTACCTCACCGGGTTCAGCCGGGCGCAGGAAGGCGCGGAGCGGCGGCGCGAGAGTCGGGCGGATGGGCTCGCGGCGGGCGCGCTCGCGGCGCGCGTGCCGGTCGCCGCGCGCGTGATGATCGCCAAGGACGTGCGCACGTTCTTCCGCGACACGTCCCAGTGGTCGCAGCTCATCCTGCTGGGTGTGTTGGTGGTGATCTACGCCTACAACGTGAAGGTGCTGCCGCTGTGGAGCGGCGAGCGGGTGAGCTTCTTCCTCGTCAACGTGATCTCCTTCCTCAACATCGGGCTGGCGGGGTTCGTGCTCGCGGCCATCGCGGCCCGGTTCGTCTTCCCGGCGGTCAGCCTCGAGGGGCGCACGTTCTGGCTGCTGCGCTCGTCGCCGCTGGACCTGCGAGCAATGGTGTGGTGCAAGTTCTTCGTCGGGCTGGTGCCGCTCCTCGTGCTCGCGCTGGCACTGACGGCGACGACGAACGCGATCCTCCGCGTCGGTCCGTTCATGATGGCCCTGTCGCTGATCACCATCACGGGCGTGACGGTGGCGGTGGCGGCGCTGGCGCTCGGCTTCGGCGCGCTGTTCCCGCGCTTCGACACGGAGAACGCAGCGCAGATCCCCACGGGCTTCGGTGGCTTCGCGTTCATGATGACCGCCGTCGTGTACCTCGCCGTCGTGATCGGGCTGGAAGCGTGGCCGGTGCACGCGTTCCTCACCGCCCGGCTGCAAGGCGAGCCGCTGGGGGGTGGGGAGCTGCTGCGGTTGGGCGTGGGGCTCGGGCTGGCGGGGCTGGTCACGCTGGCCGCCATCGTGTTACCGTTGCGCGCGGCGATGCGGAGGGTGGAGGCGCTGGGAGGGTAGGGCCGGCGCCCCCTCCGGGGTCGCAGGCCGCGCGCCGGAGGGTCGGCGACGGGACGCGCACGGATCCCACCGGCGGGAATCACATACAACATCGTGGAGACCCGTACCGAACACGGAGCGCTCGGCTCCGCAGGGAACGCGTGCGAGTGTGGGAGGGCCCCGCGTTCTCCGCGTCTCCACGTGGGCCGGGCGGTGAGCCGCTCCGTCCGTCCGGCCCGCTCGGCGGGAGCGGGAGGGCGGTCGGTCTTCTGCAGTCCAGTGGACCGGACCGGAGGCAACGAGTGAGCGTGGAGCCACGCGGAGACCTGGAGCTGGCGGTTTCGGCCGCGCGTGAGGCGGGCGAGGCGCTCATGCGCCGGTTCGGCGGAGCGCACGAGGTCACCTACAAGGAGCCAGACCAGCCGCTCACGGCGGCGGACCTCGAGGCCGACGAGATCCTGCGCGCGCGGCTGCTCGGCGCACGGCCGGAGTACGGCTGGCTCTCGGAGGAAACGAAGGACGCGCCGGACCGGCTCCGACGGGAGCGGGTATGGATCGTGGACCCGCTGGACGGGACGCGCTCCTACATCGCGGGCCGGCCGGAGTTCGCCGTGTCCATCGGACTGGTCGAAGCGGGCCGCGCGGTGCTGGGGGTGGTGTACAACCCGGCCACGGGCGAGCTGTTCTGGGCCGTTCGTGGGCGCGGCGCGTGGCGCGAGACGCCGCGGCGACGCGGGGCCGTGCGGTTGCACGTGACCGCGCGCTCCACCGGCGACCAGGCGGTGTTGCTCGCGTCGCGGAGCGAGATCGCCGCGGGCGAGTTCGACCCGTTCCACGGCGGTTGGGTCTTGCGCCCCACGGGCAGCACGGCGTACAAGCTCGCGAGACTCGCCGCCGGCGAAGGGGACGTGTTCCTGAGCCGCGGCCCGAAGAGCGAGTGGGACGTGTGCGCCGGCGTGCTCCTGGTCGAGGAGGCGGGCGGCCGGGCCACGGACCTGGCCGGGAACGAGGTGCGCTACAACCGGCCGGACCCGCACGTCGAGGGCGTCCTGGCGACCAACGGCCGGCTGCACGGCTACCTGCTGGGCGTGGTGGCCACCCTGCCGCCGGTGCGGCGGCGCGCCGGGGCGCGACAGAACGAGGAGGAGAGCGGCTGACATGAGCTGGTTGATCGTGGCGTCCGTCGCGGCGTTCGGGCTGGGCGTCTACATCGGCCTGGGCCATCCGGGGATCCCGGGCAAGGAAGACCGCGTGCTGCCGCCCGGCATGACACGGCGGCCGCGTCACAAGATCCAGATGCTCGACTGGCTCCGGCCACGGCGGCGGTGATGGCGGAGCGACGCACGAAGGGCGGCAGCGCCGCCCACGATCGGGATCAGGGCGCCGCGGCCGCGCTCGCCACTGGTTCGGACCGCAGCGGGAGCGGCGCCGCGTCGGCGTCGGGCGACGCCGGAGGCGGATCGTCTGGCGGCCGCCCCGGCCGCCTCGACCCGCACGCGCTGCTGCTGGTCGGCTTGCTCGCGGTCGGACTCGGCATGGCGGGCGTGATCCTCGGCGTCGTCGTGCCCGGCACCTTCCTCGTCGGGGTCTATCTCATCGCGTTCGGCGTGCTGGTCTGCGGCGCGGCCGGCCTGTGGCTCGCGCTGGCTGCCGGCAGCGCGGACGCGCAGGAGCCCGCCTGATGCGATTCCGCCACCCGGTGGAGGTCCGCTTCCGCGACCTCGACCCCATGGGCCACGCCCACCACACGCTGCCGCTCATCTACTTCGAGGAAGCGCGCGCCGCCTACTGGCGTGAGGTCGCGGGCCGCAGCGGCCTCGAGGACATCGACTACGTGATCGGCGAGGTCCAGGTCCGCTACCACGGACGGATCCGCTGGCCCGCCCGACTCGAGGTCCGTGTGCGGGTCTCCCACATCGGCCACAAGAGCATCGTGACGGAGTACGAGCTACGTTCGGCCGAGGACGAACTCCTCGCGAGCGGCCGCATCGTGCAGGTCATGTACGACTACCGGGCGGGCCGTTCGATCCCCGTGCCGCACGAACTCGCGGAGAGGATCCGGGCGTTCGAGGGCGCGACCGGTCCGGGTGACCCGCCCATCGGGGCTGGCGGCGCCTCGTGACCCAGATTACGATGTGCCCGCCCCGCTCCGCGCGAGCGGGAGACCGACCGGCCAGGGCGGCCGGCGGGGACTCCGGCGTCCTGAAGGAGGGGCCCGTGCTCGCGCATGTGCACGACGATTGTACGGGGACCTGGCGTCTCCAGTACGACCTCATCGTTTGTTCAGTCTGCGGCCAGACGTACCCCGCGACGCCCCAGAACCGCATCGCCGCGATGGACGAGAACTACGTGGGCAGCATGATGCAGCGTGCCGCAGAGCGCGGTGCAGTGCTCCTTGCGCGGGAGCGGTTCCGCGGCTGAGCGGCGGGGCACGTAGGGAGACGGCTGCGCCCGGCCCGGAGACGATCCGGCGCCGGGCGCGTTGCGTTGCGACGTCGGCTCTGCCGCCTAGAGGAGGAGGGAGACCAGGCCGGAAACGAGGCCGATGACCGCGCCGAGTGCGTAGCCGATCCGGACGATCAGGCGCAGCTCCCGGTCGGTCACTCCGCGGACCAGCTCCTCGAGCCGCTCGGTGGGGTAGTCGAGCATCTTCTGCTCGACGCGGCGGCTGATGTCCACGCGCTGCGCGATGGGCGGAACCTGCTCTTGGATCCAGGCCCAGAGCGGGTCCGCGAGCGCCCGCTCGATGCGGTCGATCGCGTCCGGCGGCAGACGGTCCGCCGGGCGGCCGATGGGACGCTCCAGCACGGCGGCCACCAGGCGGGCGGCGGCCTCGCGGTACAGCGCCCGCGCGCGTTCGCTCCTCGCCGCCGCGACAACGGCGTCGGCGACGCGGTCCCGCGGGATGCGGCCCAGCACCTCGCCCCACGTCCTGTGCTCCGCCGAGCGCAGCATCGTCCGCAGACGCTCGACCAGGAACGCGCGGGTGGCGGGGTCGCGGGCCAGGTTCAGCACCCAACCGGCGACCGTCGCCTTCGCTTCCTCCACGCTCCGATCGCCCGGTCTGCCCAGGACGGACGTCACGGGGCGGCGCAGGAAGTCGACGATCGCGTCGTTCACGCTCCGCGCCATCGCCTCCCGGACGTCCGGGTCCTGGAGCAACTCCGAGATCTTGTTCGCGCCCTCCGCCTCGATCGCCTCGAGCACGCGCTGCACCGTCTCCGGCGTGATGATCAGCGCGGCGACGATGCGCTGGTGGAACTTCAGGTCCCGCATGAAGCGGTCGAGGATCTCGTGCAGCACCCGTTCGACACGCGCGCGCGCCCCCGGCGCCTCGAGCATGCCGCCCAGCCGCTCGATGGCGATCGGGAGGTACGCGGAGATCGCGCGTTCGACCGCCGCGACGAGCCCGACGGGAACGACGTTCTCGAACGTGCGGGAGGGGTCGAGCAGCCGCTCGGCGGAACGGTCGAGGTACTCGCGCACGGTGCGCTCGAAGCCCTCGCCGCCCACGAGCTGCGCGAGCCACGCGTCCGCGCGCTCCGCGAGCGCGGCCTCGCGCTCCGGCGTGAGCACGTCCGCGATCGGCTGGTCGCCGAACTCCCCGATGAGCGCATCGGCCCAGCGCAGCGCGGCGGCGCGGAAGTCATCGGAGGCGAGATAGGCGTCGAGGCGTGCCAGCAGGTTCGCTGCGACGTCGTCCAGCAGCCGGCGCAGCTCGGCCGCCACGCCGGGCGCGAGCTCCTCGACGAGGGGGCCGCGCTCTCGGGTGAGCACGGCCTCGAGGAAGCCGCGCAGCCGCTCATCGAACGCCTCGCGGAACCCCGGCTCCGCCACCGTTCGGGCGAGGTCTTCGCCGGTGAGCAGACGCGTGCCGACGGTGCGGCCGACGGCCGCGGCGAGGCGCGCCTTGTTCTTGGGGATCGCGCCCTGGAGCCAACGGAGCGGGCGGCCGAACAGTCGCGGCGGGTGGTAGGGGTGGAAGAGCATCCAGATCGCGACGCTGTTCGTGATGCCGCCCGCCAGCGAGCCGAACAGCACGGTGAGCGCGAGCCGGATCAACTCCATCATCACGCCTTGCCGCGGCGCACGAGTCCGTAGACCGGGCGCCGCACGCCCCGCAGCTCCACCCAGCCGCGCACCAGGTACAGCGCGACCGGGGCGGGTCCGAGCGCGTCGCTCGTGGCGAGCTCGAGGGGCCGACCCGCCGCCCGCAGCTCGCCCTCGAGTGCGGCGTCCGGCGCCGCGATGCGCCACACCGCGTTCGGCTCGCGCGGATCATCGTTCTCCGCGGCACCGTCTTCGAGCCGTGCGCCTTCGACCACTCGCTCTTCCGGTCCCGCGATCACCCAGAGCACGTCGTCGGCGCCGGGCGCGCCGGTGAGCGCGACGTGCAGCTCCTCGCCGTCCGTGATGTAGGCCTCGTCGTAGAGCAGGGCCCGGGCGGGCGACGCACCGGACGTGCCGGGATCCGTGGCGGACGCCGCGCGGCCACGGGCGTTGCCGCGTGGCAGCTCGCGCGCGAGCTGGACGTCCAGCAGCACGCCCGGCGTGTGTGCGTCGTCCTGGACGAGGCGGGCGCTCCGGAGCCGGAGCTGTGTGCCGCGGCCCCGGCTCCACGCCGCGAATTCGGGCGCGGGTAGCAGCCGCAGCTCGCCGCGCTCGCCGCGGTACACCAGGGCCTCGACCTCCCCGTCGTCGCCGACGAGCAGCCGGAACGGGCCGTGGGGCACGATCAGCCACGGCGCGCGCACGGGCTCGTCCTCCCAGGCGGCCACGAAGACCGAGTCCCAGCCGCGGTCGCCCTCGCCGCGCCACGCCCGCACGGCGCGGTGCAGGCGGGCTCCGTCGTCGAAGGTCGTGAAGTCGAAGAGGGCGACGACGGGCCGGTCCTGCGACCTGGCGAGGAAGAGCATGCGGCGCTCGTAGGCGGCGGGCGCGCGTGCGGCGGCCGGGCCGGCATCGCCCTTCCCGGCGGCCCGATCGGCGTCGTTCGCCGGGCGATCGCACGCGACACCCACGGCCAGCAGGAGCGAGATCAGGAGCAGGATTCGGCGCATCGATCTCGGTCGTTGTCGTTCCGTGAACGAAGCAACGGAAGGTAGCACGGAGGCGAGTGGCGGAGGAAGGGGCGGTCCGACCCGCGGGCGCGCCGCCGCGGCGTGCCCGCCACCCGGGCGAGACGTGAGCGAGGGCTGCCCGTCGCGCGCCGTGGCGCCTGTCCGGGCGCGGGAAGATCGCGCCGCGTCACCGCGATCAGCACCCCGAGGCGGCTGCCTCGAGACCTACGCGGCGGGACCTGTGGTTGACCCCGGCCCCGTCACCCGTCTAACTTCCGGTCCGACAGCCAAATGCGGTGAACACCGGAGGATAGCCCCGACGGAGGCGTGATGCAGCTATACACCAAGATCTTCATCGGGCTGGTGGTGGGGGTGGCAGTCGGCCTGATCGCCAACCTCGCAGGGCTGGTCTGGCTCCAGCAGGGCCTGGTCGCGCTGCGGCCGGTGGGCACCGCATTCATCAAGCTGATCACCATGCTGGTCGTGCCGCTGGTGGTGGCGAGCCTGCTGGTGGGGACGGCCTCCCTCGGGGACATCCGCAAGCTGGGGCGCATCGGCGGCAAGACCGTCGCCTACTACCTGGTCACCACCGCGATCGCGGTCACCATCGGGCTGATCCTCTCCAACATCATCCGGCCAGGCTCGCGCATCGACCCGGCGACCCGGGACTCGCTGGCAGCGCAGTTCTCCAGCGAGGCGGCGGGACGCGTGGCGCTGGCGGCGGAGAGCCCCGGCGTCGTGGACGTGCTGCTCAACATGATCCCGTCCAACCCGTTCCAGGCCGCAGCGCAGATGGAGCTGCTGCCGCTCATCGTCTTCACGATCATCTTCGGCGCGGCGGTGAGTCTGGTCGCCGACGAGCGGCGGGACGCGGTGCTCAACTTCTTCCACGGCGTGAACGACGCCGTGATGGTCGTGATCGACTGGGTGATGAAGCTCGCGCCGTACGCCGTGTTCGTGCTGATCGGCGCGGTGGTCGCCGAGTTCGGCCTCGACCTTCTGCGTTCACTGCTGGTCTACGCCCTGACGGTGATCGCGGGGCTCGCGCTGCACGTCTTCGGTACGTATGCCGTGCTGGTGCGGGTGCTGGCGCGGCTCAACCCGGTCACGTTCTTCCGCCGCATCGCGGAGGTGCCGCTCGTCGCGTTCTCGACCTCCAGCTCGAGCGCGACGCTGCCGGTCACGATGGAGACGGCCGAGGAGAAGCTGGGCGTCTCGAAGGAGGTGTCCTCCTTCGTGCTGCCGCTGGGCGCCACGATCAACATGGACGGGACGGCGCTGTACCAGGCGGTGGCCGTGATGTTCATCGCCCAGATCTACGGGGTGCCGATGGGCATCGCGGAGCAGCTCACCATCGTGCTCACTGCGACGCTGGCGAGCATCGGTGCGGCGGGCGTGCCGAGCGCGGGGATCATCACGCTGATCCTGGTGCTGAATTCGGTCGGGTTGGGGACGCAGGCGCAGGCGGGCATCGCGCTGATCCTGGGCGTGGACCGGATCCTGGACATGATGCGTACGGCGGTGAACGTGACGGGCGACCTGACGGCTGCGGCGTTCGTGGCGCGGAGCGAGGGGGAGGCGCTGGTGCCGCGGCCGGTGGACCACCCGATCGCGATCGCGCCGATCGAGACGCACGCCGAGCGGCCGCGGACGCCGGCAGGGCAGCGGCGGTAGCCGCTTCGAGGGCGACACGAGTGGGCGCGCAACCGTGCGACGGACGATGGGTACCTTTCCAGTGAGGCGGTGCGCGTGGGGCTGACAGTCAGACGATGGAGATCATCCGATGAAGAATAGCTTCGGCAGCAAGGCCGTGATGACGGTCGGCGGGCGGCAGTACGAGCTGTTCCGGCTGGACGCGCTGGAGCGCGCGGGGCTGTCCATCGCGCGGCTGCCGTACTCGCTGAAAATCCTCCTGGAGAACCTGCTGCGGCACGAGGACGGACGGGTGGTGACCGCCCAGGACATCGAGGCGCTGGCGCGTTGGGAGGCGCGGGCGGAACCGACCAAGGAGATCGCGTTCATGCCCGCGCGCGTCCTCCTCCAGGACTTCACCGGCGTTCCGGCGGTGGTGGACCTGGCGGCGATGCGGGATGCGATGCGGCGGATGGGCGGGGATCCGAAGCGGATCAACCCGCTGCAGCCGGTGGAGCTGGTGATCGACCACTCGGTGCAGGTGGACGAGTTCGGGACGCGCATCGCGTTCGAGACGAACGCCGAGCTGGAGTACCGCCGCAACCGCGAGCGGTACGTGTTCCTCCGGTGGGGCCAGAGGGCGTTCGACAACTTCCGCGTCGTCCCGCCGGAGACGGGGATCGTGCACCAGGTGAACCTGGAGTACCTGGCGCGGGTGGTGTTCGGGCTGGAGGAAGACGACGTGAAGGCCGCCGCCTCCACGGCGGGTGGCCCGCGCCTCGCCTACCCCGACACCCTGGTGGGCACCGATTCGCACACCACGATGGTGAACGGCCTCGGTGTGCTGGGCTGGGGCGTGGGCGGCATCGAGGCGGAGGCGGCGATGCTCGGCCAGCCGGTCTCGATGCTGATCCCGCAGGTCGTGGGCTTCAAGCTCTACGGCGAGTTGCCGGAAGGGGCCACGGCCACGGACCTGGTGCTGACGGTCACGCAGATGCTCCGGCAGAAGGGCGTGGTCGGCAAGTTCGTGGAGTTCTACGGGCCGGGCCTCGCCTCGCTGCCGCTGGCCGACCGCGCGACCATCGCGAACATGGCGCCGGAGTACGGGGCCACGTGCGGCATCTTCCCGGTGGATGAAGAGACGCTGCGGTATCTGCGGCTGACGGGCCGGTCCGAGGAGCGGATCGCGCTGGTCGAGGCGTACATGAAGGAGCAGGGTCTCTTCCACACCGCGGACTCGCCGGAGCCGGAGTTCAGCGACACGCTGGAGCTCGACCTCGGCACGGTCGAGCCGAGCCTGGCGGGCCCGCGCCGGCCTCAGGACCGCGTGCGCCTCTCCGAGGTGAAGCGCTCCTTCCTGGCCGCGCTGCCGACGCTGGTGAAGGGCGGCGCGCCGGCGTTGCAGTCGGAGGGTGAAGGCGGCGTTGCGGTGGCCGCCCGGCCCGGCGTGAAGGTGGTGCTCCAGGGCCAGGAGGTCGAGCTCCAGGACGGCTCGGTGGTGATCGCGGCGATCACGAGCTGCACGAACACGTCGAACCCGTCGGTGATGGTGGCGGCGGGGCTGTTGGCGAAGAAGGCGGTGGAGCGGGGGCTGAAGACGCAGCCGTGGGTGAAGACGTCGCTG
>Ga0068699_100806_pt1 | contig 8189 bp, 8 predicted proteins | sample CeladaPassaD2F03_FD_62211 | JGI IMG/M metagenome (GOLD analysis project Ga0068699, IMG submission 62211) | Cellulose-adapted microbial communities from the Joint BioEnergy Institute, USA - Passage D2F03 | ecosystem: Engineered > Bioreactor > Continuous culture > Unclassified | place: USA, Joint...
CCGCGCGCAAATTCGCGGCCATCCCGTCGATTCCGATATTATTGAAACCCATGCGGTTGATCAGCGCCTCATCCTCGGGCAGCCGGAACAGCCTCGGCTTGTCGTTGCCCGGCTGCGGCCGGGGGGTGACGGTGCCCACCTCGACAAAGCCGAACCCGATGGAAGAAAAGGCGGGAACCGCTTCTCCGTTCTTGTCGAGCCCGGCCGCCAATCCGACCGGATTGGCAAATTCCAGACCCCACAGCGTTTGCGAAAGCAATGGGGACGCTTCCTGCCCGTACATCCGTCTCATCAGGGCGAGCGTCCCGGGAATGCGCGCCGCGCGGCTCAATCCGCCCACGGTCAGGTGGTGGGCGGTTTCCGCGTCCAGACGAAACAATACCGACTTCGCCAACCGATACAGCACCGGCGATCCTCCGTTTCATGAATCCGTTGCATCGAACAAATTGCCCGCTATTTGACAGTTTAACGAACCGGAAGAAAAAAGAAAAGGGGCACGCATCGACGACCGCGGCGGCCCTCCGGCGCGGCCGCCGCCACCGGACGGACGTATTACACAATCCTCCGGGATGTGTTAAAATGTAGGAAAATGTTCATATCCAAGCGAGGTCATCTGCCCATGGCCAAGAAAAAACAATCGTATCTGGAACGCAGACAAAAAGTGGAACAGGTGAACAAGAAAGCGATCATCTGGGTGGCGGCCGGCGCCGCGATCGTCGTGATCGCCATCAGCGTACTGCTGGCGCTGGATCTCTGATCCGATCCGCCCCTGACGGCTCCGCACGATGACGATTCCCAAAGGTTCGGCCCGGCCCGGAATCCGGCGCGTCTTGTGCGATCCGAACGGGAGCTTTCCGGGAACTCCCGCGCTCTGTCGGCATCGGATGTCGGCATATGCGTTCCCTATCGGGACGGCGCGATGTTGTGCCATCGGTCAACCGTACGGTCCTTCCGTCGTCACCCGCAACCCGGTTCACGGCGCGCAAAAACAACAAACCCTCCCAAAAGGGAGGATTTGCGATTCGTTATGGTTCAACCTCGCGGTCATTTGTTAAAAGGTGTGTCGGAAATTTTGATCGAATCGGTCGGGCAGCCGTCCTGAGCGTCCTGCATGTCGTCGTACAGTTCTTCCGGAATTTCCGTAATGCCCCGGTTGTTGTCCCCGTTATAAATGACTTCGGCCAACCCTTCGTCATCGTAATCGTAGATGTCCGGCGCGGAAGCTCCGCAGGCGCCGCAGGCAATGCACGTTTCCTTATCGACCCATGTGTATTTTGCCATTTGCTACGTCCCTCCTTCGCGGGTAGACCCCTGAAACATGCACGATGTTTTCCGTTTTCCCTTACCCAATATAATACAACGCCTGCGAAAGTTCAAATCATTTCAACAAACTTTCATTTTTTAGCGTTCCCCTTCAAACGCGGGACGAAACCGTGATATAATGGTACAATATGACCAGTGCTTAGCAGATTACCGCACGCAAGGAGGACGGCGCATGTCGGACGCAGTAACGATTTTTGACACGACGCTGCGCGACGGAACACAAGGAGAGGGCATCAGCCTGACCGTCGAGGACAAACTGAAAATCGCCCGCAAGCTGGATGAGCTGGGCGTTCATTATATTGAGGGCGGATGGCCGGGAAGCAACAACAAGGATATCGAATTTTTCGAACGCATCCGTTCGGTCAAGTTGAACCACGCGAAAATTACCGCATTCGGCAGCACGCGCAGAAAAGACACCCGCCCCGAGCAAGATCCGAACTTGCAAGCCATTCTCGATTCCGGCGTGAAAGTGGCGTCGATCTTCGGCAAGTCGTGGGACTTCCACGTGCATAAGGCGCTGCAGACGACGCTTGAAGAAAATTTGGCGATGATCCGCGACTCCGTCCGCTATTTGAAAAGCAAAGGGCTGGAAGTCATTTACGACGCCGAGCATTTTTTCGACGGCTACAAGAACAACGCCGACTATGCCATGCAGACGATTTTGGCGGCGGAAGAGGCGGGCGCGGACTGGATCGTGCTGTGCGATACGAACGGCGGCTCGCTGCCCGATGAAGTCCGGGCCATTGTGACGGAAGTGCGCGCGAGGCTGAAGGCGCCGCTCGGCATTCATGCGCACAACGACTGCGAGCTCGGCGTCGCCAATACGCTCGCCGCCGTCCAGGCGGGAGCGCGCCAGGTGCAAGGCACGATCAACGGCATCGGGGAACGATGCGGCAACGCCAACCTGTCGTCGGTCATCCCCAATTTGCAGCTGAAGCTCGGATTCCGCTGCGTCAGCGACGAACAGCTGCGGAGCCTGTACAATGCGGCGCGCTACATCAGCGAAATCGCCAACATGCATCTTCCGGTCAACCAGCCGTATGTCGGCGCCGCCGCTTTCGCCCACAAGGGCGGCATCCACGTTTCGGCCATCCTGAAACATCCGAGCACGTACGAGCACATCCGGCCGGAGCTCGTCGGCAACAAACAGCGCGTGCTCGTGTCGGAGCTGGCCGGACAGAGCAATCTCATTTTCAAGGCGCAGGAACTCAACCTCGACATCGATCTGGAAACCGACAAAGCGCGCGCGATGATCCGGAAAATCAAGGACATGGAACACCAGGGCTACCAGTTCGAAGGCGCGGACGCCTCGCTGGAACTTTTGCTGCGCGAAGCGTCCGGCGACGTGCAGACGATTTTCACGCTGGAAAGCGCAAAAATTTTCGTGGAGAAAAACGGCAGCGGCCGCTTTACGACGGAAGCGATTTTGAAGCTCAACGTGCAGGGGCAAACGCTGTATACCGCGGCGGAAGGCAACGGCCCCGTCCACGCGCTCGACAACGCGCTGCGGCAGGCGCTCGTGCAGTTTTATCCGCAAATTCGCGACATGCATCTGACCGACTACAAAGTGCGCGTCCTCGACGGAAAAGAGGCGACGGCTTCCAAAGTGCGCGTGCTGATCGAATCTTCCGACCTGCATCGGACTTGGAGCACCGTCGGCGTGTCGGAGAACATCATCGAGGCGAGTTGGGAAGCGCTCGTCGACAGCATCCGATACGGACTCCTCAACCGGTCCGGAGACAGCGGCCGGGAAGCTTCGCGGGAAAACGCCGGTACAGCGGGACGCTGACCGGCGTTCTCACTTCTTATCAACTTCGTATCGCCAGGCTAGATGACATCCTTGACGTAGCGCTCCATCTCCTCGTACGACCGGATCCCCAAAACGATTTGCCGGATGACGCCCTTCTTGTCCACCAGAACGGTCGTCGGATACCCGATGACCCGGTACAGTTTGGTCACCTTGTTGTCCGGATCCAGCAGCACGGGAAAGCGGAATCCGTATTGTTCCGCAAAACTCTTCGCATCTTCCTCGCTGTCCAAATACGTCACATTGACCGCATAAATGTCCAGATGCTCGCGATAGTTCTTATACAGCTTGACCAAATCCGGCGCCTCCAGCTTGCACGGGTCGCACCAGGACGCCCAGAAGTTGATCAACAGCACCTTGTCCCGGCTGCCGCCGTCCACACCGTAACTGCCGCCGTCCAGCGCGGTCAAGGTAAACGAAGGCGCGCGCCGCCCGACTTCCGGCGCTGCGGGAGCCGCGGTCTCCTGCGCGTCGTCCCGCTGCCCAGCCGCGGCCTGTCCCGACGAACTGTCCGCCCGAACCAACCCCTGGCATCCCGCCGCGACGGTCCAGATCAGCACCGCGACCGCCATGATCCCCAGTTTGCTGAAGGCTCCGCGTTGTTTCGGTTTGTTCACTTCCCCGCTTCCTTCCCGCAAGTTTTGACAAGCTCCACCCTCAATATACCGCATTCGCGCCTCAACCACAAAAACGTCACGGCCGGCGCGATCGACAATATTGTGAATCAACGTCCGAAAAGGGAAAGCGCCGCTGCAGCTCGCAACCAAAGATACGCTTACGGACCGACTCGATCGGCGGCTTTTCGCCGCGAAAATCCGCAGCAAGGCGCCGCGCCGCGGGCAGCGCTCTCTCGCCCCAGTATGAGGAGGATGGACGCCTGACATAATAAGCATGATCTCTTGCGGGAGGGTGCATTCATGGAAAAGTCGAAATCGAAGAAATTGTCCGTTGCCTTCGAGAGCGACATGCGGTACGTCGCGGACTGGAAAATCGCGCGCGGACGGCGGTCCGGCCGCGAGCAGGCGGGCGCCAAATCCGGAAGCCGCGGAAAGCTTGGCGAATTCGCCGCCATCGCCACCGTCCCGCTCGTGCTCGTGTTCGGCAATTCCATGCTGATCCCGGTGCTGCCGCAAATGCAGTCGGCGCTGAACATCAGCCAATTTCAAACGAGCCTCGTCATCACGCTGTTTTCCGTCACCGCCGCGGTGTGCATTCCCGTGCTCGGATACTTGTCCGACCATTTCAGCCGAAAAGCGATCATGATCCCCTGCCTCATCGTGTACGGGGCGGCCGGCGTGCTGGCGGGATTCGGCGCCATCTGGGATTCGTACGGCGTGCTGATCGCCGCGCGGGCGCTGCAGGGCATCGGCGCGGCCGGCACGGCGCCGATCGCCATGGCGCTCGTCGGCGACATGTATAACGGGGGCACGGAAAGCAAGGCGCTCGGATTGACCGAAGCTTCCAACGGCACCGGCAAAGTGCTCAGTCCGATCATCGGTTCCGTACTCGCGCTGATCGTCTGGTACGCCGCGTTTTTCGCTTTTCCGGCGTTTTGCCTGCTGTCCCTGCTGGCCGTCATGTTCCTGATCCGCGAACCCAAACGCGAGAGCCGGCCGCCTTCGCTGAAACAATATCTGAAAAACATCGGAAATATTTTGCGCGCCAAGGGAAGATGGCTGGTGAGCTCTTTTGTCGCCGGCTCGCTGGCGCTGTTCGTGCTGTTCGGCGTCCTGTTTTACTTGTCGGACATACTCGAAAAGGCGCCTTACCGCATCGACGGCGTCGTGAAGGGACTCGTGCTGGCCATTCCGCTGATGGCGATGGTGACGACCTCCTATATTACCGGCAGCGTCATCAAAAAAAACGGCGTGCTGATCCGCCGTCTCATGTTAGCCGGCCTGGTGCTGTCGACCGCCGCGTATATGTTGACGATCTTTTTCAGCCGGAACATCTATTTGTTTGTCGGACTTCTGACTGCCGGAAGCTTGGGCACGGGGCTCCTGCTGCCTTGCCTGAACACGATGATCACCGGCTCCGTTTCGAAAGGGGAGCGCGGCATGATCACGTCGCTGTACAGCAGCCTGCGGTTTTTCGGCGTCGCTTTCGGACCGCCGATTTTCAGCTGGCTCGCGGGGTGGTCGAAAACGAACGACAGCGCGGTGTTCGTCACGGTTTCCGCGCTGTCCGCCCTGTCGCTCGTGCTCGCGTTTTTTTTCATCAAACCGGACAAACGGCTGCAGTCCGGATAACGGCGCCGCATGACCCGGCCGGCGATGCGACACAAAAAATGCCGCGCACATGCGCGGCGTTCCGTTCAACAGCCGGACCCGGCCGGCGGACGCGACGCACATCCGCACGGATCGCGCGCCAAAAGTCCGCATGTCGGCCGGGCCGTGTTTGCGCCTCTCCCGCGAGGGCGCCGGCGCTTATCCCGCCACCGTCGTCTCCGTTCCCGAAGCTGCGTTCTTCATTTGCTCCGGATACCCGTAGACGCCGTGTTCGCTCAGATCGAGACCGACGATTTCCTGTTCTTCGGTGACCCGCAGACCGATGACGGCCTTGATGATCGCCAGGACGATATAGGAAGCGATGAAGGCGAAGGCGCCGCTGACGACCACGCCGAGCACCTGCACGCCGAGCTGGTGCCAGCCGCCGCCGTAGAACAGTCCGGCTCTGCCGACACCGACGATTTCTTCCGCCAGCTCCGGCGTCGCGAAAAATCCGTTGGAAATCGTTCCCCAGACGCCCACCGTACCGTGGACCGACAGCGCGTAAATCGGGTCGTCGATGCCCATTTTGTCAAAAAACTTCATGCTGGCGTATACGAGCACGCCGCCCAAGAGCCCGATCACCACCGCCGCCCAGGGCTCCACGAACGCACAAGATGCGGTGATGGCCACAAGACCCGCCAGCGCGCCGTTGAGCATCGTGGGAATGTCCGGCTTGCCCGAAAACATCCATGCAACCAGAAGCGCCGCCACCGCGCCGGCCGCGGCCGCCAGCTGCGTGTTCATCGCCACGAAACCGAAAAATCCGTCGCCGACCGTGATCGTGCTGGCGCCGTTGAAGCCGAACCAGCCGACCCACAAAATCAGCACGCCCAGCGTGGTAAACACCTGATTGTGGCCGGGAATGTCGTTGACCGTCCCGTCCTTGTTGAACTTGCCGAGCCTCGGCTTCAGCAAAATGGTCGCGGCCAGCGCGGCCATGGCGCCGGTCAGGTGAACGACCGTCGAGCCGGCAAAATCCTGTTTGCCTTCATCGGCCAACCAGCCGCTGCCCCAAATCCAGTGGGCGATGACCGGATAAATGATCGCCGTAAACACGATGGAGAAGATCAAATAGGCGGAAAGCTTGGCCCGTTCCGCAAACCCGCCCCAGGCGATCGTCAGCGACACCGCCGCAAACGCCAGCTGGAAGATGAAAAACACGGTCGGCGGAACGTCGTCTCCTTCCGCGGCATTCATGAGGTCGAAAGCGAAATAATCGCCCCATCCGATCAGCGGTTGTAAACCGCCCGCCTGCGATCCGAAAATCAGCGCATACCCGACCGCCCAGAACACCAACGAGCACAAACCGAAGGTGAAAATCGTTTTACCCGCCACATGTCCCGCGTTTTTCATGCGGGTCGAGCCGGATTCCAGCATAATAAATCCGCCCTGCATGAAAATGACGAGAATCGCCCCCAACATGACCCATACCGCATTCAACCCCAATTCCATATGCCTCACTCCATTCATGTTAAGTTTTCTAACAAATTCAGCATTGATGAACACATTTTAGATCGTAATCGCTAATTTTTCAATATTTATGTAAGGTTTTTTTACACAAAATATTTTGCCGGTCCGTTCGACGGCGGCGGTCATGTGCGAAATGCCGTCGTGGAACGACATTCGCGTCACATCAACAGGTCCTCACCGAGTTGACTGCGACATTCGTTTTTTTTATGATGAGGGTGAAACTTTGCGCCTGTCGCCACGTATGGAATGACTGGAGAAAAGCGCGGAATGAATGGGGAATGAATGGGATTGCGCTCCATAAATGGGATTTACGCCATTAGATGAAGTATTGCTCGATGTGAGCGGTTCCGCGTATGAGGATTGCGCGTATGAAACGGGGAAAGGAAACGAAATCTATCCGAGAGAGCGATTTTTCGGAAACGTGCGCGGCATCCGGCCGCGAAAAATAAGTTCAAAACATATTTATGGGGGAATGCGCCATGCCGTTTTTCATCTTCCATCCGATGGATTTTTTAATCATCATCGCCTTCGGCATTTCGCTTTGGGCGCAGTTTCGCGTCCGCGGCACGTTCAACCGTTTTTCCCAGGTGCCCGTCCAGTCGGGCATGACCGGCTATGAGGCGGCGCGCCGCATGTTGGACAGCAACGGTTTGTACGATGTGCCGATCGAACCCGTGCGCGGCACGCTGAGCGACCACTACGATCCGATTCACCGCGTCGTGCGCCTGTCGGAACCGGTTTATTACCAAAGCTCGATCTCCGCGGTATCGGTCGCCTGCCACGAAGTCGGCCACGCGATCCAGCACAAGCTGTCGTACCCGATGCTGGTGCTGCGCCACAAAATGTTTCCGATCGTCAACTTCGCCTCCGGAGCGGCGCCGTTTTTGCTGATCGCCGGCTTCCTGATGCAGTGGTCGAACCTGATCTTGCTCGGCATTCTCTTCTTCTCGGCCGCGGTGCTGTTCCAGCTCGTCACCCTGCCCGTGGAATTCAACGCCAGCAGCAGGGCGAGGGAACTGATGATCTCGGAAGGGTTTATTACCAACGACGAGGAGAAAGGCGTCGCCAAGGTATTGAACGCCGCCGCGCTCACGTACGTCGCCGCCGCGCTCATCTCGCTGTTGGAACTGCTGAAGTTCATTATGATTTTCGCTTCCAACCGCGACGAATAATGCGGACGGCGCACATTGCGCAATCCCAAAATCGGGTAGGAGGGGGCGGCTAACCCCCGTCCCCCCACACCACCTAGCATGCGGGTCCGCACTAGGCGGTTCCAAAAGGTTGACGAAGTTCCATATAGCGAGAAAGCATTCTGCTCA
>Ga0068699_100854_pt1 | contig 7695 bp, 8 predicted proteins | sample CeladaPassaD2F03_FD_62211 | JGI IMG/M metagenome (GOLD analysis project Ga0068699, IMG submission 62211) | Cellulose-adapted microbial communities from the Joint BioEnergy Institute, USA - Passage D2F03 | ecosystem: Engineered > Bioreactor > Continuous culture > Unclassified | place: USA, Joint...
CGCGTTGATGCGCGCGAGCAGCGCGGCCCTGCGCCGCAGCCGGATCGCCTCGGGCGTGCCGGGTCGGACGCGCGTAGAGAGCGGGCCGACGACGAAGTCGTGCACCACGCTGAGCAGCACCATGGCCAGGACGGTGCCCAGCTTCGCTGCGAGCGTGTGGCCGTACCGCGTCGCCCAGAACGCGCCGTCGGTGAGCAGCTCCCAGCGGAGCATGCCACGGAAGTAGAGGTTGCCGACGCCGGTCAGGATCAGGATGGCGATGGCGATCCAGCCGACGAGTCGGAACTGCGTGCCGATCTTGCCGAACAGCTCCGCGCGCAGCGCAGGCGGCTCGACCTTGCGGAGCACGGGCGCGCCGACGGCGGCGAGGAAGAACATGCCGCCGAGCCAGAGAAAGGCGGCCAGCACGTGCAGCGTGACGTTCAGGTAGTACAGCGACACTGTTTCTCCGTTGTGGCCTCAGAACCGCTCCCCTTTCGCTTCCCGGATCTGGCTGCCGACGGCGCGGATCCGCGTCCACATGGTCCAGAAGTAGAGGAAGATGCCGACCACTTGCCCGGCGCCGCCGAGGACGACGATCCACGCCAGCCACGTCTCGCCGCCGCGCCACGCGCGTGCCAGCTCGGCGAGGAACCGGGCGGCGGTCGCGACCGTCAGGATCCAGTACGCGATGGCGATGCGTTCAGGCCGATAGCGCGTGTCACCCTTGGGCGCCCGGGGGAACAGCCACAACGCAACGCCCAGGATCAGGAAGATCACGAAGCCGACCAGCACGGCGTGCGTGTGGGCGGAAACGACGTAGCGGTTGGGCCATACCCCGAACAGCTCGCGGCGGACCAGCGCGTAAAGGCCAGTCAGGAGCCCGCCCACCAGGAAGCCGATCCCCGTCTTGATGTAGCGCCGAACCATCGTGTGCATGGCCGTGTCTCCGTCGGCTCGCCCCGTGCACCGCTCCACGACCGACCGCTCACGCCGCAAACGGCCGCGCCGCGGAAAGATGGCTCGAGCCGCCGGAGCGATCCATCGGGCAGCGCACGTGGCCGGCTGTGCGGGGATCCCCTACACGCGGCGTCGGGCGACACCCTACGGCGGGATCCGTCTGTCAGCACGGACCCGGTGGGAGAATCCTCCCGACTCCCGGCGCAGGATCATCCGTTCTCCGACATCCACGCGTGCGGCGCGTACGTTAGATTCATCACCGGCAGCCGGCAGCGCCGATGCCACAATGCGGGGAGGAGTTCGACATGACGCCACGACGCCATCCGATCCGTGACCTCCTGGTCGGCGGCCTCGCCTTCGTCGTGCTCCCGGCGGCAGCCGCGGGCGCGCAGGAGAGGCCCCTGCCGTTCCGGCCGGGCGAGGAGCTGATCTACAGCAGCAAGCTCGGCCGCCTGGGCGGATCGGGCAAGGGCGTGATGCGCGTGGAGACGGATACCGTCCGGTCCGCCGAGACGTACCTGCTGTCGTTCGACTTCGCGACCAAGGTCGGGCCGTTCCGGGTGGAGGCGAGGAGCCGGTCCTGGGTGGACCCGGAGCGTATGGCCGCGCTGCGGTTCCACAAGCACGAGCGGCACCCGTTCTCGTCCAAGAGCGAAGAAGTCGAGCTGTATCCCGGCGAACGGCGCTGGCGGTCCGCGCAAGGGCGCGAGGGGGTCAGCGAGACGGACGCGCCGCTGGACGAGCTGTCCTTCCTATACTACGTCCGCACACTCGAGCTGGAGGACGGTGCCACCTACGTCGTCGAGCGGCACTTCGACCCCGAGCGGAACCCCGTGCACATCAAGGTGCTGCGGCGGGAGCGCGTGGTGGTCCCCGCCGGCGCCTTCGACGTGGTCGTCGTCGAGATGCGCGTCCGGGACAAGGACCACTTCAACGGCGATGGCTCGTTCCGCATGTACCTGACGGATGACGAGCATCGCTACCCCGTCCGCCTGGAAACCTCGGCTTCCATTGCCGGGAGGGCGATCCTCGAACTCGAGGCGGCCGTCCCGGCCCGACCCGCCTCACTGGCGCGTGGGGTGAGCGACGCGCGGTGACCGAAGCGGCCGGCGAACTCGCCGGTCGCGATCCCATCCTGCCCGCTGCTCGCCCTGTAAGGAGTTGCCGGACAGGCCTTCCTCCTTCCCTCACCGGAATTTCCTCCGCCACCCGACAGCGCCCGGCCCTCCCGGTGGCCAACTTGATCCGCGCAGTCAAGAAGTGACTGCAACGGTTCGAAAATGATGACGGGGGATCCCGTGAGAACGAGGGAGGATCCGATGACCACGCTGCGACGCTTGAGCGCTCTCGCACTGCTGGTTCTGCCGGCGCCGGTACTCGCCGTCCAGGGCGTGATCGAGCCGGGGCCGTCGTCGCCGGCCAACGGCCGCGCGGCCCTGGTGATCCAGCCCGAGAGCCGGCTGTGGTTCGAGGGGACGTCCACGGTGCGGGATTTCCGCTGCGAGGCGACGCGGATGGACGGTGCGGTGGAGGTCGATGCGGCCAAGCCGAGCATCGCGGTCGCGGACCTCCAGGGGTCGGTACGCAGCGTCCGTCTCGACATCGCCGTGGCGGATCTCGACTGCCGCAACGGCACGATGAACGACCACATGCGGAAGGCGCTGAAGGCCGACCAGAACCCGGGCATCGCCTACCGCATGACGAATTACCAGCTCCAGGTCCAGGGCAACGGCGAGGGGCTGGCCAAGCTCGAAGGTGACCTCACGATCGCCGGCACGACCAAGCCGGTCACCCTCGACGTCGTCGTGACGCCCGGTGCGGACGGGACGCTGAAGGTGCAGGGGAGCAAGGAGATCGTCATGACGGACTTCGGCGTCAATCCGCCCAAGCTCATGATGGGGACGTTGAAGGTGAATCCGCGCGTGGTGGTGCACTTCGACGTTGTGCTGAAGCAGTAGGACCGATGCCGGCGGCCCGGAGGGTCCGGGGCGGCCGGCGATGACGTGGACTGACGGGCCTCACGACCCGAGAACGAGGACGCCGTAGAGAGAGGAGATAGACCATGAGAGCCGGGACCACGATCCTTACAGGCGCCTTCATGGCGCTGCTGGCGGCACCGGTGGCTGCCGCCCAGGGCAGCAACGGCAGCGGGCCGAGCGCGCCAGCGGACACGGCTTCGGCGAAGGCGGCGGGCGCCGTGCTGGCGCCGCCCATCGCGATCCAGCACATCCGCCCTGCCGACCAGCGGGGAATCAACGTGTTCGAGCCGCCCAAGGACGACGCGACGCCGTACGCCGGGTTCCGGATCGACTTCGGCGGCGCGTTCACCACGCAGTTCCAGTCCATGTCCCATAGCAACCGCGCGGTCCCGAACGTCGTCGACAGCGTGAACGTGAACGAGCTGATCGACATCGGCTGGGGCGTCAACCTGCCCACGGCGAACCTGGTGATGAACGCGCAGCTCGCGCCGGGGATCCGCGTGGCGCTGGAGACGTACCTCTCCTCGCGGCACCACCAGGAGGCGTGGGTCAAGGGCGGATACCTGCAGGTCGATGCGTCACCGATCGACCACTGGGCGCTGAACAAGCTGTTCGAGGTGCTGACGGTGAAGGTCGGCATGTTCGACCTGAACTACGGTGACGCGCACTTCCGCCGGAGCGACAACGGCAACGCGCTGTACAACCCGTTCGTCGGCAACCTGATCCTCGACGCGTTCACGTTCGAGCCCGGCGCAGAGATCTACCTCCGCTACAAGGGCTTCCTCGCCATGGGCGGCATCACGACCGGCGTCAACAAGGGTGATGTGACGTATCCTGATGCCCGCTCACCCGGCTTCCTGGCGAAGCTCGGCTTCGACCGGCAGATCAACGACGCGCTGCGGGTGCGCCTGACCGGATCCCTCTATGACATCGACAAGTCGCCCAGCGCCACGCTGTTCTGGGGTGACCGCGCTGGCTCCCGCTACTACATGGTGATGGAGAACGTGCAGGCGAACGTGACCTCGCAGGCGTGGTCCGGGCTGATCAACCCCGCGTTCCGGAACGAGATCCGGGCGATCCAGATCAACCCGTTCGTGAAGTATGGCGGCCTCGAGCTGTTCGGCGTGATCGAGCGCGCGGACGGCCGTGCGTCCACGGAGCCCGAGACCCGGCGCTTCGAGCAGTACGCCGCCGATGTGGTGTACCGGTTCCTGCCGGGCGAGAAGGTGTACGTGGGCGCGCGGTACAACACCGTGGAGGGTGAGCTGCCGATCAGCGGCCAGAACTACGACATCTCCGTGGATCGCTGGCAGTTCGGTGCCGGCTGGTTCGTGACTCCCACGATCCTGCTGAAGGGCGAGTACGCGCGTCAGCGGTACCTCGACTTCCCGGAGACCGACATCCGCCACGGCGGTAAGTTCAGCGGGTTCATCTTCGAGGGCGTGGTCTCGTTCTGAGCCGGCGACGACCCGCGAGGGTCCAAGAGCCGGCGGGTGGCCTTGGGCCGCCCGCCGGCTCTCGGCTCGGAGCCGCGCCTGCTGCGTGGCGGGCTCTCCTCCGCGCGGCGAACCTCCTGCATGGCCCGTCGCGGCGCCTTCGCCGCGCGGGTCGGCGAACCCCTCACAGCAAAGGAGATCGTGCTCGGGCATTGCCCGACACAGATTCCACCGGCGCCCGACACCCCGGCGGCGGCGGTCGCGACAGATTGTGGGGCGAGAAGCGGCTGAAGGGCACCCATACGGAAAGGAGCTGGCCATGCTCACGGTCAGGGACATCATGCAGACGGAAGTGACGACCGCGTCGCCGGACATGACGGTGCGGGAGCTGGCCCGGCTCTGGGAGGAGCGGGGCATCACCGGCACGCCGGTGGTGGACGTGAACGGCAAGGTGCTGGGTGTGGTGTCGGCGTCGGACCTGATCCGGCTGGCGGCCGAGCAGGGGGACGTGTCGGACGAGGTGCGGCAGCACGAGCCGGTGTACCCGCCGGAGGAGGTGGAGGAAGAGGGGGCCGAGGCATCGTGGTACGCCTTCTTCGCGGATGAGGCGCCGCAGCTCTACACCGGGCTGGACGGGATCGTGGAGTCGGTGTTCGAGGAGGTGACGGTGGGCGACATCATGACGCGGGCGATCTTCTCCGTCCGGCCGCACGCGACGATCCAGGAGCTGGCCAAGTTCCTCCTACGTGCAGGAATCCGCCGCGCGCTGGTGATGGAAGGCGGGAAGCTGGCCGGGATCGTGACGGCGACGGATGTGATCCGCGCGGTAGCGGAGGGCAAGGTGACAGTCGAACCCGCTGAGTCCGTGGTCGCGTGAGAGGAGGGCAGGGGCGATGCTCACCGATGTGGAACTGCTCGATCTGTATCGCCAGCTGCGCGAGCGGGACGTCCTGAGCGTCTACCTGGACGCCGAGGAGCGCGATCCGGCGGAGAAGACCGCATGGCGCCGGCGGCTGAACAATCTGGTGGCGGAGGCGCGCGGCGCGGCGGGACGGCGTGCGGCGTTCGACGCGGCGGTCGCCCGCGTCATGGAGCGGTTGGACCAGTACACCGGGTTCCTGCCCGGGCGCGGGTGGGCGGCGTTCGCGACGCCGGACCGACTGTGGTACGCGGGGTCGTTGCCTGCGCCGATGCCGGACCTGGTGGCGTGGGATACCGGGATGCGCGTCGCCCCTCTGGTGCGCGGGCTCAAGCAGAACCGTGCGGTGATCGCGCTGTTGCTCGACCGGCAGCGTGCGCGGCTCTTCCGTTACCGTGGGGGCGAGCTGGGCGAGCCCGAGGAGCTGGTGCCCGACGCGCCCGAACCGGACATCGAGGGCACGCGTGGCGCCAAGCGCGCGGCGACGCACACGGGCATGCGCGGAGCGACGGGCACGGACGTGCGGCAGAGCCTTGCGGACGCGGCGGCGGAGCGGCTGGCGCGGCTCGCGGTGGAGCGGGCGGTCGCCTTGGCGGGCGACGACGGCTTCCTGGTCCTGGGCGGCACGCCCGAGATGATCGCTGCTGCGGCCCGGCGGCTGCCGAAGACCATGGCGGGGCGAGTCGCCGAGCGTCCATCGCTGCACCTCGCGGTAACGCCCGCCGAGCTGCAGCCGATCCTAGAAGAGGCGGCGTCGACGCTATCGCGTAAGCAGCAGGAGGAGCTGCTCCGGGACGTGCTGGAAGCGGCGCGCGCCGGCGGGCTGGGCGCGATCGGCCGGGAGCACGTCGAGTACGCGTTGCGTGATGGCGGCGTCGACACGCTGCTCATCTCGCGTCGACTGCGGGAGAGCCAGCCCGAGGTGGTCGAGCGCATCATTCGCGCTGCACTGGATGCGGGTGTGACACGGGTCGAGGAGCTGGGCGGCGAAGGAGCGGACGCGCTGGATGGCGAAGCGGGTGGCGTTGCGGCGCGGCTCCGGTATCGGCCCCGCCCGGCCGAAACGGTGGGGGCGAAATGAGCGCGATGCGAAATACGCCGACGGTCCGGCGGAGTCTCGCGGGCGTGCACCGGGGCGACGTATTCCGTGTCGAGCGCATCCTGTTCGACGAGCTCCGCGCGCTCTGCGACAGGCTGGACCTCCACGAGGGTGATGTGGTGGAGTGTAGGACGGATACGGGCCCGTGGCTGATGCTCGAGACCGCGAGCGGCCGCACCGTCGCGCTGGAGCGCGACTGGGCCCGGTTCATTCAGATCGCCGCAGCCGGCAGCACCAGGAGCTGACGGTCGCGGGACGCTCGAAAGGAGGTCCGGTGTCGCGTTCAGGGCGGCGCCGTCGCTTTGCCGTCGTCGCGCTCGCTGCGCTCGCGGCGTGCGCCGGTGAGGGGCCGGAGGGTTCAGCCAGCGCGGCGGAACGTGGCGCAGACGCCAGCGCGGCCGCGGACGCCCGCCCGGCGTGGGGGGTGGAGTCGGGGATGCCGCCGGTGACGGGCGAAACCGCGGCCGCGGTCCGTTCTCCGGACACGACGTCCGCTGGTCAGGCCGGCGTCGGGACGGACGTGCAGCCGCTGGACCCGGAGGCGATGGAGCCGCTCCTGCCGCCCCGGCCGGAGGCGGCGGAGGCGCGGCGGCTCGCGGTGGAGGGCGAGCGGGTCTTCCGCGCGAAGGGCTGCGCCCGGTGCCACACCGTCGGCGGCGGCGACCGCGACGGCCCCGACCTCGCCGGCGTGAGCGAGCGCCGGAGCTACGCCTGGATCGTCATGATGCTGACCCAGCCCGAGTACATGGTCCAGGCCGATCACACCGCACAGCAGCTCCTGATCGAACACTTCCTCGAAATGCCCAACCTGGAGATCACGGTGGAGGAGGCGCGGGCGGTGTGGGCGTATCTGGAGACGGGCCGGTGATGGCGCGGCGGGCGACGCCGTGGCCGCAAGCCCGCTCGATCAGCACGCCGCAGCGCGCACTCGATTGGTATCAGCCTCGATGCCGTCGATCACGAAGGCCGGGGTGAGTCACCGACCGGAGCGCTGCGTGTGTATGCTCATCAAGCCTGGGGCGGCCGTGGCGTACCGGGTGCGCGACTGCTCTCGTACTCCTTCGCGATCCTCCGCAATTTGCGCGGCGGCCTCACCCCATCGCGGCGCGCGATGGCGAATCTCGCACGCCGCGTGCCTCACACGACCGGCGGCGCGACCAGCACGGAGCAATGCGCGGTCCGGAGCACGCCGACCGAGACACTTCCGAGGATAAGCCGGCTGGCAACGGAGCGGCCGTGGCGGCCGACCGCGACGAGATCGAGGCCGCGGTCGGCGGCGAGGGAGACCAGCGCCTGCGCCGGATCGTCGGCACGGAGGATGGC
>Ga0068699_100888_pt1 | contig 7320 bp, 7 predicted proteins | sample CeladaPassaD2F03_FD_62211 | JGI IMG/M metagenome (GOLD analysis project Ga0068699, IMG submission 62211) | Cellulose-adapted microbial communities from the Joint BioEnergy Institute, USA - Passage D2F03 | ecosystem: Engineered > Bioreactor > Continuous culture > Unclassified | place: USA, Joint...
CGCTGGAGTAGGGCGTCTCTTGCGCGTGTTGGATCGCTTCCTGCAGCGTGAAAAACCATTTGCCCGGCTGGCCGAGTTGCGACACCTGGTATTTCGGAAACTGGCTCCAGATCCATTTGCGCGTGCCGATTTCCTCCACATAGCCGAACGCCCATTTTTTCGCGTAGGCGATCGCCTCGTTTTTGTCCGCGAACTCTTTCAGCAGCCGGCTGTGCTGGTACACGCGGTAGCGGGTCGTTTTGTCCGCGCCGGCGGCCGCGGCTGGCGCCGCGGTTTGCCAAACCAGCAGGGCGGCGAACAGCAAGACCGCGACGGTTTTGACCGTTTTCATGTGCAACCTGCCTCTCTTGTAATCTAGCAATCTCTGCTACTAGATACGAGTGGCGGGGCGTTTTTGTTGCGGTGATTTTCGTTCAAAAAAAAACTACGACTGACCAATTAACATACAATATTTATTTTCTACTCTTTCGAGATATTTTTCGGGATTGCTTCGAAACCGTCTTCGTTTAGCTCCTTCTAACAAACGCGTGGCCCAACGCTGGCGTTCAGCTTGGAAGGTCTGGTAATCCACACTCTGAAGTCTTTCTAAAATGTCCTTTTGTCGAAGCGCATCATCCACAAATACCACCATTTCGCCGTTGCGGAGAATATATTCATTCCAGCTCCTCAGACCCGTCATGCGACGATGACGGGTCTTGGTTTGGCGAAAAAATCGTTCGTGATCGTTGTTGGTTCGCGGAACATGGGGATGATCGTAGCACGTGAACAATCCTTTCCAAAAGCCTTTGGTATAGTTCCTCAAGTTGGAGACCATCAGCTTGTCTTGCTCTTGGGTATAGGTTTGTTCGACCCACTGAAGCAAGTGTTGGAGATAAAATCGTACCGAATCGCTGCTTTTATCCACTTCAGGTTCCAGGATATTCGCCACATACTGCACAGGGAGCGCCCAACGCTTCACTTCTTCATACGTTGGCTGAAAGTCGTTTATTTTACGGAATATTCTGACGACGTTTTTCAGCAGCGAGGTCCCCCTTTTTATCCAGGCATCTTTGCAGCGAGGCCTGAATGGCTTGCGCATTTTCGTAAATTCGAATTCCTGGCAGGTCGAGCGGTGGATCTCCGTCTTCCAAAAGCAACGAGCGGACAGCCGCTACGTAATCTTTTGCCACCTCGGCTTCAGCCGAATGATCGTTCTCGATCTTCTTTTCCAATTCCCGGATCCCGCGAAGACTTTTTTTGATTCCAGTCTTCAACTTGCGATCCAGTTCGACGACGGGTTTGGCGATATCCTTAAGGTAGTGGTACTGGCAGTATTGATACGGAACATCGGGCAACAGCGATTCCATGGCCATCCGTGACAATCCCGATGATCGGAAAACCAAGTTTTATCACCGGGAGAATCATTTTCTTCAATTCCTCTGCGGAGCTACTTTTGAGGTTTTGAGCGGCCAGAATGGTACCGCTGAAGATTTCTCGGATGACATACAGCGTCTCATTTCCCTTTTCGGGCTGAACGCCGTCCATGGAAATCATGATGCCTCCGTTGTCTTGAACGACCTGTTGGAGGACGCTTTTTACATGATCCGTCACACTGGCACGCAATAAGGTTAAGTATCGCTCATACAACCTTTGCGAGTTCCGCTCCGAAGTGACCACACCACGACGGTTCAGTTCCTCGGTAATTTCGCCAATGGTCATATGATATTGGAACCTCAACAGGCCCACCAACGCCAACACATCAAAACCATAAGAAGTGTGCTTCATGCACAGCGAGTCGGCTTCAACCGATCTGTAATAGGCTTTTGGATAAGGGCATATTTCATTGGGACAACTGTATGCCATATTCCAGGCCTGAATAACACCGCCAAGTGTAATGATATTTTTCTTCCAGGCGGTGTGATGACGTTTCAGCTTCGTTCCGCAATGTGGACAATGCTGAAGTTCACTGCGGAAATACACTTTTTTTTCGGGAACCACTCGATTTTTTGGCAAAGGCATGTCAAAACCTCCGTCAAGTCTGGATAATGAATACTTCGACAGAGGCGTTGGAAATCCTTGTTAGTTAATTGGTCGGTCGTAGAAAAAAAAACGGACCGGCGACAACCGAAACGACAAACTTTCATTTCTTCAGCGAGAAAAAATGGTAAACTCTCACATAAACAACCATATGGGGAGTGGGGACAAGATGAAAATCGGCGTGATCGCGGATGTCCATGGAAATGCTCCCGCCTTGAAAGCGGTGTTGGACGCCTGCGAGGTCCGTTGCTCCAACCGTTGACTTTTTATTTTACCATGCATATAATTAGGTTACCAAAATAATTATTAACCTAACTAAATGTTGCCGCAAACGGACGTACAGTGTGCCAACGTTGATCTACATCGCGCCACCACGAACGTACAGCGTAAGCACGATATGCGGACAGCACAGCGTGCGGCACAAATTCAATGAACGGAGGGACGAAACATTGCAGGATCGGCTGGAGGACATCGCGAGACAGCTCATGGAGTCGTTCATGCACTCGCGGAATCGCGAAAAAATGCTGCATCACCGCGGGGCGTTCGGAAACAAACCCGGCGAGATCATGGTGCTCCATCTGATTTACTGCGGGGCGAAAGACGGCTCGCCCGGGCTGATGGTATCGGAAATCAGCGGGCGGCTGAACGTCACGTCGCCGACGGTGACGCAGCATATCCGGAGTTTGGAGGAGAAAGGGCTCGTCGAACGCCATTTTGACCGCGGCGATCGGCGAATCGTCAGAGTGCGGCCGACCGAGAAAGGAATCCAATACATTCAGCGCGTTAATGAAGCCCGCCTGAAATTGTTCACCGGATTGGTGAAGCACCTCGGGGAGAATGAAAGTTTGCGTTTCATTGAAACGATGCGGAAAATTTCGGATTATTTGCACGCCCGAACGGAAACTTGGATGGGGCATGAGGATGCGAAAGGAGATGATGTCGTTTGAGCAAACTGCTACCGTATCTCAAACCGTATCGCGTCATGATCGCCGCGGTGCTCGCTCTCGTCTTTTTGCAGACGCTGTCGGAGCTTTATTTGCCGACGCTGATGGCGGACATCGTCAATATCGGTGTGCAATACGGCAATACGTCCTACATCCTGAAGACGGGCGGATGGATGCTGCTCGTGGCGGCCTTCGGCGTATTTTGCACGGTGCTCGCCAGCTACCAATCCGCCAAGGTGGCGACCGGTTTCGGACGGGATTTGCGCGGCAAACTATTCGGGCATGTAATGGACTTTTCGCAATTGGAAATCGACAAAATCGGCACCGCTTCGCTCATAACGCGGACGACGAACGACATCTCCCAAGTGCAGCAGGTGCTCATCATGATCATGAGAATGATGATCGTGGCGCCGATGATGGCCGTCGGCGGCATCGTCATGGCGCTGTTGAAAGACGCGGCGCTCGCCCTGGTGATTATCGGCATCATGCCGATTCTCGCATTGGCGATTTACCTGATTGCCCGCAAAGGCATTCCGCTGTTCAAGCAAATCCAGACCTATCTGGATCGATTGAATCTCGTGCAGCGCGAAGGGTTGACCGGCATTCGCGTCATTCGCGCGTTCAACCGCATCGATCATGAAAAACGCCGCTTTGAAACGGCGAACCGCAATTTGACCGATACGGCGCTGAAAGTGAACCGGATCATGGCGCTCATGATGCCGACGATGATGCTGATATTGAACTTTTCATCGGTGGCGATCATCTGGTTCGGCGGCATCCGCATCGATCGCGGACATATGCAGGTCGGCGACTTGATGGCGTTTCTCCAGTATTCCATGATGATCCTGTTCTCGCTCATCATGCTGTCCATGATTTTCGTCATGCTGCCGCGCGCCGCCGTGTCGGCCTCCCGCATTCGGGAAGTGCTGGAACTGGAAGGCAGCATTCACGACGCTCCGGCGCCCAAAGAGGCGGCCGGCGGAGGGCGCGTCGAATTCCGCAATGTTACGTTCCGCTATCCCGGAGCGGAGGAGCCGGCTTTGGAAAACATCTCCTTCGAGGCGAGACCGGGAGAAGTGACGGCGATCATCGGCGGAACCGGCTCGGGGAAATCCACGCTGGTCAACCTGATTCCCCGCTTCTACGACGTGGAACAAGGAAGCGTGCTGATCGACGGCGTCGACGTGCGCGAGATGTCGCTGGAAAACTTGCGGAAAAAGATCGGCTTCGTTCCGCAAAAGGCGGTGCTGTTCTCCGGCACGATCGCCGACAATCTTCGGTACGGCAACGAGGACGCGGGGGAGGAACAATTGCGCCGCGCGGCGGAAGTGGCGCAGGCTCTCGATTTTGTCACGGAAATGGAGGGCGGCTTCGACGCGCGCGTCTCCCAAGGCGGCACCAACTTGTCCGGCGGCCAGAAGCAGCGGCTGTCCATCGCGCGCGCCTTGGTGCGCAAACCGGAAATCTACGTGTTCGACGACAGCTTTTCAGCGCTCGATTACAAGACGGACGCCGAGCTGCGCAGGGCGCTGAAAGAGGAGGTCGGAAAGGCCACGGTGATCATCGTCGCCCAACGCATCCATACCGTCATCGACGCGGACCGCATCATCGTGCTGGAAAACGGACGAGTGGCGGGCATCGGCACGCATCGGCAGCTTTTGCAAGACAACGAAGTGTATCGGGAAATCGTCGCTTCGCAGCTGTCGGAAGAGGAAATGGCGGAGGGGGAAATCGTATGAAAGACGCTCATCGGCCGCATCCGGGACATGCGATGCGCGGACCGGGGAGGGGCCCCATGGGCGGCCCGGGACCGTTCGCCATGCCTCCCGCCAAGGCCAAAGATTTCAAAGGAACGATGAAAAGGCTGCTCGCCTATTTGAAGCCGCACAAATATCGGCTGATCGCCGTGTTCGCCTTGGCGGTTTTCAGCTCCTTGTTTGCCATACTCTCCCCGAAAATCTTGGGCAATGCGACGACGAAGCTGTTTGAAGGGGTCATGGCGCGGCTGAACGGCGTGGAAGGGGCCGCCATCGATTTTGCTTACATCGGCCGTATCGCGGTCGCGCTGCTCTTCTTATATGCGGCCAGTTCGCTGTTCGCTTTTTTCCAGCAGTATATCATGGCCGGCGTGACGCAGCGGACCGTTTACGACATGCGGCGCGATGTGAATGACAAACTGTCGCGGCTGCCGCTGCGATATTTCGATTCCCGGCCCCACGGGGAAACGATGAGCCGCATTACGAACGACGTCGACATGATCAGCAATACGCTGCAGCAGAGCCTGACGCAGCTGATGTCCTCATTGGTGACGCTGGTCGGCGTCGTCATCATGATGCTGACCATCAGTCCTTGGCTGACGCTGATCTGCATGGTGACGCTGCCGCTCGGCGCGGTCGTCACGGCTAGAATCGCCAAGCGCTCGCAAGGGTATTTCATGGAGCAGCAGCGTTCGCTCGGGGAACTGAACGGCCACGTGGAGGAAATGATTTCCGGACACAAGCTGATCAAAGCGTTCGGACGGGAGCGCCATGCGGCCGCCACCTTCCATACGATCAACGAACGCTTGTATGACTCGGGATGGCGGGCGCAGTTCGTATCCGGCATGATCATGCCGCTCATGGGCTTCATCGGCAATGTGGGCTATGTGCTGATCTGCGTGGTCGGGGGCATTTTCGTCGCCGGACAGCGCATGGCCATCGGCGACGTGCAGGCGTTTATTCAATATGCGCGGCAGTTCAACATGCCGATCACGCAGGCGGCGAACATCGCCAATATGATACAGGCCGCGGTGGCCGCGGCCGAGCGCGTGTTCGAACTGCTGGACGAAAAGGAAGAAGAACCGGACGCGGACAAGGCCGAGATTTTGGAAAAACCGCGAGGGGCCGTATCGTTCCGGCACGTGCGGTTCGGTTACGCGGAAGACGCGGTGCTGATCGACGACCTCAACATGGACGTGCGCCCCGGACAGACGGTGGCCATCGTCGGTCCGACGGGAGCGGGCAAGACGACGCTGGTGAACCTCTTGATGCGCTTTTATGAAACGAACGGCGGCAGCATTACGATTGACGGCTGCGATATTCGCGACATCCGGAGGGGCAGCCTGCGCAGCCAGTTCGGCATGGTGCTGCAGGATACGTGGCTGTTCAACGGCACGATTCGCGACAATATCGCCTACGGCCGGGAGAATGCGACGGAGGAGGAAATTGTGCAGGCCGCCGTGGCCGCTCACGCGGATCATTTTATCCGCACGCTGCCGGAAGGTTACGATACCGTGTTGAACGAGGAAGCGTCCAACTTGTCCCAGGGGCAAAAACAACTGCTGACGATCGCCCGCGCTTTTCTGGCCGATCCGCCGATCCTCATTCTGGATGAAGCGACAAGCAATGTCGATACGCGGACGGAAGTTCAGATCCAGCAGGCGATGGCCCGTCTGATGAAAGGACGCACGAGCTTTGTCATCGCGCATCGCCTGTCGACGATTCGCAATGCGGATCTGATTGTCGTCATGAACAAGGGCAGCATCATCGAGCGCGGCACGCACGAAGAACTGCTGCAAAAAGGCGGATTTTACGCCGAACTGTATTACAGCCAATTTCGTCAAGGGATCAAGGAAGCGATTTGACCGATTCCGCGAATGCCGGTTTCGGTCGGCAGCGCGCGGCCGCTTGCCGCACGCCGCCGCAAGTTGCGCCCCAAGGCGGTTCACATCTGCCGAGGGGCGCATTTTTCATGATGAAAGCGCGCATTCCTCTTCGCGGATCGTGGCGATCGGGTGCAGGAAAGCGTGGTCGAAAGGCGCCAGCGGAAGGCCGGCTTTCACTTTCCGGGGCCAATCCGGGTTGACCAGGGCGCTCGTCCCGATCGCGACCAGATCGGCGTCGCCTTCGGCCAGCATGCGTTCCGCCCGTTCCGGTTCGCCCAATTTGCCGTTGGCGATGACGGGAAGGCCGCCGTACGTCTTGGCCAGCGCGGCCAGCGTCGGCCCGCCGCCGGCGAAGGCCGGAAGGTAGGCCTTGTACTCGGTCGTATGAATATAGTCGGCTTTCGCCGCGGCCAGCGCTTCAAAGATGATCCGGGCGTCCGCCTCGCCGTTTCGCCATTTGTGATCGAAGTCGTTCACTTTGCCTTGGGAAATGCGCACGCCGACGACAAACTCCGGTCCGACCGCCTGTCGAATCGCTTCGAGCACTCTCGCGGTCAGGCGAACCCGGTTTTCGGTCGACCCGCCATACGCATCTTGCCTCTGATTGGTCTCCTCCGTCAAAAACTGATCCAGCAATTACCCGTTGGCCGCATGCACTTCCACCCCGTCGAACCCGGCCTGTTTCGCCCGCAGGGCGGCGGATGCAAAATGCTCGAC
>Ga0068699_100908_pt1 | contig 7193 bp, 10 predicted proteins | sample CeladaPassaD2F03_FD_62211 | JGI IMG/M metagenome (GOLD analysis project Ga0068699, IMG submission 62211) | Cellulose-adapted microbial communities from the Joint BioEnergy Institute, USA - Passage D2F03 | ecosystem: Engineered > Bioreactor > Continuous culture > Unclassified | place: USA, Joint...
ATCGCGGACGTTTACGTCGTCGTCAATCCGGATAAGCTGCGCCATGTGCCGGTCACGTGACGATATTGTAGGAAACGGATTGCCGCGACAAATGTCGTTGCGCTGCTGTGGGGGACGGATAGTCCGTGCAAAGTTGTGCAGCTAGAAAGTCTGGCCAGCTCACTAGGGCTGCGCAGCTTCGGGAACGATTTGTCCCGGCGCAGGCATTTGGAGCGAACCGGGCGATGAATCGGCTCGTCGATAAGTTTCGGAATCGCCGTCGCCGTCGGTGGTCTTGTTGTCGAAGGGACGTTAAGGGGGCCGTATATATCGTGGATCCGATTGCACCTGACGAAATCGGCAGGCGCTATAATGAGATCGCGCATATTTTTGAACAAAAAAGGTCTTTGACGATCGGCGTGGATTATGCCGACAAGTTTTTGCGCTTGCTTGTTTCCCATTTCAAACGGCCCGAATCATGCACGGTATTGGATATCGGCTGCGGCACGGGCATCCCGCTAACCCGCCGGTTGGCATCATCCGGGGCACGGGTCGTCGGACTGGACATTTCCTCGACCATGATTGAAAAAGCGAGAGAGAATGTTCTGAATGCCGATTTTATGATTGGGGATATTGTCACGACCCGATTTGACATAAAGTTTGAGGGAGTGTTCGCCTGGGACTCGCTCTTTCATCTTCCCCTGGCCAGGCAAGAGGAAGTCATTCGCAAAATCGTCGGATGGCTGGATACCGACGGGGTGTTTCTCTTTACGGCAGGCGGGGACTATGGTGAACTCGTATCCGAGATGTTCGGCAAAACATTCTACTACAGTTCGTTATCCGCGGAGCAATATGAAAACATATTGGCCGAGGAGAACTGCCGGGTGATCATCCATGAAATCGATGACCCCGGCAGCGCCGGACATCGCGTCATTTGCTGCAGGAAAAATTAGATTGGTTTTATGCTGGAAAAAATATTTGGCCGTGGAACGGAGATCAAATATTCAATTGAGGTAAATCCATGAATGAATGCGTATTTTGCAAAATCATAAACAAAGAGCAGGAATGCTATCGAATATATGAGTCGGATACGATGGTGTCTTTTTTGGATCATGATCCGATTCATGAAGGCCATGTGCTCATTGTGCCGAAAATCCATCGACCCTCGATTGATCAAATCCCATTGTCTATACTTAATGACATGATGGCATTGTCTCAAAAAGTGGTATCTGCCTTGACGCAAATCTATAAATCGGATGGATACGGCATGATGCAAAACGGCGGGGAATTTTGCGATTTCGGGCATTTCCACCTGCATATTTTTCCGCGTTACAGGCATGATGGTTTTGGCTGGACTTATCCGCCAGGTTCATTCGAGTGTTCATGGAGAGTTGCAAAAAAGATCATCGAACATCTATAACAAAGTCCTGAATCCGTAATGTTTTCCTTATAATCCGACGACGGAATATAGGGGAATCGTTGTATTGTCGCTTTGGACTGTACACCGTGTCCAATGGTGTTATGCCAGCGGGTTGATATACGTTACGCCTTCAATCGTTTGGCCGATGGGTCCGTCTTCGGTAAATATGGAAGGAATGTGGTTGGATCGTGCGACGGCCCAAATTTGCGCATCCCAATAATTCATCTTGTATTGATGCACCGCCCGGACCGCCTCTATCACATCCGAATCTTTCACCGGAAGGACGGGCAAGACCTTTTTCAGATGACGAATCGTGTCCGAGAGCCATCCCGAATCACACCGGTGCTTGATCATCACAGCGGCAAATTCCGACAGAACTTGAACGGACAGGTGCAGTTGGCCTCGGAAAGATGCGAACAAATCAACCGCCTTCTCGTGTTTGGCGGCGTTACTTTTGTCCCATGCATAGATCAAAATATTCGTGTCGACCAGAATTTTGCTATTGTTCATTGGACGTCCTCCGTACACGTTCCGCATAAAGCTCGTCTCTGCTCCAATTCAGATTTTGCAATGGAGACTCCTTCATCTTTTGAATCAAGTCATCCCAATCCTTGTCCATGCTTTCCACCGACTGCAAATACAATTCCAATCCTTCACGAATGACTTCGGACTGGGGAACGCCTCGGGAAGCGGCGATTTCGGACAGTTTGCGGTCCATCTGTTCGGTCAAATAGATCTGTTTTCTTTTCACGGGGATTCGCCTCGATTCCATGAAATGCATGTGCTTTTCGATATACATTATACACATACATTATACACTAATTCGATAACTGGAAAAATAGACTCAATAGGAATAGGAAAGAAGGACTAAAAAATCATATGTCGAATACTGGAAAATAAGGAAAGATATCGGCGGTGGCACGATGTGTCAGGATAACATCCAATTCATTCGTTAGGTGATGAAGTTGCCCACCCCCCTTCAACAATCCTACAACAAACCACGCCGCGGAGCGAAACCAATTCGAAATCGAGACATGGAAATTCCGGGAACGGGAGTGGAGGCTCGGCAGATTGAAGCAATAGTTTTGAAGCATGAGAGGCATGCGGGGATTTGTGATCCTGCATGTCTCTACATGTATATAGAAGCGGTAGAATGAGATGCAAGGATCAACGGACGGGAACGGCCCCGCCGTTGATCCTTTTATTTCCGGGTTTTCGCCATTTATGTCCGGGACGTGCCGACCGGCAGCCGGCTTTGCTTCAACACGGATTCCTGCCGATCAACGGTACAATAGCGCTGGAGCAAGGATGAAACCGCCATTTTGTCCTCATCCCATTTTCACCATCGATCAGGATTGCAGTTTGGCCATGAACTCTTCCAGCCGATCGAACAGTTCCCCCGCGCCTTCCGCCATGCCGGACCGCAGCACGCCGTCGCGCGCTTCCAGGGAAGGGTAGAGCGTCACTTCGGTAAACTTCGTCCGGCCGTCCGGCAGTTCCTCGAACGTTGTCGTCACAAGCCCGACCGATCCGGGAAATCCTTCGTATTCGTACGTGTTGACAAGCCGCTCGGGAGCGGACACTTCGTGGTAAACGCCGTTATGCGCATGTTCCGTGCCGTCGCTTTCGCGCTGGACGAAGCGCCATACGCCGCCTTTTTTCACTTCCATCCGATCCACCGTCGTCGTCATGCTGCGCGGTCCCCACCATTCGCCGATCGTGGCGGGGTCCGTGTAGGTGCGAAACACGAGCTCGCGGGGAGCGTCGAAAACGCGCGTGAGGACGATTTCCTGTTTGCCGGGTTCGGCAGTTACACTCAATTTGGACATGGGGGATTTCTCCTTTACTTTTGATTTTTTCGGATGTTTTTACGGATCGTGATGTTCGTTTTCCTGCGCTTTCTTCAACAATTCCTCGAAACGGTCGAACTGCTCTTCCTTGATCTTGGTGAACGTCTCCAGCCAGCGATTCATCTCGACGAACGGGGTGGGACAAAGCGAGTAAATGCGGCGATTGGCATCCACCTTCACTTCGACGATGCCGGCTTCGGCAAGAACATGCAGATGTTTGGACGTTTGCGGCATCCGCAGCTTGAGCCGCTCGGCGATTTCGCCGACCGTCATCGCGCCGAAGTCCCGCAACAGCTCGACGATGTTGAACCGGGTGGGCTCAGCGAGCGCACTGAGCGTTGCATACGTCACGTTGGAATCACCCCCTGATGGAACGAATGCGCTTCATGTCCTCTAATTTACACCAAAAGGAAATTTCCGTCAATGGAAATTTCCTAAAAGGGAAAATTAATGGTTCGCATCGGGACTTTCAACGCGCTGCCTGCTTTTCCGCGCAAAAAAAAAGATGCGCCATGCCGTCGCATCTTTTCCAACCAGCTTATTTCTTTTGCGGAACGGACTTTCCCGTCAGCGCGTTTTCGAACATGTCGATGATGGTCAAAAATCGTTCGGCTTCACGGAAAACGTGATCGGCGAGCAGCGGATGGATAATGCTTTTGATTCGGCAGGCTTCAATCAATTCGCGGGCCGTTTTCTTAAAATCGCGCAGCGATTTGACGGAAACCCGGTTTTGGTCCAAAAATTGTTGAAGCAGCGGCACGGTTTGCGATTGCGGGCGCATGGAATCCAGGTCAACGGCCTGGAACAAAAGCTTGTCGAAATCTTCGCTGAATTCCCGCGCCATATCGACCAGTTTGCGCTCGGATGGATCGAGCAAATGACCGATAAATTTCGCATGGTCCGCCATGATTCGCAGGAAAAATACGTTTTCATTGATAATGGCGTCGGGCAGAGGATCCAGCCTGCCGGTGTTCAGCTGTTCCAATCGATTTCGGAAGTAGAAGGCTTCCCTGCTGACGTGATCCACCAGCAAGGGAAAGAGATTCGCTCCCGGGAGCCGGCATTGCAAAATCAATCCGAGAACCTTTCTTTTGAACGCCCAAATGTGGGATGCGGCGGTATGAACCTCCGCGTTAAAGCGCTGGATGGTCTGGGGATCCGTCCCCGCATCCAACGAATGCGCCCGATTTTCGATGGCTTCAAACGTCGCATAAAAATGGTTGGCTTCACGGATCAGCTGCGTATCTTCACACCGGAAACCGAGTCTTAAAAAAAGGGAATGCTCCTTCATGATGCGCGACCAAAACCGGATTTCGTCCAATGAACGAACGACAAATTCGTTCGACACACGACCACCTCCCGAAATTCCCATGATAAATATGTATGGCAATAGAAGCTCTGATTATGTTCATAGACAGGCGTATTCGTGAAACTTTGCCGGGAAATGTGACAGGGAAGTGTAACTGGGAAGTGTGACCGGGAAGTGTAGCGGCTAGTGTGTCGTGTGCCGCGGTTAAGAAGCGCCACGCAAGCATCGATGCTCCGGCATCGGTTCGGAGCGTTTTTTTGGTATGCTATCTGTCGAGCGTTTCAGCGAGTTGTTTTGGTTGTGCTTTCCGTTGAACAGTTCGGAGCGTTTATTTGGGGACTCGGCCCGCGGCGCGAATCTTTTTTGGCTTTTTGGCAGCCGCGTGGTATATTTATAGCAATGCGCGTTGGTAGAAGTTCGCGCTCCCTCTCCGCCGGCATTCGGGCAAGAGAAGTCCGTTCCGCAGGAGATAGGATCATAGCGGCGAACGGTTCGCGCAAATGAAACGATAGAAAAGGTTCGGCGGCCAGGATGGCGGCAAACGGCCGTTTGGTGCTCGGCAGACCGCCATTGCTCATGCACTTGCAAGCGCATGGCAAGCCGCCATTCGCTTTTGCGCGTGTTTGCGCATGCGATGAAACGCAAGGCCGCGACGTATGCCGCTTCACAGTGAATGAAGACCGGAGGATGCTGCGTGTATTCGCTACTGCTTGTCATCATCTATGTTGCTTTCATCAGCCTCGGACTGCCGGATTCGCTGCTCGGTTCGGGATGGCCGGTCATGTACGGAGAACTGGGCGTGCCGATGTCTTACGCCGGCATTGTCTCCATGATCATCGCCGGCGGTACGATTGTCTCCAGCTTGATGTCCGACAAGGTCACGAGAAAACTCGGAGCGGGGCCGGTCACCGCCATCAGCGTGATGATGACGGCGGCGGCGCTGTACGGGTTTTCCGTTTCCGATTCTTTTGCCCTGCTCTGTCTGTGGGCCGTTCCGTACGGGCTCGGCGCGGGCGGCGTCGATGCCGCGCTGAACAACTACGTCGCGCTGCATTACGCTTCCCGGCATATGAGCTGGCTGCACTGCTGCTGGGGCATCGGCGCGGCGGTCAGTCCGTACATTATGGGATACAGCCTGACCAGCGGTTGGGGGTGGCAGAGCGGTTACCTTTCGGTCGCGATCATTCAGATCGCGCTGGCCGCGTTTCTTTTTGTCAGCCTTCCGCTTTGGAAAAAGAAAAATACGGCCGCCAAAGCCGCGACCGGCGCCAACACGCCGGCGGCTTCGCTGACCCTGCTCCAGGCGCTGAACATCAAGGGCGTCAAGTTCGTGCTGCTCGCCTTTTTCGGCTACTGCGCGATGGAAACGACCGCGGGATTGTGGGCGAGCAGTTATCTCGCGGAGTTTCGCGGCATGGAATCCGAAACGGCCGCCAAGTTTGCGTCGCTGTTTTTCATCGGCATTACTTTCGGGCGCTTTCTCAGCGGATTTATTGCGGACAAAACAGGGGACAGGCGGCTCATTCGCTGGGGAATCCTCATCATCCTTTTCGGAGTGGTTCTCGTGGGAATTCCCGGCGGAAGCGGGGTCACGGCGCTGCTCGGCCTTGTGGTGATCGGTCTGGGCTGCGCTCCTGTTTATCCGTGCATCATCCACTCCACGCCGTCCAATTTCGGGGCGGAGCATTCGCAGGCGATCATCGGCATCCAGATGGCCAGCGCTTATGTCGGCAGCACGTTCATGCCCCCGCTCTTCGGATGGATTGCGGACAACATCCACATCGGACTGTATCCGCTCTATTTGCTTTTCTTCGCGATTCTCATGCTGGTGATGACGGAGCGGCTGAATCGAACGCTCGTGATCGCAGAGAAGGGGAAGACCGTTTAGAACGACGAAAGAGGTTTTTTGCCAAACGGCAATGAGATGAACTTCCAAAACGGCTGTTCCGTCGCCTCGAAAGGCCGAGGCTGCGCGATCGGCTGTTTTTTTTCATAGGTTGAGGGCGGCAGGCTGATGGCGACAGGCTGAGAGCAACAGGCGGATGGCGGCAGGCGGGGCGAATGGAATGCGAGCATACGGATGTGGCTTACGTGCAACTTTTTGGTTTCGCGTATTGACGAGCAACTTTGTGGTTGCTTATAATGGGGCCATGGAAGATCATAGGGACACGATTTTCAAAGCGCTGGCCGACCCGACACGGCGGCTGATCCTGGACGAACTGACCGAACGCAGCGAGATGACGCTGTATGAGCTTACGGCACGCCTGATCATGAAGCACCACCTCGGCATTTCCCGCCAGGCGATCGCCAAACATCTTTCCGTATTGGGGGATGCGGAACTTGTCAAATCCAAGCGAAAGGGGAAGTATCGGGTACTCGTATTCAACAAGGAACCGCTGAAACATTTGCTGGAAAAATGGCTGGAATGACGGCGTGAAGAACGCGGCAACAGGCAACCAAATCATGGAGGTCATCGCTTTATGAAAATTGTTGTGACCAGTATTTTTGTGGAAGACTGTCGCCGCTCACTTTCTTTGACGGAAGAAGAGTGGCGATTTGTTATGTTCATTGACGGGAAGGAAAAAGGGAGGGTTGACGTAGAAATCATAGAGTTGAAACGACAATCATGATCGGA
>Ga0068699_100917_pt1 | contig 7094 bp, 6 predicted proteins | sample CeladaPassaD2F03_FD_62211 | JGI IMG/M metagenome (GOLD analysis project Ga0068699, IMG submission 62211) | Cellulose-adapted microbial communities from the Joint BioEnergy Institute, USA - Passage D2F03 | ecosystem: Engineered > Bioreactor > Continuous culture > Unclassified | place: USA, Joint...
CTGACCGGAAGCTTTCTTAACCGAGGGTTTCACCACCCGGCCCGCTCCCCGGCTCTGGACGAAGAGAAGCAAACGATCGTAAAGACGGACGGCGGATTTTGTCTGTGCTGACACTAACCGAGGGTTGATCCCGTGCACGAGGAGTTCCACCGCATCAAACGCCTGCCACCTTACGTTTTTGCTGAGGTCAATCGCCTCAAGGCAGAAGCACGAGCCGCCGGTGCCGACATCATCGACCTCGGCATGGGCAACCCGGACCTGCCGACCCCGAAGCACATCATCGACAAGCTGGTCGAGACGGTGAACAAGCCGCGCACCAACCGTTACTCGGCCTCGAAAGGCATCCTGGGACTCAGGCGCGCACAGGCCGCCTATTACGAGCGCCGCTTCGGCGTGAAGCTCGATCCCGAGACGCAGGTGATCGCCACCCTCGGCTCCAAGGAAGGCTTCGCCAACATGGCGCAGGCCATCACGGCACCGGGCGACGTCATTCTGGTGCCGAACCCGACTTATCCCATCCACGAGTTCGGCTTCATCATCTCCGGAGCATCTATCCGCCACATCCCGGCGAGCAACGGCCCGGAGTTTCTTCGCGGCGTCGAGCGCGCGGCCAAGTACTCGATCCCCAAGCCGTTGGCGATGGTGCTGAACTACCCGTCGAATCCGACGGCCATGACGGTGGATCTGGACTTCTATGCGGAGGCGGTACAACTCGCCAAGCGGCTGGGCCTCATCATTCTGTCGGACCTCGCCTACGCCGAGATCTACTTCGACAACAATCCGCCACCCTCGGTGCTGCAGGTGCCGGGTGCAATTGATGTCGCAGTCGAGTTCACCTCGCTCTCGAAGACCTACAGCATGCCTGGCTGGCGTGTGGGCTTCGCGGTGGGGAACGAACGGCTCATCGCGGCGCTGGCACGAGTCAAATCTTATCTCGACTACGGTGCCTTCACGCCGATCCAGGTTGCGGCCACGGCGGCGCTCAACGGGCCACAGGATTGCGTCGAGGAGATTCGGCAGGTCTACAAGAGCCGCCGCGATACCTTGATCGAGAGCTTCGCCCGAGCGGGCTGGCACATTCCTACTCCGCCGGCAACCATGTTCGCGTGGGCGCCGCTTCCCGAGCCCTACCGCGACATCGGCTCGGTTGAGTTTGCGAAGCTGTTGATAGAAAAGGCGGATGTGGCTGTCTCACCCGGGCTTGGGTTCGGTGAGTATGGCGAGGGCTACGTGCGCATCGCGCTGGTGGAGAACGAGCACCGGATCCGCCAGGCGGCGCGCAACATCAAGAGGTTCCTCTCGCAGCCACCTGAGTTGATGCACAACGTCATTCCACTGCAGAAGAAGGCCTCCAGCTAGTCTCGCACATAGCACCACCTTTAAGACTCGGGATTGCCGGCCTGGGTACCGTCGGCACTGGCCTCATCCGACTGCTCGATGCTCACGCAGAGCGGTTCAGGGCGACCCTCGGGCGTGACATCACGGTTACGGCCGTGTCGGCGCGCAACCGTCACAAAGACCGGGGCATCTCAATCGATCGTTTCCGGTGGGTGGACAATCCCGTCGAGCTGGCGGCCGATCCAGGCATCGATGTGTTCGTCGAGTTGATCGGCGGGGAAAATGGCATAGCCGCCGAGGCGGTCGAGGCCGCCCTCCGGGCCGGGAAGCACGTGGTGACCGCGAACAAGGCGCTGCTCGCCCGCCACGGCGTCCGGCTGGCTCGACTGGCCGAGGAACGCGGCATCGCCCTCAATTTCGAGGCGGCCGTCGCTGGCGGCATACCCGTCATCAAGACGATCCGGGAGGCGCTGCTCGGCAACGAGATCAGCCGCGTGTACGGCATCCTCAACGGCACGTGCAACTACATCCTCACGCGCATGGCGGAGGATCGGCTGGCGCTCGAGGACGCGCTGGCGCAGGCCCAGGAGCTGGGCTTCGCCGAGGCGGACCCGTCGGCAGACATCTCCGGCACGGACACTGCGCAGAAGCTGGTGATCCTGGCCCGCCACGCGTTCGGCCGGTGGCTGCCGCTCGAGTCGGTGTGCGTGGAGGGCATCGAACGACTCACGCTCAGCGATGTCGACGACGCACTGCGCCGGGGCTGTGTCATCAAGCTGATCGCGGAAGCAACGCGTGACGACGACGGGGCCGTCTCGCTCCGCGTCGCACCAGTCGAGATCCCGGCGACGGACGCACTCGCCCAGGTGCGGAACGAGGTCAACGCCGTCACGCTCGAGGGCGACTTCGCCGGCCCGCTCACGTTCATCGGCCGCGGCGCGGGCAGCCGGCCCACTGGCTCCGCGGTGTTCGCGGACCTGGTCGAGCTGGCGCTGCTGCACCGTTCGCGCTGGGAGAGGAACTGAACATGGCGGGCTCATCGCACGGGCCGGCGTCTGGTTCCGGCGCAGCCGCCCCGGACACGGCGCCCGACGGAATGCGCGGCGTTCTCCGCCGCTACCCCTCATTCCTCCCGATCACGCCGGCCACGCCCGCGCTGACACTGGGCGAGGGCTCGACGCCGCTGCTCTCGGCGCCGCGGCTCGCCGAGTGGGTCGGCGTGAGTGAGCTGTTCCTCAAGTTCGAAGGGCTCAACCCCACGGGCTCGTTCAAGGACCGGGGGATGGTCGTCGCGGTGGCGAAGGCCATCGAGGAAGGCGCGAGGACGGTGCTCTGCGCATCCACGGGCAACACCGCGGCCAGCGCGGCCGCCTACGCCGCGCGGGCGGGGATCACGGCGGGCGTTCTGCTTCCGCGCGGCAAGGTCGCCGTCGGCAAGCTGGCGCAGGCGGTGGCGTACGGAGCGCGCATCGTGTCGCTGGACGGGAACTTCGACGCTGCGCTGGACGTGGCGCGGGCGCTCGCCGAGCGTTACCCGGCGGCGCTGGTCAATTCGGTGAACCCGTACCGCGTCGAAGGCCAGGCCACCGCGGCGTACGAGATCTGCGATGAGCTGGGCGATGCGCCCGACGTGGTCGCGCTGCCGGTCGGCAACGGCGGCAACATCACGGCGTACTGGCTGGGGTTCCGACGGTACGCGGAGCGCGGCTCGAGCACGAGGCTGCCGCGGATGCTCGGCGTCCAGGCGGAAGGCGCTGCGCCGCTGGTGCGCGGCGAGCCCGTCGCCCAGCCGGAGACGGTCGCGACCGCGATCCGCATCGGCCGGCCCGCGAGCTGGGACACGGCGGTCGCCGCGGTTCGGGAATCGGCCGGTTCGTTCCGCGCGGTGTCCGACGCGCAGATCCTCGAGGCGTACCGGGAGATCGCGCGCCGCGAGGGCGTGTTCTGCGAGCCGGCGTCGGCGGCGGGGGTGGCGGGGCTGCGTGCGGCGGTGCAGGCGGGCGAGGTGGAGCGCGGCAGCCGGTGCGTGTGCGTGCTGACCGGGCACGGGCTCAAGGACCCGGACACGGCGTTGGGGCTGCCGTTCCGCGTGGCGGAGCTGCCCGTGGAGGTGGAGGCGGTGGCGCGGGAATTGGGCTGGGGGTAGCTCGAACGAGCACGAGACCTCGCAGGACCTCGCACGGGAGGCCTCATGCCGGGTCATGCGGCCGTCGCGGGTCGGGCGCCACCTGGGAGCGGGATCGCAGCAGCGGCGGCGGCAGCACGGCGTCGGACTCCTCGCCCGATGCACGTGGGTGGCGTACCCGGAGCCGATCCTACTGCTTTCGACCCTCGGTCACAGGCGACGGAGAGAGCCGTGTCGGGCTGCGATCTGAGAGCCCCCGCAGTGCTCGTGGCGACGCTGCCGCCCGGATCACCCGGCGTGGCGCCACGCCGCGCCGTCAGCGGGCTCGGAACAGAGCCCGCGTGTCCCGGTGCAGCAGCACCCAGAACGTGTACACGGCCAGGGCCGTGCCCCACGGGAACTTGAACACATTGAGCACGGCAAGGATGAGCGCCAGGATCCGCGCCCAGTTCCTGTGCGCGAGGAGGCCGGCGCCGGCGAGCAGGTTCGGTACCGCGGTGATGACGATCAGGAAACTCACCGCCAGGGCGAGCACGCCGCCCGCGGCCACCGGCAGCAGGGTCTCGGCCGACAGGCCACTCAACACTCCGAAGCCGGCGATCACTCCGAAGGTCGCGAGCGCCGCGAGCAGGTCGAGGGTTCCCAACGCGATCTGGAGCCAGCCGAGGATCTTGACATGCGTGCGCACGAGGCCTCCGCGGGGCGAATCGAGAGAGAGCCGGCGCGTGTCGTTGGATCCAGCGGCGCGGCGCCCGTGGTCATACCACGCAGCCACGCCGCTCAGCGCGACTTCGCGCCACGGCGCTGCGCGAACAACCACTCGGCGAAACCGGGCGAGGCGTACGCCGGGTCCCACGCGTTGTGGCCGATGCCCGGCAACTCCGAATAACGGACATCCGCGGCGCCCGCCGCCTCGAACGCCTTCGCGGCACGGCGCGACTGCTCCACGGGCACCGCGGGATCGGCTTCGCCGTGGAAGATCCACGTGGGCACGGACGCGAGACGCCGGGCCAGCGCCTCGAACGGGTCTCCATCCGCTGGTGGAACCACGGTCACGTCGCGCCCACCAAACCTCCAATCAATGAACCCGCACACCGGCGCGATCGCCGCGAACCGGTCCGGATGCCGGTACGCCAGGTACCACGTCCCGTGCCCACCCATCGAGATGCCGGTGAGGTACACCCGCTCCGGATCCGTCCGGAACTCCCGCTCCGTCTGCTCGAGCGCCGCCATTGCGGCTTCCGCCACCCGACCCGTCCACGCGGAATCACGCGGCGCCTGCGGGAAAACGACGATGGCAGGATAACGCGAGGGGTAACGGCGCAGCGTCGGGCCGAGCCCCACCTCCGTCTGGGCAAGGCCGTCATCGCCACGCTCGCCGGCGCCGTGCAGGAACAGGATCACCGGGAAACGCTGCTCCGTATCGAGCGCGTACGCGCGCGGCACGTACACCTGGTACGGGTACGTGTGGCCCGCGATCGTGATGCTCCGATCAAGGAAACCCGTCTGCACCTCGTGACCCGACTGGCCGGACACCGGCGCCGCGAGCGATATGGCAGAGGCGAGAATCGCGGCAGCCAGGCTCGCGCTCCGGCGTCGCATGCTCGACTCCCAGGACATGGCCGTGATCCACTGCGCGGCCGGACGAACTGGATTGCGCACCCGGCCGGATCCTACGCCCCTGGAAGCGGCCGGGTCAAGCGGCGCCCGCTCTTCCGCCGCCGGGAGGGCGGACCCGGCCCGGCCCCGCGCGATCGGGCACGTCTCGTTCCAGCGCCTCGACGCCTCCTCGGGTCCGCACGTCCCCGGCAGCCGGTGGCCGGCGAGCGGCGCGGCTCGAACGCCCATCGCCTTCGGCTGCCCGGCGCGCTCTCTCGCCTCGACCACGCCACCTGTCCTCATCCGCCCGATCTCGTGGGAGCAGCTCGCCCATCCCACGAAAAGCGGTGTGGTCGCCGCGACAGCGAGCGACCACGCCGTGAGGGGTCAGATCACGATGGGCGATCGACGGATGGTCGTCGGCGCACCATCGTCTTTCCGTTTCGATCTGCGCCCGTTCGGGGAGCCCGCTGTGCGGATTCGACGCCTCGACGGCCACCGCCGATGGCTCCGCGAGCCGACGTTCCAGTTCCGCAAGGCGACGTTCGAGTACGCTCACGCGCGCCTCGTAGGCCTGATCCCGGGCCGCCAACTCGGCTTCGTAGCGCTCCTGCTGCTCGCGCAGCGCCTGCAGCAGCACGGCCGTGAGCTGCGTGTAGGAGAGCGTGAGGTAGCCGTCCCCTTCTGTCTTCACCAGCTCCGGGAACAGCTCGGCCACCTCCTGCGCCAGGAGCCCGATCTGCTTCTCCCGGCTCCGGTTCGTGCCTTCCTTGAACCGGTACGTCACCGGCTGGAGCTGGAGCACGCGGTCGAGCACGCCCTCGAACGGCTCGATCTCCTCCTTGAGCCGCGCATCGGAGCTCTGCGAGAGCGTGCCGGCGATCTGCAGGTTGCCGTTCTTGTAGAGCACCAGCGCGTCCGAGCGAGAGGCGCTGCTGGATCCGTTGCCGGCGACGAAGAGCGGGTCGGACGGATTCCATGTATTCGGGCTGCCACCGCGGATGGTATTGAACCGCCCGATGGCCATCGAAGCCACGGTCTCCGCCACCGTGCTGTTCCCCATGGCCGTGGAGTAGTTGCCCAGCGCCTGGGTCTGGTAGCCCATGGCAGTGGCATTGAAGGCCGCCGCCACGGTTTCATACCCGAGCGCGGTCGCGTACTGATCTTGAGCCTGGGCCCGGTATCCGATCGCCACGGACCGCTGCTCGAACGTTTTTGTCTCACGACCGATGGCTATGGACTGATATCCCCCGGCCTTTCCTCCCCCAACAGCGACGGCGTAGTTGTGCGACGCCTCGGATGTGCTGCCGATCGCCACAGACATGTCCTGCGTGGCTTTCGTCAAGTTGCCGATGGCAATCGCGTTGGTCGCGGAGGCTGTCGCCTGGCTTCCGACCGCGAATGCACTGGTGCCGGTTGCCTGCGCCGAAAACCCGAGGGCGGCGGAGTGCTCGCCGCTGGCGACGACATTGTTGCCAAACGCGACGGAGTACAGCCCCAACTTGTTGAGATCCCACTGGTCACCGTCCACCATGCCGGCGCGCAGGACGCCTCGCTCCGAATACCAGAGCAGCCGTGTCCCCGGCCCGGTCGCGGGAAGAGGCTGCGGAATTATTGCCTTGCTGCACTCGATTCTGGTATGCTGGCGCTGTCCGGGCAGGATCTCGAGGAGAAGTACGGTGTTGCGGCCACAGTCGTAAACGCGGCTTGTTCCAGCCAGGAGTGCAGCGCGTGCGGCTACGTCGATGCCCAGAACCGGGACGGCGAGCGCTTCTGTTGCCTCTGGTGTGAACGGCGAATCCATGCCGACGTGAACGCGGCCCGGATCATCGGACGGCGACGTTCGTCGTCTATCGGGTCCGAAGCGCCGGTCACGAAGGCAGGAGTCCTTCAGGAGGTGGTACGCCGCTTCCTGGAGCGATATCCCCGGCCGAGACAGGGGAGATCCGGGCCCGAGGGGAGGCCCGCCGATCCGAGGTGGACCAATCCATACTTCAAAGATTGGTGCGCTTCGGTGACGTCAATGTTGCCA
>Ga0068699_100964_pt1 | contig 6549 bp, 4 predicted proteins | sample CeladaPassaD2F03_FD_62211 | JGI IMG/M metagenome (GOLD analysis project Ga0068699, IMG submission 62211) | Cellulose-adapted microbial communities from the Joint BioEnergy Institute, USA - Passage D2F03 | ecosystem: Engineered > Bioreactor > Continuous culture > Unclassified | place: USA, Joint...
GATTGTCGTTTCAACTCTATGATTTCTACGTCAACCCTCCCTTTTTCCTTCCCGTCAATGAACATAACAAATCGCCACTCTTCTTCCGTCAAAGAAAGTGAGCGGCGACAATCGAAGCCGCCTCTTTTTCGCTCATCCAACCTCGCTGCAAATGATCCGTCAGGTCACTTTCCGCATAGGTATCGCAATCCACATACAAATGCCAGTCGAACAATTGCAGCTTGTCTTGTATTTTCGGATACTTGTGGAATGGGAATGGCTTTTCTATTTTCTGAGCATCAAAGGTTTGGTCGTAAAAATGAAGACAATCTTGATAAGCCGCTACGATTTGCGAGTGAATGAAATGAGGATCAAAGATCCACAATTTTAAATAATACGGTTCGCCTGTTGCCAGCAGCGTCTTGTTCCAATGAGCATATACTTCCACCATCGCTTCAAGAAGCAAAGCGTTATACCAGGCCGGAGGATTTCTGCGAGGAAGGGCGTAAAACGGATGAATCCAAAGCTTGGCATAATCCCATGCTCCATATCCAAGTCCATGACCCGGCGCTTCCACTTCTCGATTTTTCTTATATGCCTCTTCCATCCTCGAATTTTTTTCTTATTGCTAAACATTCACTCCGCTCCTTTGGGCTCTCAAGCGTGCCTGCAGCCTACATAACCGTCTCTTTCACTCAAAAATTCACCTTAAATACTTTCGGGTGCAGCCCCTTAAGACTCAACTCGAGTTCAACGTAACATTCCAGACCAAACTTATCCGTTACCCTTAACAGTTCCTTCACTTTGTCTGTCATCAGAAACGCGCTGCCGTTCGGTTTCATGACCCGTTTCAGTTCCTTGACAAACTTCAAATACAAATCATAAATTTCGCTAGGATCAAGGATCTGTTCCCCGAAGGGGAGATTGGAAACGACTTTGTCGACGGTGCCTTGATCCAGGGGAAGGTGACGCGCATCCCACCGGCTGATGACTGCGCCGTCAATGTTCGCCACATTTTGCTTGGCGACCTCGACCGCATCTTCCGAGATATCCCCGCCGTACAATTTTCCGAACGGATAATAGGCGCGTTCCGCGATGATCGTGCCGGAGCCGCAAAACGGGTCAAGGAAAAATTCATCATGGTCCGGGCGGGAATGCCACACCAATGCATGCGCGACCGTCGGACGCAGCGCAGCAGGGGAGAACATTCTCTGCCCGCCGCGGAAACGAAAAGCGGAATCCGTCAATCGGTAACAAAAGAGGGCTTGATCATCCGTTACGTCCAACCGGAATTCCAGTTCGCGATGGTCGGGAGTTCCCACCGTCCACGTCGGGAATTGCTTTTGCAGCCCTCGGTTCGCCGCTTCCGACAAATCAAACCGGCTGTACGTTTGTTTTCCCGACCGGCTGGCATTCACCGCGAATGTCACGTTCCGATGGCGATACTTGTCGAGATCGATCGCCTTGGAAATATCCATTCTCCTCATGTTCTCTTCCAGATCTTTCAAATGAATTTTATGCGGTCCCACCGGAAATCTGCCGATGTAGATGTAGAGGTTGTCCACGGTTCGCAAAGACTTGACCTGACTTACGGAATGTTTGGAGCTGAAAAACACTTTCCCGCGCCGGATCTCGACAATTTGAGCGTCGCCAATTTTGGAGCGGATTTCGTCGACGACGATCGGTTCAACTCCCGCCAACATCGTCGCCATATAAACGGTTTCGCTTTGCGCCTTCATGGAATGTCCCCTTCTTCTTTCCCTTCAGGTCTTGAACCTTTTTTGAACATGTTACCATTTTCTCCTGCTGTCGCAAAATTCGGATCGAATCTCAAAAGCAGTGTGAAAACGAAGGCGGCGGACCGTTGTCGGGCGCGTTGAAATGCCTTCCTCACTCGAAAAATTGATGAACCCAGCGATAGCACTCCCACAGTTCTTCATCGGAAACGAAATCGGACCGATGCTCGAACATGATCTTGACGCTTTTGTTCTCTTGGATGATCGCGTTTAGGTATTCTTCAATAGGTGCCCAACCCTCACTAGGCAGTTGATTGGGCAGTACCGGGTAGCGGCTTTTTTGAATGGTATTATCGTCCGTGATTTGGACATTGGATAAATGAATCGTATCCGCAAATCTCGCATATTTCTGGATTGCCGATTTGGCGTCAAAGAACGGATCCAATCGATCTTGCAAATACAATCTCGCCGTGTCCAGACAAAGCCTGATGTCGCGGTAATTTTCCAACAAACGTTCCAGAAAATCATCGTCGTATATGTATGGATTCAGAGCATCAAACTCCAGGATCGGGGTAAAGCGATACTCCCGGCCTTTTTGGGAAAGCCATGCAAACAACATTTCACTGGCTTCTTTGAAGTCCTGAAAGGAATACAACGTCTCGTACTCGTATTCGCTTCGATCTGCAAAACGCCACTTGCTCCAATCCACCCTCTCGTCCAAGATGACGGGCTTCGGATAATGAAACAGAATATAAGAGGGCTTTATTGCGGCCAAATAATCCAATTCCTGTTGAATCAAATCATAGGCATGCCCCCTGACCGTGCGGTCTTTGGACAGAAATTGCGCATCCCTAAGCCTGGAAATCCCTGCACGCAAAGGGAAATGCACGCCGATGTGAAATCCCTCTCGCTCGGCTTCTTGTACCAAATTCGCAATATCATGTTCATTGCGAAACAAGCACGCTTCTATACCATAAAACCCTTTTTGGAAATCTCTTTGATACTTTTTGTAGTCAAAGCCTCCATACTGCCCGATAATAAATCTGTTCATTATCTTCCCTACTTCCTACTTAGAATGAAAAGCAACAAACCTTTCTGTAAAACGTATCTAATCATACAAATGTATTCCATTCAAATCGGAGTGAACTGCTGTGTATAAAAAACTGATTTCGTGTTTGTTATTTTGTACTATACTTATCGTCACCGGCTGTGTTAATGTTCCTAATGAAGCCGCAAACGTTTCCGAAGTGAAACTTGTAGATACATTATCTGATGGCAAGTCGTTCCGTTTCCGCGGTCTAGATTGGTTTATCACTTATCATGAATTGAAGCAACAAGAAAACATCAGCCAGGAAGATATAGTAATACGCCCTACGCCCCCGATGACATTCAAGTACAAAAAAAGCATGACATTTCGAGAAGTGGATCTCCACGTCGATTTTATTTTATACAGTTTCAACGACGAACCTTCTACGTTTGTTTCAGGTCATTATATTGCAACGTTTGAAAATGAAGATGAATATTTAGCCACAGTTGTAAAAGTAAAAAGTGAATTAGAAGCGCAGTTCAGTAACATGAATATGTACTTCGGAAATCACTTCAATCCCCTGGAAGATCATTCCTCGATCCAATGGGAGGCTGAGGATAATAGCCGTTTAACGCTCCAAGTCTTCAAAAACAACGGTTCCACGCCCTATACCATAAACATTGCAGTTCATGCACCGTTGTCTTTTTAGGCAAACCTTTTCTCCGCTATCGCTTGGGCTACGTCCGCCCAGAAAAACATCCATATTTCCTGAACTATTGGTTCTCAGGTCGGTACAAGTCCAACACTTGAAATTCTGTACTCAGCACATGTTTTTTAAAATCATTCGAAACATTCTTCGCAGCGAAAAACGTGGAATTCCGTGGCGATCGGGATTATCCAGCACTTTCTGCCGCAAGCACTGCCGGCCAATCCTCATATTCAAATCTTCGAATGATCAATCGATCCGTCACCACAAGCATCGTTTTCACTCCGATCCGTTTCCGCCCGCTTCTGTTTTCACTATCATAGCACACCTCCCTTTACGTCACCTCCGGTGACACGAACTCGTTCGTGTTTGGGGGAGGAATCCCCGTTCGCAGACGCGAGATCGCATGTTGGAGAAAGTACGAAGTCGTCCACAAAAAAAGAAGGAGCACGCACGGCTCCTTCTCCATGTATCGTTATGGTCAAATGAATTTTAATTAATGAGATTGAACGTGCGGAGCAACCGATGAATAATCGCGGCGGTTTCCGCGCGGGTAATTTTCGCCTGCGGGTTGAGTTCATTCCGGCTGTTTCCATGGATCATCCCCGTTTCATAAGCGGCCGTCACCGAGGAAACCGCCCAGGATGACATATCGTCCGCATCGATGAACGGCAGCGGCTCCATGGGCGACGGATGCGTAAAGCCGGGATCGATCAACCGGATCGCCCGCACGACCATCGTGAAGGCTTGCTCGCGGGTAATCGATTGATTCGGGCGGGATGTGCCGTCCTCATACCCGTGCATCAGTCCGTAATGATGTGCCGTCGCGAGCGCGGAGGCCAAGCTGCCGGCCTCGGCGGCGTCGCTGAACGGGAACTCCGCATCCTCCACCGGCTTCAGACCGAGCGCGCGTACAAGCATCGCCGCAAATTCCGCGCGGGTCACTTCCATATCGGGAGCAAATCGGCCGCTTCCCTTACCGCGAACGATCAGCCGGTTCCCCATATCGGAAATGACGTCTTCGGCCCAATGGCCGTCAATATCCGTAAAGTGCGCCTGATGAAAGATCAGCGTGTACACGCTGTTCGTCAAGCTGTTGACCACGGCGTAACGACGTCCGTCCACCGTAATGATGCGGGTCGGAACGTGGCGCAATGATCCGTCCGGTTCCACCACTACCGCCGTCGTAATGTCTTCGTCGCCGTCTTGAAGTTCAAACCACCTCTCCAAATACATGTTGAAGTCCGTCAATTCCGCGGTTTGTCCGCCGTGATGGACGGTCACTTTGAACGCGATCGGCGCGCCGATCACCGAACCGCCCGCATTGGCAACAGCCTCATCGACGGCTTGCCGTTCCGCTTCTGTCGGTTTCGCAATTTCCATCTCGAACTCCAGCTCGTCGAAGGGTACTCCCGAAAACACGTCGGACAGCGCATCGATGATCAGCGCCTGCGCCGGCACAACGTAACGGGCTTGTTCCGTCTGAATTTCCACGGTCGCCTGCTTCTCATTCAATTGTTTGACGACACGCCCGGTCAATTTGCCGCGAACCATATCCGCCTCGTCCATCACCGCGATGACCACAGTGATGCCGTCCTCCTCATCTTGCAGCCGCTCGGCCATCCGTTGATCGTCGACTTGTACTACGATCAACGACCTTCCGTTTTCTTCGCCGACCATCGCGGTACCGATCGGCTGCGGCTTTCCGTTAACCCATATATCGATATGCCGCCGCGTTTCCCCGGATTCCTCCGGCTCCTCAGATTCGCCAGGTTCTTCAGGTTCTTGCGGTTCTTCGGGCTCCTCCGGTTCCTCGGGTTTTTGCGGTTCCTCGGGTTCCTGAGGTTCCTCCGGTTTCTGCGGCTCCCCGGGTTCTTGCGGATCCCCGGGTTCCTGCGGCTCCTTGGGCTCCTGCGGATCCCCTACATCCGCCACAGGCATAAACGATTGTTCCGGAGACTCGGCCGTTTCGCCTTCCTCATTCTCAATGGCGATTTTGACATAATAGATCGTAAAGTTCTCCAATCCGGTGAGCGTATAATACACCGAATTGGTTACCGTTTCGTAAACCGCCTCCGTCACGGTGACCGTCTCGTACGGAAGCTCGCCGTACATTTCTTCCGCCTTGCGCAAAAACACATCATAACGGTATACGTGCTCCAGCCGCTTCCATTCGAGCTGTGCCATTCCGTCTCCTGCCGTCACCTTCAGGTCAATCGGCAGCAAAGCCCCGGTGTAGTTCCATTTCCACTTCGGAATCAGGGTCATGTCCTCCACGACAGGGTCCGCGAAGTTCCAAGGTTGCTCCGCTGCCGAGGAAGTGTACCACCCCGTCAACATATATCCGGGCTTGGCCTGGACGGTCGGTTCCGCCACAGGATCGCCGCAGGGAACGGACAAAATCGTCGGCTCACCGCCGTCCAACCTGTCCACCGTGACGGTGCAAATCGGCCGGTAATACCCGCGAATGACGAGCTCGCTAAAGATGTTGCCGTTGCTATAACCAATGAACGGAATATGATGGTCGGCAACCACCTTCAAATTCCACGCAAGATTTCCCCCCGGCTTGACCGGAGAACCTACTTGCCGCCAGGCGCCGTTTTTATACTCGTTCAGCACCAGCTGCTCTTCCGTCGAGTGTTCGTCCTTACGGCTGAATAGAACGTACACTCCTTCATCGTCATCGGCAAACACGGCCGCTTTCGTCGCACCAACCGGGAAGACGTCATCCCATAGGCTCCATGAATCGCCGTCCCATACGGCCATTTTCCAATTCATACTCGCATCCATATAAAGCAGCAGAAGGCCGTCCTTGTATCCATGGAGTTGTAACTGCGGAACCGTATCCGTTTTCCCGAACGACGCCAGCGTACCAAGTTCGGTCCATCCTGTGCCGTCCAGCCGTTTCACATGAATAAGCCGGTCTTTGTCCGCATAGGCGAAATACAGGTCTCCGGCATGCCTGAGCATCGCCGTATTACTGCTGCCAATGAATATGCCTTCTTCTCCGATGACCCCTGACGACAAATCCGTGACTCCCTCTGCGGAAGAATACTTCAAAATGAAGAGTGACATCGTCAAGTTCATGCCATACTTGACAT
>Ga0068699_100987_pt1 | contig 6377 bp, 5 predicted proteins | sample CeladaPassaD2F03_FD_62211 | JGI IMG/M metagenome (GOLD analysis project Ga0068699, IMG submission 62211) | Cellulose-adapted microbial communities from the Joint BioEnergy Institute, USA - Passage D2F03 | ecosystem: Engineered > Bioreactor > Continuous culture > Unclassified | place: USA, Joint...
CCATTCGGGGACATCGCCGGGAAGGACAAAGCCAATCAATTGCCAGTTGATCAGGTCCGTCGATCGACGTATCGGAATCCGGTGCCCCGTCGAAAACAAATACACCGCCCCGTCAACCCAGATGGCCGCCGGATCGTGTGCCGATATGTCGCCCGTCTGCACCAGCGGCGTGTAGTCCGGAACGCTCCGCGCGCACGTCTCCACCTCCTCATCCCCTGTGTCCACCGAAGCGTCCGAACATCCCAGCAGCCCCAGCACCAACCATACGGCAATAATTGCCCGCCGTGCCAGTCTTCCGAGCGTCATTGACTGCCACCTCATAGCCTCGAATCATTCCAGATGAGCCACCGGCCACCCATCTTCATCCCATTGCAGCGGGAGTATCCAGAGCTTGGGGCGCCCATTGTCCTCACGGTCGTAGCCGTGAAAGATCAGATAATCCACACCATCGAAAGTATAGACGGCACAGTGTCCGACACCGGGCCAGCGATCGTTGCCCTGCAACACCAGCGTTCCGCCGCCATGGCGAAGATCACGTCCTTCCCGATCCAGATAGGGACCCCGGATGTCGCGAGCACGCCCGACCACAATTTTGTAGTCGCTCCGAACGCCCCGGCAACAGTAATCCCAGGAGACGAACAGGTAATAGAAATCGTTTTTCCTGAAAATGAATGGTGCTTCGATGGCCCCATCACCTGGTTCGCGCTCGTCCAGCGTCATGGTGCGCGGACGCGCCGCGATCGTGTACCACTCCTGCGGCTCGGCCAGCCGAAGCAACGTGCTGTCCAGTCGCACGAGCTTGATCCCCAGCCAGAAAGACCCAAATGCCAGCCAGGGCGCTCCCTGTTCGTCAAAGGCTACGTTCGGATCGATGGCATTCCACATGTCCCGTCCCGGGATGGAGCGAACGACCGGGCCATGATCTACCCAGCCATATTCCGGATCCGAAGGATCCAGCGTGCGACTCGTGGCTACTCCAATGGCCGAAGTGTTCTTCGCAAAAGCCGAAACAGAATAGAAGAGATAGTAGCGATCTCGATAAAAGAGAATATCCGGCGCCCAGATATGATTGCGTTGTTGGAAACCGGGCACCACCTGTTCGGTCCAGGCCGGTGCTTCTGCAAAGACCGGAGCCATGCGCTCCCAGTGTCGAAGGTCCGGCGAGCGCCATTGGGCAATACCACGTCCTGTGTGAAAGAGATAATAAACGGAGTCCTGACGGATCAGCACCGGATCATGGACCCGGATGTTGACCGGCTGCGCTTCGAGCTTACCGATCGTCCCGGCCACGACCAGCCAGACGATAACAAGGGGCCTTGTCATGTTATTTCGTGCCTTACGGGTCAGGGGGAAGAGGCACGCCCTCTCCAGGGTGCCTCTTCCCCTTTCCTCTCCCGTCTCACGACAGCCTCAGCGCACCAGGCGCCCGATCAGCTGCGTGAAAGAATGGGGTGGAAAGGCATAGGTGAAACGCGCGCTACTCACCTGGACGTCGGGCTTACGCACCGTCTTGACCCGTTCCACCCCGAAATCGTTCTCGGCCTTGATGTCGGGCCCGTTTACCTCGTAGACCTCGAAGGGCCCCTGGAAGCGCCCTTCCTGCGCCACCAGTTCGGTGGTCAGCGTCTGGTCTCTGTGTCGATTGACGACATTGATCACGATCCGTCCGCTTTCCGGATCGTAGACGACAGAAACATCGAGATAGGGTACATTCTCCAGTTTCGTTGTACGCTCGCCCAGTCCGACGAAAAACTCTTCGGTGTCGTAGGTCGGTCCGTCGACAAACGCGTCGAGCGCCACGCCGTGGGCATTGCGGGCAAAAAGCTGGAAGGGATAGTAAATGGTCTGTTTGAACATGCCCTGCTCGTTCGTGAAGATCGGCGCGATCACGTTGACAAGCTGCGCCAGGTTGGCCATCTTCACAACGTCAGCATTGCGAATAAAGCCGTTCAGAAAACCGGCAATGACCAGGGCATCTTCGAGGTTGTAACGCTCTTCAAGGGCACGGCGGCCACGCAACGCTTCGCCCGCCCGGGCCCGGTACCAGACATTGTATTCATCCCAGGCAATGTAAATGGGCCGATCCCGACGCGAACCCCAGAGAACCTGCTGAATCAGCCCTTTGACAATCTGCGTGCGCCGCTCCATTTCCAGCGGTGTCGCCACAAAGTTGTAATAATTGTCGTCGGGATTGCCCACGTACATGTGCAGAGCGATGTAGTCGACATAGTCCTTCAGTTCTTCCAGCACGACGCGGTTCCAGTGCTGCGGGTCGGCGCCCGGACGAAAGTCGGACGAACCGGCGGCAATCAGCCGAATCGAGGGATCGGTGGCCTTCATCAACTTGGCGGCTTCCCGGGCTTTTTTGGCGTAGTCTTCCGCGTTGAGATGCCCGAGCTGCCAGAAGCCGTCCATCTCGTTCCCCAGGCTCCAGAACGTGATGCCGTAAGGCTCTGGGAAACCGTGCTGTTTGCGAAGCTCCGCATAGTAGGGGCCTTCCTTCACGTTGGTATATTCCACCCACCACTGCGCCTCTTCGATGGTCCCGGTACCCATGTTGACCGTGAAGTAGGGTTCGGCACCCACCTTGCGGATGAACTTCATGAACTCGTTGGTGCCGAACGTATTGGGCTCGAGGACATGCCAGGCCAGGTCCAGCCGTGGTTTTCGCTCGGGCCCTACCCCGTCGAGCCAGTGGTAGTTGGAGACAAAATTGCCACCGGGATAGCGCAGGATCGTCACGCCCAGTTCGCGAACGGCCTGTAGCACATCTTGACGCAGGCCATCTTCATCAGCCAGTGGAGAGCCAGGTTCATAGATCCCGCCATAAATACAGCGGCCCAGGTGCTCTACGAAGCTGCCGTAGATCAGTGGATCGACCTGATCGATGACGCGATCCGGATCGATCTTAATTTTGGCCTGCTGAGCGTACAGAGAAAAACAACAAAAACTTAACATTACACTGAGCTTAGCAAGCAGATACAATCTCCACATCATCCTTAACCCAAGTTTTGGTTACACAAACTTAGAAATACATTTCAATATAAAATTTTTAAAACAAAATCGTAAGATCTTTTCTTTATATCCGGAGAATATCCCAGATCATAAATTCCCCAAAAATCTTGTTCATATCTAAAAGACAACTTTAAAGGTACAACAGAGAATACTTTTGCTAGATCAATTCCTATTTCAATTATCCCCCCAACTTCATAAGGCTTAAAATCATTATCACTGTAATAGTCGTGATCAATATCAACAGAGTTAAGTAGTAGACCAATGTATGGCCCCAATCCTCCATACAAGCCAATATCATTATAACTTAAGACATAAGAGCCACATAAAACGCCAAATGTCAAATAATGTAAATCAAAAGAGTGATCCGCATAAGATGGAATGTACGGACTAATTACCTCGTGATAGCGCCTCATCTTGTAAAACAATTGCGGCTCCAAAAATATATTCTTATAGGAAGAGTTTACATATACACCTAAATTAAAGCCAATAGATGATTGACCTGTTTTTTCAATATCATTTCCATTAAGCCTTGGATATACAAAAGCTAATTGCAATCCCGAATTATAACTTTGACCTTGTGCCTCATTATACACAACCAAACAAATAGAACTCACAATAATAAATATAGCTCTTTTATTTCTTTTCATGGCATTATAGATGGTTTGGTTTATAAATATCACGATCTATAATTGTTATTTTATTATTAATACCCTGGATTTTGTTCTAAATTAGGATTTAAATCACGTTCACTTTGTGGAATGGGCCAGAGATAATCTCTTGGAGAAGCAAAAGAGCGAACCCATTGACCGGGAACAGGTTCAAAACCTCCTCCATCTCCTTTTGCAATATCAATTCCATGCGTTGGACCATTTAATACAATTTCTGCAATTTTCCATCTTCTAATATCAGCTAAATGTAAACCTTCCCAAGCCAGTTCTATAGTTCTTTCATTTCTAATAAACTCAATAGCTTCCTGTTGCGACATAGAAGTAATATCAAAAGGCATTGGAATTCCAGCTCTATTACGAATTTGAACAAGGACATCCTGAACAGAGTTATCTAATTCACCTAACTCAGCTTTTGCTTCTGCATACATCAAAAGGACGTCAGCGTAACGCATTTTTATAATGTTCAGTCCACTATTAGTCGGTTGAGATTGATCTTGAGGGTCTAAATATTTCATAGCAATATATCCTGTATAAGTATTATTATAATCAGTTATCAATATTCTATCAGGAGTCGGACTGCAGTAACCTTCAGGAGCACCACTGCTACAAGGAGGATAAGAATTATAAATAGTTCCATTAAACTCTCCTCCTGGAAATAATATGGTTGCATAAAAGCGAGGATCCCTATTGGCATACATACCTAATGTCTCCACAAGAGGTCTTCCTTCGGAATCATAGACTATTTTAGGAGGACTTGGATCGTACAAAGGGGACTGATCGGGTGGCAAGCCATCTTTCATAGGAAAGCGATCAACTAATTCACGCGTAGGCGCCACATCTACAGTACCACCCATTGACTTAGGCGCAAAAGCTTGCCAAGCTCGCCATCCATTTTGACCAGAAACACGTATGTAGGACAATATTATTTCATCACTATGTTCACCTGCATAAGTGAAAAGCTCTCTAAAATCAGGATGCAATCTGTAAACACCTAAATCCATTACCGCCTTAGCAGCATCAGCAGCCATTCGAAAAAGCTCTAAAGCTCGAGAAACATTTCCCTCATGATACTTTTTCCAGCTTGCTTCATATAATGCAGTTCTAGCTATATATCCTAAAGCTGCACCACGCGTTGCCCGTCCCCATTGGTCTGAGGGCCAACTTATAGGTAATAGTTCAGCTGCTTCTGACAAATCCTCAATTATTTTTTCAAATACTTCATCTCGAGAGGCTCGACGCACGCTACGCGCTTCTTCAACCGTAGGCACTTTGGTAAAAATAGGTACTCCTCCAAACATCCATAGTAATTCATGATAAAAATAAGCGCGCAGGAATAAAGCTTGTCCTCTTATTAATCTAGTGCTTTCAGGAGTCAAAACATCACTCCCAACCGCATCAAGCTGAGTTAATATTTCATTTGCTCTACTAATTCCTCGATATAGCTGAGCCCATATTGCTGCAGACCAACCAGAAGAAGCATCTGCACGTCCCATGACATATTCATGTTGAGGCATCCAATCTGCATGTGAGTAGCCTATCTCAGTAGCCCCATCAAAATACATAATATCCATATTAGAGCCAATCATTTCTGCATAAGCACCATTTAAGGCTACATTAAAATCCCTTTCAGATGTCCAAAATGTTGCAGAGGAAAGTCTGTCTTTAGGTACAGTAGTGAGAAAATCTTCGCTACATCCCCCAAGTATACAGCTTATGATAAAGCCAAAAATTATTACTCTACGCATGGCTCCTTTTATTTTGTTTAGAAGTTAATGTCTATACCTACACTAAGCACTTTAGTTTGTGGATAATAATCAGCAACAGTCCAAGGATATTCTGGATCAAGATCAATACCAAGATTGTGATGCATCCACAAATTCTTTCCATTAAAATAAATTCGCAATCGTTGTAATCCTAATCGTTGAGTAAAACTATTAGGCAATGTGTATCCTATCTGCAAATTTCTGAGTTTTACAAAACTACCATCCAATATCCACCACGAATTCATGTTATAATAATTTCTGTTATAGTTTGAATAATAGGCTGGGTGTCTCGCATCTTGATTATCTGGAGTCCAATAATCAAGATGCCATGCAGAAGTATAATTTTCCCAGACAGGTCCCTGAACAAAACCCAATGCTAAGTATTGATCTCTTTTACCTATTCCCTGGAAAAGTGCGCTAATGTCTATATTTTTCCAGGTCAAACTAACATTCAAACCAAATATATATCGAGGATTAGGATCACCAATTATTACACGATCTTCTTCATTTATAACTCCATCTCCGTTTTGGTCTTTGAAAATAATGTCCCCTAATCGAGTTATCCATCCTGCAGGTTGTGGGGAATTATCAATTTGATCATATGAATTAAACAATCCAATAGCTTCCCATCCATACCAAGAATTAATAGCAGTTCCAACTTCGACAATCCTTCTATCTAGATTACCTCCCAAGATATATGGTCCAGTCCCTGCAAGGTCTACAACTTTATTTATATTATCTGATAAGTTAAAATCTATCCTATATGAAAAATCATTTATTACATCCTGCCATCCTATATTCACTTCCCATCCCTTATTTTCTACAGCGCCCGCATTTTGAAATGGAGCACCTCGTCCCACCATCGCAGGAATTGGAAGGCGAAGCAAAATATCATCAGTAAGGCGTTTATAAACTTCGGCTGTAAAATTGA
>Ga0068699_101016_pt1 | contig 6033 bp, 8 predicted proteins | sample CeladaPassaD2F03_FD_62211 | JGI IMG/M metagenome (GOLD analysis project Ga0068699, IMG submission 62211) | Cellulose-adapted microbial communities from the Joint BioEnergy Institute, USA - Passage D2F03 | ecosystem: Engineered > Bioreactor > Continuous culture > Unclassified | place: USA, Joint...
GGGGCCTGGCGCTGGCGGAGAATCGGCTTTATTTCGGTTCCGGCGCGTCTGTGGAGTTATGCATGGAGCGAGGGATGAACCATGGCTTATCGATTATCGGAACTGTCGCTAGGCTCGCTGCCGCCGCTCATCCCCGATGAGGCCGGCGAAGCGGCGGACGACCGCTCCTCGTCCGGCGTACCGCCCGGGGCGACGGTCGATACGGCGAATGCGTCGCAACGTTGGGACTTGAGCAGGCGGGAAATTGCAGAGGTCTGGGCGCGATATCTCGGACACATGCCGGAGCGGGTCGATGCCGACGTCCGGATCGAATCCCGGACGAGGGAAGCGGATCATGTGCGCATCCATCTGAGCTATGCGACCGGCTACGGTGATCGGGTGACCGCGTATTTGCTCGTGCCGGGAGACGATGAGCGGCCGCAAGGGCGGTTCCCCGTGGTTATGGCGCTGCATCCTACGCATGCGGCCGGCAAGGCGGATGTCGCATCGCCCGCCGCCCGCGAGAACCGCGCTTACGGGCTGGAACTCGTCTCGCGCGGGTACGTGGTGCTGGCCCCGGATACGATAACGGCCGGTGAACGGATCTTGGAGGGCGAGGAAGCGTTCCGCACGGCGTCTTTCTATCGAAAGTTCCCGCAGTCGACGGCGATCGGCAAGATGCTGCACGACCATCAGCAAGGGTTGGACGTGCTCACTTCGCTGCCGTTTGTGGACGCGGAACGGATCGGCGCGATCGGGCATTCGCTCGGCGCTTACAACGCCTTTATTCTGGCGGGGTGGGATCGTCGCGTGAAAGCCGTCGTCAGCAGCTGCGGGCTCAGCCCGTTCGCGGGAGATCCGGATCCGAACCGCTGGGGGGTGCGCGATTGGTTTTCGCATCTTCCCCGGATCAGCGACGATCTGGCGCGCGGGGAAGTGCCGTTCGAATTTCATGAGATCGCCGCCTTGTGCGCGCCGACGCCGATGTTCCAATGGTCGGGCCAGAACGATCCCATTTTCCCGCATTGGCCGAACATCGCCGAGGCATTAAGGGAAATCGGGAGATTATACGACAGGCTCGGCGCCGGGGACCGTTACGTCGGTCTGATGGGTTACGCGGGGCACGATTTTCCCCGGGAGATTCGGCTCGCAGCGTATCGCTTTCTCGATCAATGGCTGCGTGACGACTGAGGTCGTACGCCTACAATTCACGGTACTATGCTGAAATTCGAATGGATGCACACTCTGTGGAATGAGCAAAGGGAACGATCATTTGTCGGAGGGGGACACATGACGATTCGAGTGCAGGTTTCCTGTTTGGCCATCAAAGACCGTCACATCGCGATGATCAAAAAACTGGACCCCAACTATTCCACCTACAATATGTTGATTCCTCCGGGAGGTCACGTTGAATACCTTGAATCGCTGGAACAAGCCTGTATCCGGGAAATGAGGGAAGAGACCGATTTGAAGGTGCGAAATTTGGAGTTGAAGGGGGTTGTGACCTTTTTAGCGCCGGAGTGGGATTATCATTCCGTCTGCTTTTTGTTTTTAACCCATGACGTCGAAGGAGAACTCCAATCGAACGAACCGGAGAAACAAACGTCCCACTGGGTGAATCTTGCCGACGTCGAATCCAATCCTCTTGTTCCCGATTATCACAGGGCTTTTATCCGAACGATTTTGAAAGAGAAAAAGTTTGTCAACGCGCAAGTCATCACCACAGATGGAAAAACCACATTTACAATGCTTGAACAAGAGACTCCTGTTTCCCCTTGAACTCGCCGGGCGCATTACCGTAGCGGGCTCGAACCCTCGTCGAGAGGCCGTGATGGAGTGCTCCATCACACTGGGGCAGGTTGGCGAACTGGCAGGCAATGCGCGAAGACGGCGCCGCTTGAAGGAACGGACGGGAATACGCGTGTTCCGGCCCCACGTCCGCACTGAGGAGTTACCCGCATCCGTTCGTACTGGCTTTGTACGGAGAATGATCGGATGTACGATCGGATGTACCCCAGTTCCAGTCGATGTATCGCGAATAAGACGATCGATTGTTTGTTATTTTGGAAGCGAGTGCCGAATGCGCCCGGATAACGATACTGAAATAACGTTATCATTTTCAGAAAGCGGTTACATCCGGCATCGTACGGAAAATAGGGTGATCGAGTTCGTCTTATTTGGCGGTTTTACGGAACGGTAACAAAAATAAGGAAGATTTGATCGCGTTATTTGGCGATAAGGCATGATCCTTTGGAGAGACGAAAATCCTGCAAACGATGTGTCCCTGTCGATGGGCGAAAATTCATGCAAGCATAGTGTATTTGGCAGGTATGTCACAACTTCCACCGCTTGGAAAAATGACGGGGCCGTGCTCGTTGTACCTGCAGCAACACCTGCCATCGCCCACGGAGCGGCGGGATTTCAGCAGGGGAAACGGGCGACAACGAATGCGTCGGCTTACGAATTATTGGTTCCGTATTGTTCGGAAGTGGTGAGGCCCGGATTGTCAGAGACGATCGGGTTTTTACAGGCGGCGTATCCACGTCTATCGATTTGGGCTTATACGTTCAAACGAGTATATGTCCCGAAACTGAAGTCGGATGAGTTGAAGGGGATGCCTGTGGTTGGCGACTTTGTCGTGCGCTCGATCAGGGAAGACGAAATCGGGCTGTTTGCTTCGATTTTGCAGGAGGCGGCACAATGGTTGCGGCAGCAAGGCAGGGAGATGTGGACTCCTGAACAGCTCGAAGCGGAACGGTTGCTCAAACATAACGCCATTCATGAGATGTACATCGGATGGGTAAACGGTGTGCCCGCTGCTACCATGATCCTTCAGGAAAGCGATCCCGTGATGTGGCCGGAACATTCCGTCCGATCGGATTCGTTATACTTGCACAAGCTGAGCGTCCGGAGGGCGTACGCGAAAACCGGTTGCTCCACCATGATGATCGAGTGGGCTAAGGAAGAAGTAAAGCGGCGCAACAAAGCCTTTTTACGCCTCGACTGCGCGGCGGACCGCCCCAAGCTATGTTCTTTTTATGAAAATCACGGTTTTCGAAAAGTGAGGGAGAGGCTGATCCTGCAAAAATTTCCGACCGCCCTGTTCGAGTGGAACAGGGCAAGCCGGTCGCCGGAATGATGAACGGAGACCCAAAGAGAGAGGCCTCACGCAGAAAAAAAGACGGCGGAAGATGAGAACACATTTCACCCCATCGATTCACCCGGCATAAGGCCCACATAAGCAGATTGCGGTCTGAAAATGCGATTATTTAGTCCTTGCTCGATGACATGCGCCGTCCATCCCACCATTCTGCTTGCCGTAAAGGTTGGCGTAAACAGTTCCATCGGCAAGGAGATCGCACGCATCATGGCTGCGGCATAAAATTCCACATTCGTGTATAAGCGTCTGCCGGGTTTGTATTCTTCAAGCAGCTTGATGGCCAGATCTTCAACATAACTCGCCAAGTCGAGCCACGGATCTTTGGCATCCATCTTCTGAATGACTTCCTTTAGAGCCTCCGCTCGGGGATCGCGTGTTTTATACACCCTGTGACCGAAACCCATAAGTCGATGTCCATTTTCCAAATGGTTTCGGATCCAGGTTTCCGCGCGTTCTTTCGAACCGATTTCATTCAGCATATTCACGACCTCTGACGGAGCGCCGCCGTGGAGCGGGCCTTTCATTGCGCCTATGGCGGCGCAAATGGCCGAAACCATATCCGATTGCGTCGATAAGACAACCCTTGCCGAGAATGTGGAAGCGTTCATGCCGTGTTCCATCGTCAGAATAAAGTAGGCGGACAATGCCTTTACAAGGGCTTCGCCCGGAACTTCCCCATTCAGCATGTACAAATAGTTCGATATATGATCAAGTTCCGGATGTGGTTCGATCACATTCCATCCCTTTTGCCGTCTATAATGATAAGCGATTACAGTTGGCACCATTGCCGTTAGTTTTAGCGCATCTTCTTCCGTAGGCGGCCATGCTTGATAGCGATGGCCCAGACTGGAAATCGCCGTTCTCACCGCACTCATGATATCCAATTCTCTTGGCAGTTGATGCAACAGCTGCTTCGTGTCGGCATCCAAAAAACGGTACTTCTTAAAGGATTGGGCCAGACGGTGGAGCTCTGAGTGATTCGGCAGAAATCCATACCAGAGCAAGTGGGCCACTTCTTCAAACGTATGGCGAATCGCCAGATCCTTTGCCCAATGCCCTCGGTATACGAGTTTCCCGTTCAGCCCGTCAACCAAACTGATGTTGGTTTCGGCAACAACTACGCCTTCCAAACCTGGATTCGGAACCATAGGTACCTCCGGCATATTGGTGGATTTTGACTCCAGTTTATACCGGAAAAATACAAGATGACAAATCATGGTTTGTTTTCACCGTGATTGATTTTGTTGATGAAGATGGCTCGTCTATGGGATTTACACTGATGCATGGAAGAGCGTCGTTTCGGGTTGCGAGTAACAGATTTCAATTTGGAGCTGAATTTTGGAGGTAACGCAATGAACGTCAAATTAGAATTACTCCAAGCGTCGGACTTTCCACAGATCATTGAGTGGGTACTGAAAAGAATCAAGCTGAATGTCCTTGATGTGAATGAACCGGCCATCCAATGTTATAAGCATGTCGGATTTAAGAAAGGAACAAGACGGGAGAATGTGTACCAGGCGAGTACAGGAGAATATTGGACCCAAATTGAAATGGTGTTGGATAAAAAAGATTTTTCAGAAGACATAAGAACATGAACTCTACGGTTTGCGTGCTGTCAATTCCTCCTTGTTTCGTGTCACTTCGAACATACCATAATACAGTAATATTACCATGATTCCCCATAATCAGGCTATAAAGGAGATACGTGTAATATTCAAAATGAAAAATGAAAAATAGGAGTATGTGAACGCTCATGAGGCTTTGTTTTATCGGGGGAGAAAGAAAAAGGGTCCAAATCGGGCCCCAATAAACTTCAAATTTCAATCATGCAGCGGATGGTGGCGGATGCGGGAAGTTTCCACCTGCACGGTCGCATGCGCAAGGTGGAATCGCCGTTCCAATGTTTCAATCGCTTCCTGCAAAACGCGCTGGCCGTCCGTATCGTCCCGCACGAGCAAATGGCAGCTTAGCGCGTTCATGCCCGAGGTGATGGACCAAATGTGCAAGTCGTGAACGTCGAGCACTCCGTCGATTCGTTGCAACTCCCGTTTCACTTCCGCATGGTCGATCGCCGAAGGAGTTCCTTCCATCAAAATATGGACGGCTTGGGAGGTGACCGCCCAAGCGCTTTTGAGAATCAGCAGGGCGACAAGCACACTGATGATCGGATCCGCGATATGCCATTCAAAGATCAGCATCAACACCCCGGCCGCGATGGCGCCGACCGATCCCAGGGCGTCGCCGAGGACATGCAAATAAGCGCTGCGAAGATTGATGTTTTCTTTCACGTCGCCTTTTTTCAACAACACCCATGCGCTTAAACCGTTGGCCAAAAGACCGATCAATGCGATGCCCAACATGGCGCCGCTCGCTACCGCCTGCGGTTCCCGGAGGCGTTCGACCGCTTCCCAAATGACGAATCCTGCAACGGCGAACAAAGTGACACCGTTGACCAACGCCGCCAAAATCTCAAACCGGTAAAACCCGTAGGATTTTTGCGCGGACGCCGGTTTGGCCGCAAACCAGAACGCGACCAGGCTCAAACCTAACGAGGCGGCGTCGTTGAACATATGGCCGCTGTCGGACAAGAGCGCCAAACTGTTGGTCGCCAACCCGCCGACGAACTCCAGCAGCATGATGCCGACGGTGATCGACAAGGCCGCGATCAGCGCTTTTTGATTGCCGCCCCCGGCACCGGTATGATGATGTCCGTGATGATGGTGATGATGACCGTGCCCGTGAACATGATGATCGTGAAAGTGGGCCATGATTTTTTCCTCTCCTTAAGACTGGTTCTCTGGGTGAATGCATGCAACAAATAAACATATGAACATATATTCAAGTATTAATGTAACATTGCCGCGATGAAATGTCAAACCCAAAAGTTATACCGC
>Ga0068699_101126_pt1 | contig 5401 bp, 4 predicted proteins | sample CeladaPassaD2F03_FD_62211 | JGI IMG/M metagenome (GOLD analysis project Ga0068699, IMG submission 62211) | Cellulose-adapted microbial communities from the Joint BioEnergy Institute, USA - Passage D2F03 | ecosystem: Engineered > Bioreactor > Continuous culture > Unclassified | place: USA, Joint...
TGCTGCATTTGAAACAGCACTTCATAAAACGGGGACGGGGCCCGGTACACCCGATTGGAAATCATCGCATGGAACATGTCGGCCACCGCGACGATCCGGCTGAAAAGGTCGATTCTCTCCTTCGTCAATCCGAACGGATATCCGCTGCCGTCCATTCGCTCATGGTGCTGCAGCGCCACGAGCGCCTGCCGGTGCGTCACGCCGATCGTCTCTCTCAGCATATTAAAACCGAGAACCGTATGGCGCTGCATCCAATCCCGTTCTTCCGGGGTGAGCTTGTCCGTCTTGTGCAAGAGTTGTTCCGGAATCAGCATTTTCCCTACGTCATGCAGCAGCGCCGCCGTCGTCAACTGCCGAAGCTCTTTGTTCTCCAAACCCAGATATTGGCCGAGGACATGGGAAAGTATGCCTACGGCCAGATGATGACGGCGCGTATAATCCTCCTTGGCCTGCAGCGCGGCAACGAGCGCGAACAACGGGGGATGATTCGCCGCCACTTCCTGAATGACCGGGATCAGGTTGTGGCGAAGTTCCGCCAGGGGAATTTCGTTTTTCGCGCGCACTCTTTCAAAAAGATACCCCGTCTCCGCCGCCGCGTCATCGACCGTACGGACCAATTCCATAAACTTCATCTCGGTAAAAGGACCCATATCCAAACGTTCCATTCGCATTCCTCCATACGACAAAAGACCCATTTTCCTTTATCAGGAATTATGACATAGCCGTCTCAACAAGTTCTAAACAGGGATGGACGGTTGTCGTTGAGTTGAATCCCCTTGGCTGCGCGGAAAAACAGCCGATGGAACATCCTGCGGCGATCGCCGTATTACAGGACGAACGGTCATTTGCACCGCGGCCGGATCCTGTCCGACCAGTTAAACAAAGCCGACGGAAAGACGATGAATTAAGTATAAACCCGAAATATGCAGCACGGTTTCAACATCATTTGCCGAGTGGTGGGATCGATTTGGATTCTCCATTAACCGCCTACATGACGCTGGTCGTCGCTTCGGGTGTGCTGAACCTTTTGATGGGATGCTATGTGGTCGCAAAGCGGCACCTTTATGAGAAAATTTTCACATATTTTATCCTGGCCACGGCGGCGACGACGATCTATTGTTTTTCCTATGCGTTCAGCCTGACGTCGTCCACTTTGGAGCAGCTGCGATTCTGGAGCGTCATGCAGTATTTCGGCATGCCGTTCGCGCCGCCGTTCGGGCTGATGTTCGTATTGAAATATTTGGGTTACAGGGTGACGAGGGCGAGGGTTGCCGCGCTGCTGGTCATTCCCACCCTTAGTCTGCTCAGCAACGCCACCAACGAACTGCATCATCTCCACTACAAAAAGTATCAAGTTCACGAGACGTTCGGCGCCCCGTATAACGATATTGAAGTCGGCGTGACGTATATCATTCACGGTTCGTTTACGTTCGTGTGTCTGCTTAGCGGCCTCCTGCTCTTGTGTTCGCGATGGAAGGATACGGCCAAGACGTATCGTCCGCAGCTCGTTTCGCTGATCGGCGCGCATCTGATTCCCATGGTGACGTCTTTCCTGTATTTGGTCGGCGTCACGCCGGCCGGCCTCGACCCGGTGCCGATGGTGGTGGGCTTGTCCGCCATCCTGATGTGGAGGACGATCGTGTCTTCCCACCTGCTGACCATTATTCCGATCGCCAAGGAAACGATTTTCCACAGCATACGGGACGGCGTCCTCGTACTGGACAAATCCGACCGGCTCGTCGAGTTCAATGAGGGCTGCCGGCACATGTTTCACCGGCTGAACCGGTCCATGTTCGGCAAGCCGCTGCATCTGGTCTGGTCCGCGCTGTTCGGCGCGTCGGCGCTCCCCGCTCCAAATCTTGACGCGTCTCCGCAGGAGCTGGAAGTCGTCTCGCGCGAACCGGAAGAACGCTTCTACCAAGTGCGCATCTCGCCGCTTCGGCGCACTGTCAACAGCAGCCGGGCGGGAACGGTGATGATCATTACCGACATCACGGAACTCAAAAGCTTGCAGAAACAGCTGGAGCATCACGCGTATTATGACGAGCTGACGCAAATTTACAACCGGCGGGCGTTCTTCGAGCGGTGCGAAGAAGACTATCATCGCGCCAAGCGGAATGCCGAACCTTTCACGGTGATTTTGTTCGATATCGATCATTTCAAGACGGTAAATGATACGTACGGCCACACGGCAGGCGATCAGGCGCTGCTGCACGTCGTGCGGATTTGCAAATCGATGCTGAAGGACGGCATGCTGTTCGCGCGTTACGGCGGAGAGGAATTCGTGCTCGCTTTATCCGGACGTACGGAAGCGGAGGGGAAAGAATTTGCCGAGCGGCTGCGGCAAAACATTGCGTCACAGCCGCTGACGGCGGGAGAAACGGTCATTTGGATCACTTCCAGTTTCGGCGTGGCCGAAACGTCGGGCCGTACCGACGAGTCGCTGCAGCATTTGCTGCACCGCGCCGACGAAGCGCTGTATACGGCGAAACGCGGCGGCAGAAACCGGGTGCACGTATACGCCGATCGTACGGGATGAGGCGGGAACGTCAGCCGGGCCTGAACCTTGTCCTGTATGCTGGTGCGATTTTCCGCTCGGCGTGTGCCCGATACGGCGAAATCCGTCCGAAGTGCCGCCGTCGTTCCCCGGATCGATCGACGGCGCGCCGAACAACGGCGGAGTCCAGCCGGCGGCCGAACAGAGCGGGACACGACATCGCTTCGACGCACGCGAAGCCGAAAAAATGAAGTCCTCCCTTAAGAGAGGACTTTCAAACAGATTTTTCCCAAATAATGCCGGTTCAGCGCATCGTGCGCCTGATGCGCATCTTCCAGGGCAAACGTATGGCTAATGTGCGCGCGCAGTTTGTACTTTTCGATGTAACGGTGAAGTCTCCCCAGGATGTCGGGATCCGGTTCGCCGTGATATCCCGCCGTTACGACGTCCGCGGTTTCCTTCGGCGCCGGTTGTATTCCGTATGGATAGGCGATTCGCCCGCCTTTTCGTATGCAGCCGACCAGCGCGTCGGCGGTTTCTCCCCCGGCGGTGAACAGCGCCGCGTCGAACCCATCCGGAGCCAACGCAAGAATGCTCGAGCAAACATTTCTCTCCTTGCCGTTCACTGCCGCGTCGCAGCCGAGCCGTTTCACCATGGCGACGCCGTCCTCCCCCGATGCCACCGCGAACACGCGCGCTCCGAGACATTTCGCCAGCTGCACCGCCAAGTGTCCGATGCCTCCGCTGGCGCCGAAGATGACGACGGATTCCCCCGGACGCAGCGCCAGGACATCCTCCAGCCCCCGCAGCGCCGTCAGTCCGACGCCGGCAATGACGGCCGCCTCCGGCATGGACAATCCGTCCGGAACCGGCAGCACGCACTTGGCGTTCACGGCCGTATATTCCGCATAAAAACCGCCGTTCGGATTCAAAAACGCCGTCGCATAGACCCGGTCTCCCAAGCCCACATTCGTCACCCTGCTTCCCCGCGCGACGACGGTTCCCGAACCTTCGGAACCCAACACATACGGGAATCGGGGATTCATTTGAAGCATGTTCGCATACCCGCCCTCGCGTTCAAAGGCGTCCCACACCCCAACCCCGGCGTAGTCAACTTGAATCAACACTTCGTCGGGTCCAATCTCCGGCACGTCGATCTCCCGGCATGTCAGTTGTTCCGGACCGCCAAACCGGTCAAGAACCGCAGCTTTCATGGTTTTCGGAATGGTTTTCATCGTCTCCTCCTCCATGCACCATTGTTCTCCTTGCCAATCCCAACTTATCACATTAACATGTCGGTAGTTGGCATGTTTTATCAAGGAGGAGGGATTCGCCGTGTCCAAGGCCAAGCTGCTGTTTGACTTGATCCTGTATGTCAATGCGAAACGCCAATTTACGGCACAGGACGTCGCAAACGAATTCCATTTGTCTTTGCGGACGGCTCACCGCTACTTGTCGGAACTGGGAGAAATGGGGGTGCCGATCTATGCGGTGCCCGGCCGCAGCGGCGGCTTCCGCGTGCTGGACAACCGGCTGCTGCCCCCCGTGCTGTTCCGCGAGAATGAAGTGCTATCCGTTTTTTTCGCCTTCCAGGCGTTGAAATATTACGCATCGCTCCCCTTTGACATCGACATCGCCTCGGTTTCCAACAAACTGCGCGCCAACCTGCCGCCGGATACGCGGAAGAAAATCGATCGGCTTGGGGAGGTCATCTCCTTCTGGAACATCAAGAGAAGCGTCCCCTCTCCCCACCTGAAGGATATCATCGAAGCGGCCGCGGAAAACCGGGTCGTCATCATCGATTACGAGTCAAAGTCGGGAAACTTCCCAAGAGAAGTGGCCCCCCTCGGCATTTTTTCCTACGATGGTTTCTGGTACATGCCCGCTTTCGAGTTCGCCCGTCACACGGTGAAATTGTTCCGGACGGACCGGATCGGGAAACTGCGCAAACTGGAGCGAACGCATTCCCCCGAAATGACATTGCACGATTGGTTGCACCGATATACGGAGCAAAAACCGAACGCGCCCGTAAGATTGTATGTTGAGCTGACCAGGGAGGGATGCCGCCAATGCCGAAGCCAGCCTTGGCTGGAACCGCATATTGTCGTGAACAATCGAGATCTTGGTCACATTGACACCATCATCGACCGAACGGAGATCGAATTCGTTTCCCGTTTCTTTTTCCAGTTGGGCACCGCAGCAAAAGTCATGGAGCCCCGGGAGGTCGTCCATCGCATATGCGAATTGTCCCGTGAACTTCTTGAACATTATGGTTGACGTTTATTTCGGCAATCTCCTCGAATCCTTCAAACCGTTGTTTCTCGGACCGTCTTTTATCTCGATTCTTAAGACCTTTAAATCATAACGAACCCGGTACCGAAACCGGTGCCGGGTTGGAAGGGCGTCCGCACAATTTTATAGCCATCATGAGTTACATCTGGATGATCTGAATGAGATTGCCGCACGTGTCATCGAAGACGGCGATCGTCACAGGCCCCATTTCGGTCGGTTCCATCGTAAAGCGCACGCCTTTTTCCTTCAACCGTTCGTACTCCTTGCGAATATCGGCCACGCCGAACATGGTCGCGGGGATGCCGTCGGCGAATATTTTTTTTTGATACTCTTTGGCGGCAGGATGTTCGTTCGGTTCGAGCAGAAGCTCGGTGCCGTCTTGATCTTCGGGAGAAACCAGCGTGATCCACCTGTATTTTCCCGAAGGCACGTCCTGCTTTTTGACAAACCCCAGCTTTTCGGTATAAAACTCCAGCGCCTTGTCCTGGTCTTCTGTTGACGCTCACGTAAATTGTCGGCGCGTTTCTCAACGACATTGACGTGAGTGTTTGCATGCCAGCCACGCCACCTGAGTGAGAAAGGAATCGCCAATCATCGTAATGGCGGACAAAG
>Ga0068699_101165_pt1 | contig 5192 bp, 8 predicted proteins | sample CeladaPassaD2F03_FD_62211 | JGI IMG/M metagenome (GOLD analysis project Ga0068699, IMG submission 62211) | Cellulose-adapted microbial communities from the Joint BioEnergy Institute, USA - Passage D2F03 | ecosystem: Engineered > Bioreactor > Continuous culture > Unclassified | place: USA, Joint...
CCCCCGTTCGCTCAGCACCGATAAGGTTTGTTGGTCCACCCGGGAAGGGACGATTTCAAACTGGACTTTACGCTGCCTGCTCCGATAAAAATCCAAAATTTCATCAAGGTACTCCACGTCCGCGGAGGAAAATCCTTTCACTGTATTGAAGGCAGGCCACGGCATCGTTTGGCTGTATAGACAGAGCGCATACCCGTAACAGCGCATTTCGATTCCTTCCGGGTTTCCCTGCCGGTTCCGAATGGCCTCCATCCTGTCTTTCATGTAATCTTTTTCCGACTGTTCCACCTTTGATATCCATTCCGGAGAAGGCAGAATCGTGTTCATGTTTCATTTCACCTCCTGAGTATTTGGGGGGGCCGGTATTATTGATGGTGAATGATATGTTTGACTTCATTTGTGTGCATCAGTTGTTCCACATCGATCCCTTGCCGGATGAATTCCGGTACGATTCGATGCCGGTCCAATTCACCGATCGGAATCCATCGGCTCACACATATTCCTTCCCGACATTGAAAATCTTCCGTTACCGCGACATCTCCATCGATTTCAACGAGATAATATAATCCCAGCTCATGAAAATCTTTTTCATCCAAACGAAAAAAGTTCTCCACGATCCAAACCAGTTTTTTGCTCTTGATCGTCCAGCCGTACTCTTCCCGGATTTCTCTGTTGATGGCGTCCGGCGTCTCTTCCATCATCTCCACTCGTCCTCCGGGCAGGAACCAGTCATCGCTATGGTGGAAACGTTGGAAAAGCACCCGGTTGTCCCGGATGATCAAACACGCCACCCTAAAATTAAACTTCTGCGATTCCCCCACATCAAAGGATATCATCATGAAAAAAACACACCCTTCCTGTACGTCGCCCAACAGGCGTTCCTGTCAAAATAAGACGGTAACGTCGACCTGCCAATCCTGTACCTTACATATCGACATACCTTCCGACCAGCCATTTTTGTCCTATCGCATAGGTAAATTCCACCGACAAACTTCGTCCGGACGCAGTTCGTCGGTGGAAAATATCCCGAATCGAAAATCCGGGATTAGAAGGTGCGTTTTTCAAAATGGTAATTCGCCAGCATCTCCCCCCAAGGTGCAATGCCAATTTCTTGAAATCCCGCTTTAGTGTAAAGTTTCCGCGCGAATTCATTGTCCGGATGATAACCGACGACAACGACGTCGGTACGATCATCTTTCTTTTCGATATCGTCGATGACGAGCCGTATGGCCGCAGTGCCGTACCCTTTTCCTTGATAACGTTCATCGATCATGAATCGGTAAATCCAATAGTTGCCGTCGTCCGGGTCTTTTCCGTACATGGTGAAACCGATCGGTCGATCGTCGAGATAAACCGCCCGCGTGACAAATCCGGGCAAAAATTGAGATTCCGCAATCGAATACAGGTTGGACGCGATGAAACGCTGCTGTTCCTGTGCGGGTTTCAGATGAATGCACTGTTCCCAGTTATTCCGGTCAATCGCTCGTAGCCCAATCATACGGATTCCTCCCGATCACGTAGAGAAATCCGTATATACGGATTCTCTACGGAATTTGTTCAATCCTCACCGATCCGACAACATTCACCGATAATGCCAATGCAATCGCCATGCTCATACCACATCACTCCCTTTGTGTAGTGTGAAAAACATGAGTCGGGACAGATCTCGATCGCCGGCGCCACGTTCCATTCACCGCGACTGCAGTTTCCGTTCCATTTTTCTTGTGACGGTTTCCATCCCCATTTCTTCATAAAAACGAAAGGCTTCCTTGTTAAATTCCCAAACATCGAGTTCCAAAACATTCGCTCCGAAATTTTTGGCAAAGTCGACGAGATAGTTGAACAACATCCGTCCAATCCCTTTACGCCGGTAGTCTTGATCCACACCAAAATCTCTTACATAGGCTACCGTTTTCGGTACGAGAATCGGTCTCGGATCCGGTTCCTTGATCTTTACGATTGCGTATGCAACGATCTTTCCATCCACTTCCACAACGAAGATTCTGGAATGTTCATCGTCGAATAGACTTTCATAATAGGATCGATCTAATGTAATGTCGGCCATTTGATAGTGATCCGGCTTCCCTTTGCAGTGAATTTCATGCACTTGTTTTTGCAATCGGTGGATAAAATGGTAATCTTCTTTTGTCGCTTCTCGAATGCCGATCATTGCGACTTTCCCCAATATTACGAGGCAGAAACTATTACGAGATCTTTCGATGATCTTGGTGTCCGATGAGACGGGAGAGATGCGTACCCATTCCCTCCCAAATCATACCCACTTTATGGACCGACGTAAGCAAAATCGGCATGACCCGCCCTTATGGTTACTTGCACACCTGTGTTTTGCTATTGGCGCTTTTTCCTTTTTCGGTATGGAAGTGCAGACGTAAGCGTCAGAAGATCGAACGACTCCTCCATCAGTTGTTTCGCTTCTTGCAGCGTCAACCGCACACCGGGATCGAATTCCGCTTCCCTGTCTCTCCTATCGGGTTGCCCAATATGCCGGCTTCGATTCGTTGATGAACATTCCACGGATATGAACGACGAGATTCGCAATGCTGTTGCACTCGGAATTGAACCGCCAATTGATTTGATCATCGTTCAGTTGATCGATCGCTTGCAGCATTCTTCCGCGAATTTCCGCCGATTTTTTCATCAAGTGGGCTTTGACTGTTTGCTCCAGTGTGCTCATGGTAAACGTGAATTCTCCTGTTAAACCTCAGTTGATTGAATGACTTGTTGCAACTTCATGATGGCGAGGTTCACCGAAGTTTCCAAATATCCGATGATTTGAACAAAAGTAAACACTTGAAGCTGCGCGTCGATATCCTGTTTGTCATATTTCATGTCCTCCAGCACTTGGGGCACTAACGCCGCAACGTCTCGAGACTTTACCTCCTGCAGATCCATGACTTCGGGAGGATTGTCGATCGCTTTCCTCATTTCATCCGCAGCACCATAGTGTTCCAGCAGTTTTCCGTTCAGTATTCGGAAATCTTGATGATACCGCGAATATAATTCCGAGTCCGCTTGCATCCGGTTTCTCAACCAGGGGATGAGAAATCCTTTCAACCACAGGTCATCGGCAATGAGATGGACAAAATACCCGAGCACATAGAAGTTGTCGGAATATGAGCGATACTTGTCCAAAAAACCGTGATAGTCTATATATCTTGAAAAATCCCGATGATCCCCTTTAAAGAAATGGGATTCATCCTTGGTTTGCACCGCATCGGGCGCAATGCTGCCGAGCAAAAACGAAGTTCGGTCCTCGATATGCAGCCTTTCGGCAATCTGATGACCGATGATCAAATGCATCAATCTGGATGCCATAATTGCCGTCACCTCGGGTGCGATATTTTCAAGTGTTAGCGAACAGCGGACGAAAACAAAAAAACTCGACATGGTGGAAATGTCGAGTTACGCCTCGGTGTCATTATTCATTTATGATCGTCTTTCGGCATGTGAGATTCGGTCAAGAACGTCAATCGACTGTGAAATCCGTCAGCCGACATTCGGTATGCACTTCGCGTTTCGACATGCGCATGCAACGACGCACGCCGTGTTTTGATTATATCCCAGATCGTTCCATTTTTCCACTCTGTATCGTTCGACGATGCCTGCGTCCGAAATGCCCTACACGAGGTAACTGCAGCCGCTCCCGACCGCGCTCCATAATTGGTCGATCGCCGCCTGCAAACGAACCGCCAGTTCATCGGAGAGCTTGAAATCGCCGTTTTCCAGTCTCGCCACCAGGTGCTCAACCGCGTATACACCGCTCAGCTGCCGGGTCGCTCCCAATGCGGACAGCACCGGTTTCAGCGCATAATCGATCACCAACAAATGCGCGATCGTCCCGCCCATCATCAGCGGCAATACCGGTTTGCCGGACAGCGCGTTTTGCGGCAGCGCGTCCAGAAACGTTTTCAGAACGCCGGTAAAGGAGTCTTTATATACTTGGCTGCCAAGGATGACCGCATCGGCTTCCTCTACGAGAACGACCGCTTCCCGAATGGAGGCGCTGTGAAATCGGGCCGCCAGCAAATCATCGGCCGGCAGATCGCAGACGTGGACCCAGCCCACCTGCGCCCCTTTTCGCTCCAGCGCTTCGGCAGCTGCCCGCAGTACGCCGACAAAACGCGATTCCTTGGAAGGACTGCCCGAAATGATCACGATCTTGCGGCTCAACCTTTCCCCACTCCTTCAATATCATGCTGAATGCGCGAAATCATAGGATTCACCAACTCGACGGTATTGAATTGAGATCCTCATTTCCCAACCGATTCTTCGGTGCGGCCGATTCTCAAATTTCCCACTCGTACCATCCCTGTTTCCGAGTTTCTTTGTTTTTCAGCCAATCGACGGTGTGGCCGATGGCACGCGCCGCATGTCCTTTGGTGGAAAACGTGTGATCGGCATGCGTAATGATTTCTTTGTCGCACAGGCCGCCATTGGGCCGCGTCCGAAACACTTTTTGATACAAGAAGCTGTATTCCGCCGTGATGACCGCGTCCGACGAACCGTGCACCAAGAACACGTCACCCGCAAATTGTTTCGCCTGCAGAAAAGGTTGGGCCTCCGACAACGATTGAAAAAAAGACGACTGCAGTCGGTATCCGGCAAATTCCGCCGCCCCTTTGGTAATCGCTTCTTCATACCTCGCCTTGCCGACGATCGACACGATATCCTGAAACGGATGCCCGACCGGCGCCCACAGCACCAGGTTTCGCACCCGCTTGTCGATCGCACCGGTCAGCACGGCCACCGCGCCTCCCAAACTGTGGCCCAGCAACGTGACGTTTCCCGTGTCCGCAAAATCCAGTCCCAACGCGGCGTCCAACGCGTATCGCGTCTGTTCGATCCACGAATCCACCCCGGTGGCGCCGTAATCTCCCGTGCTTTCGCCGCAGCCCGCGTAATCGAAACGCAGGACGACGAAACCGTGCGCGGCCAGTTCCCTCGCCGCCTTGACGAACAGCCGGTCCGTTCCGATGCGGCTGCCGACAAAACCGTGGCAGATCACGACCACGGGGTGACGGCTCACCTCGCGGTGATCCCCCCAAGCCGGATAATGCAGCGTGGCAGCCAAATTGATTTGTCCATAACGGATGGTCATGGGGCGTTCCATTCCGATCACGCTCCGCTTGCATAATCGCTCAAAATTCACACGTGGATGAAAAAAAGTCCAT
>Ga0068699_101175_pt1 | contig 5159 bp, 5 predicted proteins | sample CeladaPassaD2F03_FD_62211 | JGI IMG/M metagenome (GOLD analysis project Ga0068699, IMG submission 62211) | Cellulose-adapted microbial communities from the Joint BioEnergy Institute, USA - Passage D2F03 | ecosystem: Engineered > Bioreactor > Continuous culture > Unclassified | place: USA, Joint...
CTGCTTGGCTATGTCTCTGAGGACGGACATCGCGGCTCCTGGGGCAGAAGATCGGTTTCGCACATCCAGTGTCGCAAGACCATGGTCAAGAGGCGGGTGACGCTCCCCATAGCATAGGAACCCATACCATTAGGACCATGGAGTCACCGAGCCCCGCACCCCGCCGTGTCCTCCTCGCCAAGCCGCGGGGGTACTGCGCCGGGGTGGATCGGGCGGTGCAGACGGTCGAACTGGCCCTCGACCGCTACGGCGCCCCCATCTACGTGCGCAAGCAGATCGTGCACAACACCCACGTGGTGAAGCGTCTCGAGGAGCGGGGCGCCATCTTCGTCGACGAGCTCGACGAGGTCCCCGACGGCGCCATCGTGATCTTCTCGGCCCACGGGGTGGCGCCCACCGTCCACCAGGAGGCCGCCGCGCGCGGGCTGAAGACGATCGACGCCACGTGCCCGCTCGTCACCAAGGTCCACAACGAGGCCAAGCGGTTCGCGGCGAAGGACTACGACATCCTGCTCATCGGCCACGCCGGCCATGAGGAGGTCGAGGGCACCACGGGTGAGGCCCCGGACCACATCCGGCTCGTGGACGGGCTCGACGGCGTGGACAAGGTCCAGGTCCGCAACCCGGACAAGGTGGTCTGGCTCTCCCAGACCACGCTCTCCGTCGACGAGACCAAGGAGACCGTCGCCCGGCTCCGCGAGCGGTTCCCGAACCTGATCGACCCGCCGAGCGACGACATCTGCTACGCCACCTCGAACCGGCAGGCCGCGGTCAAGCGGATCGCCCCGCAGTGCGAGCTGGTCCTCGTGGTGGGCTCCGCCAACTCCTCCAACTCCAAGCGCCTGGTCGAGGTGGCCAAGGCCTACGGGGCCAAGGCCGCCCACCTCGTCGACGACGCCTCCTACATCCGCGAGGAGTGGCTGGAGGGCGTGACCACGGTCGGTCTCACCAGCGGCGCCTCGGTCCCCGAGGAGCTGGTCCAGGGCGTGCTCAAGCGGCTCGCCGAGAGCGGCTTCACCGACGTCGAGGAGGTCGAGGCGGTCGAGGAGCACATGCGCTTCGCCCTCCCGTACGAGCTGCGCCGCGACCTGCGCGCGGTGGCCAAGTAGGCGCCGGCGACGCGCGGATCCCCGACGGGCGGCGGTATCCCGGTCGGCGACCTGAAGTCCGGCGGCCGGTCGGCATCCCGGCGGGCGCCGGGATCGGACGGTGCCGTTCCCGGTCACCATCGACGGTGCCGACCTCCGGGCCGCCGCGGACCGATGTGGGGGAGTCGGTTTTCGGCCGGCCTCATGGCGCGGTACGAGCGGCACGACTGCCCGCCATACCCGTCTGCGGCCGTCGGCGACCGTGCCATGTATGGCCGGCATCGCCGGCGCCGCGTACGGCCCACGGACCGGCCGGCGTGACCCGCTCAGTCCTCGATCGCCCTGCCGTACAGGCGCGGCTCGAAGTAGCCCTCGGGCTCCGGGTCGAAACCCCTCCGCCGGTTCCGGCGGCGCGGCCCGCGCCGCTTCCCGGCCCCGGGCCGGTTCGCGCCGCGGCTCAGCTCCCGGCGCAGCTCCCGCACGTTGGCCGGAAGACCGCGCGGCCAGGCGAGGACGAGGGTGAGCGCCGAGCCGAGGAAGAGCCAGGGCGCGGCCGAGGAGAGCGTGGTAAACAGCCCGAGGCCGAGCGCCTGGAGCATCGAGCCCGAGCCGAGCGCCCGGATGAACTCCACGAACAGGGCGGCGCAGAAGAACACCAGCGGGGGCGTGACCGCGAGCGCGAGCAGGTCGCGGCGGTGGACCAGCAGCACCACGGTGACGCAGCCGATGACGAACACCGGGCCGGGGGCGAGGAACTGGCCGAGCAGCGAGATCATGAAGAGCACGACGACCGCCCCGCGGGCCGTGAGCCTGAGCCGTGGCTGATCGGTGCCTGTCATCGAGCCCCCTTAGGCCGAGTCGCGGGTCAATTTACCGTTCTGGCGGGACAGGGGCGGGGAGATTACGCTCTCTTCACCTTCGTCAAGCGCGGGTAGCGCGGCGTCGCCGGCCTCGGGGGGCACGACCTGCCGCGGCGCCTGGTCCACCTGGGCCGGCGCCTCGAGCGGGCCGTCGGTGAGCCCGAGCTCGTGCAGCCGCCGCGCGCTCACCAGTAACCGGCTCTCCAGCGACCCGACCGTCCGGTTGTACGCGGTCACCGCCCGCCCCAGCGCCCTGCCGAGCTCGTCGAGGTGCCGGGCGAGCCGGCCGAGCCGCTCGTACAGCTCCTTGCCGAGCCGGAGGACCGTCTTGGCGTGCTCGCTGATCGCCTCCTGCTGCCAGGCGTACTGGGCGGTGCGCAGCATCGTGATCAGCGTGGTGGGGGTGGCGATGTGCACCCGCTTGCGCATGGCGTACTCGAGCAGCTCGGGGTCGCGCTCCAGCGCGGGGGCGAGGAAGGCCTCCCCGGGGATGAACAGCACCACGAACTCCGGCGCCGGGTCGAACGCCTGCCAGTACGCCTTGGCGGCGAGCCGGTCGACGTGCTCGCGCAGGTGGCGGGCGTGCGCGTCGAGCCGGGCGGCGGCCACGTCCGGGTCGGCGGCCTGGGCCGCCTCCAGGTAGGCGCTGAGCGGGACCTTCGCGTCGACGACGATGTTCTTGCCGCCGCTGAGCCGTACCACCATGTCCGGGCGGACCGCACCGTCCCCGGTGGCCGCGCCGGCCTGCTCGTCGAAGTCGCAGAACCGGGCCATCCCGGCGAGCTCCGCCACCCGGCGGAGCTGGAGCTCGCCCCACCGGCCGCGCGCCTCGGGCCGCTGCAACGCCCGGACCAGCGCGGCCGTCTGGGCCTTGAGCTCCTCCGAGCTGCGCCGGACGAGCTCGATCTGCGTGGTCAGCTCGGCGCGCGCCGCCCGGGCGCCGGCCTCGCTCTCCCGCAGCCGGCTCTCGACCTTGGCGAGCGTCTCCTTGATCGGGGTGATCAGCGTCTCGACCGCCTGGCGGCGCTGCTCGAGGTCCCCGGCCACCTCCGCCCGCGTGGTGTTCAGCCTGCTCTCGGCGAGCTCGAGGAAGCGCCGGTTGCTCGCGTCGAGCACCTGGGCGGAGATCGCCTGGAAGCGCTCGGTGAGCTGGGACTCCACGTAGGCCGCCTTCTCCTCGGCGGCGCGCCGCCGCGCCTCCGCCTCCGCGATCCGGGCGGCGACCTCGGCCGCCGCGCCGGCCGTGCGCGCCCGGGCGAGCACGGCGCCGATGACCAGCCCGGCGGCGAGCCCGATGGCGAGCCCGAGCAGCAAAGCCATGACGTCCACGGATTCGTATGATTTCAGCCAACCGGCGGCCCTGCCGGGAGGCGCGCCAGGCGGCGCGGTACGGGCGAGGATCGGCGGGTGCCGATGCCCTCGCCGGGCGGCCGTGCCGTACCGGATCAGGGGCCCGCTCCGGCCGGTCCGGGGCCCGCCGGCGGGTGGCCGTGGTCCGGCATGCGCTCGGCAGCCCGTAGACTCGGCCTACGTGAGCTTGAGCATCGGCATCGTCGGCCTGCCCAACGTCGGAAAGTCCACGCTGTTCAACGCGCTGACCAAGAGCGCAAAGGCTCTGGCGGCGAATTACCCGTTCGCCACGATCGAGCCCAATGTGGGCATCGTCGGCGTGCCGGATCCACGGCTGGAGAAGCTGGCCGAGATGTTCGGCTCGGCCCGCATCGTCCCGGCGAAGGTGGAGTTCGTGGACATCGCCGGCCTGGTCCGGGGCGCGTCCGTGGGACAGGGCCGGGGCAACCAGTTCCTCGCCCACATCCGGGAGACCGACGCCATCTGCCAGGTCATCCGGGTCTTCAACGACCCCGACGTCACCCACGTGGACGGGGACATCTCCCCGCAGCGGGACATCGAGACGATCAACACCGAGCTGATCCTCGCCGACCTGCAGACCATCGAGAAGGTGCTGCCGCGCCTCAGGAAGGAGGCCACGCACCTCAAGGAGCGCAAGGCCGTGCTCGAGGCGGTCGAGGCGGCCGCGAAGCTGCTCGACGGCGGCACCACGCTGTACGCGGGGGCGAAGAGCGCCGGGATCGACCTCGCCGACCTGCGCGAGTTCCACCTGCTCACCGCGAAGCCGTTCCTGTACGTGTTCAACGCCTCCATGGATCAGCTCAGCGACGAGGAGCTGAAGGCGCGCCTGTCGGAGCTGGTCGCCCCGGCCGAGGCCGTGTTCCTCGACGCCAAGCTCGAGGCGGAGCTGGTGGAGCTGCCCGAGGAGGACGCGGCCGAGCTGCTCCGCTCCGTCGGCCAGGAGGAGTCCGGCCTGGCGCAGCTCGCCAGGGTCGGCTTCCACACCCTCGGCCTGCAGACCTTCCTCACCGCCGGGCCCAAGGAGGCGCGCGCCTGGACGATCCGCAAGGGCGCGACCGCTCCGGAGGCGGCCGGTGTCATCCACAGCGACTTCCAGCGCGGCTTCATCAAGGCCGAGATCGTCTCGTACGACGACCTGATCGAGGCCGGTTCGATGGCCGCGGCGCGCGCGGCGGGCAAGGTCCGGATGGAGGGCAAGGACTACGTCATGCAGGACGGTGACGTGGTCGAGTTCCGGTTCAACGTCTGAGCGCTCGCACCGCTGAGCGGTCACCTCTGAGCGGTCGCGCGGCCTGACGGGCTCGCCCCCGGCTGCCGTCCCTCCGGCGGTCTTTTCGCGGATGATCATCGCCCGGGCGTCTCGGGTCTTCTCGCGAGCCGCTGGGACTGCGTGTCCACCGTGCTGCCGGGGATGCCGAAGGCGCCGGCGTCCGGCCGGCCCGGCGCCTCCACCGGCCAGAACGACGCCGCGGTCACGTGCTGGGCCGCAGCCGTCCTCCGGACCGGGATCCCCGGGGCGTCCCGGCCGCCGGGGCGATGCCGGCATGCGGCCGTCCTCTCTGCGCGGCCGGAGCCGGTCGATGCCGTGCTGTGCACGGGGTCGATGCCGTGGCTGCGCGCGGGCTCTCGCGTGCCGGAGGCCGTGCCCTGTGCCGCCATCCGGTGCGCCGTCCGCAAAGGTCAGGGGCGGGCGGCGCCGCCGTGGGGCCGCGTGCGCGTCCGCCCCGTCATCTCCGATCGGAGGGCGCCCGACCGCGCGCGGCCGCGGCCGGCACGGTCATCACGCTCACCCGGCACGGTCATCGCGCTCACGTGGTGCGCCACCACGTCGTGGAGCTCC
>Ga0068699_101197_pt1 | contig 5019 bp, 2 predicted proteins | sample CeladaPassaD2F03_FD_62211 | JGI IMG/M metagenome (GOLD analysis project Ga0068699, IMG submission 62211) | Cellulose-adapted microbial communities from the Joint BioEnergy Institute, USA - Passage D2F03 | ecosystem: Engineered > Bioreactor > Continuous culture > Unclassified | place: USA, Joint...
TTCGTCATCATTATCGTGTCCAATCCGGTTGTCCAACTCGGGCTAGGCCCGTATTTTCCATGGACGATCCCGGTGCTTCTGGCGAAAGGCATCACAGATATCGGCTTCGTCAGCACCATCATCCTGGCCCTCACCGCCATCGCCGGCTTCGCCGGAACCGTTGCTTGGTGGAGATTTGCAGAGCATAAGTAAGGGGCAACAGACAAAAAAAACAGGTCCATTATGGTGTTCCGACCATGAATGGCCTGTTTTCACACCGCTTCGGCTGCATCGCGATGATCGTGTCGAGCAGCGCACGATCGCAGCCCCTGCGCGGCGGATCGACGACGATGACGTCGGCTGCGATGCCTGCTTCGCGCCAGCGAGGCAGCAGTTCCTCCGCCAGCCCGACGGCGAACTCGGCGTTCGTGATGCCGTTCGGCTCGGCATTGCGCTTCGCGTCCTCGACTGCTTCAGGCACGATCTCGACGCCGTATACCCGCTTCGACCGCTGGGCTAGAAACAGCGAGATCGTGCCGATGCCGCAGACTTAAGTTGGCCGATTGCCTCTGCTTCGTTCTGTCCGCTCTCCGGTAAGCTGATCACCGATAGCCTGGATCGGTCGTCGCGCTGGAAACGGCATGACTTTCGTCAAAGCGAACAGCTCCTCAGTCAAGTCTGTATTCAATATCGTGACCATTCCGATGCCGATAAACGTCAATATGACTCCCAACCATTGATTGCGCCTGAGGCGTTCCTTCCCCAGAACACCCCCCCACAGAAGAGTAACGACGGCAAAGGAAGTGGCGGTAATGACAATCGCGGTTTACTCAAGCAACATTACCGGTATTATAACTAATGCGATCGCATCGAGCACGCCGACCGTAAGCACCAGCATCCAGCCCCGTCGCTCTTTAGGCCGGGGTGGCTTATGTTTAGTCATCCATAAAAACAATAGCAGCAACAACACAGCTTGCATGCGGCCGATCCAAACCGTCGCCTTTCCTCCTATTTCTTCTGTGGGCATGCGCAGTCCGAAAAATGCCACGCCCAGCAATAATGAAGCCGCGAAAAAGAGCTTCTGCAACTAAGTCTGACGACCTTTATTGAGACAACAGCTCTAACAATCTCAGGATACTGGTGACCGCTTCCGCGCGGGTTAGCGTCTCATACGGCGCGAAAAGATTGCGACCGCGACCGTTAATGATGCCCATTATCCGAATTTCTTCAACGTAACTTTTCGCCCATGCCGGAATATGGGCATCGTCCGCAAAGCTCGTTTGAGCATGGCCGGTCAACACCGCTCCTGTTGCTCTTGCGATCATCACCGCCATTTCCACACGAGTGACCGGCGCCCCAGGTCGAAATGTTCCATCCTCATATCCTGAAACAATGCCTGCCGCTGCTGCCGAACCAATCGCTTGCCGGGCCCATTCGTCAATTTGCTCACCGTCCGCAAAAGCAGGCGCATCGCCTCCCGCTTCTCCTTCCAGCCGCAAGGCACGAACGAGCATCAACGTAAATTCAGCGCGGGTGACGGCATGATCCGGTCTAAACGTACCGTCAGGGTATCCGGCAACGATGCCTTTTGCATAGGCTTCCTGAATGAACGGCTCCGCCCAATGACCCTCAATATCCGCAAATAACGGCTCCGGGGAAGGCGGGTCCGGCATCTCCTCTTGCATACGTTCCACGGTGATGGAATACGTTCTGCGCGTTCCGTCTTCTGCAGTGACCACGATGTCAATGATATCCGTATCCGTGTGCAAGGGGATGCGAATGCTTCCCTGATCACTCCGGACTTGCCGACCATTCACGCTGATTCCAGCCTGATGATGTGCAGCACGGATCGTGAGCTGGATGCTGTCAGCATCATGCGGGATCAAAGCCTTGTACGTCGTAATGTCCCCCGAAAATTCCGGTATCAGCGCGCCTTCTGACAAGATGAGCTCCCTCAGTGTTGCATTGCCGGAGCGGATATAGACAGGCGGACTCGGCGGTTCTGAAGAAACCGGCTCCCGCTCTAAACGAAAACGCCGGGATATTCGGTAACTCTCTTGACCAACCTGATCTTTGGCGTAAATGTGCAAATACCAGTCGCCGCCGTTTTTGTCTGCATGACTCAACGTGCTTTGGTTAATGAAAGGTTGCCAATATGCATGTTCATCCAACGGGTCTGAACTCGTTGACCAAACATAACGGAGGGAAGCGGCATCGATCCCGCTGCCGTCGTCCTTCACGTTGACTTGACTGGATATGGTCCGCGAAAGGGTTTCATCGCCGTCGGGTTTCAATTCGATCTCCGGATTCGTGTGATCGATACGGATGAGTACATGCTCGCTCATTTCATTGCCTAATACATCTTCCACTCTGAACCAAAGCGAGTACTGCCCCTCTGTTGTGAAGTCGAGCGGATCATGATAAATCTCCCAAGCCGCTCCTTCATCCAACGAATATGCAATGGGCCGCAGCGCGATCCCGTGGTCATGAGAAGCATAAACCGCTGCGGTCACACTTTGGTTCGTCCACGTTCCGCTGGGATATGCTTTACTGTCATTATCGGTAAAATACAAATCCACATCCAGCTTCAGGCCGCTTCTGCTGATCTTCACGGTCCGCTCAACGATCGTACTCTTATTGCCGATGTCATCCATCGCTTGCGCCTGGATCTTCGTTTGCCCTTCTTCCGTCACCTCTAAGCGGATAGGTGTACCGTTAAATGCACGATCCTCCCACTCCTTGTCGCCGACTTTCACACGAATCGTGTGAACATCTGTCTGCCTTGGGTTAGCGGCGCTGTGGTCGATCGCCACTTCCACTTTGGCAGCATTGGTCCAGCCGTCGGGATGAAGGGTGATCGTCGGCGGTTCCGGATTTCCGCTGTCCACGACGATGTCGAAAGTCTCGGACTTGTCGAATAAGGAGACGGTGATCGTCGCTTTGCCGCCTTTGACGGCGCTGACCTCCCCGTTAGGATCAACACGCACAATTTCGGGGTCATCCGGATCAACGCTATACCTGGCGGTTGTTGTCGCATTGTAGCGATCCCCGTTTTGATGTTCCGTATTCACGGTAATGTGGGTCTTGTCGTCAAGGTTCAACTGATCGTTTGCAATGGACGCAGCCCAGGAGATGAGCGGGTTTTGCCATTGGAGAAATGGCCGATGTCCGTCGTACTGGTACCAGCCCTCTGTGAGATCCCAATCCTTAAATGTTTCCGGATCGCGAAGATCCGCCTCTTCCACAGGTATTCCGATCCCATTGTCAGGGAGTTCACCATCAGTATAGCTATCGGCCAACCAGTAGCTGCCGGTGACCTCAATGATATTTCCTCTTTCTTCATATTCATTATTCGCCCCGACCAGCCCGCCAGTCTCAGAATGACCTGTTACCTTGCCTGTCGCGTAACAATGCTCAACTTCTATCACTGAACTTATTGGCGAATCGTAACCATTTGTAACATTAAATCCGATCAAACCACCCACGTATTGCTTACCGTTGACATTCCCTTTCGCATAGGAGTCCTTAATTCTGACCACACCAGATGGAAGGGCTTCAGCTTTACCAACAAATCCACCTACAAGCTGGTCTCCATTAACCTCCCCAGTCGCATATGAATTCGTGATTTCATTGACACTTCCTATATTTCCCGATGAAATTATGCCAACTAAACCACCTACAAGATTATTTATGCCCGTAACGTCACCAGTTGCAAATGAATCGCGAATCGTAATCTTTTTACCAGTCGAACCCCTAAATAGACCTGCCAGACCCCCGACTTCACGCTCTCCGACAACTTCGATATGGGCGGATGACCCGATCACGTCATTTCTAACAATACCGGCTAACCCGCCAACCTTCATTTCTCCTCGAATAAGGGTTCCCGTTACCGTACTGTTTTCAATAATTCCGTAGCTATACCCTACTAACCCGCCGATGTAATCATACCCCTTGATCTCCACGACCTCGAGATGGACATTCCGGATGACAGCCGTTTCTGACGTTACTCCAAACAAAGATTGGTAGTTCTCATCTTCACGGTTGATCTTTAAACCTGTAATTTGATAGCCGTTGCCATCAAATGTTCCGGTAAATGGAGAAGAGTATACCGTTGCGATTGGCAACCATCCTTCTCCGGAACTGTAAGTTGAAAGATTAATATCGGCTCTCAATTTGAAATGAGCATCCAGATAATCTCTCACTTTGTTCAGCTGTTCAGCTGTTTCGATAATATACGGGTCTTCTTCCGTGCCTGAGCCGCCGGCAAAATCACTGCTTAACGGCGCGAATGCACCGTCATCGGCGGCCTGAACCCGATTCCAGTCATCCCCAAATAGTGGTGTCCAGATCCATCCGGATAAAAGAACAAGAGTCAATAACATCATGACTGATTTGAATAATCTCATGATCCTTCCCTTCCCCGCATTTATTCCTATCATCATGACATTCACATGCTGCTTGATGACAAGATACGACGTTTTCCATATCGACCCAATCTAATGATAGCAAATAACGGCTTGTTGAGAAGTGTTTATTTGATTTTTCTAAAAAATAACATGTCACGTTTCATCGTAGCCTTTGCACGGCAGGATGACGATGATGACGTCGGGGCGGATGCCATGTTTGATTGATCGTTCAAACAAAAGGCGATTCGTGCAGGCCATGACCGTCCGTATGTGAAAGGATCTAAACAATGAAAGAGAAACCGGGGCCAGCATTCGCCAAATATTGTTTGATCAAACAAACAAATATATAAAGGAGGAAAAATGATGCGTTCACTTGCAACCTTTGTCGTTGTCAACGCCGGAATTCATTTGACCCACCAGCGCCGGAATAAAATTGACCCACCTGTTTTCTTGGTGTCGAATAGATTCCGGTTTTTATTTTTTCCTTGAGGCGGTAGCTGTTGCCGCGAATGTTGATGACATGGCAGTGATGCAACAGCCGGTCCAGCACCGCTGTCGCCAGAACAGGATCACCCATCAATTCGCCCCATTCACCAATGCTTTTGTTGCTCGTCAGGATCATGCTCCCCTTCTC
>Ga0068699_101303_pt1 | contig 4559 bp, 5 predicted proteins | sample CeladaPassaD2F03_FD_62211 | JGI IMG/M metagenome (GOLD analysis project Ga0068699, IMG submission 62211) | Cellulose-adapted microbial communities from the Joint BioEnergy Institute, USA - Passage D2F03 | ecosystem: Engineered > Bioreactor > Continuous culture > Unclassified | place: USA, Joint...
GGCTTAGCCTAAGGGCAAAGGGAGGTGAGAAGTTTGGCGAAGTTCAACCTCATTGACGAGCCCTGGATCCCCGTCCTTAAGGGCGGGCGGGTGGTGGAGGTGGGGATCGGGGAGGCCCTCTTGCGGGCCCACGAGTTTACCCGCATAGAGACCCCTTCTCCCCTGGAGGAGGCCGCCCTCCACCGCCTCCTCCTGGCGGTGCTCCACCGGGCCCTCAGGGGCCCCCGCCGCCTGGAGGATGTGCTGGACTGGTGGCGGGAGGGGGGCTTCCCCCAAGACCCCATAAGGGACTACCTGAACCGCTTCCGGGACCGCTTCTTCCTCTTCCACCCCGAGGCCCCCTTCCTCCAGGTGGCGGACCTCCCCGAGGAGAACCCCCTCCCCTGGAGCAAGCTCCTCCCCGAGCTCGCGAGCGGCAATAACCCCACCCTCTTTGACCACACCACCGAGGAGAACCTCCCCAAGGCCACCTACGCCCAGGCCGCCCGGGCGCTTCTCGTGCACCAGGCCTTCGCCCCCGGGGGGCTCCTTCGCCGCTACGGGGTGGGCTCGGCCAAGGACGCCCCCGTGGCCCGTCCCGCCCTTTTCCTTCCCACGGGGAGGAACCTTCTGGAAACCCTTCTCCTCAACCTCGTTCCCTACGGGCCGGAGGGCGATGCCCCCATCTGGGAGGAGCCGCCTTTGCGGTTCGCCGACCTCGAGGGCAGCAAGACCGCGTGGCCCCTCTCTGGCAGGACCCGGGTCTACACCTGGCCCGCCCGGGGGGTGCGGTTCCTGGACGAGGGGAACGGCGTGCGCTTCATGGGCTACGGCCCCGGGGTGGAGCCCTTAGAGGCCCCGCACCGCGACCCCATGGTGGCCCAGCGCCTGGACGCCAAAGGCAACCTCCTCGTCCTCCGCCTTTCCGAGGAGCGGAGCTTCTGGCGCGACTTCTCCGCCATGCTCCCGAGGCAAGGGGGCAAGGTGGCCGCCACCCTGGAGCACGCGGAGAACCTCCAGGGGGAGCTGGAGGAGAGCGAAGAGGTCCGGGTCAACTTGAGGGTGCTCGGCCAGGTCTCGGACCAGGCGAAGATCCTGGACGTGCGCCGGGAGGTCTACCCCCTGCCCTCCGGGCTCCTCACCCCGAGGGCAGAAGAAAACCTGGAAAAAGCCTTGAAGATGGCCGAGGTGCTGGGGCAGGGCCTAGGCCGTCTTGCCCTCCGGGTAGCCCAGGCGGTGGTGGGGAAGCGGGACCACAAAGAGCTTGCGGACTTCGCCCGCTCCCTCCCCCTGGAGCGCCTTTACTGGCACGTCCTGGACGGGGCCTTTCCCGGGTTTTTCGCCCGGGTGGAGGAGGAAGCCTCCCTGGACCTCTGGCGGGAGGCCCTGAGGGGGGCGGCCCTGGAGGCCTGGAAGGCCACCCGGCGCTTCCTGGGCACGGGGGCGCGGCACCTGAAGGCCCTGGCCCAGGGAGAACAGGAGTTTGGACGCCTGCTTGGTGAGCTTGGCGAGGAGGTGCGGACGTGAGCCAAGGAGAACGGTTTCTGGACTGGCTTAGGCGCCTTCAAGGCCAGAAGGCCTGGACCGCGGCGCGGGCGGCCCTCAGGCGGAGCCTGGCCTTTCCCCCTGGGGCCTATCCCAGGGCGATGCCCTACGTGGAGCCCTTCGTGGCCGAAGAAGGTTGGCGGCGGGAGGCCCACTACCTGGTGGCGGCCCTCTACGCCCTGAAGGACGGGGACCACCAAGTGGGCCGCACCTTGGCCCGGGCCCTCTGGGAGAAGGCCCAGGGCTCGGCCAGCGTGGAGAAGCGTTTTCTGGCCCTTTTGGAGGCGGACCGGGACCAGATCGCCTTCCGCCTGCGCCAGGCGGTGGCCCTGGTGGAAGGAGGGGTAGACTTCGCCCGGCTTCTGGATGACCTGTTGCGTTGGTTTTCTCCCGAGAGGCACGTCCAGGCCCGCTGGGCGAGGGAGTTCTACGGCGCCGAGGCTTCGGAAGAGGAGAAGAAGGAGGTGGAGGCATGAAGCTTCTGGAGGTACACATCCTGCAGACGGTGGCCCCGAGCAACCTGAACCGGGACGACACGGGAAGCCCTAAGGACGCCCTCTTCGGGGGCTTTAGGCGGGCCAGGATCTCCAGCCAGGCCCAGAAGCGGGCGGTGCGGGTGGCCTTTAGGGACTGGCCTCTCCTCTCCGAGGAGGAGCGGGCGGTGCGGACGAAGCGGCTCGTGGAAGAGCTTCTCCGCAGGCTTGCGGGCGTGGAGGAGGAGCTTGCCCGCCGTGCCATAGAGAACGCCCTGAACGCCTTGGGCTTCGGGGTGAAGGAGGGGCGGACGGAGTACCTCCTCTTCCTGGGGAACCGCGAGCTTGACGCCCTGGCCCAGGGCATCCGGGAGAACCTCGAGGCCCTCTCGGGCGAGGTGAAGGGGAAGAAGAAGGCGGAGGTACCCCCCGAGCTCAAGAAGGCCCTGGAGCGGGTACTGGACGGGGGCAAGGCCGTGGACCTGGCCCTCTTCGGCCGGATGCTCGCCGACCGGCCCGAGCTCGGGGTGGACGCGGCGGCCCAGGTGGCCCACGCTCTAAGCACCCACAAGGTGGACCGGGAGTTTGACTTCTACACCGCCGTGGACGACCTCAACCCCAAGGAGGACACGGGGGCGGGGATGATGGGGGACGTGGAGTTCTACTCCGCCACCCTCTACCGCTACGCCGTGGTGGACCTGGACAAGCTCGTGGAAAACCTCCAGGGGGACAAGGAGCTCGCCCTCAAGGGGGTTCTGGCCTTCCTCGAGGCCTTCGCCCTCACCCTACCCTCGGGCAAGCAGAACAGCTTCGCCGCCCACAACCCGCCCCTCTTCGTGGCCTTCCGGGCGGGGGAGGGGATGCCCCGGAACCTGGCCACGGCCTTTGAGGCCCCTCTTCGGCCTAAGGAGGAGGTTCCCCTCTCCCGGCTTTCCGCCGAGGCCCTCCTTAAGGAGTGGGCGAAGTTTGACCGGGTCTATGGGCCTCTGGAGCCGGAGTGGAAGGGCGCCTTGGACCTCACCGGGGCGGAAGGGGACGGGGTTCCCAGGCTGGAGAACCTGAAGGCCCTCAAGGAGAAGGCGGCGGAGGCCGTGAAGGTCCTTCTGGGGGTGTAGCGTGCCCACCCTCCTCCTCAGGCTCCAAGGCCCCCTGCAGTCCTGGGGCACGCGGAGCCGCTTTGACCACCGGGACACCTGGCCCTACCCCACGAAAAGCGGGGTGGTGGGCCTTCTGGCCGCCGCTCTGGGCCGGGACCGGAGGGAGGACGTCTCCGATCTGGCCGCCCTCCGCATGGGGGTTAGGGTGGACCGGAAGGGGGTGCTCAAGGTGGACTACCAGACGGCCCAGAACGTCCTCGCCGCCGACCTCAAGGCCAAGCGGGACGTGCAGAGCTGGCGGTACTTCCTTTCCGACGCGGCCTTCCTGGTGGGCCTCGAGGGGGAGAGGGCCCTCCTGGAGGCCCTGCACCGGGCCCTAAAGAACCCCCGTTTCCCCCTCTACCTGGGCCGGAAGAGCTACGTGCCCAGCCCCCCGCCCTACCTCCCCGACGGCCTCGTGGAGGCCCCTTTGGCGGAGGCCCTCGAGGGCTACCCGTACCTTTTGGGCGGGAAGCCCCCGGAGGACCTCCTCCTGGCCCTGGAGGCCGAGGAGGGCCGCCTGGTCTACGACCAGCCCGCGGGGCCCTTCAGCGAGCGCCGCTTCGCCGCCCGGTTCGTGCGGGAGGAGGTGCTTCCCAAGGAGAGGGTGCCGGAAGGCCCCCCGGCGTGGGAGGTGGCCCGTGTGGCTCACTAAGCTCGTGCTGAACCCCGCCTCCAAGGCGGCCCGCCGGGACTTGGCGAACCCCTACGAGATGCACCGCACCCTCTCCAAGGCGGTCTCCCGGGCCCTGGAAGGTGGAGAGGAGCGGCTTCTTTGGCGCTTGGAGCCCACCCGGGGCCTGGAGCCCCCTGTGGTCCTGGTGCAGACCCTCACCGAGCCCGACTGGAGCGTGCTGGAAGAGGGCTACGCCCAGGTCTTTCCGCCCAAGCCCTTCCACCCCGCCCTGAAGCCGGGCCAGCGCCTCCGCTTCCGCCTCCGGGCCAACCCGGCGAAGCGCCTCGCCGCCACGGGGAAGCGGGTGGCCCTGAAGACCCCGGCGGAGAAGGTCGCCTGGCTGGAGAGGCGCCTTGAGGAGGGGGGGTTCCGCCTCCTGGAGGGGGAAAGGGGCCCCTGGGTGCAGATCCTCCAGGACACCTTCCTGGAGGTCCGGCGGAAGAAGGACGGGGAGGAGGCGGGGAAGCTCCTCCAGGTGCAGGCGGTGCTCTTTGAGGGGCGCCTCGAGGTGGTGGACCCCGAAAGGGCCCTCGCCACCCTAAGGCGGGGCGTGGGGCCCGGGAAGGCCCTGGGCCTCGGCCTCCTTTCCGTGGCCCCCTAGGGAGGCGGCGTGCCCCCCGTCCCCAACGCCAGGAACCTCAAGGAGCTTCCCAAGTTCCGGGACGGCCTCTCCTACCTCTACGTGGAGCACGCCGTGGTGGAGCGGGAGGCCGGGGGCATCGGGATCTACGACCAGGAGGGCCTCACCCT
>Ga0068699_101340_pt1 | contig 4386 bp, 3 predicted proteins | sample CeladaPassaD2F03_FD_62211 | JGI IMG/M metagenome (GOLD analysis project Ga0068699, IMG submission 62211) | Cellulose-adapted microbial communities from the Joint BioEnergy Institute, USA - Passage D2F03 | ecosystem: Engineered > Bioreactor > Continuous culture > Unclassified | place: USA, Joint...
CGGCAGCCGTCGAGCCGCACGCCGCAGCCAGCGCGCCTTCCTCGTTCCCGTTCGCGCTCACCGTGTCCGACGTGCGGCAATACCTCTACTGCCCCCGCATCGTCTACTGGACATACGTGCAACCCGTCGAGAAGCCGACCTGGTACAAGATGGAGCGGGGCAAGGCAAGCCACACCGAAGAGGCGCGCAAAGAGGCACGCCGCGCGCTGAGCCGCTACGGCTTCCGGGAAGGCCGCCGCGAGTTCGATGTCTGGCTACGCAGCGAAGCCCTCGGCCTTTCGGGCCGTCTCGACCTGGCGGTCTGGGACCAAACCGGCGGCGTGGCGCGGGTCTATCCGGTCGAGTTCAAGCACACATGGCATGACCCGGGCGTCCACTGGCGCTACCAGCTCCTGTGTTACGCCGTGCTGCTCGAAGAGCGCTACCGGACCCCGGTGCCTCGCGGCTTCTTCTACCTCATACCCCGCCGGCAGCTCGTCCCGGTGGATTTCACCCCCGCCGCGCGCGTGCATCTGCGACGGCTGTTGTCCACGATACGACGCATGTTGGCCGAGCAGCGCATTCCGCCCTTGACCCGGCGTCTCGAGCGCTGCCGGGATTGCGAGTACCGGAACTATTGCTGGTCGTAGGCCCGTTCGCGGAGGAGGCAGCCGTGTACTTCCTGACGTCGGACGAGAAGCGTTACCTGAGCAAGTCGCTCTTCCCGCGGGCCCGGGAGATGGTGATCGCGGAAGAGCTCCGCGGCTGGAGCTGGAACGAGGCCCCGCTCGCTCCCGTCTTCGACGTACGCCTCGGCGTCTACGAGGTCGCCGGCCGTTATTGCCCGACCGCACGGGACGTCTACCTGCGACGGGTCCTGGGCGTGCGGGTCCCGCCGAGCCCCGCCATGCTGGAGGGCCGGATCCTCCATCAGACGCTCAGCGAGATCTTCCTTAAGGCCAAGCGGCGGATCTATGCGGACGGCCTGGATGACCCTGCCGGCCTGATCGACCGGTTGAAGCAGGACTTGGTGCTCGGTCCGTATCCTTGGGGCGACGACGCGCCGGGCGACCCCCTGATCCGGGAGCGAATCGAGCGTCGCCGCGCGGCACTGGCCGCGTTCGAGGCGCCGCGGATCCTGGCACGGATCTACGAAGTCCTGGCGCTGCAGCCGTACGTCGGCCCGGACGGCCTCGTGGCAGCCGCGCTGCCCATCGTCGTCGAGCAGAAATTCGATGGCTCCGCCCTCGGCCTCTCCGCCCACCTCTCCTGCGACGGACTCAGCCACGCCGAGCCGATCGTGCTGGACGTCAAGTTCGACGAATGGCGCGACTTCCACCGCCTGTATCCTACCGGATACGCGCTCGCCATGGAAGCCACGTTCGAGTACCCCGTGAACGTCGGCTGCGTCGTGTACGGCCGGTGGCAGGGCGAGCGGTTGCTGATCGAGCGCGACCTGTTCCTGATCGACGAGGCGCTCCGCCAGCGCTTCATCGAGGAGCGCGACGAAAAGGCCCGGCTCGTCTTCGAAGAGATCGATCCCGGTGTGCCCCCCTCCTCGCCGCCGGATTGCCCGTATTACGACATCTGCCATTGACATCCACGGAGTCTCGCCCAGCGATGGACCACATCGAGGACTTGATCATCACCGAGCGAGGCGTCTTCCTCGGACGGCGCAGCCAGCGCCTCCAGGTGCGCCGAGGCCGGGATGTGCTGCAACAGATTCCGTTCTTCAAGCTGCGCCGGCTCGTGATCGTCGGCCGGGGCATCAGTCTGAGCTCCGACGTCATCGAGAAATGCGTCGAGCACGGTGTCCAAATCGACTTCCTGCAGTGGAACGGCCAGCCGATCGCCAAGGTGGCGAGCCCGCAGCTCACCGGGACGGTCGCTACCCGCCGGGCGCAGCTAAAGGCCTACGATTCCCCGAGGGCCGTCGCCTTCGCAGGTGCCGTGGTGCGTGGCAAGGTTCGCAACCAGGCCAACACCCTGAAATATTTCGCCAAGGCGCGCCGCCAGACGGACCCGCAGCTCTACGACGCCCTCTACGCGCGGTCCGAGGAGATGGTCGCTCTCCTGGACACGCTCCCGACCAACGATGCCGGGCACATCGACGAGGTCCGGCCCACCTTGCTCAACATCGAGGGCCGCGCGGGCGCCCTCTACTGGGCCGCCGTGCAAGAACTGCTGCCGGACGGCATGTTCCAGGGGCGAGAGCACCGCGGCGCCACCGACATGGTCAACAGCATGCTGAACTACGGCTACGGGATCCTCTACACCCAGGTTTGGGGCGCCCTGACCATCGCCGGCCTCGACCCGTTCGCCGGCTTTCTCCACGTTGACAGACCCGGCAAGCCGTCGCTGGTCCTGGACCTCATGGAGGAGTTCCGCTCGCCCGTCGTCGATCGTCCGATCCTCGGCATGCTCACCCGCGGCACCACCGTCCGCATGCACGGCGGCCTGATCAGCCCGGAGGACCGCGGCAAGGTTGCCCGCCGGGTTCTCGACCGGTTGGACGATGCCGATTATTATCAAGGAAAACAGCACAAGTATCGGACAATCATCCAGCAGCAGGCAAGGCGGCTGGCGAGCTTTCTCCGGGGCGAGGGCAACTACGACGCTCACATCGCCCGCTGGTAGTGGCTCGAATGAGACCGCCCGACAGTGGAGCGCGAGGCGGGCACCGCCTGCGACGGCCCTTTGGGTCAAAGCCCCTAACTGACGATGCACCATAGCTATGCGCCTCGCGGGGCCCCATCGAATGAGGCCGCCAGTTTCGTGCAGCCGGTTGCCGTTCGACATCCGGCCGCGGTGCGGGCGTGGTCCGACCCAACGGAAGCCTTGCTCCGGAGCCACGTTACGGGATATCTTCTCCCTGCCCGCAGGGTCGGTTGCAGTCCACTCCCCGATGATTAGGGGACTGAAAGTGCCCGTCCCGTCCTGCCAGGCGGTCAGGTCGTCGCCGTTGCAGTCCACTCCCCGATGATTAGGGGACTGAAAGCGAGCCGGGGGGCTGACAGACCACCGCCACTGGAGCGTTGCAGTCCACTCCCCGATGATTAGGGGACTGAAAGGCTCCTCCGGCCGGATCGTTGTCACCGTCGCGCAGCGTTGCAGTCCACTCCCCGATGATTAGGGGACTGAAAGTCCGCGTGAGCGATTCGAACCGGCAGCACTCCTTGCGGTTGCAGTCCACTCCCCGATGATTAGGGGACTGAAAGGACATGCGCCGCGATTTCGGTGCGTCGATCATCGCGCCTGTTGCAGTCCACTCCCCGATGATTAGGGGACTGAAAGGTTCGAGCGCGCCAGACTCCCGAAGGTCGGAGAGCTGCGGTTGCAGTCCACTCCCCGATGATTAGGGGACTGAAAGACGAGCCGGCCGGCCTCGACCGTGCAGGTGCCGGCGCGTTGCAGTCCACTCCCCGATGATTAGGGGACTGAAAGGCCGCCCGCGACGGCAGACTGCGCCGCGCCGCTCATAGTTGCAGTCCACTCCCCGATGATTAGGGGACTGAAAGGTATCGCGAGGCGGCGCCTACGCCGATCCCTCAGCCGGTTGCAGTCCACTCCCCGATGATTAGGGGACTGAAAGCCACGCCGCTGGACGAGCGCATCTGGCCGCGGGACCAGTTGCAGTCCACTCCCCGATGATTAGGGGACTGAAAGTGTTCCGGCTCCGGGCCGCGATCGGCGAAGCGCTCTTGCGTTGCAGTCCACTCCCCGATGATTAGGGGACTGAAAGACGCGAAAAAAGCATCCTCCACGCTATCGTACTCTGGGTTGCAGTCCACTCCCCGATGATTAGGGGACTGAAAGCCGGAAAGCGCCGGCGCATCCTCCAGCACGCCGGGGTCGTTGCAGTCCACTCCCCGATGATTAGGGGACTGAAAGCATACAACCGCCGCTATGGTGTGCGGCTCGTGAACAGTTGCAGTCCACTCCCCGATGATTAGGGGACTGAAAGAGAACCTCGATCTCGCGCGGCTTCTCCCACGTCGTCGGTTGCAGTCCACTCCCCGATGATTAGGGGACTGAAAGCGGCACGCTCGCCGATGACGATTACCCGCGGCTCGCGTTGCAGTCCACTCCCCGATGATTAGGGGACTGAAAGGGCGCGTGGCTGTCATGGTGGGGTGAATGCGGTATGGTTGCAGTCCACTCCCCGATGATTAGGGGACTGAAAGTCACCTGCGCCACCGTCATATCGCGCATCACGTCCGACGTTGCAGTCCACTCCCCGATGATTAGGGGACTGAAAGCCACCACCTGGCGGGACGGCGTGCAGACGATCCTGCTCGTTGCAGTCCACTCCCCGATGATTAGGGGACTGAAAGCCTCATCAGACGCCTCCACCTCCACGGACCAATCATGTTGCAGTCCACTCCCCGATGATTAGGGGACTGAAAG
>Ga0068699_101507_pt1 | contig 3910 bp, 5 predicted proteins | sample CeladaPassaD2F03_FD_62211 | JGI IMG/M metagenome (GOLD analysis project Ga0068699, IMG submission 62211) | Cellulose-adapted microbial communities from the Joint BioEnergy Institute, USA - Passage D2F03 | ecosystem: Engineered > Bioreactor > Continuous culture > Unclassified | place: USA, Joint...
CAGCGCCACCAGCATCAGCATCCAGGGCGCTTTTTTCAGGAATCGCGATCGCTTCATGAACGTAGCCGGTGATGAATCGATTACCGGTCTTTAAACAAAGTAAACCGGTTTTAAAAGTCAAGTCTTTTCGATCAAGAACCCGGTCAACGCCGGGTGGTAACAGGACATAGCGATTGACGCGGATCAGTCCCGCCATTACGCACGAAGCCTGGTCCTGTCCCGACGCGGGAGACGCCGAGCTGACGGCGCGGTGCTCCCGAGCCCGCCGGTAGCTCCGGGCTTTTGCAGGAGGATTCATCATGACACCCTGGCATCGCTGGCTCGCGTACGAGCGTCACTGCATCCGGCCGGTTGTAGAGGCCTTTCAGAGCGTGCCGGAAGCCCGTCGGCAAGCGCCTTCCTATCAACGAGCGGTCACCCTGCTGGGGCATCTGGCGGTGGCGCTCGAATGCTGGCTTGCGCGGGTGGAAGGTGAGGAGCAGACGGCGGTGACGTTGTTTCCGACCGACCTTTCTGTGGAGGAAGCGGCCCATCGCATCGACCGGGCGCTTGACCGCTGGGAGCGCTTGCTTTCGCGGCTGAACGCCGAAGAACTGGAGCGCACGGTGTCCTACCGAACGACTTTCGGCGTTGCCCACAGGAGCACCCTGGCGGACATCCTTACCCATCTTCTGGCCCACGGAGCTTATCATCGGGGCCAGATCATGCTGCTGGTTCGCCAGCTGGAGGGCGTGCCGACAAAAACGGACTTCATCGTCTGGGCCCGCTCTCCGCAAAATCCGGCATGACCTCCATGTGTCTCAGGCCGCACTTCGGCGGGCAAAAGGCCACAGCGCGATCTTTACGGGATCGGCGACGCCCGAATTGATTCGGGCAGGCTATCCGCCCTCATGCGATGCGGCTTCCCACTTGTGGCCTGGAGGGGCTTGTCGTCGTGCCGCGCGACGCTCCGCATGGAACCTTCTGCGGACAGTCCCCTGTAATGTGTAGCCCTGCGGGGAAGGCCGCGTCCGATGAACCCGCGGGGTATCCGGAAGCGGTGCGGCGCTTCGTCTGGATTACGCTCCGGGCTGCTGCGCTACATGCAGCAGCCCTTTTCTCTGCAAGTCGCAGCCGATACGGCGGCAACCTTTCGACGGAACGATCCCCGCGTATGCGAGGCACCGCGAACGCAGGTTACGCACGCGCCGGTGCAGCTCTCGAACCGACGCCTGGAAGGCTTTGTCGTCCAGATGGGCGATGATCCGTACAGACATGGAACCGTTGTTAAGCTACTTCTTGTAAGACCATGTCGTCGCGCGTGGAGGCCGCGCCCGTCGAAACGCGCGGCGTACCCGGGAGGGCAGCGCGGTGCTTGACCCGGGTCACCTACCAGGCTGCTGCTTTATGTGCAGCAGCCTTTTTCTGTATTTGCGACCGATGCGACGCCAGTCTCGAGGTTTTTCCGCATCGACCGCGGGACTATCCCCGCGGGTGCGGGGACACCTTCTGTATATGTTCCGTGCGTTGGAAAAGGGGAGGACTATCCCCGCGGGTGCGGGGACACCGCGGAAGCGGACAGATGTTCGATCTTATGCTTGGGACTATCCCCGCGGGTGCGGGGACACCCGGAACAACGCCGCGTATCTGCTCGCCGCCGCGGGACTATCCCCGCGGGTGCGGGGACACCTCCAGAAGACTACCGTCGATGGCGCCGCCATCGGGACTATCCCCGCGGGTGCGGGGACACCACGTTCTCGACGCGCACGAAATCGCGCGCAAGGGGACTATCCCCGCGGGTGCGGGGACACCGACGCACCAGACGCGCTAATCTGTGCGCTGGAGGGACTATCCCCGCGGGTGCGGGGACACCATTGAATGCGCCACATGGCCGTGTCCTGGTTGGGGACTATCCCCGCGGGTGCGGGGACACCTGAACGAAGGGGCGGGAGCGACGACGGCGGAGGGGACTATCCCCGCGGGTGCGGGGACACCTCCTGGATTTCGCCGCCGCACAGGATGCACTTGGGACTATCCCCGCGGGTGCGGGGACACCCGGTTTTCGCGCCGTTTGTCGAGGCCAACGCTGGGACTATCCCCGCGGGTGCGGGGACACCTGCGGCGCAAGACGCACGATGCCGACCGGCACGGGACTATCCCCGCGGGTGCGGGGACACCGGCGGGTTCTTCCGCTCGCGTGCCTATGAGAAGGGACTATCCCCGCGGGTGCGGGGACACCCAGAGCGCACCCGGCGGCAAATTCGAGAAAATGGGACTATCCCCGCGGGTGCGGGGACACCGTAAGCTTCGCTACGAAAAGCGGGAGCAGAATGGGACTATCCCCGCGGGTGCGGGGACACCTTTCGAATGCGGACCAGATTCGACTCAATCAGAGGACTATCCCCGCGGGTGCGGGGACACCAACCTTCAAATAGCCTTGGTATACGGCAATCAGGGACTATCCCCGCGGGTGCGGGGACACCGACTCGGCGGCGAAATACTTTTCCCGCCAGAAGGGACTATCCCCGCGGGTGCGGGGACACCAACGTCGGCTATTGCATTGGATACCTCGTTCAGGGACTATCCCCGCGGGTGCGGGGACACCCGAGTCGGTTGTCAAGTCCGCCGCGTCGCTTCGGGACTATCCCCGCGGGTGCGGGGACACCAGCCACATACAACCTACCAAGACGAGCCATACGGGACTATCCCCGCGGGTGCGGGGACACCTCTATGCCATTATGGCATAACCGCGGCAAAAAAAGGACAATTAAGGATTGATTAGAGAGACGATCCCTCCTCTTCGTCCAGGTCCGGTCTTTCCACCAGCCGCAGGATCGGATCTCCCGCCTCAAGCGGCGGCTCCTCGGCCTCCACCAGTCGAGCAAGCTCCTCCACGTCGTGCGCCGCCGTCAACCCACGCCACGCCAGCCACACTCCTTCGTACTCCACCAGCTCCTTTTTGGGCCAGCCCAGTAGCCGCACATCCAGGCCAGAAGGCGCTTTGCGATTGCGCCAGAGCAGCACCACACCCCCATCCGGCGGAATCAACTCGGCCCAGGACAGCAGGACCTGCCAGACCCGCTCACGCACATCCCGGGGCATCCGGGGCGCCACATACACGCCCGGTGCTATTTCCAGCATGCAGGAAGCCAGAAAGCCCCGAAAGCGGCCAGGCGTGTTACGGGTCACGGCGATCGTCATGGCCATCGATCAGTTCCTTGATGTAGTCAATCATGCGTGGAATGACCTCCTCGTCCCGCAGCGTGCGCCCGGCCAGCGTCCGGGTCACCGATTCGATGTCGCGCCCGCCCTCCGTGATGAACTGACGCACCGCACGAAAAGCCACCGGTACGGTGACCGTGGTTCGAAACAGATCGGCAATGTCCAGCGCAAAGGCATGGCCGGAGGCCTCATGGATGAAGCCGAGCTGTGGGATGGTGCCGGTTACGGCCACGGCAATCCGGGCGGCCGCGTAAACGGCAACGGCTGCATGGTTGATCGCGTTGTTGACCAGATCGTTGAGTTCAGGATGCTGGCGATCGTACCGACGGCCCCGCCAGTCAATGCCGAACTGCCGCGCAAGCTGCCGATAGCTTTCTTTGACGCGTGCCCCTTCGATTCCGCGCAACGTGTCCAGATCCTGAATGTACGGTGGCAACGCTCCGCCCAGCCGGATGGCGTACATGGCGCGGGCAATCTCCAGCCGGCGCGTTTCGTCGGCCCAGAGACGGGCATGCCGACGTGCCCGCTCCGAGCGGTCGGGGCCAAACGGCATGCTGACGGCATAAAGCCGTACCCCACCGGAGCCGACCGCCAGCAACCCGGTCTGCTGACGGGCCAGCAGGCGCAGCGCATCGTGGCTGACGACGGTGCCCGGTCCGAGCAGGATGTTGGAGACCTGCTGCAGCGGAATGTCGTAGGTGCCGGCGGC
>Ga0068699_101726_pt1 | contig 3361 bp, 4 predicted proteins | sample CeladaPassaD2F03_FD_62211 | JGI IMG/M metagenome (GOLD analysis project Ga0068699, IMG submission 62211) | Cellulose-adapted microbial communities from the Joint BioEnergy Institute, USA - Passage D2F03 | ecosystem: Engineered > Bioreactor > Continuous culture > Unclassified | place: USA, Joint...
GTTTGGATCGTACCTATGAGGAATTGAAACCTCTAGCACGTCACCAGACGCCCAAAATCGGCTTCTGAGGTTTGGATCGTACCTATGAGGAATTGAAACTCCTCGAACCGGATGCCGATGTGAAAGTATTTTTCCGTTTGGATCGTACCTATGAGGAATTGAAACAGCGCCGCGCCGGGATTTCTCCCGGCGGTCCCGGCATTGTTTGGATCGTACCTATGAGGAATTGAAACATGACGCATCGTGAAGAATGCGAGCTGCTCAAGTCGTTTGGATCGTACCTATGAGGAATTGAAACACTTGAAGGGTGATGTACGATGACTGACACCGAAAAGAAGTTTGGATCGTACCTATGAGGAATTGAAACTGGTTTCGGCGTTGTCCAAATCCATGATCGTACATTGTTTGGATCGTACCTATGAGGAATTGAAACCGTACTCGCCCGTGACGCTTTCGCCCTCGAATGCCCCGTTTGGATCGTACCTATGAGGAATTGAAACAATTGAAAAACCGCTATAAGAAAGAGGGAAAAGCGGGGCGTTTGGATCGTACCTATGAGGAATTGAAACTCCCTAGCCCTGCATGATGTATTCGTACCAACCACTTGGTTTGGATCGTACCTATGAGGAATTGAAACCCCGAATGTTGCGGGCGCTTCTGAAAACGTGTATTTGTTTGGATCGTACCTATGAGGAATTGAAACTTGCGACGGGCGAACACTTCCGCCCGGTCTCGTCTCTGTTTGGATCGTACCTATGAGGAATTGAAACTGCTACCGGTTCGCCGTAGACCGTAAAGCTGATCATCCCGTTTGGATCGTACCTATGAGGAATTGAAACTTTGAGATTCATGCCTGGTCACCATCCGGCGGCTCCGGTTTGGATCGTACCTATGAGGAATTGAAACGGGGATGGACCACCACCCTTCCCACCACCACCTCCTCCGCGTTTGGATCGTACCTATGAGGAATTGAAACAAAATATCGGGAGGAGGTATTGACAAAACGTCTTCCGTTTGGATCGTACCTATGAGGAATTGAAACTCCAATACTTCAGTTCGATGAGCCTTTTTTTATCTTCGTTTGGATCGTACCTATGAGGAATTGAAACCGAAACCGTCGTCGCATTCCATTCCCGGTCGGACATTGTTTGGATCGTACCTATGAGGAATTGAAACTCATTCGTTCTCGTCTCCTTTCAGCGTTTCATTCGCGTTTGGATCGTACCTATGAAGAATTGAAACATCGGTTCGCGCCATTCAATCACGCCGTCCTCGCGGAGTTTGGATCGTACCTATGAGGAATTGAAACTACTGCTTAAACAGCTGCCATTTCTCCGGCTCATGATGCGGTTTGGATCGTACCTATGAGGAATTGAAACATGACGGCCGGAGGTGGTGTAGTGACTTGGAACGGTGTTTGGATCGTACCTATGAGGAATTGAAACTAGATTCGCACCGGGGCGGTCATTGGGCGTCACCTTCGTTTGGATCGTACCTATGAGGAATTGAAACCCATGCAGGCGCTGTATGATGGGGTCACCCATGACGTTTGGATCGTACCTATGAGGAATTGAAACTCCTTTTGTGAGTTTTATTTCTTTCATTTTTCATCGTTTTGGTTTGGATCGTACCTATGAGGAATTGAAACTCGGTGGAGGCGATCAGTTTAGTCTCATGCGGATACTCGGGTTTGGATCGTACCTATGAGGAATTGAAACTCCGTGAACACGATCAGGAAGCACGTTGATTTCCTGAGTTTGGATCGTACCTATGAGGAATTGAAACAAGATTCCTACGGCAAGATCAACAACAGCCTGACGAAGTTTGGATCGTACCTATGAGGAATTGAAACCGTCGCTCCTTGTTGGCCAGGAGCTTCTTCAGCCAGTTTGGATCGTACCTATGAGGAATTGAAACAAGAGCATATGCTCCAATATGCCCCGGACGCCGCCCCGCAGTTTGGATCGTACCTATGAGGAATTGAAACTCGGAATTTACCGCGAAAACCCCGAACTGCTGAAAGGAGGTTTGGATCGTACCTATGAGGAATTGAAACTCAACTGCGTGGCATGGCGAAAAACGGCCGAGTATATGTTTGGATCGTACCTATGAGGAATTGAAACCGGCTGCTGCTGGCGATTCTGTGCGGCCTCCAGCGCGTTTGGATCGTACCTATGAGGAATTGAAACCGAACACGGCTATCTCAAGCGCAAATGTCCGTTCTGGTTTGGATCGTACCTATGAGGAATTGAAACTCAACACCTAACTCAGGTATTAACAATACTTATTTTCAGTTTGGATCGTACCTATGAGGAATTGAAACTTTCGCCTCTAGAGGCGTTCCAGCGTCTGGACGTCCGTTTGGATCGTACCTATGAGGAATTGAAACTGACCGTCGAATGGAAGGGGCAGACGGTGACCATGCCGTTTGGATCGTACCTATGAGGAATTGAAACTTTTAAGCCGTTCATTCATCCATCACCCTCTCGACGTTTGGATCGTACCTATGAGGAATTGAAACCCACGCGGCACGAACGGCCCAAGCGTCCGCCTCATTTTGTTTGGATCGTACCTATGAGGAATTGAAACCGGATCTTCACCCGCAGTTCCCGCAGCAGCTTCTCGGTTTGGATCGTACCTATGAGGAATTGAAACTCTTTTTCCTGCCGCAACTTCCGGTTTTCCTCTTCAAGCGTTTGGATCGTACCTATGAGGAATTGAAACACTTCTTTAGCCGAATATATGACGTAGACCAATCCGTTTGGATCGTACCTATGAGGAATTGAAACTACGATATACGACATTGGCCCGCGCTTGACGATGATTTTGTTTGGATCGTACCTATGAGGAATTGAAACACGATTTTTGGGAGTGGGCCGAGCAGCACAAGGAACTGTTTGGATCGTACCTATGAGGAATTGAAACCTGTACGCCCCCGGAAGTCGTCATTGTGAAAAAGATCCGTTTGGATCGTACCTATGAGGAATTGAAACTGAAATTGTTGTGCTTTACAGGCAATTGCCAAACGACGTTTGGATCGTACCTATGAGGAATTGAAACATCATGGTATCTGTAGTGGATCAGAACTGTTTCACGTTTGGATCGTACCTATGAGGAATTGAAACTTGTCCGGGTCTTCGAGTATGAAGCCGTACACGTCTCGTTTGGATCGTACCTATGAGGAATTGAAACCCCGTAATGTTCGTGTTTTAACGAAAAACAAGGACGCCGTTTGGATCGTACTGGACCTCTGTCAATAGATTGGACACATGGAATCGAGAAAATTACGCAACATAATCGTACATTTGTTCGCATTGAATGGGTGTGAGATACCCGATCGCCGAATGGACTCGTTTGCGAT
>Ga0068699_101735_pt1 | contig 3340 bp, 3 predicted proteins | sample CeladaPassaD2F03_FD_62211 | JGI IMG/M metagenome (GOLD analysis project Ga0068699, IMG submission 62211) | Cellulose-adapted microbial communities from the Joint BioEnergy Institute, USA - Passage D2F03 | ecosystem: Engineered > Bioreactor > Continuous culture > Unclassified | place: USA, Joint...
GCCCGGAGGAGGGCGTAGTCGGCCTGGAGGATCCAGGCCTCCAGGGCCTCCCTTTCCTCAGGCATCTCTCCCCCGGCGACGCCAGCGGAAAGGGTGAGGGGATAGGGGATGGGTTCCACCTTCTCGGCGCGGAAGCGGGCCCGGATCCTTTCCACCACCTCCTTGGCCGCCTGGCGGTCGGCCCCGTAGAGGAGGAGGAACTCCTCGCCCCCGTAGCGCACCGCCAAATCCTCCTTGCGGACGCTTTCCTGAAGGATGCGCCCCAAGCGCCTTAGGACCTCGTCCCCCACGGGGTGGCCGTAGGTGTCGTTCACCCGCTTGAAGCGGTCAATGTCCAACATGACCGCGCTCACCGGGGCCCGGTAGCGCCGGGAGAGGGCCAGAAGCTTGGGGAGCTCGGCCTCGAGGCCCCGCCGGTTCAAAAGCCCCGTGAGGGGGTCGGTGAGGGCCAGGGTGCCCCACTCCACCTGCTTGAGCACCTGGCGGAGCCGCTCCCCGAGAAGGGCCAAGAACCCCGGGGGGATCTCCTCCTCGGGAGGGGCCTCAAGGTAAAGCCAGGCCTCCTCCTTGTGGTTCAGGGGGAGGGAGAGGAAGTGGGGAGCGCGCCTTCCCACCAGGCCCCTTCTAGCCCGCACCTCGAGGCCCACCGCCTGGGGGAGGAGTTCCCGGGCCGCCTGGAGGGCTTCCGTGAGGACTGCCTCCGGGCTTAGGGTCTGGGTCACCCGGGGGGAGAGGCGGGCCAGGGCCTCGAGGAAACGGGTCCAGCGGCGGTTCTTTTCCTCCGTGCGCCGCCTTTCCAGGTAGAGGGCAAAGAGGAGGCCGAGTCCCCCCACGGCCCCTCCGTAAAGGGCGAAAAGGCGCACCCCCAGGGGCGTGGGTTCGGCGAGGAGGATGGCGGGCAGGAGGAAGAGCCCCAAAAGGGCCAGGGCCTGGTGGGCGAAGGGGGCCTCCTCCTTCCCCTCCGCCCCCACCCCTAAGGCCAGGAGGAGGTAGCCCCAGGTCCAGAGGAGGTGCACCGGGTGGCCCACGGGGTAGCCCCCTTGGGCCTCTAGGTGGGCGTAGGCCAGGTCGGCGAAGAGGATCAGAAGGAAGCCCACGCCCCAAAGGGCCCTGTCCCCCAGGAAGCGCCCCTGGAATAGGGGTTCTAGCCTGGGCAGGAGAAGGAGCAAAAGCAGGGCATCCCAGGCGATGTAGAGCCGGTCCACCCCCAAGGCGCCTTGGAGGGCCTGAAGGAGCCCCCAAAGCCCCAGGGGAAGCAGGAGGAGGGTGAGCCTAAGGGGCTTCCCTGGGGTCTTTAGGAGGGCCCAGGTGAGGGCCAGATAGCCCAAAAGGTAGGGAAACTCCAGGAGGAGGGCCTGGGCGGAACGCTTCCCAGGAAACCCCAAGGGCTCCCCTAGGGTCCAGCCCAAGTCCCCAAGGCCCCAGAAGAGAAGGCCAAGGCCCCAGGGCGGGGCCTTGCGGAAGAGGTAAGCCCCGGCACCCAGGGCCACGAGGGGCGTGAGAAAGCGCTCGCTCCAGGGGGCGGTGGGAGGGAAGAGGGCGAGGCCTGCCAGGAGGGCCAAAAGCCCATAAAAGGCCACGGCCTTAGTCTAGCCCAGGCGCTTCCCGGGGGATGGGGGTTTTGGCCAGGGCCTCGAGGGCCTCCCTCAAGACCTCAATCCCTTTCAAAAACTCCTCCACCTCCACGTGCTCGTAAGGGGTGTGGTCCAGGGTGGAGTCCCCGGGGCCGTAGGCCACCATGGGCACCTGCCAGTGGGGGGCCAGGACGTTCATGTCGCTGGTCCCGGTCTTCAGCTTGAAGACCGGCTTTCCTCCGGCCTTGCGGATGGCTTGGCGGAAGGCTCGGGTGAGGGGGGTGTCCTTGGGGCCCTGGTAGGGGACCTCCCGGCCGAAGAACTCCAGCTCCAGGGTGGGCGGGGCGTAGGCGGTGAGGTGGCGGATGGCCTCCTCGGGGGGAAGCCTTGGGGGAAGCCTCAGGTCAAAGAACATCTCCGCCACCTGCTTGAGCTCGGCGGGGTGGATCCTGAAGTCCCTCAGGGTGTACTGCACCTGGTCAAAGGGCTTCTGCCCCACGTTCATGGCCTCGGCCCAAGCCTTGATGGCCACGAAGTAGCTGATGAGCTCCTCGGCGGCGTTGGACTCGTGGTGGGCCGAGTGGAAGTGGTCCTTCTCCCGCCTGACCTTCACGAGAAGCCTTCCCTTATACCCCAGGGTGATCCCCTCCCAGCCCGAAGGCTCCCCGATCACCGCGTAGTGGGGCTTGAGCCTCGGGGCCACGAACCGGGCCCCCTTGGAGCTTGGGGCCTCCTCCTCCGTGGCCCCCACCAGGTGGACGGTGAGGCGTTTCCTGGCTTCCTCGGAAAGCCTGGCGGCGGCGAAGATCATGGCCACGAAGGGCCCCTTGGCGTCCACCGCCCCCCGGCCGTAAAGCCTGCCCCCTTCCAGGCGCACGGGTACCACCCCGGGCACGGTGTCAATGTGCCCCAGGAGGACCACCTGGATGGAGCCCTCCCCCACCTGGCCCCGGGCGTTGTCCGCCTCGTCCACGAAGCCCTTGAGGCCCAGCTTTTGCATCCCCTCCGCCAGGTACTCGGCCACCGCCCGCTCCTTTCCGGAAGGGGAGGGGATCTCCAGGGCCCCCTTGAGGAACTCAACGGGATCCAAGGCGCTTTTGCTCATAGGTTTCCTTGCTCCAGCCCACGTCCTTGAGAATGGCGAGGAGGGTTCCCGGCCTTAGGGTCTCCCCCGGGTGCACGGGCACCGTGGTGACCCGGCCGTCGGGGTGCCGAAGGCGCACGTGGCTTCCCCGGACCCGCACCACCTGAAACCCCTCCTCCTGCAGGAGGCGGACGAGCTCCTGGCCGGTGATGGGGATGAGGCGGGGGCTCACGCCGCTTCAATTTCCAGCGCGCCCTCCAGGCCTACGACTTCCGCCCTCTCCTCTTCCAGGGATACGGCGATGGCTTCCTGCAGGCGCCGGAGGAGCTCCTCAAAGCTTTGGGCCTGGGTGTGGGCGTGGAGCTCAGGCACGTGGGCCACGAAGTAGCCCTCCTCGTCCCGCTCCACCACCACGCGGTAACGCCGCCTCATCTCCCTATGCTAGCACCGCCCGCACCGCCTCCACCACCCGCTCCAGGTCTTCCTTTTCAATGACCAAAGGCGGCAGGAAGCGGATCACCGTGGGCCCAGCCTGGAGGGCGAGGACGCGGTGCTCCTTCTCCAGCCTGGCGATATAGGGGGCGGCCTTTTCCTTGAGCTCCAGGCCCACCATGAGGCCCATGCCCCGCACCTCCCGGATCTTGGGGGAGGGGATGGCCTTAAGCTTCTCCATGAACCAGGG
>Ga0068699_101984_pt1 | contig 2866 bp, 4 predicted proteins | sample CeladaPassaD2F03_FD_62211 | JGI IMG/M metagenome (GOLD analysis project Ga0068699, IMG submission 62211) | Cellulose-adapted microbial communities from the Joint BioEnergy Institute, USA - Passage D2F03 | ecosystem: Engineered > Bioreactor > Continuous culture > Unclassified | place: USA, Joint...
TTCCGGGAGGCTGCTTTCCGTTCACCGGCACCGCAAACGTCAATGGATGCGGTTTTTCATATTCGTAGAGCCGCCGTGAATCGTTGGAGAACCATCGGTTTCAGCCGTAAGCCCGGTCACACGACGGCCGCCTGGCCTCGACCGGCTCGGAGAGATTCGCGCACACACGCCGCTGCCGATGCATTTCTCCTCGATTGGCGGGAGTCATCCACGGTCGTCGGCGTTTCGTCGGTTCCATCCGCGCCGACCCTCGACCGCGCCGTACCAGGCCACCTAGACACGCGGCCGATCACGGCTCACTTCGCTGCGCGGCGGGGCCGGTCTCGTATGGGTGCTCGAGTCGCCGGAGCGACTGCCGGACACGGGGCCGAGCGACCTGCACCGATCTGTCTCACCGGTTTGAGGAGACGGTACCGACGAGTACGGAACAATGTTTCCGCAGCGCAACCAAGGGTCGGGGAAAACGAAATACCGGCAGAACCCCGGCTGTCCATCATCCTTGCGATGGGACCAGGAATCGGGAATACGGAAATTTTCACGCACACCGTCGAACCGCACGTGAACGCCGTCACGGACACTCCGCCGACGGCGGGCCCCTTGAGCTGGGCGTATAGCAAGCGCAAGGCGAAGACAGAGCGGAGCCAGGTCAGCGCATCGGGGCGTATTCATAGCCAGACTCACCCGAGAGCCGATCTGGACACGGACGAGCCGCTCACTTCGGACTACTGCGCAAGCCGCGGTCGCAGGCTCACCGCCAGCGGCGGACGCGCACGTCTTCGCGTTCGGGCCTCCACCGTGAGAGAACGGAAGCACCCATGACCATCACCTGGCGCCGGCTCGGCGAGGCCGACTTCCCTTGGTGCGTCGCTGGCTGGCGCAGCCGCACGTCGCTCGCTGGTGGAACCACGAGACCTCGGCCGAGGCGGTGCTCCGTGACTTCGGCCCCGCGGTCCGAGGCGAGGAGCCGTCGGAGGTCTTCCTCGCATTGCTCGACGGCCTACCCATCGGGCTGGTGCAGCGCTACCGGCTGGCCGGCTACCCCGAGTACCGCGACGAACTGTCCCGCGTCGTCGATGTGCCCGCCGGTGCGATGAGCGTCGACTACCTCATCGGTGAGCGGGCGTGGACCGGACGCGGCCTCGGCCCTCGCATGATCGCCTCAATGGTCGAGCGCACCTGGTCCGACCATCCTGACGCCTCCTGTGTTCTGGTGCCGGTGGTCGCGGCCAACCGGACGTCGTGGCGGGCGCTGGAGAAGGCGGGCCTGCGGCGGGTCGGCGAAGGGAACATGAAGCCCGACAACCCCTTAGATGAGCCGCTGCACTACGTCTACCGAGTGGACCGGCCCCGGCCGTAGCCGGTCCTCAGACGTCGCCGCGTCGTTGCACGCATATCGGTGGACCGGCGGCAGAGAGGGCTCAGGGCGGCCTACGGCTGCACGCGCCGGAAAAGCAGAAGAGGCCCCGAAGGGCCTCTGAGCTGCGAATTCGCTGGTGGCAGGTCCAGGATTTGAACCTGGGTAGGCTGAGCCGACGGTTTTACAGCGCGTGACCGTTTCCATCCCTGCATAGGGTCTGACCTGCGGCTCCACTCTGCCGTACGGCTGTCGCGGCGAAGATCATTGCACGCATATTGCATGGCGCGGCTGCTGCCCCTCGTGGTCCGGGATCGCGTCGTAAACTCGACAGCGTGACGGCGCCGCAGGAAGAGTACGAAGATCTTCACCGGCTGATCGACCAGCTTCGGCCAGATCAGGTGCGTGAAGAGCGTGCGCGGCTTCTCCAGTTGGTCCACTCACGTACGGGGGAGCCGGAACTCGGCCCTGATGGTCTGCCTACGCTCTTCGGTGCATTCCGTGCAGGACGGAGCGACGCATCCGAACGGGTGGAAGAAATCCTCGCTGAGGGCTACGGTCACGAAGCGTGATCGTTGTCGACACCGGTCCGATCGTGGCCGCGACCTTCCAGGACGACAAGAACCACGAGCGTTGCGTACAGGAGTTCATGCGGCTCCACAAGGCTAACCGCGCGCTGCTCGTCCCCGGCTTCGTCGCCGCTGAGAGCTGCTACATGATCGGCAAGCTTGGTGGGCCCCAGGCAGAGGCAGCGTTCCTCCGACTACTTGAGTCCGGCTGGTTTCGGCTCGTCGATCTCACCAAGTCCGACCTCTCAAGAATCGCGGTCCTCGTCGAGCGCTATCACGATCTTCCCTTGGGCGCCGCCGACGCCTCAGTGGTCGCCGTGGCGGAACGAATGCGGGTTACCGAAGTGATGACCACCGATGTCCGTGACTTCTCCGTAGCCCGCCCTGTCCACACCCCCAGGTTCACCCTGCTCCCCGGGTAGGCCCATCCAGCAGTGCCACCATGCGTCTCCGCCTGCTGGATCTCAAAGCTTTTGGGTTGTGCTCCCGCACGCTCCTCCCCCGTCCGCGCATCCCGTATGCCGTCGACCCACCCGAAGGGCAGCGGCCCGGCGACGGAGGGGCAAGCCCGTCTTCGCGTGTACATCAGCCGGTTGCCGTTCCTCGGCCATCGGACGCCAAGAGACACAGACGAGCTTGCGCCGGAGGAGCCGGTCTGCTGGGCTCCGCCTGGGTCGATGGCAGGAGGGATGCGCGGGCTCTGCCTCAGCCATCTACGGCGCCCCCTGGCCCTGGCAGGCATCCCGGAGCCGGAACGCCCCCGCCGGAGGCATCCGGCTTGAAGGGGGTTATCGTTCCAAAGCTTGGCGGAGCTGCTCGGTTGATGGTGCGCCTTCCAAGCTGCCGGTTTCGGTGCGGTACAGCCGGCAGGAGAGGCTTGCCGTGTGCCCGGGTTCTGCGAATGGATCGCAGCCGTTGATCAGGAGGGTTGGGGAGCCGGTCA
>Ga0068699_102154_pt1 | contig 2607 bp, 1 predicted proteins | sample CeladaPassaD2F03_FD_62211 | JGI IMG/M metagenome (GOLD analysis project Ga0068699, IMG submission 62211) | Cellulose-adapted microbial communities from the Joint BioEnergy Institute, USA - Passage D2F03 | ecosystem: Engineered > Bioreactor > Continuous culture > Unclassified | place: USA, Joint...
GTCCATAGCACACCTCTACGAATAAATGTTCTTATTATCAGTATAGAACATTCGTTCGTATAATGCAATTTTTCAACAATGAACCAAAACACAGCTACAATCTTAAAGAAATCATCAACAAAACTGGATTGGCTGTGAAGTCTGTACAGCCCTCGGTAGGTCATTTGAATACTAAAAATGACGATAATGACCGCAAACAAAAAAATGTAATCGCCAAACTGGCCGGATAAATTCGGCCACATCCTCGGTTCCCACAATGGAAAATGCGGAGCGGCTCTCCACTGATATAACATCAAAAAGGTAATGCAGTACAATACATATTCAGAGCCAATTAGCAAAACATTGACCAGGCGTTCCAGTCGAAGCAGTCGCAACCGCTGTTGTGCGACTCTTTCGATTTTATCCAATATGGTCGGTGATGCGGTTTTCTCGTATTGAGTCACAGCCTTCATCATTCAACACTCCAAGATTCTTATACCCTACCGCGATTTACCGAACATTGGCCGACATAACATTAGGTGCAGCGGCGCTTGTTTTCCAATAATGCCGGATAAACACTGCCATGACACCGATCATCAATCCAATGACAAAGGCAATCGCCACATTCAGCACCTTGTTCGGTCCTACGGGAACTGTGGGAACAATCGCTGAAGAGACAAATACCGGACTTTCCCCGCCGAGGAATCGCTGCGAACTGGTGGAATAGAGCCGGTCGTTCAGAATTTGATCTTCCAGCGCCGCGATTTCCGACTGGTGTTTGTCAATGTGGTCCTTCAACGACTGCTGTTCGCTTTGAAGTTTGCTCAACTCGATTTGCTTGTCCGCCAATCGGCCCTTCAAGGTGGTGTACACCGGATTCACTTCTTCAGTGACGAGTTCCAGGGCGCCGTTTTGCCGCGCATTGCCTTGCTCTTCGTTAATAATGGACTGCAGATACGGATCATCCGCCACCGTCTTGCGGGTCACGAGCGTTTTCGGAGTGGATGCGAGTTGCGCTTCCGTTTCCTTGATTTCGCTTTGTACGAGCGCGATCAAATTTTCCAGTTCTTCCAGCCTCTGATTGTACTTGACGATTTTTCCCGAGCGGTCCGTAATTTCCGATCGCATCGCGATTTCCATCGCCAACAGGTTGGCGATACGGGTAATGTCATCGGGATTCGTGCCGGAAACCTTCACTCTCATCACATTTGTCCCCTGCGGAACTTCCGTCTTGATACTGTTTTTCAAAGAAGAGATGGAATACTGATTCGGATCCAGTTCCAGCTTCATGATCACGCGATTCAGCGAGATGTCGCTTGTCGCGGTTTGCGCGATGGAATTCAAATTCAAATTCAAATTTTTATTGTCCGCAGACGATTCATCTACCCGCACATACGCGGAAACTTCATAGATCGGATCCAGCACAAACCAGCTGATCACGGCGGCAACTAATACAGCAGCCAACGTAACAGCGGCAATAATCACTTTCCCTTTCCAGAGCGTTTCAATGATCTCTCTCAGACTGATCTCTTCCTGCATCATTTTCCCCCGGCTTTCCTATGTATGTGCGCGCCTTACGCATGTGCAAACCGAACCACGGTCCGTACGCACGGCGCTGGAAGGCTGACAAATTCTATCAAAATTCCGCAATCGCAATATCAGTATACCTTTTCACGGGGGGAGAGGCAACCCGTAAACATTGGCATTGTTTCAATCTGAGAATCAGATGAAATTTTCTCTATACGATTGCCAACTTTGAAAACGAGAAGGCCCTTTTCAAGATGTGGTTTTATGGTATACTATATATGACCCTCACCAAACTGTTTGGATGATCGACATGACTTGCTTCTCAGCAATATTCCAAACATGTGGGGTTTTGTTATTTTTAGCGAAACCATTTTCCGTATTTGAGGTATTAAATACTGCTTAAAAGTTTTTCTCTTTTCCATATAAATTTTAACATTTTAAACAAATTATACGTCTAAACTTTTCAAACAACATTTACGTCTTAAACTATTGAAAGGAGGTGAAAATATTGAAAAAAGCTGTAATATTGAAAAAAGCTGTGTTGAAAAAATTTGCTATTTCCATGACCGCGCTGCTGATCGCTTCCGTGCTGGCGCCGGTGATGGCATTTGCCGCAGCCTGGTTTACAAACGTGACGTTCCATGCAAACGGAACAATCACTGGTGAGGTGTATTCCGATACCGATCTTTCGGTGACCGCTTCTACATACACCAAATACACCAAAATCGAGGTACTGGATCTTAGTGGGAACGTGATTTCCGTCGGCAAAGCGGTTTATACGAGGTTTGACGGTATTCACTACTACTATACGTTCCAAGATGTGTCCGTACCGAGCTCCGTTTACCAGTCCGTCTACCTGAGATGGGCTGTCACCGATTCGGTGTATGGGGATCTGTTCGGGCCTGTGAACAGACAACCTTATGGAAGCGGCATCTTCCTCCCGGTCACCACGGTGAACGGCACTGAAATCACCCTGATCGGCACCGAAGTATCTGCCAGCGATCTGGCCAGGGCGTTTGCCAACGGTTCCGACGTGACGATCAAGATCACGGGCGACTATGTCAATCTGCCCGCGTCCGCCTTGCTCGAAGCGGCGAAAAA
>Ga0068699_102418_pt1 | contig 2315 bp, 4 predicted proteins | sample CeladaPassaD2F03_FD_62211 | JGI IMG/M metagenome (GOLD analysis project Ga0068699, IMG submission 62211) | Cellulose-adapted microbial communities from the Joint BioEnergy Institute, USA - Passage D2F03 | ecosystem: Engineered > Bioreactor > Continuous culture > Unclassified | place: USA, Joint...
CCGCACCCGATCGGCTTGTCAACACGTATGAATACGAAGGATTTCCCGGATCGGTTGGACTTGTGACGACGACGTTCGAGGAACTGCCGGACGGCAGGACGAAGTTAACTGAAATGACGCTCTATCCTTCCGTGGAAGTGCGCGACGGCGTCCTGCAATCTGGCATGACAGAAGGCGCGGAGGAACTGTTCGATCGACTCGAAGAGTTTATAGCTAAACTTCAATCCTGATAGGAGGTGAAAGTCTGATGCGGACAAAATGGTTGTTTCATGTGATCCAGGGCGTGCTAGCGCTAGCGTTTCTGATGTCGGGGGCATCGAAGCTGCTCTCGAATGCGGACCAAATCAGGGAAATGTATACCGAGCCGCTTGGCTATGCGCCGTCGTTCATGTACGGCATCGGGGCGCTGGAGATCATTGCAGCGCTCGGCCTGATCGTCGGATTTCGATGGCGGCGGCTCGCGGCGGGTTCAGCTTTGGTGCTCGCCGTTATTCTGATCGGCGCCATCGTCTCGCACCTGGTGGCGAACGCCGCGGCGGACGCCGTCCTCCCGACCGTCTATCTGACCTTACTCGCAGCGTTGCTGTACCAGTTGTTCGGTAAAGAATCCGTGTGGAAGCAAAAAAAGCTGCCGGTGGGTACATCACGCACATAAATCGCGAGAACCCGCAAATGAAGGATCAACGTCGGGACCGTTCCCGGCTGTTGATCCTTGCTCACGTTTAGATGCGGAATGGTTTATTATTTCGGACAGCCGATAGAATCCTCAATCCCAAGCGTATCAAAGGTTTTGTCCATTCCTTGCTCTAGTAGTCGTCTTTCATTGAAAATGCCTACGAAAGATAGTCAATGAACATGACAAATCGCCGAAAGAGAGCGGCGACATTTTGAGTAACCCCACAAAAAAACCGCCAGTGGCGGTAATTGGTATATGTTGAATCACTTATTGATAAGGCTATTATTAATAAGTTGAATGAAATTACAATAATGGCATTAATGTTTCTAAGAGGAAGGTTTAAGGTTAACCGTACAAGGGATACTACGATTGGCAGCGATATAATGGAAGGTATCCGGTATTTATGGAATCATCGTCTGCTACGCACGTTAGCGCTGATGGTAGCCGTTATGTCTGCATGCTGGAGCGGTTTTTTCGCCGTTCTGGTTTTGTACGCACTATCGGAGAACGGCATGCGCCTTTCGGAATTCGAATATAGCTTCTTATTGACCAGCCTTGCAGCCGGCGGCTTAGCAGGCGCTTCGTTAGTGATGCCGATTCAGCGGCTGCTGGGGCGAAGATGGCTGCTGGGGCTGGATATTGTCGGTACGATCGTCATGCTGCTCATTCCCGCAATTACCAAAAATGTATTTCTCGTAGGCATCGCCATATTTATAGGGGGATTCGGCGGAGGGGCCTGGAACGTATCGGTAAACTCGATTCGTCAAAGCATGGTAACGAATGAACTGTTGGGACGAGTTTACTCCGCGTATCGCTTGGTTGGATGGGGGACGCTTGCATTGGGTGCTTTACTTGCAGGCATAATTACACAGTGGTTCGGAATACAGACCTTCTTCGTGTTAGCCGCTTTAGTAAATGTAAGTTTATTTGTTCCAATGCTAAAAGTGTTGACGAATGAAAACCTGAGTCTGCAAATGAAAGTCGATGCAATTAATTCTTAATTCGAACAGCTTCTGATCCAACATGGTGGTCAGCAGTTTTTTGAAATTGTCCATATTCAGCTCTGAGAATCCGACTATTCATATCCTCCCTGGTTTGGGCTACACTCACTCTTTAAACATTGTTATGATACTGATGACATACTTTACCTTTAGCGGGGAATAACCGAAAATGCTGACCTATTTATCTTCAATGGCGCTGTTACTCCATTAAATCGAAAGCTTATCAAGAAAACAAAACTGGCAAACATTTGAGAGCGATGTTGGATGAGATGAGAAGGAACTGGATGGGCGCCGTTTCATTAATGTTGGCCACAGGAATCCGGCGATTCGGATTTTTGCCGATTAAGAGGCACGGCACATCCATCACCATGAAAGTGGATTTATAGAGCCATAGGCTATTTAAAAAAAAGAGGTGTTTAAATGAGACGTGTGCGGTATCAGGTGGCATGCAGTTTGGACGGATATATTGCAGGACCTAATGATGAGTTTGACTGGATCATTCCGGAACCTGCCTTTGATTTTAGCTGTGTTTAGGTTTGCTGTTGTTTTTTTCTTGTTTCTTGGTGTTAGGAGGCAAACCGTGCTTGTCGCAGACTGGTTTCGGTCTCAAACGTGCTGGGCGTGCATGCGGCCACAAA
>Ga0068699_102656_pt1 | contig 2122 bp, 2 predicted proteins | sample CeladaPassaD2F03_FD_62211 | JGI IMG/M metagenome (GOLD analysis project Ga0068699, IMG submission 62211) | Cellulose-adapted microbial communities from the Joint BioEnergy Institute, USA - Passage D2F03 | ecosystem: Engineered > Bioreactor > Continuous culture > Unclassified | place: USA, Joint...
CGCGGGGCGGGCGTGACGGCCTGGCACAGGGTGGGGACCGCCGGGCGCGGAGCGGGCGTGCCGGCTCCGCGGGCCGAGGTCACACCGGGACAAGGCAGGACGTTCCGGGTGACCTCGACGACGCGGGCAGAGGAAATCGGGTGACCCTGCGCCCGGGGTGATGCGCAGAGTCACCTGTCCTTGCATGCCGTACGTTCACACGCGCGGTGAGTCGCCGTTCTGGCGTTCGGCCGACATGACGTCCTCACCGCGTAGGAGGGCGTGCACCTCCGACTCGCGGAATCGCCGGTGCCCTCCGGGGGTACGGATGCTGCTGATTCGGCCTGCGGCGGCCCAGCGTGTCACCGTTTTCGGGTCGACCCGGAAGAGGGCGGCAACCTCTCCGGGGGTCAGCAGTCGCTCGCTGCTACTCTCCACAATCTCTCCCCCTCGCGTCCCGCGTCCTGCAGCGGGCGGACAGGTAACCAGTCTGCCGAGCGAAGCCTGATTTATCCGTGGTTTCCGGCGAAGATCACGGGTTGTTACCGGCTCAGTGCCCGATTGTTATATGATAGAGCCTCTTTGGTACTCTCATGGAGGTTTCTTTACAAATCCACCTTGTTGTGAACACTAGCAGTACCAGCGCTCGATGCGAAGAGAGATGGGCGTCACGACAGGATGACGTAACCTCAAGGGTGTGCACCCGCTAGTCGTTTACACGCTTTCCAGGTTCGGGCTCTTCCTCGTCACCCTAGGGGTCCTCTATCTCGTCGGCATGCGCGGCTTCTGGCTGCTCATCCTGGCTTTCCTGGTGAGTGGATTGGCCAGTTACGTTCTGCTGTCGAGACAGCGCGACGCAGTGAGCGAGCGTATCGTCCGCAAACGCGAGCGCAGGGACGGCTAGGCCAGACGGGGCGTGTCAACGTGGGCATCGTACTCACGTCCAGTGGCCGCTGTGGCGCTTCTCACCAAATGGTTTCCAATACTTAGCAGTAACGTCTTTACCCGGTTTCCGCTTTGCCGGGCGCGTTCCGGCGGCTCGCCCGAGCCGGGCGCAGACCGGCCCGGACCGGCCCTTACACCATTTCGCCGCAGGTCAACGGGGTTAGGCGGGGGGATTCCGGCGCATTGCACGCCCGCCCGGAGACGCCAGGCGTGAGAGCGGGGCAGCGGGCCACGGCCCAGGCGTCCGCGCATCGCTCGATCCCCACCTTCTAAGAGACGGTGTAATCGCGTAACTACATTACGCACACGGCCCCGGCATGGTGAGGTCTCGCCGGCGCCGCCGCTTAGGCTTGCCGCATGACGCGCGCATCGCTGGACAAGCAGCCCCGCGAGGTCGCCGCGATGTTCGATCGCACGGCCAAGCGGTACGACCTGGTCAACACCGTGCTCTCCCTCGGGCAGGACCGGACGTGGCGGAGGGCCACCGCGGCCGCCATCGACGCCGGGCCCGGGGAGCTCGTGCTCGATCTCGCGGCCGGCACCGGCACCTCGACCGACGCCTTCACCATGTACGGCGCCCGCGCCATCGCGTGCGACTTCTCCCTCGGGATGCTGCGCACCGGCGTGGCCCGGCGGGGCGGTTCCGGCCTGTACGGCGGGGGCGTCCGCGGGGTCACGTTCATCGCCGGCGACGCCCTGCGCCTGCCGTTCAAGTCTGAAACTTTCGACGCGGTGACGATCTCCTTCGGGCTGCGGAACGTGGCCGACCCCGCGCAGGCGCTGCGGGAGATGCTCCGGGTGACCAAGCCCGGCGGACGCCTCGTCATCTGCGAGTTCTCCCGGCCGCCCGCCCGCTGGTTCGACCTCGTCTACTCCCAGTACCTGATGCGGCTGCTGCCGCTGGTCGCCCGTCTCCTCAGCTCCAACCCGGACTCGTACGAGTACCTCGCCGAGTCGATCCGGGCCTGGCCGGACCAGGCGGCCCTCGCGAAGCTCATCCACGAGGCCGGTTGGGAGAAGGTCGCCTGGCGGAACCTCACGTTCGGGATCGTCGCCCTCCACCGCGCGTTCAAGCCGGGGCCCGGCGCGGCCCGGCCCGGGGACGCCGTTTGACACCGGGCGGTGGGGATGGGATTAGACTTTGCGCGGACGTTTGTGAAGGTATTCACAAAGGCACGAAGGTCCCGTACCTCTTAAG
>Ga0068699_104791_pt1 | contig 1203 bp, 1 predicted proteins | sample CeladaPassaD2F03_FD_62211 | JGI IMG/M metagenome (GOLD analysis project Ga0068699, IMG submission 62211) | Cellulose-adapted microbial communities from the Joint BioEnergy Institute, USA - Passage D2F03 | ecosystem: Engineered > Bioreactor > Continuous culture > Unclassified | place: USA, Joint...
GCTGCTACGTCGTGCAGGTGAAGAAGGGGCCGAAGGGTCCCTCCGTGACCCTGTCGCGGACCCACCCGAACCTGGTGAAGAAGCTGTTCGCGCTGGAGGTGCCGGAGATCGCCGACGGCACGGTGGAGATCGCCGCCATCGCCCGCGAGGCCGGGCACCGTACGAAGATCGCGGTGCGGTCGCGCCGGCCGGGGGTGAACGCCAAGGGGGCGTGCATCGGCCCGATGGGCTCCCGGGTGCGGAACGTGATGGCGGAGCTGCACGGCGAGAAGATCGATATCATCGATTGGTCGGAGGATCCGGCCGAATTCGTAGGGAATGCCCTCTCGCCGGCGCGCGTTTCACGAGTCGAGGTGGTAGACCGCGAGAATCGGGTCGCGCGTGTCACCGTTCCCGATTACCAGCTCTCGCTGGCGATCGGGAAGGAGGGACAGAACGCCCGTCTCGCTGCGCGTCTGACCGGATGGCGGATCGACATCCGGCCGGATACTCAGGAGGCACCGGCAGATCCTGCTGATGTCTCGGCAAGGTAAGCTGGAACGGAGTGGCCGGACGGCCCCGCTGCGAACTTGTGTAGGATGCCGAGTTCGCACGGTAAAGTCCGAGTTGCTCCGTACGGTCGTGGTTGAGGGGGCGGTCGTCCCCGATCCACGAGGACGGCTTCCGGGGCGCGGTGCGTCGTTGCACCCGTCCTTGCGCTGTCTGGAGCTCGCCGAGCGCCGGAAGGCGTTCCCTCGCGCGTTCCGCGTCGAAGGGCCGCTTGAACTGGGCGCTCTGCGGGTCTACCTTGAGGGGCTTGATGTCGGGTAGGTCCGGGTGAACGGTTACCACTTCGACCGCAGATCTCGGTTCCGAGATCGAAGCGCACCGGCTCGGGGGAAACCTCCTGAGCGTGTGGGGCGCATGACCATCCGCAAGACGCCGAGTTGACGGGCGGAGATCAGATTGAGATGAGCGCCTGATGAGCACGCGGCGATGAGTACGTTCAGGTAGCGACGGTCCGGCGGCCCTGCAGGCTCCCGGACCGAGTTAGGGAGTGCAGTGGCGAAGGTCCGGGTATACGAGCTCGCCAAGGAATTCGGTGTCGAGAGCAAGGTCGTCATGGCCAAGCTCAACGAGATGGGCGAGTTCGTCAGGTCGGCGTCCTCGACGGTCGAGGCGCCGGTCGTCCGTAAGTTGACTGAGGCTTTCAAGAACGAAGCC
>Ga0068699_105412_pt1 | contig 1071 bp, 1 predicted proteins | sample CeladaPassaD2F03_FD_62211 | JGI IMG/M metagenome (GOLD analysis project Ga0068699, IMG submission 62211) | Cellulose-adapted microbial communities from the Joint BioEnergy Institute, USA - Passage D2F03 | ecosystem: Engineered > Bioreactor > Continuous culture > Unclassified | place: USA, Joint...
AACCTCGAAGACCGCCCACCCATTGGGGACGACCCTGACAAGATCTCTTGCAAGCTCCCGATAGACGTCCAGCCCATCGGCGCCTCCATCCAACGCTGTCCACGGGTCGTAGTCTCGGACCTCCGGATCGAGCTCTTCGATCGTGTCCGTCGGAATATACGGCGGATTCACTACCAGTAAGTCGAAAGGCCCAGTTATGCCGTTTAGAGAGCGTGCCAGTTTCCATTCGGCACGGAATGCCACTCCGTGGCGATGTGCATTGCGTTGCGCTACCTCCAACGCCGCTGCGCTGATGTCGGTTCCGAGCCCTGTAGAACGGGGCAACTCCGCCAGCAATGTGACGAGAAGGCAGCCTGAGCCCGTTCCAACATCCAGTATTCGAAGCGGCGAATCATTAACTGCAGCGCCGCTCCCGACTAGTTCGATGGCCGCTTCGATAATGGTTTCGCTCTCAGGCCGTGGATCAAGAGTCGCGGGCGAAATCTCAAATTCACGGCCATAGAAACCGCGGCTGCCAAGAATGCGCGAAACCGGCTCGCGAGCGAGGCGTCGCTCGATGAATCGATTCACTTGCGCCAATTCGGCTGGACCAACCGGCATTTCCGGTCGGCTGATGAGCTGGTGAGCCTCAAGGCCCATCGCCGCAGCAACCAAAATGCGCCCATCACGGGCAGGCGAATGGATGCCCGCCTCGCGAAGGCGCCGGGTCGCTTCGGCCGTAACCTTGGCGAGGGTTAAAGACCCGGCACTGGCCTCAGATATGGTCGTAAGCATTCGCTTCGGCAAGCAAACTCGCCTGATGATTCGTTATGAGTGCATCGATGATCTCGTCGAGGGCGCTGCCGTCCAGCACTTGGTCGAGCTTATGCAAAGTCAGATTGATGCGGTGATCCGTGACGCGCCCCTGCGGAAAATTGTACGTGCGGATACGCTGCGAACGATCGCCTGTGCCGACCTGACCACGTCGCTGCGCCGCCCGCTCTTCAGCTGCACGTTGCCGCTCAAGCTCATAGAGCCGCGACCTCAGCACCTGCATGGCCATTCTCCGGTTCTGGTGCTGAGACTTCTCGG